>BNJT01002153.1_pt1 | contig 130005 bp, 176 predicted proteins | sample 8540491 | NCBI WGS metagenome assembly BNJT01 (sample SAMD00202455, study PRJDB9452) | human saliva metagenome | host: Homo sapiens | reverse complement strand
GCACATTATTGTTGGATTTTACTTATTCTTTATAAAAATCAAAAAATATTTTTATTTATAAAATTTTTATTATAACACATCTTGTTTTTGTTTCTTGTGCATTTTACCATCTTGTGTAATATCAGGAATATTTTTCACCAAAATGTTTTTTTCCCTCGTAAAAAACTTTGTCAAATTCTAAAAAGTACCTTTTAAACAAAATTGTTTATTAAAATTTCTATCAAATATGTTTTTATGCATGCACTATCGTTTTCTAACATTATATCATCATATCCTGATTTTGATATACCAAGTTGCGTCAGATGTTGTAATGCTAAAATATATAGTGTTAATGCAAATAATGATATTTTTTCATTAATTTCTTTCTAACTACTCCCAATATTATTTCAATTTTAGCCATCAAGTACTCTGTACTGTGATTAAAGTTCATCTATTTTTCCACATAATTATACTTTTCTATACGCTTTCAACTGTTTTAATATGTTTGCTAAATCATATTACAATTTTGAATTGATAGCCATTTAAGTGTAAGTATCCAGACTAAAAAAATTAATATTATATACTCTGATATTATTTATACACTGTTTGCCAAAATGTATCAAATCCGTAGCCTTTTCTCAGTATACTTTCCATTCATTTCATTCATTTTCCAGGAATTTCTACTTTCATTTTGCGTGACATGTTTTTTAAATTGTCCCCTGTTATTAAAAAAAAAAATTTACTTCATTTGAGTATTGTTTTAAAAATCTAGAGTCCCTTATCTAAATATAGCAGATTATCATCTAATAAAACTTAGTTAGTTTCTCATTGTTTATCTACATTTTGTACGCACTAAACTATTATTGTCATTTTGGAGCATTGTCATTTGGTTCAGATTATTAAACTTTAAGAAAAATAAAAGTTTAAGATATGATTTCAATATTAAAAATAAAGGCACATTTTGAAACAATAGTAAACTTATATTAAAGTTATAGATTTATTTGAATAATACTATGCCAATTAATATAGTTTTAGCCATTCTAATACGATGTCCTGCAGAATCAACAACGAAAAGATTATATTATAGGCTTTATGTACAACATATAACTTTTACAGAGAAATTCACTTTTTATTTTTATTTATACATACACTACTATAAAATATGATATAATTAAAAACTGTTTATAAATAAGATAATAAAATATAATAAATAAATAAATATATAAACAAAATATAGTTTATTTACTATCTTATCTAAAAAGTACCATTATAATTCATATAAATATTTTTATAGTTGACTTTTTGATTAATAAAAATCTATCAATATTGAGATTTCAGTATAATATTTTATGATTTATCAACAATAGATTGCAAAATGAGGTTTTACAATGAAGAAAAATATTGTTTTTGGGGTGTAACAGGTGGTATAGCTGCTTATAAAGCTTGCGATATAACCTCTAAACTTGCCAAAAAGTATAAATATCGATGTTATAATGACTAAAAAGTGCTACTAATTTTGTACATCCACTAATATTTCAAACACTTAGTAGTAATGTAGTAAACGTAGATATGTTTGACGATATAAAGTACTGGGAAGTAAATCACATTTCTAGCAAAAAGCTGATATATTGCTATATAGCACTCTGCAACAGCAAATATAATAGCAAAACTTGCAAAATGGTATAGCTGATGATATGTTATCCAGTGTAGCTCTAGCTACTAAAAAATCGAGATAATTATAGCACCTGCAATGAATACTAATATGTATGAAAATCCTGCAACTATAGAAAAATATAGAAAAACTTAAAAACGTGGTGTTAAATTCATAGAACCAGATAGTGGTATGCTTGCCTGTAAAGATGTAGGGTAAAGGTAGGTTAGCTGATGTAGATACTATAGTAGACATAATAGATTTTTACCTAAATAAAAACCAACGAATTGGAAAAATAAAAATAGTACTTATAACAGCCGGTGCTACTATAGAAGATATAGACCCTGTAAGATATATTACAAATAATTCTACAGGAAAAATGGGATATGCTTTAGCAGAAGTATCCGCACTTATGGGAGCAAATGTCACATTGATATCTTCAAAAATAATTTAAAAACTTCCTTATGGAATATCATATAACAATAAGAAGTGCCAAAGATAGTGTATGATGAAGTCCTTAGTCTATATGATAATATGGATATAGTAATAAAAATCTGCTGCTGTAGCAGACTATACACCATTACAAAATTAGACAATAAGATGAAAAATGCGATGCTAATTTATCTATTACATTAAAAAGAACAAACGATATAATAAAAAGCTAGGCGAATTAAAAACATCAGATATTAGTAGGATTTGCTGCTGAAACACAAAAATGTATACGAATATGCTAAAAATAAAATGATACAAAAATATAGGATATGATAGTTGCAAATGATGTAGAGTATGAACGGTGCTGGATTTGGTACAGATACAAATATAGTTCAAATATTATTTAAAGATAACACCAGCATACAAGTTCCACAAACGTCAAAGCAAGATTTATCAAAAATAATACTAAATAGTATAAAGAAAAATTTTTATAGAAAGGTAATTATGCAAACTATAATCTCATCTTTTTGCTTATATTTTTAGCTGAAATGGTGATCAAAAACTCAATTTTTAGCATTAATATTGGCTACAAAAATATAAGTTAAAGGAAGTAATAATAGGTATTACTCTTGGAATATTAGCAAATCATGATTTGGCAGTTCTACTTGTTTATTTTTATCATCTTTTATAAATATAGGTATACTTAAAATAGTAGCAGCATTTATGTTTTTGATTTTGGTTTAGAATCTTTCATTTTCAAGCTTGATGATGATGAAAATACTGATATGAAATCAAAATTTGGAGCTATACTTACTATTGCAGTCTGTTTTTGTAGGCGAGCTAGGAGATAAAACTCAAATTACAGCTATGTCTATAGTATTTACAGGTAAAAACCCCATTACTCACTTTAATAGGAAACTACATCTGCTATGATATGTGTAAGCTTATTTGGTATATTTGTTGGTAAAAATATTAAAAGGTAGAATCCCAAAAATATTATGAAAAATATCAGGTATATGTTTTGTATATTTTTGGTATAGATGCCCTTAGAGAAAGCATACCTGAAAAAATTTATAACGACAAATAATATAGTTATATTTAATATATTACTTATTATAGCTTTTATATGTATATATTTTAACAACAAAAGATTAATACTGGAAAATTAATATGATAAATATAGATTTGATATGTGTTGGAAAATTAAAATCAAAAATATTTAAAGAGCTAGATCTTATATTAAAAATGAATATAACATAAATATAATAGAAATAGAAGATGATCTAAATATACAAAGAGAAAAATGAAGTAGATAAAATACAGAAGGCATACTATCTAAAAATATAGCTATATAATTACTTTTGAAATATTAGCAAAAACAGTTAAAGAATTTTATCTACTGATATAATAAAACTAGATATAGAAAAATATAACTATAATAATAGGTGGATCTGTAGGTCTCATCAGAAGAAGTAAGCATATCTCAAACAAAAATTTCTATCAAATGACGTTTCCACATCAACTTATGAGACTTGTAATATTAGAGCAATTTATATAAAATTACAAAATTAACTACTATGGAGAAATATATGGATAATATAAAAATAAAATAGATGAATTAAAAAGAAAAATACTTGAAAAATAACAAATTATACTACGAACAAGACAATCCACTTATATCTGATTATGATTATGATATGATGATGAAAGAACTAATAAAACTAGAAGAAGATTATCCTGAATATAAAAACTCTAGACTCTCCTACTCTTAGAGTTGGTGGAACTGCACTTTTCAAAATTTGAGCAGATAACCTATGAAAAACAGATGATGTCTCTTAACAACGCATTTTCATCTCAAGAATTAAGAGAATTCGATAATAAAGTAAAAGAGTTTACAGATAATCCCTAAAATATGTAGTAGAATTTAAAAATAGATGGTTTATCTCTTTTATTAAAAATATGAAAAAGGAATACTTGTCTCTGCTGCTACACGTGGAGATGGTTTTGTAGGCGAAGATGTAACACAAAAATGCTAAAACTATAAAAATCAATACCACTAAAATTAAATGAAGAAATTGATATCAAGTTCGTGGAGAAGTATATATACCAAAAGATGTATTTTTATAAAATAAATGAAATACAAATTGAGAATGAAGAAAAAGCCATTTGCCAATCCTAGAAAATATGGCAGCAGGCTCTCTAAGACAGCTCGATCCAAAAATAGTAGCAACAGAAAAATTAGCTATATTTATATTTAGTGTAGAAAGCAAAAATAGATAATATAAACTCTCACAATGATATTTTAGACTATGCAAAAACAGTTAGGATTTACAATTTCTCCACATTATGTAATAACATTGATGAAGCTATAGATGAAATACAATCTGGTTAGAAAAAGATTTGACTTACCATTTGAAATAGATGGAATGGTAATAAAGGTTGATAATCTAAATCTAAGAGAGGATATAGTGTTGACATCTAAAAGCACCAAAATGGGCAATAGCATATAAATTCCCACCTGAAAGAGTAAGAACAAAAAGTAAATGATATAATACAAGTAGGTCGAACAGGTGCTGCATTCCTACAGCTATATTAGAACCTGTAAAAGTATCTGGAAGTATAGTTTCAAGAGCTACACTACATAACGAAGATTATATCACAGAAAAAGATATAAGAATCGGCGATTGTGTGTATATACAAAAAGCAGGAGAAATAATACCAGAAGTATATCAAGTAGATAAAAAGTCGTACAGGAGAAGAAAAATATTTACTATGCCACACATATGCCCAGAATGTGGTAGTAAAACAGTAAGATTTGATGGCGAGTCGTCTTGGAAATGTACAAATATATCTTGTCCAGCACAATTAAAAAGGAAAATAATACATTTTTGTATCGAAAGGTGCTATGGATATAGACGGATTTGGAGAAAAATAGTAACACAATTATTTGAAGAAAATCTTATAAAAAGATATAGCCGACATATATTCACTTGATCCAAAAATACTATCTACCTAGAATGGGTGAAAAATCTGTAAAACAATCTTATAACTTCAATAGAAAATTCAAAATGTAACATTAGATAAATTTATATTTGCTCTTGGAATAAAAATTTATAGGTGCAAACGCAGGAAAAGTTCTTGCCAAAAATTTTTCTAATATATATGACCTTATGGACACTAATATAGAAAAGCTACTAACAATAGATGAAATAGGTGAAAAATGGCAAAATCTCTAGTAGATTTTCTCAATTCAAAGTAACAGAAAATTAATAGAAAAACTTATAGCATTAGGTGTAAATCCAATATCAAAAATAAATAATGACGATAAAAACATATTTTTAAATATGAAAATAGTTGCTACAGGAACGCTCAAAAATTTAAAAGAGATGATATACAAAAATAATTGAAGATAACGGAGCAAAACTATCCTCATCAGTAAGTAAAAATACAGATTTCGTAATAGCTGGTGAAAATGCAGGTTCAAAACTGGACAAAGCAAATTCTCTTGGGATAAAAATAAGTGAAGATGAATTTGAGCAAATGTTAAACTTAAATAGTTTAGATGAAGTAAAATCTACATTACTACAATATATCATTATATAAACCACCGCTATATAGTACATATACGGTGGTTTTATATTTGTAAAAATATTACTCTACTTGTATATTATATTTTGCCATTAATTGTATAATGCTTTTTCTAGCTCTTTCAAACATATATTTCTATAAAACTATCTTCTTTTGTATTATCTCAAATATATACATTATGTGAAAATTACTATCTACAAACTTATGAGAATATATTTCATCCCCTTTATTATCGTATATATCTTCCATTTTTGCTATTCTAAAACCTATATTTTCTATATTTTTATTTCCATCAAGATTTGTTATTATAAATCTTATATATTTTATATTTTTAGGTACTAAATCTAAATTAACTAATATAGATTCGTCATCATTTTCAAAATTTCCAGTAGTATTATCTCCTGTATGAAAAATAGAGCTATGAGATTATTGTAAAAAAATAAGATCTGATTTATACAATAATTTTTATTTTCATCAAGCATATAATAGCCATCAAATCCACATCAGAGTTTTTCAAAAATAGTACTCTTCCAATTCAACCCTACTAAAATTTTTTCATCTTTATTAAATATAAAACTTCTATTATTCATAAATCCTCTTTTTAATAATCTTCCAAATAACTATGCGACTTTCCTCCTATATTATACCCCAATATACAATCAGTATAAACATTTTGTGCCGACATAAATATATATTTTATCCACATTGGGATTTTGTAAGTTTCATATTTTCAATTAAACTTTATTTCATGCCTTTTTGAACCTGTTTTTAGTAGCTACCATACAGGCACAATTCAGCATATAAAGTCCTGAATTTTGAGTATACCTCACTATATTCTTTTCTTTCTATATAGTACAAAGGTCTTATAAGTTCTATAGAATCAAAAATTTTTAGATTTTTAATTTTGGTAACATAGTCTTATAAGAACCTGCATATAATACATTTAACATAGTGGTTTCTATTACGTCATTAAAATGATGACCAAGTGCCATTTTATTACAGACCAAGAGTTCTTGATATGTTATATAATGCTCCCTTCTCATCTTTGCACACATATAGCAAGGATAATTCCAGCTATCTTATCCGCTATAGCAAACAGCACATCAGTATCAAATATTTTTATGGGTATTTCAAGATATTTACAATTTTCTTCCAATAATTTTCTTATATCTTTATGATATCCTGATCCATAACCACAAACTCTATATCAAAATTCATATTTTGATAGTCTCTTTGCAACTCTTGAAATAATTTAGCCATTAGTATTGAGTCTCTTTCCACCTGATATTGCCACAGCTATCTTATCGCCCTCACTTATAAGTTCATAATCTCTTATAGCCTTTGTAAACTTGCTCCATATATCTTTCTATATTTTATTATACTTCTTTCTATTTCCTTAAGCGATAATCTTTCACCACTTACTTGTAAAGTCTTACAAAAATTCCCACCAAGTGCCATATATAACCTTTCATAACAATATTATATCTATTTTTATATTTTAATAATAAATTATATTTAAAAATAAATTATAAATATTTACACTTATTTTTAATACATAATATTATTTTAATATATTTACTAAATTTTTAATTTTTAATTAAAAAGACTGTGGGTAACCACAGCCTAATTTTACTAGATAGCTCTTTTGAACTTTACCTGAACGTAAACATCTTGTGCATACTTTCATTCTTCTAGGAGTGCTCTTCAACTATTACTTTAACACTTTGAAGATTTGGTCTGAAATTTCTTTTTGTGTGGCGGTTTGAATGGCTGACATTATTTTCCAGTAGTTGTACCTTTTTCCACATATTTTCGCATACGAATGCCATATATATTACACCTCCAATACATTTTCTTTATAAACGATACTACATATAGTAACATAATTCAATATAAAAAATCAAGACTATATTTACTTTAACTTTTTATTTGATGGAATGTCTTTTTACCTTTTTATCATTATAACTCTCATCTTTTTAACAAGCTAGATGATACAATAAAAGTCTTTATCAGTTATTTTTCATCATTTATTGTAAGACCACCTTGTTCTATAAGTCTTCTAGCCTCTGCATTGCTAGGTACTAGATTGAGTCATCTTCAATATATCAAAACCTTTATTCCATTATCTAATTCGTCTTTTTCAACAAAAAGTAGTAGGCGCATTTACTGAAACACCCTTTGATGAAAATATAGCTGCTGCTTCAAGTGCTTTTTGTGCCTCTTCTTCTCCATGAGACAAGTTTTGTAGTTTCAAACGCAGCACTTCTTTTGCCTCATTTATAGCACTATCTTTTTAATGCCCTAGCCTTCTTACCTCTTCCATAGGTAAAAATGTAAGTAATCCAAGACATTTTTCAACAGACGCATCTTCTATATTTCTCCAATATTGGAAAAATTCATAAGGTGTTGTTTTCTTTATCTAACCATACTGCACCAGACATAGTCTTGCCCATTTTTTACCATCAGCTGTAGTAAGTAGGTTAAACGTAAGTGCATATGCTTTTTGTAATTTTCTTCTTACCAAGTCTGCCCCTGCAAGTATATTAGACCACTGATCATCTCCACCACATTCCACTTTTACAGTTATATTTTTATTTAGAACATAAAAAGTCATATGCCTGCATTATCATATAATTAAACTCTAAAAAGATAATCCCTTTTCCATTCTATTTTTAAAACATTCCGCTGTAAAGCATTCTATTTACAGAAAAACTCTGCTCCAACTTCTCTTAAAAACGGAATATACTCCAATTTCATAAGCCAGTTGGCATTATTCTCTAATATTGCCTTTATCATCACTAAAATTCTATAAACCTTGATAATTGTTCTTTAAAATCTTTTCTGCGTTATATGCTATATCCTCTTGAGTAAGCATTTTTCTCATATCCGTCCTACCTGATGGATCTCCTACCATAGTAGTACCACCACCTAAAAGAACAATAGGTTTATGCCCTGCTAATTGCATATGTCCTCATAGCTATAGCTTGCAAAAAAATGTCCTACATGAAGAGAGGGTGCAGTTGCATCATACCCTGTATAAAATGTAACTTGCTCCTTTTCAAACTAATTCTTTAGCTCATCTCTCATGGGAAGTCTGTGCTATGAATCCTCTTTCTTTTAAAGTGTCAAAAACATTTGTCATAATAAAAACTCCTTATGTATATTTACTTTTTCATATTATATCATAAATTTCTTATAATACTAAAAATATATTTTTAAAAGTTTTTCATAATATCATTTTTACTGTTTTTGCAAATCTGCTTTTGACTGACATATAATATTTGTGTTTTGTTTTGTAAAATCTTGGATAACTATATATAAAATTTATTTATTATTTTTATTAAAAATACTATATAATATCCAAAAATATATGTTTGATTAATTTTTATTTTTATGAAGATAGGTAAGATTATGTCAGAAATAAGATTAGATTTTGTAACTAAAAGACCTGTAATTTTTACAAACACAAGAGAAAATAAACCTACAGATTTATGGGATACAAATATAATGGGAATGTTTGAAAAGTTTGATGATGTAAAAATATTCTAAAAATTGTCCATTTTGTAAAGGAAATGAACATATGACTCCTAAAAAGTGTACATAATTATGATAAAAATGCAATGGTAAAGATAGTTCCAAACTTATACCCTATAATACAAAATGAATTAGATATAAAATCTGTTAATAAATTTTTGCTATTTTTCCTCAGGTATACATGACGTTATAGTAGAATCTCAATTTCATAATGATACATATTTTAATATATCTAAAGACCATTTTTATGAAATATACTCTGTAATCCACAAAAGATACGTAGAACTTATACAAGATAAAAAAATACTAGCTATGTAAGTTTGTTCAAAAATTATAAAATGCTTGGTGGGGCTTCTATGCAACATTCTCATAGTCAAATATTGTGTGTAGATGCCTACCTATAAAATTGAATAATGAAATAGAGTGTGCTAAAAAATATTATGAAAAATAACTCTTGTCCTTTTTGTGACATAGATAAAATATGAAATAAAAAGAAAATAAAAAGAGTAATATATGAAAATGAAAAATTCATAGCTATAGAGCCTTATGCCGCTGCATATAAATATGAAACACATATATACCCTAAAGTGCACATATCTTCTTTTGAAGATGAAACTGATATATTGTTATTATCACAAATATTATATAAAGTATATAATATGCTCTACAATACCATAGGAGATTTTCCTTTTAATATGTATCTAAACTCTTTACTTAAAAATAAAAAGAATATAAAGAATCTTACCACTACAGTTTTAGAATAATACCAAAAATATCAGGAAGCGCCGGTTTTGAAATGTCATCAGGTATAAGAGTAAATTCAGTCTATCCAGAATTAGCAACAGAAAAAATATTAAATAATAACAAATAATATATTATTTTAACATCTTATTAAAAAAATGCTAATAACTATTTAAAACTATCTTATAATTTATGCTTATATTTTAATACTGACATATAACTTTTCCTACTAAAAAAATGGACTTAAATTCTTCACTTTATAAATTATATCCTATCCAAAGTTGTTGTTGACATGTATTGTAGAATCATACTTGTAAATGTTATCTTAATAACAAAATTTAATTTATTGTCAAACTATCAATCTTACATATTTTTATTCTTAATAAATACATTTTTATGTATTTTTGTTTTGATGTGTTTGACACAATTTATGGAGGTAAGAAAGTGAAGAAAAATTATCATTAGTTTTTGCTGCTACTATGTTAGCTGTTTCTGTAGCAGCGTGTGGTGGTAACTCTACTACAAAAACTGAAGAATCAAAACCTGAGGCTAAAACTGAACAAAAGCAGAAGAAAACACTACTGCTACTGAAGTAGATCCAGCATTTGCAGTAGAAATATCAGATGAATTAAAAGAAAAAGCAAAAATTCTCTGTAGGTATGGTAACTGACACTGGTGGTATAGATGACAAATCTTTCAATCAAGGAACTTGGGAAGGTATACAACAATTTGCTAAACTTACTGGTGCTACTGTAAACTACAAACAATCAAATGCTGAAGCTGATTATGTTCCAAACGTATCTTCTTTTCGCTGATGATGAAAAGCGATCTTATAGTTGCAGCAGGTTTCCTATTTGAAGATTCTATAAAACAAGTTGTGATGCAAATCCAGATAGCAAATTCTTAATAATAGATAGCCCTATAACAGATAGAGCCAATGTTGCAAGTGCAAGTTTTGCTGCAAATGAAGCATCTTATCTAGTAGGTGTTGTTGCTGCTGAAACAGCAAAAAGCTGCCGGAAAAACAAAAAGTTGGTTTTTATAGGTGGTGGAGATTTCCACTTATACAAGAATTTGAAGCTGGTTATGAAGCCGGTGTTAAAAAGTGTAGACGAAAAATGGAACTACTTGTAGACTATGTTGGTGGTTTCTCAGATGCTGGTAAAGGTCAATCAATAGCTGCTAAAATGTACGATGAAGGTGCATATGTAATATTCCATGCAGCTGGTGGAGCTGGAAATGGTCTAATCAAAGAAGCTAAAGACCGTAGACTAAACAAAGAAGAAGTATGGGTTATAGGAGTTGATAAAGACCAATATCCAGATGGTGTATACGAAGGTGATAAATCTGTAATACTTACTTCAATGGTAAAAGAGTTGACGTTGCAGCATTTGACGTATCTTTTAAAAACATTAAAAAGGCGAATTCCCTGCTAAACAAGACTCTAAATATAATATAGCTAATGGTGGTGTTGGTATACCAGCTAAAAACCCTAACCTTTCTGAAGATGTAACTAAAAAAAGTTGCTGAAGTAACAGAAAAATAAAAATCAGGCGACGTTAAAGTACCATTAGTACCATCAAGAATAGAAAAAGAAATAATATATACAATATAAAAGGCTCTATTTTGTAGTATAAACTACATATAAAAGAGCCTTTTTGCCATATACATAATCATTAAAGTATGATACTTTTTATAAAAATTCTATTTATCTTTTCAACCAAAAGTGCAATCTATAGAAATATTTTTCCTAAAACTATATTTTTTTATACTCTCATATCCAAAATATAACCTAGATAAATCATATATATCAAGTTCTATATCAAAAATCATTTTTGTGATATAAAAACTTATTCCTTTTCCAACTGTAATTACATTATTGTTCTCTTTTTATTATATTATCTGTTACTTTTATATTCAAATTCTCTTTTGTATCTATATTTTTCTAGTATATTTTTGGCATTTAGTATTCTACTCATCATAAAAGGCTTTTTGAGTATATTTTATCTTTATTATCACCTTCAAAATAATAAAAATACATCAGAATATGGATGCGTGTGAAGTGTTATGTTGCTCATTTGGGTGAAGTGAGATTTTATTACTAAAAACAAGGCATCATATCCTTGTCTATTTATGGAGAATATCTCTCTTACAAAAACCACTCTTACCTAAATCATTTTTGGATAAAACAACATATATGATATAGGCTTTAGTTATTATCATCATAACAAATCATTATATGGCCATTTTCAAACCTTACTTCGATACAAGTTTTTCAAAAATATTTTTCATCTCTGACAAAAATTATCTATTTTGCTTTACACATTGTGAATATATATATATAAGATCTGCAATTTTGTCATCTTCGTAAAAACTAACTTTCTTAAATCATTTTTAATACTTTTATTCTATCAATAGGTATATCTAGCTCTAACATATCATATATATATTAGCAAAAGCATATCTAGTATATATACTTGTATCTATTGGCATAAGCATAGCTACTTGCTCTGATAGAGAGTATTTAAAGTGTTTTTATAAGTTCACTTGCAAATCCATGTCCCCTATCAGTCGGAGATGATGATACTCCTACTATATAAGATGTGTCAGTTATTTTATCTTTTTATAGATATTTTGTATTTATTTGTCATCAAAGAACAAACTATTCTTTCATTATTCTTAATAATAAAATTATTTTTCTTTTGTATATATTTTCAAAAATAATAATCTACATACTCATCACTATCTGTAAAAACAATATCTCCAAAGATTTTTACCTCGTTTTTCTTCATCTGAGCAACTTGCAAAAATTTCATTTTTACTCCTTTTTGCAAAATACCCACAAACTTCACTTGAATTTATGGGGCATTTACTATCACTTTTCTACTATTGTATACTTTTTCATCAATTCTATTGGATTGTAAGACATCTTTGCCTTTCTAAGATTTTTCCAACCCTAAATCATCTTCCCTATTAACAAACTTCACCTGTGGATATTCTTCAGATAAAAATATCTTATTAATAGCAGGATATAGACCCTTTATATCAGGGTTTGCTTTTTCTATATGCACACATACTGTATCTTCTTTTAACATATCAGCAAAAGTAAAAGCCTCTAACTTCCCATCTATATATATACCACCAATTTTTGTATCCTTGTGTTTTTCATAGTTTTGAAAATATTTTTCAACCATCTCTTTTTCTACTTCCATAGTGTCATCTACGGTCTTATTCTCAGCCCATCTATTCATAACATCAAGAGCATCATCAAACTGACTACGACTTGTCAATCTTTATATTCAAATCTTCCATCATACTCTTTTATGAAAGAGTTGTAGTGATTTTTCTGATGCTACTTTTTCTACCAGAAAGTGTCCTTAACTTTTTCGGCATCATACATATAATCAAACGAATCCTCTCTCAGGATATATGTTGAATCTATTAGGATGTTCTTGTTCTATAAAAATCTGCATACTCTTTAGGTACAGCACGAATAACTACCTTACTGGTATTAAAAAACATTTTTGAAATATTTTTCCAACTCTACTAAATCTCTTTCCCATCTTTTCTTTTTGAAATAGGAATTATAGAAAATAGCCTTTTTCACTCATGTCCAAACACATACATAGTATCATCTTTTTCCATAACATGGAGTGTTGTAAATATGTTGCCACATATATAATGTCATAAAACCATATTCACACGCTTTTGTAATCAACAAGATCAAAAATAACTTTTCATCATATCTTTTTGTGATAAATCAATTACTTGATAATCACACATACATTTACTATCAAAAATAAAAATCCCTCCAGTTATTTTTATAATACGTATTATAATACAAATAATATCAAAGTAATAACAGGTCTTTAGAATATATATTTTTGTATAATAATACTGCATCATTATAAAATGTAGCACAACTATATAATATAAAAATCTAACATCTATTGTATACTTATTTTACCCAGTTTTTGTAAAATTATCACTTTAAAAATCACTTTGTCCTTACGTTTTACTAAATAATAAGCTGTTTATAATTGCATTAATTCTATAAAAACAATCTCCCAAAATAAAAACTTAGATCTTTTTCTTTATTTTTATTTTCTTTCATTAAGTATATATTATTTAACTTAATTTTATTATAAAATATACATATTATGTTTATAATAAAAAATTGAGTAATAAAACATAATTCAAGGTTGTATTTTTGTTATAATTATAAGAAACTATTTTTAATCCTTATTATTAAAGATAGTTCTAAAGTTCTGAATAATACAAAATGCATTTATATGTTTATATATCAAATGATTCACTCTTATATATATCTTAAAATACATTTTGTAGTTGATTGGTAACTTTATATAAAAATAAATAATAAACGAATTTTTATAAACTATTACAAGGATGTAGTTAAAAATATATCATTTAATGATGCTTGTAAGATATTAAATAACTTATGAATAAAATTGAATTTTTAATGAGGTGAAATTATGATTTTACATAGCTCTTTCAGTTATAATAATGAGTATGTTTTTCCAACTAGTGATAGTTTTGCAAATACATACAGAGCCAAAGTTGTAGATTATACTATAAGATATGGAGAAAAACGCTAAAGAGTGTGATGATACTTCTTCAAAATTAAATATAGATGGTACTACTTATCTATCTTTACGTAGTCTTGCTAGTATGCTGAGATCTAGATATAGTATGGGACAACAAAGAAAAACTATAAGTATCTTATCAGATAGCGAAAATCCTTCGCCTTTATTCTTATAATTCTAATAATTCAAATTATGTATATGCCAAAGAAGTTAATTTTCCTATATATATTGACGGAGAAAAGAAAATATCCAAGCAAAATGGAAGTAGTAGCAAATGGTACTACTTTATCTATCTCTAGAGATTTAGCAAATATAGCTAAACGTCCCAATAAATTGGGATTCTAATACAAGAAGTGTAACTGTAGGTGAAAAACCACTATAAAGATATAGCAGAAAAATGTTAAAACTGTAAAATGATTTTAGAGCTGAAAATGGAGTAGCTCCACTCAGAGCTTATGCCTGAAGATACAGCTAGAGAATACTCTGATTTGCGTTCAAGAGAAATAAAAAGAAAAGTTTTCACACGAAAGACCTAATGGTGAAAATGTTGGCGATTATGAGCCCTTAAAAATATATACGCTATCGGAGAAAATATCTATGCAGGCACGAGAACAGTTAATACTGCTTTTTAATAATTGGAAAAATTCTCAGGTCATAGAGCCAATATGTTAAATACTAAATACTACTCATATGTACTCATCTCAATATGGAAAAAGTTTTTGTACAACTATTTGGAATACGTAAACAAAATAACTACTAACTTATATCAAAACTTACAAACTCAGATAATAGAAGCCCAAAGGCAACAAGAAGAACTTCAAAAAACAAAAACAACAAGAAGAACTTCACAAAAACAACAAGAAGAACTTCAAAGACAAAAAACAACAAGAAGAACTTCAAAAACAAAAACAACGAAGAACTTCAAAGACAACAAGAAGCAGTTGAAGAAAATAACAATGCAGAAAATAATCAAATAACTACTGAAACTACTAAAGATATATCAAAAATAATAGCTGATCACAAGGATATATGGTAGGTACTACATAATAGTTGAAAATGGGAAAACAGCGCTTTATTTAAATGATTTACTTCATTTGCAAAGCTTACAAATGACAATGGAGAAAATTTTAATGTTAGTGTACAAAATAATCCCTTAATGGTATTGATGTTAGCGATTGTAATTCAAAATCAGTTACAATAGCTATAGGTTCACACGTAGAAGTTACTGATAAAGAATTAATAAGCTATGATTACGAAATACTTGAATAAATACGATGGTATAATTTATGAAAAAACTAATATTGTCATTTACTAATTATTTTTAATTTGCTCTTTTATATGTGATGTAAATGCTGCAGACAATATAAATGCTGCAAATAATAACAAAAATACAAAAACAAAACGAAGCCTTTTTAAATATAAAAAGGAAATTGCTACAATTATAATGGAACCTATGAAGTAAATAAATTAAAAACTATTTCATAGGGTCTTTTTATATAATATAATACAGAATGATTAAAAGGAGTAAAAATATATTTACACAAGGAGAAATAGAAATATTATATATAAATATGTAAAAGCAGTATCAGAAAAAGCAATAATATATACAACACAAGTTGATTTAAAATACAATTCATAGCATATACAGCAAGGAAAAGATGGACAAAACCATACAAACATATGATGAGTATTAGGATTAGATGATACAAGTCTGTCATATTATAAAAATTTAAAATTGCATTTATTTTTATTTAGTATTATAATATGTGTGTTATATTATGTGAAAAATATAAAATACCATACTGTTTTTGATTTTCATACATAATAATTTTATTTTTATTTCATATTATACTATGATATTTTTAAATACATATAATATACTCCATAAAAATATATTTCAAAAATTCTTATTCTAAGTTTTGATTTACAGTATGATTTTAAATTATATCTATATTGTTCTATACAAATAGTACTTATTACATAGATATATTTCACAAAAGTGATTGATTGGAGGAAAAAATTATTGAGTAATTTTTAGCCTTATTAGGTGGTTTAGCACTATTCTTATATGGTATGGAAGTACTTGGAGATGGTCTTGCTAAACTTACAGGTGGTAAACTTGAAAAGATATTAGAAAATTGACTAGTAACCTATAAAAAGCTGTACTATTAGGGCAGGAGTAACAGCAGTTATACAAAGTTCATCAGCTACAACTGTAATGGTAGTAGGTCTAGTTAATTCTAGTGATGAAACTAAGTCAAACTGTAGGCGTAATAATAGTGCCAATATGGGTACTACAGCTACATCTTGGATACTAAGTCTTACTGGTATACAAAGTGACAATTTTTATACAGATGATAAAACCTTTCTAACTTTTCACCTGTAATAGCTATGGCAGGTAGGCATACTTATGTTCTCAAAAAGAAAAAGAGAAGAAGTGTCGGAACTATAATGATAGGCTTTTGCTATACTTATGTATGGTATGGAGCAAATGAGCGGATCTGTTGAACCATTAGCTGATATACCTGAATTTCAACAATTATTCATAATGTTTGAAAAATCCTATACTAGGTATGATAGTAGGTGTTATACTTACATCTATAATAGCAATCATCTTCGGCATCTGTAGGTATATTACAAGCTCTATGTATGACAGGCTCTGTTACATTTTGCGTCTGCTATACCTATAATAATGGGACAAAATATAGGTACTTGTGTTACAGCCCTTCTATCTGCCATAGGGTGTTAGTAAAAAAATGGTAAAAGAGCAGCCTTTATACATCTATATTTTTAATCTTTTTAGGGTACTATAGTATTTATGATATTATTTTATGTACTTGATGCTATTATGCATTTTTCTTTTATGCACTATCCAGCAGAACCTGTTGGCATAGCTATAGTACACTCTACATTTAATATATTTGCTACACTATTTTTATTGCCACTTAGAAATATACTATTAAAACTTGCTACTATGACTATAAAAGATGACAAAGAAGATGAAACAGAAAAACAAAAATTTCAAAAATATTGCTCTACTTGATGAATTATTTTTGGAAAGACCAGGTTTTGCATTAGATCAATGTGATACTGTAGTGAAGTGCTATGGCTCAGCTAACATGTGTAATTAGAACTGTAAATATAGTTACTGACTATAGTGATGAAAAATTTGAAAAATAAGACAGATGGAAAAGATACAGACTCTTAGTGATGATGCTATAAGTACTTATCTTGTAAAACTTAGCACAAAAAGATTTGTCTGATACTAATAGAAAATATATAAATACTTTTATTCCATATGGTAGGACATCTTGAGCGTATATGACCATACTCTATAATATAGCTCAGGGTGCATTAAATGACGATGAGATGGTTCTTACTAATGACGCTGTAAGTGAAATGTTAGTATATGGAAAAAGCTATAACCGATATTACCGAAAAAGCACTAGAGTGCCTTCAAAAAGAGAAAGATGTAGTTTTAGCAATGATATAGAACCTCTTGAAGAGCTTATAGACAATCTTACTGACAATCTAAAAGATAGACATATAAAACGTCTAATTGCAAACAAATGTACTGTAGAAGTAGGATTTGTTTGGTCTGATTCTGATGACAGATTTTGAAAGAATATCAGATCACTGTAGCAATATAGCTGTATCAGTTATAGAATCTAGAAAAGATGATGCAAATATGCATGAATATATCGAAAAATGAAAATAGAAAAAGATAGTGGATTTATGGAAAAATATAACAATTACAAAAACTTATGTTTTACCAGATGAAATAATCTAAAAAATAAAAAGACTTTTTGTAAAACTATAAAAATGATTACAAAAGTCTTTTTATATTAGCTAATCAAATTATAATGAATTTTTAGAAAACATAATTCTAACGTGTATTAACTAATATTAATAAATTACATAATATTCCTTCAATCTTTTTATATTACTCAGCTGATTTTTGATACTTCAGCTTCTATCATTTTAGTAAGCTCTGGAAGAACTTTATTTATATCTCCAACTATACCTAAATCCGCTGTTTCAAATATAGGTGCATCCGGATTTTTATTTACTGCTATTATAAGGTCAGACTCTTTCCATACCTGCAAGGTGTTGTATAGCTCTGATATACCAAGTGCAAAATATAGATTTGGTCTTACTGTCTTTCCAGTTTGTCCAACTTGTCTGTCTTTTTCTAACCAGCCAGAATCTATAGCTGCTCTTGAACCAGATACAGAACCACCAACTACTTTTTGCTAAATCTTCTGCAAGAGATACATTTTTCTTTGCTTCCGAATCCTCTACCTGCTGAAACAAGTATTTTTAGCATCTTCTATTTTTATTTTCTTTTTAGTTTCTACAACTTCTTCAAGAATTTCTATATTGAAATCTTCATCTTTAAAATCAACTTTGAAAGTCTCTACATTTGCTTTATGACTTTTTATCTTCATCAAGTTTTTGCATAACCCCAGGTCTTACTGTTGCCATTTGTGGTCTAAATTCTTTACATATGATTGTAGCCATTATATTACCACCAAAAAGCAGGTCTTGTCATAAGTAGATGAGTTGTTTCTTCATCTATTGAAAGGCTAGTACAATCTGCTGTAAGTCCTGTGTGAACTCTTGCAGATACTCTTGGAGCAAGATCTCTACCCTATTGAAGTAGCACCAAATAGTACTATCTCAGGTTTTTAGCTTCCACTACTTCATTTAGAGCTTTTGTATATGGCTCTGTCATATATTTTCCCAATCTATCATCTTCTATCACTATTACATTATCTGCACCATAATGAGCCAGAGTATCAGCAAGTGAGCTTACCTTTTTCCTATTACTACTGCAGTTACATCTGTATTTCTAGTGTTAGCAAGCTCTTTACCTTTTCCTATAAGCTCAAGAGATACATTTTGTATATGGTTATCTCTTTGCTCTACAAAAAACATATACACCTTTTATAATCTTGTAAATTCATAGTCGCACCACCTTATATTAAAAATTGTTCTTTTAACTTATCTAAAATTATCTTAGCGCCTTCTTTTCCATCTGCCTCGAATTTTTACCTGCAGTTTTAGCGCCTTTTGTAAAGCTCTTCTTAACGTTGGTTGGAGAGCCTTTTAGACCTGAGATTAAAGATGATCAACTCTCTATTTCATTTACTGACCAAACTTTTACAAGTCCTTCTTCTCTGAATGAATCATATATTCTTGATACTCTCTATATATCTTGGCTCATTCATTTCTCCTAGAGTAGTTATTAGGCAAGGTGTTTTTACTTTTTATTATTTGATATCTATCTTCAAATTGTCTTCTTACTTTTATATAATCTTCCCTACTTCTTGTATTTCTTCTACATAAGATATACTTGGTAAATGAAGATGTTCTGCTATTTGTGGACCAACTTGCAGTATCTCCGTCTATAGCTTTGTCTACCTGCTATGATAAGATCATAATCAAGTTTTTAAGCATACCAGCCACTGCTGATGATGTAGCCCAAGTATCAGAACCAGCAAAAGCTCTATCAGTTAGTAATATAACTTCATCTGCTCCCATAGCATAAGCCTCTCTAAGCGCTATATCTGCTTGTGGTGGTCCCATTGTAACTACCGTTACTTTAGCACCTGTTTTATCCTTTATTTTAAGTGCCTCTTCAAGACCAGCTTTATCATCTGGGTTTATTATACTTGGCACACCTTCTCTTATAAGAGTTCCAGTCTTAGGGTCTAGCTTTACCTCTGTAGTATCTGGAACTTGTTTTATACAAACAACTATATTCATGACCTATCCTCCTTATTTTTAGTAAATCCTGATATAACCATTCTTTGAACTTCACTTGTTCCTTCGTATATCTCAGTTATTTTTAGCATCTCTCATCATTCTTTCTACCGGATAATCTCTAGTATATCCATATCACCGAATAATTGAACGCATTTTTGTAGTAACTCTCATAGCAGTCTCAGCAGCAAATAATTTCGCATGAGCAGCAGCGTAGTATAAGATAGTCCACTATCTTTGCACCAAGCAGCTTTGTAAACAAGAAGTCTAGCTGCTTCTACTTGATTTGCAAGATCAGCTAATTGAATTGAGTATTTTGGAATTTAGATAGAGATCTTCCAAATTGTTTTCTTTCTTTTTACATAAGCTACAGTTTTCATCTAAAGCACCTTGTGCTATACCAAGCGCTTGTGCTGCTATACCAATTCTACCACCATCTAATGTATTCATAGCCACTTTAAATCCTTTACCTTCTTGAGAAAGTAGGTTTTCAGCTGGAACTATACAATCTTCAAATATTAATTCACAAGTAGCAGATCCTCTTATACCCATTTTTCTTTTCGTGAGGGCCAGTAGAAAAATCCTTTGAATCCTCTTTTCAACTATAAACGCTGATATACCTTTATTACCTGCGGGATTTATCAGTCATAGCCATTACTATATATGTGTTTGCTTCATCACCATTTGTTATAAATATTTTTGAACCATTAAGTATATAATGATCTCCATTTTTACAGCTGTAGTTTGTTGCATTGAAGCATCTGTACCTGCGTTTGGTCTCAGTAAGTCCAAAAGCACCTATGTGTTTTTCCTTGTGCTAGTGGTACAAGATATTTTTGTTTTGATCTTCTGTACCAAATTTTTTTCTATAGGATATGCTCCTAGAGATGTATGCGCTGATAATATAACACCTGTTGTAGCACAAACTCTTGAAAGCTCCTCAACTGCCATTATATATCCTAAAAGTGTCTCCACCTTCTCCACCATATGCAAATGGTATACCCATAAAACCTGCTTTTACCATTTTTCAACATTTTTCTTTTGAAATCTTTCTTGCTCGTCAGTTTCAGCTGCAAAAGGTTTTATTTCTGTTTCTGCAAATGATCTGTACATTTGTTTAAGCAGTTGATGTCTTTTTGATAAACCAAATTCCATTTATATTCCTCCTTAAAAATAAACTATAAAGTTTTTATGTTTTTATTTTCTAATCATTAATTAGACAAATCAAATAAAATATATTTTGCACATATAATTATATAAACAAATTATATGATTTCCTTTGTAAAATTCTTAACATTTTTGAGATCTACGTTAAAAAAATACACAATGATTATTATAACAAAATTTTGAGATTTTGCAATACTTATTTCAAATAAATGAATAATTTTTGCAAATTAGAAATCTGCAAAAATTATTCAATCATAATCACTATATAAAATCTATCTTTCTACTATAAGTGCAGTACCTTGTCCACCACCTATGCAAAGTGTAGCAAGACCTCTTTTTGCCGCTTCTTTTCATTTCATATAAAAGTAGTAAGTATTCTAGCACCAGATGCACCTATAGGATGTCCCTGTGCTATAGCTCCACCATTTACATTTACTTTTTCAATATCAAGATTTAAGTCTTTTGCTACAGCATAGACTGTGCAGCAACATCTTCATTTGCTTCAAATAAATCTATATCTTCTACTTTTTAGTCCAGCTTTTTCAAGAGCTTTTGTACTAGCAGGTACTGGTCCTATACCCATTATAGATGGATCTACACCTGCTGATGCATAAGATACTATTTTAGCCAAAGGCTCTATACCCTAGCTCTTTTGCTTTTTCTTCACTCATAACTATAAGACAAGCTGCACCGTCATTTATACCTGATGCATTACCAGCTGTAACAGAACCATCTTTTGAATGCAGGTTTTTAATTTTGCCAATGTTTCCATTGTTTGACCATATTTTATATATTCATCTTTATCTACAACTGTAACATTGCCTTTTTATCTGTTATTTCTGCAGGAACTATTTCTTCATCAAATTTACCTGCTTTTTGAGCCGCTTCAGCTTTATTTTGACTAGCTACTGCAGATTTATCTTGATCTTTCTCTTGATTGTCCCCATTGCTCATTTATATTTTCAGCAGTTATACCCATATGATATCCATTGAACGCATCTAGTAAAACCATCTTTTATCATAACATCTACTGCTTTTACATCACCCATTCTAGCACCATATCTCATATTTGGTAACACTAAGGTGAATTAGTCATAGACTCAGCTCCACCTGCTAAAAACTATTTCAGCATCACCTGCTTTTATAAGTTGCGCTGCAAAGATACAGCTCTAAGACCTGATCACCAAACTTTATTTATAGTCATCGCTGGCACTTCTTTTGGTATTCCAGCATGCATAGCTATTTGTCTAGCTGGATTTTGTCCAAGACCTGCTTGAAGTACATTTCCAAGTATTACTTCATCTATTTTAGATGCATCTATACCAGCTCTTTTTATAGCCTCTCTAGCTGCTATTGCTCCTAGCTCTATACCAGATAATGGTTTTAATGCTCACTAACTTCCTACAGGTGTTCTTACTGCACTTGCTATAACTACGTTTCTCATTTTGCCCTCCGTATTAAATAAATTAATATTTTAAAAATTATATGCTATAAACTTACATAAGCTTATCAAAAACAATGCACAAATATTAAATTTTTATACTATGTATTTAAAGACATAATTATATTTATAACATTTTCATACTTATGAAAAGGATTATACCATAATATCTTTTAATTTTTCAATACGTTTTAGATATTAATTCGTATTTTTAACAACATTATAATCTTAATAAAAGATATATTACATATATACTAAAAATAAAATATAAATTTTAAATTCAATTTATTATAATTAAATTTTGTAAAAATATTTTTATTTTTAATATTTTTACGTTTGCATTTTTATAAGTTTTTATATTAAAAGTGTACATAAGATAAATTTGTTTTATTATATTTTTATTTTAATCTATTTTATTTTTAGGAGGGTTTTATGGACTTTTCACAAGAATACAAACAAAATTAATTTCTGCAAAGATGCGGCTTCTATGGTGAGAGTCTGGTAACTGGCTTGATTTTTGGTTGGTGTAATGCTATGGCATACGATTTTGATATAGAGCTTGCAAAAAGAGTAGATGAACTTAAAGACGTAAAAAATAAGAGGTGGAATATATCTTTGGGAGCCTGCCTTTTTTAAAGCTGATCCTAGGGAGAGCATTTTTACTTGGAATAGCTGGTCTTCTGGATTAGAAAGAAGATGATAGCTACAGGTTCTGCTTTTATATGCCTCTTAGATATTCAGAAATGCCTAGATATTATAGAGAAAATGCTGATACCTATAGATATAGCAGTATTCCAAAGTAACATCTATGGATAAACATGGATATTTTAATTTTGGTCCAAATGCATCTCATATGATGGCTGTTATTGAAAAAGCAAAAAGTAATAGTAGTGACACTAACATGCCTAGATGTCTTGGTGGAACAGAAAGTGAGTTCATATATCTCAGGTGAGATCATATAATAGAAGGAAGTAATAACCCTGTAGCACAAATGAAAGCCGGTGGCAAACTACTGATATAGACATAAAAGTTGCCAACATATGATGGTAGAAGAAATTCCAAATGGTGCTTGTCTTCAATTAGGTATGTAGGTGGTATGCCTAACGCAGTAGGTTCTGTAATAGCCGATTCTGATTTAAAAAGACCTTGGAGTACACACGAAATGTACGTAGACGCCTTTTGTAGATATGACACTAAAAAGGAAAAATAACTGGTGCTATGAAGAGTATAGATAGGTTCAGACAGACATATGCCTTTGGTTGTGGAAGTCAAAAATGTATGATTTTATAGATGACAATCCACAGCTTATGTCAGCTCCTGTAGATTATACAAATGATGCTAGAGTAATATCGTCTATAGATAATTTTATATCTATAAATAATGCTGTAGACGTAGATTTATTTGGACAAGTAAGTTCAGAATCTAGTGGTGTAAAACATATAAGTGGTGCTGGTGGACAACTTGATTTTGTACTAGGTGCATATCTATCTAAAGGTGGTAAAAGTTTTTATATAGCCTATCATCTACTGTAAAAGATAAAGAAGGTAATCTTTCATCAAGAATTGTACCTACTCTAAAAGAGGGCTCAGCTGTAACAGTAACTAGACCTAATACTAACTATATAGTTACTGAATATGGTAAAGTAAATCTAAAAGGACTTAGTACTTGGCAAAGAACAGAAGCTCTTATATCAATAGCTATCCAGATTTTTAGAGAGCAACTTATAAAAGATGCAGATGAAAATATGGAAAAATCTAATAAATAATAACCATAAAAATAGTAATAATAAAAAGGGCTATATTAAAATATAGTCCTTTTTTGTGTTAATGTTTATTTTTACTATTTATTATTATTTTTATTATTATTTTTATTATTATTTTTATTATTATTTATTATTTTATTTTTATCACTTTCAATATCAGGATTTTTAACCTTTCACATCTTTTTATTATCATTTCAGATAATCCTAAAGGATATTTACCTGCCATATCCTCTGCAAATCTCTCAAGCATAAAATCTGTCATTATATCTTTTCCAGGTGCCTTGTTTTCTTCATTTTATAACAAAATATTTTACTTTGTTTCAGAAAAATCTTAAAAACTCTGCCTCTAATCCTTGTGCCGCTTCTTTTTAACTTTCTCTCGTCCATTTTGCTTGTTCACTAGTTATATCTGTATTCGTAGCTTGTATATATGACTTATATTGTGTACTTATACCATAATTGTGGCCCTTTCTTAACCTTTATATAATCTATAATCACATTTTATACTAAAATATACAATCTTTATAGTAAGTATATATCTTAATTTCAAAATATTATTTCTAGATTATATTTACTATCTCTTCAACTGATTTATTGTGTTTAGCATATCATCTGCTGTTTGTACAGATTTAGAATTTATCTCATACGCCCTTTGTGCTGTTATCATTCTTACCATTTCATCAACTAATTGAACATTTGACATTTCTAGATAACCTTGATATATTTTTGATTCTCTTGTCTCATTTTCTTCAAGTTATAGGCTCTCCAGAGTTTTCTGTAGTTACATAAAAGTTATCTCCTATTGATTTTAGCCCTTCAGGGTTCACAAATCGTAACTGTCATTATCTGTCCTAGTTCAAGTAACTCATTTTCCGGAGTTTTAGCTGTTACTTTACCATTTTGACTTACTGAAAACTCTTTTGCTATTTTCAGGTAATTGTATATATCCACCATCAGTTGTAAGTACTTTTCACCTTGTGAAGTAACAAGTGTAAGATTGATTATCCTCTACAGAAAATTTAAAAATTTCCATCTCTAGTATAAAAATCTATTCGTTTCTGAACCTACTGCATTTGGATTTTCTATAACAAAAGATGAATTACCTTGTACTATAGCTAAATCTGTAGGACTTTCTGTTCTATCTGCATTACCTACTGTAAATTTTCTTGAAGTAGCTACAGGCATTACACCATAGCCTACTTGTATATTGACAGGTTGTCCCATCTCTACATTATTACTCACAGGATTAGAATAAGTATATAACAAATCTTTAAATTCTATTTTTGTCCCTTAAAACCAGTCGTATTTACGTTGGCAATATTATGTGATAACATCTACACTTTTAATTGTTGTGCTTTCATGCCTGTTGCTGCTGTCCATAATGCTCTCATTTTATATTTTCCTCCAATTGTTATACTATACTTTACCTATCTCATTGTTGCTTTTTGCATAATTTGATCATACGCATTTATTACTTTTTGATCTGATTCAAAAGCTCTGAACATAGCTATCATATCCACCATTTCATCTATTGAACTCACATTTGAACGCTCTAAATATCCTTGTAATAATCTTCCTTAAAATCTACTTCATTGGCTCGTACTACCATTTATCATTTGTGTATAGCTATGTCCGTATTTTTGCATATCCTCTTTGTTAGTTACATCTACTATGCGTAACTGTCCTAGTTCTTGTCTTTGATTGTCTGCACTTATAGATACAACAAGTCCATTTTCTCTAATATCAAGTCTTGTATGAATTTTTCAGGCACCCTGTATTTCTTTTTAAAATCTTTTGTAAGTATTTTATTACCCAAATAATCCTGAAGTTTCCTATCTTTATCCATAGTCAAGCTCCACCTCTTGTATATTTTTATACTTTCAGTTCCAGCTATTTTAACTTTTAAAAATCCATCACCTTCTAGTGATATGTGCATAGGGATTTTCAGTATGCTCTTAGTACCTTGCTCAAAATTAAGCATCACTCTATCTATTAATGCACCTGAGTTTATTGTACCTATGGATTTTTCTAGCTCGGTACTATAAGCTTTGCTACAGGCTTATTATCAACCATCAAATTTCCTAGGTATCCTATACTAAGTTGTCGCTGATCCACTTTTTACTTTATTACTATTTTCATCTAATAGATATGCCAAACTTAGTAATAGTTTTAGAATTGTAATCTCTATAAACAGTTCTTAAATATCCATCGTCATCTCTAGTAACACTAGTCGATTTATAATATCACTACCATTTTATCTTCTAATGTCAAAATATCCTCTTGTAATTTCAAGATCAGTTTTTAACCTACCGTCTTTTTAAAGTCTTATTATTTGCTTTGACATTATTTTTAGTAGCTCTTAGATATCCTTCTATATTTTCTCTCTTTTATACAACAATTTTTCAGAAAAAGCCTCTACTACACCAACATCTAAAACCAGTAGTATCTACATTTTGCTATATTGTTAGATATTATTTCTATTTGATTTTTGTTTTTGTTTGCATAGCATTCGCAGCAGTATACATTCCTATAAACATAGAATATCTCCTAAATATATTTGTATGTATCGTCAACTTATATACAAAAACTTTAGTATTTTTACATTTTTATTAATCTAAATTATTATACCCAATTATACAAAAATATGAATAAAAATATATAATTTTTACAAAAAATACTGCTACAAAAGTAACAGTATTCTTTACAAAATTACATTCCATAAATGGAAATTTCATTTTTCTTCTTTCCACCTTTTTGTCATATTGTTAAATTGTTTCATCATCTTTCTAGTTTCTTTCAAATTGTTTTTAACAATCTATTTATTTGATTTACTTGCATACCTGAACCCTCTGCTATTCTTTGTTTTCTAGCATTTATTATAGATGATTTTCTTTCTTCCTGTGTCATAGATTGTATTATAGCCTCTATTTTTACTAATTCCTTATCATCTATATCTACATTTTTCAATTGTTTAGAATATACCAGGTATCATTTCTATTATATTTTTTAATGGTCCCATGTTTGTTGCATTTGTGTAAGAAAGTCATCAAAATTAAAATCAAGAGTTTTTCATCTTTTTGATCAAATTCTTTCATGCTCTCCATATCTAAAGACTCTTGTGCCTTTTCTATAAGAGATAGCACATCTCCCATCCCAAGTATCCTGTTTTGCTATTCTATCAGGATAAAAAGGCTCTAAATCATTTATTTTTCTCCAACTGCTGCAAATTTTATAGGCTTATCGGTAACTGCTCTTATAGAAAGTGCTGCACCACCTCTTGTATCGCCATCTAACTTAGAAAGTATTACACCATCTGCTGCAAGCGCCTCATCAAAAGATTTTTACTATATTTACAGTATCCTGACCTGTCATAGCATCTACTACAAGTAGTATCTCATCGGTTTTACAGAAGATTTTATATCTTTTTAACTCTTGCATAAGTTCTTCATCTATATGAAGTCACACCGCAGTATCTATTATAACAACATCAAAACCCAATGTTCTCTCACTCTCTACATTTTGTAGCTATTTGAACAGGATTGTTATTTCCATCTTCACTATAAAATTTTGCACCTACTTTTATCAGACAATATTTGTAATTGTTTTTATAGCTGCAGGCCCTGTATACATCTGACAAGCTACAAGCATAGGATTTTTACCTTGAGTTTTTAGATGATATGCAAGTTTTCCTGTAGTCGTAGTTTTACCCGCACCTTGAAGACCTGACATAAAGTATTACTGTAGGTGGTTTGATGATATATTTAACTTACTTTGAACAGAGCCCATAAAGCTCTTTTAACTCATCATTTACTATTTTTATTACTTGTTGCCCAGGCGTAAGACTCTTCATCACTTCTTCGCCTATAGAACGCTCTTTTTACTTTTTACAAAATCTTTTACAACCTTATAATTGACATCAGCCTCAAGTAATGCAAGTTTGACTTCTCTCATTGCTACATCTACATCTTTTTCGCTTAATACTCCCTTGCCTTTTTAGACCTTGTAGCGTATTTTGAGTTTTTCTTAGCAGACCTTCAAATATCATACTATTTACTCTCCTCACACAATTTGATAATGTCCCTGAGATCTATTAATTGCTCATTGTTTTACATTACTCTTTTTCTTTAAACATTAGTAACTTTTCAGCTACATTATTCTTAAAATCTTGAATATCATTTTGCATGTATAAGATTATCCTCATATGAATACAATAAATTTTCAGATTTTTTATAGTATCATCAGCCGCTTGCCTAGATATTCCTAATTCTTCCCTATCTCACCAAAAGATAAATTCTCTTGATAATATAATTGCATAGCATCTTTTTGTTTCGGCGTCAAAAGGTGCCATATATATCTAATAATTCATTCACATCTATTAACTTTTTTTATCTCCATATTATTCACCCGTAAAGTAAAATACCTTTACACAAAGTATAGTTTATTTCATTTTTCATTTTATATGTCAAGCAATTTTTACCTAATACTTTTTGCTAAAATATAAATATAAAAACCTAATCTTTATATATAAAAACTGCTACAAAATGTAGCAGTTTTTATTAACCTATTATTTCAAGTGTAACTTTTTATTTTCTCTTATAGACGCAGCTTTTAGTATAGTTCTTATAGCTTTTGCTATTCTTCCTTGTTTACCTATTACTTTACCCATATCATCTTGTGATACTCTTAATTCTATTATTACTGAGTACTCTCCATGGTTTCTGTTATTACTACTTCTTCAGGCTTTTCTACTAATGATTTTTACGATTGTTTCTAGTAATTCTCTCATCTTATTTATACCTCTCTAGTCCTATTGAATTATACCATGAATAATGTCTTTACTACATCTGTTGGTTGAGCTCCTACTTCTATCCAGTGTTTTTGCTCTTTCTTCGTTTATTTTTATATCTTTTTGCACCCATTGGATTATAGTATCCTACTTCTTCTATAAATCTTCCATCTCTAGGTGATCTAGCATCTGCTACTACTATCCTGTAAAATGGTCTTTTTAGCACCCATTCTTCTTAATCTTATTTTTACCATTGTTTTTCTCCTATTATAAATTTAAAATTATTCACTAATATGACAAACACTCTATTATCATATTAACAAAATACTATTATATGCTTGTAAAGTAAAATAACTACACTCGATATAGTTTTATTGTATTTTTAAAGATATGTCAAGTACTTTTTATTTTCAAATTTTAAAATTACTTTACATTTTATACATTTTTAAGATTTTATGATAAAATATACAATATATAAAATAAATTTGAGAGGTGTTTTTATGTCTAGAGTAAAAAGCCATAATACCTGCTACTGGACTTGGGACAAGATTCTTGCCAGCAACAAAGGCACAACCAAAAGAAATGCTTCCTATAGTCGATAAACTCTACTCTTCAATACATAGTAGAAGAAGCTATAGACTCCGGAATAGAAGAAATACTAGTAATAACCGGTGAGAAATAAAAATCCATAGAAGATCATTTTTGATAAATCTGTAGAGCTTGAACTAGAGCTTGAAAAATCAGGTAAACAAGAGATGCTGAGATATGGTACGCCATATAAGTGATATGGTGAACATACAATACATAAGGCAAAAAGAGCCTAGAGGCTTGGGACACGCTGTACTTTGCGCCAAAAGTTTTATAGAAATGAACCTTTTGCTGTCATATTGGGTGATGATATCGTAGACTCTGAAAAACCTTGCTTAAAACAACTTATAGATATATACAATGAGTATAACACTACCATATTAGGTGTTCAGCAAGTTAAAAGAGAAGATGTCAATAAGTATGGTATTATCAACGGTAAACAAATAGATGAAAAATTACACCTTATAAAAAGATCTTGTTGAAAAACCTGATATTGAAAATGCTCCATCTAATATAGCAATACTAGGAAGATATATATTAAAACCTGAGATATTTGATGTGCTAGAAAACCAAAAACCTGGCAAAAATAATGAGATACAGCTTACTGACGCTCTTAAAACTCTATCAGAAACTCAAGCAATGTACGCATACGAATTTGATGGAAAAAGATATGATGTAGGCGAAAAATTTGGTTTTTACAAGCTACAGTCAATTTGCACTTAAAAACAAAGAATTAGAAGAACAATTTTTAAATTATTTAAAAATTTAGTTAATAATTACTAAAAATTATTAAAGAAAAGGGGATACTACTTTGAAACTAAAATTTATTACACAATTACTTACTTTTTCACTTGTGCTTAGTATAGGCACATCTTTTTGTCCATCGGCAAGATTTCCTGATATGAAAGGTTATACTTGGGCAGAAAAATATGTAGAAGACACTGCAAACAAAGGTATAATAACAGGATACCCTGACGGAGGATTCAAACCTGCCAATCCTGTTTCAGGAATAGAATCTCTTATAATGATATCTAATCTTCATCCAAAAGCAGAAATAGACAAAACATACAAAAATAATGCCAATAAATATAAAACTAAACTAGACAATGCAAAAAATAGAGCAGTGGGCAGAGACCATATGTAGTTTTGCTCTTGAAAAAGGTATAATACAAATACTGACAAGATGATAAACTCTCTTGTAGACTCTGCTACAAGAAAAATCAATAGCTGCTAAAAGATATGAAGTAGCCGTATTTTTAGTAAGAGGTCTTGGTATGGAAAATGAGATGAATAATAAAGCTAAATTATCTTACAAAGATAATAAAGGATAATATCTCAAGCTGTACCATTTATAGACTTATTACAAAGAAAAGGAATAGTATCTAAATTCAGGTGATGGAAACGGATATTTTCACTCAACTAAAACAATAAACAGAGCGAGAAACTGCCGTAATGATATCAAATGCTTACAAATGATTCTGCAAAGGCAAAAAGCACAATCATCTTCACCAACACCTACTCCTGCTCCTACTCCAGCTCAACTCCAGCACCTGCTCCTCTCCAGCACCTGCTACTCCTGAGTGTGAGGTGTATCTGGTGAGAATAAACTTAATACCAATGACTGATACAGACCTAACTCTTTCTATAACAACAGATAGAAATGAAATAAAAAGCTATACGAGCTAAGAAAAATGAAGTTGTCGTAAAATTAGGAGATTCTATATCTTCATTCACAACATTGAAAGTAGGTCAACAAGCTACTCTTACTATAACAAACGGTAAACTTACTCAAATAGTAACTCCACTAGAAAACACGAAAAGAATATCTGGTACTATAGAAAAATAAATAGCGATTCTAGTATAACTATAAAAGTCTAATAATGAAATAAAAACTTTAAAATATGATAAAAAATACGCAAGCTTATCTAAAATGACACTCTATCAACTGTAGATACTTTACCTATAGGTAGCGACATGAACGCTTACTATCAAGGCGATCTTATTATAAAGCAAACATCATAAATACTAAATCACAGTATACTGGTCAAGTGGTAGAATATACATCTAATAGTTTGACAATAAAAGACAGTAATTCAAATATAATAAAAAGATTTTGATAAAGATATAAAAATATATAGAAACGATAAAAGAATAGATGTAACATCTTTAGCTATAGGCGATATAGCCAATGTATACACTACTAAAGATAAAATAACTAGTATTACTATAGATGCTAAAAAGTGTAAAATATCTAGGAGCTACTATAAAAACTATTCAAATGAATAGTGACTACAACTCTATAATAATAACAGCTAGAGATGGAAAAGAACATTCACTTACTATAAACAATAGTACAATAATAAATGTACGTGATAAAAACTAATATATACTCACTTAAAATAGGTTTACGAAGTAGTGTATATGCTCAAGGTGGATTAGTAGAAGAAATAATATCTAACGCAGAGTTTAAACAAACAACTATAAGTGGTAATGTATCAGATATAGACCTTGTAGATAAATTTATGAAGTAAGACAAAATGACGGAAAGATAGTAAGAGTATACTAGATAATACTACTAAAATAGAAAAATTATCAGATTCCAAAACTATAGACAGCTAGAGATATATACAAAGATGATACTATAACTTGTATAGGTATAGTAAGTGGCGGAAATATTACAGCAACTCGTATAATAGCAAATATATAAGTAATTCTTATGTAAATAAAAATATCTAGTCTTAATTTTTCTTTTTGAGACTAGATATTTAATTGTACATATTTTTATAAATTAATTCAAAAAGGAGATTAACAAATGAAAAATTTTTCTTGATACTGCAAATATTGACGAAATAAAAGAGGAGCTTCTTGGGGTATAGTAGATGGAGTTACTACAAATCCATCACTAATAGCAAGAGAAGGAAGAGATTTTAAAGAAGTAGTAAAAGAGATATGCGAAATAGTAGACGGACCTATATCAGCAGAAGTAATATCTGAAGATAGCGAAGGCATGATGGAAAGCAAAAAGAATTAGTGAAAATACACAAAAACATAGTAATAAAAATACCTATGACAGTAGAAGGACTAAAAGCCGTAAGCGTACTATCAAAAGAAAACATAAAAACAAACGTAACACTAATATTTTCAGCAAACCAAGCACTACTTGCTGCAAAAAGCTGGTGCAAAGTTATGTAAGTCCATTTTTAGGAAGAGTCGACGATATAGGCTCTGAAGGTATGGAATTAGTAAGAAGTATAGTAGAAATATTTGATATATATGGCTTTGATACACAAGTAATAGCTGCTAGTGTAAGACATCCTCTACACGTAACAGACGCAGCACTTGCAGGCTCACACATAGCTACTATACCTATGAAAGTTTTTACAACAAATGGTAAAACACCCATTAACAGATAAAGGTATAGAAAGTTTTATGAAGATTGGAATAATACATTTGGAAAATAATAATCTAAATATTTAGATTTTATATCAACATATAATATTCAATAGTAGAGATATAAAAATATCTCTACTATTTTTAGTTTGATTGTTTTTATTTATTATTACTCTTTATTTATTATTATTCTTTGTTTATTATTCTTCTTTTATTTATTGTTGTTCTTTGTTTATTATTATTCTTCGTTTATTATTCTTTGTTTATTATTATTCTTTGTTTATTATTATTCTTTGTTTATTATTATTCTTTGTTTATTATTATTTATTATCTATCTTTACTCTATAAACGATTACAACAGCTAGGATAAACGATAATATATCACAAACAGGTTGTAACAAATATATACCAAACTCTCCATACATATTAGTAAGAATATATAATAGAGGAATATAAAAATACCTTGTCTTGAAATAGATATAATCAAAGACAAAAAGTATTTTTCCTATATTTTGCATCAGCATACTACTTACTGCAAAAATATGCCAAAAACGGTATAGATATACATTGTATTTTTAAGTATTTTTACACCTATAGAAATAACTTTAGCATCTTTTGACATTATACTTACAAAATCCTCTGCAAAAATACAATAATATTGAAGAAAAATTAAAAATATGCTACCTATAACAACAGTTAAGAAAAACGCAGTTTTAACCCTATCATATTTTTCGCACCATAATTCATAGCACAAATAGGTTGAAATCCTGACCTAATCCGACCATAATCATATAAGCCACAGCAACTATTCTTGAACTTTACAGTTATAGCAGCAATAGTGCTATCGCCAAATTTTCGATGCAACCCTATTCACTAAAAATAAGTGAAATACTTGTGATAGCTTGTCTTGAAAAATTTGGCATTCCTCCAACAAGAATATGATATATTCTTGTCTTGCTATATTTTATGTTTTTCAAAGAAAATCCTATATTTGCATTTCTTTTTGCCAATATAGATAAAGAAATACAAGAAACTATTTGACCTACAAAAGTAGCATATCCGGCTCCAACAAACCCAAAAATCAAATACAAACATAAATACAGGATCTAGCAACATATTACTAAATATACCTAAGAGCAAACCTAACATAGCATCTTTTACATTTCCACAAAGCCTTAGTTGATTATAAAGAGTGATAGAATACAAAATAAATGGAATTGCTACTACAATTATCCTCAAATAATCGACAGTATTTTTAAAATAAGCTAGGAGAGGCATTTGCTCCAATAAATTTTGACAAATCTAAAAATAAAAATCCATGATACTATAGCTATCAAAATCCACTAAAAATAGAAAATGATATGCCTACAGAAGATATAACCTAGTGCTTCCTTTTCATCTTTTTCCCCTATTTTTAGACATAATATTTCCACTACCATATCCAAACCAAAAACCAATAGCCTGAATAATACTTATGAAACTAAAGAAATACCAATAGATGCCGTCATTGATTTATCATTCAAAAACTCCAACAAAAATGTATCCGTTAAACTATAAATAACCATTATCAACATACCAATTATTGTAGGAATGACATCTTCACAAGTAGAGGTAGTAATTTTTCATTCAAAATTTGTGTTCTTTGATCTTTTTATTTGTTTCTCTTTCTAATTTCATATCAAAAACCTTTAACCTCACCAATATTTCCATCTACCTGTATAATATCATCATCTTTGAATTTCATAGTTGCAAATCCAACTCCAAGAACTGCAGGCATATTATATCTCTAGCTACAATGGCAGCATAGACTCAAAGCAGGCCTGTGTCCTGCCACAACAGCACTTGCCAATTTGAATAATGGTGTCCACTCAGGATCTGTAGATGACACACCAATATATCACCCTTTTTCATTTTATAAAATTCCTTAGGATTATTTACAACGCACACTCTTCCAACTGCAACACCACTACTTCCCTCACACCCTTTAATACATCACCCTTTGCATCAAAAACAAGTAACTTTGACTCTTGCCATACCTTTGTTGCCAAAGGAAATTTTTGTTTCTTCTGTTTATTTTTCCATATCAGAATCATTCAAACTTCCCTACTCATAACATCTGAAAAGTTCTTTATAAAAATAAATTAGCAACCCCAACTTCATAATTCTCATTACCAATAAGTATGTAGTTTATTCTTTTAACACACATTCTCACATAATAAACAAAGTTTCCCAAAGATACTGACTCTCCTCACGTACAATATGAAAAATATCTAAAATAATCTACCTGTTTTTCTATATACTCATACTTATTTTTATAAATATTCTTTATACTTTTTCATAAGTTTAGAGAGTCTTTTCTTGATTTATATTATTACTATTTTCTATCAGCACTTAATATAGGTCTTAGTATATTTAGCAATCTATCAGGATCTTCAATAAAGTTTTGGCAAAAAGAACAATAACAATTATAATCAGATTTGAACCCATTATCTTTCATAAACCTATCTACCATACATTTAAACTCATCATACTCTTCATATATATAAAACTTTCTCCAGAAATAATAGAGTTTTTAGAGCCTCATTTTCTTATTTCATCAGCCATTTTATATATATCATTTGTAACAACAGATGTTTTATTATCCAAATCCAATAAAAATCAAACGAAGAATACTTAGTATCCACTTTTTATTATTTTAGTCATGCTATTTAACACCAAAGGAAAATAAAGCGTACTTGAACCTATCATAAGCTAGATTTTTGAGTAAAAATTATAACTATATTCTATAAATTTTTGCACTCATTCAAACCCATATCATCAAAAATTTAGATTATTTATATCTTCTAACTCACGTTTTATACCTATGCAAAAATCTTTTGCACTTTTTCAAACAATAATCATAATCTTTTAATTTTTCAAAATCTTAAATATGTATATTTTTATTTATACCTCTTTTTATCAACAGGCAGTGTCTGAATTCCATCATCATCAATTTGAGGGTAGAATCTAATACAATACCACCCTCAGCAAATATCTTAGCTTTTGCTTATTTATAGTCATTATAAAATCAAAATCCAACACCCTGTATGCAAATGGCATTTTTCAAGCAAAAATGCCATATTAGTTTCTCATACTATTATTTAGACTTTTTCCTTTTCAAATATCGTCTAATCTCATCTTCTCTTATTTCATCACTATTTAATGTAGTAATAGCTCTAGCTTGCAAAATATATATTATATCATCTTTAATAGCCCATTCAATATCCATAGGCATAGCGTAGTGTTTTTCAATATCCATACCAATTCTTGAAAGCTCTAATAATTGATTATCATTTAAAGTACTTTTTCTTTTATAATACTCATCTAATTCTACCTCGACTGTACCACTTAGCATCATATACAATACTAGTTTCCTTATTTGAAATATATTTATCAATAATTTGTCCATTTTTACCAACAATATAACTATCAGCAGTTACTCTACCACTTCACAATGCTTTCTCCAAGTCCAAAACTGGCATTTATCTGCATTTCATCTTCTCTTTTATTCACAGGATTAACAGTAAACAAAACTCGGATTTTTCACTATCAACCATCTCTTGAATAACAACAGCAATACAAACTGAACTTTGACTATACTCTTGATTAAATCTATAACTTACAGCCCTATTTACTCCAAAGCGAAGCATAACAATTACGAATATTAATTAGTACATCTTCTATACTCTGCACATTTAAAGTAAGTTTCTTGTTGACCGGCAAAACTAGCACTAGGCAAATCCTCAGCCGTTGCCGATGAGCGAACAACTACTCTTATATTATCACCAAGATTAAAAATATTTTTCCCTTATCTCATTTTCTAATTTTTCAGGGAATTTTTCCCAATCTTATCTTCTTAGCAAAATTATCAGATTATATCTAACAGTAATTTTTCATCATTTCCTGCTTGTTTAACCCATATTTCTATAAGAATATCAATGCCATTTTCCTTTAAAAATCTCTGTAACAATCAGTAGTTATGACCAAAAACCCTTTGGAACATTCATCTTAACTGCAGATAAGCTCTCCAAGATTAGCACCCTTTCCTCCTGCAATTAGTACATCTTCTTTTTATCTCATTAAAATCAAGTATCATATATAACACCCTCCTTTTTGCAAATATATACCTGTATCTAATGAAAAGTTTTTATTTATAACATATGACTTATTAAAACCGTATTTTAAATATATTTATTATTATTATTATAGCACTACTAACATTTTTAAATAGATTACATACAAAAAGCACGTAGTCTCCTACATAGCTTTTACTATTTATATACTATCTATCAAATCTAGTGTATATTCCTTATTCATTTTATACATAACTCTACAAATTTTTCCAATGGTACATCTTGTATCTGTTTTATTTGTTCCACATTTATAGATACTATTCTGTTTTGTTTTCTTTTTCACCTACAACTACTGTATATGGTACCTTGAAATTCTTACAGTGTTTTATTTTTCCTTCATAGTTTTTATCAGATAAATCGAGTCTCAAATCTCACCTTATTATCTTGTAAAATATCACAAATCTCTTTCGCATAGTCGTTATGCTCACTGTGTATGAGGTACTATACCCACTTGTATAGGAGACATCAAAACGACGCACCCTGAAAATGCTCTATCAATATACCTATAAATCTCTCAAAAGAACCAAACAACGCTCTGTGTATCCTAACAGGTTGTTTTTGAGTACCATCATTTGAAACATATTTCAAATCAAATCTTCCAGGTAATTGGAAGTCAAGTTGTATATTACCCATTTTGCCATTATCTTTCAAGACAATCTTTCATTTCTAAATCTCTCTTAAGGTCATAAAAAGCTCCATCGCCCTCATTTTACTGCATAATTACCCTCACCATATGTCAATATATTTTTTAGAAGTTTCTGCTCTATCCCAAAAGCTCAGAGCGCTCCCATAAAATCATCAGGTCTAGTAGATAATTCAGCTGAATGAAAGACCAAATGTAGTACAAATCTCCAACTATATCATTATATCCATTATTTTCAGTTCTGTTGCTCATCTGTGATGAATGTAGTGCATCATCTTGACGGAACAATTGTACTCTGAACAAGCCATTTAGCTCTGATTTTCCTTTCTGTGTATACAAGATGTCTCAGAATAACAGTAGCATATCCTTGTAACTTACAGGTTTTTCTAGCAAATACCCTTATAGCATTAGGACAATTCATAGGTTTTACAGCAAAAGGCATATCTGTATCAACATTTGTGAGAACATATTTTCTTGATAATGATCAGTGACCATATCTCCCATAGTTGTCTACTGTTCAATAGTGAGCGCTGATGTTTCCTGATAGCCATGTGTTGAGTGTTTTGTCTCCAAAAATCAAGCAAAAGCATTGAACATTTTTCCATCCATTAGGCAACCAATAAGGCATACCAGGTGCAGTCTCATCAAACATAAACAAATCAAGTTGTGGACCGATGTGATTACGCTCCACGGCCTCTTTTATAAAATTAAGATGAGCTTTTAGCTCTTCCTCCATAGGAAAGCATAAGGTATATTCTTTGCTGAAACTGTCATTTTCGTCCCCTTTCAATATGCTCCAGATACTGATTTTTACTTGAAGGCTACATTCAATAGAGCCTGTGAATTATCAACGTGAGGACCTGTACAAGATCTACATAATCATCTCCTGTAGATTACACTGTTATCTTCTCATCTTCTGATAGCTCATTTTATTATTTCTAATTTGAGTGATTTTAAACATCTCAAGAGCTTCTTGTTTTGATACTTCTCTACAAGTAAAGTCCTCTTTTCTTTTTCAAAGATTTCTCTCATCTTATTTTCTATATCAACATAATCTTCCTTTACTACTGCTCTTGGAGAGAAAATCAGCAAAACAACCATCTTCTGTCTGTGGTCTATAGCGTATTGTACATTATCCTATGACCAAATAAGCTAAATGGCTTTTTGCAAGTATATGAGCCATAGAATCTCTATACGCTTCTAAATATTCTGACTTCATAATATCTACCTCTTTTCATATTTTGTCTATCTAAACATACAATTTTGTACTAAATTCTACAAATATCAAAAGTTTTCAAGTGTTATATTATTGAGAATATTTTGGATATTATAATATTTTTGCATAATGATATCCACCAGCGTAGCTGGTGGTTTTCCTCGCCTATAGGCTCTGTTTCAGCAACGCTAACAGGCGTACATACTCCTGACATTTTGCATTATGCTTCTTTACTTGCTACCCATAAATGGGTCTTCTTTATAACTTATTTTTCATCTGTTCTCCTATTTTATCTTCTTCTAATTGATTCTTTATATATTCCGCTATCTTTTTGCATTCTTACCTACTATCCACATAATATCCTCTGCATAAAATTCTCTATTTCTGTATTTGAATTTCAAGTTCCCAAATTTTCATATATCATCAAACTACTTTGCCTTTCAAATAACCCATTATACTTGATACACTATACTTGTGGTATTTATATCTCTCTCTTCCTCCCATAGAATACTTTTCTTCTATATTTTGGTGCAAATGCTATATGATATTTGCAGTGTATACTTTGATGTGATAAACTCTTATTGTCATTCATTTTAATGACCTCCTTTGATTTTATTTTGTTATTGTCAGAAAGTAACTCTATTTTAATCAAAGTTTTCCCGTCACTCATAGGCATAGCCTTTTTGAACTCCCCGCACTTGAGCGGTTTTCTTCACACTCCCATATAAATGGGGAGTTTGAATTAAGTCAGGAGTTGAAAAATCAGCTGCACCTATAACACCAGCTGTTTTGAGTTATTTTTCCAGTATCTAACGTATATGTTATAACATAATTACCATCTGAAACTCCACTTGTACCTTTAATTTTAGTATTTTTGTAAAAGTACAAGTTAAAACACCATCTTGATATCCATAAGTAGAACCTACTGGTTTCCCATCAAATTTAGATGTATTCTCACCAGTAACATTCGGTAGAGAATCTGCTGTAACTTCTGGCGTCTCCAGCTGCAGATGCTACAGCATGTGCTTCTGATATCAATGCTCTAGCATTTGCTTCAAATCCTCTTACTTTACGGTTTCCACCTCTTGCATCCATAAACTTAGGTAATGCTATTAACATAAGTATTGCTATTGTCAACAACTACTAGTAACTCTACTAATGTAAAAGCCTTTTTCTTGCTCATTAATTTTTCAGTAGAAAAACCTCCTAAAAATTTGATTTGATGATAATATGGTGTGTGCTATCAATATCATCTGTTAATATAAATTTAAAACTTTTTAAATATAATAACATATTTTTATTTTGTCTACACTTTTTATTTTATTTATACCTCAGTATATTTATTGAAATTTCAATGTATACAATGTATATATTTTTCATTTTTATAAGTGTATAATTTTTCGTATTTTCTATTTTTATTTTATGACAAAATGTACTATTTTTATATTAAACTAGTACAATATTACTATTTTATTTTAGGTCTAGTTTTTCTGAAAAATCCCCCATAAGTATGAGCATAGGATATATCTCTAACCTACCAAATATCATAGAAAGATAGTACTATTTTTGGTAAAAGTGGAGAAATCAGGAAATTAGACATGGGACCTACCCTGTGAAACCCAGGACCTATATTGTTGGATATTTGCCGATACTGCTGAAGCTGTCATACATCACTATCTGGGCTCACTATAAGTAGTAATGCAACAAATACCATATATATGTGACAAAATAATGTAGTACTGATGATATATCACTTCATCTAATGCTTTTTCATATTTCACAATACTCTGTTTGGTTTGATTCTCTCTTTTTAGCTCTCTGCCATAGCTGTCTAAACAATATACCTATTCTTGATACTCCCGATCCACCTGCTGTAGAGCCTGCACACACCTATGAACATAATAGATATAGTACAATTTTTGAAAATAATGGCCCTTGTCAGAAATCTACTGTACCAGATAACCTTAGTAGATATAATAGATGCTACTTGATACATCTCTTAATAGTACAGTTGAAAAACCATTTTGCTTTCCTATATCTATAAAAATCATAGTTATAGCACTTACTACTATAGTACAAATAGTCTAAACTCTTCTGACTCTAGTATTTTTGCCTTGACCTATCACTCAACTAGATAATATAGGTTAAAATTGACACTAAATACTAGCATAGCTATACAAAACTACGTATGTAGCTTGATGTATAATATGCTACTGAGTTAACTCTGATACCAAAGCACCTGTACCTGCTGCACAAATGCGTGTACAACGAGTCAAACGAGACTCATACCACCTAAAAATAATAATAAAACAAGTACACCTGATAAGCAGTAAATATATACCGTATAATATCTAGCTGTTACTCTCATCTTTTGCTACCAATTTGCCAAATACAGGCCCTGGTGCTCTGCTTTCATACGTGTACAGACTCCAGTCCTGATGCCGGTAACACTGCTAATGCAAATACAAGTACTCCCATACCTCCTATAAGATGTGCGAAACTACGCAAAACAACATTGAATAGAGATAGACTTTTCTACATCTTGCAATATAGATGAACCTGTAATGGTAAATCCGCTTGCTGTCTCAGCGTCTATTAGGGATGGTATCTGCCCTGATAGTACCAAAGGTAATGCTCAAAAATGATAAAAATATCACGACAAAGCTACTATTACAAAGAAACCATCTTTTGCCTGCATAGACATTTTGGTCTTTTCATAGTAGCTAGAAAATCCTATAGATAATAATATAGTGTACTGTCAAAAACTAATATATTTTTGAGCTTTCTTTTGTATATTATGCTTACTATAAAGGTAGGACTAGTAGTAAGCCCTCTACTTTAATATATTTGCTAAAATAAATAAAATAACCGAGAAAAATTCATAAATATCACCTTTTTGTTTATAATCTCTAATCACTTATATAATATTTTCTAATTATATTATAATTTATTTGCTAGTGTATGATTAGATTTATTTTATATTTTACCTCAATATTATTTAATATAATCAACTTTCTCTATTATAATTTTACAAATTAGAAAATAGGCTCTGGTATATCATCTATGTCTGAAAATCCTGATTGTTTTGTTACTACTATTACTCTATCCCCTGCTTTTAGCTCATCTTTTCTGTTGGGAAAAACAAAATTCCGTTCTTGATATTACTGCTATTATTGTATTTGATTTTATCTTTGCATTTTCAAATAGTACGCCTATCATTTTGAGTTACGCTCACTTTTGAATTGTAATTGCCTGTGCTTCATCATTTTGCAAGTGTATACATCTGTTCTACGTTGGAGCCTTCTGCATTTAACATAGATTTTTATAGTCCTTGTTATAGAGTCTGCTATTATCCTTTTTTGGAGTTACTACTGATTTTTATTCTTTCTGAGGCGTATAACTTTTAGTATGGATAATCTGTTCATTTTGTGATGGTCTTTCCTGACACCTTGTTGTGCTGCATACATAGATGTGAGGTGCATTTTTCTTCGTCTATTCCTGTAAAGAGATATACATACGTCAAATTTTTCTATATTCATCTCATCTAAAAATCTTGGTCTGTGCCATCTCCACATATTACCGATACGTCGCTGTACTCTTCGCTCATGCTCTATCATAGTCTATCTCTATCTTTATTTGTGATATCATCCTTTTTAAAAGTGGCAATAGATATGTTGTAAGTTTGCCTCCACCTATTAACATTGCCGTTTTTAGTGGTTTTCTCCTGCAAATCTATATTTTCCTTAAAACTCTTGCATATTTCACTGAGCTGTAACATATATGACATCATCTACCATAATCTGACTATCACCTGTAGGTACAAATACTTCGTTATCTCTTTGTATCATACATATTATTACATCATATTTTTCTAAAATCTTTTAGATACATATTTACTATATTTCATTTTGTTTGTTATTATAAGTCCTACAAGACTGCTTGTCCATAAATGTCTCTACTGTGGTGCATAGCATATTTTACCATTCTATATATATCATAAGATGCTTCTAGGTCCGGGATTTATTATTTTGATATACCTAATGTATCTCTCATAAACTGTATATCTTTTGAGTATTCTGTTTCTCTTACTCTTGCTATTGTATATTTTGCTCCTAGTTTTTGCCATTATACAAGATATTATATTGGTCTCATCTTTTTGTGATACTGCTATGATCACATTCTTTTTATTCCTGAATCTAAAGTACATCTATATCTGTACCAGAGCCTTGTATACCTTGTATGTCAAATTTGAGACAATATTGTCTAGGACTTTTTCGTTTTGCTCTATAAGTGTTACTGATGTATGCAGAATCTAGTGATATTTCTTTTGCACAGCGTTTCTCCTACTTTTCCGCCACCTATTACTATTATATTCATAGTCTTACCTTTCATTATAAAACTTATACTAATATTTTGGTGTAATACTTCATCAATGTCTCAATGATACACTATGGTACTGAAAAATCAACATATTTTTCAATAGTATAAAAAGACTACCCACTATTTGAGTAGTCTTTTGCTTTATTCTACTGTTACTGATTTTGCAAGATTTCTTGGTTTATCAACGTCATTTCCCTTTTATAGATGTGTAATATGCTATAAATTGTGCAGGTATTACTGCTAATATAGATGAAACATATCATACGCTGTGGTACTACTATTATATCATCTGCATAGTTTTTGCATCATATTTGTATCTTTATCTGTAATTATTATTGTATAAGCTCCTCTTGCTTTTTACCTCTTGTATGTTTGACATAGTTTTTCTAGTAATTTATCTTGAGGTTGCTAGTGCTATTACAGGAGTTCCTTTTTCTATTAGTGCTATAGTTCCGTGTTTTAACTCTCCTGCTGCAAAAGACTCTGTGATATATATGATATCTCTTTTTAGTTTTAACGCTCCCTCTTTTACCTACGCTATCGTCTACACCTCTACCTATATAAAATGCTGATTTTTGAATCTTTTATTTTTCTGCTATTTCTATACATTTTGCTCTATTTCTAGTGTAGCTTTTTACTTTTTCTGGTATTTCTTTCAATTTTTCTACTATATTTTGGTATTCATCTACTGTTATTTCTAGTTTTTGCTAGCTCTAATGCTATCATATAAAAAGCTGCAAGCATAGTAGTATATGCTTTTGTGTAGATGCTACTGCTATCTCTGGACCTGCTAATGTATAAAAATACATCATCTGAGCCTCTAGCTATAGATGAGCCTACTACATTTGTTATTGATAATACTCTACAACCTTTTTGTTTTGCAAGTTTTTGTGCTGCTAGTGTATCTGCTGTTTCTCCTGATTGGCTTACTAGTATTACAAGTGTCTTTTCGTTTATAAATTGCTTGTTATATCTAAATTCTGATGCTATATCTACTCTTACTCTCGATATTGCAAGATTTTCTATAACATACTTGCCTATAAGCCCTGCATTGTATGCTGTACCACAAGCTACTATATATATATCGTTTATATTTTGTACTTTCTTTTCATCTATCCTTATATCGTCTAGTATAAGGTTGTTATTTTCATCTATTCTTCTTAGTATAGTATCTGCTATTGCTTTTTGGTTGTTCATTTATTTCTTTCAACATAAAATGTGGTAACCGTTTTTAGTGGCTGATTCCATATCCCAATCTATTATTGATTTTTCTTTTGTATCCTCTTACCGTCTTTATCATAAAAATTTTATATAGTCTTTGCCTATTAGCACTGTTTCGTCATTGTCTACGTAGTATACTTCTTTTTGTGTATGATAGTATCGCCGGTATATCTGATGCAAAAATTCTCATTTTTCCTATACCTATTACAAGTGGTGATTCTTTTCTTACTGCTATTATCTTGATCCGGCTCTGCTTTTGATATTATTCTAATGCGTATGCACCTCTTAATCTTTTACTGCTTTTATTTTGCAGACTTTTACTATGTCTTTTTCTTCTTTAAAATAATAATCTATCATATGCACTATTACTTCTGTATCTGTTTGTGATTTAAAGCTATAACCTTTTTGTATAAGTTCTGTTTAAATCTCTATAGTTTTCTATAATGCCGTTGTGTATTACTGCTACTGTCTCTGACTCGTTGATATGAGGGTGTGAATTGACGTCTGATGGCTCTCCGTGTGTAGCCCATCTAGTATGACCTATACCTATAAACCTTCATCGAGGATCTTTTTCTAAAGGTGATTTGCAAGCACTGATAATCTGCCTTTTGAATTTTTGACAGCTTTAGCTTGCCATCATTTATAGTCGCAATACCTGATGAGTCATATCCTCTATATTCAGTTTTTCTAATCCATTTATTACTACGTCTTGAGCTTTTGCCAACCTATATATCCTACTATTCCACACACTATTTTTCTCCTTTTTTATACTATTATATAATTCAAACAATATTTTTAAATATCAGATTAAATTTTATTGTCATACAAAAATTTAAGTGATATGATTTAGAGGAGAATGTAGCGTAATATATTTTTGTAGAAATATTTTCTTTTTGTTATATATTTTTTAGACTGCTACAGCCTTTGGAATACCCGCCGAATATTCGATAATTCCAATCCTCGTCAACATATAATATACTATTTTTACTCTTTATTTTTATTGTATATACATCTTTATATTTATAAATGTATATTATAGCTGTGTTGTCATTCTGGCGCTTGATATTTTTATTCTCCTATTAAAACAGCCTAACCATTAATATAAACTTTAAATACCTCATAAACATTTTAAACTATACAATATATTAACGGATAGGCCTTTGTTCCAAATTACTCAGCTGATACAACTTCTCTTCCATTGTAGCTACCACATTTCGGACACACCCTATGCGATAATTTTAAAGTTATGACATTTTGGACATTCCACTAAGTTTTTAGCTGTCATTTTGCATATTTTGCTGAACGTCTTGAACGTGAATCAGATTTTCCATTTTTCTCTTTGGTGCTGCCATCTCTATCCTCCTTTTAATTTTTAGACTATTAATCATCTAAAAAGTTTTTAACTGTTCTAACCTAGGGTCAATATATAGATGGTCTTCATCACAGTTACATTTACTTATATTTGGGTTGGTGCCACATATGTGACAAGTCCCTTACAATCTTCCTTGCAATAAGTATTGTCAATTAGATGTTCAAATATAGCCTCATCTAATATCTTTTCTAAATCTAGATAATCACCATCTATTAATATTATATCATAATCCTGATAATTATCTTCTCTTGATATAATACCGGATATGTTTATATCTTGAATTGCATCCATATCGCCTAAGCATCTAACACAATTTAGTCTAGTTTCGAGGTGTACGTCAATACTTGCATACAATTTATTATCTTCTGTTTTTGCTTATTTCACAAACCATACTTGGTTTTGATTAGAATTTTACAGTCCTACCATCTACTTTGCAAGATTCTTGTTCAAATTCCACTTGGTAGGTAAATTTACTTTTCAGAACTTGTAAATATATCATTAATAAAAATTCGCATAATACACTAATCTAAAGACAACCCATATTATACTAGATATTTAGTATATGTGTCAAGTAATTTTGCTTTATATTTTATATTTTTATTAAATTATAAATACTTCTTTTCCATCTAAATAATCACATTTACATCCTTGTGTAGATTATTTTTATCATATATTCATCTATCATATCTTTTATTTTTCCACCAAGATGTATCGTAATTACAAAAACCGTATCCTCTTTAGGTGCTCTACCTACTAGTCTTTGTATAACTATATCTTTGTCTAAATATGCCAAAAATAAACTTGCCCCGCCAATGTAATCTTCAAGTGTACCTACATTTCAAATCTCCTGATGTGCTCTTTTTCCATAACGGTATTTTTGGCTATATACAAAGCTGTGCATTTTTACAAAAATACTGTCTTTAAAGTAGATAGTATCTTTGCTCCTTCGATAACATCGTCTAAATCATCGTAAGGTAAGTTTAGTATCATATGTGTGGATGTATCAAACCCGTATTTTTAATAGATATCACTTAGCATCTATATACTCTGCTAGTGTATGTCCTCTATTTATCTTTTTAGTGTTTTATAGTTTACGCTTTGTAATCCTAGTTCTATACATATGTTGATATTATTGTTATCTTGTATTTTTAGCACTTCAAGATATTTATGGTTACACAATCTGGTCTTGTTGATACTGATATTTCTACTACTTCATCTGTTAATACTTGATTAATGTATTTTTCAAAATCATAAAGTGGAAGATATGTGTTGGTAAAATTTTTGAAAATATGCTATATATTTTTGAATTATATTTTACCTATATAGTCTATATTTTGAGTTGACTTTCTACACTCATCTGATTTGATAGCATTTCATAGCCTACTGCTACATCAGAACAATAGTACACCCACCCTTACCATCTTTTCTATTAGGACAAGATACGGGCAAATTTATGGGTATCTTATACTTTTTCTTTGTATTTTTCTTTTTAGATATGAAGAATAAACATTATATAACATAATTACGCCTTATATTTACATTCTTTGTTGCTACATTGTGCCTTGCATTTTGATTTTTATCTGTTTCTACAAGTGGAGTTGCATTCTGGACAAAGCTGTCCTGTGGGTTTTGTTCCACGCTACAAAATCACAGCTAGGATATCTTGAGCAACCATAAAAAGCCTTGCCTAGTTTTTCTTATTATTACTTCTCCTTCACCACATTTTGGACATTTTACACCTACTTTTTCTAGTATAGGTCTTGTGGTTTTACATTCAGGATAATTTGAGCAAGCTAGAAACTTTCAAATCTCCCATGTTTTATTACCATTTTATGACCACACAATTTTCGCATATTTCATCTGTTTCTTCGTCCATGATTTATATGCTCTATTTCTTTTTGAGCTACTTCAAGATTTTTCTCTATAGGCTCATAAAAAGTTGAGATACTCACTTCTTTCACTTATCATCACCGTCTGCTATATATATCAATTTTGCTCTCTATATCTGCCATAAATTCTCAAGTCTACTATCTGTTTGAAAATAATCTTGTAATAGGTTGGTAACTACTTTACCTAGTTGTGTTGGTGATTAGATTTTTGCTGTACATACCTCTATCTTGTATAGTTGATATGATTGCTGAATAAGTGCTGGGTCTACCATATACCTAGTTCTTCTAGTGCTTTACAAGAGATGCTTCATTGTATCTTTGCTGGTGGTTGTGTAAAGTGTTGTTTTGGCTGTATTTTTTCTATCAATACTTCATCTTGCTCTGTAATAGTGGTAGTATATTCTCTTCGCTTGAACTGTAATCATATACTCTCAAAAATCCATCAAATAACATTTTTGATCATTCATCTTGCAATGAATAATCATCTATCACTACCTGTAATGCTCTGTTGTTCATATAGTGCATCTTGCATCATACAAGCTAAAAATCTTGAATATATAAGTCTATATAATTTATACTGATCTTTGCTTAGTGAATCTTCTATCATCATTGGCTCAAATTCTACTATGTGATGGTCTTATACATCAGTGCGCATCTTGTACATTTTTGTTGATGATTTGTAGCCATGTTTTGTAGTATTTTTCTCCATATTTTGATACTATCATTTTTGCAAATTCTTGCGCCTCGTTGGATATTCTTTGTGAATCTGTCCTCATATAAGTGATAAGACCTTGTGTTCCCTTACCTTTTATAGATATACCCTCATATAATTGTTGTGCTATTTGCATAGTCTTTTTGTAGTGAATCCCAGCTTACTAGATGCTCTTGTTGTAAAGTACTCGTAGTAAAAGGTCTGTATGCAGATTTTTTCTGTTTTTCTTTTTCTATTTTCTTTGCTTGTAAGTCTTTTCCTTTTATAGGCTTCAACTATCTTGTTTGACTGTTCTTCATTTTCTACGTCTATATTTTTATATGCTGATAGTTCAAAAATCTATTTTTCTTTTTATTGTTTTGTGTATTAATCCTATACTCAATACTCTTGTGGAATAAATTTTTCTATTTCTTCTTCTCTATCACAAATTATCTTAGTAGCTGCTGATTGTACTCTACCTGCACTGTAGTCCTTTTCTCTTACTTTTTGCCCATAATATAGGGTGATATTTTATAACCTACTAATCTATCTAGTACTCGTCTTGCTTGTTGTGCATCTACTAAATTCTTATCTATTTTTCTAGGATTTTTATGGCATTTTTATTGCTTCTTTTGTTATTTCATTAAATTCTATTCTGTTTTCTTCTTCATCAAGTCCAAGTATATACGCTAAATGCTAAGATACAGCTTCTCCCTCTCTATCGAGTCCGGTTGCTAAAAATACTTTATCTGCTTTTTAGCTCTCTTTTTAGCTCATTTGCCTATACTTGCCTTACCTCTTATAGTTATATAACTAGGGTTCAAAATATTTTTCTATATCTACTCCTAACTTTGATTTTGGCAGGTCTCTTATATGTCCCATAGATGCTTTTACTGTATAGCCTTTACCAAGAATTTTTCTATAGTCTTTGCTTTTTGCTGGCGACTCTACTATTACTGAGATTACTCAATTAATTCACCTCTATTTTATTACAAAAAATATTCTTATCAAAATATTATAAATATTACACAAGATTGTAAATAAATCCTATTTTTCTGTAATATTGAGTTTTAGACATTAATATTTTTAAAATTATATCAAATTATAAAATAATTTCTTCATTAAATTATTTTACGTACCGAGTTATAATATTATGTTTATATGTTTTTGTCAAGATATAAATATTTTTAAACTTTTTATATTTCAATACATTTTTTCTAATAAATAAAAATACTTGACTTTTTTATTTATTTAATAATTCTAACAATATAATTTTTGAAGAACAGTAGTTGACTAGTAGTATGTAAGTTTTAGCTAATAGTAGATAGGTAGGAATGTAGAATAGTGCTATGTCATAGCTTTATTTTTGTTATATTTACTCCTATATCTATATATAGGAGTTTTTGATTAGCTGGCATCACTAGTGAGTCAAAAATAGGAGGAAAAATGAAATTTACAAAAATTAATGCTGAGCTTTTTAGTAGGGTGCAGTAACTCTTACAGGATGTGCTAATAGCAGGTGAAATCATCTGAAAAAACTGATAAAAAGGTAAGAATAGGTATAAGTCAAATATGACTGTACATAGTGCACTTGATGATGTAAGAAACCTCATTATAAAGATGAACTAAAATCTCAAAGGTGTAGATGCAGATTTTATAGAGGAAAATGCTCAAGGCGATATTACAAACGCAAATCTTATCAGCTCAAAAATTTGTTCAGGAAAATGTAAATTTGATATTGGCTATAGAGTACACCATCTGCTCAATCTGCTAAAACAGCTACATCTGATATACCTATAATATTTTTCTGCTGTAACTGACCCTGTAAAGGCAGAGCTTGTAAATGCAAAAAGATTTGATAATATAAATGGTAAAACTAATGATAAAACAGTACAGATAGATGATAAAAATATAGAGTGGAACTACTGATGCAACACCTATAAAACAACTTGAACTGTTTAAAACTATAGATAAGGATATAAAAACGGTTGGTATAGTGCTATACTGCTGAAATCAAACTCTGTTATTCAAGTAAGACAAGCTACAGCTATAGCAAAAGAGCTAGAATACAAATACTTTAGCAAGGAATAACAAATATAAATGAGATGTCTCAAGCTGTAGATTCTCTAGTAGGTAAGGTGCAGGGCACTATATACTATAACTGATAATCTCATGCAAAAGTGCTATAAAAACAGTAGCTGAAAAAAGCTAATGAACATAAAATAATAACTGTAGGCTCTGAAACAGCTCACGTAGATGGTGGTATGCTTGCAACTGACGGTACAAGCTACAAAAGATCTAGGCAAGCAATCTGCAAAAATGGCTAAAACAAGTCTTAGATGGTGTGATATATCTACTGAAAGTGGAAAATGCTACAACTACTAAGCAAGTAATAAATGTAAAACACTGCTAATCTATTGGGGGTAGATGTAGAATTATTTAAAGATGCTGAAAAGTAAAAACAAAATAAAAATAGAACTATAATTATATATGAGAAATGAGGATTATAATGGGTATTGCGTTACCCACAACTTCTTTTTGAGCAGGGGACTTATATTTTGTGTACTTGCTATAGGTGTGTATATTTCTTACAAGGTGCTTGACATAGCAGATCTTTCTGTGAGGGTACTTTTTCCACTTGGAGCATTTGTGTTTGCTGTTTTCAACTAGTGCCGGACTAAATCTCTATACTCAGCTATGATACTAGGATTTATGTTTGGTATGATGTGCAGATTATCTTCACTGCTATATTATTTATAAAATTAAAATAACTCCTTTACTAGCTGGAATACTTACTTAATATATTATATTCGCTTAATCTTGCTATAGGGTATGGGTAGGTAAATATACCATTATTTTCTACTCCCATAATATTTACAAAAGGATAAAATGATTAATCTTGCTATTTTACTAGCTATTGTAGTAGTCGTAAAAATAATATTGGATACATTTTTAAAACTGAAATAGGATATTTAGTTATAGCTACAGGAGATAATGAAATACTTGTACGTTCTCTAGGTCAAAACTCTGATAAATACAAAATAATAGGACTTATGTTGTCTAACGGTCTGTTGCATTATCAGGTACACTTATGGCTCAAAGTCAAAAATTTACAGATGCAAATATGGGAACAGGTATTATAGTTTTATGCACTTGCTTCTATAATAATAGGTGATACTATAATGATAGTTCTAAATTAAAAGGATTCTCTAAGAGCTATATTGGGGCTATAATATACAAACTTATATGGGGTTGCATGATAGTTTTGGATGCAAAATTATCCAAAAGCTGTTACTTCTCTAATAGTAATAATATTTATAGCTTATAATAATTCATAAGTATTCAATAACATAAAATTTAAAATAACAAAATAGGAGATAAAAATGTTGAGGTTAAAAATCTTAAAAATATTCAACAAAAATACTGAAAATGAAATACAGATATTTGACGGATTTAATTTTGACTATAGAAAAGGGTAGTGTACTGCATTGTTGAGGCTCTAATAGTTGTGGAAAATCTACTTTTTATGAATATATGATATCAGGTAGTATAATACAAGATGACGGTCAAATAATATTAGATGGTAAGTTAATCATCTAATATGAGAGAGGAGAAAAAGAGCTATACACATAGGAAAAGTACACCAAAATCCATCACTTGGTGTATCTGAATCCTTAGCATGCCAGAAAAATATGTCACTTGCTGATAAAAAGGTGAGAGTTTCGGTATAAAAACTAATAAATATAAAAATATGGAAAGATATAGACAAATACTAAAGAGTTGGATCTTGGATTAGAAAATAAACTCTCTACAAAGGTAAAATTCCTTTCTGGTGGTCAAGACCAAGCATTATCACTATGTATGGCAACTATGAAACAACCAAAAATACTATTATTAGATGAGCATACTGCTGCACTTGATCCAAAAACATCAACTGTAATAATGGAAAAACTAGACAGTTAATAGAACGTAAAAATGACTCACAATAATGATATCTCATAATATGAGAGATGCTATTAAATACTCTGATAGAGTCATAATGCTTGATAAGGGAAAAATTATACTAGATAGAGCTAGTGAAAAGATTTAACTGAAAAAGAACTTACAGATATATATACTGAAAAACATGGACTTTAATCAAAGAAAAATGGCTTTATTAGAAATATAAAAGTGATTTAAAAAGATGTTGTTATATATTACGCAAATAATAACAACATCTTTTAATCTATAAGACTGCTCTAAGTTATTTATTATGTCTATTTTTATATTTCTATTTCAAACTTTTGATTTTATTTTACATATCAAATATTGTTGTGTCTTTGTACTTTTTCACTGTACTCTTTTTAAAATTTTACTTGTTATTCCAAAAATCTCCCAAAAATGCATAGGGTAAAAATATCTTGGTTTTTAACTCTAGTATCTGTCTTGCTCTAAATCATATTGACCTGCTTGTCTTGGATCTACTAAAAATATGCTATATCAATTTTTATGTCTTTCATTTTTATCTATCTGTTTTGTAAATTTTGCGTGCATGTATCATTTTTGCTTGTAAATCATCTTCCATTTCCCAGTACCAGTCGTTTAAATCTCCTGCATAAAATATATTTTTACCTTTTTATATTCAGCATAAATGCCACTCCTGAGTCTGATGGATTTATATGTTTTATACCTATTCCATCTATACATATCTCTTGATTTGCACCAACAGTACTACTTTATCATCTGACACTATTATATCTTTTTCTTTTACATCATCTGAAATTATATATATGTGTTTTCTTGATAATTAAATATTATTTTTACTAAAGTGGTCTGCATGAAATGTGATACATAAACATCTTTATCTTTTGGTATTGTCAAATCACCTTCAAAAATAATCAAATACTAAAAATAATTTTTCTATTTCTAGGTGTAACTGCTATGATGTATATATTCTGTTTTTATCTCTCATAATTATTCTCCTATATTTTTCTGTTTTTCTAAATTCTCAAGTAGTCTTTCATTGAACTCTTTAGCTGTAGTTCTTCCTGAAGCCTTTAGTCTTTTATTTCTAGCTGCCAGTTCCAATATTGTACTTAGATTTCTTCCAGTCTTACAGGTATTACTAGTTTTTTCAACGTTTGTATCTAGTATCTGTATATAATTTTCATCTAATCCTAATCTATCGTAGTATAGTTTCATCCCACGTCTCTAACTCTACTACCATATCTATGCTATTTTTATGGCACCTACTCCATATAGCGTCTGTAGCCATCTATTATGCCCTAGCCCTCTTGATCTCCATAAAATGACCTATCATATCTGTTGGTTTACCTTGTAATGTTTCTTCATCCAGTTTTATTATTCTTATCTGCATCATCTGCAACTAATCTATGATTTTTATTAACTCTAGAGCAGTTTCACTCTTTCTCACTCCACTTTCTCCTGTTATAAGTATACCTACTCCATCTACGTCTACAAGCACTCCAAATAGTACTACAATTTCTGGTGCAAGATGTTCGTTTAGATAATATGACAGTTTTGATATTGTCTTAGTAGTAGATAATTTACTTCTCAATATTATTCTTGAATGTGCTGATATAAGTGTCTCTTCTAACATACTTGCTGTGTTGATATTATAAGTAATGGTAGTATCAAATTCTAGTAGTTTGTCCATAGATTTTTATTCTATTTTTCTTTTTAGAGAACTAAAATATAAATGCTCTGTTTGTCCTATAACCTGTACTCTTTCATGATTGAAAGTTTGTCAAAAATCCTGAAAGCTGTAATCCAGGTCTCATTGATATCTGATGTTACTATCTGCGTATCTAGTCCTTCAGGTTTATATATAACATCAAATTTTAAATCTCTTATTAGTTCTGATGTCATTACTTTTTGTTTATTGCTAAAATTCTCCATATATCCTCCTAATTGATCATATATTGCTTTTTTGCACTATCTACTACTTTTCTAGCTCTTGTATGCTTGCTTTTTATTTTTTCAATTGATTTAAAATGCGTAAGTGAATCTGTTTTCTCTTTGTTCCTATACCTTTTATTTCATCTAATTTGGAATAACTCAATTTTTTATCTCTAAGTGATTTGTGATAATCTATTGCAAATCTAGTGAACTTCTTCTTGTATAGATGACAAAAATGTATATAATTTTTGTATGTTTTTCACTTCAAAAGCTCTGTATCACTACAAAGTCCCATAGTTTTTATGATTATCGTCTTTATACATTCCAAATACAGGTGCTCTTATTCTTTCTTTTTCAAAATAATCTTCTTACTACACTTACTTGTCCTTTTCCATCTAATAATATCAAATCCGCAAGTCTTCGTGTTTTTATGCGTCTTGATAGTATTTCTCTCATAGAGGCATAATCATCAACACCTGCTGTACTTGTTTTTATTTTGTATCTTCTATATAATTTGGGCATTTTCTTGCCATCTACAGAAATACTACTTGACCTCCACACTATCTACACCTTGTATTTGATATATCATAAGATTCTAGTTTTGTGTATATCTTGATTTATACCTAATATTTTTATTTCACTTAGTATATCTTGTATTTTCTTGTCTGATTTTTCTACAGCTTCACGTCTTGTTATAGTTTCTAGGGGCGTTTTTACAGCCATATCTATCATTTCTATCTCCTTTTGAGGGATTTTTATTATTACTTTTTCCTTCTTTTTAGTAAGTACTTCTGATAATATGCTCATATCCTCAAAGTCTTGATTTACATATATTTCTTTTTTGGTAGCTAACTTGAGATTTATATAATATTGTTTTCTAAATGATGATATTATATCTTTCTTTTTCTGATTGTTTCCTAATTCAAATATAAAAGTTTTTCTGTACCTACTACCTTTCCACCTCTGACAAAAACATAAATATACAAGACATAGTATCACTTTTCTACTGCTATAAAAATCTCTATCTTTTATATCTGTTGTTGATACTATTTTTGTTTTCTAACATATCTTGCATACCTTTTATTTTATCTCTATATAATATTGCTGTTTCATAGTCTTGATTTTTGAGCTAGTGTACATCTTTTCTTTTAGAGTATCTATTATCTCTATCATTTTTGATTCTAGAAAATCGATTACCTCATTTATCATAATATTATATTCTTTTTATCTACTATACCTAGACAAGGTGCATCACGAAGTTTTTATATAATAATTTAGACAAGCTCTTTCTCTATCGATTTTTGTATATTTCTTTTTGCAAGTCCTTATCTTAAATGTAGAGTGTAATATTTCTATTATATCATTTACTATAAACGCATTTGAATACGGTCCAAAAATATCTTGCTCCATCTTTTTCTACACGTCTTGTCTTTATAACTCTAGGATAATCTTCTAAAATAGTTATTTTTATATATGGATAAGTTTTTATCATCTCTAAGTAATATATATATATGGAGGTTTGTATTCTTTTTATAGATTGTTTTCTAATATCAATGCTTCCATTTCAGAGTCTGTTACTATATACTCAAACTCTTCTATATGAGAGATACCATCGCTCTTACTTTTGCTTGCATATTTGTTTGAGATTGAAAATATTGTCTTACTCTATGAGTGATGCTGCTTTTACCCACATATATTATATTATTTTCCTTATTTTTCATAAGGTATACTCCACTTTGATGACGGTAAGTTTGATATGAGTGCTTTTAATTTGTCTGTTATTTTTATCACCTCTTATATACAAAATTGCAACTACAAAAAGTAGTTGCAATAAATATTACTCTATCGACACGTGTGCAGTAAATTCATGCAGTCTCACATCAGATATAACCGTTATTATGCAGCTTTTTACTCATCTCTATAGATATTCCAGTGCCACATAACATTGTTGGTACTGATATGTCTACAGTTTACTCCATCATTTTGAAAAATTTATTGTGAGTTTGCAGTTATCATATTAGACATCTCTGATACTGCACTTTTGCCCTATCATCAAAAGTATCTACAGGCATACCCATCATCATTGTTGACGCTATTTTCTTTTTCGCAGTTTCTTCTGATATAGCGTAAACTACATTTCCTGTTTTTCTCCTACTATGCCTAGATTAAGTACTACTCCATCTGCTTTTACATTTTAGAACCTAAGCTCAAACCTTTTTCTAGTAACACTAGCAAATCCTAGTTGTGGTAAAACACCTGTGATAGCTCCCTACACAAAAGGATTAATTAAATTTACATCCACTCAATTTTTCCCCTTTGGAATGCCACACTTTAAAAATATTTCCCCAAATTTTGTATCAAACATAATCACTGAACCCTTTATATCACCTATAACTATTTCTAAATCATCCCCATAAAAAGTAGTAGGTGGAGATACTCTTAGTCCAAAACTTCTATTTATACCATTTAGCAAAGATGCTGAATTTCCACAGATTATATTAGTAAGCTCTACTATATGCTCTGATATATCTTCCATACTCACATCATCTGTACCATATACTGATTTAGTAAGTTCTTTTTGCTGTTTCTTTTGATATATCAAATATCACTCTACCTCTATATGTGCTCCTATAAGTCCTAATGCTACCGATATACCTCTTGAACCAAATACATTATCTTCAAAATTACATACTTTTATATGATACATTTGCTTCGTTACTCTAGTTATATTGCTTACAACAGATTCTATAAAACGCTGCCTCATAAGAATCTTTTTATTTCATACAAAATAACTTTTCACTTTCAAATAATCTTGATAATTTTGAAGATAATTCTTCTTCATCTATAGGTTTTGTAAAACAGATTTTTGCACCTCACATCTTGAGGCCTTTTTATAATTTCATCCATCTAACATAGAACTCATTACAAGTACATTCACACTTCTTTTTAATTCCTATTATGAATCTTTTGTACAATCAAGACCATCACCATCAGGAAGAGTAATGTCCATGAGTTACCAAATCTATTTCATCTGATAATTTTTGAAATTTTCTATAGCTTCCGATACTGTAGTAGCTACACTAACAACCTCTATATTATTTCTTTCAAGCCATGCTCTCTTGTTACTTTTATGGAAAAAATTAGAATCATCCACTATCACTAGCCTTTGTCTTGCTCTATAACTTCCCCTAACACAAATTACTAAATATTTTTCTAAGTAACTTTTAATAATCTTATTATACCTTAATTTATTAATTTTTGTACATTTTTGTTTTTTATATATAAAGTATGTGCAAAGCTATTCTTTATTAGACACTAGATAATAGTTCATACACTAGATTTTCATCTATTTTTCTAATATTTTTCAATATCTTTTTCACTTATAACAGTTCCAGATTTTAAAAAGCATATTTCCTTCATAATCATATAGAGTCTGTAGATATTGTTTTTCCTATAGCTAGTAGATATTTCTTCATCTAAAAGACCATCTAATTCTTGATAATCAGATCATATCCTTGATTATCATAATTTTGAATTAGTTTCTATTTCTTTTTACTATATAATCTTTTTCTTGAGATTTTTATAACAAAGCAATTTCATATCCTATAGTTAAAAGATTGGCTCTATCTACTTTTTATTTTTGTGTGGTATTATCCTTATATGTTATAGAATTTATATCTCCACTATTTTCATCAAAAATCGAAAACCTAGTACTACTCCTACATAATCTCCTAATTGAGTTATTCGTTTTTGAGCTACTATATCACTCATGTTTTTGAATTGTTTTTCATCTAATTTTAATAAGTCAAAACTTACACAGATAAAGACGAATCAACTCTAACTGCGTAACAACCAAATCCTATTATTTCTGAATAAGGTATTGCTTCTAAAAATATCTGTCTATTGTCCTCTATTATAAAAGGTACTCTACCTGCAGTTTTACTCTCACAGTTTATCGTAACAGACTTTAAATAGCTATCTTCACCATCTTGTATAGATACCACTGGTAGATTCAAAAATTTCCTTAATATCTTTCATATTTTTACCTCGACTAATTTAATCTATCCAAACTAATTGCATTTATAAATCTATCTAATTCTAGCCTTTGTTTAGTTTTTGCTGTGCTATTTCTTTTATTATCAAAGCCTATCCTTATCTTTCACTATATTTTTAAAGAGCAACATATGCTATCATATAATCTGTTAGTTCTTGAATATATAGCTATATACCTTTTTAGTTCTTCAATAACAAGTTTTACGATTAGCATCTTTATGTCTAGAGCTTTACTTTACATCATAATTTTTGTATATTTACGTGTTTCAAACTTATACTCTGCAACCTCTTTTGTAGAGAATAGCTTTTTATTTTTGTTCTGTCAACTCTTTTATCTCAGATAATTTTTTCTTGCAACTGTTTTTGTATTTTTCATTTTTCTTCTTTTAGGGTTTCTATTTCTTTTTGGCTTTTTATCTACTGCTTATTTTGTAGTGCTTCTGCTTTTTATCTATACTATCTAATCTTAAATCATCTATTAGCTTATCTTTAGATATTATTATATTAGATAGATGTATTTTCACTATTTATCTTTTCATCTAATAACTTTTGTCTTATCATCTAATTCTTTTCTGTACCTTCTATTTTATACTTGTTTTCATCTACTTCTTTTCTAATTGTTCTATTTTTCTTCATCTGTTATGAATAACTTAGTTGGTATATCTTGTTTTCTTCTATTATTTCTTCTTCGTCATTATTGCCATTAAATTCAAAAGTCGCTTTTTCTTCTTTTCTTCTTTTCATCTTCAGCATTTGCTGTTTTTAGACTCTTCTATATATTGTTTTATTTTTCTCTTTTTCTTTCTTTTCTTCTTTTTCTTTTCTCTTATTCTTTGTATTCTTTCTTCTTCAGTTAATGTAGTTTCATTACTTTTTGTTCACATCACTTTTTGTTCAAAGTTATTTTCTTTTTATTTCTTCTATTTCATTCATATCTTCTTTTTATGTTTACATTCATTTCGTTTTCAAATCTGCATTTTCACTTTCAATATTATCTAAAAATTATTGCAAAATCAAGATTTAATTCTTGTATATCATTTTTGAATTTCAAATACTGTATAGTTTTCAAAATGTTCATTTGTTTCATCTGATGTACTTTCAACAATACTTTCCATCTATTTTATAGCTGTCTTCGGTACATTTATCTTCCTCTTCTTCATCACTATTAGAAATATCTTCGCTTTCAAATATATTTTCTATTTGTTCAAAAGCATTTTAAGGTCCTGAATTGAATCTTGAACATCTTCTTCTAAATACTCATCAACTTTTTATTTTCAATATCTAGAAGTAGTATTTTCAACATTGTTTTCTGTTCTCATTATCTTCATAGCTATTGACACATCTTCTCCATCCAAACATATCTTCAACTTCTTCAAAAGTATTTTTCAAATATTCTGTTGAGTCTTGAGTATCTTCTTCTAAATACCCTCAGATTTCTTTTCTTCATCTTTCTCCTCTATCATATCATCTGCACGGTGCTGTGTAAATTATCAGATAATATGCTATCTTGTACATCATGTTCGGATATATCAAAGAAAAAGCACTTTTTGTCATTTTGATTTGTGCTCTTTCTTTATCATAATTTCTTATGAATTTTATCATTTCTTCATTATTATAATCAATGTCTTCTTGAATGTTTGAAATATTAACATCTTGTATTTCTCTTGAAACGCCTCTCATGTACTTGTTCTTCTAAATTTTTATTTTTCTTTTAAAAAATTAAAAATATATTATACCCATACTAATCAACCATTTCTAATAATTTTCATAAAATACAATTACTAGCTTTCTGAACATAGTTAGCATATAAGCTATCTATATAGCTAGTTGTTGATTTTATCATCATTAACATTTTCTATAGTACCATCTATATTAGCAGGAAATGTTACACCTGATGATGTCTAATTCCAACTCTTTCCAGCCAACAAATGCTAGTTTTGAAATTAAATGGTATATATTTTTCTCTCCATTAGAAGAAAAATACCAAGCTATTTCGTATCACGCTATCTTCACTAGAATATAAGTTGAGCGCAGAAGCTAGGTCTATCTTTGTAATTTCAACACTGATAAACTCGACCATTACTTTTTCTTATCTTTTGCCACATCTTTCATATTCTATGTCTGCTTTTATTATCTTGATAATTCAAATTTTCAAGACTCATCTCCTAAATTAATTTGTGCATTTTCATCCCTCGCTTTTGGAAGAAAAACATCATGCTGTCAAATCTTAACAGCTCTACAGGTTTTGTATTCTACTACAGGTTTTTTGCATTATTGGAAGAATTACCCTGTAAGCTAAGTCTATTAATTAGCTCCATTATTAATATACTATTTGTCTCTTTATCAGTAACAGTCCTTGTTACTCTTCCTGTAGTTTTATCATAGTATTTTTAAAGAGTCTATCGCCCATTTACTACCCAGATAAATGGAGAAGTCTTCATGAGTAACTGGTTTTTACCAAAATCTTTCTTTAGTAGGTGCATACTTTTCTACAGAATATACCCTAAAGAACTGCAAATTTAAACGGCTCCTTCCACATAATCCTGTGGGATTAGATGATGCGACTATTCACCACCTCTCCAGTTTCTGATTTTATGTCAATTTGTGTTTGATACTATACTTTTTACTACTTTCATCTAAAATCTTTATGAATTTAGAAATATCTGCATAACTTCCTCTAAAGTTTATCTCGTATTTGTCATTTTATATTATCAGTAACTTTTTCTTGATCTGCATCGCTAGTGTCTGTAGTCAGCAACTTGAGACTCATCTGTATTCCCTTGCGTTTGTTCAGATGTTGTTGTTTCATTTTTACGGTTTCTTCTTTTAACTTTCAAGCTCAAAATCATCTACTCACTAAAAGACACCTCTTTAATTTCTTTATGGAACCTTTATCTCAAACTCATTAATCATAAGTATCAAATCTTCTTGATTTACATCCTTAGATACTTTTGTGCAAGTGGTAATATGTCTACTCTTCACTCTCTCTATCTGCATAAGGTGGTTTGCCACTTTACCACACTTTCTATAAGTTTCAATTCTTTAGAAGTTTTCTGTCATATAATTCTTTGAGTTTAGATGATTGTTCTAAATAAACAAACGATAATATAATGCTACTATTCCAAAGAGATTAACAGAACTATAAGTAACTGTTTTATCTCTTTAGCTCATTCATCTATCTATCACCCAACCTTTTTATCATCTGCGTCATTTTATAATATATCTCACTCTCGCATCATTTTTCCATATTAAACTCCTGGGCATCTTGTTCTTCGATCATATCGTATATTTTCCAACGTATATGAAACAATCAAGTGACTCTTAAATTATATTCAAATTGTGCTATTTCTAATCTAGTTTTACCTAATCCAGATAGAGATATTTCTTTAAGATTAACACTCATTTCTGGAAGATATCAAATATAGTAATATTGCCTGCAACAAAGCTCCATAAGACTTTTAGTAACTGTGTTATACCGTTTATACCACTATCCACAGCTTCTAAAATAGCTTTTTCACTTTTTATTTCTTTTTCATCTGTCTGTTCCTTTTCTTCCACTTCTCAATTTTTGATATCATACGGGTTTATTTAGCTGTTTTCATATTATCAATAGATTTTTAGAAAACACAACTGATATAAAACCATACACTGCATGCGCCATTATCAAAACTAAAACACTCCTAGAATTATAAAAGGAATACAGGTCTTTTTAATTTTATTTTCTTTTCTTGAGGTCAAAAAGGCTCATTTAATTACATTTATAATTACCTCTACAATTGCACTTTTATACGATTTATATAACTGTATTTCTTTATCTTTTTGAACCATATGGCACTTGCAGACCATCTATAGCTTATTTTCCTAGTTTGTATACCTAATCTACTACCTATATACAAGTCTATATATTTTTTGTGCTCACCATATATATACATGTATCCTTTCATTACTTATACTTACTGCTTGTATAATATTGAAATAATTTTAATATGTCTGTATCCATCATCTGTATTAAATATAGTTTCCTCCTTGAATAGCTATTTTGAGATTCATTTATATCTGTTGTAAATATGTTTTTGTTTGCCATAATATCAGTAAATCATCTACCTCATATTCGTGTATAGATTTCTTCTAACGAGGCTTGAACAGTATCCCTCATTCTGTTAAATTCAATTTTTGTATAATACTAATGCCCATCATCCACTATTACCTATATCTATTAAAACACTACAGTTTTATTTTCCACAGGTATATTGTTTATCCTTTTATATATTTTTAATTTTTCACACAGTGAGACTGTATATCTAATGCATATGGGATAAAGCTCAGCTTTTTCTATTACCTCATAAAAATGTCTTTGCATTATCTCCCAGACACACTACCATAATAACCATTGTCTGCACCATCAACAATTTCTCTCTAATTTTCAGAATGCGTATTACTGTACTTTTCATGTCTATAGGTAAAATTCGCTTATTTCTATACTACACTGTTACCTAGCAGTTCTCATAACAGGCTATACTCATCTCTCCTTCCTTTTATTATATCGCTGATTCTACGCACAATACTACATTTTGCTCTTGTGTGTGTTTTCAATGAAGTTTCTATGAGAATGTATTATAATTTCTTCATCTGATATACCTGAATATATATCTTTAGGTAAGGTCATAGATTCTAAAACACTCCTCTAAATATATTTTCAAAATACTCACTCTAATAAAAATTTTATATCTGTACTGCTATATCTATTGATCATCAAATTTCCAGTTCTTTTTATTAAGAGTTATCTCTTTATTAAGAATATATATCTATATCTTTTATATCTATGTCTTTATATTCTTTTGAAAATATACTCTTTTTTCTGTAACCATTCATAAGTTCACCTCTTAAGTATGATATGCATACACATTAGCTCATTTTATCTATCCACTAGATTTTAACATATTTTATCAAAATTTCTATAAAAAGACATTTTTATTAAATTATGTTTCTTCACAAAGAAATAAACTGTATTTTATAGTTTATTTTCAATACAGTTTCTATACTACATCTTTATGTTTTTACATATCTTATTTTACTACTACTTCCAAGCCTATGTTTGTCTTTTTATCTGCCTATCCTATAATCAATCATCACTACAAGATCGACTACAAACTAATAGTTCATAAGATATGTATAGTATTTAGTTGAGCTATACTACACAAATGGATGCATCATTAGATGCCATCTCTTCTTGAGATAATCTATTTCTTTTCATAACAAGTATTTTGAGTAATATAGATATCTGTCTTGCTATCAAAGACATTGCAAGTATACTATATTTTTGTATTATTGGATATATTTCTCATAATTGAATACGCTTTTTGTATATCTCCAACAAAAACATAATCTACAAATTTAAACATATCATTTTCTTCTACTGTACTACTTTATTTTCTATATCTACTATACTTACTTGTTTATGAGAAAATGTTGTAGATAGTTTTTCTATTTCAGATTCCACATCAAATAAAAGTAACTTGTGACTCTCTTAAATAAATAACCACTTTTTCTGAACAAAATAATCAATGGTATTTTTATCTATTGACACACGTTTTCTTTAAACTTGTTGGATACCCAAGTAGAAAATCTTAGTTTATCTAATCTGTCGAATTGATATGTATCATATTTCTTTTTATTAATTTATAAAGCTCACTTCTCTTATCTGCCTGTATAGGTGCAAATATAACTATTGTACTTTTTAGATGGAGATTCTATAGTTTGAAATTTTTTGTATCTACTCTTTTTGCAGCAAGATTTGTTTTGTCCTACTTGAAAAAGTTCAAGAGTTTTTACAACAACTATTCTTTTCTCATCCATAAAAGGTATAGACTCGCAACTATTTATCACCATATCCATATCAGTATCATATTCTGAGTCTCATAACTGTAAAATAAGTTCTCTAAAAGATTCTTTCAACGTGCCTTTAGCCATATCTATAGCTTTTTCTATGGAGTATCTCTCATCTCCGGACATGAAAATATACAGGACTGAGACTGAGTAGATATGCTTTTATATAAATCTATCTCATTCATAAGTTTTTCCTCTTAAGTTTTATATTTATGGCATTAAATAAAAATGTGATTTTTATGTAAAGTATGCATTAAAACTACAGAATAATTTTTAATTAATGCTTTTACATTATAATTCATTTTATTTTATTTTTCAATCTCAATCTTTTATATTACTTGATTTATTTTATCTAATTTCTTTTATGTTGAATTTTAATATAGTATTATAGTAGTAACTTACTATTTTTACATATTAAGGAGAATAAAAAGTGGATATGTCAAATAAAAAGACAGAATTATCTAGCACAAAAAGTCTTAACTTTGATAGAGTCTATGCAACAACTTTTAGACGATGCTACAAATATACCGCTTAGTAGAAAAGTTGCAATAGACAAAGAATATGCCTTGGAGATATTAAATGATATAAAATATAGCTCTTCCAAATCAATTTAAAACAGGCTAGACACGTATATGACACTCAAAAGATACTATAATAAAGGAAGCTCATACAGTGAAGCTGAGGCTATACTTGACTAGAGAATATGCAAAAGAAAAATAAGTGAACATGAGAAATAACAAAAATAGCACATAGGAAAATGCATAGAACAAGATGCTACTCTAAAAATCAGAACAAATAAGAGAAGGTGCTAAAACTAGCTATAGAAATGCTAAGTAAGGTAAATGACAATATAGAAAAACTAAACTCTATAATATCTAAAAACATAAAAAGAATTAGGAATACGACTTATAATGATATACCTTGACAATAGTGCTACTACTTTCATATTTGATGATGTATTACAAAAATGAATTCTATATACAAAGATATGAATTTTAACCCTTCATCTGCTTATAATGTAGCTAGCCTAGCTGATGAAATAAACAGCTAGACATAATATCAAAATCTATAAATTCTTTTTGAAAATAGGATATATTTTACGTCTGCGTGGCAGTGAAGGTAATACAGCTATGTACCAGTATAGTCGCAAATAAAAATAAGGAAAAACATATAATAACATCTCACTGTAGAACGATGACTCGTATACAACACATAATAAAATATCTGCAAGATAACGAGGGTTTTGACGTTACATTTCATAAAAACCTGATAAATATGGTGTGTATAAACATAGATAGTGTAATCGAATCTGTGAGAGATGACACTACTGTGTGTCACTTATGCAGGTAAATAATGAACTTGGCTCTATAAATGATATGCAGGAAATATCCAGGCTGTAAAATCATAAGATGACTATATACATACTGATGCTGTACAATCATATATGAAGCTTGATATAGATGTTAAACGTTCAATGTGATCTTCTTTAGCTAGTGCTCCTCAAGATACATCTTAACAGCTAAAAGTGGGTTTTTGTATGTACAAAGATTATCCCTAATATTTTGGTGGTGGACAAAGAAAATGGTTTTAGAGGTGGAACTCGGGAAAATGTAGCAGGTATATCTGCTTTATCAAAGAGCTGTTTTGATACATAATAAACCTGAGATACAAAATGAGTATAAAAATTAACTCGTGATTATCTTAAATCATCTATAGAGAAAAATATATCTGATATATCTATAAATACACCTGATTTTTCTGCACCTAACATAATTAGCGTATCTTTTGCGGGTATAAAGTCAGAAATACTTCTTCACTATCTTGAGATGGATAATATATGTGTATCTACAGGTGTGCTTGTTCTTCTAAGAAAAAGTGTCTAGAATATTGGAAAACATCATATTGACACAATAAGCATAAAGATGGTACTATAAGATTTTCTCTAAGTTAGGAAAACACAAAAGAGCAAATGGATATAGTGGTGAAAAACTATATGTAGATGAAATAAGAAAAATAACAAAATATAGGAGATAATATTGGTATATAGACAATACAAAAACAGTATGTACGATATAGTAATAATAAGAAATGGTGAAAATTTCAATTAAAAAGAAAACAAAGTAGACTTTGAAAATGCTTTTAGTTAAAAATCTAAAATATAGACTACACAAAAATAAAGATTTAAAAGTCCAGTAAAACGGTAGAGTAGAACATCGTTAAATAAACAAGATGCCATTGACACCTAGTAAATAAAGTAAAAGATATATTCGGTGTTGTATCTTTATCGCCTGCCATTGTAGAAGAAAAGATGATATGAAAAATTATTTTTAGGAATAAAAGAATAATAGATTTGGAAATACCTCAAAACATCGAGTTTTAAACTTAATATGAAAAGAATAGATAAAAAGTTTTGATATGAAATCTACTCAAATGAACATAAGATATGTGAGCGAAAGAGTACTAAAGGAATATGATAATCTTTGTGGATGTACTTAATCCAGAATTTGAGATATATTGCAGGAATTTAGAAAAGACGTAAATATAATATATACTCAGAAAATCACGTGGTGAAGGTGGTATGCCACGTGGTATAAATGGTAGAGGATGTGTACTCATTTCAGGTGGTATAGACTCTCCTGTGGCTACCTATCTCATCGCATAGACGTGGACTTTCACAGAAGCTGTTCATTTTCATAGCTATCCTTTTACAAATGAACGTTCAAAACAAAAGTGATAGATTTAGTAACACATCTTACTGGCAGACATAAGTCATCTAGTCATCTTGATGTCTCAGAATAAACGAGTGCCCAGAAGAGTATACCATCAGTACTATCTGAAGATTTATGATGAGAATAGCCAAAAGGGCTATAAGCAAAATAACACTGATCGTACTTTGATAACCGGAGAAAGCCGACAAAGTAGCATCACAGACATCTTTAGGACTACTTGCTTACTGACAATGTGTAACTACTATGCCCAGTGTTAGACCTCTTATAGCTATGGACAAAGAATATATCATAGACATTGTATAGACAGGATATGAAACTTTCCATAATAAAAGAAGAAGATTGTTGTACTCAGTATACACCTGCAACTCGACCTAGTGAAAAATAATGAACTATGAAAAAGTGTTGAAAGTGTAGATAACTGGTAAATACAGCTATACACAGGAAATTATGGAAATAAAATAAGATAAGTTTTATAAAGGGGTTGTTAGTATGATGTTTTTCTTGAGGAAAAATTTCTATTACCTTATGAATACGCTGTAAGAAGAACTAAAAATAAAATTTAAAGATATAAGAAAGAGTTAAAGCGACAGACAGATACTCCGTGAATTTAACAGGAAGTATCTCTTCAGTTGCAGACAGAAAGCGGCAAAGACAGATCTTGAATCTGGAACAAGATAAGCTAAGAGAAGGTATAGCAGCTACACTGTCATGGGACCAAGAATAATGTGTCAATTTGTTGAGGAGAGATATATTGTAGTGTAAACATATAAAGAAAAGAAGATATGCATGTGGAAGTTTGGCGAAAAGATTACATACACTACAAGGAAAAGTGGTTATAGGAAGTATCATGTTATAGTAAGATATCCTGTACCTGAAACAGGCGTAGAATTGATATTAGTGCAGTAGTCAGAGAGCACCTTTCGTATGAATGGGCTACTAGAGCATTCCTCTCAAAATATAACACACATCGTCATAAAATACCTGATTCATCTGTCATTGAAACTATGCTGCAGATTCGGCATTCAAAGCAATGAGCGAAATGGCGAGGCAGAGATGATGGCCAAGTGACTCAGATACAGTTTGAAGTAAGTCCATAAGGCAAAGGAAATAACAGCATTAATATACACACGCATTGGACATCCTGATGAGGCATTAAAGCACCTGAGTTTTGAGCGTTGCAAAAGCATAGAGGATTTAATGCAAGAGTAGAATTGCAAGATGAAATAAATAAAGAAGAGAAATAAAACCATTATAAAAATAAAATGGGAGTTTAAATCATGGAAAAGAATTTATGTAGTAGATGATGAACAGAATCAAGAGATTTGATATGATGTATGAAAAAAGATGGTTATGAGTAAAAGCTCTTTTCAAATTCTATGGATGCTCTAAAAGAATTTTGGAGCTTTACACCTGATCTCTATGATATTGGATATAATGATGCAGGTATGGACGGCCTTGAGTTATGCTGAGAAATAAGAAAAATAAGTAATGTTCCTATAATATTTGTATCAGCGAGAAGTGAAAAGCCTTGATGGGATATTGGGTTTGGAATTGAGGCGCGATGATTATCTCCCAAAAACCATTTGGCCCAGAGAGAACTTATGGTAAGAAGTAAAACTATACTAAAAAGAGTATCTAATGATAAAGTAGAACCTTTACCAATTCAAAATATTGACACCGATCGCCCAATGATTTTGAGATGAAGCCTAGTATAGAGTGGCAAAATATAAAAATAAAGAAATACCATTTTACAGCAAAATATGAACTGAAATACTAGAATATCTTGTAAAGAAATGTAAATACGCCTTTATCGAGGAGAACAAATAATGTTAAAAGTATGAGATATGAATATGATATGGTAGAAGCGTTGATGATACTATAAAAGTAGTAAGAAAACTTAAAGAATATGATGCCGATATAAATATAAAAACAGTAGTGGGGATTTGGATATAGGGTAGATAGCAATGAGTAAACTTGGTATCAAAATAGTATTAAGCTATATATCATGCTATCTATAGTAGCTACTGTGGTTTTATAACAATATACCATATCTAACAATATAATTTCTCCAGACAATATAAAATACCTAAAAATAGCATATGATTCTATATATAGTGGATTTTTGTTTACCATCTTATATCTCTTGTAATATCTTTAGCCTTTGAAATGAGTATAGTAGTCTCTATTGCTAATATAAGGAAAATATAAATATAATCTGCATTAGATAACAAACTAAAAGACTGGAAAAAGTAGATACTGATGATGAACTTGAATATATAAATGAAAATTATACTATGCACTATCAAGTTGCAAAGAGGCTAACAAGCATCAAAAGAATTTTCTCAAAATCATCCCATCGAACTAAAACACCTCTTATGTCATACAAGGATATGCAGAGGCTAGTAAAAGATGGTGTTTTAGGGAGACGATGATATGCAGTATGCGCTAGATATAGATAATAGATGAAAGTAAGAATCTTCTCTGAGACTATAACATCTCATATTATACCCAGTTCTATAGATAAAACTAACTTCATATAATCATTGATGATGAAAGCAATATAAATATAGTACGAAGAGTTGAAGAACTTAAAACTACGTTTGAATATAAAACTTCTAGATAAAAATATAAAAATTGTAAATAATTTTCAGAAAATCTAATATTTAAATCTTCTAGAGATAAAAATAGATAAGATAATAAACAATTTGTTTACAAATTCTTAGATACAAAATCAAAAATAACGTTTAGTTTTTATGTTTGATTCAGTAATGTATACTTACTATATCTGATGGTAAGGGTTTGATGCGCAATAAGATAAAAATATTTGAAAGATTCTACAAAGGTTCAGATGGTAAAAGTGGTCTAGTCTGTCTATAGTGAAAGCCATAGTAGATAGTCTAAATTGTGAAATACGAGCATATAATTCTATGCACGTGGAGCAGCAATAGAAATAAAAGAAAAAGAGATGAATATGTTTCTAATTTTGTTTGTCTTATACTTAGTCTTTATTTTACTATAAATCAATAATTTTTATGATTATAGAATTTATTTTTATATTTAATAGGAGGTCTTTATGAATAGTACATAAAAAGGTTTACATTGTAGAAATAATAGCTGTAATATCTCTTCTTATAGTAATAAGTTCTATGGCTATACCTGCATATACAGGTATAGTAGACACTACGTGCTGATGTGGCAGCTGCTTTACAACTGTGAGGTGCAAAAACTTACTACATAGAAACAAAAAGATAATGATGCTACGAAACCAGCATACATAACTGAGCAATTCGGTGGAGATTATCCAAAATCAAAGTATAATAATGCAAATTTTTCCAGTAACTTTTGGCACTGATAATAAACCTAGTGTAAGTATGGCAGATGGCTCCTGCAACTATTTCTTTGTAACTGATGGTAATACAAATAAAGTTTAGTAAAAATAATTTTATAATATATAAGTAACTAAGTGTTGAAGATGTTGCCTCAAAAGAGACAACATCTTCAACAAAAATTAATAAAAGTATTAAAAATACTTATCAAGTTTTTAAAATATATAGATAATTCTGTCAGTAGTGTATCTAATAATCCTATAACTCCAATTAGCTTTTATAACTTGTCTTGCTCTTGCACAAGTGCACCTGCAGGTACATCTTCTGTTACTGTGGATCTGTTGCCTCCATATCCCTTTTCTTCTATTACTACTGGTGCTACTAAGTTAAATTAGAGCCTATAAAAGCATTATCTTTTACTATGGATCTATGTTTATTTTTCCCATCATAATTTACAAAAACTACACCACATCCTATATTTACATCATTTCCTATATCTGAATCTCCTACATAAGAAAGTGTGATGCCTTACTTCCTATACACTTTCATAGTAGAATTTTTAACTTCTACGAAATTACCTATTTTTACTTTCTTACCTAGTTTTGATTTAGGTCTTAAATGAGCACACGGTCCATTGTTGTTTTGTTTTTCATCTATAAAGCTATCTTCAATGAAGATGACTTGATAACTACATCATCTTTATTATACTGTTTAATATCTTATTTTCTGAATGTATTATGCAATTTTCGCCTATTTTGTATTGCCTGTAATTAAATTTGTGGATAGTAACAGCATCTCTTCCTATAACTACATCATTTTCTATATATATAGAACTTGGATTTACTAATGTTACTCCATTTTCCATATAAAATAAGTTTATTCTATCTTGTATTATCCTTCTAGCTCTTCTAATTGCACTCTTGAATTTACACCCATTATTTCTTGTTTATCTATTAAAAAGTAGCTACTATCTTTATTTTGTAATAGCTCAAATAAATCTGTAAGATAATATTCTTTTTGAGATTATCATTTGTAAAGTTTTTCTATATTCTCTTTTATAAGAGTCCCTTTTACAAAGATACATACCTGCATTTATCTCTTGTATATTTTCTGCTCATTTGTAGCGTCTTTTTCTTCAACTATTTTATCAAAAATTACCTTTACTGTCTTTTTACTATTCTTCCGTATCCATATGGATTATCTACTATGCTTGTAAGTATTACTGCATCTTTTTACTATTTTTCATCTATCAATCTTTTTATCGTCTCTTTTTATAAGTGGTGTATCTCCACATAATATGAGTACATTATCTTCTTCATTTATATAATCTTTTTGTTATCATTATGCATAGTCCTGTACCCATTTGAACACTTTGTTCTATGTAATCTACATTATCTTTAAAATATTCTTCTATTTGTTCTATCCCTACTACAAAAGTGGTTTTTGATTAGATATTTCTTTTGCTATATCATAAATATATTTAGAACATAGGTTGTCCCATTATTTATGGCATTACTTTTTGCTTTTTCTGATTTCATTCTAGTACCTTTTCCTGCAAAAGTACTATTACTTTTTGATCATATATTACACCTCTAAATTATCTCTATTTTTCTTTTATATAATTAATTGCAAGCATTGTTTTTGCATCTATTATATCTAGTTTTTATATCTTCCATATCTATTGGCATTTCTATAGTAGAAAAAGATTTACAAAATTCTGAGTCATTTATTCTCATTACCTCTTTGTAATATATAAAAATACTTTTTCATCTGAATATGAAAGTGCTGGATAAAAATCAAATAAATGTCTTATATCTATCATATCATATCCTAGTTTTCAAGTATATCATATTTTATAATATCTATATGATTTTCTGACGATGTTATTGTTTTTGTAGGTATTTCACAAGAATAAAAGCTCTACTGTTTTTCTATATATTCTATCCATTACTACTTTGTCAGTCTTGTGTAATTGGAATTCACCATAATAGTTCCTTTATGCTCTACTATTTCTTTTTGTGCATATCCTTTATCTATCATTACTTTTAAAGAAATATATTTTTCCTGTATACATCTCCTTTTCGGACACAGTAGGTCTCTACGATATCATTACATTATTATTCAATTCATCACCTCATATATTATTTAGAATTTTTATTAAACAATTCTTTTGATGTCTCTAACGCTTTTTATAGAATTTGTGCTGGCATCCATCATCTTTGCTATTTCTTGTATTTTTCTTTTTCATTTAACACATTTACCCTTGATAGTATTATCATCTACTATCTTCTTTGTATACTTGTATGGTGGCATAAGATGCAATTTTGACCTTGATGTATATACAAAGAACTTGTCTTGTCTTAGATATATCTTTTAGTTTTTACCTACTTTTTCACTGGCTGTTCCACTAATGCCTGTATCTATTTCATCAAATACTATAGTTTTTCAAATTCAGATGATATAACATTTTTAAGAGCAAGCATAAATCTTGATATTTCTCCACCAGATGCAACTTTTGTAAATAATTTTGACTCTTTCTCCTTATTAAAAGAAATAAAAAGGTAACTTCATCAACTCCTCTTGGAGTATATTTTTCTAGAGTATCTATTACAATATCAAATGTAACATTTTTCATTCCTAGTGTATCAAGCTCATCTACTATAATACTTTCTAATTTTGATTTTTCTTGTTTTTCTTTATATTGGTAATATTTTTCAGACATTTGTTTTAGATCTAAATCTAATATCTCTTTTTATATCTACTATCTTTTTCTTCATACTCTTCATAATATTCTACTTCTTTTTGCATTTTTAAAAAATTCTTGCACTTTTATCATAGCCTTCTCGTACTTGCTATATATTCTATTTATTTCACTCATATCTATCTTCTAAAACTATTGTGTTATACTCATCAAAATCATATTTATTGGTATTATCTCTTACACTATATGCTAACTCTTCTAAAGAATAATACTGTTCTGTTAGCTTTGTAGCTATTAACCTCAAATTATCATCAAGATAAGCAAAATCTTCAAACTCATCTACATATTTTTAAAATTCTAAGTATATTATTTGATTTTCCATATAATTCTTCATACAATCCATCTATATTTTGTGATATTCTTTTAGAATTCTCTATTATCTCAAGGCTTTCTTCATTTGTTTATCTTCATCTACTTTCAATTTTAAATCTTGTATCTCTTGTATCTGATAATTTAATAGTTCTAACTCTTTTTCATCTTTATCATAGTTTTTATATAATTCTTGATATTCTTTTTAAGAGATATATATTTTTATAATACTTCTGATATTGTCTATATTGCTCAGTTTTTCTTATCCCTATAAACGAATCAAGTATATTTATGTGATTAGTTTGTTCTAATTCATTAAATTCATTTTGTCCATCGTATATTAATAAGGTAAAATGATATTTTTAAAAATGCTGCATTTACATTTTTGAGTTTATTTTACAAAGACTTCTACCATCTGAATAGATTTCTCTTTTTCAGTATAATTATATTTTCTTCAATATCTATATCTTCCTCTTCAAGAGCTTTTTCTATTAATATATATTATCTTGTATAGTTAGTTCTATTATAGATTTTTGCACCTTTTTCTTACAAAGCTCTTGTCTGCTCTTTTACCTATAGCAAAAGATATAGCATCTATCATTATAGATTTTTCCAGATCCTGTTTCTCCAGTAAATACTGTAAAAACCACTATCTATTTCTAACTCCAATTTATCTATAAGTGCAAAATTCTCATATACAGTTGTTGTAACAATTTTTACCTCCGATAGACTACTTTTTCTAAATCATTATGCGACATCTCTACTACATCATCTATATATATCAAAATCTACTATCCATTTGTAAAATACGCTAAATATTCTATGTTTCCCTTGCCCTTTTTATTGGTGAGGAATGTAAGATTTTTATATAGATTTCATTTTTCTTCTGCATATTGTATCACTTCTTGTATTACTCTTTTTATGCACAGTTATATCTCTACTACACCATTTTTCCCTACTTCTGTCTTTTTAGACTCAAATTGTGGTTTTATAAGTGATATAACTCCAAAATTATTTTTAAAAACTCTTTTCAATCTTTGGAAAAATAATTTTTAGAGAAATAGAATGATACATCTATAACTGCAAAATCTATATCATCGCTTATTTTATCTTTTTCTAAATACCTAAAATTAGTACGCTCCATACACACTACTTTTTCATTTATCCTTAGTTTATAATCCAACTGACCATATCCAACATCTATACTATATACCTTTCTAGCATCATTTTGTAGCATACAATCTGTAAATCCACCTGTAGACGCACCTATATCCATACATATTTTATCTTTCAATTCAATATCAAAGATATCTATAGCTTTTCTAGTTTTAATCCTCCCCTGCCAACATAAGGTATAAGTTCACTTTTTATGCTTTATTTTTGCTTTTTCATCTATATTAGTGCCTGCTTTGTCTGTAAGAATATTATCTACAAATACATTACCAGCCATTATATTAGCCTTTGCTTTTTCCCTAGATGTGTAAAAATCCCTGCTCAACAAGTAGTATGTCTAATCTTTTTCATAATCTATTTTATTGCCTCATATATTTTTCAGATCAATTTTCTTTTGTGAATCCATATCTTTCATATATCTTTTTCTACATTACCATGTTCTATGGGCTCATTTTCAAACGCAAATGGCATTATTCTTACCATTTTTCTTACTACAGACATAATCAGAAGTATAGAAGAAAATCCACCTAATCTTTACACCATCTTCCATTAGTAAATATATATTTATCTTTCTAGTAAAGTATTCATTACTTTTTCATCTATAGGTTTTAATCTTCTAGCATTTATCACTTTTTATATCTATATTATATTTTTCTTTTTATCATAGTTGCTGTATCAATAGCTATACTTACCATTTTCTCCCAGTAGCTATTATAGATATATCTCCCTTAGAAGATAAGACTTCCCAACTAGTTACATCTTCACTATTTTTATCAAATCCTAAATTATATGTTATACCTCTTGAAATCTTATTGCTATAGGACATTTTTATTGTGTAATGTATATTAGTTTTTCCATTTCTATTGCATCTTTAGGTGAGTAAATCTCTATATTTGGCATACTAGAAAGGTATGCTATATCAAACATACCGTTATGTGTTTCTCCATCTTCTCCGACTACACCTGCTCTATCTATTAAAAAGCAACAGGAAGATTTTGAAGACATACATCATGTAATATCTGATCATAAGCTCTTTGTAAAAATGTAGAGTATATAGCAACATATGGTTTTTATTCCTGATATTGCCATACCAGCTGCAATAGTTACAGCATTTTCTTCTTCCATACCTACATCTATTACCCTATTTTTATATTTTTTGACCTAATTTATCAAGACCTGTACCTTTTTATCATAGCTGCTGATATAGATACTGTATTTTTCATCATTTTTCAAATAATTTCATAAAGGCTCTTACCAGCTATATCAGAAAAAGTTTCTTTTTAGAAGATTCTATTTTTTTCATTTATATCAGAATTTTTCCAACTCCATGATAAGTAGCAGGATCTTGCTCTGCAAATTTATATCCCTTACCCTTTGTAGTTACTACATGTCAATATCTTAGGTCCTTTTATCATTTCTTTAAGAGCATTTACAAGTTCAAAATAATTGTGCCCATTTATTATACCATAGTAATTCACTCAAACTCTTGAAATATAGTAGTGGATATAGTGATATTTTTATAGTATCTTTTATGTTTTTTTACTAAATTTACTGTATCTTTCCTATCTTTGGTATGAACGAAAGTGTTGTTTTTATATTTTTAGATATATTCCTATAATTTTCATTCATCCTTATCTTAGTAAGATGCTTTTGCTATGCCTCCAACATTCTTATCTATAGACATCTCGTTATCATTTAGTATTATTAACATGTCAAGATCGCTATGTCCTAAAAATTAAGTCCTTCAAGAGCAAGACCACTACATATTGAACTGTCCCCTATTACAGATACTATATCATAATCTTCTTTTTATATCTCTTGCAAGCGCCATACCCTATACCTGCTGATATAGATGTAGAACCATGTCCTGTATTAAACGAATCATGCTCACTTTCAGTTGTTTTGGGAAATCCACTAAGACCATCTATTTGTCTTAATGTGTCAAAATCATTTTTCTACCTGTAAGTATCTTATGAACATAACTTTGATGTCCTACATCAAATATAATTTTAATCTTTTGATGTGTCAAATACACTATGAATAGCAAGTGTAAGCTCTACAACTCCTAAAATTAGATGATAAATGCCCACCTGTTTTCGACACTTTTTGCAATATAAAATCGTCTTATATCTCTTGCTAAAAAATCTCATATTTTTCAGGTTCTATATTCTTTAAATCACCAGCTTTTTCAATTTTATCCAAAAATTCGTACATATTTATTTTTCCTTTTTATTAGAATTCCCTATTTCTTATATAATCTGCTAAAACATACAAAAATTCAGTATTCTTACTGTTTAATTTCAAAAATATTCTCTTTTTGCTAATTTTATATAATTGTCTAATTTTAGTTTTGAATCTTCTATACCAAAATATTTTAGTATATGTATTTTTTTACCTGACTTTTCATCTTTTTCCCTATACTCTTTTTCCTAGTCATCTCCTATAACATCTAATATATCATCAGATATTTGAAAAAAGCTCATACCTATGCTAAATGCATATATATAATTTCTATCTCATCATCACTTGCACAGGCTATGTAGATGCTGATAACATAGATGCTAATAGTAATTTTTGCTGTCTTATTTTCGTGTATATATTCAAGATTTCCCAATGTTATATCTTTATTTTCATTTAATACATCACTTACTTGACCACCTATCATTCCAAATATACCAGCACTATTTGATATGTTTTTACAAGCGATTATATTATTTTTGTTTGTTATTTTTCAAGTATAAATTTAAAAAGTATCTCATAGGCAAGGTTTAAAAGGCTATCTCCAGCAAGTATAGCAATATCTTCCCAAAAACCTTATGATTTGTAGGGTTACCACGCCTTAAATCATCATTATCCATAGCTGGCAAATCATCATCATTATCAAAGAATATGTATGTATCATTTCCAAAGCACAAGCAACATCTAGATATTTTCTATAATCTAGATTAAACATCTTAATGTTTCTATAAAAAGGCAAGGTCTTAGTCTTTTTCCCTCCTGAAAGTAGAGAATAGCTCATAGAATCTACTATTTTTGAGAATATTTAAGATTTATGTCCATAATCTCTTTTTAAATGTTTTTTTCTACTATAACTTTATTTTTCTTTTTACAACTTCATTTATATTCATATTATTTTTCCCAATACTACAACTCACAATTTTATAATCTAGATATCGTAAATTCCATTACATTATTTTGATATTATACCATACATTTTATCTTTTTTTACACATTTATTTTTAATCACAAAAGAGCTTGTATAAAATAAAAATACAAAAACATAGCTACTTAAAAATGTTATTTTCTATAATATATTAATACTAGATATAAAATTATATAAAAATTTATATTATTAGTTTTAAATCGTTGATAATTCTAATTTAACAAAGTTGTATTTTTAAAAAGTATATTTTTCAGAAAATTTAATTGTTTACAAATATTGAAAAACTATATAATAGATAAGACTAAATCGAAAATATATTTATTTAAGGAGAGTTTTTATATGATAAGTGCAAGTGAATTTAGAAAAAGGTGTTACATTTTGAAATGGATGGGCAACCATACCTAATAGTTGATTTTCAACACGTTAAACCTGGTAAAGGAGCTGCGTTCGTAAGAACAAAATACAAAAAATCTAAAAACTGGTGCTACTAGAGAAGAAGCATTCAATCCAAATGATAAATTCCCAAAAGCTCAAATAGAAACTAAAGAGATGGAATATCTATATAATGATGGAGAACTATACTACTTTATGGATAGTAGAAAGTTTTTGAGCAAGTTCCTCTAAACTATGAGCAAGTGGAAGATGCTGTTAAATTTATGAAGGAAAATGAAAAAGCTCTTATAAGATTCTATCAAGGTCAAGCGTTCTCAGTAGAAGCGCCAAACTTTGTAGAATTATTAGTAACAGAAACTGAACCTGGTGTAAGAGGAGATACTGCCACTAACGTTACAAAAATGCTACTGTTGAAACAGGTGCTATAGTACAAGTGCCAATGTTCATAAACGAAGGCGATAAAAATAGATACAAGAACTGGTGAATATCTTTTCAAGAGTTTAGTATTAATACTAAACTCTTATATAATTTATTTTATATTTAATAAAATTTTATTAATTTTTATGCTCATTTCAATTATCATTTACTAATATTTTTAAAGTATAATTTTATAGTTTTGTTAGTAAAGTGATAATGCTTTTGAGTTACAACACATATTTATTTTTCAATATAGTGTTATAAATCATTTTTAAAAAAGTATTTACAAATGAAAAATAAATGGTATAATGCTACACATAATTTATATTATCAGTTGAAGATAACAGGGAGGGAAAATAAAATGGCATATTTAATTCCTGTTAACTGCATAAGCTGTGGAGCTTGCGAACCAGAGTGTCCAGTAAGCGCTATATCTCGAGGAGATACTCAATACGTTATAGATGCATCTGCATCTATAGACTGTGGCGCTATGTGCTGGTGTATGTCCAGTAGACGCACCACAACCAGAATAATCGCTAATATAAAAATGGTTGTGTATATATACAATAACCATAATGACAATATTTATAAAAAATAAGGTAAAAGACATCTCTAAAAATTCTATTAGTATAATAAATAATTTATTAGTATTTATATATACCTTGACCTGTCTTTCTTCCTAATTGTCCTGAACGAACAAGTTTTTCTCATATATGGATGTGGTCTATATTTTTGTATCTCCAAATTCATTGTATAATACTTCCATTATAGCAAGACCTCCATCCCATCCTATCAAATCTCCTAGAGCCAGTGGTCCCATAGGATGATTTGCACCTAGTTTCATAGCTGTATCTATGTTTTTCTGGAGTCGCTATACCATCTGCCAAAATACCAACTGCTTCATTAACCATAGGTATAAGTATTCTGTTTACTACAAATCCTGGACCTTCTTCTACTTCAACAGGTGTTTTCCTATTTCTTTTGATAAATCTACTATATTAGTTTCTTCATCTGTAAGTTTACCTTTTTATTACTTCTACAAGAGCCATCATAGGTACTGGATTAAAAAGTGCATTCTATTACTTTATTAGGTCTTTTTTGTTGCAGAACCTATAAGCTGTTATAGACAAAAGAAGATGTATTTGATGCTAATATTGTCTTTTCATCACATATTTCGTCTAGTTCTTTAAATATAGCAAGTTTTATCATTTTTCAGTAGCTGCCTCTACTATCAAATCACAATCTTTACATCATCAAGATTATCAGAGTATTTAATTCTAGAAGAGTAGAATCCATATCTTCTTGAGTTATTTTTGATTTTTGATACCATTTTTCAAGATTTTTGTGATTATAACTTTTGCTTTTTCTAGTGCAGCAGGCACTACATCTCTTACTACAACATTATGTTTTTGTAGCAAATACTTGCGCTATACCACTGCCCATTACACCAGAGCCTATTACTGCTATTTTCATATCATAACCTCCATTAAAAATATATTAAAATGTAAACAATACTATTATGCTATTAAAAATCATATACTAGTACCTTTGTAAACTCAATATGTATAACTTACACTAATATAGTTATTAGAATTTATTTTTCTAGTACAAAGCATTTATTTTTAAATAGATTTTAGTAGTATCTTTTATTTAATAGTATTATACCATAAAAACAATTTCTTGCAAAATTAATATATCATATTAATTAAAAATGCAATAATATTTAATAGATGTGAATATATTTTTAGCATTAAAAACTTTATTAAATATATTTATGCTAAGTTATAATTAATAAAAAAATGCCACCTAATTTTAGGTAGCATTATTTTTACTATTTCTCTTTTTGTTGCTTTTTTTGCTGACGCAGGTGCATTTACTTTCTCTTTAAGTCCTTTTCCTGCTTTTAGAAAACTGAGCTGTAGATTTTGGTATTTTTATTGTTTTTGAGGGTCTCTTGGATTTCTTCCCTTCTCTTTCCAGCTCTTTCTCTTGTTTCAAAAGTACCAAATCCAACTAATTGTACTTTTTCTTTTTACTAGAGATTCTTCACTGCTGCCATAAAAGCATTAAGTGCTAGTTCAGAATCTTTTTAGTAAGTCCACTTTTTCAGCTATTTTTGATACTAATTCTGCTTTGTTCATTTGCAAATCCTCCTGAGTAAACTATAAGTTTAAATTACGTGTCTATTTTTATAAAATGAGTTTGCTTGTAAGTCAATAGTAGCTATTTTTTTCAACATTTTTATTTTTCTTGTAGTTTTAACTATTTTATGGACTTTACAGCACCATCTATAAGTTCTTCAAAAACTTTACTACACCATCTGCAATAGCTATATTTGCTAGTGTAATAACACTGCTTAATAATTGTGGTATTTCGTCTTCTATATATTCTTCATTATTTTAATTTTTAATGATTTTTCCATATTTTTCTATTATTTCCATTTTTAATTCTTCTAAACAAGAATTATTTTTCGTATTTTTCTCTGTTCTTGTTTTTAAATCATATATATTTTTATATTTTTGTTATCTACTTTTTCTATGAATATACTAGTAAGATGATTATACTCATATTGTTTATAATCCATTTCATATAATTTTTATTTTTCTATTTTTCATTTTCTCCACCACAAGAACTTATTAAGTATATTTCTTGATCATCATCATAAACTTCAAGCAATAATACTTTGAGTTGAGAAGCTTTTAAAGTATCATATACTTGAGATATTAGTATATTGTCATTAGGATTTAGTTTTGATATATCTATACTGAATATATCTGTTATATATATGTTGTTTTGTAGGATCTTTTTGTATGGCACACATACTTGCATCTATAAAGCTAACCGATGGTATTATCTGTATTTTTATATCTTCTTTTTGTGCTTTTTCTATTATTTTATTAGTAGTATCTTCTGTAATAAATGGACTACCAGGCACTGCATATATTATTTCATCATATTTTTTACATAATCTATAACATAGTCGCTAATTTTTCGTATACATCTTCAAAACTTTTCTCTTGCTCATATATAAAATCTGTAGATTCAAAAATTATATTTTTCTTTTTATAAGTGAATCTACTATTTCGTGTTTACTTTGTTCTAAATATATATATTATCGTTTTTAATAGCTCATATGCTTTTTACTTATTAAATCAATGCTTCCTGCTCCAAGACCTATTATATAAATCTTCATATATTCTCCATAACAATTAATTTTGTACCAAAATATATTTTTAAAACATAATATAATTCAAAAATATATTCATTGATATTATTTTAAATTATATATTTTTTGCATAAAAATGGTATCTGAGTATATACCCAAATACCAAATTGTATTTTACTCTTCAACTATATATTTTTCTAAGATTTTTAGTATCTGAGTTTTGTAAAGTTGCAGATATCATTATTTCTGTTTCAGTTTTATTTGATATTTTTCAATAACTTCAAGAATTCAGCTAATTTACTTTCATCTTCTTTAACTATTTTTTAATATACCATCTATATAAATTTTTGTATATCATAGTTCGCAGATGTTAGACCGCATATAAATCCATGCAGCAGAAAAACTGTCTATTTTTTTATATCTTCTGTTGACACAAAATCTTATTTTACTGTTTTAATAATTGCATATGCTTATCTGTACTTTCAACATATACAGTACCTCTTACATTTTTCAATTTCTTTGTTGGCATTGTCAATCATTATTTTTGTTTTTCCACTTCCAGCACTTCCTGCTAATAATTTAACCATTTTAGACCCTCCTTAAAAATATTGAGTTTAAATTTTTGATACCTATGATAACTTTATTTATATCAAAACTTAATATAAACAATATAAAATAAATGACTTATTTATAGATTTATTTTTCCATATTATTTTATCATATTTGAAATCATTTTACCATACTTTTTATTTTTGTATTTTCAAGTTTTAATATCTGTTTCTATATCTTCTTCTACGTCTTCTTCTTTTTCTTGAACCTGTGGAGTTTATTATAAAAATAATAATAAGTAATAGGACGATGGCTCCTGAAAATATAGCTATTTTTCAAGAGATAACTCTTTGTTTAATAATACACTTTTTATATAATCTACAGAAAATATTGTTTCTACATCATTTAGTGACTCTATACATATTCCTTACTTTCATTTTGAGAAGTTACTGCATGCTACTTTATCGCCATTTTCTTATAGGTAATTTTTATGTCATCTAAAATCTATTTTTATCTAATTTACATCTTCTCCTATTTTAACCATCTTGATATATTTTCTACTACAGCATAACCAGAGTTTTTGTATTGAAAATTTTATGTCTTCACTACCTATTTTTCGCCTGCTTTTATTATATTTTTCAAATCTATAATTTTTCAAATCCATAATCTAATATAATTCTAGAATCTCTATACATTTCAAAAACCTGATGATTTATATACTGCACTTATAAGCCTCCATACCATTTTTACACCACTAGATATAAGACAATTTCCAGCTTCGTTCGTATATCCTGTTTTTATTCCATCTATTATGTCATATTTTATGAGTGTACTTATTTTTGTATACTATTTGGAACTGACTCATCAAAAACCTATTAGTATTATTATATATTCTCTTTTCTTTAGTCCCGCTTGCGTCTCATTCAAACTAAGTGCGCTCCAGTGGATGCAGTTTTTCTAAAAATCATTTTCATAGCCTCTCTTGCTATTAGTCATATCTCTTGCTGTTGAATAGTGATTTTTCGTCATCATAAACCGGCTGAGGATTTTGCAAAATGTGTGTTACAGCCCTAGTTGCTTGGCTCTTTCATTCATAAGCTCTGAGACTTACTCTCACTACCTGCTATAGTAATTCCTAACAAAACAGATGCATCAGTTTGCAGAATGTACAAGTAATCCTGTAAAAGTTCTTTTACTGTAAAAAGTTTCATCAGGCAATAAATACATGGAACACCGTCAACTAGTGGAAAATCTTTTTGGTACTGTTATACTTTTTCTAAATCCAGTCGTTCTATAGCTATAAGTGCTGTCATTACTTTTGTAGTAGATGCTGAATATCTTCTTGTCTGCATCTTTTCGTATACAAAAACTTTACCTGTATCATTTTCAATAAGTATTGCTGATGTACAACTAAGTTCTGAGACTATTTACTTCATCAAGCTTTTACAAAATATGTATTAACAAATAAAATATTGTATCAAGTGAAAAAGAATAATCTTTTCTTATGTATTTTATCATTAGCTAAACTTCCTCCTGTTCTTTTTCTCACTATTAAATTCTCTTGACTTTGGCAACTCATCTAAACTAGATATGCCTATATGTTTCAAAAAGTATCCGTAGTTTTATACAACATAGGTCTACCTATCTTATCTAATCTTCCATTCTTGTATCAAAATTAGCATCTAATAACTTACTTATTGTCGTATCAGATTTTACACCTTTTATCTTTTCTACAAAAAGATTTCGTAGTAGGCTGATTATATGCTATTATGGTAAGAGTTTCAAGTGCTGATTGTGTAAGATTTTTCTTCTTTGTTTTAGATATTACCTTTTTCTAGATATTCAAAAATTTTTCTTTAGCAAAAAGCTGATACTTATCTTCTAATTTTAATATTTCAAGACCACTTTCATCTATATTTTTCTTCAAGTCTATCTATTATATTTTTATGTATGTATTGTCGTGTTGTATATTATTTATCTTATAAGATATATCTTGGATGTATATAGGTTCCAGAAAATGTAGAGCATATGATTCTAGTATGGACATAATCTTGTTATCATAGTTGTTTTCCATTTAATCCACCTTTTACAATATTATTCTATTATATCATACTATAGAAGTTTTAAATCTTACTTAATGTAATTAATTTTATAACACATTAATATTTTTATGCAATATGTTATCAATATAATTTTATTTAAAAATTATGCTTTTTGGGAATATATAAAAATGTAAAGTGTATATTATGAAAAATAATACTTTATAACTTAAGTGAGCAAAGAAAAATGCTATAAAAAACATATTGTCTGAGGATATCTCTATATCTTTTTATAGATAAATCTAATATTAATGAGATTGTAGGAGATATTTTTGATGATAAACATACTTTACCTGATGAAAATTTAAGCGATATATTTGATAATGAATTTATGCTTATACAGGGCTTTGATTCAGAGGAAGACCTAAGAGATTTATTATTTTCATTCAAAATCTAATTTACTAGCTAGACCTATTACATCTGCTAGAACTGAAAATAATGAAAATGGATATTAATCTTTACAAGAAATATTTGAAGAAAAATGGGATATATGAAAAATATGAATAGATAAATTAGGAGTTGTCATGATATGATGTTATTGTTATGAGTGGTAGTGACTAATATAGTAGTAGATGAGGCTATAAAAATAATGCGCTATGATAGAAAAAGGTAAATTTGGTGGTACTTGTCTTACTCGTGGATGTATACCAACTAAAGTTATGGTGAGGTGTAGCTGATTATATAAGACATAGTAATCATACTACAAAAATAGGTATAAAAACTGAGAATATATCTGTAGATTTTGGACACAGTCAAAAAGAGAGTATGCATAGATGCTGAAAGCAAAGAGTTCTTGAATATTATAAAACACGAGAAAATCTCAAAACATATACGAAGCACTGCAAAATTTTGTATCAGACAAGGAAATAAAATAATATATAATGATAAATCAAAAGAAGATGAAATAATAACAGCTGATATAATAGTAATCGGTGCTGGAGCAAGAACAAAAGTACCAAAAATAGGGAGGTATTAATGAAACCTCTTATGTTACTTCGAGAGACATTTTTTGGAAAAATTTCCAGAAAAACCATATAAATCACTTACTGTGATAGGTGGTGGATATATGGTACTGGAATTTTGCACATATCTGCCTTAGGCACAAAAAGTAAGTGTAGTTCAACATAATAAATTTACATTGCCTAAAGAAGAAGAAATTATATGCAAAAAGCATATGATGTATTCACATCTTATAGGTATAGATATATTTGTAAATAAAGATACCGTACGTGCATATATTGAAGATGGATTAAAAGTATTTAGAATTTAAAGATATTACTACAGGTCAAATACAAAAGTAAAAATCAGAGGAAATAATAGTAGCATCTGGTGTAATGAGTAATGCTGATCTACTAGATATACAAACATACATAGAATTTAGAACGTGGATATATGAGAACAAATGAGTTTTTACAAACAACAGTGAAAATGTATATGCTATAGGCGATATAAATGGTCTTTATCAATTTAGACATAAAGCAAACTATGAAGCTGGACGTTAGCTCACAATCTATTTTATGCACAATTTAAAAATGATAATGAAAAATTATAACCCTTCTAATCATGAATTCGTATGCTATGATGCTGTACCTGCTGTAACTTATACTTATCCTCAAATAGCACATCTTAGCCTTACTGAAAAGAGGCTTTACAGCACAGGTTGCTCCTCATAAAACAGCAATACATTGTACTCACAAACTGCAAAAGGATATTCTCTAGGTTATAATCAAGGTGATAAAGAAGATGGCTTTGTAAAAATAATAATTGATAGCGTATCAGATAAGATACTTGGCGTACACGCTATAGGCGAAGAAGCATCTCTGCTTAACAACCTTATGTTGAACTTATGAGTGAGCGGTGTAAAAATATTAAGGTTTTAAATGAGATATACAATCAAATCTTACAAAAGTATATAGAAAATGCAAAAATTATCACATTTTTAGAGATTCACAAACAACTAGTGTAACTAACAAAGCTATGGTATCTCATCCATCACTTGCAGAGTGCGTATATGGACTAGATATATGGATTTTAAATAAATTTTTATAAAATGCAACCTATTTTAAATTTAGGTTTGTATTTTTGATTATATAAAGGATAAATTAATCTTAAAATAGTAGAATAAATATATATATATTTGAATTTTTAAGACCACATTATATTTAACTTCATTCTGTTGTGGTTTATTGTGATTACAGATTATATAAGTTCAAATATTTTTAGTCTAATTAAATAATATTTGTATATTTTTCGATTATTGATATGTAGGAGAATACTATGAATATAGGTATTTTTAGGCGTGCACAGCCCAATACATTACGGACATACTTTTATCGCTAACTATATACTTGATTTTATGGATTTTGATAAAACACTTTTTATACCTATCTGGTAAACCACCACATAAAAATAACGTAATAAAAAGAGCATAGACTTAGAATGGTAGAACTGGCAATAAAGGATAATCCAAAATTTGAACTGGATGGTTTTGAAATACAGATTCTTATATCATGCGATACTTTAAATTATTTGATGTCTAAAAAGTAAAAATGATAAGTTCTATTTTATAATAGGTCAAGCTATACTACAGATGAAAACTTGGTATAGATGTGAGAGATGTTCTTAAACTGACTAATTTTTATAGTTAGCAACAAGAGGTACACAAATAAAAAGATATGCTTTTTATCTATGTATGACAGCTCAAAACTTCATTTTATCAATCACCTATAGTCAATATATCATCAACTGATATAAAGAAATAGAGTATCTCAAAAATAAATCTATAAAATATTATGTAAATGGCGATGTAGAACAGTATATAATATCAAATAAAATTTATAAAGGAAAATACAAAATGACTTTTGATAGATAGAATAAATGAAGATTTAAAAATATATTGATGAAAAAGATACCTTCACACTCTAGGTGTAGTAAATTCAGCTATCAACAATTGTGTAGTATATATAATTGTGATGTAGCAAAAAATAACTTCTCTTTTACTAATATAGCTAAACAAATGAGTGAAGATAAATCATCACAATTAATAGATAAATATAATATACAATTAGATGAACTTGAAAAATCTAAAATGCAATTACTCCACTCAAAATTGGCTACAGCTATAGCAAAATATGAATATAATATACAAGATGTAGATATACTAAATGCTGTAGTTATCATACAACTGGACGTGATAAATGTGACAAAAGCTAGAAATGATAAGCTATGTTTAGCTGATTATATAGAGGAAAATAGAACTTTTAAAGTGTTGATGAAATAAGAGAATTATCAAAAATAAACTTAGAATATGCCCTATATTATGCACTAAATAAAACTATAATACATCTAGCGAAAATAATGAACAAATACACCTAAAATTCTATAAAAAGCAAGAAACTTTTGCTAGAAAAATCAAAAAATTTATATATATAAGTTTTGGAGATTAATATGAGAAAAATTAATTAATATTGTATTAAGTATACTTGTATTATATTGCTATGATAGAGCTCAATACATATATAAATAACTTTTATAAAGATAGGATCAAATAGAAGAGCTACTATGTCATGAAGAACTGACTTCATTGTCAAAAATGTAAAAAGATGATAGAGTAAATATACTTATGATAGGGGTAGATAGTCTGACTGCTGATGATAATTTTGCAAATATGAGAACAGATACTATGATGATACTGTCTGTGGATCCAGTAAAACTGCTTTCTTCCACTGTCAATACCTAGAGATACTAGAGTCCAAATAGATAAATGCAAAGGGATAAACTCTGCCTACTCTATTGGAGGGTAAATTTTTACCTTAAAATCTGTAAACTTGGGTACCTATACCTTTTGTAGAGGTGATTATCAGGCATTATTTCAGACTATAAACGATGTTGAGAGCATATAAATGTACCTATGGATATGGTCTGTGATGATCCTTGGGCAAATCCTCCATTACACATAAATTTAAGGGTTGCAATTATTAGATGGTGAAAAGTCTATGCAATTCATAGATTTAGACATGGTTTAGCAGAACAGAGATAGACAGGATAAAAAGCTCAGCAAGAATTTTTGAATGCACTTATATATACTATCTAGCAGAATCTATGCGAGGAGTGCTATATAGATACTTTTATAAATATGTAAGAGACTGATGTCTTTAGCTCAGTCTTTCAAATAGCGTCAAAGCAATGAGATAAAACCTCATAATATAAAGGGAAACTCTAGCAGGAGGCTGAAATTTATGTATGTGGTGCTTCATATTATATAAGGATGAGAGAAAAATCAAAAATACTTGGATATAGATTACTCCAAGGTAAATATTATAAAGAAAATGAAACAACATCAATACCTACTGAATCTAACACACAAAAGCCTGAAAATACTACTAATAACAACACAACTACTACAGAGTCTTCTCAAAACAAGAACAAAGCTAAAGAAAATAAACCTATAAAAATAATTATATAGTAGTACATAAATGGTGTGAGCAAACAAGTTCAGCTCAAAGAGTGCAAAGGATTACTATGTAAATAATCTAGATGTTCACAGATACATCAAATGCTGACAATTTTGACTACACCAACACATATATATATTACAAAGAGTGATATATCATTAGCAGAAAATGTACAAAAATACTAGGCACAGGTATAATAGAACAATCAAATAAAGCCTATTATTCAAAACCTACAGATATTTTTGGTTTGTGCTTGGAAAAGATTTTTACTAAAGTAAGCATAAAAACTACACGCTACCAATTATGGTAGCTTTGGTTTTTATTCACTAAACCACCCATGAGGAGATATGTAAAAGGTTACAGTAATTATTCATGCCAACTATAAAAATTGTATCGATTTTTCTTTAAAGCACTTTTCTAAAAACCACTAATTTAATATGGAATTATAAGTTGATATTTGTTGAATAGGCATTAAATTTTAATATCTAAGACTTTATATATTCATTTTGTGTTCTAGCAATAGGATTACATTAATAACTTACATACGTATTGTCGTCAATTTCAAATTCTTTTATTCTGCTTTAAAATTTTCCATGCATGAATCAGTTAATATTATATTTAAATCTGATTTTATAGGTTTGCTTATCTTCATAATATCCATAATTATTTATATAAAATCCATTTATTTTTCTACTGCTTTAAAAGGAATATCTTCAATAGAATAACATATATTATTTTCTGTTTCTGAATTAATATAATAATTTTTCAAAGGTTTTTAAATAATTATATTCTTCAAGCTCTTGTGTATAATTTGAATTATGTTCTATAGTATAGACATTTGACATCTAAAGCATTTAAATAGTTTGACAGGTTAATAGTAAATAAGAAGGTATTATATATTAAAGATTCCTCTATACAGTTACAGAAATATTTACAATATCTGAATTAAATATCTACAAAGTTGTTCTTCTAACTGATCTTGTTCTTCTACATTGCCACTAACTATATTCATAATTTACTTTTTATCTAGTATATCTTGCATAATTTTTATCTTGTTTTTGTATATTATCAAAATTCATTAGCTTTAAAAATTCTATATCTTGTTGATTAAAATCATTACTACATAATAAAATCATTATATGGAATGTCTTATTTGTTGTAAAAGCAATATCCTTAGACAAATCGTAATCAAGTACAATAAATTTTTAAATTTATTATTTGAGATAGTTATTTCTAACAATGTTTCTATTTTATTTAGTGTGTCGTAATATTAGTTCCATCACAATTAAAATTATCGTCTAAAAACTGTTTCGTCTATAGTTATATGTCATCATAATAGCAACCTTATTAAATATCCATATCATTTATAAGTTCATCAATATAATCTTTATTTAGAAATTACCCAAAAGGACCTCCAGCACCGGACCATTTATTACTTTGTTCTGGAATTTATAAAAATCCCAAGAGTGTTTGTTCGCCTATTTGATGCTGAATCATTTTACTAGACTTTTCCGTCCGAGGTTATTCCTCTTAATACTATAAAATGACCATTTCTTGTAAAGTCGCCTCTACCCATTATAGCAACCACAAGATTTCTTGTTCTAATGCTTTTTAATTTCTTTTTATCATTTCCTATACCTGTACATTTTAAGTCAAATTGATTTTAGAAAGTCCAGGAACAATACTATGATAACTTCCAGCACCTACACAAGCATATCCACTTTTTCAGCAATATCCATTATTGTGGTGGTGATATGTTCTGGCCTGTTAGTGTTGATATTACCATAGCCATTGATGTTGGTCCATAAGCAGTCCAAGTACCTGTGAGACTACCACTATATGCGTGAGTTTGGCAACGTTCATCAGCTTGATTGAAATGATACACAATTACTTCCGTTTGGAATATATACATCTGAAAAATTCATCTGTATAATAGTAACTATCGTTACCATCTGCATCAATATAAATACTACTCTGTTGATTTTAAATATGCAATGTCTTGTTCTTGAAAAAGTAGCCAGCTGATATATATCTCTTTTTATTGTTTCAAAATCTACCAAATAATGGTGAGTAATATTGATGGTGGAGTAAAACAAACAAATGAATATGAAAAGTTATAACAAGTGCTAAAATAATACCGAATACTGTGAAAATTGTGGTTATTATATCTTCATTTGAATTTTTAAAAATATTTATTAAAAATATTTTTAAAAGTTGTTACCAACAGTATGGCAATAGCTGTCACCACATTATCTACCACCAGACTTTACCAAACAATGCTAATTCTTCTGGAGATAAATCAAAATGTATTTTCCATACTACCACAAATAAAAGTGCATTTGCTTTTTTAGAAAGTAGTAATTCTTCTTCTGCTGTAGTAAGATTATAAGTTGGTAGTTTCTTCTAGGTTTTTCCATCTGTACCAAACATTATTTTATATGTCAGTATATCAAGTAACACTTGTCCATACTTTTTAAACTTCTGGAGATAAAAAGTCAACAACGGAATGAGATATTATTGCTATTGCTGATTCGTATTTTTCTACTTCTCAGTTTCTTAAATAAATTAAAGATTGTGGAGTTCTTTCATCAATCATTAAATACCTTCATCACATATGTAGTAATACTTTTTCAGTCCTGTCCTACCATAATTTCCAGAGACCAAGTTACATATATTAAAATATTGAGCTGCTTTTTAGAGTCTGTAAAGTGTTTGTGTGCTGATGTGTCTATACAAAGGTTATTCTTGAGTCTGCTTGAAATTACTACGACCATTAAACAAAACTGTCATCACCAGTGGTTTATTGTTTTGTAAGCTTCGCAATTACGAGCAACTGACTAGCTACGAAAAACGAGGAAACAATTAGACTGTTTCTCCTTGTTTCACTCCCATGAAAGGCGGTGTTCTCCTACTCTTTTAACTCCCACTTAAAGGCTTGGGTTCTCCTACTCTTTTACAATTAGTTATATCACAACTAGTAATTTTGTCAATCATCTAATCAAATCGTCATCAATATCCTATGAATATCTTCATCCAGATATATACTACCTGTGTAATATGTTTATTTGCTGTTTCATATTTCTTTCATGTCAATTCTCCTCTATACAATTATGTATATACTTATAATCTCTACAGCTTTATCAGTGTAGCCATTTGTGTAAGTACTCGCTAATATGATGTTGAAATTTTTCAATTTCTTCTATTGGAACAGTTATTACTCCACAACCATTTTGTATCATTACTTTGTTTGCTATCATCATAGAAGTTCTTTTATTTCCATCCCAAAAAGTTGATCTCTTTTATTAAATAAAAGCATTAGTTTAATAGACTTTTTCTGTGAGGTGAAGTTGTTGCAAGTAATTTTTCAATGTCAGCTTTAGCTTTTCTTCATTTTGGGATAGGAGGGATATAATCTGTTCCAGAAATTCCTACACTTCCTGTTCTTAGCTTTCCCCCATGATTGAGCTTCATCTTTTGCTACTTCACAATGTATCTTACAAATATACTCAAGATTTAGAGGTTGATTTATCGTTGAGTAACAGTAATTGTACCAAACATGTTTTAAATTTAGAACTACGCTTACTGTGTGTATATCAGCATTATTTAATATTCCCTTATCATATATGACACTTGTTTGAGGGAAATGTAATGTTAAGTCCCTCAAGTCTTGCACTTTCCATATATAATCGACTATTTTTCCTCTTAGCCAAAAATATATTTTCTTCAATGACATAGTGTATTTATTAATCATTTCAATCATCCCTATAAACATTTGTGTAAATATAACTAAAAGGAAGTAAAACACCTCGATGTTATATACTCCCTTTTAATAATTAATTTTTCTGTTGTCTGCCAACCATCGGCACATTCGTCCGACAAAAATTTTTGGATTTTTAAGGTGTCAGTCCACCTATCTTTACTTGAATTTTACCATAACAAAGATGTTTGCTCAATCTGAGTTTTAGCACTACATTATCATTATCTACTTCAATCATCATCTATCTCATTATAAATATTTTTCTCAGCATTGAAATCTAACTCATCAGTTACATTATAATGTCACTATTTATAAAATCATCTTTTATCTTTAATTAGCTTTTGTTTTTCTCTTGAGAAACAATCTAACTTTCCATGTGCCATTTCATTATTCACAACCATCATATTTTCCTGATTGTCTAAAAGTTCAAGTATATATGTTTTTGCATCTATATCTGTCAAAGATTTTGTCTTGTTCACCACCTAATTGAATAGCTAATTCAGTCAACACCTTTATGGTTTTATATTTTGATACAGTCTTTAAATTGTCTTGAGTAAATTGTTTAGGAAAAGTTTTTAAAAGATATCCTATATCATATAAATCCGTATTTTATCTCTTTGTGAAAATGTACTACATTTCATTTTTATAAGTTCTTCTACTGTATATACATTAACACCATTTATTGTTGTAAATTTCCAACAATCCTTTCTTCAACGAGATTAGAATTTCTCGATGATACTTCCAAAGTTTTTAAAGGATAATTACCTCTATCACTTTTACCACCGTAGTCAATCATAACTCTAAACACAGTATCGATATTTTTAGCAATACGATAATTCCAGTTCTTTTCTTTATTATTTTTCAATATCATTGCTTATGTTTTGGATTAGATAAAATTGAGTCCAAGGTCTATATCTTCTGAAAATCTATCTAAATTATAATATAATAGTAATGAAGTACCCCTTTTTAAAACACAATTTTTAATATTTGCGAGTATTTCTTCTATTACCATTATTCTTTGTTTTTGAAATTCTTTCATTAAAAGAAACCCTATCTTTAGTTTGTAATAAAGTTTTTGGAAATTCTTCTTTTAAAAACCAAGTTATATCTTTTACATCATTTATTTTTCAATAGTAAGTCATACAGCTTACCTGCTTGAATATCATCACTTAAATATTCCTTACTACAGAATCTGAATTCGCTTATATTATCCTGAAAAAGTATCATATCAGCTAAGCTCTTACAAAATCTGCAATATATACTTTTTCATCGCTATACTGTATCTTTCGTTTTTCAATTCCATAATCTCCCTAATCCATCAGTTGTATTATAAAGTGGGACTTTTTCATCTTTATTATCTGAAAACCAATAATATTTTGGATGCCAGTCAGCAATTATTCCATTTTCATCAGGACAATTAAGGGAATAATATCCTGATATGTAGTTTTTCATTTTGTTTCTGAATTTTCTTTAAATATTCCATTGTATATCATTCTTTAAGCTTCAACACTATAAATTAAATCAAATTCAATACTGTTAAAATCATTAATCATAACTAAGCTACTTTCAATTGAAGTTCTTTTAATATACTTTTAGCAAAATAAAACTTTTCTTCCAAAAATTTTCAAATCTTCCATTGTTTTGCATCTTTTTCTGAATAAATGGAGTTTTTCAATTTGCACAATTCATCAAATATTATTATCATAGCATTTGTTTTTCGTATATCTATTTTATTTCTGTTAATGTATCTAATAAAAATCAGCTATTATTTCAGCTGTAAACTCAGATAAAAACCTCTTGTTCTAAATAAAAATTATCAGTATTCATAATATATTATCCTCCTAAATTATTTCTAAATTTTATATACCCTTGAAAAGGAATTAATGTCAAATTTTATAGATAACTATAGGCATATTATAAATAACTAAACTTAACTTTTTCAATATTTTTCTAAAAAGTGTAAAGAAAAGGTCATGTGATGTGGGTTTACACTAGCAAGTGATTGTATATAAAGATTAGATATTATGATGTTATACTTTCATACTCTTTTATTTTTCTTGTAAAGTGTTGTCCTGCTGCAGTTCATCATTTTAGCAAAGTTTACAGCAGTTGATTTGATCTTCCTATATTGTTTGTATAAAAAATTCAAAATTCTTATCTACTTCTTTTTCTTGCGTCCACAATTTTTATATGTTGCCCTCTTCCTGCAATAGCTATCCCCTCAGTTTGTCTTTGGCGTATCTTTTTGTACTCCGTCTCGGCAAGAGTTGAAAAATACTTCTATAAGTATTGAGTTTATCATTTCCATTAGAGTTTTGTTTGCACTCTCCAAAAATTTTTGAAAAGTTCATCATAGTTGTTGGAATATCTAAAAAATGTATCAGTACATTTTATCTTTTTAAAAATACTCCAATTCTTCTTTAACCTCTACTTTATTTCTTCCAAGGCGATCAAGTTCTTTAAAGTATATTTCATCTCCAGGTACAATTGTTTCTTTGAGTAATTTATATTGTTCTCGCTCAAAATTTTTACCTGTAGATTTATCAAAGGTAGATATTTTTATATCTACATACTTTATAAGTTCTTCAAGTTGTCTTGACTCGTTTTTGTTCACGAGTAGACACTCTTAAATATCCATATTTCATTTATCTACCTCAAATAAAAAGAGAAGCCATAATTAACTTCTCCATAAGTTACTATTATATTAGGTTATCTAATCAAATCATCATCAATATTTTTCTTTTTTTCAAAATTAATATTATCATCTAATAATTTTTATTTCTTTCAAGTCTTCTTTATTGATTGAATTAATTTTTCTTTTTAGTAGTTTACTTTGCATTTTGTAAAATCAATCATTTTAACTCACCTTGTCTTATTTAACACTGCATTATATCCCTAAATATTTATCCATAGATACTAGCGACATCTTCGGTAATTTCTCTATCCCACATTGCTGAGTTTATCAGACCGTATAGTTCACACCAATAATCATTTGCAAAGCAATTCATTTTTCATCTTCAATAGCCTGTCTATAGATTCAATGTCATTTTTTAGATATCTTGGTAATGTTCTTTCATCTATTATGTGTTCCATATCTTTAACTCACCTAAAATTATTTTTATAAATTAATAAAACAAATACTTTGTAATTATATATTCTACTTTTATATTTCTATATTATTTGAAAATCAAATATTAGTATATTTAATTCTTTGAATTCTTTTTGTAGCTTTATTAATTGATTTGAATCATACATATTAAATATTGTTTTAAAATCTTCATATTCTGAATAAGAAATAGCGTTATTAATAGATGTAATTTTTATTAAATGAATTATTTACTACCATATACTTATCTCCTCTTATTTTTTTGTTATATTCATCAATAATTCTTTTGTCTGCTTTGTCTAAATATCCAAAATCAACTATTACTATTTCATTTTCTTTATATGCTTTTTAAAAATTCCATCTGGTGTATTTTTCATATACATTAAATCTATCACTTATTTTACCTTGTGATATTGAATGCTTTATAATTGATAATTCTTTTTCTTTTTGGCTATATTGATAATATCTACACTTGCATTTTTCTTGTACTTAATATATCTTGTGCTAATTTGATACAACAATATGTTGTACCTACACCATTTTCACCACCAAAAACAGCTATTTCACTGCTAGTATTTGATATAAATAAATTACTTGTTGATTGTTCTTTTTGTTTATTTATTTTTCTCTTTTTAGGAATATTTGGAATAGAAATTTGAGGCATCTTAAATAGAGATCTTTCTCATTATCCTCTTTTTCTATTATAACTTCATTGTCATATTTTTGGGAATAATTATATCATCTCTATTGCTTTTTGGTATATAATTAAATCCAATCATTCTATCTATATCTTCATCTTTTTACATACCTATCATCTTTAAAATTACTTAATAGATCTTCTATTTTTCTTTCTTTCTCTTTCCTTTTTCTGGCTCGTAAATAACTTTTTCAACTGGTTTTATTTCTTCTTTTTCAAATTCTTTTCTTTTTCAATATCTTTTTCATTAATTTTTAATATTTTTCTTTTTCTTGTTCTTTGGCTTTTTAAAAGCTATTTTTCTTGGATAGATAAAATTTTATTTTTAGGTTTTGTTTCATTTTCATTATATTGTATTAACATTAAAATTATTGAACTTTTCTAATAAATCTTTTTGCATTAGATATATTTTTGCTGGTTCTTGTTGAACTTCTTGTTCAACTTCTTCATTATTATTACTGGTTCTTGTTGAACTTCTTGTTTAATTTCTTCATCTATTGTTGCTGGTTCTTGTTTAACATTATGTATTATATCTTCAAGTTGTAAATGTAATGACTTATCCTTATTTTTTTATATGTATAGATTATTTGAATATAACCCTTCTTTATGTGCTGAAAAAGTATCAATTTATTTTCAATAATTTTTTTAATTTCATAAATTCAATATCGCTTGTTATTAAATCATCATCAACTATTAAATAATCCATTTTCTTTAATGAATTACTTTTTAAAAATCTTACTAAATTTTTCTTTTTGTTATTTTATCTTGTTTTTACATCTGAAAAATCAAAATTTAGTGTACTTTCTGAAAATAAAAGAATCACTTAAACATCTCCTTAAATTTATGATTGAAAAAGAATATATTTATACTAAACTTTTCAATATGCTACCATCTAATATATATTCAATATCATTTTTCTTACAAATTCTAATAAATTTTTGATCTAATTTATTTTTTTATTATATAAGATTCTAATTCTTGTATATTCATATTTAAATTAATACATTTTATATCTTCTCTTCTTATTATATTATGAATAGGATTATTTCTTTTTATATCTAAATTTACTTGATATTTTTAATATAAATTCTAATATACTAAATTCTTTTAAATCTGAATCTTCATATATTTTTCTAAATCATATTTTTAGCTGTAAATACATTAAAATATCCATTTTTCTGTATAATAAATATCATACTGTTCATCATAATATTTATCTAAGATTGAATAATAGCTATATTTATCATAAAAGTTCTTTTTTGTAAATAATAATCTGCATCGTCTAATTCATCATAATCTTGTAAGAGTATATCATAACCATTCTTAATAAAATTATCATAATCATTATATTTTTCAAATACTTTAGCTCAAAAATCATATATATCTGTATTTGTATTAAAATTTTCTATTATTTCATTCATACATATAGTTGGTAATACTATTTCTTGTATATAATCTAATTCTGCTGGACAATTACAGTTTCCAGTTTTCTAAAAATTTTTCATAACTTGAATAATTATTATCTATATGTGTAGCTTTAAAAATGCTTGTATAAATTGTTTTTATTCATTTGAATACCTCACTTCTATAAATATTTTAAAAGAATTATACAATAAAGTTAAGTATAGCTATTTAATTTTTTTATTTTAAATAGCTTTATAATTCTAAATTAAAAATTTATATTACTTTTGATTTAATACAACATTTATTCGTTTATTAATATTTTCTTTTTGTAAATCATTAATTATATCTACATCTTTTATATTATATATATTTTTTAAAAAGTAAATGGTATTAAATTCCCTCGTGTATCATATTGTTTAATACATTTTTATTTTTCATTAATTAAGGTATTTTCAAAAATATTTATCGCTTTCTTGAACTAAAAATGTTTCATCTTCATATCCACCTACATTTTTAATACCCTAATAACATAACTTTTATTATCTGAAAATATAAGATATTGGCTTTTTATATTTGAATTTTTATTAGTCATTTCTACAATATTACTATTTTCAAGATTTTCCATAAAAACTTTTTAAAAATATTTTATTCTATTTTTAGTTTTACCTATAAAATAAGGATTGTTTTGTGATATTTTTTTGATAAATAACACCATCCACTCAAATTATGTTTAGTTATATATAAAAAGTAAATCTTTACCTTTATATTTTTGTGAATCTTTATTTATATATTGTATTCCCAGTAAATGTGCTATTGCATTTTCATCAATTTTTATATTAAATATTTTATTATCACTTTGTATTACAATATTTTTATTATTATATTTTTGCCACCATTTATAATTTCTTGTACCCTTATACTTTGATTTCATAAAATATACCTCAAAGTTATTAATAAAAGGCTATCTATATTAGACAGCCTTACCATTTAACTTATTTTGGTGGATTACCCACTCCCCTAAGCTACGGACTATCGTAATGGTTACGATAACAGGTTTATCTGAGATTAGTATTTCTAACCCTCTAATCAAGGAAAGGCACTTGTCGCCTTAAAGTCTTATTCACTTTTTAAAGTAACTAAATTATATCACTTTATAAGATATAATTCAAGATGTAATATTAATTGTATGCTTAGTATATACTATATCCTCATACATATTACCTTTTTATTTTTAAATGTTTCTGATTGCTTTGTACATAAACTTCTTCCTTGTACTTTTATGTTAGTTACTTCTACATATATTTTATGTGATCCATCTTCCATATCTCTATCTGTGTAAATTACATCTGATTTTGTTTTTGAAAGTGGATTTACTGGTGTTTTAAATCCCCAATTCCCATTTCTTTTCAAGTATTGTAGTCTTTGGTTGTGTTTTTATATGTGTGTCATATTCCAACTGTGCATTACAAATGCTCCTTTTAGTATTTCTATTGTTGGAGTATGTTTAGCTTTTCTACCATTTCCACCAGTTACTTTATATGTTGTATTTGTATATACTCTTATTCCGTAACCAGATTTTATTGCATAGTTTTTTAAAATCTCTGCCTTTTTGCATCTGTTAGTTTTACATCTGTTTTAAAAATCAATTCTGTATTGATATTGATGTGGTATGTATGATTTTTTTATCATAGTAATATGCATTACCTTTTGTGTCTGCTATGATATTTTGTTTTTGTTACTTTTTCTTCGTATTCTACTTCTGTCCATACTAGATAATTTGGACAATTTATTGCATCTCCATAGCTAACAAAAATCTTTTGGTTTTGGATCTTGTGGTGGTTCTTTTGGTATTATTTCTTTTTCGTTTTTATAATCTCTTTTGTATATTTATTGCTATTGATACAAAGTTCATATTTTTATGTTACTGATTTACCAGATCCTATATTTTCTATGGCTTTTAAGTGTTGAATCAAATGCTTTTCCATTAAGTTCTGTTAAGGCACTTTTAGGATCAGGAATTCTTGACATTCTTCCTAAATCATATCCACTTCCTGGAGGAATGTCAAAACTAATATTTCCTTGTACTTTACCTGTAGCTGTAATTTTTTTACATTTGATGTATCAAGATTTTTACTCCAAAATCTTTACCAACCATATTATTTGTCAATCTTCAAATGTTTGAGTTTTTAGCTGTTTTAAAAGCCACTAGCTTCTTGATACTGTGCTTCATTAGTAATTACATCTCTTGCATCTACTACTGTTACTTTTCCATTTAATACTGCACTTGAAAAATCATCTACAGTAAGTCCTATTTCTCTAATCTATTTGTTATATTAGCTGAAATATCCATTTTAGATACTTTTCCATTTATGCCTACTTTTTTTCCATCTACATAGACATTGCCAGCAACGTCTGATTGTACTGAAAAATTGTACTAAAAACTTTATCATTACATTTTGTTACTACTGCTACTACTTCTTTATATATTGGTGTTGTATGTGTCTTTTCCATTTTTATCTGTGTGTTTATTATATCCTACTATCCTTTTTCTTTTTATTTCTTTACTTGTACATTCTGCAAAAACTTGAAATATTTGTTGATAATATCATCAATCCAGCTATTGCAAGAGATAAAAATTTCTTTTTCCCATATCTACTCTCCTTTTAAATGGATTTTCAACTAATATAGCTACTGGATTAAAATATTCATATAGCAGTATTGCATCTGCTTGCTTTATATCGAAAACCGTCTTTTGTTTGTTCATAATGATATGCCCAATAAGAATGATTTTTGTCCGTAGCTTGAGTAGTATGAGTTCTTGATTTATATACCATTTTTCCGTCTTTTTATTAATGCTAGATTTTGATGTGTATTTTGATTATGTACTTCTATCCATTTTTCTCCATCGTTTTCACCTAATTTTAGTTTATTTTGAAGTGAATTATCTAGTTTTATTGTATCTATTTTTATTCCACTTTTTAGCTCCATCTTCATATTCTACTCTACCATCATAATATACTACTTTGTTAAGTTCTTTATTTAGATTTGGAAAGTCTTTTTCCATTTCTGTTTTATCCCATACTTTACCATCTTGATTTATTGCTGATATTATTTTTGTATTTTTATTATATCTTACTTGTAACCCCATGCTTTCAAATACTGCTCTAAGTGGTATGTATACTCTACCTTGTTTTACAACAGCTTTTGTATCCATTTTAACTGTCATTATTCTATCTTTTTCATCACTTTGTAGTGATTTATATCTCATTATTTCATCGTTTAATTTAACAAATATTATTCTATCTTTTGTTGTTATTGTAGCTTCTTTTTTTCTTATTATCCCATACTACTGTATTCCTGACAATTCTATTGGCTTTCTTAATGGCACTAATGTTCTTCCATTACTGTCAATAAATGGCATTCCTAGATTTTCTTCTTTTTGTAAATGTTAGTTTCCGTCAATAAATATGTTTTTAAATCTAATCTTTCTGCTTTTTCTTTTGCTCTTTGTTCAGCAATTTTTGCTTTTTCTGGATCTGTTATTACACTCTTATTATCTGCAAATGTAGGGATAAATGATGAGTATAACATTGTTGCTACTAACATTGATGTTGCTATTTTTCTTTTTCATATTTTTTTCTCCTTTTTGTATGTATTGTTATTAATAATATAACATTTTTATACTTTTTAAAATATAAATTTATATTTTACATACATCAATATTATTTAAGAATAATATTAGCATATCTAACTTATAAATATTTAGGTGTATTTAATTCTCTTTAATATGTATTTAAGGTGTAGTTTTATCTTATTAATATGTAATTAATATGTATTAAAAGTGTAATTAAAGTGTAGTTTAAGTGTAATAAATAATTTAAAAACTCTTTTACTTTATGTGAACTTTTATGTTTACTTAAAGTGTATATAAAGAGAATAATAAATTACTTTTTATATGTGAGTTAAAAATGTATCTATATATTTATATATTTTTAAGGTAAGGGATCACTTAAAAAGTAATCCCTTTTCATGAAAGGCTAAACAGTCTTTTGATAATGTATAAATACAAAACTCTCAAAAGGTTGCCTCCACTCATTCCTATGAGTAGCTGTGTCTACACTGTTAGTCAGTAGCTCTTCACAGAAGTATCATTATTTTTACGCTCGTATTAATTTATATTAATAGTCTTGGCATAATAAAAGTTACCTCGATATTAAGTTGTCATTGTTCATTATAATTAAATTTGTTTTTTTCTAAAAAATGACTCTGCATTTATCTCGGACTTGTCACCGATACAATTTCTTGTGGTTGCATTACTTTTTAATATGTCTAAAAATTATAGACAAATTAACTAATTTATGGTACTTTATTTATAACTTTGTAAAAGTACACATATAGCAGTTGCTTTGCTATATTGTATGCCCTAAGAATGTATTAGCGTACTTCTTTGGGACAAAGTTTTTATTTTTAACTCTTTTTATCAATCATATCTTTTAAATTTTCTAAATCTTCTATATTTTCATATGAATTAGCTATTTTATTTACAAAACTTCTTGCTGTTGCTCTATATTAGCTATACTTTACTTTTTCTGGATTATGTATTTTTTTATTAGATTTTTAAAACACTTTCACTAGTTTTTAATATTTTTAGACATTTTATAATTCCTTTTGCTTAATTTTATTATATAACTCAAGTTAAATTATATCAAGTTTTTATAATTTAATATCGTTTTTATAATTATATAATAAATAAAAATATAGTAAATAATTATAATTGAAAAATAGAAATACATCTTAAATACATACATTTTTTATTAAAACGCTTCTATGTTAAATTTAAACGCTGTTTTTCTTTTTAATATTAAAATTAAAAAAATAAATTAAAATTGATTTTTATGGTATAAATTTTAAGCTTAAAAGCTATATTAAATAATAAGTTATACTATAAAAAGAAAGTTAAATTATAAAAATACATAAAACTAACTCCCTAAATATCTTATTTTCGATTAAACTAGAAATACGATAAACTGGTTAAAGAATAGTTTACTGTCAATTACAGTATCTATTCTTTTTATTTTCTAAAAATTAATTATAAGATTCTGATAATTATTAAATTTATTTTTATATTTTTGGAACGAAGTTCCTTTTTATAAATCTTTTAAATACTTTTTAGGTACAATACAGCCATTATATTCCAATGATTACAAGAGTATTAAAAACAAGTTTTAGGGAGTATTAAAACAATGTGTTAAAACTGTTATGCTACAATAGATTTGTGACAAAAAAGTATAAAAAGAAAGCCAACTGATATAATAAGATTTGTAAAAAATAAAAAAATCAGTAAAGAGGCTCTTATGAATAAAAAGCATAACAGAAGGAATGAAAAGACGCAAGCAAATAATAGAATATGCAATAAAAGAAAAAATAATGCAAAAAGCAGCGAGAAAAATATCATCTGTAACAAGACAGTATGTACATTATTGGATGAAAAGATATGATGGAACAATAGAATCATTAAGAAAAGAGTCAACAAAGCCAAAAAGCCATCCAAAAAGAGCACACAGTAGAAGAACAAGAAAAGATAAAAACATTGCTATAGATATCATAGATATGAAGGGTTAGCACAAGTATGCAGAAAGTTACAAGAAAAAGGATATACAAGATGCTACGATTCAATGACAATACAGATAAAAATTAAAATTAAAAAAATAACACAAGAAAAAGAAAATAGAGCAATAAAAAGTAACAAGACCAGGAGGCAAGTACAAGTAGATATAAAAATATGTACCATTAGAATGTATAGGATTTTAAAAAGTGAAGTAGATAGATATTATCAAATAACAGGGATAGATGTATATACAAAAAGAATATTGAAGATAGTAAAAAGAAAAAGCACATACGAAACAAGTAATTACTTAAATATATTAGAAAAAGAAATGGGATTTAAAAATAAAGCAAATACAAACAGATAATGGATTAGAATTTACAAATGATTAAGACAGAACAAATAGAAAAAGTAGATTTCAAAAAGATTAGAAGAATTAGGGATAGAGCATAAACTAACAGCACCATACAGTCCATGGTAAAAATGGGTATGTAGAAAGAAGTCATAGAAGATAGTGAGAAATTTTATGCAAATAGAAGATTCAAGAGCGAAGAAGAGATGTATAAGAGTTTTGAAAGATATGCAAAAAGTCAAAACAATATAGCGAAGAAAGTTTTGAAATTCAAAACTGCAAATGAAATGTTAGAAGATTATATAGAAAAAGAAAAAGTGAGAGTGTGATTTCGAAAATTTTTAACAATATATGGGGGTACCCCCATATATTGTTATATGATATCAATAATCAAAATTATATTATAGGCTTTGTGTCAAAAATGTTTGACTTTTTACTATAATATTTTTATATTTTTGTCTTGATTTATATATTAATTTTGGGTATAATATTATTAGCTAAAAAGGATATAAGGTATCGTAGATACACAAAAAGCACAAATTGCAGTTCTGTGCTTCAGACTGAACAAACCCACGAAAAATATATTCGTGGGTTTGATTTTATATATAATTGCTTTTTCTTAGAAAAATTATGAATTTTAACTTTTGGTAAATTTTTGAACTGTTTTTATAGGATTTTTTTGGCGAATTTGTATCTGTGATTAGATAACATCTTCACCAGTATATTTAGGGCATCTAAAAAGTAATGGCTGCTTTTACAGTCATTTTTCTATCCCTTTTTGATTTGTATATCTAAAATTATGACACTCTTTTTGCTGTTCCAAATTGCCTTTCTATTGTCTGCTTCCTCATCGCATATTCTGATTTACCTTTATATGTGTATCTGTAGTCTTCACATATATCTATATAATCTTGCCATATATGCCTTGTTATTGTTTTTTTGGTGTTGTTTTATTTGCTGTACATCTTCTTATGTTTCTCCAATTTACACATTCTTTCTTATTGCTTTTTGTAGTGCCTATATCCTTCTTTATCTGTTGTACTATATTCTAAACCTTCATTTTCTGGACATATATAGTAGTCATAATATCGTGATATATATATTCTCTTTTTGGGATACATATTTTCTTCTTTATTTTTCCTTTTGGTCTTGTATATGGTAACACTGGCACTATATTATCTTCTATTAGCATTTTTGCTATTGCTGGTATTTTATACCCTGCATCCATTACTAATTTTTCCGGTTTCGTTTGTTTTTAGTTTGCTCTAATAAAAGTCAAAAATGTTGCACTATCATATAAATTTCAGGATATGCTTTGTATCCTAGTATCCATCCATTTTTATCACAACTTGTTTGTATGCTATATACAAATACTTCTTTATGTTCACCTTTATGAAACAACCCGCTTTCTGGGGCTGTATTACTTACTGTTTCTTGCTTTACTTCTTGTTTTTCTTTTTGCTTTAAATTCTTTTTTCCTCTTATTTTTCTGTCTAAATCTATTTCTTTTTCTAGTTGTCTTTTGATATGCTTTTGCTTTTTACTGTTTCTTGTTTATGATTTTTTTATGTCTGTTTGCATGTGCTTTTATCATGTGAATCTACAAATTGCATTTTGCTATCTACTAAAGCCTTCTTCTATTGCTTGCATTAGTACTTTACTAAATATGTTTTTCAAATACATTTGTTCCTTTAAATCTTCTTGTATAGTTTTTGAGTATGTTGTAAAGTGTGGGATTTCATCTGTTAAGTCATATCCCTAAAAACCATCTATATGCTGTGTTTACTTGTATATCTTTTTATTGTTTGTCTCATACTTTTTATACCATAAAGACATTGTATTAAAAAGTATTTTTACTAATATTGCTGGTCTATACTTGGTCTGCCATTATCAATGCAGTATAATTCTTCTACTTCTTCGTATATGAGGATCAAAGTTTATATATTTTTATTTTATCATATAATATTTGTATTTTCAAAGGATTTGACTCATTTTACATTAAAAGAGACAGAAATTTTAAAAATTTCTGCCTCTTTATCTACACTCTGAAGCATACAACTTTATGTGTGCTTTATTTTTATCATTTTCTACTATATCTAAATCTTTTATTATTAATTTTTAACTTCTCTATTCTGTTATCAGATACAAGACTCAACTTTAAACAGCAAATTATCTATAGTTACTGTAGGGTTTTTCTCCTCATCAGGTATATATCCTAATTTTTCTATTATAAGAGCTGATACTGTATCATAATTTTTCATTTTCTAAATTGAGTTTAACTCTTTGTTTATCTCTCTTATTTCTGTAGTACCATCTATAGCGTATACATTTTCACTTATTTTTGTATGCTTATTTCTTCATCATCGAACTCATCATTGATATCTCCCATTATCTGCTCTATCATATCTTCTATAGTTACTATTCCTGAAAAACCACCATATTCATCTACCAATATAGCCATATGATTACGTAATTTTTGCATTTCTTTAAATAACTCATCTATATTCTTCATCTCAGGTACAAAGTAGGTGTCTGTAACAATTTTTCTATATCCACGTTTTTCAAAGCCTACTTTTCTGGCTTCAAGCGTAAGATCTTTTTACATTCAGTATTCCTATAATGTCGTCTATATCTTCCTTGTATACAGGTATTCTTGAATAGTAGCTTTCAAGTATCTCATCTATATATTTTTCAAAAAAGGTTCATCAATGTCTATTTTATATGTGTCTTTTCTAGACACCATTATGTCTTTGCTGTTATATCGTCAAAAAGAAAATATTGAATTTATCATATCTTTTCTATATCATTGAATACACCTTTTCACTGGCAGTCTCAACAAGAGCTTTTTATCTCTCTTCAGATACTTTTTCTTCAAAAGAGTCTGTATTTAAACCGAAAAACTTCAAAAATTATTCTATTTATTATCTGTATAAAAATATATATAGGATATACACTTAATGTATATGCCATAATCATAAATCTAGGCTTATCACTTTTAAATAAAGCTATCTTTTTAGGTATTATCTCTGAAAAATACTACAATTATCAGAGATAATGCTAGAAAACAACAAAACAAAATATGTCTTATAATTTACTATATATTTTTGAATAAACAGAAAACTTTCTATAGATAACATCATAAGTATCTTCAAAAACTGCATTGATATAGCATATCTTTCTGTATTTTTAGCTATTTTACTTACAAAAGTATTATCTTTATGTTCTTCGTCTTGAACCAAATTTTTAGTTTTTATAATAGATATCTCTAAAACAGATAAAAAGAATAAAAACAAACAAGTAAAAATTATCACTAATCTAAAAATCGTGGTGGATGGTATAATATCCGTCTGCATTAAAATATCCCTTCAATTATATTTTTGTAGTTCCATTTGTCTTTCCATAAAAGAAAGTCTTTAATGATTTTAAATCATATTGTTGTGGTCCTATTATTTGTTCTGTAGAGCCTACAAATAATACTCCATCTGGTTTTAATGAGTTTGAAAATTTTTGATATATTTTCACTTTTTGCCTCATCTGTAAAATATATCATAACATTTCTACACACTATAAGATCACATTTATCTATATAAGAATCTTTTTAAAAGATTATGTTTTTAAATTGAACTCTTGATTTTTATTTTCATTGCTTATTTCAAATTTTTCCATCTGCATTTTTGCTTGAAATATTTTTCCTTTAAATCTTTTAGGTACATTTTTAAGACTTGATTGTGCATATACCCCAGCTTTAGCCTTTGCCATAGCTCCATCATCTATATCTGTTGCATTTACAGTTATTTTGTTTTAATGGCATTAACCTGGAAAGTATCATAGTTATAGTATAAGGCTCTTCACCTGTAGAGCAAGCTGCACTCCATACCTTTATATCTTTATTTGTAATAAAGTTGGAAATAACTTTGTTTCAACTATACTCCATTGTTCAGGATTTCTATTCCGATACGTTGATAGTCATAAAATTGATAAATTCGTCAAATTTTTCCTTATTTTTATCAATCATAGCATAATAGTCTAATAAATCATTAAATCCATTTCTTGAAGCTAATGACTCTATTCTCCTTTTCATCTGAGCCTCTTTATAAAGAGCTAAGATTTATACCCTGTTTTTCTCAAAATCTTTAAATTGTGAATAAGTATCTGCCAATTGATTCACCCCCTGATTATATTTTTATAATTTATAACTAAACGTCTATTTTTCCATAGATACTCCTTTTTGGCAACAACTAAACATTTTTAATTAAATTTATTTTTTATATTTATATAAATTAAATAGGTGATAATAGATAGCTATTATCACCTGATTAACTAACAAAAAATTTTATTTTTATCTTCTGTTTTCTCTGTATTTTCTTGTGTTTTTCCTTTGTTGTCTGTTTTTAGTGTTAGAACCTTCTGTAGCTTTGTCTGTTATAGATGTTTGTGATTTTATCTCTACTTCCTTTATATCTTTTTCTGCATTTTTCTACTACTTTTTCATCTTTTGTTATTTTTAGCTGCTTTTTAAGTTCTTCAACATATTTAGTGAATTTTTCTTGCTGTAATGTTCCTTTTAAAAACTCTTTTTACTTGTTTAGGATCTGTTGTATCTTCTTTTTATCTGTAAGTTTTACTACTATGTAACCATATTTAGTCTTGAAAGGCTCTGATACTTCTCCTACTTTCATAGAAAAAGCTACTTCTTCAAACTCTTTTACCATTTGACCTTTACTAAAAATCCCAGATCTCCACCTGCATCTTTTGATGCATCTTGTGAATATTGTTTTTGCCAATTTCGCAAAAATCCTCTCCGGCTTTTTATTTTTGCATAAATCTCATCTATTTGCTTTTTGCAGAATCTACTTTATCTTGAGACATTTCAGTACCATCATCATTTTGAGTCTTGATTATTATGTGTGATGCTTTTTACTTGTGCATTTGTATACTCACTTTTATGGTCGTTATAATACTTGTCTATCTCCGCTTGAGTTACAGGATTATTTTTGTATAATTAGCTTCTAGAGCAGATATGTTCATTTTGCTCTTTAAATATATCTGTTACAACTTCTTCAGTTATTCCATTTTTCATAATACTCTTTTTGCTGTTGCATCTTTTTGTAATAGAGTTTTTCCATTGATCTACATTATTTTTAAGTTCTGATTCATCTATTGTTAGTGATTGTTTTTTCGCCTCTTGAGATAATAATTCTTCTTGTATTATACTATCTACAAGTCTCAAAGTAAAATCTTTTATAAGAGTTGTTTCTTGTTTTGTTATTGATTGTTCTGCTGGTACTTTTTCGTTCCATATCCTCTTTTACCATAGGTAGAATCTATCATATATTTTTGAAACGCAAATTTCTTTAGGTACTCACCATAAGTTATGTTTTTCTCCATTTACTGTAGCTACTGTCTTACCTACCTTATCCGTAGCACAACCTACAAGCAGGCTCATAGATATCAATCCTGCTATAAATACTTTTAATTTTTCTTCATATTTTTCTCCATTTCTAGTATACAAATTATATATTTTTGCTTTTTAGCTATATATTATTATACCATATTTGCTTTAATATATTTAAATATCTATATCATTTTTCATAAAGCTCTATTACTTCAAGCAAAATATTTTTCCTCTTTTGTTGATTTTAGTGTTTGTATCACTTTATCTTTACTACTTTCATATATTATTTGTTTATTTTTGAGATATTTTCTCATACCTATTTTTCTCCCAAACTTCTTATACTAGATATTTTTAATAAGTTTTCTACTTGATATGGTATATTTGAATATCTATCTTCTATTTCTGCTTGTATCTCAAAATAGTCTTCCTTACTTGAAATAGATGCTATTTTTCTTGTATATTTCCATTTTTGTAGTTCATCTTCTATATAAGTATCCGGTATATAAGCATTTTTACCCCTATATACACCTCTGTTGATACCCTTTTCTTCTTCTTGTATACCTTTTTAGCTTTTTAAAACTTTCATTTTAGCATTTTTATATACAAATCGTATCCTACTTCTTCTATGTGTCCACTTTGTGTTTCTCAAGTAAATTGCCAGAACCTCTTATCTCTAAATCCATCATAGCAACTTTAAATCCACTTCCAAATTCAGTAAAATCTCTTATAGCCTTTAATCTTTTTGAGCCACTTCTGTAAGCACTTTATCTTTTTCATACACAAGATACGCATAAGCCTGTCTTGATGAACGTCCTACCCTTCCTCTCAACTGAGTATAATTGTGATAATCCCATTTTATCTGCATTATACACTATTATTGTATTTTGCATTTTGATATATCCATTCCCGTTTCTATAATAGTTGTACATAGTAATACATCATATTTTTCTCAAGATAATCAATCATTATATCTTCAAGTACTGCCAGAGTCATCTGTCCATCATGCTACACCTATTTTCACATTAGGAACTAATCTTTCAATAGTTGTTTTTCATCTTATCTATATTTTCTACTGAATTGTATACAAAAATACTTGTCCACCTCTTGATACTTCTCTTTCTATAGCATCCATAATTATGCCCTCTCTAGCCTCTGTAACATAAGTTATTACAGATAATCTATCATTTGGTGGTTGTTGTAATACGGACATATCTCTTATACCTGAAAGAGACATATTAAGTGTCCCTAGGTATAGGTGTTGCAGTTAGAGTAAGTACATCTATATTACTTTTCAATTGTTTTATTTTTCTTTGTCCTTTACTCCAAATCTTGCTCCTCATCTATTACTAGCATACCTAAGTCTTTAAAAGACACATCTTTTTGAAAGTATCCTATGAGTACCTACTAATACGTCTATTTCTCCACTTTTTCACATTTTTCTACTACAAGCTCTTGCTCTTTTTGCTTTTTAAATCTACTAAGTACATCTACTTTTTATCGGAAAATTTTTCAAATCTTTCACTTATAGTCTTATAGTGTTGTTGTGCTAGTATAGTAGTTGGCACCAGAAATGCTACTTGTTTACCATCCATACAAGCCTTAAATATACCCTTATAGCCACTTCTGTTTTTACCATATCCTACATCTCCACATATCAGTCTATCCATAGGGACGTATGCTTTCCATATCTCTTTTTATATCTTTTTATTGATTTTAGCTGATCTTGTGTTTCTTCAAAAGGGAATAGAGCTTCAAATTCTCTTTGCCATACCGTATCCTTTGAAAATGAATGTCCTTTTGATTTTCTCTTTGTGCATATAATTCTACTAAATATTTTGCTATTTCTTCCGCAGCTTTTTGCTTTTTGTTTTTGCTTTTTTCCATTGTGTAGAACCTAATTGAGTAAGTGCTATCTTATCTGAAGAACTACCTATGTATTTTTGTACCTTATCCATTTGAGATATAGGTACATATATACTATCCCCACCTTTATAAGCTACTTTTATATAGTCTTTTTACTCCATTATTTTCTTTTTGCTCTATGCCTAAGAATTTTTCCTATACCATAGACCCTCATCTACTACTATATCTCCTACTTTTAATTCTATAAAATTTTTCTATTTTCCTCAGATTTTATATTGCTTTTCTTTTTCTTTGAGAAGAACTTATTTTTGACATCCTATATATATCATTTTTCTGTTATAAACACAAATTTTGCACTTTTTAAATATAAGTCCTTGTAATTTATTATCCTTTTATTATATAAATATCAGATGAATCTATATCAAATCATCATCTTTTTACATAAGATACTACAAAAATCATCGTTTTTAAGCTCTGATGATAGTTTTTGATTACTTGTTCTTCTTGCAAAATATGAGTATTTTTAAATTTTTGTTGTTTATACCTTTTTATATCTTCTATTATATTTTCTATATTACCCCTATACTTTGGTGATGATACAACATCAAAATTGATTATAGATTTAGGTTTAAATATATTTCTGATATCTCTGTGGTAAGTATAAGATTTTTACTTTGTAAATAAGATATTATATCTTCTTTATCAAAAATATATTGTCTTGACCCTTTTAATGCAAACCCTTTTTTCAAAAAGATGATTTTATAATTTTCAAAAATTCATAAAATATGTTATCTGATTTTTCCAAAAATCTACTGAATCATAATATAATATCTACATTATCACCTATTAAATCAAATATACTTACATCCTCATTTTCACTAGATAAAGCCTATATATTTTTTTCTAAACCTTTAAAATACGACTTTTATTTTTCTATTTTCTCTATTTCATAATGTATGTCTTCACTTGTATCTTTTACAAGACTTGATATTTTTGAATATTTTATCCATATTTTTCAGGATATATATATATCTCTCTCAGCATGTATTATTCTTACAGATTTTTATCTTTTGTACTGAAATTTGAGTGTATAAATCAAATAATCTTATAGAATCTACTTCATCATCAAAAATTCTATTCTTCACAGGGTTTGCAATATCAGTGTAAAATATCCAATATAGAACCTCTTAGAAAATTGTCCCTTACCCTCTACTACTCTTTCATAACCTAAATGTATAAGATTATTTTGACAACTCATATATATCAAGTTTGTCAGATGAGTCTATGTTTATCATATTTTCTTCATAGTAATGCTTAGGCATATATTTTCTCATAAGTACCGATACAGTAAGTGCAAAAATCATAGTCTTCATCATATATTTTCTTAGCACACTTATTCTGGAAAACTCATTTTTCTATTTGTAGCGTCTATCTGATAGAATTTAAGCTCATCATTTTTGTAATATTATTGTTTTTCACTATATAACTCTTTATATACTTCTTTGAGATGTTATATCGTCAGGTGTTATATATATATAACTTTTTGTTTTTGATTTTTTGCATATAATTTGCAAAAATGGTATTGTATTGGATGAAATTCATCCCTAACAAAAATAGGAGTATTATTTGAAAGTCTTCATCCATACTCAAAAATTCCTTATTTTTGATAAATATTCTAAAAAATTTCATTCAAACTATCACCTACTTTATATTGTACTTATTCATAGATTTGTCTATTCCGTTTTTCTATGGCATATGTAGACAAGCATCTGCAGTATTTTCTCTAGTATAGGTACTAAATTTTTCATTTCATCTTCTGTAAATTTAGATATACATAACTGGCTAAATCCATATAGCTTTAGTGGTTTTGATACACCTATTCTAAATCTAGGAAAATCGTCATCCTAAAAAGATATATTATATTTCTCACTACCATTATGAGTCCCTGAACTACCTTTTTGTCTTATTCTTAATTTCTACATCTATATCTATATCATCATAACAGACAAAAAGATTTTATGTTCTACTTTATAAAAACCCATTATCTGTTGCACATGCTTCCACTCGAATTCATAAAAGTTTGTGGTTTTACAAGCATTATTTTTCTCCCTTATAACTCCTCACCTATAAGCGATTTATACTTTATCTTATCTGCTTTTTATACCTCAATTTATCAGCCAAAAATATTCTATACTCATAAATCCACATTATGCCTTGTGTTTGATATTTTGATCCTGGATACCTAGACCTACTATTACGTCAGCATCTCCTCTTTCTCTCAGCAGACATATAGGTAGCTGCTACTGAAAGCTACCTTAATTTATTTGTTCTAATTTAATTTATTATTATTCATTTGTAAATATAGCACTTATAGGGTTGGTTATTAAATATTCTTGATATAGCCTGTGCAAAATATAGGTGCAACACTCTCAAAAGTTTTTTGGCTCTTTGTCTATCTTTTGTCATCACTAAGAGCTATTGTATCTAGTACAAGTACTTCTTTTATAGAGAATCTTTCGTATCTCTAGGGTCAGCAGCTCCAGAAAGCACACCTATCTGTACAAACTATGTCATATACTTTTGCACCTAATTTTAGAAGTGCTGATACACCATTTGTAAGAGTTCCTGCTGGCATCTATTATATCATCTATTATAAGAACTGTCTTACCTTTTATATCTCCCTATGATTCTATGTACCTCTGATACATTCGCTTTGGTCTTCTTTTGTCTGCTTATAGCAAGAGATAAGTCAAGCTATCTTGCAAAATTTCTTGATCTTGGGACACTACCAAGATCCGGGAGATACTTACAACAACATCTTCTCTACCATAAAATCTTTCTCTTTGTATCCACCTAGCTTTCAGTATAGGTCCACCTAAAAGACGATCTAACGGGTATATCAAAATATACTCGTATTTGCAATGCCGTGCATTACAGTCATAGTAAGCATCTTCTTATCTGCTCAGAAAGCAACTGTTATAAGGTTGGCACCAAAGTTTGGCGTAATGGTGCGATCTCTTGATTTTGCTAACCCTATCTTGCTGCATAACCACAATGATGTGTGAATTCAGCATTTGTTTCTCTCAGCTTGATGCCTCTCTTTAAAGCATCTATCATTATCAAAAGTTCCATCAAATTAGTATCTACAGTGCTCTGAAGTAGGATTGCATTAGGCAACATAACCTTTTGCCTCTAACGGATTCAACGTCGTATATTTACTACCTATCTTCCACCATCACTAAACTTAGAAACTTCGCAATCACTCAAGCTCTACACCACGATTTTAGCTATATCACTTGCAAGTTTCTTTTATTAGAATTTTCACTCGTACATGAGTGACTACCCACTAGTGTTCCGCTTTAAAAATCCTCCAAAACAGAATTTAGTTTAAATAATTATGTAATAAAATATAAATATGCTTTTAATCTTTAACGGACAATTATATCTATATGTTCACTTTTACTTTACTATAAAAATTTGTCTTTCTGTGTAATTAATATATATTATAATGTTCATTTTTATTTAGTTCTATTTTATCACGTAACATATTGTTACTTATAAATGATAATATAAAAATATATTCTACGATACTTTTAATAAATATATTGTTGCTCGCTTTGTTTAATTTATGGACGCTATAATAATACACAATATATAGTGTAATTTTCCTACAGAAAGAGACGCAGAGGTATATTTGCTAACTTTTACTTATTACCAGCTTCTTAATGAGGTTTTACAATATATATATATTTTAGATTAGCGGCATGACGTTTAAAAACAAGAAGTCCTAAATCGGATATATAATACTAGGACAAGTGATTACACGCCGTATCCACATACAATTAAGGATGATATAACTGATTTTACATCACCGATTGAAGCCAGTATATGTATTTTGCATAATACTTCAGCGAATGTTAATATAGGTTTTTGATCGCTATAAAGTATGATAATTTGTATATCTGTTTACACGATGTTCACAGAAACAATTTTTATTGCTCTGTACATACATACATATAGGACTTTATATGTCTTTAAAACTAATTTTTACATGAGCTTTTATGCTTAACAAACAAATCCACTATATCTCTTTATTCTACAGTAAATGCTATTTCATCCGGTTTTGTTATTGTTGCATTATCTATCACAATGTGTATTTCAATATCAGGTTTCCTGCTACAACCTGTAGAAGTCAGATAGATAAAACAAGTGTAATAATAGGAAGTACTAAAAGCACTCTGAGTTACTTACAGATGGATTTCACTTTCGACAGCATCTGGAGCAGTATAATTCCTTAAATGCAAAGAAATGATCATTTCTATTGTAACCAAGGTGAACGTGCTGAGCTGATCTCGTGATGGCAAATCTTATGGTTTCGTAAATCTTGCTCCTAATTGGAAAGATTCAGATTGTCTTAAAATTGTGTAATAACATATTATTCTGTCCCAGCAGAAATTGTGCGAATAATTAAATATATTAGAACATAATGATATATCAAAACCAATTTAAAATGGATTTAGAACTAAAATTCATTAGAGTATTCTACTTACACCTGTTGATTAGTAAAGCACAAACTGATACAAGTTTATACTTAAAATTCAAACGCAAGGTTGATTCTACAGTGGCAAAGCTACAGAATTGGAAACAGGGTTTATCAAGAATTGACTTTGGATAAAGTTTGGCAAGATGCGCCACGATACATGGGAGTAAGTATTTATTATGACTGTATGTATTATAACATAGCGCTTTCTTTAATCTGATTAATATATGCTAAAATCTAAACGGAGTATCTATGAATATACTTCATTGATATCACTGCTGATCTCAATATCAATATGTAAGATGTGATGACACAATACTTGGAGAAAGAATAATCTAATAACGGTTTACACATGCACTTATGCCTGCATTGCAATCACTCTGATGTAATGATTTTGACGAAAATAAATCCTGACGCAGTGGCTAGTGATATTAGGCCCTGGTTCTTTGCTAGGTATAAGAATTAGGGTAGCATACCGCTGACGCTTTTTCTATGTGGCTCTTAACATACCGTCTATATCCTGTAGACTCTCTTCACCGCTCTTGCTGCAGAATGATCGTTTCGATGGTATTATAATATCAACCATGAGTCATGGCAGTGCTTCACTACGTGTGGTGGTATATATAAGAGTGATGACATAACTAACAAAATACAATAGAAACTCTATAATGCCCTGATGATGAACTTGATGAATACATACAGACGATAACTGAAAAAGTACTACTTTTGTGGCGATGCCATAGGATATAATATAACAATATTACTTTAGCTAAAACAGATAATTTTATAGCAGCTTTCAGTAATACTAGCTATGATTACAGATAACCTTGATATCAAATCTCATACACGCACCCTCACTTTATATGAGGAAATCTCAAAGCTAGAATATTGGTACATGAAGAAAAACATATATGAGACTTTTTGTGAAATTATACAAAAGGTTGGTGTATCTCATAGTGCAGTGCAACCTTTTTATAATACTTAATATATTTTTATAAATTATATTTTTCGCCAAGATATTCATCTATAGCTTTGCTGCCTACTTTCCAGCTCCCACCAGCCAATGTAACAGTAGGCAGTCGCTCCTTCCTGTAACTGCATCTCCACCAGCATATACTCCTTCATTGCAGGTATTTTCCAGTTGCTTCATCCACTACTATACATTTGTCGTTTTGTTTATTTCTAGGCCTGATGTAGTAGAGGCTTTATGATGGACTTTGGAGATGTGTACTCACGGGCAACAAGTACTGTATCAATTTCTCTGTGCATTCAGAACCCTCTACTACTTTTGGGACTTCTTTCTACCGCAATTCATCAGGTTCTCCTAATTCCATTCTTACACATTTTAATCCTTTTACATTCCCGTTTTCATTCCTTCCACCACTTCTACCAGATCGTAGCAATTGCAAACATTTACTCCTTCTTCTTTTGCAGAGATGAACTTCTTCTACTCTAGCTGGCAATTCAATCCCTAGAACGTCTATACTGAGTAGATCGATTTTGCTCAATCGCCCAATGCTGTTCTGGCAGCATCCTATAGCATAACATTTCACCACCTACTGTTAAGTAAGCTAGACTTCTGCCATTATAGGAGTATCGTAACCATCATCGATGCTTTCATTAAATTTGTTTCTTGTTAAAAACTCATTTGCTGAAAAACTCCATTTGCTGATTCACCGCAATTCATAAACTTTGGTAGACCTGCTCCAGAACCTATGCAAGCCTGGTCTTTGTAAAGTCTTTCTTTTCCATAAGATGTTCTATAGTAACAGTCCTCACCCACTACTACATTGGTTTTCTATTTTACACCTAAATCTATTATATTTTTGTATTTAACTTTTAACTATATGTCATCTTTTGGTAATCTGAATTCTGGTATTCGTATACAAGCACACCACCTGCTTTGTGTGTGTAATGCTTCCAAATGGTGACATCATAGCCTTTTCTTGCTAAATCACCTTCAGCAGCTGCGAGTCCTGCTGGACCACAGAGCTCTGGTTATAGGCCACTTTATATTTTTAGATGGCACAACATCCTCCAAATATAACTCCATCATATTTGTATCAGCTACAAATTCCTTTCAACTTACCTATAGATATAGGTTCGTTTTTGATTCCCATTATACATACGCCTTTCGCTTACTGATTTTCTTGTGGACATACTCTCTCACACAGTCGCGGTAGCGCTGATGCTCTCTGATATTACTTTTCCTGCACACCTTCTATATCATTTGATATTATCCTATGTAATTCAGGTATATTTATACCTACAGGACAAGCTTTTATACATTTAGCATTTTTACAATTAAGACATCTTTTTGATTCTTCTATTGCCTCATCTATGTTATATCCATAGCATACTTCATCAAAATTAGTAGCTCTTACTTTAGCCTCTTTTGTTCTCTTACTCGGTACTCTTAGTGATTTTTGCTTTTGTTGCATTATTCTTCCTCCTTACACAGTCTACATAGCGATGCGTGCGGTGTCCTTTATCCTGCATGGTCTTAATAATTTTCTACCTTCAGCTGATTTATACATAGTTTGTCTTCTCATAGCTTCATCAAAATTTACTTCAAATCCGTCAAACTCAGGACCATCTACGCAAGTAAACTTCATCTGCCCGCCTACTGTAACTCTACAGCCCACACATACCTGTAGCATCTACCATTATACTATTTAGTGATACTATAGTTAGATGTTTTCTTTAGTCATCATAGTGGTAACTTTCATCATTATCATAGCCCTATTATAACTGCAGATTATATATTTTTTACCTTGATTACTAAGTCTTCAAGATACTGAGATGTACTACCTTTAAACCATAGCCGCCATCATCCGTAGATATATGATTAGCGCATACTTTTTCATTTCTTCTAATATAAGTATATTTTTAGATCTTGCACCTATTATTACATCACAATTCATACCTAATTCATAAGAGTTTTACCTGTGATATATTGGCGCTGTACCTACACCGCCTGCTATAAATACTTCATATTCATTTTTTTAAGTTCATCTACTGATTTTTCTAATAAATCAGATGATTTCTAATGACCTAAGTAAAAGTCTTCTAAAATAATCGCCCTCATTTAGAGCTACCATCTTATTATAGAGTCTCCTAATACTTGAAATACTATAGTAACTGTTCCTTTTTCTTTTATCTACATCATATAGTCAGGAGTATTCTTTTTCATCAATTTTACTACCAAAATTGACCTGGTAAAAAGCATAATTAGCGCATCTTGAGCTTACATCCATAAGACATATGTTGTCTTGTAGCATTCTTTTGCTTGGCTATCTTGTACACATATAACTTCCTTTCTAATATAATTAAAACACTTAAAAAATTATCCATTATTTTTAAGTAAATCTTTGAACACATCATTTAGTTTTTCAGTTGGTTTAACATACATTACAAAATATAAATATACTATTTGACAATTCATCTATTTGTAAGTGCCTTATTTTATGTAATGAATATTTGCAGTGACATTAATGTCCATGTAGCCCTGCTATTCAAAAGCAACACCACCAATTATCCTGTTCATCCAGTTCCATTTCAAGTCTAATATAATAGTCAAGACAAACACTACATTTTAAAGTTTATATCATCTCAGAAAAGATTTGTAAGATTCGATATCACATTGATACCCTTTTCATTTGATAATATATCAGCTAATTCAATTACTATCATATATCCAAAAATTTGAAACATATTAAACCCTCTCATAAATTTTATAATATCTCTATCGAACTATTTTACTAGAGCTGATATAAAACTTGTCATGATAATTATTTAAAAGACAAAGTATTCTTTTCAAATAATAATACTAATGTACGTAATTTGAAAAAGATTTTAATATGTTATAATACCAAAAAATAATCTCAAACACAAAATATTGAGTATAAAATTGTGGAAAAGTTTTATTGCTTTAATGCCATATGCCTGTCAAGACTGATAGTAATAATAGGGTTTTTTAAATCTAAAATAGTTTTAGATAAAACAATATCAAAAGTAACACCCTATGTTACAAATTTTGATACCTACTGTAACTTTTAGTAATATATTACATGGGCTAAATATAAATGAAATAATAGATTTTAAGTTACTTTATATATGTCTTTTGGCATCATAGTATCCATATTACTCGCTCAATTATCGTGTACCTTTTTGAAAAAATAGAAAAAACAAGGTTCTATAATCCAAGCTATATATAGGAGTAATTTAATTACTTGGAATAATTTATTTCAAATTACATTTGCTGGAGAAAGCTCTGGCAGAAGCTTTATATTAATAATCGTAGTAATACCTGCTTATAACGCTCTGGCAGTCGTAATACTTTATATATGGTGGAGGAAGAAAAGTTAAATATGTTGAAACTTTTTAAACAAGTACACAACAAATCCTATGATAATAGCCTTTTCTTGGCATATGCCTATGATAGGATTAAAACTTCCTAGATTTTTAGATAAAACCGTATATTAGATATAGCAAAATTAGGTAGTGTATTGCCTATTTTAATGTTAGGTGCTAGCCTTGATTTTTCAACAGCCCTTCTAAATTTAAAAACTTAATCATAGGACTTAAAGGAAAATTGTTTTTGTACCACTTATATTTTAAGTACAGCTACAAATTGGATTTAGTAAAGAAAACTAGTAGCTCTAATATCTGTATATTGCTCACCTGTTGCTGTAATATCAGCAATAATGGCTGAACAAATGGGTTGTGATGGTGAACCTATACCCAATATGTTGTATTTTCTACTGTTATTTTGCATCACCATATTCTTTGGTATTTACTCTTAGTATTATGAATATAATATAGTTACACATTTTCAAATCTAATCTATATTTATAATATTTAAGCAATAAACTATTTCGTACTATTAATTTGTTATTTATTAAATGTTATGGTATTTTTATATATTATGATACAATATATAGATTTATTATTGCTATTAGTTATTATATAAAAAATTCTTAACTTTAATTGACAAAGTATTTTTTTTTATTATAAAACACCAAATAGTCGTGCATCCATATAGCCTGGCTGGATAGAGCTAAGCCCAAACTGTGAGTTTGAGTGTTCAAGTCCCTTATGCACCATTTTTATATTGAAAATGTTATAAAATATTGAAAATGAGCTGTACTTAAATATAAACCTTATTTTTTTGGTGTCAACTATAATAATTTTTGCAACAATTTTTAATATAATTGCTAGTTTTACCATTCTTGATTAATTTTTTGACAAAAAAAGAGTTAAAAATCATTTATAACTTTAACTCTCTTTCATAATTATTTCCTATTTTAAATATCTATAATTACTCCAATATATTCTAATCTGAAGTTGTAATATAACAAAACATTTCTGTTAATTTATTTATTATAAATTATATTTTATATGTTTTCAAATCAAATGGTGTTGTTTGATATACTTTTGTAGTTTAGCTAAATTAATAACAGTAAATTTGCGTGCGCTCTCCAATTCATATATGGTTTTTATCTACATCATCATTTGATAATAATTTTTGGTATTTTTATTGGATTTCCTTTGATTTATATCTCTTTATAATTACCATCTAGCGTGGCACTATCATACTCCATGTCTCTGATACAAATACAAAACTATTTTTTCTACATACGCACATATACACGCCTGCCTCTCTTGTGATATAAGCTATTATATCTAATTCTTTTCTATATTTTGAATGTCTTGTACTTTGTTATTGCATGTCTTGGAATGAGGTATGGTGTAATTCGTCATCAAATCCACGTACCATAGATTTGCTGGCTTCATTATACTATGCTCAAATACACCAAATAATTTTTTCTTCTTAATGGATATTTTGGAATTTTGTAACAATAATATAATCCCGCCTGAAAAGCTCCAACATATAAACATAGTCGAATGTACGTTTGTTTTACAAAAATCAAATATTTCTGTAAGTTCGCTCCAATAATTCCGCCTCCTCAAAGGGTATATTTTCCATAAGGCCCTTGTTATTATCATCCCATCATACTATTATTTTTGCCTCAGAAAAGGTCTTATAAAATTTTAATAGATGTCTTTTCTAGTGTTTTACTTACATGAGATTCAATGCTATTAAATCTATATCCACCTTGCAATGGTGTGTTTCATAGCATACGCAGTAATTGTGTTTCGTTTCAATTTTTTTTTACAAGATTTACAAGTCCTATTTTTAGTGGTTCATATCTTGTGTATATTAGCTCTATTTTCATTCATTAAAATATATTTTCTTTTCTAATATACTCATAGGCTGGTAAATCTTTGGTATAAGTATACAATAAACTCCTCTTATTATATTTTAGATAGAGCTTGTCTTATATCATTTATGATAGTCTTGTACATCTTCTATACTAACCGACAATCTAATAAGATTTGGACACACCTGCTTTCACCCGATCATCTGCGTTAAGCTGTCTATGTGTTGTACTAGCTGGATGTATGGCAAGTGTCGCCCACATCACAAACGTGTGTAACAAGTGAGTACTCAATCTCTAACGAATCTATGAATTTCTGTGCTACTCATTCCTTTATGCCAAATGATGCGACACCACTCAGGCACCTCTTAGGAAGAATATAGCTAATTCATTTGTCTTTCGAACTTTCTAATAATGGATAGTTAACAAATTCTATTTTCATTTTTCTCAAGATATTTTGCTATTTCAGGGTGCCATTTTGACATGCTCACTACATTCTTAGGGTGCAATGTTTCGAGTCCAAGATTGGTTAAAAATGCATTAAATGGGAGCCATAGTAGAACCTATATCACTGAAGTAAAACCTGCTCTTAATCTGCAGGTGATAATGCTGCATTTCCAAATGTTTCGTGCATCAGACTAACCCATGATAAGATTCGTCTCGGTTTGCGTGAGCTGTGGATACTTTCCATTTTCCAGTGTATACTTACCACCATCTACTACTACTCCGCCTCACTGATGTAAAGCAGATCATCCATCAAAAATACTTTTGTAGTAGAATGAACTACGATATTTGCTCCATGTTCCAAATGGATACTCACATAAATATGGAGTAACAATGAAGCATCTACTACAAAAGGTATATCTATGCTGCAGTACTTATTATTTCAAAATCTAATACATCAAGAGATGGATTGCCTATTGTTTTCCCTGCATATATAAGTCTAGTTATTTTCATCTGCAGAGCTAATATTTCTTTCCACACTGGCACTACAGCTAACTGCACAAACCTTTAGCTTCTATTCCATGTCTTTTCAAAACTCTAGTAGAAAACAGATTGTGAGTACCCAATCATATATTATTGTTTGAGTGAGATGTATATTTTGACCTGATTTTGTGATCACCCAGGTACTGAAAATAATATAGCTGACTCCCACCAGATGTGCTGGGTATAACTGCACCCACGCCTCCCTCTAATAAAGCCATGTTTTCTTCTAGTGCGAGATAATGGTGGATTACCTAATCTAGTATATATAGGTGTTGCTTGTTAGCCAGGTTGAGCATTTGCCAACGAATCACAATTATCATATTCTTATGTTGTGGATTACATGATTTGCTACTCTTGGCTCTCGCATTTTTGGACTATATATACATACACACATTTTGTAGCTTCTTATTTTATCTTGTATGCATTTTGCCTCCATTTGACCATAAATAACAACTTTCTATGAACATTATAGTTATTGCATTTGATAAAATTAATTTTATTTTAAAATTTATTGTTGATGTACCTAAAAAATAATTATTAAACACAATTTTTACTGTATTTAAAAAGAATTTCAAAGATAACTCTGATATTGTGAAACATATTAAATGTCTTGAAATTATAATAAGTAAAAATATGTAACCTCTTTTGTTATAAAAGATATGGTTATATGTCATTATAAAATTAATGAAATAAAGGTGCAAATAAAATAAAAATAAAGTTATTTTTAAATAGGGTATATACAGGAAAATATAATACGTTATAAGGGTACATATAGTAAAAAAAATGGAAAATGTGATAACCATTAATAAAACGACCTCGACCTGTTTTTTGGAGAAGTTGTGGATAAACAAAAAAAAATAGAATAAACGTGGCCACTTAAAAATATAACGCAGACGAATATAGCACCAAAAATAACTAAAGGTGAAAAAGTAGCTGAAAATATAGTAGAAAAAGCAAAAGAACTGAATATCCCCATATATCAAGATGAAGAATTAACTAATCAACTAATCTTGATAGATGATATACTACAAGAACTTTTGTAAATTTTTATTGCTCAAATTAACTTTTGTTATTACCAGACTTTGGATAATAGCATGAAAATATTTAATTTTAAAAAGGTGAAGCAGGGAGAAATATATTATATCTTGTCTCAAAAAAAATAATTGTAAAATTATATCAAGAAAACTATAATGCAAAAGTATCACGAAATTGATATTATAACTGTAAAAGAAAAATACTTACATTTATGAAAGTAAAATCTAAAACTAATAAAGGATATGGTATGCATATGAAGCTGTTGATAATAAAAAAATATCGAAAACAGAAAAAGGGATTGCTCGAATATTTTGATATCAAACACAATTAATTATGAAGAATATCGTTTGGTATAATGAAGGTATTTTAAATGATAATACTTAAATCTCCATATAGTTTCGGCAACACCCCAATTTTAATCGGAAATAAAAATGACTTGCTATTTTCAACTGATTATTAACTTATGGTGTAAATGAAAATAAAAAAAATAATTAATAATTTTTTAATATAACTTTATTTTAATATGTTGTAATAATTATTTTTTATAGTTATCCATTAGAAAAGAAAAGTTTATTTTAATGTTGTGGTTTTGTTATTTGTTATATTGTTTGCTCAATGGTAAAGGGTGTGGTGTTATGTTTTAAAACATTGATGAAACAACTATGCTTGATAGTTGAAGATGAAGTTGAAGAAGAAGAGTTTAAATTAACGCAAGAAAATGTAATTGAAGTCTTGTATCTTTCTAACGGTAAGCATATGGTCAGCAATATATGATGTGGTGAAAAAGATTGCCCTGAAATAGGTCTAGCCACAGTATATAGAGACTTTTACAAGTATTGAACAAATTAGGATATGCTAACAAACTTAATCTTGATGATGGTTGTGGCCAGATATGAGCTTACCATGATAAGACGGTCACCAACCACCACCATCTGGTATTGAGAAGCACAATGGAAGATATTAAGTGAGAAAGAGATTTATTGAATCAGTGGGGATGTAATAAAGAAAAATATGGCTGGTGAAAACCACGATGTAAAATTCAATGGGTTGTGGCGATTGCATACTTAAAAGTTAAGAAATGATAATATAGTGGTGGTTGTTAGAATAAATCTTTCAACTACCTTTTTGTAGAATTTTCTCTTTTATTTTCATTTTAATCTGTAAAAATCTTCTCTTTTCTTTTCTTTAAAGCTTTCAGATATATGTTTTACAGTTTCTTCAAATTTGATATTGTATTTATCAGTGCATTTGCTCTTTTTGATTTTCTTTATTTGGTTTATGCACTGTATTTTCACCTCAGCTAATCTACCATGTCAGTCTTTTATTTTTTTGAGCTGTAGTTGTTACTTCATCCTATGGTACTACTAGTGCCCTTACACTTTCACTATAGTGAGGATGTAATTCTTGTTTTACCGTGGGTACGTGGTCCAGCCTGAATTTATAAGATATATCAAAATTTTCTGCTCTATCTATAGATAAAAGCTATATCTTTTACTAAGTACTCCCATTATTATATTTGCATCTTGTAATGCACTTGATATAACTTTTCAAATAATAATTCTTTTACTTCTTCTTGAATTTGTTTTGATTTTCTGTCACATTGCATCATCTCTTTTACTTGCGGCACTGTTCTTTTTGTCTATCAAATTATATCCTGTTTTTGAAAGTTTTAGATATCTTTGTTTTTCAACGAATTAGACTTTGTGGATTGCTATATTTTGTCATTTTTACCACCTTCCATATTCGTCTGTATATTTGCTCTCCAGTCTATCAAGCTACTTTTGGGGAACATAACCAAAAGATTCCAAGCTATGTCCAAGTGAATCTTCTAGTCCTAGATTCATCGTCGTTGACTCAAAATTTTCTTCAAATTCTCTGCCGGAGTGCATATGTTCTATCTATAGGTGTAAGATCGTCTTCTCCTATTATTTGTGATAAAGGCACTTCTATAACTCTTGAATAAAGTGCAAATAATTGATTGTACTTGATCATGATCTTGTCAGCGGCAGCCTGTCGCTTTTCTATGCCATCTTTCATAAGTCTTGATATTAGAGGGCTGTTACAGCTGGATATATATTTTTGGAACAAAAATTCTCTTGATAAACAATTTGTCCCTTCTGTTATAAATCCTGTAAGACAAACATAGGGTGTGTTATATCATCATTTGGCTTTGCATTGTTAGTATAGGAATAGGAGTGTTATAAACCATTTTCCTTTTATCATACCGCAACTCACATATAAAGTAGACAAGTCAGAATACAAATATCCCAGATATCCCTTTTCTACTTGGTACCTCTTCTCTTGCAGATGATATTTCTCTTAATGCCTCTGCATAACTAGTAATATCTGTCGCAACTACAGTATATGCATACCTTCTTCAAATGCGGAGTGTTCAGCTGCCGCGATGCTGTACGTGGCGTAAATATTCTCTCTACTATAGGTGCATCAGCTAGATTTATATAAGATACAACTCTTAGCTGATGTACAATTCTTCAATGCACTTTTAAAAGTCAAAATCATCATGTTTATGCCATACCAGCAAATACTATGGCAAATTTTTCATCAGAATCTTTTAATTTGGCTTACGATCTTATATCTGTGCAACAAGCTGATTGTGTGTGAATCCATTTGATATGAAAATATTGAGAGATTTTTTGCCCTCTAATAAGTTGTAAAGTGTTGTCTATAGCTGATATGCCTGTTTCGGCAAGCTCTCTTGGATATTTTCTTGACTTAAGGATTCATCAAGTCTATTTACATTGTGTTTTTCTGAAATTATAGGATCTTGCTCCCGTCTATAGGGATCTCTACACCATTAAAAGTCCACCTAATATCCTTGCTAAGAGATACCTCTAGTGGAGAAACCAGAAAATGTAGCTTCTGCATTGTCTGTGAATATTACCTGTAGTTCCTTCAAATACTTATATAATATCTTGTCTCCTTGTTGTCCTTACTACCTTTGCTCTTCTTTTTCTTTTTCCATCTGTCTGAATAATCCATCATTTCATCATAGCTTACATCTACACTGTATGCTATTAGAGGACCTTCTATTTTCTAGTTTTAAATATTGTTTTTGCATTAGCTACCTCGATTATATGGTGTCTTGTTCATATTTGATATAAGGTCTGAGTAATATTTTTTATTTTTATTCAAATCTTTCAAAATGAACATCATAATCTTCATTTGGAATGTTATATTTCATTTTATAACTTCCTCAAATAAATGTCACTTTTTATTTTTGCAAGCCTATTTGTTTTTACCACATCATGCTTTTCCCACATACAAGTATCTATTACTTTTAACATCTCAAACTTTGTTTTTAACAGTACATATGAGTCTGTTCATCACATAGCATTTTGTTGTGAAACCCTTTTTTAACACTTTCGCTATCTCTAACAAAAGTCTTTGATCGTTGGGAAGGTACATCTTCTCCAACTAATTGAACTATCTGATTAAACACATATCTTCTGATAACAATGCCATCATCTCTTAGCTCTAACTTTGTAATAATAGGAGACATTATCATCATAATACTCTTTTATAAGTGATATATAACCACTATAGCTATTTAGGTAATTTTACGGCTGGATAATTGTCTTATATAAGCTAAGTTTATCTAATCTATAAATAACGATACCGAATCTTGTGTTTTCTGTTACGGGCTCTGAAAATCTCACTCCAGGTGGAGATACTGCTATTACTGTTATGGATCCTTCGTTTTTCAAGATGGAAGCTTCACGTATCCTGCTCTTTCAGCAAAACTGTGCTATTCTTGATGGCAGATATGCAGGATAACCCTCTTCTCTGGCATTTCTTCAAGTCTTCCTGATATTTCTCTTAATGCCTCAGCCATCTTGATCGAATCTGCCATTATAGCAACGTGGCAACCCATATCTCTATAATATTCTGCTATAGTTATTCATAACATATATTGATGCTTCACGTTGCTGCAACGGCATAGTAGATGTATTAGCTATAAGTATTGTTCTTTTTCCATTAGAGGTTTTTCCTGTTCTGGGATCTGTCAACTTTGAAATTCTTCAAGAACATCAGTCACGTATTACCAAATTTCTCACAACCTATATATAATTATCTGCGTCGAACTTCATTTTGCTAGTGATTGTGTCATAGTTTACCTGTGCTGCAATCCACTACCCCGGTAATGCTGATGTACAACATATGGAAAAATACATCTGTGCCGCTGACCTGTTATAAGGGCTTTTGATATTGGCATTCTAGTTTTTACTGGTCTTGTGTCTTACTGACAGTATGATATAATTTTGAGTTATGTGTTTTACCATCTTCATCTTCTAAAACTTCACTTCTGTTTTCTAAGTTATATTCTCCAGATGGTTTTACCCAATACTGTCCCCACTTATATTAGGTGGCACTAACACCTTATGATTTATAAAACTGTTTCTTATTACTGTAGCAAATATTTGTCCTTTGAAGAAACCACATCTCCTTGTTTTTGCTATCATATCTACTTTCCATATTTTTCTTTATCTGTGATAGTAGACCCTATTCCACTCTGCTATAAAATCCCCTGTCATCTCGCCTTACGCATTCAAAGTGGTCTTATACCATCAAATATATTTCCTGTACCTGGACCTGAATGTTGCAGATAAGGGGTACATCAGTCCTTGTTATTCGTTCTCCTACTTTTCAGTCCTTGAGGTTTCTTCATTAAACCTGTATATAGCTACGATCTATAGATATTATTTCCTATAAGTTCATATCGCCTACTATTACCATATCTCACTTTATAGGTACTCATGTGTATCTGCTTTTACAACAGGGATCCGTGTATCTATTATTCTCGGAGTAAGCACCTGCCATAGTGTTACCTCTTATAAATTTATTCCTATTTCCTTTTTTAAATTAGTCAGGAATATCGTCATATTCACTGTCTAACAATCTATAGAATAATTCATCCTATAATAACACATATTTTCTACTTCAAATCCACCTAGTTTGATGTTAACGATACTTGTATGTTGCACTGAGTGAACGATACTATACTTATCTCTATCAAAAGTTTCAGAATAATATATATTATATCATCTTGTGTTATAGTATCTTTACTTCTTGCATTTTTAGTAGATATATAATTTTCCTTTTCGCCTAGATATTCTTCTTTTAATTTTGCTCTAAGTTCTTTAAAATTCTTCATATATTTTTTATTAATGTAGTATTATATCTTGTCCTTCTTTTTGGGTTTTTAGAGCGTGTGTTATCTGTCTTATTCTCTAATCTATCACTGTTTTTTAACTCTGTCTATATCTTCATATTTTTAGTATACACGTTATTTTTGAGAATTTAATTTCTTATTTGCTCTATTTCTTGCTCTATTATTTTGTATATCTTCATTATTATTTTTAAATATAATTTTTCATCTGTATTAATATATTGTCTCTATATACTTATCCTATGGATTCATTAATATATTTTGTTATGTAAATCTTCATCTCTTCTTAGTCCGTGTCTATCTATTGTATTTCTACTATAGTGGGGAATTTCATAACTGCTGCTTGCATAACATCATCAGGTATGAATCCAAATATTTTCTCTGTAGTATCAATATACCTATATTTTATCCAAATAGACATTTTTAAATTCTTCAACACTTCATTTTTTCGTGAGCAATACGTAAT
>BNJT01000138.1_pt1 | contig 130152 bp, 125 predicted proteins | sample 8540491 | NCBI WGS metagenome assembly BNJT01 (sample SAMD00202455, study PRJDB9452) | human saliva metagenome | host: Homo sapiens | reverse complement strand
TATTTCGCCTGCCATTTTTCTTGCTTATAAATCCTAAATGTGCTGGTGGTGCGGACACGAAGAGCCTGAAAATCTGGCTTTTATGGACTTTTATAACGGGCTTTGCTTTTATGTGGATTTTTGCATCGGCGGATAGCGTAGCCACGGCTCGGTGCAGCTTCTTGGTTCGTTATTTTAGGTCAAGGTCTCAAACGGGCATGATAATTTTAATTACGCTCGTTCTGACACCACTATCAATTTATGTCAATGGCGATTTATTTTTGACGAGACGCCAGAGGTCGTGAGCGCGGCAAGGAGCTATTTTACGCAATCGCTGGCGTTTATGGGTTACGCGCTCATAAATCTCTCCGGCTCGACGCTTCAAGGCGTAAAAAGACCCGCAGCGGTTTTTGTTTTCAGTCTACCCGTCAGATGAGTGCTTCAAATAGCGCTCTACTCGCTTGTAGCCGATGTTTTTGGCGGCGAGTTGCAAGATATTTTTAAGGCGATGTTTTTAACGTTTGGCTGATCGGGCTAACTTTTTTTCTTTTACACCAAAATTGTTCTTAGCCAGATTTGTGCGGGTTAAAAGCGAAAGTACTGCAAATTTTCTCAATTTTAAGCTTATTTTTCTTGACAAAGAGTATTTTTGGCTACAATGCGCCTTTTTCAATAAGTAGGCTAAACTCGCAATGCCTCGGGGTGTAGCGCAGGCTGGTTAGCGCATCTGGTTTTGGGACCAGAGGGCCAGAAGGTTCGAATCCTTTTCACCCCGACCATTTGTTAGATGGTGAGTGTAGCTCAGTCGGTTAGAGCATCAGATTGTGGTCCTGAGGGTCGTGGGTTCGATTCCCATCCTCACCCACTTGGGCGCTCGTAGCTCAATTGGATAGAGCGACAGACTTCGGATCTGTAGGTTATGGGTTCGACTCCTATCGGGCGCGCCACTTTGTTTTTATGCGCTCATAGCTCAGCTGGATGAGAGCAACGGCCTTCTAAGCCGTAGGCCCTCAGGTTCGAATCCTGATGGGCGTACCATTTTATTATTGTTGTGCGGATGTGGTGAAATTGGCAGACACGCCAGACTTAGGATCTGAGTGCCCCACGGCGTGAAGGTTCAAGTCCTTTCATCCGCACCATTTACTATTAGAAATCCCTTTAAACCCCTAAAATACGACACTTAAAACACCTCTTAAGAATTGAAAAAATATATCAAGTGTAACCTAAGTGTAAAAATGAAGTAAAAAGCCTCTTAAAAAGCCGATATAGTCGTGTTTTGCTAATATATGGCTTTTTGTAACTCCTAAACCATAATAAGAAAAAATATAAGATTATATGCATTTTTAACCGCCTCTTTGCGCGTGCGATAATCAAGCTGTAAAACGTAGGATTTTTAAAAAGTGTAAATAAGTGTAACCCGCAAAAGCCTATATTTTTAAAGTCTATTTGCACCTGTATCTCATTAAAAAAACATATTTCAAGTTATTTTAAGCAAAAAGATATTATAATAGCGTCTTGAAACAATATGCCTTTATATACTAATATTTTTTTACTTAAGGTTATCCCAAAAAACTGTTCTTGTCTTGAAAATAATTGTTTTCAATACTACTTTTTTTAAGACATCGATTTTTACCGCACTTTCGGCGCATATAGCCCGCTGTTTTCAATAGTAAAAAATCCCGTGAAACTTAAGCGCGTGAAAAATGATGTTTTTTTGATTGTATTTTTTTAAGTTTTGAGCTATTTTAGTTTCACGAAAAAATATTTTTACAATTTGCGATTTCTTAATTTAAGTTTTGAAATGCTTTTGAGCTGAAAAATATTTTTGCTTTCTGTGTTCAAGCTCCCGGATTGGGTTAAAGTTTGCTTGATTTCTTGTTGTTGGCTCTATTCTGTTGAGCTCGCTTGATTTGTTGCTACAGGCCTTATTCTATGCAAGTTCCCGGATTTCTTACAGTTGGCCTTATTCTGTTGCGCCGGCCGGATTTCTTGCTATTGGCCTTATTTCCTGCTCAAGCTCGAGCTGTGTTCAAGCTCCCGGATTGCGTTAAATTTGCTTTGATTTCTTGTTGTTGGCTCTATTCTGTTGAGCTCGCTTGATTTGTTGCTACAGGCCTTATTCTATGCAAGTTCCCGGATTTCTTACAGTTGGCCTTATTCTGTTGCGCCGGCCGGATTTCTTGCTATTGGCCTTATTTCCTGCTCAAGCTCGAGCTGTGTTCAAGCTCCCGGATTGGGTTAAATTTGCTTGATTTCTTGTTGTTGGCTCTATTCTGTTGAGCTCGCTTGATTTGTTGCTACAGGCCTTATTCTATGCAAGTTCCCGGATTTCTTACAGTTGGCCTTATTCTGTTGCGCCGGCCGGATTTCTTGCTATTGGCTGGCTAAAAATCGTCCGTTTGCGCTAGGCTCTTGCGCCTGCGCGAGACAATAAAACTCTCTAATGCTTGCTTTGAGTTAAAACGCGCGGTCGCTGGCTTTTTATTTAGCGTTCTCGCGTCCGTTAAAGCTTTGATTTGATAGAGCAAATAATCATCCTTAAAGCCCGCTATCCGTAGCCCTTTAGCGATTACGTCGGCTTTTTGGATAGCTTTGTCAAGCTCGGTTTTTATAAAGCTCATAAAGTCCGTTTTGCCTTTGGGTGTTAATGTTATTTCGAGGCGTTTCCACTCCTTAAGGCTTACGTGTAGCCTTTGTTTTTGGTGCACGGTTTTGCTTTTTGTATTTGTCATAAAGTAGTATTTTATCAACGCCTTTTAGCGTCGTTTGGTTGCAGTATAGGCTATTTTGTTTAATAATATGGCTGTTGTCGCATACTTCGCCTAGCCTGCTTTTAAACTCATCTTTGCGCTTGTAGTCGATATCTTTAGCGTCTTTGTAGTCCGTCGCTACGTCGCAGTTTAAAAGCGTAAAGGTCTTGCGTTTTTAAAAGTTTCGATATTAGCTTTACGGCTTCGTTGCTGATGTGCTTTGTCGGTTGATGTAGCCCCGTATATACGACTAAGCAAAACGTATCTTTTTGCCTTTTTTTATGTGCTAGCGCGTGCTCAAAGAGTAGCGGGATATTTTTGATAATAATGATATAGTTGCTTAGCCCGCTACCCTGCGAGATTTTGACGTATTCGATAACGGGCTTAAAGGCCTCTTTTTGTATCTATTTTTCGGGTCGTTTTTAGGGCTCTGTTCTATGCTCGCCAAATACGGATTTATAGGTAGAAATTCAAGTTCTGTTCGTATCGTAAGCCCGTGTTTTGACTATGATATTTTTTTAGCGTGGAATAGTGCGCGACTTGACGCACTGTATCGATACCGCGATTATTAAAAAAATAGTGTTTTCCGCGCTAAATATCATTAAAGTTTAACCCTCTTTATATACTCGCTAGCCGTGCGCGTATGCCCTCAAGTTCTCGCAAATGCTCGCTTATGCTCTCGCGCGCTACTTGCTTAATGTCTCTAGCGTCCGATTTCAACGGCTCGTCTATGTTCTCGTTGTTTTTCCAGTTGAGATAAAAAAACGCGACTACAAGCGCGCTTAAGGCTTTGATTTTTCGTCGTTTTCGTTTTCTAGTATTCGCCCTATAAAGGCCGTTTTCGCTCGGTCGCTCTCGCCTTTGTATTCTTTGTGCCTCGTTTGCTATGGCCTCATTGATTATTTGATTTAATAGGTCGTATTCGCTCCAGCTCGCGCGTTCTTGCTTCGTTTTGCTTTTGCTCGTCGCTCGATTTAAAACGCTCGATACTCTTATAAAAAAAGCCTTGTCGATTTCCAGCTGATTAATCATTATTCGCCCCTCGCTTTCATATTTTGGCGTATGCTGTTAATTCGTCCTCAAAGACGCTTTTAAATCGCTCACGTTTTGAAAAATTGTGCCCTCGATAACAAAAAAGCGCGTTTGCCGTCTCGTCCGCATTCTCGCGCAAATACCGCGCCAAAGCCAGTAAAAGCGTCTGTGCGCCCTCTATTTTTCCAAAGCCTGATTAAGTATTTCGATTTTTGTCCGTATTGTCCATTTTTACGCCTCGCTTTTGGTGTGTCCTATAGCCGACAATATGCCGTTTTTTTATAGACGTAAGCTCGTCTATTTCCTCGTTTATAGCCTTTGAAAATACGTCTTGGACGCCTAAAATTTCGTTTTTTTAAATAGGTCGTCCTCTGACAATACGCCGACGTTTGCTAAATTTTAAAATAAGCCGATATCATCGCGCCTAAGCCGTCTATTCTAGCTGTTGCGTTTTTTTAGGCCGTAATCGGCGTAAAAGACTACCGCGCCCGCGTTGTCTTGATTTACGTGCTTTTGGCTCACGTTTGCCGTTAGGTTTGCTTCGCTCATTTTTTTGCTCCTCATATTTATTATTTACTCTTTGAGTATTTTATAGGCGTAATTATATACTCTATTGATAAGATTGTCAAGACTATTTTTACTTTTTAGATAACTTATTGGCATTTTTATTTACTCTTTAGGTAATTTTTTTGATACTATCTTTATAAAAAGGATAGCAGAATGAATAAACAAGAGTTTGATAAAAAAATTAAAAAAAGCCTTGGGTTGAGCAGGCAAGATTTTTGCGACTTGACGGGCCTTGCGTATAGCTCTGTTTCAAATTGGCGCGACGAAGTAAAGCCTGTTCCGTCGTGGGTATCCTCGTGGCTTGAAAATTACGCCAAAAGCTCGCGACTTAGACAAAGCCGTAGCCATTTTTGAGCCTTACGTAAATAAAAAAATAGTTGCTCGCGTCTCGTTTTCCGCTCTCATTCTTTAGCCTTTTGATTTTCCATTTCCTCTATAGTTTCCCTGATGTTTCGCCATTTTTGCGCGTTTTTGGGTGCGCCAGCTTTGCCAGTGCGATGTTTTCTATTTGTCTCACTCGCTCTTGACTTATGCCAAGAATATGCGCTATTTCCTTATATGTATAAAACATCTTGCTAGCGTTTGCCATTGCGCCCGCTAAGCCTTTGCGTTTATTCTTGCTCTTATGCCGGCTAGTCGCGTTAAGGCTATTTGAAGCTCGCTCTCGCGCTCTGTGTCCTCTTGCGTTCGTCGCTCCTTGTCTCGCTCTTTTTGCGTTTTTAGTAGCTCCGCCTGATACTCTCGTTCGTCTTTGTCTAAGCTGTAGTATAAAAAAATCCGTGCCCCAAATTTGAGTCATTTTTAGCCCCTTTTACCGTTTGTTTTCGTGCTTTTTGCCGTAAGCTCGCGCGCCGTAATGCGTAAAAAGCTAGCCGTTATTTCGGCTATCTTGCCGGCGTCGCACCCGCAAAAAAATCCGCTATATCGCTAAGCGCAAAAATCTTTTATATTTCCGCTTTTTTTGTCGGTAAGGTTACGGCGCATTCATTGCGTTCTCGCTCCGATTTTTTTGAATGAGCAAAAAAATACTTAAGCGTGCCGTAGTCTATAAAATACGTCTTAGCTTTTTAGGTTTTTTTAATGCTTCTTTAAAGACTGTTAAAACCCTTACGTTGCTCATAAGCTCACGGCAAAATATAAAAAAACGTTTTTACCCCTTAACTTACTTTTTAGCTTGCTCGTCGCCTCGCGCTTTAGGGTCTGTGCGTCCTTTTGCTATTACGAAAGTTTAGCCCGTTTGGCGCGTAAAATCCGCGCATTCTAAGCCGAAAAAAATACAAAAACGCAGCTTGACTTTGTAGAAAAAAATGTGTTATAATTTGGTCGCGATACGCTGATTTATGCGTTTCGCCCCTCATTATTTTATCTTTCTCACTCATCCAAAAACCGCTTTTATAATCTCGTTCGGCTCGATAAAAAAACGCTCTTGTCTTTGATGATTTTGCCGTTTGCGTCCGTAGCTTCGCCTTTGCGCTCGTTTGCGTTTAGCACCGCCTCAAAGCACCTTTTAACCTTGTTTTCGTCTTTTAAAATCTTGCTCAAAGCTCCGATTTGAAATATAACGCTATCTATGTAAGCGTCGATATCCCCCGCCGGCTCGTCGCCCCTTAAAAGCTCGCTTAGCTCCTCGGCTATAAATGACGCTTCACGGCTCTTTTTATAGCCTTTTTCGAGTAGTCCGCGCGATTTATTCCACGCAAAAACCCGCGATATGAGGTCAAGTCCGCTAAGCTCAACTGCGCCTAAATTTACGTAAAAATCCGTTTGATTTTTCATCATTAAATAGCCTTACCTCATCGCTTGCGAAGTCAAGACAAAGCACCGCGTAACTTTTACCGTCCGCTTTTTAAAGTGGCGGTTAAATTTAGCCCTCTCACGCCCAAGCCTTAAAATACTTCTTGAGTATTGGCTAAAAACTTTGCCACGTCGTGAATAGCGAATAATACGCGCTTACGCATTACGCCGCCGCCTACAATCTTAAAGTTAGGCACGCCTTTACCGTTTTTTTACACCGGCTCTTATCGTCCACGCGCTTACGCCCAGTTCGTCGGCTAGCTCGAAAATGGATAAGGTCTGCTTTTTGTATTTACCGCGTAGATTTTTTTAAAAATCTCGTCGTATGTGTCCTTTTGTAGCATTTAAGCTCCTTTAGTGTGGATTTGTTGCAAGTAAAATGTGATATAATATAAAAAAATAGAATATATTTATTTAATATAATATCAAATCTAATTTTATATAATATCAAATAAAATTTACCTTAATATAAAAATAAAAAGGTGTCATTATGAAAAACTTTAGTAAGTGAAAAAAATTGGAAAAAAATACGCAAAGAGCGCAAAATAAGCCGTCGCGAGCTACACGATATAAGCGGGTTTAAAGAGCCTACAATAGTGAGCTACGAAAAAGGGATAAATCAGCCCTCGAACGAATACTTGGACTTTATAAGCCTATATTTTGGCTATACAAAAGATAGTATTTTTGGATAATAATTCCGATAAGTTAGTAAAAAATGGATAAAAACAGTTAATACTTTGCTTATGTATCAAAGTATTTTTTTAACTATACAGATGAAAAATGCAAAAACTTTTTAAAAAGACGCTCTTTTTTTATTGTTGATACAGATAGCTTTTAACGAAAAAGAAAAACCGCTTTAACCCCAAAAAAGTAACTTATAAAGACTTTAAAAAGGTAATTTTTGGCTTTATTTTTGGCTCTGATAAAATTTTTTTACTTATAGCAAAAACCCTAAATATAACGTGTATGATTGTTTAAGCCCTTTTAGTCTGCTTGATGATATTAAAGGCAACTATGGACGACAGCGGATACAAAGAATATAGCCGTTATAAAAGCTTTTTATGATGATATACAAGAAACGATAAAAATACAAGGACGATATAGATTTTTGGAATAAAAAACGGGCTAAATATAACCCCTGAATACTACGCCAGCATTATAAAAAAAGCGCAATAATCCCGAAACTATCACACCCCTTAATACGCCTGAAAACATCCCGCCTAAACATCAAGAGCTTTTTAAGCCTGCTTCGTTTTGCCCCTGATAGTTTTACGGATGAAATTATCAAAAAGCTAAGAGATAAAAAAACTGCAAGAGTTTTAAGGCTTTTTGCGTTTTTTTCATTTTGGCAAAACTGCCATTTTTATCCCCCTCGCTTCTTTGTTTTTTTGTCATTTCCGACATTTTTAAAAACATCCATTTCCGACATTTTTTTAATCTATTTTTTTGTCTCAATTCCGACATTTTTAACATTAATTTTCGCTCGCATTTCTCGCTCGCTTTTAGCTCCGATTTTCGCCCGTTTATTCCTAAGCCCCTTAAATGCGCTGTTTGCCAGCTTCGCGCGGTAAAGCGTTTTTGAAATCCGACATTTTTAATCATCTCGCTTCGCGTCCGGCTCGCCCTGAAAATTTAGCCCCGTTTTCGTCTCTTGTATTCCGCAAGCCAAAACACACCGCCCTTAATAGTAACAAATATAGCCTGCCAGTTCCGTAAAATTTATCCATAAAAAGGCGTTTAAAAGGATAAAAATCAAAAAAAGCTAAAAAGTGTAAAGTTTTGTCTAGTGAATTTTTAGGTTTGAAGTTAGTTTAAATGTTGATTTAATGGGCTTTATCTTAAGAAAAAGATAAGGTTACGGACGAATGAAAAAAACTTTACAAAATTTTACATTTTCTTTACATTTTTTTACATTCGTTTTTACACTTTTTGACAAATTGAGCCTTTGCCGGCGTTTTTAAGGCGCGCTGTGAGCCGTTTAGCTTTTTGATGATGTTTTGTATCGTTTCGGACTTAAAGGCTAAATTTACGCCCGCGTTTTGCTTCCTGTGACCCCTTTGTAATATGCTCAAAACCTCTTTTTGATATTCAACTAGCTTTCATATCAACTCGCACCAGCTCGCAAGTCTGAAAATTATGCCCGCACGCGCGACACTTTTTAAAACCGCTCTACCCACAACCCGTTAATAGTCACAACCGTAGCGACGTTCTCGCTTTTTGCATTTAGGGCACATTGTATTAACCTTTTTTTGTTTTTGGATTATATCTAAGCTCCGGATTTATTGCTACAGGTCTTATTCTATGCAAGTTCCCGGATTTCTTACAGTTGGCCTTATTCTGTTGCGCCGACAGGATTTCTTGCTACAGGCCTTATTTCTTGTTCAAGCCGGTTACGTCTTATCGCTAGTGGTTACTATTTCCCACTAATTGACATTTTAACGCTTATTTGTTATAATACTTTCGTTTTTCACGGCGGTGCTTTACCGCCACTACATTATAAGTATTCCCCACATCATCGCCAAAAACAAGTTAATAAATCATCAATAAACGCCTCAATCATATTTGGGCTTATGCCTATAATAACCCTAGTTTTTCCAAAGTCTTTACAAGCCGACACCCTCGGCGTTCCGCTCTCGTTTAGCTTATATAAATTTTTCAAAGTGAAACGCACGATTTCTGATAAGCCTTAGCAGTATATAAGCAACTGACGCTTTTTGATAGTTTCTTAGTTTTGTATTGATATTAAACCCCGAATACCGTCTAAAATCAATCTCGCTCAAGTCTATAATTTTATTATGTATTCTTGCTTCATCCATTGCCTTAACCCAGTAGCCCAAGCTCTGTTTTGAAATAAAATCATCATCCGTAATATCTAGAAATCTCGGCTACCTTTGTTACGCGTGATAATCTCTAAAATGCCGATTTTAGGGGCTATTCTTTGCATAAGCAAAAAATTATCCCTATGCTCTGCCTCGCTTGCGTATCCGCTTATTCTTTTAGCTGAAAATAGCTCTTTTAGCCTCTCGTTCGTCATTTTGCCCCCTAGAATTTACTTATCGAATAGTTTTTTTAACCTCATCTGCTCCGCTTTTTTTGGCGATAGTTTAGCGTAACGCGAAGTTTGCTTTATATCTTTGTGATTTAAAAGCTTTTTGTATGGTATAAATCGGCGTGCCCTGTATGGCTAAAAAGGCTTGCGAATGTGTGCCGTAGGGTGTGAATTACTACGCGGTTATCTCTGTCGCTCCTCGCTAGGTCTTTATTAAAAAGCCCTATCTAGTATCGGCTTTAATCTACGCTGTATTCGCTTTTTATCCAACTTTTCGCCGTCCTCGTAGCTGATGACGTAGTCGTTATCTTTAGCCCGTTTTCGGCTCTTTAGTATTACCTTAACCTCATCCGTCAAAGCTCCGGCGTATCTGTCCTTGCTCTTAAAGTCGTAAATGTTGATTAGCTCCGCGTTATAGTCGATATCTTTATTTTGAATGTTTAAAACGCCCTCTAGCCTTGCGCCTGTAGTAACCGAAATCAAAAACGAAAAGATATAAAACCTCATCGTTTTTTTAACGCTGTCTTTGAGCCTTTGCAACTCATCTACATTTAGATATCTTATGCGGGCGTTCGGCGTTTTCTTGTGCTCCACGCTTATAAAAAGGATTTTGCCGAATTATAAAGCCCCTGACGTATCGCATAATAAAACACTGTCGCGCCCAGCTGTAAAATATTGCCTATCGTGGCGTTTGCGTAGTCTGCTTTTATAAGCTCTCTTTGTAGTCTTATAACGTCCTCTTTTTTTGATAGACGTTAAGGCTTTTTCGCCCAGCGTCTCGCGCAAGTGCCTGTTATATTTGCTTTTGCGCTCTTTTTATGCTGATAGTTTCGCCAGCTATCGCTTTGCTCTCAAAATATAGCTCTGCTATCTCGTTAAGCGTTGTTTTGTGCTGTTTTTGGCTATGATTGGTATGCGCAAATCCTCGCCCAGCCTAAGTTTCGTTGAAAATTTTCCGCTCTTTTTGTTGTGGCAGTATGCCTCATTAAAGCCGTCTTTGTCGCTTCCGATTTTTTTAATCTGACGTTTTTGTCCTCGATTGCGTGCTTATAAATGATGTAATACGTCTTACTTCCGTCGTCTAGCAATCTGTAATAAACGCCGGCGTAACGTTTTGATTTTATGTCTCTCATTTTTTTACCTTTTTGGCTTGTATTTTTCAAAAAGTGTAACCAAAAGTGTAACCAAAAATGCTATTATTTATTTTAAAAACAAATTATTCTTTACTAACTTGTTAAAAATGCACCCTTTTTAAAGCCCGTATTTATGGGCATAAACTCACTTTTTAAAATTATTTTTTTGTTATTTTAAGAAAACGCTATAAAACCGCTTTTTTTCAAGTCCTTTCATCCGCACCATCCAAAAACTCCTAAAATACGACATCTCAAGACTTAAGCTTTCAAAAAGGTAACCCTGAGAGGTAACCCAACTTCTTATTATTGTTTTTCAAATTGATTTCTCCCGGATTTATTTAATATTCTAGAGTATCCTATATTGACACATTTTATCATTAGAGGTTTTGCCTTGACAGGTCGCCTGAATACTATTTTGTAATTATGTCTATGATGCTCAGGCGTTGCAAAGTATAACGCTTAATTCTAGCAATATTTAAGAGCACCAAAAATAAACTATAGTATAATCACGGTAAACAAAAAAATACATCGAGGGGCTAAAATGGTAAAAGTGGGATTTAATAACTTTAAGGCATTTGGAGAAAAATTTGCAGAAATTTTCAGATAAGCCTATAACTTTAGTATATGGCCCCAATAGCTCTGGGAAATCAAGTTTTTGCATGCCATGCTATATAGAGAACATCTTTTAGGCGGCGGAGATACAAATCTTAAAAGGTCAAATTTTACAGGAGACGAGCTGGGCTTGGGCTGGCTTGAAAATTTTTATCCACAAACACGATACCAATAGGACAGTAATATCATATGCGTATGAATTTGCGGGTAGCAAAGGAGACTATACTATATACGGCGAAGAAGGCAAGAATATAATGGATCGATACGAGATTTACCGCATAGTCCATAAAAAAATAAATATGTCACATAGGAGCAAATTTGCGTCTGAAATACTTTTATATAATAGTTTTTCTAATCTGGCTCTGTATATTTATTGCCTTGCTACCCGCATATAGAATTTCGGCAATCTTAGAAGCGATTGGTTTTAGCGATAAAAATCTGACGCAAAGAGAGCTCGTAGAGCTAAATTAAAAGATTACCTAAAAAGATTCACTACTTAGATAATTATCCACAAATAGATTTTTGGCAAGATGGCAGATATTCACTTAGACAAAAACGGCTATGAGAGAGTAAGATTTTTCATGATGCAACAGTGATAAATATGCTGATGACAGATGCAGATTTTGGAAGCTAGATAAAAGGCTAAATTTCGATTATCTCCATGAATCTGGGCTCCAAATTTGCAAAGACGGCAAAACCTATACAAAAACGCCGAAGAAATCGTAGAAAACGACGAGGTTTTTAAAACTACGGCTCTTTTATCCTTGGGAGCAAAAGCATTTGATTGACGAAGATGGAAAATTTTATAGAGAATTTTATATATATGAGGTTTGGAGATGGCGCCAACCGCTCATTCGACCTATTTACTGATTTTGTATTTATAAGTAAAAATGACATACAATTACCAATTATGCACGAAATAAAACTAAAAAGAATTTGACATAATTACTCCAGAAAACAGATGTTATAGAAGGCTTTTAAACTCTATATTTAGGGGATATATTTTATCAACAAAAAAGAGTATATACCCGTTTTGCTATAACTATAAAAGATAATTGATGAAAATATAGATTGCGATAGAGAATATATATTTTCTTTCATTTCAATATACGACAAGGGAACAATCTCGATTTATAAAACGATATTTTATAATAAAGAAATTTATACGATTATAAACATGAGACGGACATACTTTTCAATCAATACCAAAATTTAAAGAATCAAAAACAAGATAATTTTCTAACTCGCAAGGAGAAGTAATTAGCTAGATATTAATTTAGGCTCAAGAATTGACTAAGTTTATGCCGTTGGGCGCCATCTATTTTAGATGCAAATATGATATAGATTAATATAATTTGAAATATTTTGCTATAAATTGCCTTTTATAAATTAACTATTTACATCGCCAAAAGGAAGATTGCCGCAGGTCACGTACAAGCGACAACCTAAGCTACGAGTATAACGTGGGCGACGAAATAAAAATTAAACGTGTAGCGCATTGTGGTAGGGCTGTTTTTTTCACGGGCGTAAAGCTAAGCAATGGCGTTTGCGGCGTGAGCCTCACCCCACTAAAGTCCTTTCCGCAGGCCGTTTGCTGTCCGTCGCAAACCGCGGTAATGCCAGTCTGGCAACATCTGCGGCAAAAACGTAAAAACGCTTTTAAAGGATTAATTAGCGGCAGGCCTTTTAAAAAGCCCATGACTGTAGCCTGTTCTAAATCGTGCTTTTTGCAGACGCGTTATGAGCGCTCTGGTAGTCCCTATGTGACTCACCCTAAGGCCGATCCTTTGACGAGCTAGCTATGAAGCGCAGCTCGTTTAGCGTGATCGTGGGTGCACTGGTGCCCTTACATCAAATCCCGTGAAGAAAAACAGCCTTGATTTTTGTATCTTGGAGCTTGATAAGAGCGCGCTAAAAGTCGATGATCTCAAGTATTTTTACCGCAAAGAAGAGGCTGTGGACGCGATCGGGGCGGCCGACAATCTCAGCATAACTGTCGTCACGCTACTAAACGACACGCTGGAGGAGATATTGAGTCTAAAAAGAGCGGTGCCGACGTCATCGTCGTAGGTCCAACTGTTTTGATGTCGCCTCAAAGCGCTTTTTGATAGAGGCGTGAGCTGTGCGGGCGGCATTTATACTACGCGCGTGGGCGATTTTTAGACGTGATTGTGCAGGGCCGGTTCGGAGTATCGTTTTTCGGCAAATTTGCGGAAAAAAATTTGTAATAAGTTGCGAGAGTCCGGCTTCTAAAATTTGGCAATTTAACGATCAAAAATGCATAAAACCATTGGCTAATTTGCAGTTCGGGGAGTGATTTTGTTTAATTTAAAATCACCGGCTTGATATTCATTTAAAACGAAAGTAGATAAAAATCGGTTCTAGGTATTCACATTTATAAGAGCTTCGTCAAATCCAAAAAGGTCGAGCAAAACCGCCTGACCCAACGTTGCATTAAGCAAGTAATTTAATAAAACGAACTAACCTTTGCCCGTCAATTTATCATGATATTTTTTTCATCTGAGTGTAGTGCTCGAGGATGACTTTGTGCGTTCTGCGGCCTATGCCAGAGCTCTTGTAGCCGCCAAATGAGCTGCCCGCCGGGATCTGGTTGTAGCAGTTTATCCACACGCGGCCCGTCTCCATCGCGCGAGCGGTGCGGATAGCGCAAGTGATGTCCTGCGTGAAGACGCCGCCGCCTAGGCCGTATTCGCTGTCGTTTACCATTTTGATGAGCTCGTCTTCGTTTTTGAATGTGATCACGACGCCCACAGGGCCGAAGATTTCCTCTCTAGCTACGCGCATATCGTTGCTCACGTCAACTAGCAGCGTCGGCTCGACGAAGCTATCGCCCGCAGCCGCGAGTTTGCCTCCGACGGCGATTTTAGCGCCTTCTTTGACGCCGATATTGATGTACTCGACGATTTTGGCGGCTTGTTTGGCGTTGATTTGAGAGCCCATCTGTGTCTTTTTGGATCCAGAGGATCGCCGACTTTTAGATTTTTGACTTTCTCCACAGCCGCGGCGATAAAGTTTGTCGTAATTTTCTCCTCGACAAATATCCTACTGCCCGCGCAGCAAACTTGCCCTTGGTTAAAACAAAAATGCCCATCTGAACGCCGTCTAGAGCCAGGTCAAAGTCCGCGTCGGCATAGATGATGTTGGCTGATTTGCCACCCTAGCTCGAGCGTTGCTGGGATGATTTTTCAGCCGCTGAGATAGCGATCTCGCGTCCGATCTCGGTCGAGCCGGTAAATGCGATCTTGTCGATGCCGCTATGCTTTTGCAAAAACTCGCCCGCGCCGCTGCCTTTGCCCGTGATCACGTTTACGACGCCTTTTGGTAGCACGTCTTTGATGAGGCGCATTAGCTCTAGCACGCTCAAGCTCGTTTCAGACGACGGTTTTAGCACGCTCGTGTCGCCCGCGGCGATAACCGGAGCTAGTTTCCACGCCGCCATCAAAAATGGGAAATTCACGGCACGATCTGCGCCACGACGCCGATAGGCTCGCGCAATATGAGCGAGAGGTGCTTTTCCTCGAGTACGTTTGCGCTACCCTCTTCGCCCTGGATCACGCCGGCAAAATACCTAAAATGCTCCGCCGCGTACGGCACGTCCACGTTTAACGTCTCGCGGATAGGCTTGCCGTTATCCATCGTCTCGACCGCGGCCAAAAAGTCCTTGTTTGCGTCGATTATATCGGCGATTTTGAGCAAAATTCTGCTTCGCTCACTTACGGTGCTGTGACGAAACGTCTTAAACGCTTCTCGAGCCGCCTTAACCGCCGCATCCACATCCTCTTTGCTCGCGTCCGCGATCGCGGCTAGCTTTTTGCCGGTGGCCGGATCAAACGTATCTAGCGTCTTGCCGCTGCTTGCGGGGGCGAATTCGCCGTTTATAAAAAGGCCGTATTTTTTTCTTGTAACTTAACCATTTTTCTCCTTTAAAATTATTTAATAACTGAAATATTACTCCTCCATTATAAATATTTTTGATAATTAGAAAATAATCGTTATCAAGCAAAATTTGAGCGGAAAGTTGACAGGATTTTTAGGTTAAATTTGGGGAAATATTTTAAATTTTACTTGTCGAGACCCGCAGATTTACAATGCTAAATTTGGTTTTGTCGATTGGCATTGCAGAGTTTGGTTTCCTTTTGAGCAAAAGGCAACCGTCTAAGGTTGTTTTTACTTTATTGTAAAGGGGTGGGGGCTTGAATGGCGCTCTGCCTTGCAGTTGCGAGGCAAAGCCAAAGCAAAAAGAGCACCCTTTTATATCCGCCTTTCTCTTTTTAGGGAGGAAGGGCTTTACTTCGCCTGCGGCTCGTAACTGCAAAGCAGACCTACTTACGAAGCGTCGCCTTCCTTTACTTCGCGCTTTGCGCTCGTAACTGTCCAAGACAGACCCTCCCAAGCCCTCTCCAGCCCCACTGCACGTTAGAGGTGGCGACACTGCTTTGCTCTGCGAGTAAAGCGTCGCAGGTTTCGTGCATTTTCAAAATGTGGGTCTCAGTGACTCAATTTGCAAATTTGACTTCAAATTCGAGTATAAAACGGTAAGGCGAAGTATTTTCCTTTAGACGAGGCGGAAATGAGCCGAGCGAGGGCGCATACATATAGTATGTAACCGAGCTTCGGCGAAATCTCTAACGAAGTATAAAGGAAAAAGACAAGCCGCAATCACTCACAAGATCGGCCAAAACCTTCGCCGCATGCTCCTTCGCCTTCACGCTCTTATACACCTTCGCGACTTTTGCCGTCTTTGCCGATCACAAAGGTCGAGCGCGCGATACCCAGATACTCTTTGCCGTAGTTTTTCACCTGCCAGACGCCGTAGAGTTTGGCGACTTCGTGCGATGGGGTCACTTAGCAGGATGTGTTTTAGAGGCCCTGTTTTTGCGCAAAAGCTGGCGTGTGATTTGACGCTATCGGGACTAACGCCCACGATCACGGTGTCTTTGGCGATAAAATCGTCGTAAAGTGCGCTAAATCTGCATGCCTCGGTCGTGCAGCCGGGGTGTTATCCTTTGGGTAAAAAGTACAGCACGACGTTTTTGCCGACGAAGTCTTTTTAGGCTGATGCTAACGCCGTCGCTGTTTTCTAGGGTAGTGGCGCCGTATCGCCCGCTGCTAGCGTGATCTTGCGCTCTAGGGTCCCTCTTTTGAAAGAAATTCGCTCATTTTTGCTCCTTTCTAATCTCCTCAAGCGTCTTGCCGCCGAGCCTATCGAGCTTGCGTCGTATGTCTCGATATAAGTGCACTCGTTCGCGGTTTTTGCCCAGCACGCGCACCATAGTGTCGGTCATCTCCTCGACCAGCTTTTTGCTTTTGCTCTTTTGTCGGCTCCGGGCCTGCCATTTTTTTACGTTTATGAAAGGCATTTTTCTCCTTCAGTTGATAAATTCGGGCTAATTATATCAAAATTTGACCCGTTATCCAGCTCGCTCTCGTTTTAGAAATTCAGCCTTTTTATTAAAATATAGCTTTAAATTTTATATTTAAGTAAAGTTTAAAGCTAGTATGATTATTATGTGATTTGGTAGTAGTAAAATTAGCTCAATTGATCCAAAAAGGAGCGAATATGCGTAAGAATTTTTCAGTTCTATCGTTTTTGGCTGTGGCCTTAGTGGGCGGCGCGTTTATAGCGGTGCCGCAGACTGCGAGTGCGGGCGTTTTGGCGCATCAGGTAAAAACCAGGGGCGAGCTTGGCTCGGTGTTTATCAACCCATGCGACGTGGCGCCACTAACCGCCGTCATTGATCGCGCCGGCAAGGACATCAAGGATATCCACGTGCGGGTGCTGGGTAAAGCCAAATGGCGGCATCGACATCTCATATAACGTCTCCGAGCATGCGCTGCTGACGCATGACGGCGTGCCGATCTGGGGGTTGTATCCGGACTATCTAAACGAGGTCGAAGTAAGCTACGTTTTTAACGGCGAAAGAAGGTCGAAAAGTATAAAATTTACGCTCAGCCGATCGTGACGTATAGCCGCGATTATAGATTTAGCCACATGCAAAAGATGAAGGTTAAAAAGGTCGATCCTGCGTTTAAAAACAGGCTCTATCTCATCAACAACACTATCACGAGCGTTTATAAGCCGCTTGATTGGAAAAAAACGGCGGTGCTGCTAGCTGGAATGATTTCACCGAGAAATTTTTGTCGTCGATACGCAGGGCGAGGTCAGATGGTATCTGGACTATCAGAAGTTTTACGACCGCAGCGAGCGTAGAGTGATGGACGGCGGCATGATGATGGGCTTTCATCAGCTGCCAAACGGCGATCTGAGCTGGGGTATGGCGCAGCGATATATGCGCTACGATATGATGGGCAAGGAGGTGTATAATCGCGAGCTGCCGCGCGGCTACATCGACCTTAGCCACGAGGTGATGCCGCTAAAAGGCGATCACTTGCTGCTTCGCGTCGGCAAATACAACTACCACCACGCAGACGGTAGGCTCTCGCACACGATCAGAGATCACATCATCGAAGTGGATGGCAGCGGCAAGGTCGTGGACGAGTGGGATCTGAATGAGATTTTTCGGCAAAAACGTTTATCGTAGCAACCTCATCAAGGCTCTTGACGCTCGCGCCGTGTGCCTAAATATCGATATGGACGCCAAAGAGATCAAAAATCAGCGACGATCTGCCTTTTTGGCGACGTGACCTCGACCGGCACGGGACGCAACTGGGCGCACGTAAACTCGATCTCGCACGATCCTAGCGACGACGGTATCATCCTCTCGCTTCGCCACCAAGGCATAGTTAAGATCGGCCGCGACAAAAAAGTAAAATGGATCCTGGCGTCGCCTGAAGGCTGGAGCGCGGACTTTAAAGAAAAAGTGCTAGTGCCCGTGGATAAAAAAACGGCAACAAAAATCAAATGCGAAAACTCAAAATGTGAGGGGCGATTTCGACTGGTCGTGGACGCAGCACACCGCGTGGCTCACCCGCGCTACGATAACAAGGGCAGCGTAAAGCACATCAGCGTATTTGACAACGGCGACGGCCGCGGTATGGAGCAGCCTGCGCTAAAAGAGCAAAAATACTCCCGCGCGGTCGAGTACAAGATCGATGAGAAAAAGGGCACGGTCGAGCAGACGTGGGAGTTTGGCAAGGAGCGCGGATTTGACTTCTATAGCGCGGTTACGAGCGTCGTGGAGTGGCAAAAAGGATAAAAGCACGTACTTCATCTCAAGCTCGAACGTCTATCTGCTAAAGCCTGATAAGACGATCAAAATGGTGCTCGTGGAGATCGATCCTAAAAACAAACGATATCAAATTTGAGATGGACGTGGAGTCTGCGTCGAGAGACGACGTAGCCTACCGCGCAATGGTGATCGATCCGAATATCTTTGAATATTAATTAACCTTTCTGGTTTAGTTTTTCTAGCCGCCGTCAAAACTAGGGCGTGCGGCTGGATTCGATAATTGTGCGGCGAGTTAACGTGAAATGAAATTTGACTCGCCGCTTTGTTTACATTTAGCTCGTTAGTTACCGAGTTTAGCTCGCTTAATCTCAAATTACCCTTTCTTTTATACAATCTTTAGAAATTTACCGCAAAGGGAATTTGATGAAAAGGGTTTCCAAATTTATACAGATTTTGGTTGCCGTTTGCCTGCTCGGCATCGGCGCAAACGCACTAGAGGAGGGCACGGACTACCAAGTGCTAGAAAAAGCCGTTAAACGTACCAAAAGATAGCGTCGTAAAGGTCTTTAGCTATGAGTGTCCGCACTGCTATAAATTCGATAAAACCGTCACGCCCAAACTCTTTAGCGAGCTAGACGGAGTCAATTTATCCCGTATCACTTAAAAACCAAAGGCAAGCTGGGCGAAACGGCGAGTAAAAGTTTCTGCCGCAATGATCGCTCTAGACGAGGTTAGCGACGTTAGTTTGCTAAGCGACAAGTCCGATTAAAAAGCCAATTTGCGATCTACAAGGCTACTCACGACAAGAACGACGATTTTAACGACGGCAAGGACAAGGCGAGATTTATCCAGACGGCTCTTAGCGCAGCAGGCGTGAGCGACGCAGACTACGACAAGGCTCTAGCTAGCGAGCGCGCTCAAGAAAATTTCAAAAAGCGTGGAACAATAGCTACGACGTGGCGAAGATCCAGGGCGTGCCTGCGTACGTGGTCGGTGGCAAGTATCCTCATAAACGTGAAGGCGATCGGCTCGGTAGACGCGATGGCGGCGGCGGTCGAGGGAGCTGCTGGCAAAATAATGGACTACAATATCGAAAAACAAGGGCTTTGTCTGCTTTGTGTATAACTTGCAGCGAAGGCGGGCGTTTTGGGTGGCGTTGCTCGCAGTTTTAGCGGTTAGAATGTATCTTGTGCGAGCTGTTTTTGGGCGGCGCGGTTGCGGACGCGCTTGTTGTGAAGCTACGCTTTGCGACGCTGTTTGCTGCGTTTGGCGTGTGCGTGGCGATGTGCGCGCCTAAGGTTTTTGGCGTCAAGCTCGCGGGATTTTTCCTGATTTTTTGGGCGTGATATTTGGACTTGATTACTCCACGAGCGATTTTTAGCGGCGTTAGCGAGATTAGCTTTCCTTTTGCGCTACCGCTAAATGAAAATTTACCGAGCCTGTTTGCGTCTGATTTTAGTGCGGCGAACGAGGCTGGGATTTATCAAAAATTTACTCGTGGGCGAATTTTTGCGTTTTTGCGGTGTTTGGGGCGTTTTGTCTGGTGATGATTTTGAGCTGGTTTGTGTATAATGCGCGCAGTAGCGAAATCAATCGATTTAAATCTAAGATTCCCCGGCTCGGCTGGATTTTTAAAAAGTAGTTTTTCGGCTAGGGATACTCGGGTCACGGACGACCAGTCCGCTCCCGTCGTATCCGCCAAAAACTATTCAAACTACACATAATCCGTCTTGAATATTTATCTCATAGCTTACTAAATTACAAATTTAAAAACTCAAATTTGGCATTTTCGATGGGCGGGTCTCGGCGACTCAAAATGACAATTTAACTCAAATCGAACGTAAAACGTCAAGGCGAAGTATCGCGAGATGATTTTTTTAATGTTGTTGCAGTTTTTGCGACAAAGGCTAACCAAATAGGTTGCCGCAGGAGCAAAAACAAAACTCATTAAAAAGCGCTCGCGAGCCAAAGCTCGCAAATCAAATTTATTCGCCGCTTAGCAGGGATATACCCACTCTCGCTAATGTTTTTACGTTAACCCCCAGCTCTCGCTTCAGCCTTAGCACGACGTTTTGTATCGCGCCTTTGCTTGTTTGCTCGCCTTCGTAGACGAACTCCTCGATCATCTCGTAGCTCACGAGCTTGTTTAGATTATACGCAAAAGAGCCAAAAAGAGCTTGTTTTGCAAAAACGAGAGATAAACTTTCCTCGCCGTTTTTGTGAGATCTTTTCTTTGGTGAGATTTATGCTGGTTTGCGGGCTTAAGCGCACGAGCTTTTCGTCCTTTTCGTAGGTTAGAGCCACGAGCAGGCGGCACAGAGCGGCGATATCGACCGGCTTTTTTTAGAAACGACGCCGCGCCGTGCTCGATGCTTTTGATGAGGTTGTCGTCGGTGTCGTAGGAGGTAAAGACGATAAATTTTTCGCGCGGGCTTTATGCGCATCATCTCCTTCATCATCTCAAAGCCGTTCATCGCGGGCATGTGGATGTCGGTGATGACGACGGCGAGAGCTAGCTTTTTAAAAGCGCTCCAGTCCCTCTAGCCCGTCACCCGCGCCCCAGACGCTTAGGCAGTAGGGCTTTAGCCCGCCTATTAGCAGCTCCTTGCGATCTCGTCGTCCTCGACGATGAGGACGGTTAGGTCTTTAAGCAGCTTTAAATGCTCTTGCATCTTATTCCTTCAGTTTATCTCAAAGCTCAGCTCAAACGTCGTCGGATCGCCCGCGCTTAGTAGCTTGACATCGCCTGCGAGCTTTTTCGTTTGCTAGCTTTTTGCCAAAAATACAGCCCGATGCCGCTTCCTTGCTTTTTTTAGTGGTTTTGGGTTGGGTTAAACTCTATCCCGAAGCTCCTTGCTCACGCCGCTGCCGTAGTCCGTGACGGATATCTTGCACGTGCCGTTTTCAATTGACATCCAAAAAAACTTGCCGTTTGGCGATCTCGTCTTTGTATCTCTCACGACCGCGTCTTTGGCGTTGTGAATGAGGATGAGTAAAATTGCTGCACGATGCCCATCCGCTGCGTGGCCTCTTTGTCTTGAAACTCGCGCAGGCTTACCGTGACGTTTGCTTTGCTAAGCTCGGTGTGCATGAGCTTTAGTAGGTCTTTGATACAGCGTTGCACGCTACATTTCTGCGGACTGTCGCTGCTTTTATAAAGATTTCTAAAAATCTCGATCGTGTCGCTTAAAAAGCACGGTCGCAGCCTGCCCTTTTTGCAGCATACTCTCTAGCGTCGCGGCATCTAGCTTGCCGTCTTTTTGCAGCATGAGCAGGCTTGAGATCATTAATTGAAGCGAATTAACCGGCTGGATAAACTGATGATTTATGCCGCTGATTAGCTCGCCCGCCTCACTCATACGGGCTTTGTGCTTGAGCAGAGCTTCGTAGTCGTCTTGCAAGTTTTTGATTTTCGAATACATAAAGTTGTGGAGAGTGCCACCAGCGCTAGCGCCGCGAACGCAAAAAGCAGGATGAGGGCGTTTTTTGGCGCGGAGTTAAGCAGTGCGGCGAGCTCCTTTTTCGTTATCGGTGCCGGCTCCTGCGAACCAGTTTAGTGTGGGGATCTCGGCGACGGAGATGAGTGAGCCGATATTTAGGGCTCGTGATGTCCTCATCGCGCAAAAAGCTCTTTCATTTATCCTCGATCTGCTTTTTAGCGCCGCGTCCTTCATCGGCGTTAAATTTCGCCGCCGTGCGTAACGATAAAGGCGTAGGAGTCGGGCGCGAGCTTCAATTTTTCCATATTTTTAGTATGTTTTGCAGTTTCACCACGCCGCAAAACACCCCCGCAAACGAGCCGCCGTCCAGCACGGGCACGCATAAATTTAGCGTCGGTTCGCCTAGATACTTTATGGCGCTGCATAGAACTTTACCGTGGGTGCGAGCGTGCTTTTGGTCTCTTCAAACCATACAAGCCCCGTGCGAAGGCTCTTTGGCATCGCTTCATCGTCACCCTAGCTCCTTGCCGTCCACGGCATTTCTCCGTCTTCGCGCAAAAACTGCAAGGCGTCACATCTGCGGAGTTTTCTTTGAAAAGTCGTATGAAGTCGCCCAGCTTTTCGCTATCTTGCGAGACGCCCGCGTTTTCTATAATTTAGCTGCGCGCACCAGCGAGTGCAGCCGCTCGTCCAGCCAAAGTGAAAATTCCCTACCATATTTTCGCTCGCGGCGATCTTGTTTTTATCTGCGAGCGCCGTGATCTGCGCCTTGGCGTCCTCGTAGTTTTTTTCATGCCCAAAAGCACCACGAAAAGGCTTGCGAAAATGATGATGAAGTAAATTTTCAAAATTATGCTCGCGTAAGGCTCTCATGCGGCGAGTATAGCAAAAATCGGTCTACCTAGACCGATTTAAGCTTTATCAGAGTTAAATTTACGCAAATAAACATCGCGGCGAGCACGACGAAGCAGACTCCAAAAGCCGATCAGCGTGCAGTCGGCCATCGACATCAATTTGCTTTGAGGGGATCAGATACCAGCCGTCCTCGTAAAGATCGACGAGATACTTCTGAAAGCCGTCTGGCGTGACGCCGTCTGGAACCATCGGGTTATCGTAGCCGCAGTCGCCCGTAGGCAAGAACCAATCAGGCGCCCATCGCTCAAGCGGCAAGCCAAACGGATAGTGCGGCTCAGTCGAGCAGCCCTGCACGCCGAACGGATCGTCTCCGTGGACGGCGTCGTGGATTTTGATTAGTTTGGCGCTATACATTATGCCCTGGATCGCGCTCCCCAAAACGCTAGCAGGTAGCCTGCGAGCGCGAGGAGTAAATCTTTAGGATTTATGATCGCGACCAGGCCTCCTAGCGCCATGCACAAAAAGGCAAAGCGGATATAAACGCACTGCTCGCAAGGCGGCATATAGACGTAGTTTTGAAACAGCGAGTGCGCGAGGATAACAAGCCCCGCGCTCACCGCTATGAGGATCGCCCACGGCAGGCGGCTATCGCCACTCGCTAACTTTTTGCGCACATTTCATGCTCGCGCCCTATTTTTGAGCAGCTCTTCGATTAGCTGCGCCATGCCGTCTAGGGAGGTGATGGACTTCGTCATGATGAGGTATTTGCCGTTTACGACGAACGCCGGCACGCCTGGATCTTGGCTACGTCGTAGCTCTCGTCCCATTTTTTAAGCAGTTCGGCGACTTTTGGATCCTCTAGCTTTTTTTGATAGTCCGCTTCGCTGACGCCGGCCGCATCAAGCCCAGTCTTTAAAAACGCAGCCTCGTCCTTGCCGTCGCTCCAGCGTTGCTTTTGATCGTGATAGGCCTTGTAGTAGGGCAGTTACGCTTTTTAAACAGCGAGTTTTCATCTAGCAGACTCACGCCTTTTTCCTCGTCCATCACGGCTAAAACGGCTAGAATTTTACTTCCGAGCTCGCCGTATTCGCCCTTGGTTTTTAGATGAAACGGCACGTATTTTTAGCCCGCGACCTTTTCTACGACCTTTGGTGTGACGGTTTTGTCGTATTTGTAGCAAAACGGGCATGCGTAGCTAAATATCTTAACTAGCGTGTTTTGCTCCACTGATAGCGGTTTTTCTAGCTTGACGTAGTCCTCGCCCTCGGTAAACGCGGCAGCGCTAAGAGCGCCAAACATCGCAACGGCTGAAAGCCTTTTGCTAGCGTAGAAAAGTAGGTTCATGGAGTGCTCCTTAAAATGATTTTGTCTGAGTTAATTTTTATATCCTCTCGCCGCCGCAAAGACTCACGCTAAGATAAATTTTAGATTAAATTCGTAAAATTTGGGCTAAATTTTCAGTGGAAAAATATAAAGAAATTTGAATTATTTTTCTAGATTTAAGCTATTTATAATAATATCGTGATTTTTCACGTTAGAAAGATTCACTAAAAATTACGGCAATGAAACAATTTATCATTATAAAGGAGAAAAAAGATGAAAAAGAACTCTATCGTCAGTCGCCCTAGCTGTGGCGTTACTCGGCGGTCTAAGCACGGCAGCACTTGCTATCGGCGGACCTAGCGGCGCGCACATCGACTACGCCGTCCCTGGCAAGATCGGCGAAGTGGTCGTAAATCCGTACGACATCGCGCCTCTAACGGCGGTCATCAAAAACGGCGGCTACACGCTAGCAAACGCGAAAGTCACCATCGTGCCAAAGCCGGGCGGTCAGAGTTATCAGCTATAAAGTCGCCGACAAACATCTGCGCACGCACGGCGGAATTCCCGTTTTTGGACTTTACCCTGACTATCAAAAACACCGTCGAGGTCGAGTACGATAGAAATTACAAGGGACAAACCGAGCGTATAAAAAGAAACCTATAAAATTACGCTCCTGCGATTTGTTTGGAAGCTCCGGTATGCCGTCTCAAAAGGGCGCTGTTTGATAAAATCGAAGTCGTGAAGGCTCCGAGCGCGAAAGGTACGCAAACCGCCTCTACTACGTAAATAACTTCGTAAATAAAAACAGGCAAAAGCACTCAGGTCGTATGGAACAACCCTGCAGGCGGCGCGATCGAGTGGAACTACAGCCCAAAATAACTTCGTGCTAGACACCAAAGGCGAAGTGCGCTGGTATATGGAGCCGAGTAAGTTACGACCTCAAACAGCCCTTTAGCGCTGGCGTCATGATGGGCTTTAAGCAAAACGACGATGGCGCGATGACGTGAGGGATATGGCCAAAGATACGCCAAATACGACATAATGGGCCGCGAGTACTCCCAACCGCAGACTGCCTGCGGGCTACAACGACTTCTCGCACTCCATGGACGTTGCGCAAAACGGACATTACTTCCTGCGCGCGGCAAATGCTAACTATAAACGCGCCGACGGTAAAAACGTCCGCACCGTGCGCGACGTCATCGTCGAGGTCGATCGCGACGGCAACGTCGTGGATGATTTTAGGCTATGTGAAATTTTAGATCCGTATCGCGACATCGTGCTAAAAACGCTCGATCAGGGCGCGGTGTGCCTAAACATCGACGCTAGCAAAGCAGGCACACCGCTAGCTCGGACGAGCTAGCCGCGATGGATTTGAGCGAAAAATGGGGGCGACATCGTGGGCTCGGGGCCCGGACGCAACTGGGCGCACGTAAATAGCGTGGACTACGACCCGTCTGATGATAGTATCATCATCTCCAGCCGCCACCAAGACGCCGTCATCAAGATCGGCCGCGACAAAAAGATCAAGTGGATAATGGGCGCGCACAAAGGCTGGAAGGATCGGTTTAAGGGCTACTGCTCCAGCCTGTAGATAAAGACGGCAAAAAGATCGTCTGCGAGGACGAATACTCAAAATGCCCAGGATATGAGAGCGAGAGGGCGGATTTGACTGGCAGTGGACGCAGCACGGCATTCCGCATCGATAGTAAGTCTCAAAAAGGGCGTCGTCTATCTAACGGTCTTTGACAGCGGCGACACCCGCGGCATGGAGCAGCCTGCGATGGCGGGTATGAAATACTCCCGCGCGGTCGTTTATAAAATCGACGAAAAAGCTAAAACCGTCGAGCAGGTCTGGGGAATACGGCAAGCAGCGCGGCGGCGAGTGGTACAGCTCGGTCACATCGCTTGCGCAGTATCAAGACGACCTTGATAGCGTGATGGTTTACTCAGCGGTTGCTGGCATGCAGTTTGACATCGCCAAGGGCCGTCCGGTCGGCGTGCCCTAGCCCTCACATCAACGAGTTTGAATGGGGTGCAAAAGAGCCGTCAATCGAGATCAAAAATGACCAACGCGATGGGCTATCAGGCGTTTCCGTTTAGCCTAGAAAAGGCGTTTGAGAAGTAAAATTAGCGGCTCCCGGCCGGTGCGCTTCAGGTCGCTTTTTGGTAGTGGATTTTGCGCTTGCGGTCGGGTTAAATGCCCGCTCAAATTTGACTGGTCGCGAGCTTTACGTGAATCAGTTGACGCTCGCTCGCACCGCGTGGATACGGCAAGTTGACCGCCAAAAAGGTAAGTAGGGCTCGCGTTTCCATCCTTTGCGCTAGTCTAAATCTTACCTTTTCCTGCCAAGCGTTTGAAAATAGGACTCCTAAAGACAATAGCAATGCCCAAACGCTTTGATTTTTCTCTGTTGCTTAAATTTACACGTTTGCTTCACAAATTTCGCTTTGGATTCTCAAATTATATCCTTGTTGCCGTAAAACCGATATAATCTAAGTAAAAACGGCGGAGGCGAAATATGCAGAAAATTTGTCGAGCAGAAAAGTTATCGGCGAGCGCGCGATGTTTGGCGTAAAGGACGCGGAGTTTGAGCGGTGCGGGTTTGCAGCAGGCGAGTCGCCGCTAAAGCACGGGCAAAATTTGCGCCTGAAAAAAACTGCACTTTCGAGTGGAAATATCCGCTGTGGTACACCAAAAACGTCACCGTGGAGGACGGGTTTTTGATGCAGATGGCGCGCGCTGGCATCTGGTATGCGCGGGACGTTAGCTTTAAAGATACGCTAATCCAAGCGCCAAAAATCCTTCCGCAGGTGCCACCGTGAGGCTGGAAAGCGTAAATTTGACCCAGGCCGAGGAGACGCTGTGGAGCTGTGAGGACGTGGAGATAAAAACGTCTGCGCGCGGGGATTATTTTGCGATGAACTGCGAAAACCTGCGCGTTTTACAGGGCTCAATGGACAGGGAACTACGGCTTTGACGGCTGTAAAAACCTGCTCGTCGAGGATAGCAAACTGCTTAGCAAAGACGCCTTTTTGGAACTGCGAGAACGTGACCGTGCGAAATAGCTTTATAAGCGGCGAATACCTCGCGTGGAATAGCAAAAAAACGTGACCTTTGAAAACTGCGTGATAGAAAGCCTGCAAGGGCTTTTGCTGCGTGCAAAATCTCGTGCTGCGCGGCTGCCAAACGCTAGATACCACGCTAGCCTTTGAGTACTCAAGCGTGGACGCGGAAAGTACAGGCAGCATAGCTAGCGTGAAAAATCCGCTCTCGGGCGTGATAAGGGCAAGCGAGATAGGCGAAATTATAATGGACGAGGAGTGCGTGGATCCGGCTGCTACTAGGATAATTTTTAGAAAAATAGCGGTTTTGCCGACTCGTATTTTACTTATACTTATGCTTGCGGTCGCAACTGCAAACGGAAGGAAATATCATCAAACTTGGTTGCTACTATATGTATCCTGCCGGGCTAGTTTCCGCTTCGTATACTTGTTGCGAGCATAAGCGTAAAGTAAAAAGTAAAATGCTTCGCTATATTGTTTTTATTTTAAGATTTGAAGTCAAATTTGGATTAAAAAGTCTGCGGTCAAGTGAGATTTAAGCCGTTTTTGATTTAAATTGTCCCTTTAAACTAAATAATTAAATTATTTAAAAGATATGTCGTTTTTGAGAAATTAAAACTAGCTTTTTCACACCGTTTGTCGTCCGGAAAAAGCTTATTTCTTTTCAGGTTTGCAAAAGCCTGATCCGCGCTACACGAAAGAGGCGAATGTACCCTAAAATACGGCGTCCTTAACGCTCATCAAAAATATGAACGCCGTCACGATCGCATATAATCGCTTGTGCGAGCAGCATGCAGGATTTAAGCCGCTTTTTATCATCGAAAACGCTCCGCAGTGCGAATACACGAATATACGCAAGCTCTAGTTTCGAGATGCTTGACGAGGAAGAGTATAGCGCGCAAAATCCGGACGCTCGAGACTTTCCGGCTGCGGGTTTTTGTTTGATGCTGGACATACTAAACGATCCCGAGTATAAGGCTGAAGTGAGCGAGATTTACGAGTAAAGTTTAGCCTAAACTATCCCGATAAATTAAAGGCTTTAGAATGCCTAAATACCCGCGATTATAACGCTCTTGACGAGGATATCGACGTGTATCTGTGCCCTTGCGAGCGCAGTACGGACGCCTTTGCGCGGATGATACAGGGGTATTTTGCCGATGATTTTTGAACCTGAGCAGACGTACGCGTTTATTTTTGATGATGAACGAGCGATTTGGATTTGAGTTTATCGGTATCGGCGCGACGTTAATGCTATTTTATCGCCGTAAAAGTGTAGCGACGATAAGGCCGAGGAGCTACTGCAAGAGCTGGCTGTAAATTATGATACGCCTTACGAAGCGATCAAAAAAGCTCTGTGGCATAACGCGTTTGGCTCTCGTAAGACGCTCGATGCTACCGTTTGCCGAAAATATCGAAGACACCGTAGCCGATGAGCTCTAAAATCGGAGTAAATACTACCTCGCAAGCTCAAAATTACTAGACCGAAATCTTAAACATTACAAATATTCTAAAGAAATTTTAGCTACACTCAACCAAATTTATAGGGATGTCAAATGAACCCTTCCAGGTATCTGGATGGATGGAAAAATTAGTCAAATGGGAGGACGCTAAAGTCCACGTTTTTAACCCACTCGCTTCACTATGCAAACGCTGTATTTGAGGGCACTAGAGCCTATATGACGGATAAGGGCTTAGCGATATTTCGCCCTAAGCGACCACACCGCGCGCCTGCTAAAATCAGCCAAAATGACGATCCTAAACGTCAAATACACGCAAAAAGAGCTCGAAGACGCACAGGTCGAGCTGCTTCGCGCAAATACAGTAAATCAAACGTATATCTGCGCCCGATCGTTTATCTAGAGCTGCAGCATCATGGGTCTAGCCCACAAAAAGCTCCCGTAAATACAGCAATCGCGGCATGGGAGTGGGGTGCGTATCTAGGCGAGGAGGGGCTAAAAAGGCATCCGCGTGGTAATTTCCAGCTTTGCTAAACTAAACGTCGGCGGTCAAATGAGCCGCGCGAAATCAGCTCGAACTACCTCTGCTCGCAAATGGCTAACTACGAAGCCAAAGATGCAGGCTACGACGAGGCGCTGCTGCTTGATAGCGAGGGCTACATATCCGAGGGACCGGGCGAGTGCTTTTTCATCGTGGAAGACGGCGCGCTCATCACTCCTCCAAACGATAGCAGCCCTGGCTAGCATCACGCAAGACACCGTCATCAAAAATCGCCCGCGATCTAGGGTATCGAAGTGCGCAGAGGCGCATCACCCGCGACCGCGCATACACTGCGGACGAGGCGTTTTTCACGGGTACGGCGGCTGAGGTCACTCCGATAAGCAACATCGACAACCGCGTTATCGGCACGGGCGAGCGCGGCGCGGTAACTAAACGCCTACAAGACGCGTATTTTGAGCGTAGTTTACGGACGCAATCCAAAAATACGCTTCAATGCTAACTCACATTTAAGGAACGAAATGCCAGCAGATTTGAATGATTATTTTAATAAAAACGCGGCTCTAGCGGCGGAGACGATAACGGCGGCGAGAGCAAGGGCCCAAAAGTAAATTTTAAAACGCCTGATTTTAAAGGATTTGGTAGAAATCTCGGCCTTGCCTACGTTATCATCGCGCTCGTGGCCGTGATCGCACTCACGCAGCCTTTTTGTCACGATAAACTCAGGGCGAAGTGGGCATCAAAGTCGATTTGGGTAAATACGACCCGTCTCCGATGCAGCGGGACTGCACTTCTTTATCCCGTTCTTCTAAAAGGTCATCGTAGTCGATACGCGTGTGCGCCTCATCAACTACATCGGGCGAAGATATGGGCGAGGCGGCGCAAAAGTACGGCGCACAGGCTCAAGCTGGCATCATCCGCAAAAACTCGATCTCCGTTTTGGACGCGAGAAACTTGCCTGTTAGCATCGACATAACCGTGCAGTACCGCCTAAATCCGGAAAAACGCGCCTCAAACGATCGCGGCAGGGGCTTAGCTGGGAAAAAACGAGATCGTAGATCCGTCGTACGCGACGTCGTGCGCAGTATCGCTGGTAAATACACCGCAGAGGAGCTTCCGACGAAGCGAAACGATCTAGCTACGGCTATCGACGAGGGCATCCGCAAGGACATCGACGCGCAGCCAAATAAACCCGTCGAACTGCTAACCGTGCAGCTTCGCGAGATCATCCTGCCTGAAAAAGTAAAAGAGCAGATCGAGCGCGTACAAATCGCTAAGCAAGAGGCCGAGCGAACCAAGTATGAAGTAGAGCGCGCAAATCAAGAGGCGCTCAAAAAGCAGCCCTCGCAGAAGGTACGGCAAAAGCCGCTATCATCGAGGCTCAGGGGTCGTGCGGATGCGGCTAAAATCAAGCTGACGCACAGGCATGCACGCAAACAAAGAGGTCGCAAAAGCCTCAGATCGGGCACTTTCATCATTTAAAGCAGATCGAAAACGCAGGCTAAATTTAACGAGGCGTTACGCGAAAATAAAGACGCGAAGATATTTTAACGCTCGGCGGAGCGGTGCCGAATATCTGGGTGGACACGAAGGATAAAGAGAAGCAAAGCGCGATAACGCAATACTTGTTTGGAGCGGCTCGCCTTTTGCGCTTTGCGGGCGAGCGCTTTTTGCGGGGTCGGCTACGGTAGCTTGGATGGCTCAGCTCGTTGTTGCAAGCAAAGTCCGGCCTGTCGCTAATTTACCGTAACTCAAAATTATCCAAAAACAGGCGTAGTGATTTGCGAAGCGAATGTTTTGCGTGTAGTAGCCTTTTAAAGCTCAAATGAAGTCACCCGAGCTTTGTAATTTCACTACATCTAAACGAGCGGCGATATTTTTATGCAGCTCACGACTACCACGTACCGAGCCGAACCCGTAGCCGAAAAGGAAATAAAATGAAAATAGACTGGGGAAAAAGTGGGCGGCCTTTTTGCCCGCCATCGTTCAAGAAAGCAGAGCGGCGAGGTTTTAATGCTTGCTGATATGAACGAAGAGGCGTTAAATTGAGCCTAAAAACGGGCTTTTATGCACTATTTTTCGCGCACGAAAACCGTATCTGGAAAGAAAGGGCGAGGAGGCGGAAATACGCAAGCGATAGACGAGATTTTCCTCGACTGCGACAACGACACGATCTTGCTCAAAGTCGTTCAAAACGGTGGCATAGCGTGCCATACCGGTGAAAAATCGTGCTTTTTAGAAAGATTTCTGGAGACGGCGGCGAGTCCGATTTCAACCGGTGCCGACGAGCGAAAATTAAAGCTAAGCCAAAAAGCCGATCTACGGCATAATCGACGAGGTTTTATCACACGATGTTAGACCGCAAGCTAAACGCCGATCCGCAGACCTCGTACGTCGCGAGCCTATTTAAAAAGGCGAAAACGCTATCCTAAAAAGTCGGCGAGGAGGCCACGGAGCTCGTGATGGCGTGCAAGGACGCATCAGCGCGCAAAACGAAACTGCGTGCAGTTTAACTTCTGCCGCAAACGGCGGCCAATTTCGTCAATGAACCCAAAACGAGTACTCGCTACAATCTCAAACGAAAACGCCGCAAACCAAAACAGCGCAAAACCGCGGCGCATCGAGCCAAAAGCCAAAAACGCCGACCGAGGAGATCATCTACGAAGCGGCCGATCTGTGCTTTCACTCGCTCAGTGGCACTAGCGCTACACGGGAGTGCACCCCGACCGCGTCAAGGCCGAGCTTGCACGCCGTTTTGACTAAGCGGCATGAGGACTCGCGAAAAGGCTAGAGTGGTCAGATTGGCACGCTTTGTGCAGGGAGGATGTTAAATCGGCTCGCCGCAAGGCAGACGAAGCAAAGAGGCAAGATGATAAACGAAACTAAAACAAGGCTTACCTCTATCTGACGCACCTTGGCTGGGTGGATTTTGCCGCCTATATCTGGATGTTTTTGACCTTTTTGGCGCTCGTTTCTGCTTTTGCATTTCACGTCGCGTCAAAGTCGCTTTTGCGGGCTTTGCGCTGATGATCGTCACTATCGCTGGGCTTGGGTGTGGGGCGTATTTTAGCCCTCAAGCTTTTTAGACGAAAATCTGCGAACTCGCTCGCTCGAGGCTAGTCTCAACTAAGCAGCTTGAGTACTCAAACACGTTGCTTGTGGATCTGCGCCTAACAAATCTCTCCAAAAACCGTTTAACTACTGCGAAATCGGCCTTAGCTTTTACAAAAACTCGGGCAATACGCTGCGCCGATACGCAAACGAGCTGAAAGCCGTTTTTGAGGGGAAAATATCGTGCCAAAAGACGCGCAGACGTAAACGCGACGCGCGAGATCACGCATGCGGTAAATAATTTTTCGCACGCAGGACTATAATATCACGACAAGTTCGGAGTGCTTTTTGATGGAAGGGTATTTTAACGTATTTCACTTCATCGCGCTTGCGGTTTTGGCGCTACTATCGGTACTTTTCGCGCTGATCGCCCGCGGCGAAAAATCCCGTAAGTACAGTTACATCGCGATAAACGTAATAGCGACGCCACGCTTGGATATTTTTCATGATGATCGTGGATAACACACCAAAAAGGCCGTGCTAACGGAGTTTTTCCGGTCACCGCGTGCTGAGAAACGAGAACCATCGTGTTTAAGGGCCTCGGTGCGAAATACAGGCGCGTTTGGCATCGCAAACCGCGATCTGACCGTTAAGCTCATCAATAACCCCGTGAGCAAGGAGACGATCGCTGGGCTCTATCTCTAAGCCTAGCGGATTATCGCTCTTTTCGCGCGGCGACGAGCGCTCAAACGTAGCTGAGGATCACCGCTAGCGTCGCTAAAATATCGCGCCCTAAACAAATACGAAAATTTTCTAGCCTCTCTATGCCCTATCCGTCGTACTTTGCTAATACGCAAACTATAACAAAGCTGGAGTGTAGGTAGGCGCGGGTAAAGTTTGCTCGAATGCGATATAAAAATCTCCAAAGGAGCTTTTTCGTTGAAGGTAGGTATAAACACAAAAATCACGATCTTGTCGATGTTCTTAAAAATCACAAGCGTAGAGATAAAAATAAACATATATAGTCCGTTTGAAATCTCGAAAAAGAATTTGAGAAAGGTACTATAGTGTTTTTAGCTCGATATGGAAGTGGTAAAAATAGCGGAGTTGTTAAAATTTTCACAAAAAATCGATAAACAACCAAAAATATCAGAATTTCTATGGCCGGCGTGCGTGATAAAATATTTAATTTTAGAAATAGATTTCTGGCTCGTGTGCCTACTTGTTAAAAACCTACTACTTTATAACATTTCTTGGCTTGCGGTTGCTAGTAAAACGGCATACTAAAAGTGCGACGTTCAAGTTTGTTTATATAGCCTAAAACTATTTTGCAAATGAATTGATGCCGATGTCGCGCCTAGATGTAGCGACTTTAATGACCCGCTATCTATTATGATTACCGGAAGGCTTACGATGGTTTGTTGGATTGCGGAGACGAGGTTATAGTGACACAAGAACTCAAAGAATAATTTAATTGCGATGCGCTTACTGTTTGTTAAGACGAAGCTAGAATGATAGCGAAGTAGAGGTTAGATGTAATAACGGTAATATGTTAAATAGATTATTATATTCGCTTAACTGATCTTAATTTTAAAAATTTTATGAAAATAGAAAGGGCGAAGACCGCCCTTGAAGTACTACTCAATTATTTTGCGCTTTTGCAGCAGCCGCATGTGCAGCCCATAACTTTATAGATGATAGCTCCGATGATAGCTCCAACGATAGGTGCGACCCAGAAAAGCCAAAGCTGCTCTAACGCCCAACCGCCCTGAAATATCGCAACGCCAGTTGAACGAGCTGGGTTAACTGATGTGTTTGTGATAGGTATCGAGATAAGGTGGATAAGTGTCAAACCAAGGCCAACAGCGATCGGTGAACCCTGTGGTGCACGCTCACCAGCTGCACCTAAGATGATGATAAGGAAAACGCAGTTAAAACTGCCTCAGCAACTAGCGCTGAAACTAGGCTGTAACCATTTGGTGAGTGCTCGCCGTATCCGTTAAGCTAGCAAAACCGCTCGCAGCAGCATCAAATCAGCCTTGCCTGAAGCGATGAGATATAGCACAGCAGCAGCTGCGATCGCTCCCGATAACTTGTGCGATGACGTAAGGCACGAAGTCTTTTTGTCAAATCTTCCGCCAACTAGTAGGCCAACGAAACAGCAGGATTGAAGTGACCGCCGCTGATGTGACCAACTGCATAAGCCATAGTAAGAACTGTAAGACCAAACGCAAACGCAACGCCTACAAAGCCAACACAAGCTCCGGAAAAGCCGCAGCAAACTATCGCACTGCCGCAACCTCCAAAAACCAACCAAAATGTGCCAAAAACTCGGCTAAATATTTTTCATCTCTCCCTTTTTAGGTAGGGTAAAACGGGCGATTTTAGCATAAATTTGTAACTTTGCAAAATATTTTATAGTCTAAATCTATAACATAATGTCTCATGGGGCGTTTTAGTATTTGTTCCGGTTATTAAACTCGTGTCTCGGATTTGCTGAAAACTTAGCGGTACTGATATCAAGAGTTCTCCGAGCTTGGCGTGCGCACCTAGCGTAAGCGTATATTTTTACGTTTTTGTTGTTCTCTACGTACCGTTAAACCGATTATTTGCATATTTATTAGTTATCATCTAATTTGTTAGAATTTACCTCAGTAGACCACGATCTGTATGCGCGTCCGGAAAGAGCGTATTTACTAAAACCTGTCGCTGTTTTTCTCATAATTCAAAGCAAAAATATCCTAAATATAAGCCTTTAAAATCAAAACAAAACTAAAAACGCAAAGAACTATCTTGAACTAAGTGCGATGAAAGGCCGGGCTGATCGTAAAAAGCTTCTAGACATTAAGTGTTGGGGGCTTTATTTTGCTACAATCAAGCCCGTAGTCATTTGACGGTTCTTTTTACGCTTATCGCTGAATGCGGCGGAAATATAACCGCAGTTGTACGGTAAATATTAAAAAGTCGCATGGGCGACCAAAAATACTTTTAATCCAAAATTGTTAATCGCCCCTCTACGTCTTGCCGAATAGCTTTGTGCGTGCTTAGTACTCTTCCAAAATATCTAAGCAAGAAGTAGCAATCATCTTGGGAGTACCGAAAGTTTTTACATATTCAAAGCTAACGCCAATTCATCGCCGATACCGCAACCTAGCGCGGTTATCATATTTTTATTTCGTCGGATTTTTGAAAATTTTTATCTAAACGCGATTTTTCGACGTTTACTTTTACCTTTTAACGATATCGGGCGCTAAAGCATTCATGATCTCGATCGTAGAAACCCTTTATACTCCGAATCGATAATCGAGCCTCGAAACATATCGCCTGCGATAGCGTAGATGACGTTTTTCTGTTTGACCGGACTTGATTTATATAACCGGACAGCATAGAGACGCCGCCTCACTAGCTTGTCGTCCACTTGCTCAGCCAAAAAGTCTCGTGCAAATCATTGAAGTGAAGCAGGGTTAGTAACTTTGGCGTGGGATTCATATGATCACCTCCTTAGAGGAAAAAGCGGTAAAAACGAAAAAGAATTTTTAAGTGGTAAAATAAAATGTTCGCAAACCAAAAACACCCTCCTTCTTGAAATTTTATCGGTTTCTGACTTCTATTAGATTGCTTTCTTTCATGCGTCTTGTAAACTAAAACCTTTTTAGTAGAAAATTAAAGTCGCATATTTAACTAAAATTCCGCAATCTTTTTAGTTTATTTGAGTCGAGCGCAAATTTAAACTCGGCTCACCGAATTTATTTACGATTTTTATTGTATCTAGCCACTTGCAACCGTCTTGATCGCCTTCATCGCAAGCGTTCTTGGCGATTTCCTTTAATCTGTCGGCAAGTTGCGAGATCGTTTAGCTCGCATGCCTTGTACGCATATGTCATTGCTCTGTTGTTATCCTCTTGAACCAATTTGATAGCTTCGAGACATCCGTCGCTATATCCGTATTCGCAAGACTTGTCGTAAAAATACAGCATTTTTCCGGATCGTTTTGATAGGAGCCTGCTGCCCTGAAAGCAATCATAACCGTTCTTTTTCTGTGCAAAAATTCAGCCTCTTGTTCATGCCGCCTATCTTGTCGCACGCTGAGCCTTTTTGGATTGTGTTTGCAAGCCATGGTATAAAGTTCCGTAGCTTTTTATCGTCTTTCATGCCGTATTTATCGCTTTCACAGAGCGCGGCTAGATTGCCGCAGCCTTCCGGATATTCATCGTAGCAAAGTGCTTCTAAAATTTCCTTTACCTTTTTGATGTTTTGTTTCATGCCTACGCCGTCCGTATAGAAGTGGCTCAGGATAGCGCACATATCGTATATATCTCTATTACACAATCCTTCATATAGATTAAACGATTTTTTTATAATCCTTCTCACGCCCCTGACCGTAATAATACATATAGGCAAGAAGTTTACAAGAAGTATCGTCTTTCCCAGCATCGCAGCCTTTTTGCGTAATTAAACGACTTCTCATAGTTTTTATCTGTGTGCGATGGAGGCTAGCGTGCCACAACTTTTTAGCGTCGTTTGATTTGCTAAGCCGCATCGCGTTTTTCTCAAGCTCTTTTGGATAGCTCTATCGCAGCATAGCTGGACCTTATTTTTGAATAGTCGCAACACTTTTTTTGTAGTACTCCTTGACCGTTTTTCGAATCTGCAAGGCATATCCGGTTTCGTAGTGTCGTAATGCTTCGCGAGTCGCTCACAAGATATCCAACTTTTCTCTTTCAGGCAACCCTCTTGATCGTGGGCGAGAGACTCTACGGTTTTGCCGGCTGATCTTAGTTGGCTTGCACTGTGTATTGCTTTCCGCATGAGTGGATATTGCAAGCAGTGCAACAAAAAGATGAAAACTAGTTTCTTCATAGCTATCTCCTTGTATGAAGATTTATTTATCTATTATTATCTGATCTTATTAACCCATTAAGTATTATTTTATATTTGGCATTCAAACCATATATCTGTAAAAGTACGTTGAATTTTATTATAAAATTGGTAGTGTTTTTATAATAAAAATAACCATGTCGTTTAATAGTATTTGTGCACGGGAGGCTAGGAGGTGAAAATTTGATTGTATTCGTCGGGCGTGATCCATAGTTTAGCACTAAGTTTTTAGCTTTTTGGAGCGCGATGGATGAAGCGGTTTTTATAACCGATAAAAACGATAGGATAACCTATCGTTTTTACGGTTTAATTATTATAGTGGAAATTCACCATAAACGATCTCTCGTCGCCTAGCCTCGAGCTTGAACGCCAGTATTATCAAAGAGATTGTTTATCGCCAGCGTCATTTGCGCATGCTCGGTGAAGCTGTATCCCGCACTCACGTCCACTCTGGCAAAGCCCTGGCAAGTGTTGTTCTTGGATTCTACCGCCGCTAGTAGAGTAGGAGTAGCGTTTGGAGTTGCCGGTAACGCCGCTTTCTACGTACCATTTGTCGGCGTTTACGTAGCGTAAAAAGACATTGCCTTGCCAGCGTGTGGTTTTCATTTAGATTAAGTCCTTCGTTTAGCGAGTTTGAGTTGTCTTTAGTAACCTTAGCGTTCGTGTAGTCAAGCGAGCTGCACAGGTATAAATCTCGTAAATTTGCCCTAGCACGTTTAGCTCGATACCGCGGCTACGCTCCTTGCCGCGAACCGCCCAAGTATATGGGTCGTTTGTAGGGTCTGGCTGATAGCGGATATTTTTATGTTCGATCTGAAACACCGCGATGTTTGAGCTACAGTTTATTATCCGCCCAAGTGCTTTTTAGTCCGATTTCGTACTGGACGTTGTTTTGCGGTTTTAGATCAAGCTTTGACGTATCTTCGGTGCTGATGCCGATATTGCCTCTACCGCCGTAGGGCGCAAAGCTCTGCGAATACGAGACGTAAGCGGTGTGATCGGTCGCAAAGTCCCATAAAAAGCCGACCCTTGGGCTAAACGAGTTGCCATTGTAGCTGTTTGTTTGGCCTTTATATTTCTGGTTTTAAATGAGTAAAAAATCAAGCTCTGCCGCCTAGCATCAACCTATACGTGTCGTCAAGGCTGATTGATCCTCGAAAAACACGCCGTGATTGATCGCACGGTGTTTGTTATCGGTCGTGAGCGGGATGTTTCTGTTTGACGTCCAGCTGCCCCTAGATGCGTAGCGGGTCGATATCTTGCATATGGGTTCTGCTATGCAGAGCCTTGGATGGCGAGTTTCGATGCTGTTGTCGTAGCCGACTGCGATATTGTGCTTAAATCTCTCGGGAATGTAGCTCCTTGGTGAGCGTAAAGGCGTTTGAGATAGTTTCGTTATCCGTCTCTTGCTTTGCGTAGTTTTGTCTTAGTCTGTTGCCGCTAACGATACTGCCCGCAAAAAGTGATCGAAAAGTGGCTAGCCTTTCTGTATCCGAAAAACCCATTTTTAAATTTGAGCTCTTTAGCTAGCTCGGCATTTAACTCCGTGCGGAAAAAGTCCAGTCTATCCTCCACGAAGTCGCCCTCGTGAGAAAAGCCCTTTTTGTAGTCGATACCTAGCTTATCGTAGACGGCTTTGGTCGGAGTTCTATCGGGTACTCGCCAGGCGTTGTCGTACGTATACTGCGCCTCAAAGCTTACGTCGCCGCCTTGGTTTGGTTACGATGACGCTAGGGCTTATCATGTAAATTTATATTTTATGCCTTCGCGCCACGATTTACCGCGCTCGCCGTCGGTAGTTAGGCGTACGGCCAGTTGATTATTTACTGCGTGGTTTACGTCTGCGCCAAGCCCCCATCTGCTCCAGCTGCCGTATCTGCCCGAGACCTTATAAACAGGGGTAAAATTTGCCTTTTTACTGACTAAATTTACGACCGCGCCGCCATCGCTCCTGCCGTATAGGATAGAAGCTGGTCCTTTTAAAATCTCGACGCGCTCGACGTTTGCCGTGCTACGCCTGATTTGGCCCGAGTCTCTCACGCCGTCTCTATATATGTCTCCGCCGTCTACGCTAAAGCCTCTTATTTGATACTCTCGCCGCGCATATCGTAGCCCGCGTCGATGCCGGCGTTTCCTTCGAGGATGCTTGAAAGATCGTTCGTGCCGTAGTTACGATTTTTTTCTGGATATCGATAGTTTCGATGGTTTGAGGCGTTTGTTTGTTGCTAAGTCCGTTTCTGTTTACTTCTGCGCTATCGTAAGCTACGTAGCCCTTTAGGTTATCTTGCTCGGAAATGCCTTCGACTTCGACGCTTGGAAGCATCACTGAATAACCGTCCGTCTTTGTATCTGCAACGGCAAAAGTAGCTAAAACAGCGACTGAAGCAAAAATACTAAGTCTTATTATTCTCCCTTGATTTTTAAAATAAAAACAAGAGTATATCAATAATGCTTAAATAAGTTGGCTCAAGATAAGTTAAGCGGATTCTCTTATCATCTTTAGTAAAATATGATAGAAGGTTTTTGTATCTTTACTGTTATTATATCTAAATTCACATTCTTTAAGATGAAGTAAGAAATTCTCTTTTTTAATCCCTTTAAATTTAGATAATCTATGTTTAGCATATCCTCGTCTGTTTACAGTAGCAAGACAAAGTCGCAGCTGCACTCTCAATGCCGTTTATATGATTTTTACCATTTTGCGTCTTGCAAAGTAGCAAGCGTAGCGTAGCTAAAATTCATTCTTAGAATGCTTTTACCCTATAATGAGCTAAAGCTGCATAATCTACTAATCCATCATAAAGCTTTCCAACAATCAGAGTATATAGTAGAGCTATCAAGCTCGCTATATTTGGGTAGTATGGGTATCAACTCGCTAGCAGAGCAGTTTTTAACTATCCCAGTATAGACTTTGCCATCTCTTTTAAAGCATACCGTTCTGCTCGCAGTAACGAGCAAAGCGAAGTTAAATACCGGGGTTTTTATTTGCTGCCCTCTACCTCTCTTACCTCTTACTCTTTTAGCTCCGTTCTGCTCGCAGTTACGAGCGAAGCGAAGTAAAAGTAGCTTCCCAATCTCAAAAGCGAAGCTTCTAGGCGGGCTTAGAAATTCTCGCCTGAAAACTTACTTATTTTTCACACTCGCTAGCCATTGACTCTGATATTTTTTTAGAATTTTATTGATGGAAATCTAGAAATCCCGGTTAAATTTGTTATTTTAGTAGCCTCTATATCCTCTGCAAAATACTTGAGAATTTCTCAATTTTCTTCTGCGAAATCTGGGAACGGACTATATACTTATTTTTCATCGACAGGATCATAGTTCTTGTGCTTGCACACTCTTTGAGAAAAACTCCTTTGAAAGTTTTTAACCAATAATTATTTATAAATCATTTTGTAATATACTAGCCATTGCGTATAGCGTGTTTTTATCGCTTGAGCAGAGGTTAATTTTAAAATCCGCTAATGCATCTTAAATTTGTGATCTTAAAAATTAACGACACTATTCTTAGTTTTTAACGCTCGTGATATTTATGAGAAAACAATATTTTTATTATTTTTATAAAATGTGCTGGAATTGCAAACGGCTTACATTTGTTGCTATAAATTTTAAGTTTGCTACAAACTTTAAGCTATATTTTATGAAAGGAAAATGCGATATAAAAATCGTAGAAAACCCGTATTTTACAGGCTTTTTGGTGTCACGGGGAGACTTGAACTCCCGACCTCCGGCTTATGAGACCAGCGCTCTAACCAGCTGAGCTACCGTGACATTAAACTTCGCAATTATATTCAACCTTTGCTTATATATTGATAAAATATTTTCATTTTTGATATACAATTCTCAAATTCGAATCACTAAAATCTAGAATTTGATATAAAGGCATTAAAAATAAAAATTATACTTTCAAGATGCAGTTTTGCAACCGAAAATTTTATCGCAACCAAGAACGGAGTCAATTTGTAAACTTTGACTCCGTCGGTATAAAACTCGGAACTAAAATTATTTAATAAAATAATCCCCGTCAAAGCTAACCAGCGAGTATTTGCGTTCGCTGCCGATACTGCTAACTAGCTCGTCCACGTCCAAAAACTCGAGACTGTCCGCGCCGATATATTTGCGCACCTCTTCAGGCGTTTTGTTTGCGCTGATTAGCTCCTCGAAGCTTGGAGTGTCGATGCCGTAGCGCTCAGGGGTACTTTAGCTCGGGGCAGGCGACTTTAAAGTGTATCTCTCGCTCCCGCGTGACGCAGTAGTTCGACGATCTTTTTGAGGTCGTGCCGCGACAATGCTGTCGTCCACTACGACTACACTTTTTGCCCTTGAGTAGGCTTGCCATCGGGTTTAGCTGAGTTTGACTTTTGAGATTGCGCATCTCTTGCGTCGGTTCGATAAATGCGACCGACGTGGTGGTTTGCGCACAATAGCTAGCTCAAACGGTATCCCGCCAGCGTTTGCGTAGCCTAGCGCCGCCGGCACGCCGCTATCAGGCACCGGCACGACGAAGTCAGCGCCAATCTTGCTTTTTAGCCAGCGTTTCGCCCATTTTTTTGCGTACTTCATAGACGCTTTTGCCCTCGATTACGCTATCTGGGCGCGCGAAATATATATGCTCAAACGCGCAAATCTAGGCTCTGCCTCAAAAAGGCGTACGCTCTCAAACTCGCTTTTGCCTTGCTCAAAAACCAGCATCTCGCCGGGCTCCACATCGCGGATAAAGGTCGCTCCCACCAAATCAAACGCGCACGTCTCGCTAGCTACGATGTAGCCGCCGTCTTTAGACGTCCCAGAGAGAGCAGTCTCACGCCCCAGCGGTCGCGGATAGCAAAGACTTTATGGCGCGACTGGATGAGTAGGCAGTAGGCGCCTTTGATCTGTTTTTAGCGCCGCTATGATGCGGTCTTGTAGATGTTTGCTACGGCTTCTAGCGATGAGGGTGGACGATGTTTTTCGGTGTCCATGTTGCTCTGAAATATCGCGCCCTCGGCGATCAGCGCGTTGCGGACTTCGTCCTTGTTTACGAGGTTGCCGTTGTGTACGATAGAGACTTGGCCTAGCGAGTAGTTTGCGGCGATGGGCTGGGCATCGGCGGCGGAGTTTTTGCCTGCGGTGGCGTAGCGGTTGTGGCCGATCGCCATATCGCCTTTAGAGCCTCAGGGTTCGTCTTGTCAAAGACTTCGGTAACCAGCCCGCGGCCTTTGACGGTTTCTATGCGGCCGTTTTCGCATGCGCTGATGCCGCTTGCTTCCTGGCCTCGGTGTTGCATGGCAAATAGCGCATAATATGCCGTTTTTGCCGCATCTTTAAGTTTATTACTCCAACTATCGCACACATCCTTTTAGGGGCGTTATCTTTTTGCCTTATGCTTCGTTGAGTTTACATTCAAGCTCGGCAGACTTTATGTCTCAGCCTACGCTTAGAAATTTGAAATTTCGCCTCGCCCTAAGTCAAAAATATCGCCGCCGATTTTCTGTAATTTTTCAAGAAAATATCAAAATTTAACATAAAAAAATAAGGCGAAATATCGCGAGATGAATTTGAAAGTTGCGCAGAAAATTTGGGCGAGGCTAGACGTGCGGTCTGCCGCAAGCCCAGAGTCTCAAGCCCTTTCAAAAGGCGCTCGCGAGATAAGCTCGTTATTGTTCTCACAGCCCAAGGCAGTCATCTCATCCTGCACAACCCGCTTTGCTGTCCGGTAACCCAAATAGCCGCCTTTATAGCACCCTTGGCAAAGGTCGCGCGGCTAGTTGCGGTGTGATTTAGCTCGATAAACTCGCCCTCGTTGTAAAATCCGACCGTATGCCTGCCCACGACGTCGCCGCCTCGCACGGCTAGGGATCGCGATCTCGTCCTTGCTGCGAGCTCCGACTAGCCCGTCTCTACCGGTCACCAAGACTTCTTTCACCGAACCCTCTAGCCGCCGCCACGCGTTCGCCAAGCGTTAGGGCCGTGCCGCTTGAGCGTCTTTTTGTGTCTGTGGTGTTGCTCGACGATCTCGGCGTCAAATTCACGCAATGCTTTTGACGCTAGCGCCGCCAATCGGTTTAAAACCGCGACGCCAGAGGCTCATGTTGGTAGCGTAAAGTATCGGCATCGCCGCGCTTGCTAACTTTAGCAGGTTCGCTCCGTCCTCGCCAAGACCCTGTTGTGCCGATGACTAGCGGTTTTGGGTCGGTGCGGGCGTAGTTTAAGCAGGTTTATCGCGCCATCTTTGATCGTAAAGTCGATAACGACGTCGCAGTTTGCAAAAAGCTCGTCAACGTTTATCTGTGAGAACGACACCGTCAGGCAACGCAAAATCAAGCGGCTCTATCGTATAAGCCGCGCTGAGTTTCGCGTCAGGCTCGTTTTTGAGGCACTCGATGATCATGCGTCCCATTTTGCCGCTTGCGCCGTGGATTCCTATTTTTACCAGAAATTTATCCTTTCGTAATTTGGGCTAATTTAGCATAAATTTTTATAAAAATAAACTTTAGCACGGCCGCCGTTTCCGCCGCACGCGGGCAAAAATATTAAAAAATCGCGCTCATATAATCGACTTTTTACTGAAGGACGACGATGAGGAAAAATTTTATTTTTATTTCTAGCCGTTTTTGCGGCGAGCGTTTTACTAAACAAGCGCCGGTCGCGCAGGCGACTAAAACGCGGCAGCTGGACGCGATTGAGCGCGTCAAATCGGACGGCGAAGGATAAAAACCGCGCAAAAGCTAATCTGACCCAGGATCCGACTATTGCGAGCGGAGAGCTAGCAAACGGGCTAAAAATACTACGTCAAGGAAAAACAAGCAACCCGCGACTCGGCATATTTTTATCTAGTCGTAAACATCGGCTCGACCGACGAGCGCGAAAAACGAGCTGGGACTGGCGCACTTTACCGAGCACATGGCCTTTTAACGGCAGCCGCGAGTTTAGCAAAAACGAGCTAGTTAAAAAGCTAGAGAGCCTCGGAGTGGCCTTTGGCGCGGATCTCAAACGCGCAGACTAGCTACGATCAGACTAGCTATCTGCTAGAAATCCACGTAAACGAGCAAAATTTGAAGGACGTTTTCCGCGTCTTTCGCGACTGGATCGACGGTGTGAGCTTTGACGCGGCCGAGCTGGATAAAGAGCGGGGCATCATCGTCGAGGAGGAGCGCGCCAGAAACTACGCCTGCGTATAGATTTTACATCAAAAACCGCGTGCCCGAGCTATACGGCGATAGCATCTACGCCAAAAGGTCGCCCATCGGCGATATGAATATCGTAAAAAACGTCGACGTGGCGACCATAAAGGGCTTTTACGGCAGGGACGTATCAGCCTAGATTTGTGAAATCGTATCGCAGTCGGCGACTTTGATAAAAAGCGCATAGAGGAGCTGATAAAGCAAAGCTTTTGGCCCCGCTAAAAACACAAACGACTACGTGAGTCCGGATAAAAACTATCCCTATAAAAAGCGGCTTTAGCGTAAATAACTACGACTCCGCCGAGATCGGGCTAAACTCGATAAGGGTGATCTTTACGCAAAAGTACAAGTTTGACGACGAGATCCAAAGGCTTAGGCAAAATGACTAGTAAACTACATCTCAGACCTGGTCGCCATGATATACGAGCAGCGAGATTTGAGCCCTGCGCGGGCGATTTTACTCGCCGATCATCGAGGATCAAAACGTGCTTTTACGCCTTTGAGATAAACGCCGTGGATGATGATTTTAGCGGCGCGCTTAGCGATCTGGCGAGTGTTTTAAAGGAGTGGAAAATTTGGCTTTAGCCAGGCTGACTTTGAAAGCGCAAAAAGATTTTATAAACTCGGCTAAAAATGCACTATTTGCAAGCGGGCAACAAGCGCTCGAGCGCGGTCGCGGAAAAATATCGAGGAGACGACAAGGATCGGCGGAGTGTTGCTTGGCGAAAAAGACCTGCGCGACGTTACTTTGGCGCTGCTTGATGAGATCAGCCCTAGATGACGTAAACGCTGAATTTAGGGCGGATACTAGGCATCAACGCAAAAACTTTTAAACGTAATTAGCGCCAAAGGGGCGAAGCTAAACGAGGCTAAAGCCTGATCAGATCTGGGGCAGAGGCAAAGCCCTATGATACGCTAGCCGCAAAGCAGGCAAAGAGCGATCTTTTCGACTATGGCGCTCTAAAGCCTAAAGTACTCGTCTCGAAAAAGCATAACGAGAAGCTTGAGTTTTATCTTTACGAGCTGCCAAATGGCGCGCGCGTCGCATTTAAGGAGATAAAAACCAAAAAGACGTCGTCTGGCTAAGCGCTGTTAGTCGCGGCGGCACGTCAAATTGGCCAAGCCAAAGCAGGGGCGCGCTAGCCGTAGAGGTCTCAAACGAGGTGGGGCAGGGGAGTTTAGCAACTACGACCTGGCTAAAATCCTAAGCGGCAAGCAGCTAAGCTATATAGCAAACTGATCGATCAGCTTTCGCAAGGATATGCGCAAGCTCGGCGAGCGCGGACTTTGAGTGGCTTTTGCGTGCGCTGTTTTTGGAGTTTAGCGAGCCTAGATTTGACGAAAACGCGCTAAAAAGACAAAAAAATCAACGAACTTGAAAAAGCTGGAAAAACCAAAAATCTGCCCGAGCGCAAATTTCGCGACAGATTTGCTAGATTTTTCTACGAAAACAACCCGCGAACAAACCCGCTCGAGGCCGCGGACATAAACGAACTGCAGATGAACGACGTAAAAAGATAGTGAAGGATAGATTACCAACGCGGCTTCGTATGCAGTTTTTATCGTGGTCGGCGATCTCAGTGACCGCAGCCGAGCCGCTTTTGCAAAAATATCTGGCACGATGCCAGCGCGCGCAGGACGCGAGACTTTTCGTCGATGACGGCGTAAGATCGATCGCGGGCGAGCGGGAGTTTAAGCGAAGCTACCAAACCACGCAACGAAGCGACGCCGCGATGATAATGAAAAAACGAAAACGTCAAATACTCGCGCCCAGAGCTACTGCGCGTAGACGCCCCTATCTGCAGTGCTTCGATGATGCTGCGCGAGGACGTGCGCGAGGACCGCGGGCAGGTCTACGGCCTGGGCGTGCATATGAATCTCGCAAAATACCCGTATGAAAGCTTCACTGCGCATTTTGGCTTTACGGCTGCGCCTGATAACGTAAATGCCGTGCTGGGCGAGATAAAATCAAACATCGCCGAGCTAAAAGGCGGCGCGGATATCAAGCGCTATCTGCAAAATTACAAAAAAATCAGCACTCGTAAAAATGCGCCAATCCTACGTTCAGGGGCGAGTTTTGGACGCGTGCGGTCATGCGCGAGCTGGTTTTTGGCGATGAGGTTTTGAGCCTGGACGAGTACGAAAAGGCGGTAAAATGCGCTCACCGAGCGGGACGTAAAAGACGCGGCGAAGCTCTATCTAAACGAGAAAAACGTCGTGATAAGCGTAAATAATCCCGCCTCGGCGAAGTAGAGTGAGCCTGGGCGGTAAAGGGTGATTTGCTGCCCGGGCGACGAGTAAAATGGCTTTAGTTGGCTGAGGGGCTGTTAAGTTTGAAGCTAAATTTGCCTCTCGCTAAACCAAATTTGAGTTAAATCATCTCAGTTTAACTCAAATTTTCCCTGACATTTTATCTCCTTTTATCTATTTGCTTTGTAAAGTGTGAGTTTGGGCCTGATTTACTAGAGTTACCATCTACGTAAATCACCTGAGCCATGCCTTTTTGGCTCTACCTATGGCGCTATTGATCCCGTCTCGTTTTTCCATTTCGTTTGCCCATTTTGTGAAAGCTCTAATGTCTTTAAATGTAGCATTTTTCGTCGGGGCAAAAAAATATGAATGAAAATTTATTTGATTGTCAAATCTTTTTATTCGTTTCGGGTCTATCGGCTTTGGTTTTGTATTGTAAAAGACCTTCATGATATAAAGCACTCGGTACATAAGTGCTGATATTTCTTGTTTTTGCGTAACTTCGCTTCGCCTTCTTCGTCTATACCTTTATTCATTTTATAGATATAGTTTTCTTTATAATCAATCCATCCCTTGCGCTTTTTATAGCACTCATCATACGCCTTCTTTAGCTCCTCTTTCGTAGGTTGCCCTACGACGTCGTATTTTAAAAAGAAGCTCTAGCATGGGTTCGTAGTTTGGGATAGTATCTAGCAAGATATATAAAGATCGCATAAATCCGGAATCATCTCTTAGTCCGTGAAAAAAACGTATCTGGATGATCGTCTGGTTTTGGTCTATATCCGCTAGCAAGAGCAAGTTCGGTCATCTCTACGTAGTTATGGGTTACTATATATCCTATCGGATCGTTTACGTCTTTGGATTCTTTATTGACTTGGTAATTATCTCGAAATACTATCTTTACGTCGTCTCCGTCTATGATAAGCTTTTCGATATTGTAGTAAAAAGGAGTTTTTTCTATACCACTGCACCGCCTTTACTTCATCAAAGTTAACCCCGCTATCAAGCAGCAGCTTAGCGGTCTTTGTAGAGTTGTTTTTCTATGGCGTAGGCCAGGGGCGAGGTTTGTAGTTATCTTGTGCATGAGCGTTTGCACCCATATCTATAAGTCTTTTTGCCGTGGCTTCGTCGTCGTAAAAACTAGCGTACATCAAAGGAGTAACGCCGTCTATTAGTGGAGAGTCTATGCTAATGTTATTATCTTGCATAAATTTACAAATGTGATCCGTTTGCTTTGATTTTAAAAAGCTTACGGAGAATTTTTCCCGCAAATGCGTCGTCTTGTATCTGCTTATCTATATCCCAATATATAAAAAGCAAAATCGTCATCTCCCTCTTGCGTTACGTATTTGTAGCTCTGAACCGGGGATTATTTTAGTATCGGCAGTGACTACAAAAGCGAGTCGGGCCGGATAGCTTTTCGTAAATAAAAATTTGACGAAAACGATGAGGCAAAAGAGCAGCGAAGCTAAGTGCGAGTTTTTCAAATTATCCCTTAAGTCAAATTTACGAAATATTAGCCAAGGGCGGTTAACGTGAGTGAAGTGGAAAAATGTAGGGGTAATCGGCGGGTTACCTCAGCCGTTTTAGTCGAGTTTTTGGAAATTTTATAAATTTTTCGAGCTTGCGTTTTGGCTGAAATACGATCCACGACCCTGATCCGCCGCAGCTTTTTGCCCAGGCTTCGTCGAAGCTTTGTCCGTTTAAATTTGCGCTGCTGGAGTAGAGCCAGTCAAATTTACGTAAAAACTCCTCGTGAGCGCATTCTTTCACGACGCGCACGGCGGTGCCGTTCGGGTACAAAAACGTCGTTTTTCCTCGCGCGGCGCACTAAATTTCCTAAATTTAGCCGGCACGCGAGCGAGATTTTTCAACTCGCTCAAATTTCGCCGTCGTTATGAGGCAGGGGTTTGTCCACAGGGACGGTGTTTAAGCGCGTTTATCTCGCGAAAAATCCTTGCTCAAAAATCCAGCCGTCGTATCGGTCTGCGCCAAATAGATCATCCCTCCTCCAAATTCAGGCCTTTTTCCTATCTTTAGCCAGCAAAAATATGCATGAGATAATGAGCATAAAGCCCGCAAAATCAAGAAACACGAACTCCGTCCCCAGCCAAAAATAGGCAAACGCCGCCGCGCTCACCGGCTCTATGCACGCGATCATGCTCGCCCTGCTCGCGCCTATTATCTTTAGCCCCGTCATGTAAAAGCTAAACGCGCATATCGTGCCTAAAATCACCACCGCGCCAAGCGCCGCAAAGCCCTGCGCGTCGCTCACGCCGCCCTAGCTGCCAAACCCGCGTGTAAAGCGCGAGCACGCCGCCGCCGATGATCATACCCCAGCCCATTGAGCGCGACGGGGTATTTTTGATTTAGCTTCGTTGGGATGAGGCTGTAGATCACGACGCCAAGCGCGCTAATCAGGCACCAAACCAGCGCCTCCGCGCTGATAACGAGCGAACCCGAGATCGCCGTGGGTGGCGAGCAGCACGACGCCCAGCACCGCGAAAATGAGCGCGATGAGCTCGACCTTTTTAGGCACGCGTCGTTCTAAAAAAGCAAACGACGGCAAGGATGAGCGCGGGCGCGGAGTACTGGATCACGGTCGCGACGGCGGCGTTTGAGAGCTCGACACCGCAAAAGTACGAATACTGCGTCATCATAAGCCCAAATACGGCATAGATGAGCAGCTGTGGCAACAGCGCGCGATCTTTTAGCGGCGCAAGGGGCTAGCGCGGCGAACGCACTAAATAATACGCCACCATCGCAAGTCCGGCAAGGCTCAGGCGGTAGGGGTACGAGCCAGTCGGCGCTAACGCCCTTTGCGTGAACAGATACTGCCCGCAAACACTGCTAAATCCCCATAATACGCCGCCAAGAAGCGTGATAAATACGCCAAAAATTCGCTTTTTACTAGATTTTTCATTGCGCGATTATAGCTAAAAAATTCGGCCTAATCAATCTAACTTATTAATATCCAAAATCCTACGCCTAAAAAGGTCGAAAATTCGCGTCGAGTTCGCTTTTACGGTTTATAGAAATTTCTATAAATTCCCGCTCTTTTTCGATGCCGACGAATTTTTCTCCCGAGTAAATTTGCCGCGATACCCGTCGTCGAAGAGCCGGCAAACGGATCGCAAATCACGCTATTTTCGTTGCTCGCCATCAATATAAGCCTTATCAAAAGAGAAAGTGGCTTTTGTGTAGGGTGCTTACCGCAAGCCTTTTTCCCACGGCGCTATCGCAGGAAAGCTCAAACGTCTTTCATTTGCTTATCGTCGTTTTAGCTTTTTCATCAGTTCGTAGTTGAAAATATGCCTACATTTCTCGCTTTTTCTTGCCCAGATTATTTGCTCGGTGCTATGCGTGAGGTATCGGCAGCTGAATTCGGCGGCGGGTTGGTCTTTTGCCAAGTGATGATGTTTAAAAATTTTATAGTCTAACTTTTTGCAAAAGCGCGCCCGATCGAAAAATATTGTGATACGTTCCGCTTATCATTACGCTACCGTTGTCCGTGAGCGTATCTTTGGCAAGAGCGAGCCATCTGAGATTCAAATTTATCTATCTTGTCTATACCGCAACCCTTATCCCAATCGCCTTTATTTACGCTTACTATTTTTCCGCTTTGGATGCTAAGCCCGTCGTTTGAGAGAAAAATACGGCGGATCGGCAAAAATAAGGTCAAACACACCATTAAATTTGGGCAGTAATTTCAAAACAATCGCCTTTAAAAAGATTAAAATCATCAGAGAGCTTAAACATTTTTAAGCTCTTGTACAAAAATAATGAAGGGTGGAAAGATTATAAATTTCTAACGCTTTTGTATGCCTCTTCAAAGCTTGTTTTTAGCGACACCAGCCCTGTCCGTCCGTTATCCAAACAAATTTATATCCGCCACAAAGCAAGATTTTTGTGCTATTTCGATGTAAGATCTTGCGACCTCGTTTAGCTTCGAGCCGCCCGTGCTATAAAAATTCGCCTCTATCAGATACGTTATGCCGCTCGCGGTTATAACGAAATCAAAAAAATCTTTTGATCGCTTCCCTAAATTTGAGAGCAAAAATTCCTACTGCTAACCTCGGTTTGAAAGCAGATATTTTCACTCTTAAAAATACTCTGAAACCGTTCGCGAGAAATTTACGCCTCCGCGATTTTTCGCGCGTTCGTATCGAGTCCGACTTCTACGCCAAATACGTAATCGTACGATTTTAACCTTTCCATCCGTAAAATTTTTATCTAGCCCGCTTTCTTGGCAAAACTCATCAATTTACTCGGGACTTTTTAAAATATGTTCCAAGTTTCGTTAGCTCACCGTTAGCCGATATCACGTCCGTGTTTTTATCACGAACGGCAATGAGTAAATTAACACATCGAAACACTCTTTGTTTTGCCCGAAAAGAGTGAAAAATATCTGTTTTCAAATCCTTTGAACCAAGCAAAAATTAAGCGTATGAAGCTTGATGGAAACGGCTTTTAGATTTTCGCCGCATTTGTTAAAGTCGGTAAAGTAGCCAAGGCTCGCGTTCGTCTTTCTAAGCGAGCGTAAAAAGTTATCACATTCGTTAAATTGGTTCCATCAATTTCCTAAATTTCAGTTTTCTGCTCGTCCGCGATCGTCATTTTAAAAATCCGCACAAACGAAGTCCTCCGCACCTAAAAACAATCTCACTGCTTTCGTAAGCCGCTTGAGCGATCTTACACGCTTCTTCTTTATTTCTTGCTTTAATAACGACTCTTCTCGCCGAAGTTTCGACGATCTCTACTTCAAATTCTTTCATTAAATTCCCACAGAGATTTTTACCAATTTCGCTCTCTTTTTCGTATTGCTTTTTACGATATCTTCATAGCAAGCAAACTTTTACCCTTTTACTTATACTTTCATAAATACTATCTTTTAAAACGCCGTCAAATTGCTTTTTCTCTTTTGCAAATCGGCTACTATAAACATTTTGGCGTTAAAGTCTTGAAGTTCGTAAAATATTTAGAGAGTTTTTAAAATCGGTACTATGTTCTATTTCATAAAACGCATCAGGGCAAATTTTCTACTATTAAACCAAATCGCATCAACATTTTTTGCTTTATTTACGATGTTTTTATAGCTGAAGCTATACATTTCTTTTAAGGTCGTTAACTCAGTTAGTTTTTTTATTAAAAATAAAGCTTATTTTTATCTTGCGCCGGTACATATGTCTGAAAATTCTTAGGGTTTCAGATCTCTACGATGATGCCTTGATAATATGCGTGAGTAAGTTTGGATTTATCACACTTTTTACCGTCACCGGTTTTGGCTGTATTTTGCGCTTCAAAAATCCTTAAGCCCCCAAAAGTCCGGGTCTAATTTTTATAAAATTCTTTATTGGTTTGCACTATACTTCTTATACTAGCAAACGGGGTTTTAGTTCCCCATTTGCTAGTATCAGTCTTAATATAAAGTTGCGAGAAAGTAGCCATACCGCCGAGATTAGCTAAAGCTTCTATCACGCATTGCTTTTGCGTCATCCAAGATATTCCTGCAAGCTTCTTACTTCAACGCGCTGCCGTCTTGCACGCTTTTTAGCGATTTAGCTGCCGCTAGAGCTGCCGACATCGTAGTGAAAATACGGGATCTTAAATCGCATGATGTTTTGTCTGATTTTCTTGCCGTCCTCGCTGTTTGACTTGCTGTCGCTAGTGTTGATGACAAGCGCGATGTCGCCGTTTTTGAGCTTATCCTCGACATTTGGGCGACCTTCGCTGATCTTATAGACGAACTCGCTCTCTACGCCCGCGTCATTTAAGTACTATACGTTCCACCGGTGGCGATGATTTTAAAGCCAAGGCTTATTAGCTCGCGCGCCAAATTTGCGGCGTATTTTTATCCGCATCGGCAAGAGTTAAAAAGACTAGGCCACTGGTCGGTAGCGAGTTGCTCGCAGCGATCTGGCTTTTCAGCAAAGCTTTTTAGCAAAGCTCTCGGATATACCCATGACCTCGCCCGTGCTTTTTCATCTCAGGGCCCAGGATCAGGTCCGCGCCAGAGAGTTTGTTAAACGGAGAATACCGCTTCTTTTACGCAGACGTGGTTTTTCACGCGAGGCTTGAGTATGCCGCGCTCCTCGTAAACCGCGCCGTAGTTGTCGTGAAAATCAGCGCCTCGCGCAAATCACCCTGCCACATCACGCGCGTGGCGACCTTTGCCATCGGCACGCCCGTCGCCTTGCTAACAAACGGCACGGTGCGGCTGGCGCGCGGGTTTACCCTCGATCATGAAAAGTTCGTTCTCGTAGATGGCAAACTGGATATTCATGAGCCCCACGACGCTCGACTTTAGCGCGATGTCGCGGGTTTGGTTTTCTACCTTTTTCGATCATCTGCGCGGTCAATTGGCGGAGGCGGTATGCACGCGCTGTCGCCGCTGTGGATGCCCGCCTCCTCGATGTGCTGCATCACGGCGCCGATATGAGACGTCCTTGCCGTCGCTGATCGCGTCCACGTCGAGCTCCACCGCGTCTTGTAAAATTATCGATCAGCACGGGCGAGTGGTTGCTGACCTTGACCGCCTCGCTCATGTATGAGGCGCAGCTCCTCGTCGCTATGCACTCGTCTCATCGCGCGCCCGCCTGGCACGTAGCTAGGGGCGCACGAGCACCGGATAGCCGATAGCCGCGGCCTTTTCTCGCGCCTCTTTTTCGCTTGTAGCGGTGTCGTTTCGCGGCTGTTTGACGCCGATTTTTAGAGATAAATTCGCTAAATTCTTTCTATCCTCGGCGATGTCGATCGTGCGTGCACTGGTGCCGATGATTTTGCACCCGCTAATGCTTAGGGCGTTTGGCGAATTTACAGCGGAGTCTGGCCGCCAAAAATGCACGATCACGCCGTCTGGGTTCTCGTGCTCGATCACGGCTCTAACGTGCTCAAAATCAATCGGCTCAAAATACAAAAATATCGCTCGTATCGTAGTCGGTGCTAACGGTTTCTGGGTTGCAGTTGTACATTATAGTTTTGATGCCCATATCGCGTAACGCGTAGCTAGCGTGAACGCAGCAGTAGTCAAACTCGATGCCTTGGCCTATGCGGTTTGGCCCGCCGCCGATGATCATCACTTTTTTTCTCTTTTTGCGCCGAGTGAGCTCAATTTGACTCGGCACAATTTGACGCAAGATGCGGCAGCTTGGTGATATTCGTCGTCGAGTAGAGGTACGGCGTGAGTGCCTTAAACTCGCCCGCGCAGGTATCAACCTCGTTGTATTCTAGGTTTATGCCCATTTTCTCGCGCGCAAAAATAAATATCGTTTTGACCCAGATCAAGGTTGTCTTTTAAATGTATCAGATGCGCGATCATCTTATCCGAAAAAGCCCATCGTTTTGGCCTCTCTTAGCAGCGGCTCGTCGTTTAGGATATCCATGTCGATGCGCTCTTCGGTAACGATCTGCCAAGGTGATCCAAAAACCACGGATCGATCTTGCTCATCTCATGCACTTCAGCGACGCTAAGCCCGTCGCAGAACGCCTGCGCGATGTATAAAATGCGGCTTTTCGTTCGCGTTTCTAGCCCATAAACTAGCGCGTTTTTCTCCAAATTTACGAAGTTAAATCCGTAATAATCCTTTTCCATCCCGCAAAGCGCTTTTTGGATGCTTTCCTTAAACGTCCCTACCGATTGCCATCACCTCGCCCACGCTCTTCATCGCGGTGCCTAGATACGGGTTCGCGCCTGGGAATTTCTCAAACGTAAAGCGCGGGATCTTGGTCACGATGTAGTCGATGACGGGCTCAAAGCTAGCAGGCGTGCCGGTGATGTCGTTTTTGATCTCATCCAGGCTAAAGCCAACCGCTAGCAGCGTCGCGACCGCGGCGATCGGGTAGCCAGTGGCCTTGCTTGCTAGCGCCGAGCTACGGCTCACGCGCGGGTTCATCTCGATCACGATCATGCGGCCTGTTTTTGGATTTATAGCAAACTGCACGTTGCTGCCGCCCGTATCCACGCCGATCTCGCGTAAAATTTTAAAAGCTAGCGTCGCGCATTGCCTGATACTCTTTATCAGTTAGCGTAAGAGCCGGCGCAACCGTGATGCTGTCGCCCGTATGCACGCCCATAGGGATCGAAGTTTTCGATCGAGCAGACGATAATGCAGTTGTCGTTGCGGTCGCGGATGACCTCCATCTCGTACTCTTTCCAGCCCTAGCAAGCTCTCCTCGACCAAAATTTCATGTATCGGACTGGCATCCAGGCCGGTTTGAGCTAGTTCTTTAAAGTTCGTCGATATTATACGCTACGCCGCTACCTGCACCGCCAAGAGTATAGCTAGCGCGGATGATGAGCGGAAAGCCGATGTTTGCGGCTGCGGCTAGCGCCTCATCCATGTCGTAGGCGTACTGGCTTTGCGGCGAGGTCCATACCGATCTTTTTGCATCGCCTTTTTAAACTCCCTGCCTATCCTCGCCCTTTTTGATCGCTTGCGGGTTGGCGCCTAGAGGGTGACGCCGCCCTAGCATATCCGCTTCGTATAGCTGCATCGCGACGTTTAGCGCGACCTGACCGCCCATCGTAGGCAGTATGGCATCGACTTTTTCTTTATCTGTGATGCGCTTGATGCTCTCTTTGGTTATCGGTTCGACGTAGGTCGCGTCGGCGAAATCAGGATCGGTCATGATGGTGGCCGGGTTTGAGTTTATGAGTACGACGCGGTAGCCAAGCTGCTTTAGCGTCTTTGCAGCTTGCGTGCCACTGTAGTCAAATTCGCACGCTTGGCCTATGACGATAGGGCCACTGCCGATGAGGTAAAACGGTGTTGATGTCGGTTCTTTTTGGCATTATTTTTTTCCTTTGTTACGACGTATAGATACGAGGGTATTGTTATGTTTACGTAGGGGCTTTACGGCCGCGCTTTTATATAGGCTCTCTTGGATCACGCCGGTGACCTTACCTACTGAAATCCCGCTGAAAAATATCCCGTCAAGCCCGCTCGTTACGACTTCGTCGCCCTCTTTTGGATTAAGCCACTGGGGGATAAATTTCACCGTTATTCCATCTTTGCTCCCGTGCGCAATGCCAGGGGATCTTTTTCATCGCCGATAGAGACGGCGAATATGCTTTTGGATCGTTTTGAAGCAAAGCTAATGGATTTCCGTCCTTGTTCACGACGATACCCGCACTCTTGCCTTGATAAATTAGTCCGTAAATTTTCAGACTCGTCGTAGCCGTCAAATTATCCAGCCAGACCTTGTCGTAGTCGCTGATATTTACGTAGCTAAGAGCCCGTACAGAGCTGGACTCTAGGGCTCGTATGCGGTCGAGTTTTTGTCAAGCAAAATTTCATTTAGCTCCTTTGCGAAGCTTGAAAGCAATGCTGCCGATTTTTCTAGCTCAGCATTTTTGAGCGCGAAGTTGCTTTATCTCCTCGCTCTGCCTAAAATGCTCGTTTACGGTATCTTTTACGAAATTGACGGCATCGTCGTAGGCGGCAACAATGCGACTATTCGATTTACGATGTAGCTAGAAACGAGTGCGCCCTTGTCAAGCGAAAAATATCAATGCACCGACAAGAGCGACGAATAAGTACTTACTCTTCATTTTACGAGTTGTTGTGAAACGTAATCTCCTCAAGAGCCTTGCCGGTGCCTCTGGCTACGGCTAGCAACGGATCGTCCGCAACGAAAACTGGAAGTTTTACGATATCGCTTAGATACTTATCAAGCCCGCGAATCAGCGCTCCGCCTCCGGTTAGCACAATACCGTTTTTCTACGATATCGCCGGCAAGATCGGGTGGCATCATCTCAAGCACGGTTTTTAGGGCGTCGGCGATCTCTTTAGCGGTTCGCGCACTAGCCTCGCGCACGTCTTCGCTCAGTTAGCTCCACGCGGCTTAGCAGACCGCTGATTTGGTCGCGGCCTTTTACGACGATGCTAAGCTCCTCAGGAAGCTGAATCGCCGAACCGACGGAGATTTTGATATCCTCGCCCGCGCGCTCGCCGATTAGGAGGTTGTATTTTTCTTTTTATGTAGTTTACGATGCTCATATCGATCTTATCGCCCGCTGTGCGGATAGACTTGCTGATGACTAGACCGCCAGAGATACAACGCCGATCTCAGTCGTACCGCCGCCGATATCGACGACTAAATTACCTTGCGGTTCACGCACGGGCAGATTGCTCCGATAGCCGCAGCCATCGGCTCCTCGATCAAAAATACCTCTCTAGCTCCCGCGCTTAGCGCACTCTCACGCACGGCTTTACGCTCGACTTGAGTTAGGCCGTAAGGCACTGAGATGATGATGCGAGGACGTAAAAAGCTCTTTCTGCGGTGAGTTTTTTCGATGAAATAGCGGATCATTTTTCAGTCATATCAAAATCCGCGATAACGCCGTCTCTCATCGGACGGATCGCCTCGATATCGCCAGGAGTTTTACCAACCATCTCTTTTGCTTCGTGGCCGACGGCTAATATTTTTTGCTTGCCGTATTTTTCGCGTTGTACTGCAACGACCGACGGCTCGTTTATGATGATACCTTTATCTTTTACTAGAACTAGCGTATTTGCCGTGCCTGGGTCGATACCCATATCGCTTGAAAAATCCTATTAGTTGGTCTAAAATCATCTGTATCCTTATGCGCTTATTTTATTATTTTTACGAAAATCGGCTTTTTCTTTGCCGTTTACAACCTCTTTGGTGATCACCACGTCGTAGCCCGCAAGCTCCGGCAGTTCGTACATTATATCTGTCATCACCTCTTCCATTATACTTCGCAGCCCCTAGCGCCCGTTTTTCGCTCGATAGCTAGCCTTGCGATCTCTTTTAGTGCTTCGTCGTCAAATTTCCAAATTCGCCCTATCTATCGCGAAAAGCTTTTGGTATTGCTTCAAGATCGCGTTTTTGGGCTCGGTTAAAATTCGCACCATATCATCCTCGGTGATTTTTATTTAACGTAGCGACAACGTGTAACCCTACCGATAAGCTCAGGAATCAGTCAAAATGCACCAGATCGTCGCTCTCTGGTGCGTCTAGCAAATTTTTCCCTATCGTCTTTAGAGCGTTTATCTTGACCAAATCCCAGCACGTTTTTTCCGATCCTGCGCTCGATGATGTCAGCCAGGCCGTCAAACGCGCCGCCGCAGACAAAGAGGATGTTTGAAGTATCTATCTGGATAAATTCCTGATTAGGGTGCTTTCTGCCGCCTTTTGGAGGGATATTTACGAGGCTACCCTCGATGATTTTTAAAAGCGCCTGCTGCACGCCCTCGCCGCTCACGTCGCGCGTGATCGAGCGGTTTTCGCTCATTCTGGCGATCTTATCTATCTCATCGACGAAAACTATGCCCTGCTCGGCGCGCTTTACGTCGCCGTCCGCGGCCTGCAAAGGCGGGTCAGGATATTTTCCACGTCTTCGCCGACGTAGCCAGCCTCCGTTAGGCTCGTCGCGTCGCAGATAGCGATAGGCACGTCTAGAAATTTAGCCAGAGTCTGCGCCATCAGCGTCTTGCCGCTACCGGTAGGACCGACTAGCAAGATATTTGATTTTGAGATCTCCGTATCATCCTCGATCTCGCCTTTTCTCAAAAGTCTTTTTGTAGTGATTATAAACGCCGACACTAAAGACCTTTTTAGCTTTATCTTGGCCAATTACGTAGTTATCCAGCACCGCCTTTAGCTCTTTTTGGCGTCAAATTTTGATAGTCTCTAGTTCGCTCTTCTTTTTCCTGCTCGCGGTTTTCTTCGCCGTAAAGCACCTTGTAAGCGGCAGTGATGCAGTGCTCGCATATAAACGCAGTCCCGTTTATATCGGCCAGTAACCTCCTATCGGCAGACTCTACCTCGCTGCAAAAATTACATTTTCTCGCCATTATTCTCTTCCTTTTGCTAATGGGATACCGCGCTTGGTGCTTAGGATAAAGTCACATTTTTCGCACCTGTTCTGTTGCGCGCCCGCTAAAAGCTCGCTAGCCGCGGCTTTTAAATCCCCGCTTTTCTAAATAAAAATTTATACGCCCTATTTATCTCTTCGACTGCGTCTTTATCGAACCTGCGCCTGATACCGACTAGATAGGCTTCTGATATAGGCTCAGGTTGCCCTCTGCTAGGGCAAAAACGGCACGACGTCCTGAGATAGCGCGCTAGCACCCGCGATCATGCAGCTCTCGCCCACTCACGAACTGATGTATCGGCGTCATACCGCCCACGACGCCATAGTCTCCTAGCTCCACGTGACCGGCTAGAGTCGCGTTGTTTGCTAGGATGACGCTGTTTCCTATGATGCAATCGTGCGCTACGTGGCAGTAGGCCATGATAAATGCGTTATCGCCGATACGCGTGATCCCGTCGCCTTTGTGCGTGCCTGAGTTTATCGTGCAAAACTCGCGGATCGTCGCGTTTTTACCGATACGAACGCCAGTGTTTTCCTCGGCGCGGTAGCTCACGTCCTGCGGGATGTCGCCCACGATGGCGTAGCTGTCAGATTTACCGCCCTCGCCGATATGCGTATCGCCCACGATCCTAGCGCCTTGTTTTTACGAGTACGCCGTCGCCTAGCACGGCGTCTTTGCCGACGTAGGCATAGGCCTCGATCGTTACGTCCTCGCCGATCTTGGCACCGTCCTCGACGACGGCTTGCGGATGGATATTTCTCATTTTGGCTCGCTTATTTATCTACGATCATGGCTTTTAGCTCGGCTTCGCACGATAGCGTGCCGTCCACGTAAACTTCGCCTTTTAGCGCAGATGTTGCCTTTGTGTTTTAGCACTTCGAGGCGGTACTCGAGCCCTGTCGCCGGGGCGTATAGGGATGGCGGACTTTCGCTCCGTCGATGCTCATAAAATAAACGACTTTATTTTCGATACCCGCTTGATGTTCGTCGCTCATGCTCTTAAACGCGAGTACGCCGCCTGCTTGCGCCATACCCTCGATGATCATGACGCCGGGATATATCAGGGTGGCCGGGAAATGCCCCTGAAATACGGGCTCGCCGATCGTTACGTTTTTGTACGCAACGATGTGTTTGGCGGGCTCAAGCTCGGTAACTCGGTCGATTAGCGAAATGGATATCTGTGCGGGAGTATTTTTGGATTTCAACGATGTCGATCACTTTAAACCTTGTGAGTAGAAATTTAAAAGCCGATTTTAGCCGATACACTAAGAAAAAGATTATTGATTTGGCCGTGGCAAAATTTGAGCCTCTAAATTTCCGCGCCCGTTTTTTTATCTCGAGCACGCTTCAGTGGCTCAAATTGCGCCACCAAAACCTCGCGACTATCGTTATAAAAGCTCGTCTTTAGCGTAGATTTCGTACCTGCCCGCGCAGATTTTGTCCAGCACGATTATAGGATTTTTGCTCGGTCTCCGCACAGCTCACGGCGGATTTCTAGCTCGCGAGGTACGGCGATGGGCCAGCAGCAAAGCTCGTTTACGCTAGCGAGTACTCGCCCGAGGCTCGTTAAATTTGGCTCAGTAGCAGCATCACGCCGTCTCGCAGCTCGTCGCAGATTTCGCTGTCTCGCTCACGCTTCGATTGACGTTTTCGCGCTTAAAATGCGAGTAAAGTAGAAAAATACGACGGCACGACCGAGCCGCCGATTGACGTAGGCGCGTAGCGAGGCGGTAGTTTAGAAAATATTTGCGCGACAGATGAAATTTCACGCCAGCGGCCTCGCGCTCGCGCACCTTTTTCATAAAGCTCCAGACGCTCTTCGATGCCTCCTGGCATCACTCGCCCGCCACCTCGCTCATCAGCTCGCTAAGCGGCAGTTTTGCGCCTCGCGCTGCTTGCTAAGCCCGAAAATACAGCCGCAATAGTTTTGATGATAGAGTTTATCTTTTTAGCGAGCTCAAACTGCGTGTTCGTGCCGCCGCCCGCGCAGTAGTCCACGGCAAATGTTTCGAGGCCGTATTCGCTGGCAGCCTTATCTAGTGCGCTTTTTGGCTGCGAGAGTCCTTTTCGGACTCATCAGCAGCGTTGTGGTGATAGATTTTTCGCCCAGCTCGAGCGCTTTTTAGCCGATTTCCACGCGAAAATCAAAGCAGTACGCGCAGCGCTCGCCGCTTTTCAGGCTCGTTTTCAGCCCCTTTGCGCCATCTAGCCACGCCTCGTATTCGTATTCGCCGCAGATGAGCTCGACCCTAGCTTTTCGCAGCTCCTTTTTACGTCGCGAAACCTCATCATAAACTCGCTGTACGGGGATGGATGTTGGGATCGTAGAAATAGCCAACTAGACGCTCGTCGCGGACGGTCGGCGCGCAGGCGTTGCAGGAAATAGTGGCTGTCGACGGGCAGCAGATGTGAACTAACATTTTACCTTTCTACGGCTTGTCTCGCGGATACTTTTTGCGGGTTTGCTAGAAATTTAGCTCGGCGGACTGCTTGTCCAGCCTACGCATATAATTCTTAGCTTCACAACCTCAAAAGAATTATCTCGCGATACCGCGCCTCTTTTATTTTAAATTTATGATGCCGCAACCCGACACGGTCGCACCCAATAAAAATTATCCATATACTATTTTGTCTTGAATATTTTGCCGATTTTACTAAAGTTAACTACCGATTCATTAAAGCTAGCAGCTTAGATTTAAAAACGCGCAGCGTGCTCAAATTACGACTAAACCGATTAGCGCCGTCAAGATGCAGGTCTCGGTGCGTAAAATTTCAGATTCGATTTTACCGAAATCTGAGGCGTAAAGTCAAGGCGAAGTATTTTGAGATGGATTTGAATGTTGTGCAGAGGTACTAAGTCAAGGCTAGACAAGTAGTCTGCCGCAGACTTCGATCTCAAACTCATTCAAGACGCTCAAAGACGAGCCGCCAAATCGCGGTAATCACTTAAAATTCTGTGATTTTCTCTTCACACTCCCCGACGCTGCCGCTCAGTTACTCTCAAACTGCGATCTGTTAAACGTCCGCTGACGCTTAGCCAGCTGTGCCGTGTGTGCGTACAGATGAGCTCTTCTAGCTCAGCCTCGGTTTTGATCTCACCTCGCAAAAACTCGCCGCACTCTTTTGGTCCGACCGAGTTTGGCGGCTTTGGTCGCTGCGGATATCTCGCAAACAGCCCGCGCGCCTCATCCAGTAAACCCTGCTCAAACATCGCCCTAGTGCGTTCTTTAATGCGTCCTCTTAGCTCGTCCTACTCCAGCTAAGCTCGAAAATCGCCATTGACGCGACGGGGGCTAGGGTGTTTTTGCGCAGATACGCGCTCACGGCCTCGTCTCGCCCGCTAGAGCGCAAAAAGGTGGATATCAAACCACTTTTGCAGTCGGTAGGTGTCGTTTTGCGCTAAATTGGCGTGGAAAGGTCGGGATCGAGGCTTGAAACTAGCTCGTAAGTTGAGAGTTTGATAGGCCGCTTTCTACGCGCTCAAATTTGGGCGTGAGACCCGATAAAAGCGCCTTTAGATAAAATCCGCTGCCGCCGGTTATAAATAAATTTTGCCGTTTTTGCGCCGATTCGCGAGCCGTTTTATAAATATCAAAAACATCCCGACGTCAAAATGTTCATCGGGCATCAGCAAATTACCCCAAAAATGCGGCACTGAGGCTAGCTCGTCCGCGCTGGGTTTAGCGCTAGCGATATCGATAAATTTATAAACGCAAAGTGAATCAAGACTCAGAATCACTCCGTTAAATTCAGCTTGCAAGCTTTAGCGCGAGCGCCGTTTTACCATAGCCGTGGTGCCGATGATGGCGAGTTCTTTCATAAAAATGCCTTAAAATTCGTGAATCTACTCAAATTTTTATCACAATTTACGCTTTTATAAAGATAAAATAAAGCAAAAATTTCAGGAAGATTATGCAAGAGTATAAATATTTTAAAAGATATTAACGGGCTGATCGTCTTTTAAACACTCGATTTTCGCGCTACCTTTTATCTTTACCGCGATGATAACGGCGAGCGCGCAGGTAAACAGCACGGCTTGGTTTGGCTGGAAGCTGCTTATTTTTGGGCGTTCTTTGCGCAGTTTCGGCGCGAGGTACCGCGATGGCGTTTAACCGCTACAAGGACGAGGACATCGACAAAGACTAAACCCGCGCACGGCAAATCGCCCGAGCGTAGACGGGCAGCGTATCGGCGGGACAGATTGCAAATTTTTATCGCCGCAAAACGCCGCCATCTTCGTGCTTGTCGCCTATCTCGTAAACGATCTTGCGTTTTTGGCTGAGCTTTCCGATCCTAGCCGTACTTGGCGGATATTCGCTTTTAAGCGTTTTGAGCGAGCTAGCGCACCTGGTTTTAGGCCTCTCGCTGGGTCTTGCGCCGATAGCTGGAGCCGTCGCCGTTGCGGGCGAGATACCGCTTTTGGCGTGCTGCTCTGCCTTGGCGTGATGTTTTTGGGTGGCGGGGATTTGACCTGCTTTATTCGCTTCAGGATATCGGAGTTGACCGCGAGCACGGGCTTTTTAGCATCCCTAGTGTTTACGGCGAAAAGGCTACGATGTTTATCTCGGCGATCTTTCACGCCACGGCCGTGATATTTTTGGTTGCTTTTTGCGTGGGCGGGAGGGCTTGGCGCGGCGGCGTATGCTGGCATTTTGCTCTGCGGTGGCATCTTGGTTGCCGAACACCGCATCGTTAGGCGAGATTTTAGCAAGATCGACCGCGCGTTTTTCACGCTAAACGGCTATCTGGGCATACTTTTTTCGTTTTCGTTTGGGCTAGCCTATGAGACTGGTTCCAGCAAATTTAGACATAGTTTTTGGGGAAATCGGCGAGCGAGAGAGTGATTTTTGCGCCGTTCGACAAACTAAAGCGGCAACGAGGGACGATCCGCTGGGAGCATGGATGAAGCGCGCCAAAGCAAGGGCGACACGAAAGAAAGCGATCAGGGTGATACTAACGCTACTTGTCGAGCTTCACCGCCGAAATTTGACGAGCTAAACGCCTATAAAAAAATGAATTATAAAACTAGAGCTTGCTCAATCTAGCGCGCTTGACGGGATAAATTTTGAAAAATTTTAGGATAAAAGAGGCTAAATTTAAAGAAGGTGTGGGGCTACTACGGACGCATTTTTATGCCTATTTTTCCAAAAGCGAGACGTGGCGATATTTTTTTGAAGCGCTAGATGAAAAACCGCCAAAATCACGCGCATAAACGAGAGCGACGAGAGCGACTACAACAGCTACGTGACAGCCAGAGGCGCGCCATGATAAGAGAACTAAAGGAGATGAACGATGAGTAACGATTTGATAATATTTGTCATTTTCGGGCTGATTTTTGACGGTGCTTTTCGTGCTGGTTTTTATAAAAAGATTTAGAGGCGGCAAGAGAGTACCAAGATACGAAAAAGCGATCGAAAGCCTAATGCAAGAGCTTCACGCCGTAAAAAAACAGGTTGCAAATTACAGCCAAAAGCAGAGCCGGCCGGAATTGACGTAGTGCAACTAGAAAACAACCTCGAACAGCGTCTAAATGAAAAATAAATCAATAACTCCGATAATAAACACCCTCAAGGCATCAAGCTCGATAGATAACTTCCAAAGCCAGCAGCAAGATAGGCTATTTGCGCTTGAAGAGCGCACCAAAAAGCATCAGCAAGATCTCGGCTCCAAACGGCGGGGACGACGAAAAGCGCATCGTGCAGATGTATAGCGAAGGCATAAAAAGCGTCGAAAGCATCGCAAAAGAGCTGTGCGTAGGCGTCGGCAAGGTCGAGCTGACGCTAAGATTGCGGGAGCTGGTTGAGTGTTAAAACCAAGGCGCGAAATATAAAAATAACATTATTTTTCATACGCGAATTTTAAAATTTGAGCAACTTCCTATAATGCCTTCTAACCAAATCAAAAATTAAATGGTTTGATACAAATTTAGGGGCGAAAAATGTTAATAGACGGGCACGGACGGACGGTTGATTATCTGCGTATTTCGGTCACGCAAAGATGCAACTTTAGATGCAAATACTGCATGCCTAAAACTCCGTTTAGCTGGGAACCGAGGAAAAAGTTTACTGAGCTTTGAGGAGCTGTTTTTGATTTGTCAAAGTCTGCTAGACGAAGGCGTAAAAAGATCCGTATTACTGACGGCGAACCGCTACTGCGCAAGGACTTGGACACGTTATCGCGATGATAAAGCGAGCACAGTCAGACGTCGATCTAGCCATCACGACAAACGGCTTTATGCTCAAACACTATGCCAAAAGCCCTAAAAAAACGCGGGTTTAAAGCGCATAAATATGTCGCTTGATAGCTTAAAACAGAAAAAGCCAAATTCTCGCGCAAAAAGCGTCTTGCACGAGGTTTTAGCGGGCCTTGACGCTGCGCTTGAAGCCGGGCTAAAAGTCAAGCTAAACACCGTCGCGCTAAGAGGCGTAAACGACGATGAGGATCGTCTCTTTGCTAGAGTTTGCGCGCTCTATGGGTTGTCAAATTCGCTTTATCGAATACATGGAAAATATCACGCAAATGACGAGCTAAAAAGGCATGAAATCGGCCGAGGTACTGGACGTCATCGCGCAAAAAATATCGTTTTACTGCGGCTGAAAAATCCCGACCAGCCCAGCTAGCATCTACCGACTAGAGGACGGTTACACCTTTGGCGTCATCGACCCGCACAAGCACGACTTTTGCGAGCTGCAACCGCACTACGCCTCACGGCCGAGGGCATCTCATCCCGTGCCTGTATTTCGAGGATGCGATGAGTATAAAAGATGCCGTTAGAAAGGGCGATAGTGCGGGCGCTAGCGAGATATTGCGACAAGTGTTGCAAAATAAGCCAAAAAGAAAACAAATGGGCGATCGGCGCTCAAAAGCGAGACCTCAAGCCGCGCCTTTTTACCAAACAGGCGGCTGGTGAGGCTCAAATTTATGCCAAATTGACGTAAATTAGCCTGCTTTTTCATTTGAATCAAATTGGCTAAGTCCAATACTTTATATTTTTACCCATCAAATTTACAGCCGTTTTTCTACTAAAAGGCCACTCAAATTTGACGTAAAAATCCGCCTAACTCCATAAAAACCACCCTTCAAATTACATATAATCGCCCAAAATTTAAAAAGGCGAGGTGAGTTTAAACCTGGTCGAGAGTTTTTGAGTATCCAAGGCGAAGGCGCGAGCAGCGGCCGTTTGGCGATTTTCTTGCGCTTTGCGGGCTGCAATCTAAACTGCGCAGGCTTTGGCGTACGGGCCATTTCGCCCAAAACCGGCGAGACGCTAACTGGCTGCGACGATCCGCGCCGGTTTTACGGGGCATTTTTCGTATCAAAAATCACCCGCACCGACGAACTCATAAAAATAACGCAGTGAGCGCAAATTACGCCAAAAACCCATCATTGTGCATCACCGGCGGCGAACCGCTACTGCATCACAAAAACCAGATTTCGCTAGATGAATTACGCGATCAGCGAGTGCTACGAGCCGCATTTTGAGACGAACGGCACGATTGAGGTGGATTTTTGCCGATCGGAAATTATAAAAGTGCCGTTTGCCGTCGGCGTCAAGCTCGAAAATAGCGGCGAAAGCGAAGCTAAGCGCATAAATCCCGTCAGCGCTAAAAGCCATAAAACACAACTCCACAGGTAGTTTTATACAAGTCGTCCTTGATAAAAAGCGTAGAAAACAGGTCGGCGATAGCGCAAATTCGCGTATTTAGAGCTTTGCGACGCGGAAGTCTTTTGTATGCCGCAGGTTGTGATAAAATAAGCCTTGAGCAAAACGCCCCTATCCGTCGCGCAGTTTGCGATCACGCACCGGCTTTAACTACTCCGATCGCCTGCATATCAGGGCTTTGGGGTGCGAAAGAAGGGGTTTAGGGGCGTCAGTTAACCCGCAACTACGGCGCAAAACGATAGTTAATAAACGGAGCCAAGATGATAATAAGAAAAAATGTTTAAATTGAAAACGCTCACATCGTTAGATTTTTGTAGCTCAAAACGCTGCAAAACCAGTATCCACGGGCACTCTTACAGGGCTGAAATTTTACTTGAGTCAAATTTTCTCGATAATGCGGGGAAAGGTGTAGTGACTTTGGTCTGATGAAGCGTGACATCGGCTGCATCATCGATAGCTTTGATCACTGCGACGACGATATTTAGCGGAGATAGTGCCGAAAGTATAAAAATGACCTCAAAAGCACTCCGCTCGCTGGATCGAGGATCCGCTAAATCCCTCCGCCAGAGCAGTTTTGTAGGATATTTTTCGTGATGATCGATGGGCTTTTAAAAACCACGCAGATGCAAAACGGAGAGCGCGGTGAAGCTTCACAGCGTCATCGTCCACGAGACCGACACGGGCTACGCGCAGTGCTTTAGAGAGGATGCGTATAACGCCAAAATGGGCGAGGGATAAATTTGAAGCAAGATCGTCTTTTCGAGGGCGTTAGAGCCGAGTGGGAGGACGCGAGCTGTTTGAAAAATCAAGCTAGGCATAGTAAATCCAAAGGAGGTCTAGCGCAAATGAGGAAAGTTTTTGCGATTTTGACGCTGGCGGCGCTGTTTTTGGCGGTTGCGAGGAGAAAAAGAGCCCGCATCGCTGGATCTTGGTGGCACTGTACCTAGCGACGTACCTATCGCGTCAAAAGCGACGCAAACGTAAGTATCGACGAAAAATATGCCGCCCGAGCCGGTGCCTGAAAAATGAAATTTGACGAACACCTATCAGGCTCTACGAGCTGGCGCGCTCCATCCCATCGGCCTTGCCTTTACGCTCTTTAGCGCTCGTCGCGGCTCATTTTTTCAGCTTGATAAATTTTCGGTGTAGAATTCGCTCGCCTACACTAAGCGCATCAGGCTGTTTTGCCCACATACTCGCGTTTTTAGCGGCGATGATGCACGGGGCTGCTTTTTGATGAGCGTTTTTACTTTTATCCGAGTTTCAAAGCTATCGTGATGATCGCGGTTTGGATGCTACTTATCGGGCTTGGGAGCAATGGGTTTAAGCGGCTAAAAAGGCGATAAAAACTAAGAATTTTGCCGATTTTAGAGCAAAATGCGCGCTAAAAATCGCGGCTGATTTTGTTTTTGATACTTGTTTACCAAGCGGGGTGAGATGAGTACTATATTCAAAGAGGCCAAAAACGAGGCCATCAGGCTTGAAGGCGAGGGCGTTTTTACACCTGAAGCGCGGCGCGCGTAAACGGCGAGCGCATCGACGCGAAGGTGACCGACGGGCAAAACCACACTCTGTAAAATCGTAAAATTTGTAGACAAAAGGGGCGCGGGCTAAATTTGATATTTTCGCACGATGTGGAGGTGCAAGATAGCGATCTTGCACGCTATCTTGGGGCCGTCGTCGATCAAAAACGGTTGACCTGCCAAGCCTAAACGAAATGGGCGTAGCTAAAAATCATATACGCCGAGTTTTCGCAAAACTTTAAACTCGATTTTTCGCGGCTGGAGCGTATTTTGATAAGCTCATGCGAGCAGTGCCGGACGAAACGACTTGATGCGGGTAAGGTACAAAAGCCTGGATGAGGCTAGTTGAAATTTTATCCAAACGTCGCTCTTATGAGACTTTGACGGTGAAAATTTGGACGGTTACGCGGGCAAGAGGTACAGCGATCGGGCCAGAAGGTGGATTTAGCCAGAGCGAGCGACGAAGCGAGTCGCTAAAAATACGGACTAAGAGCAAAAATATTTTGCGCTCGCAAACTGCGATTTTAGGCATAGTGAGCTAAAAATTACGATTTCGTTGATTTTTACGAAGTTTTTGTCATAATCTCGCCTACTTTTAAATAGAAAAATTAAAAATCAGACGATAAAAGGACAAAAATGAGAAAACATCCGGGAGATTTGTTGAGTGCAAAGTAACTTGCGCTTGCGGCAACACCTTCACTACGAAGTCAAACAAAAGCGAAATCAGAGTGGATATCTGCTCAGAGTGCCATCCGTTTTTCACGGGCAGCGAAAAGATCGTAGATAGCGCGAGGCCGCGTTGATAAAGTTAAGAAAAATATAACTAAAAATAATCCTTTGCTATATTTCGTTCCTACGCCGATAGGAAGGTAGCGATATCTCGCTTCGCGCTTTGAGCGTTTTGCACGAATGCGAGATACTCTTTTGCGAAGATACCAGAGTCGCAAAAATCCCTCATAAACCATATTAAATACGCGTTTTGACGCAAATATAAATATACAGGGTATCTCGCTACACACGCATAATGAAGATGAAAGTACATCAAAATCGAGCTTGAATTTTTGATAAAAACGTAGCGTTTTTAAGCGATGCAGGCATGCCCGGTATCAGCGATCCGGGAGCCGAGCTCAGTACTACTGCTATAAAAACGGAATCGCGTATGAAGTATTAAGCGGTTCAAACGCCGCACTCTTAGCCGTCGTCGCGGCGGACTTTGCGAGAAGGAATTTTGTTTTTCTAGGATTTTTACCAAACAACGGTAAAGAGCGAGCCGCGGCTATCAAAATGCGCTAAAGTCGCCTTTCCCGACAGTCATTTACGAAAGCCCAAAACGCATACTTTCGCTCATATTAGACTTTGCCGAGCTTGAGCCGGATAGAGAAATATTTGCCATAAAAGAAGCAACAAAAAATTGAAACTAGAATTGAGCCACGGCAAGCGAACTCGCGCAAAAAGCTACAAGAGAACAAATTTAAGCGGCGAGTGGTGCGTAGTAATACAGAAAAATCCGAATTTTACCTTTGAGAAAATCACTCAAAACGATATTTTTGGAACTTGAAATTTTCACCCAAAGCCAAGTCTAAATTGCTAGCCAAAATCACAGGTCGAAACGCCAAAGGTACTCCGAAAGCTCACCCGCTAAAACTGCTCGTAGACTCAAACAAACAGCAGAATTCATCCGAAAATAGTGGCTACATTTTACCGATTTTTAGCTATTATCAGACGATGATAATATACGGAAAACAGCTATTTTTGCACATCATAAAAACTATAAAAAGCGTCAAAACGGTCTATCTCGCCAAAGAGTGCGACAAAGGCGCTATTTTCACAGATCGTGAGCGTCAGCGCGCCGATAAAGCGCGTGGATAATCAAAAAGCCCAGCTCTCGCACACGGCGGCAATCACCAAGGCTTTTTAGCCGATGTCGAAGAGTTTGAGTTTAAAAGTATCGACGAGATAAAAACAAATACTATAGCAGTTTTATACGGGACTTAGCGACGTGGGAAACATCGGCGCCATCGTCCGAACGGCGCATGCGCTAGGTTGCGGAGCATCGTCGTAGTCGCTAAAGTAGCGATGGAAGGCGTATTGCGAGCTAGTAGCGGAGCGGCCTACGAGGCAAATATCGCTCTCGTCGAAGACGGTCTTAGCTGCTAAACGAACTAAAACAGGTCGGCTTTAGAATTTCACGCCACGGCAAGCGGCGGCAAAAAACGCTCATGAGGTCAAGTTAACCAAAAAGTCGCGCTCGTCATGGGTAGCGAGGGCGAAGGATTGCACTAAAAGTCCTTGCCAAAAGCGACGAAATAGTAGGAATAAAAATGAAAAACGACTGGGATAGCCTAAATGTCTCGGCTGCGTTTGCCATATTTTGCGATAGGATTATAAATGAATGATATAAGTTTGCTAAAAGAGCTAGGGGCTTAGCGAAGTTGCAAGAAAAAGCACACATTGAGATAGAATATCTGAGCTACATCGCCGATAAGAGTACGAAAAAAATTGGCGCGCTTTAACGTTAAAGGTTTTATTAAAATTTCTAGAGCGCGAGCTGGATATCGACTTTGCGCAGTGGATGAGCGAATATGAGGCGTTTATAGCCGAGCACGAGCGAGTTAAAACACAAAACAATAACTATATCTCCTAAAATACCGGCCTATACTGCAAGCGAAAAAAATCGTCCTATGGTGGTATGCTAGGGCGGCATAATTACTATTTATGCGATCGGCGCTGATTTATTTTTCGAACCTCAAAAATACATCGGCGACCTCTCGAGTTTCTTTGAGGACAAAAACAAAAGCGTGACTTACTCCGATGCAAACGAAGTGCAACAGGGCGACTAAAAGTTGAGACTCCATCAAAGACGCAAATATCACGATAAGTGCCTCCTCTGCCCCTAAACAAGAAGACGAGATAAATAAAAATCGAGAGAGCGCTTCGACATTAGCGCCGCCAAGTAGAGCAACCCTTGCCGGGTTTAACGTGACGGTTTCTACAAGCACGCAATCAAAACCCGCAGAGCAAAACGTTAGTCAAGGTACCGAGCGAGCAAGTTTCAAATTGACCGATGAAAAAATGCATCTGTTGCAGTCCAAAGTAACGCCTAAAAGCGGTGATGTATACCAACTAAACGGACTAAGCGAGATAAAAAGTAGTCCCGCGCAGAAAAGTTTGGCTCGGCGTGATAAAGTTGGACGACAATAAAAAGAAATCTCAAAATGACCTCAAATGCTGTTTCTGATCGAAATAGGCACAACTCATCGTCACAGGACACGGAGAGATAGATTTGCAGAAATCGGCGATCAAAACATCAGTTTAGCGGTGATAATCCAAAGCGCTTTTTGGTCGAAAAAGATAAAGTTACGCCGCTCACATACGACGAATTCGTAGCTCTAAACAAGGGCAAATCGTGGTAAAAGCTTTTACTTTGTAGCTGCTAGCGCGGCTTTTTGCCTTGCGGCTAGCGTGGTGGATATAGCAGGCAGCTTGCTTGGTCAAAAATAGCGCAAAAAGCGACTCAGCTCTTTGGCGACGGCTCTGCATATCTAAACGCAAACGGCAAGCCCGACATTGCTAAAATTTCCAAATGTTTTAAAGTCAAATTCGCTCCTGCGACTATCCTACAAGCAAAACGTCAAGGTAAATATCCGGTATCTCGCGCCAAAAACAACCCGCTACTAATTATGAAAATCGCAAAAGACGCTCTCAACGGCCTGGATACAACAATATCCTAACGAGCGAATTACTACAACGCCGGCGGTGCGCTCTGGGGCGTGACGATCGATACCAAAGTATCCCGATCCGGCTCGCTCTACGCTGTGCTTAAAGAAAGCGGCACCGAGATAACGGACATAAATAGACCAGGCGAGCTATCCTACGAGTACGTCATCGACGCGTCAGATTCCTCTATAAATCAGACTCCAGTGCAGTTTTCGCAAGAAGTCCAGCTCTCAAAGCCGCTCGAGCCATATCTCATCGACGTTGGCGGCGCAAAAAAGCGCGACGATAAGCGCTAGCGCAGAAGATCGCTGGTCCGCCGTCGTGAGAATTTTGGATAAAAATTTGGTGATCGACGAAAAGCAAAGCAACAAGGCCGTAAATAGCCTAAAAGTCTCGCTTCCCTCAAAATGCAAAATACATAATGATCGACGATGCCGTCAGTCTAGAAAAATATCAAACGAGGACTCAAAAGATCCACCTACAATAAGGAGAAAGTATGTTTGATGAGATTAGATTTAATACCATAGAACGACTTCCAAACTACGTATTTGCTGGGGTGAACGCGATAAAAATGGCGGCGCGCCGAGCTGGCGAAGATATCATCGACTTTCGATGGGAAACCCGGAAGGTCGCACGCCTCAGCACTCGTCGATAAGCTCTCGCGAAAAGCGTGCAAAAGACAAAAACCCACGGCTACTCGGCGAGCGCGGGTATCTGCAAACTGCGCCTAGCCATCTGCAACGGGTACAAGCGCGTAAATACGGCGTGGCCTGATCCCGACACCGAAGCCGTCGCAGTGGGTAGCAGGAAGGTTTCGTGCATCTAGCTCAGGCCGTGATAAACTCGGGAGACGTCGCCGCGTGCCAGATCCCTGCATATCCGATTCACACGCAGGCGTTTTTATTTTGCCGGCGGTAGCGTGGCGAATGCCGCTAAAATACAACGATAAATTTGAGGCTTGACGAAAACAATTTTTCGAAGACCTACTTCACAATCCGCTCAGCCTCGCCGAAACCTAAATACGTCGTCGTGGAATTTCGCACAACCCGACGACCGTAACCGTGCAAAAGAGCTTCTACGAGCGGCTAGTGGCGATGGTAAACAAGAGCGCTTTTGCGTGATCTCGACATGCCTACGCCGACCTACGTTTGACGGATGCAAGACGCCAGCATCTTTGAGCCGAAGGCGCAAAAGACGTCGCCGTAGAGTGCTACACGCTATCAAAAGCTACAATATGGCGGGCTGGCGCGCCGAGTTTTATGCGGGAACAAAGCGCCAGCGCAGCTCTCAGATAAAAATCATGGGTCGATTACGGCATGTTTACTCCGATCCAAGTCTCCGCCACAGTTGCGCTAGACGGCGATCAAAGCTGCGTCGAGGAGATCCGCCAGTGACGAAAAACGCCGCGACGTGATGCTAGAAGCCTTTGCAAGCGCGGGCTGGGAGATGCTAGCCAAGCTCGAGTATGTTCATCTGGGGCAAAAATCCCGCGCAAGTCGGAAACATCGGTAGCCTTGAGGGTTTTCAAAGCAGCTTAACAAAAGCTAGCGTCGCGGTGACCAGGTATCGGTTTTTGGCGAGGCGGCAACGACTATGCGCCTTGCCTCATCGAGAACGAAAACCGCATCCGCCAAGCGGCGCGAAACGTCAAAATATCTGAAAAATTTGCATGAATATAGCCATTTTAGGCGTCGGCACGGTCGGAGAAGCCGTAGCTAAATTTTACTCCAAAACAAAAACTGATCGCGGCAAGATGCGGCGAGGAGATAGTTCAGTCATCGGCGTCGTTAGAAATTTAAGCAGAGATGTCGCCATCCCACTCACTGCGGACGATATAGATAGCGTCATAAAAAGCCGCGACGATATCGATGTTTTCGTCGAGCTTTGCTGGGCGTAGGGGAATCTTTACAGGGTCGTCAGCGAGTTTTAGAGCGCAGCTGTCGTAACGCAAACAAGGCGCTACTAGCCTATCACCGCTACGCCTTGCAAATTTAGCGCAAAACACGCCGTTTTGGCTTGAGGCTAGCGTCGCGGGCGGCATACCTATCATCAGGCCCTTCGCGAGGGCCTTAGCGCAAACCATCCCTAAGCATCAACGGGATTTTTAAACGGCACGAGCAACCGTATCTTAACCTCGATGATGAGCAGAGGGTCCATTCACGGACGCGCTAAAAAGCCCAGAAACTGGGGCTGTGCCGAGGCCGATCCGACCTTTGACGTCGGAGGCTTTGACACTGCGCACAAACTACCGATCCTAGCCAGCATCGCATACGGCGTACGGCAACCCCGAACATCCTGATAGAGGGCATCGGAAGGCATCACGCCCGAGGATATCTTTTTCGCTAACGATTTCGAGTACGTCATCAAACTGCTTGCCATCGCTAAAAACGGGCGACAAGGTCGAGTTGCGCGTCATCCCGCACTCGTACCAAAAGACAAAATGATAAGCTAGACAGACGGCGTGACAAATGCCGTGAGCGTAGTGGGCGACGCGGTCGGCGAGACGATGTTTTACGGTCCGGGTGCGGGCGGTCCGGCGACAGCAAGCTCGGTCATCAGCGACCTGATCGACATCGCCAGAGACGGCAAACTCCCCAATGCTGAGCTACAAGGCGCCGTTTGAGTTAAATGCGCTCGAGCTTTTAGATCGAGCGAGGTCGCACTGAAAATATTATTTTAGACTCAGGGTCGAGGACAAGGTCGGCGTGCTGGCTAAAATCACCGATTTAATGAGCGAAAACAACCTCTCTATCGATAGTTTGCTACAAAAACAAGGACGAGAAGTCCGTATGCGACGCTATTTTTCGACACGCACGAGCGTGGAAAGGACGTCAGACGCACTGAAATTTTGCAAGAGCAAGAGTTTGTAAAGAAAAACCCTTTTATGATGAGGATAGAAGAGTGAGTCCGGGACTTAGCGTATCTTTTCAGCAAAAGCTCGGAGAATCTGGCTGCGAGTTTTGCTAAAAACGGCTGCGAGATTCTCGCTGGAAACAGCTCTAGGTCGGTGTGGATCGACGTCGTCATAAAAAGACGGCATCTTGCGCTTTGTTGAAATCAAAGCTACGCAGCGCGACCACGAGGCAGAGTATCGCCTCACGCCCTATAATTTAATAAAATTTTAAAAACTATCGATTTTATCTGTTACAAAAGCGGCGCAAATACCGATTTTCAGGTTGGTTTAATCGCGATAAAAAGGGCGAAAATAAAGTGGATAGAAAATATTGGTTTGTAAATGCTTTATTTAGCTAAAATTTAAATACTTTCGTGTATAATTACAACTATCTTTTAGAGAATGAAAATGGGAAAATACGTAGAACTAACGACTGCGAATTTTCGACGTCGCTAAAGAAAGCGTGCAGCTAGTAGATTTTTGGGCGCCTTGAGTGCGGACCCTGCCGTATGCTTGCTCAGTCATCGACGAGCCCGCTGACGAGAGTTTGAGGGCAAGCTATCATTGTAAAGTAAACACCGACGAGAAGTGCGAGACTCAGCCGTGAGTCTGGTATCCGCTCGATCCCTACGCCTATTTTCAAAAACGGTGAAGTCGTAGAGCAAATGGTCCGGCGCACAATCAAAACAAGCCATCGCCGATAAGATCAATCGCTTCTTTCAATGGTTTTTAGACGAGGAGGCTGCTTCCTCTCACTCTCTCAGTTTTGCGTCTTTTATCGGTGCAGCGCTGGTAGCAGGCGTATTTGCCGCAATTACAGATTTTTCGCAGTATACACGTAGTTCTATTAGCGAGTTGGTTTTTACGAACAAGCTCAAATCACCGCGCCGCAGGATGATACTACGCTCTGGTTTTAGCTCCAAACCAATCAGATTGGAAGAAGTAAAACTTCAGCTGAGTTTAAAATCGTCGCCGTGGACTTGCTCCAAACGCGCTCTAGCGAGAAAGTCTCGTTCGTCGCGTCGGATATAAATACGATTTTAAAGCTGATGCACGTCCTAAATATCACGTCTTTGCCCGCTGAGCGAATAGGCGCAAAAAGGGCGGCGTTTATAAACAAGATTCAAAAATAAATAAATTAAAAGGAAGAAATATGTTAGATTTAGCAATCATCGGAGGCGGTCCTGCAGGACTTAGCGCGGGACTTTACGCCACTCGCGGCGGACTAAAACGTCGTAATGTTTGAAAAAGGCATGCCAGGCGGCCAGATAACGGGCAGCTCTGAGATAGAAAACTATCCCGGCCAAAAGGCCCTGGCGAGAGCGGCCAGACTTCATGAGTACGTGGGTCGCGCAGTGCGCATTTTGGACTAAAGCACGAGATGGCGGGCGTTGAGCGCGTTATGAAAAACGCCGACAGCAGCTCACGGTCGCTTGAAGGCGGCAAAGAAGAGCATGCCAAAGCAGGCGATCATCGTAGCCATCGGCTCCACTCCGCGCCGCGCAGGCTTGCGGGCGGACGGGTTTTTCGGCAGAGGCGTGAGCACGTGCGCGACTTGCGACGGATTTTTCTATAAAACAAGGGTCGCGGTTCTACCGCGGCGGCGACACGGCGATCGAGGCTCTGTATCAGCAACATCTGCTCTCGCTCTACATCATCCACCGTAGAGACGGGTTTCGCGCCGCTCCCGTCACGCTAGAAAAGGCCGCGCTAACGCCAAGATCAGGTTTTATCACGAGCGCCGCGATAAAAGCAAGCTTACGGCGACAAAGCAGGACTCTGCCGGTCTAATCATAAACACAAAGAGGGTGAGCGCGACCTAAAAGTGCCTGGCGTTTTCGTATTTGTCGGGCTTAACGTAAACAACGACGTTCTCCGTCAAGAAAAACGGCGAATCTGTATGCAAAAACCGAGGACGGCGGCCAAGTAAGCGTCGATCTAAAGATGCAAACTGGCGTGCCGGGGTTATTTGCCGCGGGTGACATCAGAAAAGACGCGCCAAAACAAGTCATCGTAGCCGCAGGAGACGGCGCGAAGTAGCCTTAGCGCACTTAGCTATATCGAGAGCCTCACACATGAGTTTCTCACGGTAGCCGAGCTTTTTCGGCTAATCTCTCTTTTACTCAATGTTTCCCAGTTACCGAGTTTTTGCCTGTATTCTTTCACATTTGATCAATTGCCTTGAGTTTGAAATTTCTCCCGCATTTTCCAAATCCCTCACCCCCAAATTCCTCATAATTATGACTGTCCTTTGGCTAAGATTTCGCCGATTGAGCGAAGCAAAGGATCAAATTGCACGCCTTCATAAAATATTTAAAAACAGTTTTATACGCCGCGCTATTTTTAGGACTTTATCTTTTGGCGGATAAGTACGGACTGTTTTGCTGAATTTATCAATGAATTATCGACTCGGCTTTGCCAAATAAATTTCAGTCGAGAGTTGGATGTTGATTTTAATCGTCTGTTTGTGGCGCTTCTTGAGTCTTTGTAGTGAGCGTAATATTTTCTCTTCTTCTCTCATTTTACTCTCCTTTAAAGTAATTTTTAAATCTGCATCAAAAATGTATAGTAACACGTATCCTAGTATTCAAATCTATTTTTGGAAAAAGTGTTCATAACTAAAAAATTCTTTTATCATCACATATACTTTCGCTATACTCGCCAGCACTATAATCGGTGACCTCTTAAACATAAAACATCTCTGTTGAAAAGCAATAGTTTCATTTGTTTTATTGTCTATGATTCTCATTGTGTCGAGTGAAAGTATTTAGAAGCGAACTGATTTTAAACTTACCTTGCATACTAGGACTGTATAGATTTCATCTTAGGCATCTTGTCTTTCAGTAGTTATGATTTTATTCGAGTCGATTATTTTTATGATTCTAGCTCTGATATCATCATAGTGCGACGTCTTATCCCTAGCTCTTGCTTTACCTCTTTTGCTATCTTGTCGTATTCGTCTTGATTTTTTCGTAATGATATATGGCTACGTTTCCGTCGGGTAAATTAAAGCTGAGTTTTTGAGATGAATGTCGTCAGGTAGTGTTCATCATATTCATATATCTCACGTTAAAGCCGTTAAAAACGTATCCTCAAAAATAAATACTCTGCGGATACTCTACCGTTTTATAAAGGCCTTTGGAGTGGTAGCGCAGTAATACACTTCAAGAATATTTGTGATGATGATGTCGTAAGTAGGGATTAGAAATGAGTGCAGCCGCACACGCCTGATCCAAAATCTTTAGTGTATTTTGCAGTGATGACCATCACTGCGCGCTATCCGCCATATAAGGAATAACGTAAAAAGAGCTAAGATTATCATATCCATAGCGTATCCTTTTTAGTTGTCGGCAAAACGGAACGGTACAGTTTTTACCTCGTGCCCTAAAATATGCGACAATAAAACCGCAACTGATGAACGGACCGCTTCGCATCTTTTGCAAATCATTGATAAAATGATAGTGCCGTAAGGCTTAGGGCGGAGTTAACTTTGAGCTTCAGCAGGCGCTAGTAGTCAGAATTGACGCTTGTTTTACGAATTATCATATTGCAGATGTAACCTTCACGTTATGTGATAATGCTCCAAATTCGAACCTAAATTAAACAAATTGTATCACTTTTGCACTAAAGCTGCCGCATATTTACCTGCAAAAGTAATCTGCCGACCCAAATTCGTCTATTTTATAAAATGAAACTAAAATACTCAAATCTAATTTAGATATTTTAAAACAAATTTCGGTAATATTGCGCTAGACAAAATTTATCCGAAAGGAGCTGTTATGAGCGGTATTGCTTCATCGTCTGCTTCGTCATCGCGGTCGTCGTTATGATCGTGTTGATTTCAAAGTTGAGGGGTTCACCCCTTTATAGCGATCATGCTCGTTTCGCTAGCTCTAGCCGTCGTCGCTGGCATCGACCTGGTCAAGGTTCCCGTGATCATCGGAGAGGGATTTAGCGGGATATTTAAAAGCATAGGGCATCGTCATCATCCTGGGCGCGCTCATCGGTATGGCGCTGGAAAAGACGGGCGCGGCGCTAAAGCTGGCCGATATGGTCGTGCGTTGTGGTAGGCTACAGGCGCCCGAGCCAGCGATGCTCACCGCGGGTTGGATCATGGGCATCCCGGTCTTTGCGATGAGTGGTTTTGTCGTACTCGATCCGATCCGCGCGCGATAGGAGAAAAATCAGCGCCAACCCTGTACTATGGCTGTCGCGCTCGTGCGGCCTATACACTCGCACGTGTTTATACCGCCGACTCCGGGCCCGATAGCGGCCGCCGGGCTCGTGGGCGTAGGGCACAACCTGTTGCTGGTCATCGCCGTTGGCGCGGTAGTTTCGATACCGGTCTCATCGCGGCTATCTTTTGCTAAAACTATCGGCGCAAAAGTGAGCCTAAAAGAGGATCTCGCAGACGTCGGCAAAGAGCTACGACGAGATCATCAAAGAGCACGGCAAGCCGCCTTGCGCGTTTTTGAGCTTGCGCCGATGATGCCGATTTTGCTGATGGCGCTGGGTTCATGTCTCGATACTAAAGCTAGAAGGCGCGTTTGCGACCTCGTTTTATTTTTAGGCAATCCGATCATCGCGCTTGGCGTTGGCGTGTTATTTGCCGTTATCTTGCTGGCTAAAACGGGCAAGCTTAATCGACTGAATCTCATGACCAATGAAACGCTGTAAAGATCGTGGGACCGATCCTTTTCCATCACGGCTGCGGGCGGCGTGCTAGGTAACGTCATCGCTAAGGCGGGGCTTTGTCGAGTTTATGAAGGCAAACGCCCACCCCATCGGTACCGTTGGTATATTTTTCCATTTGTTATCTCGGCTATCATCAAGACCGCTCAGGGCAGCTCGACCGTTGCGCTACGACGACGGCCTCTATCATGGGGCTTTTTCACCGATAGCGCTCGATGATGAGCGCACTGGGGCTAACTAGCGAGATGGGCGCGGTGCTAACGGTGATGGCGATCGCTGCGGGCGCGATGACGGTTTCGCACGCTAACGATAGCGCTACTTCGGGTCGCGTTACGAACTGTTTCAGCGATGTCGCGGGCAGGGGCTATAAGACCCAGACGATGCTTACCTCTATAATGGGTATCGTCGGCATGGCGACGGTTTTGGGTAGTCGCTTATCTTTTGCTACTCTTGACGGCTAAGTCCGGGGTTGGGCTGCTATTGCGGGGCGGTGGAATGGTAAAGTTCGCTTTTCTTGGGTGGCGGAAGGGGGTGGTCTACTTACGGCCTGCGCAGCCACGGCGAAAGCGGTCTCAAGCCCATGGCGACGGTAGCGAACGTAGTGAGCTGGTAGAGCGCCCTTTCCTTGCGTCGTGCCAGCTGCAACAGCGCAGACCCGCCCCGTCTGCTTGCAGCTACTAGTGCAGCGACGCAGAAACCCCCACCATCCCCACGCGTGAGATGTGGCGACATAGCTTTGCTGACGCAAAGCGTCGCCGATTTTATCACTTTAGTAGGTTAGTTTGCATTTTCAGATACCGGGTCTCGAGTGGGTAAATTGTAAATTAGAAACGTGATTATGAAGTCAAAGGCGAAGTATTTTGAGATGATTTTTGGGGTTGCGCAGATGCAGGTGGCGTAGGCTGGACTTCTGCTTGCAGTTGCGAGTGCAGCAGGCATAGTCTGCCGAGTTAGCTCAGCCAGCTCCGCTGCTGCAAAAGCAGTGAGCGAAGCGCAACTGAAAAACGCTCAATACAAAGCCTTACCAAAAAAGCTCATGATGAAAATACTGAGTAGCGATCGACTCTTTCAAGGGCCCTCAGCTCTCTCGAGGCCCGCAACGCCGTAAAAGAAGGCATCGAGGCCTCGACGGAAGTGGACAGTGGTGGTAAAGCCTATCGGGATGGCGGCGAGCGTGGCGGCGTGGCGCCAGCGGAGGGCAGAGTTTATCGACGTCATCGTGCAAATCCTCTCGGCGAAAAGATCCCGCCAGATACGCGCTAGCAGGCGAGCTGGGCATCCTCGGATGGCGTCTTCCAGCCGGGCTCATGCTGGTGGAAAAGAGCGCCGAAACCCGATGAAAACAGCACCACGGCCGCTGATGATTTTGCATGCCATTAGCAAAGGCGCGCGTGTATCGTGGCATCGGTGGTGGCGCTACGAACGACGCGGGCACGGGTATGCTAAGCGCGCTGGGATACGAGCTTTTGACGAAAACGGCGAGCTGCTCGAGGGCAAAGGCGAAAATCTCACAAAAATCACCAAAATTTTCAAACAAAACGAAAGTACCCGAGTTACAAGAGTGCGACTTTCGCAGCTTGCGACGTGGATAACCCGCTCTTGGCAAAAACGGCGCAGCCTACGCCCACGGACCGCAAAAAGGCGCGGACGAACAGATGGTAAAGGATCTCAGACGCTGGGCTTTAGTAGCTTTGCGAGTCGACTAGCGAGCACTTTTCGAGCAGAATTTTGAACTTTAAGGGCGCGGGCGCGGCAGGCGGGCTAGGGTACGGGTTTGTTAGCTACCTAAACGCCAAACCAAAGCCTGGCATCGACATCATCATGGAAGAAATCCGCCTCGAAGAGGACGTGAAAAACGCCGATCTGATCATGCAACCGGCGAGGGGCGACTGGACTTTCAAAGCTCGATGGGCAAGACCCCGACCGGAGTGGCGAAGATCGCCAAAAATACGGCAAACCCATCATCGCGCTAGCAGGCAGCGTGTCGCCAGTGCGCCGGCTGTAACGAAAACGGCATCGATGCGTTTTTAGCGTATTAAACGAGCCTGCGAGCCCAGAAGAGGCGATGGATAAGCAAACCGCGATGCGCAATCTCAAAATGACGGCCCAGCAGGCTTTGAGGCGTATATTTGCTAGCGCGCAAGGGGTAATTTACGATTTTCTGCGGCGTCTCGGTGGGCGCGTTTGTCGATTCGCCGACTTAGCCGCTCGCTGATCGGGTATTTACGAGTCCGAGCGGATGTTTTTGCTATAAACGCGTCTTTTGGCGCGGCTATTTCGCTAGTTTTTCCATTGACATCGCGCTCTGACGCGTCAATACTAGCTCAAGTTTTTGCCGTCTCAGGTTTGCCGCATGGTTTATCACGTTGCAAAAACTTAGAACTCAAAACAAGACAAAAGCCCGAAAAACGAGGCTTTAACCAAAGCTTTATTTTTCTTTAGCTCGACTTCGATTTCAGCTCTACTTTATCCGATAGCGTAATCTCTGGAGGTGTCTAGCCCGATCTCAAAGAGCTTGCGTTTTGGTCCTCGCAGGGCCAGACGCCGATCCTTGCCGTTTTTATCCGCCGTGAAAGCCGCCAAGCTCGAATTCCAGTACCACGGGCTTAGTGACGCCGTGCATCGTGAGCGTGCCCACGACCTTTGCCTTCGAGTGTCGCTTTCTTTTCAATTGACCATTTTGTAGGTGATTTTTGTCCAGACTGGTCGCGTTGAAAAATCCGCGCTGCGTAGGTGCTCGTCGCGCTTGTCGTTTTGCGTATTTACTGAGGCGGTCTCGATCGTGGCCTCGAGCGCTTTGAGCTTGGCGTCCTTTGTCGTAGTCGATCACGGCGTCACATTTGCCGGAAGCTCCGCTGACTTTTGATATGCTTCGTGTGCTTGATCTTAAAAGCCGACGTTGCTGTGTACCGGATCGATCTCGTATACCGCGGCGTTTGCGAAGCTCGCTGCTAGCGCTGCGACTAGCAAAAGGGTGATTAGTTTTCATTTTTCTCCCTGTGATTTGGGTTTGAAAGTGTATTTTTAAAAAGTAACATATAACTTTTTGCGCAACATTTTGAGAAGACCTGAATCATATTCGCCGCCTGCCTGAATCGTGTGGAAAAATAATCAGGCCAATTAGCCCTGTAATTTCCGACGAAAACAGCGCCGACATCGCAAATGTGCGAGTGCGACTACCTTTAGCTGCCGTCGAAGTCGCGGCATTCCGCACTTTTAAAGACGAAAAGAGGTGCCACACAAGCGGCGCAAAGCTAATTACGTAAGTAGTTTTTACGCCCGGCTCGCCGCGTAAAAACGAGTAGCAAAAGCATCCAGACCCGCTCCGCCCGCAATCAGCGCGCAGTGTTGGCCTTAGCCGCGCGCAGTCCGACTACGAAACGACCGTGCGCTTACCCTTTAGCGCGTCGTTTTGGATATCGCGCATGTTGTTTTGAGTTTAGTACGGCGGTGTTTGTAACCCGACATGCGCACGCAGGCAGCAGCAATGCCGCATTAAGTGAACGCGTATAAAAGTACGGCCGCAGCACAGCTTAGTCAAGACAAAAATACGAAAAATGTCGCTCGAGGTCCTATGTACCGTATGCACCGGCTCTCACGGCGAAAGTGGATCGTGGCATATATCGACGCCGCCCAGCGCTAAAAATAGAAGCACGAGATAAAATCGCTCGCCGAATGCCAAACGCTGCAAGCGCGAGGCTAGAAAATGCCGCAAAGTAGCGCCGTAGCGACGATGATGCGCTTCATCTCGGCCGCACTCATCTGTCCCGTTTGGATTGCGCGGCGCGGCCCCAGTCTGCCCTCGTCGTCGGTGCCCTACCGCGTGCGCCGTAGTCGTTGGCGTAGTCGTAGCACCTGAAACAGCAGCGTCGTAAGTAGCGCCAGCGCGATATCCGCTCGCAAATACGCCCGCGCCGTATGCTCGCGCCGCTGCCAGGCAGTACGCCCGAGACAGCTAAGGGGTAGCGATCTAAAGGCGAGCTGATGCGTAAAAGAGCCTTTGCGGTTATCATTTTGCCTTTTGTTGATTTTTAGAGCCAGACTTTACGACAAAATTGAGGCTCACATTAGCACCAAATGCAAAAATAATATAAAGTGAGCGGATCTACGGACAAAATTTATGGGCATTGGGATTGAAAATTGACAGCGGTTCGCCGTATTTAGAGTTTTGAGTTAGCAATTTGCCGCCGAAAGCTGGCGTAAAAGCCCAGTTTCAGCATTAAATTTATCAATTTCCGCCATTTTCTGCCAAAACTCAATCGCCTTATCATCGCCAGCTTGGACGAATTTAGCTATTCTTCCGCGCTCGGTATGCCCTTTTTGCATAAGTCGCGCGATACCGATACCGGCTAAGCGCTCTAAAAACTCTCTCAAAATCGCTCGCAACGCGCCCTGCCGCAAAGCTCTTCGTCTCCAAGTGCCACATAAAATCGCGCCGTCCGCGCAATCAATCAGAAATATCCACGGATCGCCGACGGCAGCTATCAAATTTGCGGGACGAGTCTTGCCTTGCCACCACTTTGCCGCCGTATTCGTCGGTGCTGTTTAGCCGCACCAGCTCGCTAGCGTAGTCGCCTCTTGCGCCGAGCGCATACGTTACAAACCTCACTCGCCGGAAGTCAGAATTGCAAACTGGGTGCAAAAACGCAAGCGGAAGGTGACGTTCGAGCCTCTGCGCTTTTTCTAGCGCCCGCGTGGACGCGTCGGCATCGCTTTGTGTTAGCAGCCTCATACCTGTTACGCCCTCTTGCTCTAAAGGCAAGAATATCACGTGAGTCTTTATCGGATCTCGTCTAATTGCGAAAAACATTTGTATCCTTAAATTTAATTTTTATGCGAAAAATCGCATGGATTTTATCAAATTTTCATGTAGGGCGGTTAAAGTTAAAAGTGGAAGTATCTAACGACGCTAAAACCTCTCGCAAGTACACCGATCAGTAGTATGATCTAGTGAGAAATTTAAGCAATACTCCGTAAACTGTATATATAATAAAAATGCAATCCACAAGCAATGGCGATCCGCAAATTAGTGAAATCGCCTATGCACAGATTCGTACGTAAAATAAATCAAAAGCTAATCGGCTTACCGGCTACGATAGTGACTTCAAACCGCCCTGGGTCTTTGAGCGGCAAGTCTGGAATATGTTTAAAGATTGCAAAGCCGATGCCGACCTTATCGGTCATGGCGGTTGCTTAGTCGATGAGGGCTCTCGCCGTATCCGTAAAGTACTTCACGTAACCGTGTAAACGCCGCTGCTTGCCAAACGGAAATAGCCACCCAAGCTCGCCCGCGCCGCTGTTGGTTTTTATCAAAATGCAGGTTGTTTCGGACCATAGCCGTAAAGACGTGGCCGCGGAAAGGCAGAGCAAAGGTACTATCCATATTGCCGATGTATTTTTCGATGTCGGGATTGTCGTCGCTGCCCTTGCTCTCTGGTATGCGCGCCCACGCTCGCGGGATCACGACTAGGCTACCGGCGTAAAGTTTAGCCTCGAGATGAGACGCGGTTCCGCGGCGCGACTTCTCGCCGTCCACAGCCGTTACTCATGCAAAAGTCCCGCGCGTAGATAATCAAGACTCGGCAGCGCCTCAAATCTCATCGGAACGGTTATGAAAATCCGGGCGGTAGTTGGTCTCGCGAAACGGCGTAGAGCTCTTAGCCGTCTGCCACCACACGAGCTTTGCGGTAGCCTGCCGAGATCGTTTCATTTCATATCAAACACGTCGTAAAACAGTGGCTTTTGCAGGCTGATTTGAAAAGCGGTCTCAAATCTGCGCTGCCCTCGACGCTCGTTAAATGCGTGGGTTGCCGGCAGGAGGTAGTTTAGGTGGTGCATTTTTAAGCCCATTCATCCACGTCCGTATGCCTCGCCGCTTTCCATTCGCTTTCGGGCGCTCTTTGGAGGCGATCTTTGCTCCTCTACAGGCGCGTCCGCTACGCTATCTGAGGCGCGATCACGGAGCGCTCCATAGCGGCGGTTTCGCCGTCCTCGTCCGTAAATATCGCCTTTTAGCCGCTGGTTTATAAAGCTGCAGGGCTCTTGTTTTGTCGCCTTCGTATTCGAGCTTTTGCGGCGGCTTCGTAGAGGCGCGGCTTCCGTCTTTGGTCGGCTCAGTTCAGATCCACTGCGCCGATTTTCGGACTGGTCGGCTAAATTTTGCTTCGCCGTTTCCGTCTCGCCGCCGCTGCTGCGGGCTAGCAAAATCGCCAGTAAAACGATAATCATATTTTTCCTTCTTTTAGGCTTGTTCGTAATCTGCCTGATGGTTGATGTTAAAACTCGTCCGCGTTTGCGGGTTACACGATCTTGCAGCGGCAGCGGTCGCGCAAAAGCCCGATCTTGTGCTCGCCCGCGGCAAGCTGCCCGCGGCGTTTGCTAAATCCGCTATCCGCAAAAGCGGAGTGCGTATGACTCGTCCCGCGGCGATGACCATGTCGTCATTCGCCGGTAATTATATAGTTCGCGCACTGCCTCTTCGCTAACGAACGGCATATCGGCGGGAATGATAAAAGACGCTTTCGTTTGGGGAAGTTCTATGATGCTGTAAAAGCGCTAGCATCGGAGAAAAAGGCTGGTTCGCTCCGGTTGACGTATCTTGCGCGGAGGTGAGCGGGCTTTTGGCGCACCCTCTTTGTCGCGTCCTCGGTCCGAAATTGACCGCAATATCTCATCTGCATCGGCGTCTTTGATAAGCGGCAGGTGGTTCATTCGCCAATACTGGGAAGCTAACGAATATCGCGCGAAAAATCCGCCCGAGTATGCATCGTAGTGCGTGAGCGTCACCAAAATCCGCCAAAAGGCGGTAGCGTTTTGTCGCGGCCCATTCGCGAGCTTTTACCGCCGGCAAGGATGACGCATGTTTTCATCCTTAATTTAAGTGCGGTATAATAGCATCCGGTGTTTTAAGCGAGCCGGTTAAAGTCGTTGCAGCTATTTTTCGCTGATGATTTCTCACCGCTAAAGCTCATGATTAGCTTAAAACGCCGTTACACCCATGCGGCTTCCCAGTTTCACGCACCTTTTGGCAGTTCGGTCAACACGACGTCAATTACCTTTTAAAGCCCGCTTTTAAGCTCGGTGCGTATATAGCAAACGGACGTTGCAGGTTTGCCAGACAGGCGACCGATCTGCGTCAGGTCTATAGCGCTGTGCGCCCATCGAGCCTAATTAGCTTTTCGTGCGTTTTTAAGCGCAGCGCGAGTTTTGGCGGGTACGTCGTCGATAGCGTCGATCACGAAGATTAAAGGGCGAAAAGTCGAATTGCTATAAACTCGGCGTCATAAGTTCTTGCAACGCCGTTACACACTCGTATCTCTTGCCGGTCTCCGACTTTAACGGCGCCGACCGCTCGCTGTAAATTGACGGTTTTGATTGGTTATCATCAAAATATCCCTTGTCGATAACGGTGATTTTGCCCACGCCGGAGCGAGCCAGCGCGTCTGCGCAAATCGCCAACGCCGCCCACGCCGCAGATTAGGACGTTTGCGTTTTTGAAGCTAAAATCATCGCCAAACAGCCAGCGCGGGATCTCGTAAATCGGTCGTTTTGATCCATGTACCTCGCTCACGTTGATCCTTTAAGCGCGGTTTTAAGCCTGCAAGCTCTGCGTGCGCGGTCATATCAAAGCATGATTGGGTGAGCGAGCGAACTCTCGCTGCACACGCTGATATCGGACTCACCGTTTTGCTCGTAGTCGAGTCGACGGCTGTCCGAGCCAGTGGTACTCGACGCCCGCGCGGGTTGCCGGTGGAGCATGGCGTGCGTGGCGCAGCTGCGCCTGCCTGCGGGAACTATCCGGTAGCCTCATATCGCGGACGGAGACGGCTGGGATATTTACGTTTAAAACTGGCGCGGCGGTAGGGATATTTCGCGGTTTAATACGCGCGGAACGATAAACGTGACGGCTTGCTGCGCGAGCGAAAAGCCAGATTTTTTCGATACTGTCGTTTTATAAAACTGCGAAAACGCAATGCTAGAGTACGCCCCTGCAAAACGCCCTCCATGCGCCGCCCGCGACGTACCCGAGTGGGTGATATCTTCGCCCACGTTTGCGCCGTGGTTTTATGCCGCTGATTACGAGGTCGGGCGGTCTTTTATAAAGCGCGAAGCGCGGAGATAGACGCAGTCTGCGGGCGTGGCGTCGTCGAGTTTGTAAAAATCATCATCAAGCTGTAAAGCGAAGGGGTCAGTAAGCGTTAGAGATGTGCCAGGCTGATTTTTCGGTACTAGGGCGACGATTGTAACGCGCGTATCGGGTAGCTCCCCTTAGTGCGCTAGCTAAAGCATGAAGGCCGCTAGCCTCGAATCCGTCGTCGTTTGTGATTAAAAATTTCTTTCACCGTTTATTCCTTTTTATCACGATTAACTCAAATTTGACGAGGCCCATCAGCTTTCAAATTACCCAAAAGAAAGATTTTAGCACAGCTTTTATTATTTAATTTAAAGTTTTGGCCTATATTGGATGTTGATTTTACTTTTGATATTTTAGTTTTAATTACTATTCTCAGTTAAAGGTAGTAAATATATTATATTATATAATACCGAAATAGATTGAAATCAATCATAATAAACTGATAACAACTACTGTTATATTTACACGGTATAAAAATAAGCTAGATTTAATTTTAATTATATTAGAAAAATAAATAAAAGTAAAGCGAACTAATAATAAAAATACCGGCTTATAAATAAAGTTAAGTTTTATTTAAATTACAAGGAGGTTAGAAAAGCCGATTATGCCAAAACGCAAAGGAAAAAGCGTCTAAATGGGTCATAACTTTGCTGGCGGTTATCGGACTTACTGGCGGATTTGGAATTTTCACATTCTTTTTGCTAACGGTCCTCAGCATCTTACTCACGATCCCGAAGCCTGTATAAACTGCCACGTCATGAGACCAAGTCTATGAAGGCTGGTCTAAGGGCGGACATCAACACGTTACGACGTGTACTAGATTGCACATGCCTAAAGACCTCGTAAGCAAATGGCTGGCGAAAGCTAAATACGGCTTCTTGCACGGTTATGCGTTTGCTCTTGGATAATCCCGTATCGTTTACCGCAAGCGATGAGCAAAAGGAAATCGTACAAAACAATTGTATAGAGAGTGCCGTCAAGTTATGCTGAAATTGCAGTCGATCCAAGAGCTATAGGCGATAGCTTGCCAGGCAAACACGGGCAGTATGCTAATGCCAACGAGCCGTTAAAATGCGTATCTTGTCACAGACAAGCCGGACGTTTGCATAACTTTTAAAAATAATTCTAGAGGAGGAATAATGACTGTCATATATAGTTACTTTTCTAGTAGCTATCGCACTTGGTGCGGGCGTACTTACTCTTTTATAATGAGCATAGCTGCATAAAAGAAAGAGTCAAAAACTTACCGCTAATGCTCAATAAAGTGAGCGAACTTGAGCCTGATTTTGAAAAATGGGGCGCAAATTTCCAAATCAGCTCGATGCTTACAAAAAATGGAGCATAAAAAGCGACGCAAATCAAAAGGAAGCGAGTATAGAAACGGCTTTCGGCGGCGATTTTACCTATAGCAAGATTATTCGCTGGCCTGCGGCTACGGTGTTTTGGAACGGCTATGCATTCGGCGTGGATTACAGCAAACCGCGAACCCACTACTATTCGCAGATAGATCAGATCGAGACCAAAAGAAACGATAAAAGAGTATCTAAACGCTCACGGGCTTCCCTGCATTTGACAGGGTCAGCCAGGATATTTGCGTCAATCTGCCACACCGGATATTTAACCGCGCTTTAAGTTGATGGCGATTATAGCCTAACTGCCGATCCTACGCCTGCTGCAGCTAAGCCTATGCCGTTTTTCGACGTAATGCCTAAAGAAGAAGGCCAGAAGAGGAAAAAGCGGCTTGGACGAAGATGAACTCTATTCCGTATTTTGACGTCATGAAAAATTGCGGCCAAACACGGCGAGTATCCACGGCTCGCATACGAGGCAGCACCTGTGCAGACTGCCACTCGCCAGATGATATGAGTCTAAGAGTTACAAGACCCGCATTCGTAAACGCAATGGTCGCTAGGGGCTACCAAGCTGACGCTAAAAAGCGGTATAAAGGCCACCAGACAAGAGATGAGAAGCTATGTTTTGTATGCAGTGCCACGTAGAATGACTATCCTGCGAGGCAAAGAATCCGTTTTAACCTTCCCTTAGAATTTCTGGAAGAAAGACGAGCCGTTTAAGATCGAGAATTTCGACCAATACTATGACGATCAGTTAGCCAAAGAGGATGGATTTTAAGTTTGATCTATATCCACAAAGATACCGGCGCTAAAATCATCAAGATGCAGCACTCAGAGGCTGAGCTAAAGCTCAACCGGTATCCACGGAAGAAGCGGCGTAACGTGCGCAGAGCTGCCATATGCCGTATAAACGCGCCGCTCAAAAGATCACCGAGCATGAAATTTTAACTCCGCTCGCCGATATAAACGCGGCTTGCAAAACTTGCCACCCGCAAAGCGAACAAGTGCTAAAAGATAGAAATTTCGTTCGTACAAAATCGCCACGCTTACGAGCTAAGAAACTGCGAAAATGCGCTACTTTCTTTGATCCAAGACATAAAAACGGCCAGAGCCGAGCTAGCTAAGCATGAAAATTTGCTTCAATCGCCGATGAAAAGAGAAAAAGAAGCTATCAGTAAGGCTCTTGAAAAGACTCTTTACTTGCACCGCAAAACTCACATCCGCTGGGACTTTGCATTTAGCGAAAAACAGCTACGGCTTCCACGGAGACAGAAGAGGCGGCTAGAATCCTAGGGTCAATGTAAAAAGTGCTCGCCAAGGACAAACCGAGCTAGTTAATGAGCTTGCGCCTTATGGTATCAGCGTTAGCTAACCGAGGCTACTCCGGTTCCTGCGCCTGCTTCTTTGGGACACAAATATCCTATCGGCGTAGCGCCTACTGAAGCTATGAAAAAGTTGGCAGACGTTAAGAACCTACAATTTTCAAATAAACCCTAAAACCCGAGGCTGCGGGCTTGGGTTTTTCAATATACCTTATCGCTTCAAATTACAAAAATCTAATTTGCTTATAAATTACATTTTATTGTTTATTTAGCCGTTTTGAGGCGATAATCTTCATCAAATTAAGGAAAAATATGCTTATTATTTTTGCTGCTCTTGCGACGAGTTTGGTTTTTCGGTGCGCAGATCTTGCGATCAAAGCAAACTGCGTCAAGCATCGAGGAAACTTCGGAAGAGGGAATTTGATGAATCCGCAAGCGCGTAGATGAGTGTATGCAAAAAGATAGCTCGACTGCCGGCATGATACAGTGCATAGATGCAGTGACTTTGCTATCCAAGATAAACTCCCTAAACCAAAATTACAAAAAAGCCATGGCGATGCTAAACGACGAAAAATAAAAAGAGCTAAAAAGACATCCAGCGTAAATGGGTGGCTTATAAAGAGCCAAATGCCCGTTTGTGCCGCCTATGGGTACGCTTTATGCCGTAACGGCTGCCGATTGTTACCTGCAGATGACTAAGGAGCGCGCAAGAGAGCTTGCAGAAACTTAGCTGAAGACTTTGAGGGTAATCAGTGAAGCTGCTCGTCTCTTGTTTGAGGCCTCTGCAAATTGCACTTCGGGAGGTTTCAGAGCATCTGCCAAAGTGTGAACTAAAAGGCATTTTCGACGGAGAATTGGCTGAACCTTTTATGCGAAGCTCGGAGTTTTTCCGCGATGGGCTTCGTGGAGGTTTTGCCGCTTTATTTTAAGGCAAAACGAGCGATAAAAGAGATGACGCGCCTAGCTGCGCAGTGTGACGCCGTGCTACTCATCGATAGTCCCGCCTTTGAACCTGCCGCTAGCCAAGCGATCAAAAGAAGCCGGTATCAAAACACCCGTGACCTGCTACATCTTGCCGCAGGTGTGGGCGTGGAAGGCCGGGCGTGTGGCGAGGTCGAGGCGTACTGCGATCATCTGGCCTCGATTTTGCCGTTTGATGGGATGTACTACAACCGCTCGCGCTATGTCGGCCATCCGCTACTTGACGAGCTGCGAGGTGCGAAAAACGAGCTTACAAAGCGGTACAGGTCGCTTTATGCCGGATCCGCCACGCCGAGATCTTACGACTGATGCCGATTTTTCGCGGGTGGCAAGCCAGATAAAGACAAAGAAAAACTGCTCGTCGTGCCGCCGTTTTTGGCAAACGATCATGGAGTTTACCGGCGACGTTAGCGGCTTTAGCGTCGTTACGGACGCGCCGCGCGCATGCGCAAAGCGGTTTGCATTTATCTGCTCCAGGTACCGCGACGCTGCAGGCCGCGCTCGTGGGCACGCCGTTTTGTACTGGCCTATAAAGCCAAAGCCATCGACATAATGATCGCGCGGATGTTTGTGAAGTTGCGCCACATCGGGCTTACAAATATCATGTTTGATTTTATGGGCGAAGCGGCGCTGCACGAGGAGCTGTTGCAAGAGGAAGTAACGCCAAATAATCTGATAAAAGCCTACGAGAGCTGCGATAAAGAAAGGTTATCGAAAAGCTGCGAGAAAACTGCGAAAATACCTAAAACACGGCTCTGCAGCCAGCGTAGCGCAAATTTTAATAACAAACAAAGGATAAAAATGACCGAACCGATGACGCTTTTTGGATATGAAAAATCACGAGACGAACTAAAAATCTAAAGACCGTCGAGCGCCCCAATATCGTCGAGAGATCGACATCGCACGCAGTCACGGCGACCTAAAAACGCCGAATACCACGCCGCGCGCGAAAGCGAGGCGTTTATCGAGAGCCGCATAGCCGAGCTAAGCGACATAATAAGCCGCGCCAGGGTAATCGACCCCTGCCGAATACGAGCACGATAAAGTAGAAATTGGCTCCACGGTCGTCATCGCGGACGCAGAAACCGAGCTAGAAAAAGACCTGTATACGCTGAGTGGGTACGCCTGAGAGCAACCTAGAGCGCGGACTCATCTCGATCAACTCGCCTGGCTAAGCGGCTAATCGGTAAGAGCGAGGGCGACGAGGTCGCGCTACTTGCCAAACGGCAGAAGCGACGTCGAGATCGTCTCTGTTAGCTATAAAGCCGATCAAGTCTAGAGCCGATGCGCGGATTTAAAACCGTTAAATTACGAGAGCTCGGCTGCTAAATTTGAGCTTTACGAAGTTTTACCACGGCGTTTGCTAAAATTAAAATCCATAGCCGTAAATTGACGTCGTAAAAAGTAGGTGATGCCTGAGCAAAATCGTCGTAAAAGCAGTGCGATCTTTATCGCCGACTCGCACGAAAACGAAAATCGCGAAAAATTTTCTGGCATTTTTATGCGCGCTAAAAAGCGGCGAGATAGAAAAGACGCCGCAGCTGTTTTTGATGGGCGATATGTTTGATTTTTGGCGGGCGAGTGCGAGTTTTTCGTCCGATCACGAGCGATACGTCCGCGCGATCGACGAAGCTGGGCAGAAATGGAAAATTACTGTTCGAAGAAATCACGATTTTAACCTCGTGCCTCTGTTTAAAAACGTCAAAGTCTATTCGATCGGCGCTCAGCCGGTTAAAGTTTGCCTCGGAGGTGCGACCAAAGCGTGCTTATCGCGCATGGAGATATATTTTTGCCTTTTGTTTCAAAAATACGCTTTGAGATTTTTGCGCGTCAAATGGTTTTTTAAAAACGATGAATTTTTCGATAAATTTATTTACAAAATTTGAAGTTCTCAAAACGGATTTTAAATAAACTTAAACGAGAAAAATTATCGGATTATAAAATACCGAATTTTACAGGGTGAGTCGAGGCAAAAATGCGTCGATATAACGCTATTTTACGAGGCTGACGTTGTATCGAAGGGCACTATCACCAAGGCGAACAGTACACGATAGGTAAACAAAAATATATAAATATTCCATCTTTTGCATGCGAGCAAAGCTATTTTGTAGTAGAATACGACCAAAATATTAAGTTTGCTCGAAAAAGAGCATCAAGGTTTAAAATGCTTAAAATGGCACATTAAAAACCGGTTCAAATGAGATGGAGCTTGTTGATTTTTCGTATCTTTTAAGCAGTCGGGAGACAATGTATATGAGGGTATATACGGCGTCAACGTCGCTAAGGTGCACGGATCATCAAGATGCCAGTGAACTGCGAGCTTCCAGAGTACCCTGAGTAGAGGGGATTTTTGACCTACGCGGCGTCGTGATACCTGTCATGCAATTGGCCAAATGGATGCAGATAAACGGAACCCAAAGGCGGAGTTATCAAGCCTCGCGTTATCATCGCCGGGTCGGCGGAATACTGATAGGTTTTATCGTTCATGAGGCAAAACGTATCAGGCGTATGAGTTGGGCGGACATCAGGCGGCGACTTTCGCCTCAAACGCGGGAACTCTGAACAAAGGCAAGATAACTGGCGTAACTCGCATCGAGCGATGAGGTTTTGCTTATACTTGACCTTGAAAGCGTCGTCGAGGAGCTTGGCATTTATAGCCCGAAAATGGAAGAGGATCGATCAGAGTAAACTTTTTAAGTGGGGTTGCGCTAGTGCTAGACGATCACTCTACGGCTAGAAAGCGTAAAGGATATGTTGGAAAAGATGGGACTAAGTAGCTGAAGCAAAGACGGCATAGAAGGACTTGCTAGAATGCAAGATCTATACGAAATGTACGGCGATAAGCTAAGTCAATGAAGAGTGATTTTGAGCGATATCGAAAATGCCTCAGATGGACGGATATCGCTTTGCATCGACTCTAAAGAATAATCCAGATATGCGGGAATTTCCTATTATATTTAACTCTTCTATAAGCAACGACTACAGCCAGCTCAAAGTAAAGGAGGCCGGAGCTGCCGCGTATCTAACCATTGATGCATCGCTATTTTACCAACGAGGTGCTTCGCGTCGATCGAAGCGAACAAGAAATAAGGGGAAATCATGGATGATATGAGAGAGATAATGGAAGACTTCCTGGTTGAAGCGCTCGAACTAGTACAAACTCAGTGAGACCATGACCTCACAGAACTTGAGTCTAATCCTGAAAGACTTGAGCTTTTTAAATGAATTTTTCATGTCGCGCATACGGTCAAGGGGTCATCGAGCTAAATTTCGATATCCTTACAAAATTAACTCACCATATGGAGGATGTATTAAATAAAGCGCGCCGAAATGAACTAAAGATAACTCCGGATATCATGGACGTGGTGCTCGAGTCTGTGGATATGATGAAGGGCTTACTCCACGGTATCAGAGATACGGCAACGATACGGACGTGGGCATCGAGATAGGCGATATCTGCAAAAGACTAACCGCAATATCCGAAGGTGAAGCCCCGAGTGCGGCCGTTAGCGAGCCTGCACCCGTGGTACCAGAGCCTGTAGTAGAGGCGCAAGAGCCTGAACCGGTTAGTGATGGATTGTCAAATTGGCGACGACGAGGTCAGGCCGAGATAGAAAGACTGCTGATAAGAAGGCTGAAGGATCGAAGATCAGAGCGCGCGCTCAAAAAGCTGTGGCAGGCGAAGCGCCGAAAACCTGCCGCACCGGCTGCACCGCAAGCTCCAGCCCCCTCCATTCGGCACCGACTCCAGCCCGCTCCAGCAAAGCCTGCCAACAAAAAGAGGAGCAAAAAGTACCAGCTCTATCAGAGTGGAGCTAGCGCGGACGAGCAGACTATACGCGTCGAGGTTAAGCGTCTGAGATCACCTGATGAACCTGATCCGGCGAGCTGGTGCTTGGTAAATAGGCTGCTCAAATTTGCGACGACGTTGAGGAGAGATGAGCGAGAAAATTCGCCAGGGAGCTAAATCAAGTGGTATCCAGCCTAAGCCTAGTGACTACCGACATACAGCCAGCCGTTGAAAACGAGGATGCGCCTGTTGCAAGGTATTTGTAGATTGTCCTCGCGCATGATCCGCGATCTAAGCCGCGAGGCTAAATAAGCAAATCGACCTTGAAATCACGGGCAGAGGAGACGGAGCTGAGATAGATCTATCGTCGAGCAAATCGGCGATCCGCTCGTGCATATGATAAGAAACTCGTGCGACCACGGTATCGAAGACGGCGCTACCAGACTAGCTGCTGGCAAACCGGAAAAAGGCACCATCCAGCTAAAAGCCTATAACGAAACCAACCATATCGTGTCGAGATCACCGACGACGGTAAGGGATTAGATGCCGATATGCTAAAGGCACGCTCGATAGAAAAGGGCATCATCACCGAGCGCGAAGCCGATACTATGAGCGATAAAGAGGCGTTCGGACTTATATTTAAGCCTGGATTTTCGACTGCTGCGAAGGTAACTAACGCAAGCGGCCGCGGTGTGGGAATGGACGTCGTAAAAACGAATATCGAGCTAAACGGTATAATCGACATCGAAAAGGCGAAGTGGGTAAGGGCACGACGATGAAGCTAAAGATTCCGCTCACTGCTAGCTATCATACAGTCGCTTTTAGTAGGCGCACAAGAGGAGTTTTCGCTATTCCTCCAGCAAGCGTTTTAGAGACCGTGCGCGTGCCGATCGACGATATCTATACGATTGACGGCAAAAACGTGCTCAGACTACGCGACGAGGTGTTGTCGCTGGTTGAGCTATCTGATATCTTTGGCGTCAAGCAGGTCTTTGACGGCGGCGATCAGACATACGTGGTCGTTATCGGCGTAGCGGAAGCAAAGCTAGGCATCATCGTAGATAGCCTCATGGGACAAGGAGATCGTAATTAAATCAATGGGTGATTATCTCCAAAATATCCGGGAATCGCGGGAGCCACGATAAGAGGGCGACGGCCGCGTAACACTCATCATCGACGTAGGGTATGATGATGGAGATGTAAAGATATAAAAGTAGACATAAAAGCCAGCATGGAATCCTCAAAAAGGTTAAAGAGAAAAACCGAGCGACTCACAAGGTACTAATCGTCGACGACTGAGATGGACAGAACCATAGTGCAAAAATCGTTAGCCTCTTGGCGTAACGGTGATAGAGCCACTAACGGCGTCGAGGCTCTAACTATCGTAAAATCTGGCGAACATGCGCTTGATGCGATGCTAATCGATATCGAAATGCGCGAATGGACGGCTACACGCTAGCGGGCGAAAGTCGCAAGTACTCAAAATATGAAAATTTGCCGCTTATTGCGGTAACCTCAAGGACGTCAAAGATCGATAGGCTAAGAGGCGTGGAAGTAGGAATGACCGAGTATATAACTAAGCCGTATTCGTCCGAGTACCTTGAAAACGTAGTTAGAAAAAATATCAAACTAATAGGATAGAACATGAACGACAAACTAAATCAGGTTCCCAAAAAGACAAAAAGACGGGTGATAGATCCGAGCGAAAAGAGCGCGAGGAGATCGTCCAGCTAGATCCCTATCTTTATCGGGCGAAGAGGTATGCGATACCTATTTTAAATATCCAAGAGATAATTGACCCATCGAATACACTCGCGTGCCAGCGTGCCTGAGTATGTTTTGGGTGTATTTCGCGCGGTAGCGTCATCCCGTTAATCGACTTGAGAAAGAAATTTTCTCTAAATGCCGCAAAACCGAGCACGAGTACTAGATATATAGTAATGAAAGACGGCGATAACGTTGCTGGATTTGTGATTGATAGGCTAACGGAAGCTATTAGGATACAGCAAAATAGGAATCGATCCGCCGCCTGAAACGCTACCAGAGATAAGAGCATGATTTACGGCATCGGTAAGAGAGATAATAGTATTCGATTTTTAAAAGTCGAAACGCTATTGAAACGTGATTTTAGGATTAATTTTGATAAAGCTTTGTGTATTTGATTTTGATTCGACGCTGATGGACGGTGAGGATATAGATTTTCTGGCTGCGGCAAAGGCGTGGGCGATGAGGTTAGCAGAATAACTGCAAAAAGCGAGTGGCTGGCGAACGAGTTTTTCGAGAGCTTGACGCGCCGCGTTTCGCTTTTACAAAGGGGCTTGAGCTTGCTGCATGAGATGCAAATTGCTCAAATTGCCGCTCATGCCAGGGAGCCGCCGAGTTGATCGCGCATCTAAAAAGCAAGGGCATCAGGGTCGTAGTTTTTGGCGGCGGTTTCACCTGGGCACTGATAGAGCGCAAGAAAAGCTCGATCGATGCTAGTTTCGCGAATATCCTGCATCTGCAAGACGGCGTCCTGACTGGACTCGTGGGTGGCGAAATGATGTTTGGCTTTTCAAAGGCGCGATGCTTGCCATTTCCCACAAATTTGGCAGGAATCTCAAAAGAGCAGACGATGAGCGTGGGCGACGGCGCCAACGACCTATCTGTTTGAGTATTCCATTGAAAATCGCATTTGTGCAAAGCAAATTTGAGGCAAGCGGCAACTTGTTGCGTGGATAAAGATTTGCGCGAGATCGTCATCGATATAAAAAGGCGAAAAATGTTTAATAACGATATAATCTCATTGTGGTGCGACTTTATCGAGCGCGATTTTACAAAACGAGGTTTGTAAATTTACTTCAAAAGTGGCCGATTAACGGCGTGACTTCAAACCCGTCCATCTTTAAGGCTGCGTTTTTATCGGATTCTTATAAAGACGTCATACGCCAAATGGGTAAAATATCCGAAGGTGCTATGAGACGCTCGCGATGCAAGATATCAAGATAGCTGCAATCAAAAACTTTTGAAGCATTATGTAAACGGCGACGACGGTTTTGTTAGTATAGAGGTTGATCCTAGCTTTTGCGATAATGCCGCTGCAGCTACGGTAGATGAGGGTGCTAGGACTACGCGGAGATCGGCAGCGCCAAACGTCGTGATAAAAATACCCTGCAAAAGCCGGCTTTGAAGCTAATGAGCGCTCTAACTGCGCGCGGTATCGCGGTAAATGCGACGCTGCAGTTTTTTCTCGCCCGAGCAAGCCGTAGCGTGTTTGGACGCTTTTGAAGAGGGTAGGGCTTATGAAAAGGCACTTTAACGCCGTTACCAAAAGAGCGTAATTAGTATTTTTGTTAGCAGGTTGATCGCTTTTGCTAGATGAAAAGATGCGCGAGAACTCGCTACCGACAGGACAAATCGGTATTATGAACGCGATCATTCATAAAATCATAGAAAATCAAAAAGTTTGCCTACGACGAGGGCGCTGTTTGCTAGTACGTGAAGGGGCGATGATTTAGCAAAGGATTATTACGTAAAAGAGCTGATGTATCAAAATGCGGTAAATACGGCTCGCTTGATACTATCAAGGCCTTTATCGCGAGCAAAAACGAACCTAAAACCGCCGTTAGCGACGATAGTATAGAGAATGTCCGGCGTAGATAAAAGGGCCGACATAGATATGGAGAAGGTTTAGGAAAGACTTACTAAGCGACGGCTTAAAGCAATTTGAACTGCATTTGAGATATCATGAAAGCATTAAAATGAAGTCTTCTGGGTTTAATTCGATAGAACAAGAGATAGCCAGCTATGAACCGGTTGGCTCCGGCATTAATTTGACATCAAGACGATGAGCTTGAGCGTATTATAAAGTTTAGGAGCTAATGCCGTAAAGGGGCGATATACAAAATAAGAGATAAAAAATAAAGAAGATTCGCAAGAAGAGCGAAGTCATAGAGCTCAAGCCTGAAAAAGACGAGCAAAAATAGGCGGAATCGCAGATAAGTGACCGATCATGAGCCCGTGTTTTAATGGACAAAATATTGATTTCGATAACCCACCGGCATTAAAGCCATTATGGCGAGCTTTTAGAAAAAGAAGAGCAAGCGAGCCTATCAATGGATGAATCTATCAAAGCACGCTAAACTAGACAAAAATCATGAGTTGAGTGAAAACTCTCCAGGCTATCAATGAAGCGTTAAGCGAAATAGACGCTCTAGACGAGACCTTGAACATATGCTGATAAAACGGAGATAGCTGAGGCGTTGAGCAACGGGCAGTCGATGAGCGCCGGACGCAAAATTAATGATAATGCGCAAGCTTTAGACAATTTAGGCGTCGGTTTTCATTGTAGAAGAGGTTGATTTGACGCAAGGTCTAGCGAAAAGGATCAGTTACAGACTCAAAACCGTTCATATATCTCAAAATGGAGACAATAGAAAGCGAAGATGAATCGGATATAATCGCAAAAGAGGTACATTAATCCAATCTAAGTCAAATTTAAATGTAGATTTTTGGAATACCAAGAAAAACACGAAGATTGATGTCTGGTACATGAATCGCAAGAACAAGTTTTTGAGTCACTTTAATGCAAGCATATGAAAAAGTACAAGCAAAGGAGCAACGCAGTGCAAGTCAAAAGCGCGCAAGAAAAGCGGGATACAGTACGGCAAAAGAAGCTGAAGCAAGACCTGCAAGCGTAAAGATAGGGGCTGCGCTGGCCGAAATAGGGCTGTCGACCGATGATAGCGGTCTTGGAATGCCTCGCGATAGGGCGTCAATAATGCTAGCTGATGAAAGTGCTAGAAGAGTTGCCATGAAGGGCGTACTAGATAAAATACTTAATAAAGCTTATTGAGCTTGGCGGTGGCGACTTGCACGTAAAATCCGACAGGGTTATTCGAGGTAGATTTAACAGCGAGATATTTACCATGGGGCGATCAAATTACTGGGATTACGACAGTTCTATAATTCTTGCTGAAGGAAATTTACAGGATCGAATTATTATAGTCTAATGAAAAGAAAGAGCGTGGATTTTACCTATAGGCTAAACGACGACTATCGTTTTCGCTCACATGTCTTTTTGCAGATGGATGGCGTATCTTTCGTATTTAGAACGATTCGACGAGAAATTCCTACGATGTCGGAGCTTTTGCTCGCCCGTTGTGAAAAAGCTTTTGCAATAAAGTAAATAGAGTATCGTCTTAGTAACGGGACCTGCGGTAGCGGTAAAACGACGACGTTAGCTGGTATGATAAACCACCTAAAATCACACGAAAACTACCATATCGTCACTATCGAAGATCAGATCAGTTTATATATAACGACGACAAAAGCGTAATAAATCAGCGCGGTATCCGGGCAAGCATGTAGATAGACGCTGACGCGCTAGGGCTTCTTTGCGCGGTGAGTGATCCAGATGTTAGTATTCGTAGGCGGATGAGATCTAGAGACCATTAGAACTGCTAGCAATGCCGCAGAAACAGGACACCTGGCGCTTGCGACGCTTCACCTCTTGATGCAAAAGAAACTATCGGCCGCGTCATAAACGCATGTTTTTCCTAAAGAGGACAAAAACCGAATCAAGAAAGTGACCTTTGGCTTCGGTTGCGGAGGCTATCATATCTCAGCGCCTTGTCGGACTACGACCGGCGAAAACGCCTGTCGCTTGCGAACAATGGTAAAAACATAAGAATAAGATATGATCTTAGAAGATAGAGATAGTGAGTACGACGCGATAGAACAAAGTGAAATACCTACGAGATGCAGACCTTTGAGCAGCATTTACTTGACATAGTATACTTCGGGAATTATAACAAACAGAAGAAGCGCTAAAAGCGCCGGTAGAAGGAAAACCTCGATATCAAAATCAAAAGTGCTGACCTCGCTACGAGCGATGGTTGCCTCTATCGAAGAGGATGCAGAGCTTTTATTTCAGCAAGTTATTGCGCTCAAAGATATAGTAAGGCCCAGGTATATAATTGGGTATTATCTGCCTCTATTTTCTAGGAAAGAAATGATGTTAGAAGGTATCGTTAGAAGGTATCGGTAAAAAGGGCGTCAAAAGCCTTGAAGAGATGGTTATCTAATCGCCAACATTTACGGCAAGGGATTAGAGAACGTGCAGGCGCTTTTAAAATCAATGATTTTTAAAAGGGTTCTGCAAAAGAGAGCCTTGCGTTTGACGTAAAAGTGGGCGGAAAAACCTTGAAAGTCGTAGTAGTCGAATACCAAAAAGACCCTGTGACAAATGCGCTAAAACACGTTGATTTAAAGGTTGCGCTTCCAGGCGTCGTCTCAAAATACATGATCCCGGTTAAAACCTTTGCGGAACCCCGGTCGGTCCCATAAAGGGCGTTTTGATCATCAAAGCACGCTTAGCCGTAAAATGCACGGCTGGCGTTACCTAATTCATTCGACATAGACGTTAGCGGCCCGTATGACGAGCGACACCGTCCTAGTACGCGATATAACCGTTCCTGCGGGCGTCACTATTATCGCGATGCTGACCGCGTAGCGGTTCTAGGCGTAATAAAAGCTAAATAAGGCTAGCCTTGATACTCATAGTTGGACTGGGGAATCCCGGTCCCGAGTACTCCAAAACAAGACATAACGCCGGCTTTATGCTGATAGATAGACTTAAAAACTCAAATTACAGATGTGAGCTCAGTCAAATTTCAAGGCGATCTGTTTAAATTTTCAAAATCTGCTTTTTAAAACCAACGACTTTTTATGAACCTAAGTGGACGAAGCGTGAAAGCCGTCGCAGATTATCAAAGCCCTGAGCGCATTATCGTTATTCACGACGATCTTGATTTAAATTTCGGCGTCGTTAACGAAAAGGGCGGCGGAAACGGCGGGCATAATGGGCTAAAATCAATCGACGCGTTAATGGGCGCAGATTACGAGCGCGTTCGTATTGGTATCGGTAGAAGCGCGCACAAAGGCGAAAGCCTGTAACCGGTCACGTGCTTGGAAATTTGAACGCAGAGGAAAAAGAGGGGCTGGAGTCTAGACTACTGTGAAAAACGCGCTGAAATGAGCTAATAAAACAGAACATCGATGCCGTTTCGCAAAAATTCTCAACAAAAAGGCATTTTGTGAGCGGGTTAAATTGGCATTTTTCGATTTTTGTGATTCGTCACCTAGAGCTTTTTAAAGTGCTAAAAGTCTATTAAATTAAAAGCCAAAATTAAAAACCGTGCACAAATCTGCTTTACAGCAAATTCTTATAAATTTACTCAAGTACACTACCAGATTATCATTACGAAAGAAAAACGCGTTTTTCACAGACTCTGTCAGTGGAGCTGCATTTTCTATTAATTCACGCGAAAAACAGAGCTGTTTCATTGATACTTCGAGATGTTGCTCTTGTTTGCCGACTCAGTACGCAAATTTGGATTTAAAAAGGCCATAAATGAACCTTTATGCGCGTTACGTCGGCTGGCTTTATTTTAAATATTTCATGATTTTTATTCGTCGCGCTCACGCTTTTTACGTCGGCATCGACATCCTAACCAACCTAAAAGACATGCCCGCAAGCGCGAACCTAAAGCTGCTTTACTTCGGCCTTACCTCGCTTACGGCGATAAACTACGTCCTGGCTCGCTGCGCTCATTTTGCGCTGATAACGAGCCCATTACGGCAGATCCGCAGCAGTAACGAGCTAGTTAGTTTTTATGCGCTTGGTATCGATAAAAATCGCTGATCTACGCCTTTTTACATCGCGCTTGCCATCACACTCATTTACGTCGGGCTCACTTCCGCCGTTTGCTACGCTTACGAGTACGGGCGAAATATCGGTGAAATCCTCGATGAGCCCACCGCGCACGAGCTCGGATATTTTCTGTAAATTCTGAAAGGCCGAATTTGTTCATGCGGACAGCCTAAATCCCATTAGTGGCGAGGCTAAAGACATGCGTATGTTGACGGCGCATAACGGCGGCAACTTGCGCGGCGCTACCTTTGGCGAAAGCGCGAAAGTTTGAGTAGAGACGATGCGTGGCTTTTATGCTAAAATTGTGGAATTTGTCGCGCAGCATGTAAAGCAGCGAAAAGGGAGCTTGATAATCAAAACGCCAAGCGAGCTGGGCAAAACGGCTTGAAATGACACGAAACCAAAAACCATAGAAAAGCGCGTCGGCGAGAGCCTCGGCGATCACGATTCCCGATGCGAGTGGATTACATTTTGGCGTTTAAAGACAGAAGGTATCGAGCTAAATTTCGACCAAAACTACGCTTTATAACCTCGCTTTCGCACCGTTTTTGCGCCGTTTATGGTGCCTCATCATTTACTATTTCTTGCCGGTTACCGGACGATTTTTAACCTCGCCTTTAGCTTTTGAGATCTTTACGATCGCCTCGCTTTGCGTCTGGGGCGCGCTTTTTGGTGATGATGGTTGCTATGAAACGGCGTCGTCTCACCGAGAGTCGAGCAGCGTGCTTACCGATGGTATTTTACCCGGTGCTTACGCCTTTTTATCTTCGCGTTTTGGGAGTCGTTAAGAGAGATTTAGGCGACTTTCTGTAAAATCTAACCATTTTTAAAACAAGGTCGGTTATGGATTTTACCGAATGCACAAAATACAAGGCACCCCTTCCTTTACGTTTACGATTTTGACTACGTGCAGCACCGCTACGAAAGGCGCAAAACGCGTTTCACGCTAGAAAATCTCTCGTATGCTACGCCGTTAAGGCAAACTCCACCGAAGCGTTTTGGGAGTACTGGCCGGGCTTGGGGCCGCTTGGCTGCGTGAGCGATGTGGTGAAGAAGCGCGCGCGCCGCTGGCGGGAGCTAAAAGCTCACCAGATCATCCGAGCGGCGTGGGCAAGCGCGACGACGAGCTTTAAACCGTGCGCTTGGAAAATGGGAATCTTGAGGATAAATTTAGAAAGCGAAAGCCGAGATGAACCGCCTGGAAGTTATCGATGCAAGCAGCGCCAGCTGAGCAAGCCTGCTCGTATCAGCATCCGCGTAAATCCAGACATCGACGCCAAGACGCATCCCAGGCAGATCGACCGGACCAAATGAAAATGTGGCGTGGATCTGCAAACGGCGAAAATGCATGTTTGCACGCCGAAAACTCGCCGCATCTAGAAACCGGTCGAGTATCCGAAGCGCGTCATCGGCTCGCAGGATAACCGATATCAAAGCCCGTTATCGAAGCGGCAAAGATCGTGGCTTACGTTGACTAGAGATTAAAAAGCCGCGCAAATCGACATCAGATACGGCGTCGGCGGCGCGCATAGGCATCGTTTACGGCGATGAGAGCGAGCCTGATCTATACGGAATACGCGCAGGGCATTTTGGCACGGCGGTCTGGACGTTACCGTGGTAGCGGGCGTCGCTTTATCGTCGGCAACGCGGTGTATTTTCTAACTAGCGTGCTTTACGAAGATAGTATAAACAAGCGTTTTGTGGTCGTGGACGGCGCGATGAACGGCCTTATCCGCCCGAGTCTTTATCAGGCTTGCATAGTATTCTGCTATTAGCGACGCAGCACACTTGGTGCAGTGCAAGAGACTGAGCAGCTTCGGGAGCTCGGTTAGCTCTTACCGCGACGTAGTCGGGCCGATTCCGCTGAGGCGGCGATGCAGCAAAAGACCGGATACTCCGCCGTTAAACGTGGGCGATCTTTGTTGTTGCCAACCGAAGCCGGCGGCGTTACGGCTTTATGGCGAGCAGCATCATGACACTCGCGGGCGCGCTGCGGAGGTTGCGGTAAAGGGCGGCGAGGACTTTTTGAATAAGACGCCGCGAAAGCTTTGAGGATACGCGGCGCTGGAGCGCAATTTACAGGCTAAGGAGCTGAAAAATGCGAGCATAAACGACCTTAGAAACGAGATAGACAAGATCGACGATGAGGTGCTAAGACGCCTCAAACGAAACGCCTCGACCCTCGTGCGAAAGATCGGAGAGCTTAAAGCAAACCAGCGGCAGTGCGATCTACCGCGCGCGAGCGTATGAAAGAGCGATTCTAAACCGCCTCGAGGGCAGCTCGCATTTTCAGCGAAAAGCTGCCATTGAGGCGATTTATCTTGAAATTTTCGCCGTCAGTAGAAACTCTCGAAATGCCCGAAAAAGTCGCCTATCGGGGCCTGAGGCACCTCTACACGCACCAAGCCGCGGAGAGTCGTTTCGGTGCAATGATGACGCACGGTTTGCTAGCTAGTATCGACGCGGTTTTTACCAAACTCAGCACAAAGAGGCCAAATACGGCGTCGTGCCGATAGAAAACAACACCAGAAGGCGCGGGTGGGTGCGGACGCCAGACTGCGCCCTTGGGCGGTTTGATAGTGCTCAAGGTCGTCGGCTGGCGACGCGGCGGTCCACCAGGGCTTTTGCGAGCAAGTGCGAGACTTTAGCGACATCAAAGCGCATCTACTCGCACCACGTGGCTCACAACTCAGTCGCCGCAAAGTTACCCAGACGATCACATATGCTTTCAGCCGTCGAGAGGTGTCGGCAATCGACCGCACAGGTCGCGCAGCTGGCCAGCAGCAGGCCAAACTCGGCCGCCATCTGCTCTAAGATTGCGGCTGACTTTCTGACGGCGCCGATCTTTGTTTGAGATTTTCGACCGAGGATAACGCCGCAAACCGCACGAGATTTTTATCTTAAGCGATTTTACGAGGCGAGCGCAAAGAAAGTCAAAAACATCAATCCCTAGTAGAGACCGAGAGCACCTCGTCACGGCAGCTATAGTGGAGCCACTTTGCGGCAGGATGAGAGCGAGGGTGTAAACGTAGTAACCAAACTAGAGAGCCGCACTGATAAAACAGCGTCTGGAAGTAAGCGATTTTTATGCCAGATTTCGAGCACATCGACGACGACAACGCCCAAAAGGCGCCAGCAAAGCGATAAGCTACGGCCAGCGAGATTGCGTAAGGCTGGAAGCTACGTCGCGTGGATGAGATGAACAGTGGTAATTTTACGGGTAGCCGTGGTGAGCTGTAAAGAGGCGGGCAAAGCCCATCGAGGCAGTCGTGCGCGTACGGCATCGACGCCAAAGACGCCATCAGCTCGCCAGCAACGAAAACCCGTACGGTACGAGCCCTCGATGAGTGACGCAGTGGGCGAGATAGCGAATATGCATCTTTATCCCGACGACAGCTACTTCGAGCTCAAAAAGGCTGCGCTGGGCCAGTAAATCTCGCGTGCGATCTATCGTACAGGCTCCCGGTGCTTGGTCAGATAATAGCTGCCGTGCACGCAAAGGCGAACGCAAAGAGAGAATTTACAACCACGGGCATACAACCTTTGCTAAGTGTGAAATTTACGCCAAAACAGCGGGTGCGAAGGTTCTAAGAGCCCAGAGTAAAAGAGCATGATCTCAGCGAGTTTTTGCCGTTACATTTGATGAGGCTAAAAAGACAGAGATCCGAGGTATTATGTTTTCATCGCCCACAGCCAACCTCTAGGAGGCTGCCCTGGACGCCGAGAGAATATAATCTTGAGGCAAATCGCGATGCCGATACGCCTCGTGGTTATCGACGGCGCATATCAAGAGTTTGCCACTCGGGTAAGACGCACCGAAAGAGACAAAGCCGCGTGAGCTCATAGCTCACCCAAACGCGGTATATCTCGGGCTACGTTTTTCTAAGGCTTCACGCGTCTGGGCGGTATATGCGCGTAGGGATACGGCCTCGGCTGGAAGAAAGCGTGATGAGCGAGATAGAGACAAACCAGAGGCGCCGTTTAATACAACGACGCTTGGCCTAAAAGCGGCCAGAGAAGCGCTAAAAGGACGAAAGAGATTCTGTAAAATGGACGCTTGAGACGAACTTTGGAGGAGATGTGAAAACATGCGAAAAGTACACCCGACCTCCACCGTATAAAGCGCGCAGTTTGCTCTTAGCTTTACGGGTACCTATCGTTTTTGAATCGAGCGTCAAAACGACGAGCGAGCTTTGCTCGTAAAATCTGTTAGGTATAATTTTACGTGACCTAGAGCGTTGCGGATTAAACGCGACGCCGTCACCTCTTCTCGGAAAGCCAAATCAAAACGACGAAGTTTTAAAACAAATCGAGGGAAAATTTAAAAGTAAATGGATTTCAAAACCGCAATTCAACAAATCGACACGCTACTCACAACCTCTCGTTAAAGACAGCGTCTGAGTCGCTGCGGGCTCGGCTGCAATGATAGTGGATGGATTTTGGTGTTTTTGAGCATTTATAAAAGCTCAAATGAAGGTTACGACGGCTATAGCGTACTTTTGAAGATACATCTGCCGCAGACTCTGCGCCAATAATCCAGCAGCTTGAAAAAGATAAGCAAAAGTACAGTACTTTACACGCAGGGGCACGACGGGAAAGCAAATCAGACGTTTACGCGCGAGGATTTCGATCGCGTCGCTTGGGATTTTAAAGGGACGGTGAGGTCGGATTTGAGATTTGCCGATAAGCGAATTGCTGGCGCGACTGATGCCGAACGCGTTACAAATTTCACCGTGCTCTAGGAGGGCGAGGCTGGCCTCGGCACGATAGACAGCTGGCGCCGATGAGCAGGGCTATCGTGCCAGTGCATCGCGATACAAAGAAACGCTACCGGGCGTGCCCACGCCGCTCAGTGCGTCTATCGTGCTAGGTACGAAAAAGACGGGCAGAGCCATGCAGCAAATCACGTGGCAGCAGCTACGCGCCGCATGCGGTGCGGTGCACCGTAAACCCGAGCAAGTAAAAATCGTAAAGTCAAGACGAGTGCCGCTTCGGCGAGGGAGGACGGCGAATACGATGGCGACTCGACGCACGCAACCGATCAGCTACAAACGCGACCGCCGAGCACGAATCGCGAAGATCGCCGACGTCTGCTATCGGTCAGCGCGGCTCGGACAAGGTCGTAGCTAGCGATGAGACTCTGACTTTGCTAGAAAAGATAGCCAAAGCGAGACCTTTGATCCAAACTCTGTAGCCAGAAGCCGAGCAAAATGTCGAAGAAAACGCCAAGGCAGCAAAGAAGCTGAAGTACAAGGCGCGCCTGGGGCCGTGAGCAATATCGGTCCAGTAGAAGGTCTTCAAGCGGTAAAATGAAAGAGTTAGCACTCAAAAAGCTCATCTACAACAAAACCATGAAATCTCAGTCGAGCGCGTCAAGCGATCAGTTTGCTAAGATAAACCGCCCTAAGCGCCGCTGTCGTCGTGGATGGAAAATGCGAAAATCGTAGAGACGCACGCAACTAGCGACAGTCGCCTACGTACCGCCTGATAAAGAGCAGCTAACGCGTATAGACGCTCCATATTCGCCAGTCTATTGGGTTTCTGATCAAAACAGAGGCGACGAAGGTAAGCGCTGTTAGTAACTTTGAGTTTCAGCGTCAAGTACGGACAGACGCCGGCCAGCAAAGTTCAGTCCTTTTTCGAGCTCGCAAGCATGTGCCGTTTTTACCTGCTAATCAAGTATCTTTTGCAGCCGTTTTACTGTACAGTACTCTATAAAAGGTTATTGCTCCGTTATGGCCAAATGCTTGAGGACGTAAAAGAAGAAGAGCTTGATTTGTCCAGGCATACGAAGTTCCAGCTAGAGGGATGGCAGAAGATACGTTAAGAGAAGTTTCAAGCGCGGCTACAGGAAAAAGTCGAGGAGCAGCTTGGTATCAGCGATGGGAATTTTCAATGAGGACGACTTGCGCTTATGACGTATTGCAGATGGAAACTATTGTTCGAAGATCGCAGCGAAGTAAAATAGCCGTATATTGCTCCAAGATATATATGATACGACTTGGATTTGTAGCAAACCGTGTCAGGACTTTTAATGGCAACAAAGCTGAAATGAACAACAAAAGATGATTTGACACGACCTTTCTGATGCCCGAAAAGGTCGCGTTATTTTGCTTTATCTCAGCTGGGCGAGGACGCCACGACTTTGCTATTTTCACCTAAGGAGCTGACGTTATAACAGAAAATTTCGCGCCATATAGCGGCAGCGGGAAAGAGTACGGATAGCGCGCGTAGCAGCCGCTGTTTTTAGAATTTACGCTCTCATGCAGTCAAATCAGCACATTGAGAAGCGGCGGCTTAGAGTACGCTGAAAGAAATTTTATATCGCACTTTCGGCCCGGAAGCTGCGCAAAGCATGTGCCTCGACAAGCTCGCAAAAGCGCATGGAAAACACAGAGGCTTCGGTTATCTTTCAAAGGTAGAAACCTCAGCAGCTTGCGGACTATCGTTAACGAACATCCGCAGACTATCGCGCTTATTTTGGCGCATATGGATTCAACCAGCGCGGCACTGAGACGCTTTGCGTGTGAATAACGAGCTTAGAAGCGAGGTCGTGATGGAATAGAAATCTGAGCGACGATATGGCCCGTCTGTAATCAAAGCGCGTGTTCAATCGGTGCCAGAAGGCAAACTGAGAGCCTCATCGCATACATAAGGTCGAAGTCGGCGGACCATAGGGCTGTAGCGGAGGTGTTAAACCCGCCTCAGCCAAGGCGTCCAAAGCGACGACTCGAATATATCGAGGACGTCGACGACAAGCTCGCCACGACAATCAAAAGAGCTTATGTTTGCACCTGAGGACATTAACACCTCAATCAAGCAGCGCCATCCGCGAAAATACGCAGTAAAAACGTCGATAAAGAGCGACCGCATGCTCGCATGCAAAGGCAGCGGCGCGACGCTCAAGAGCGTCCTCCAGGTATGTCCCAGCGCCGCCAGCGAGCTCGTTTAGCAAGTGAAGAAATGCGCTTTTGGGAGCGGTGCGCGTAAAAGACGTCGAAGAGCGCATGCGCCGCGCCAGTCAGAGCAGGTTCAGGCCCGCCGAAAGCGGGGCGTTCCAAAATAGGCGAAAGCGATGGGATGGATGGCGAATGAAAAGCGTAATAGGACATAATGAGCGCTCAAAAGAGTCTCACGGTAGAAAACTATCGGCTTGTACTACTAGGCCAGGAAAAAGAAGCGAGGATACACTCGGCCCACGAAAAGCGAGTCTGCGCCATGCGACCGAGCATAACGAACGAGCTTTAAACGGCGCGAGCAAGAGAGTTCAACGTTACTCGAAGCAAAAAGAGCAGGGCTCGTATTTTAGGCCAGAATCAAACTTCATCGGAGGAGCTACTAAAACGCACCGACGAGACGAGCGGCAGTATGATAAAGCTGCAAAGTGCAAATCGAAAATCAAGAAAAGCACGTGCTAAACGCCTAGAGGCGAGATCCAGCGCGCTAAAGAGTGGTCGGCATAAAGCAGGGCAGATGAGTGGGCGGCCAATGTGACGAGGAGTTATGAGCGCTTGAGAGCGGTATCCTCGGATCTGCAGCCAGCTAGAAGGCAGGCAGCTACAATTTGAGAAAGCTCATCGCATCTAGCGAAGCGGCAACTGCCGCTACCGCAGTTGATATAGCCAAAGAGGTCGTAAAAAGAGATTCTCGTATTACCTCGGCAAACATCGCCGCGGTGCTATCTGCAGGGCGAGCTTTTAGCGAGATAAAAGACGCCAAAGAGGTGCAGGTCAAAGCAGATCCGAAAGATTACGAGTTTAATCAAAGAAAATCTTCTCCGGTCAAAACGTCAAAATCTCCGCCGATGAAGCCATTAGCGCCAGGCGGAGCGATCGTGCTTAGCGACGCGCGGGTAACCTCGGGCACGATCGAAAGCGGACTCAGGGATCAAAAAGATAATAGGACAATGGTAGGACGTAAAATCGATGAATATGGAGGAGCTGGGCGCTTGCGGAAAGCTGCGATACGTACAGCCGTCAAGCGCAAACGAAACGGCGGGCAATCTGAGCTCGAACATCGGCGCGGTCGAGCTTACCGTCGCGATGCACCTGCTGTTTGCGTTTTCGACGCCGCAAAAGATCCGTCGATATTTCGCACGTTAGTCACGCAAAGCTACGCGCACAAAACCAATCACCGGACGTGCTGGGATCATTTGATGCTCTTTGAGGGTGCGGTATCAGCGGCCACCAAAGCGCCATCAAAGAGTAAATAAGCTCACTATCGCCGGTCACAGCCCACCTCTATCCGCTGGCGCGGCGCATCGAAAGGCGATCAGACAAAAGGCGAGGATCAGCATCACGTGGCCTTTATCGGCGACGGCCTCGATGAGCGCGGGGCATCGCATACGGTGCGCTTAGCACGAGCTCGGCGACATCAAAACTCCATGCGTCATCGTCCTAAACGACAACGAGATGAGCATCAGCAAGTCCATCTGGCGCCTTTTAGCAACTACCTCTCGCAGATGATGGCGCGGGCCGCTGCGTACTGCAGAAGTTTAAAAGCCGAGTAGAGTCGATGAGCTATGCCAGACGCGCGCGGCAGCGGGCGCGCGCAGGATGGAGGAGCATCGGGATCTTTACGCCCGGTGGGATGTGAGGAGCTCGGGCTCAGTATACTGTCAGTCCCGTAAATGGCCAGCTGCATGACGTAGAAGGCGCTGAGCCGCTTTCTGGCGTCGCAAAGCGGCATGAAAGCCCGTCGTCGTGCATGCGCACGCCGCTAAAGCGTGAGCGCTGCCGAAAGCGCCGGAGGGCATCTGGCCAGCTGGCACGGCGTGAGTCCGTTTGATCTAAAAGCGGCGAAAGCATCAGATCCAGCCGCCAACAGCCACCGACGCGGCGGAAAATGCTGGCGCCAGCTAGCATAGACGTGGCGGCAAAAGGAGCCTGTCGGAGTCACCGCTGGCAGATGCCTACGGCGTACAGGCGCGTTGACGCTTTTGATCGAGAGATTCTGACGGATGGTGCAGGATGTAGCGATCGCCGAGTACGGCGCCGTCGCCTCGATGGCTGCGATGGCGAGAGCGCTTCTCGAAGCCATTTATCGCGATTTATCTCGACCTTTTTACAGAGGGCGTTTGACGCGGTCAGTGCACGACTGCGCCATGATTATGAACCCAAACGCTCGCCTTTGGCGGCGACCGTGCGGGCATCGTCGGCGAGGACAAAGCGGGGCGCATCAGTGCGCGCTTTCCCTGACGTTAGCTATCCTGACTCATCCCGAATTTGACGATTTTCGTCGCGCTGTGCCGATAGTTTTAAGCTCGCGATGCGCCAGCGCTCACGCCTCACGAGGGCCTCGCGCTGTCGCTACCTCCGCGCGGAGCTTTTGCGCCGTCCCAGGGCGGGTTGAGGCGCAGCTTGAGCTTGGCAAAGGCGAGATTTTGGTCGAAGGCGGCAGGCGAAGCAAGAATATCGCTGACGGCAACGCCGTTGCAAACGCCGCCCGCAAAATCTTTTGGTCTCGATGACGGACAGCCGAGTGTTAAACGCCTGATTTGGTTTTGACCAAGCCGCCTTTGACGGCGAACTGTACCAGAGCTCGCAGCGCAAAGCAGGGGATCGGTGTCGTTTCACTCAGATGCGCAGGCGGCGTAGGCGGAAGTGACTGCAGCCTTTGCAGGAACGTTACGCATTTTGACGTGCGCATTGAAAGGCTCTTTGGTTCACTTGACGTCTCTGATCCTGCGTACGTAGCGCTGGCGGCCGACGTCGAGAGGGCCCTGCATCGATGCGTGCAAGCACTGCGAGCGCACATCCCGAAACGGCGGATTCGCTGAGATGGCATGCGCTTTTCGCGCTTCGGTTTTGATTTGAGGCTGGGCGGTATAATGGATCGAAAAGGCAGAAAATACTCACGCAAACAACAAACTTTTCGGCATACGCGAGTCTCGCCGCGCTCCTTGCTTTGATTTCCACCGCGCGCTCAAACGGTGCGCGCGCAGAAATTCTGCACGCACTGCTTTCAGCCGGTTTAAATGATTTTTATCTCGTCTATCTTTTTACGGACTGGCATGCGAGCAGAATTTTGGGTTAAATCGGAGCCTCTGATAGGCTGTGCTAAGGTTGTTTCCTGCTCGCGCCCTAGGATAAAATCGCCAAAACATTACAGACTTCGTTTTTACCGTCTATAAAACGCTTCGGTGGCGCCGATGCTTGATTTGCGTGCGAGTGATTTTTCATCAAAGAGGTGAAATCAGCAGATTTTGCTCGTCGGCGTTGGTCGTGCGGCAAGGTATGGAAAGCTCGTTTGAAATTTAAAATCGCAATTAGCGAAAACCTCATGCGGAATTGGCTGCGCTTTGCTTCACGTAGCCTTTATCTAAAATGCTGCGCGATACCGCTGCAACCGACATACACCACACGGTAGCGATGATGATAAGCGGTGGTTGCTTGCAACAATCGCTGATAAGTGTATGAAAGTCGTAAGTTTCAAAAGTCGAGCTTTTATTTCACTCGGAGGAGTCAAAACTGTCACCGAATGTATCATGGCCCTAAGCCCAAAGGTCTAAACGTTGTCTTGAGTATAGCGTTTAAACTCCGCAAAAGCATAAGATGACTACAAATGACACACTAGTAACACAATTTATATTACCAACTATAAAGATAGCGTCGTAAACAAAATTTTTGTATATTTGGCAAAACGCTGCGGGACATAGGAACTATATGGAACTTCTCAAAAATCCACGGCCTCGAAAGCCATCCCGCAGCGCCTCAGCGTGCTCAAGATCTCTCGACCGTCACACGCACCCGACGATCGATGAGCTTTACGAAGAGATCTTTGTGCCGAAAACCCGTCCGTATCGCTCGCGACGGTGTATACCTAAATATGCTCAAAGACGAGGGGCCTCGTCGTCGAGGTCACGTGCCGAGACCAAAAGGCGCGCTTACGACATCTTTTAGCTACCCGCACATCCACGTCGTATGCGAGAGCTGTGGGCACGTCGGGGACTATAATTTCTGCGAGGCGCTGAGCGAGATATACAAGGAAAGCTTGGAGGCGCAGAGCATCGGTACCATCGAAAAGATGAATGTGCTCGCAACCGTAAAAGACTGCAAAACTGCCGTCATGGGCTCTTAGCTCGCTTTTTGCGACTACGACCTACTCCTCGTTTGTAGCCTTTATAACGAATCGGTCGCTTTATGCTAATAAAATGGCAACCATTTTTGATCCTGTAAGCGAGCTTTTATCAAGAATAAATTATACTCACAAGAGCTTTGCAGCGCCAAACAGCGACATTTTCGCACCCTAACCTGCTTTCTAACGTAGTACTTAACTCCCTACTCCGCGACGCGATTTTGACTCAGATCAAAACTCATCGCTCGGGTTCTCGCTGCCGTCCAAATGCGCGGGGTGAGCTAGCTCAAAGCGCGGTCTGCGGGATCGTCGTTTTGAACGTCTGTGTTACCCATCGTCGCATGGTACGGTTTGGACGCACGATAAAGTCGTCCTCCTCGCCGTTTGGCGGCGCGCTGACCCTCATCCCGGCGAGATCTCATCGTATCCGATCGCAAGCGAGCTGCATCTAATCCGCTATGAGCCAAAAACGCAGGTCATCGTCGAGCCGAACTCGAGCCCATATGCACGACTCCCAGTCTCGCCCGCATCGTCCAGCCACAGCGCACACATCGAGCCTCCTCCGAGCCGCGCTGCCCTGCAACACGCGAAGCCGCTGCTTGATCTCACCGGCAAGCTCGCGATCCTCGCCGTAAAACCAATACCTTAGCCTCCTCGTCGCGATTTTCGGCCCATCCGGTGAAAAAGACGTAGGTACATGCCGCTTCCCTCGCGCTCATCGTCGCTCAGCTCTGCCGTAGCCGATCCTGCGGCAGTAGAGATAGCCGCGTCTGCGCCCGCCTACGTCGTCATAAAGCCGTTTGCTTCGATCCACGCATCAAAGCCAGCCCCATCTCGCTTGGTGCTTGCGGCGCAGCGGTAGCGCCTCGCGCAGCTGCGCTGGCAATAAATTTTACCACGATCGCTCCTGCTGATCGCGGCGGCTCGAGATTTTACCTGCGTTTTGGCAATTTACGGATATTTTAGTCTGATATTTCAGCGAGCGTTTTTGCGCGCCCGTCGCCGTCAGCGCCAAAATCAGGCTCTTTAAAATTTGAACCTTTCTTTGCTTTGTGATGCACGAGCCGCGGAAATGAGTGTATTTTTGACTGCTGGAAATGCGTCAGGTCACGATCCACTTTTCACTACTTTAAGGCCTCTTGAAATTTGCCTGTTCGCGGCTTCCGCATACGCAGACGATACCGTCATCAAATTTGATTTTCACGTCGCTCGTGTTGATGCAACTTTCGCTCGCCACAAGCTCCCGCGCGATCGGCTCCGTGATAGCAGTGCACGAGCACGGCGCCTCTTTTGGCGCTCGCGAACGGTGCGCAAGACGTCCACCATCTGCGGTGCGGGCTTACCTCGGCTTTGAAGCGCGGCTTGTTTGCGAGCTAAAATTGATCCCCAAACGCCCTTTATCGCCGCCTCTACCAAATGGCGCAGACGATGATGCTTTTGATACTGGCTCGTGCAGTTTGCGTATCGCTCCGTCAAGCCGCAAGGCTGCGAAACAGCCGCCCGTCCACGCGGTGGTGGTAGTTCTTTGCTCTGGTCGATGAGGGGCCGTTTTGAGATGAGTTTGCCTGTACCGCTCGCCGCGTATCTGCGTTTTTAAAACGCGCGTCTTGAAGCTCTGGCACCTTTTGCGTCCTATGCGATTTTAGCTCCGCGCCGCCTCGTTTTCTCTAAAATTTATGGAATCGGCTTCTGTCGCAAGCTCAGCATTTACGCTCGGTTGCAAAAGAAAACGCGACCGATAACGCAAGGGTTTTCACCTCACCTTTTCATCCTTTAATTTGTGCCAATTTATGCGGATTGCTGTAAAAATTTGATGCCTGGCTGCTGAGTCAAATGCGAAATCGGCAAGCGCGCCTAAATTTGAGCGTGTACCGAAGCGCCAAATCCACCAAACGTCACTCAATTTGCCGCAAGGAGCCCAGCCGCGCCGCAAAACTCAGTAATTTTGCACTTTTGTGTAACCTCCCGTCTCTACGCCTCGGTATCGCCATGGATCAGCACGCGGTAGTTACACTGCGCAGTCACATACTGCCCTTGTGGGAATTTAATACTCGAAAAATAAACGTGTAAAAGCTGCGCTGCTCCGTGAGCGCCGCTCACAATTTGCACTCGCCTCTGCGATACTTCACCGGAATTTCTCAATTTACGCTTTTAGCTTTCGATCAGATCGGTCTGCCAGTTCGCACCTTGCAGCGCCGTGTCAAGCCGTCTGATTCGGCTTTGCTATCCCGTCCACCTGCTTTGCAGCGCCGCGACGTCGACCGTGCTTAGGATTTTGCGAATCTGCTGCAGCGAATAAACATCCACTTTTTGAGCGGAAGTTTGCGCAAAAGCCCGCAGCGCGCGCCCGCTTTTAGCGTAAGTACGTCGCGCTTTGGCGATTAGCCTCAGTTAGATTTCTCGCCGTCCCGCTTTTGCGTGGTGCAGTTGGTTACCGCGATCCGGAACGATTAGTCGCCTGGAGCTTCGCTTTGTGAGCGCGTTCCAGTCTCGAGCCAGGCGCGCCTCGGCTCCTCGCCAGGTTTCTTGCCCTCTGCAATCTTCTCGCGTTGTCCGCAAGCCTTGATTTTAGCTGCCTCGATGCGTTTTTGTACAAGTCGGCGCGCGCAGCATCAGCGCCTCGGCTAGTTTCATTTTCGTCCTTTGGCCTCGCCCATTTTCCACCGCCAAGCTGCCGGATTCCGGTCTGGTAGCGCGGCGAATACGGGCCGTAAAGCGGCGCAGTCTCGGCAATCGGTGCTAAACAAAATTGCGTCCGCACGCGCCGCCGAGAGATCAAAGCTCGCGTCCGAGACCGAGTCGGCGATCTGTTTAATCTAGGCGTGTAAAACTTAGCATGCCGGATGAGGTTGCCAGCCACCGTCGCTCGAGTCGTTTCGCCGCGGTGGCGCTCTTTTGCCAGAGAGTACGGCGCCGGCGTTTAGATCGACTAGAGTCGCCGCGACGCACTGCGCGTGACGCTGCCAGCAATGAGCATATGCCGAGGTGCCGTAGTCCGCGACGTTTAGATACAGCGCGGCATCGGTGCCAAATATCCGCTTTAGCTTGTACGTGGAGACTTGTGCGATCTCCGCCGCGTCGTAGATGCCGCCGGTGAAGCTGTCTCGTTTTACGAGCGCTGGCGAAAGGGCGGCCATCCCGCCCTCGCTAAGCGGATACAGAGAGCATTTGCCAGCACCGCCGCGGGAGGCCTTTTATCTCAGACGAGTCGCTGAAGCTGGCAGTATCACGGACTCACGATCGAGCGGAGTGCTCTGGTCTGCAAAACGCTGAGTAGTCGTAATTTGAGGTTGCGAACCGGCGCACGCGCCCAGAAACAGCACTGCAAACGCGCCAAGGAGCGTTGATTTTATTTTATTTTTCATTTTGGCTTCCTTTTGCGGTTTTGCTACGGTGGCACGTTTGCTACGCTTGTGTTTTCACTTGCTGCTTTCGCCCGTCTGCTCGCCTAAATTTGAGCTTCTGTCGTTTAATTTCGACTCGTTCGCAGCCTCTGCTTTTCCCTTCGTCTGCTCGCGCTACGCTCATCGCCGCCGATTTGCCCGTTGCGCCTGCCGTTTTGTTATTTTGATTTAGCAAAACATCGCGTGTCGTCGCTGCGACCCAGGATAGAGCTCGGCTTCTCGATGTAGGCTTTGCCTTTCGCCCTGCCTCTCGGTGCAGAGATAGGAGCGTTTAGATGCGCGTATAGTCCGGGAGGGACCTTATGGCGGCTCTTTGAATAGGCTTTTGCAGTGCTCTCCTCGAGTGCGGCGCGATCTCGGCGCGCCTGCGTCGCCCTCGCTTCGATACGCGTAGAGACCGAGCCTGCATGCGCCGTCCCAGTAGTATAGCTGCTCAGGGCGAGTCGTCCGCGCAGCCCGAGAGTAGTAGGACGGCGGCGGAGGCGAGCGCGAATGCTAGAGTTTTGTAAAGCGCGTATCGAATCTCCTTATTTCTGCGTTAGTTAAAGTGCCGCTTTCAAGCCCGCGCGCGTTAGGGTTATTTACGGCCTCGATGATGGCTAGGCTTAGTACCTTTGCCGCCGTTTAGAAGCGTAGAATCATAACCCGCGCTTCCGCCAAAGCCCAGCACTTCGCGGTGGTTTGAGACTCGTACTCGCCCGCGCCCTGTGGCAGTGATCACCGCGAGTTTACGTCTACGACGTGAAGGTTTACCTTCGCGTAGGCGGTTTGCTTTGCTTTACCAAGGATGCCAAAAAGCGTGATCGCCAGTCAGTTTCTCCGCACAAACTCCGCCTTCACATCGCTGCCCGTGATGACGCATCTTGCGCACTTTGATATATTTTGCGCCTCTTGTTTAGCGCGCTCTTGATGGGCGCGTATGTTGCTGCGGTCAAGCAACCGAAAAGCGCCCCGCTTTGTTGTAATTTGAGATTGGGATGGTTTGGGCTTGCTGCCTAGTCTGTCCTCGCCAGTCCGAAAAATACGCCGTTTTGCATGAGGACTGGTTGCTCAGCGGCCGATCGACGGGCGTATCTTTTGTCCTTGAGAGGTCGGTGCTTTAGGCTGAATCTTTTGGCGTTTCCTGACCACGCGCGCGATCCTCTCCGTTGCGCAGCCCGTTATTAGCATCTGCGGCGCACGCGGCTAGTGTGCAATTTTGCCATATCTGTTTCATATCGCCCTCTTTTAAATTTGATTTTAGCGTTATTATCTCATCTGTCTTTGGCGCTTAGACAGATACTGCAATCGCTCGTCCGTAAGATCTTGCACAGCTAATCTCTACGTTAGCTACGCTTTTAGATTGCTAAGCCAGTTCAAGCGCCTTTACTATCAAGCGCACGCTCTTCTAAAGTGACCTCTTCTAAAGATCCAAGTTCTTGGCTACACTGCGATTTAGTGATAGAACAAAAACATCTTCGCCATACTAAAGCGATATTCGATATCCCCAAACGTAAAACTTTGCTGAAAATTTAACGTTCGCCCAAGTCTATCCTTTTCACTTTTTATCCACTTTGTAAGATAAACGTATTTTGTCGCTTTAAATTAGGGCGTAAAGATGATAAGCGGCAACCCCATTTGCAGGTCGTTTCTTTTTAGTCCGAGTTTCAGCTCGTTTTGTGTAATCGATTCGCCGCCTCGAATGTTTCTTATAATGGCTATTATTGCGTTTGGTCTCGGTGTAAAATACGAAACGCAAAGCGGCAAGACTCCTGAGCAATATGTGCGCTTGACGAATCTTTATATTAAAGCATCGTCGCCTTTTAAGCCGTAGTAAACGGCGTTGCTATAATATCTTTTCGGTTTCGCTCGCAACATGATAATCGGTCTTTACTCTAAACGGAGCGTAGAACTTCCTCATACATTTAGACTTATCGGTGCAAACCTCAGTATCTACGGCTTCGAGTCTATGCACTCTTCTTCGTAATATTTTCTTTTTCCTCATAAAGCCCTTTTGCTCGTGTGTCTCTATTTTTGTTCATAGGCGCTTTTCTAGAGTAGGAACCAGTCTTTCTTTAGCAATATCTACACTGTTCTCCCAGATGCCGCCTCATTTCCAGCCATATCGTAGAAGCGTTAGGGCTATATGCGTATGTCTCCAAGATCGCTGAGTACCTCATAGTCAGTCCCCGTCGTCTCTCGTCATCCTCTTTTTCCTCGTGACGCTGTTTTTGCATAGGCGCTTCCAAGCATAAAGCTGGCGATAATCTGTCCCAGCCGTTAATCTGCTAAGTTAATTTTCTTTTCACCGTAGAATTTACGATTTTCATACATATGACTCAAATATAAATCTTCAAAGCCGATTATCGCCAATGCTACTATGGATGCGCAATCGTGCTCTTATGCTCGAGCTCGCAAATCGCGAGTATAGACGCTCGCAGTCGGCGCAGACCCGACACCGAGTAATATGCAATTTCATTTTCTATATCCTCGGCGATTTGCATAATCTGGCTTTCGGTCGGACAGTCATTTTCGCCAAATCGTCTATCAAAGTATACGCTGAAATATCTTTCTTTTTATCTCCTCTTCGGTTAGTAATTTCATTAAACCTATCAAAGTTTAGCGTCTCAAGCTCCTCCTTTATCTTTATATAAAAAGTTAAATAAAATGCATTCTGTAAATATGCTTTGTCCAGCTTTATATAGTCTCATAACATCTCTCTCTAAAACATTTGTAAAGTTTTCGCTCTGCAGTGCAGCTCAGATTCGTAAAACTACTACCTCGTAGTCCCTCGGAAATACACTGCCTTCTTAACAGCCTGCAAAAGAAAGACGTTCTGCAACCATCATACGCCTTTTAAGAGGAAAAGCGAAAATGCTGTTGTTAAAATCTTATTCATCCGCCATCTACCCTTTAACGATCGGACACCATTGTTGCGCCGCGTTTGTGATTTCATGACGATGATAGCGCAAAATAAATCAAACCGCGCCATAAGCCGTAAATCGCCGTTATACTGGATATGCTTTGCGCTTGATTTAGCTGAAATTTGCGCGCGCAAGCCGTCTCAAAATCACCGAATACCAAACGCCTCTCGCTGAATTTCCTGATTGCGTTATACTCGGCCGCCGAACGGCCTTGAAGCTTTACGGCCCGTGCGTAATTTGGTAAGTCTGATATAACGCCGACTTTGCTGAATATGCCGCTGGAGTACAAATCGAAAAATCGGCGCTGCAATGTTGGTCTAATTTATCAAAATCGCTGCGTTTCGCGAAAAGTCAGAATTGATCCAGTAGGCAACCCGCGCAAACGGCGGAGTAGCCATAAAATCCCCAGCCTCTTTGCTTGCGTTTACTGAGCTTAGCGCGCGATGCGGTCGCCCGGTTTTAGCTCGCGGATTTACTGTGTTTTGCCGTCTTTCAATTTCCGGACGAAATTTGAAATCGCGCGAAAGGACCCTGCCGGTGCGTATGCGGCGTGGGCGAGTTTATACTTTCGACCGGAGCAGTTTGGTTTGCACGGCGGCGTCGCAACCTGGCCTTAATGTGTGTAATCGGTTCTCGCGAGCGATTTTTGTCGTAGCCAGTTTATGCAAACTCTCGCCTCTCACCAGAAGCTGCCAAGGTACAATTTTACGCTCCCAAACGCGCGCGTGAAAGGCCGCCGCGTCCGCCGCCTCGCTTAGCCTATCCATGTCTTTGCATAGCCTCGCCTCGTATCCGGTAGCAGCGCAGCCATCGCCAGCACTTGGAGTCGGGGCGCGAGCTCGCCGCCAAAGTCGCTGATCACGCAATCAATCTCGACGTCCGACGGCCGAGACTCGCGGAAAAGCGCGGCGTGGATCCGCGGGCCAATTTCGTCGTCAGCACCACAGATCCTCTCTGCTGCCGCCTGCCTCCTTCCTCGCGCGAGCACGACCGCGTCAGCCCGCGCTTGGTGTCGGCTCTTTTAGCGCGCGGCGAGCGAGGCGGGCGCAGTCGCTCTGCGTTGAAGCGAACTGCAAAGATTATGATTTCTACCAGCGCCCAGCGTCTGCAGGATAAGCGCAGCATGTCTTGCAGTGCGGCTGAGGTTTTGATGTTATCGAGTGCGATCTTGCGCGGTAATAACGGGTAGCGGTTTTTGGCGCGAGATATCAAAAGCCCTTCGCTCCTGCGTTTCGTCGCATGCTGCTTTGGAACGCGCAGCTCGAGCTCGCCCTCGCCGCTGGGGGCGTGCTGAAGAGTCGCGATAACCGACAGCTGCCGCTTCGAGCGAGTAGGAGCGAAATTTGCCGCAGAGGAGCGACTTTATGCCGTCTGCGATCGTCAATCGGAGCTTTAGCGGCGTTGGGTTCTATAAATGACCGCCGAGATCGCGGGCCTTTCGTCTTTTAGCTGTGAAGTACCAGTGGCCTGAGCTGCGTTTAACGAGCCGCGCAGATCCGCCGCAGCCTCGACGCACGACACCGTCAGTTCTCACGCAGCGTTTCTGCTTGCTCGTTTAGCTCGCTGACGCTTAGCACTCACGGGCCTGCGCGATGAAAAGCAGAAAATATCTCATCGAAAAGCTTCCTGGTGCAGGCGCATCTCGAGCCGGCCGCAGTGAGCTGGGCAAAGCTTTTGGCGTCTAAAAAGCCCCCTCGATCGAGCTTTCTGGCAGGTACTGTAGGTCATTTCCTTGATTTTCGGAGATAAAGCCGCCATCTTTAGTGCAAACATTTACCCAGATAAAAGTCGCGAACGCCTCGTTAAAATCCCGCTTTTTAGCGTTTGGTAAACCTCAAGCACCACGACATACCCGGCCCATGTAGCACTCTGTTAAACTCTCTTTAGTGCGGGCTTCCTGCTCGACCACGTTTCTGATGCCGTAGCTGATGCTCAGCACGTCCACCGAGCCGGCTACGAGCGTCGTTTGAGTCGCCAGCGCCCTGACGAATTTAAACTCGGGAATCTTGTTTGGCGACCGCCGCGAGCATGCCGCTTGAGGGATCGACGCCGATGATTTTCTTGATTTTACGTTAATTCCGCACCCGCCGTCTTTGGCTGCAAAAGCCTCCACTGCATGTCGCTCGTGCCATATGCGACGTCCCGCGATATTTACGCTTGGAGTCTTTGGAATGGACAGAACTGTTTTGCACGCTGATCTTGCGCCAGCTCACGTCCGCGCCCATGCGAGCACGCCGGCCTGCTGCAGATCGTAGAGTGCGATGTCGTTAAACATCTTGAACCATTTTCTTTGTTTTTCCATTCTTCTCTTTTAGATATAGTAGATTTTAAGCCGCGCGAAAGCCGAGTGAGGCTTTTGTAACGTCCAGGCTTTGAGTCTGTACCCGCCTCGCAGCCTCGTAGATCTGTACTCTTAGCTTGAGTTTGGTTCCTATGCGCTTTTGCCCGGCGCCGCTTTTTACGTGCGCCAGCAGGCCTAGCCAGATGTCGGCAGTCTCTGCAGCGAGCCAGTTTGCCTCTGTGTAATTTTGGCTCTTTTAAAGCATTTTGTAGCGCAGCAAAACCAGCCAGCGCCAAAAATCTCGCCTTTAGATACTCTTTAGCCGTTTCGGAGCATCGATGCGGCACTTGTGAAACTGCGCATTTTCTGGCTGTCTCGCCTCCAATTTGAGATGAGATTTTGAGGCGTGTAATTCGCAGCTCGTCTGATTTTGCGGGCGAGTTTTATCGGCGCGTCTCCTAGCTCAGTTTGCCTCAAAAAGTCACGCTCTTCGCGCAAAACACTCCCAGTCGCGCAATACCCGGTTCGCTTCCTCGCGCTAGGAAGGCCTCGGCTTGGACGCTTTTGGCCAGAGTTGCGCTTAATTTTAGCTCGCCTAGGCTAGCGACTTCAAAGCCTTTTGGCTTTGCAAAAACTCGCAAAAATACATCTATATCGCGCTTTTGGTTGGGTTAGGCTCGTGGCTGAAGTGTGTGTAATTTAGCAGAAAAGTCAAATAAGCCGTCGGTCAAAAACGGGAGCAGTGAAAATTTTAAGCAAAGAGCGCGCTTTTGCGCAGATTTACGCGGATCCGCGCAGCGCCCAGCATCGCCAGAGCTTTGCGTATTCGCTTAGGTGTCACGAAGCATCGTAACACCTGAAAAACACTCGTCCGCATCGCGTCCATCGGCATCGATGTAGCTTGCACCCGGCTCCAGCCTCGCATTATTTTTGTACTTTCAACGCTCTTTTGCGCGTCAATGATCATGCGGCAGGCCAAAAGTGCCAATGGCTTCATAGTGTATCGTGTCTTCCGTGACTTCGCTGATTATGCGCGCGGCGATAAACTCGGGCAGGTTAAACTCCGCCGCCTGCGCTTGCTTACAAACTCGGCTCTCAAAAGTACAAGCCCTCTAAAGCGCCGCCGAAAAATATCGACGTTGCAGTAGCGCCGTCGCTGAAATAAAAATCTCGTCTTTTATCGGAGGGCGACCGCGTTTTAGGCTTTTTAAAGCTTTTGGCGTCGTTTGCCTGCGTTTTCCTCAGCGCGCTAGACTGACGCCTGATTTTGCGTGATCGTCAAAACGCCCTGAAGCCCGCGAAATCTAATCCTCCAGCTGGAGTGATTTTGACGGACCGAGTCACATCTTTTGCTGACGTCGATGTCGCGGGCTTTTCAGCCTGTTTATGACGGCGGCGTCACGCAGGATAATTTACGCCTCGATCTCATCACCCGCTCTTAATATGAAAATTGTATCAGCTGTAGCTTAGTGTGATCGAGGCCCTTTTGCTACCGCCCTCAGCGACGCGAAAATGATTTTAACGCAAATCAGCTAAAAATCAGCCCACATGGAAAGGAGTTTTGATGAATAGAAAGCCAATTTAGCGCGGGCCCTTCGGCCTCCGCCTTAGCTGCTGCTGGAGCGCGCGCAAAACGAGCTCACCGACTATCAGGGCAAGCTTTTTCGATAATGGAACCAGCCACCGAGCCAAAGATTTTTGAAGAGGCACTACGGTGCGATGGCAAAGGCGCGCGAGCTATACGGCATCGGCGAGAGAGTTTGACGTGCTATTTTTGCAAGGCGGCGCGCATTTGCAGTTTGCGATGATACGGTCACAATCGAAGCCGCCAAAGGCGTCGCGCAGTACGCAGACACGGGCGTCTGGACGAGCAAGGCGATCAAAGAGGCTGCAAACGTCGGTATCGCGTACGAAGTAGTCGCCAGCAGGCAAGGAAAAACCTCCGCACGACCGCATACCCTGAGGTTAATTTAGTGATGACGCCGCATACGGCTACGTCTGCACTAAACAATACCATCTACGGCATCGCAGTACCGCGAGCTGCTCCTGCTCCAAAGCCCGCTAGGTCGATGCGTCGAGCGTGATCTCGCGGCCGGTTGATTTTTCACGGACGTGGGCCGCTACACGGTGGCGCGCAGAAAATGCCGGCCTAAGCGGCGTAACTCGTCATCATCTGCAAAGATATGCGAGCGAGTTTGCAGCGGAGCGAGGCACCTGACGATGCTTTGCGTTACGATACGCGCACGCGTCGGCCGCGTCGCTATACAACACGCCCGACATTTGGTATATATCTCGCTAACGGACGCTGGGCTGCGTAGGAACAGGGCGGTTTATCGGCGATAAAACGAGATAAACGAGCGAAAAAGGCGGCGCTGCTTTACTTTGGCGCGATCGATGGTTCTGGCGGCTTTGCTACAGTGTCACGCGCAAAAGATAGCCGCTCGCTGATGAACGTTAGCTTTACCTCATCGCAAAACCGCGAGCTGGAGGCGGCCTTTATCGCCGAGTCCGAAAGTGTGGCATGCTGGGCCTGAAGGGCACAGCGTCACGGGCGGTATCAGAGCCTCGATCAACGCCGTGAGTACCGAAAACGTGCGAACTTTGGCTGCGAGCTTTATGAAAGAATTTGCCAGGAAAAACGGGTAATTCCGGATCTATACGCGCCGCGCGAATTTGATTTGTTTCGGCAATTTAAACCCGGGGTTGAATTTGTGCGCGCCAACTTGCTTTTTACTCACCGACGGCTTTGGCTTGAGGTCGGTCAGCTAATTTGCTTTTGGGTTTTGATGGCGAGTCGATCTTAATTTGTTGAGCTACTGAGCCTCGCGTCCGTCGTTAGGTCTGGAGCGATCGATCCAAACGACACGGAAATACCAAAAGACGACTGGAAGCGCAAGATGAGGTTTGTTTTTAGTTTAGAGTAAATTAGGCTTGAGTTTTTGTCAATCGCATATAACTTTGCTTTTTAGTTGTCGCGCGGCTTTTGCCTCTTAAATCTTTTTTATCACTGTGTCTGAATTAGCCCTCTAGCAAACGTACTAAAATAAAATCATCTATCTCCGACCGATTCGCTGTCTTGCCTCTGAAAATTTATATTCCAGCCCGTCCGAGTGATAGGTTACGCTTTTATTTTCGCAATTTGTTCTCGCGGAGGCCATCTTTCTAGCATCGGTGAAGCTCCGATGATCAAAAGCGTTTTGATAGATATCCTAGGCCGTGCGTTAGCTTTTTGAGAAACCCGCCGTCAAGCTCAGCTTTCATCTTTTATTATATGCAAGGTCGCGTCGAGCTGAGTTTGCGTAGCCTCGCTAGAGCTGTATCTTCCCTCAGGCGGCGCACAGTGGTCGTTTACGGCGCAGTGGTAGCTGAGCATAGAGGCTTTTGATATGCGCTTGGACTTTTTAGATGCGCGGCGTCTAGGGTGTTTCAGTATATCTTCGCGCGCCTGCGAGAAATATCGAGGCGAGGATTTATCCAGTAGCGTCCACATCGTCTTTGGTAAAGACGTATTCTGATATTTTTAAAATACAGACGGTCGAGTATTCGCGAAATTTTGAGATAACCGCCTCTTTGCCCAGGCCTATGAGCCCCAGTTTAGCTTCGCGTAGCTGCTGTTGTCGATGAGCCCGTCTACGAGCCACGGTGGACCGGCTGCTAAGGCGTTTTATGCGAGGTCGGTGCGAACTGCCGACCAGGACCACGGCAGTGCCTATTTATATCGGTCGCGGCTTTTAAACGGCGGATCTGCCCTGACGAAAAGCGCGCTGCATTTGGCGATGTCTTGAGCCTGCATAACGCCGAAATTTTGATATTCGCTTTTTGGTCGGTTGTAACGTGACGGATATTTCTAATTTCAAAATCGCTCGGCAAACCGCCGCTTGATTTTATATTGCCCAAGCAGTCATCTAGCACCGAAAGTTCGCCGTAGTTGATATCGTTTGGGGATTTACACCGATTTTCGAGCATTTGTTTTTAAGGACGATTTTGTTCAAATCTGTTTAAGAACAGGGTTGCCCCTGTCTGCGGTCTGTTGCCGATGCAGTGAGTCGGACTCGCCACTGCTACGTTAACCGGCTAGCTACGAACCGTGCCAAATGCTCTCATAGTTTTCGTTCGGCATCGCCGCCAAGCCCAGGCACCTATGAAAACCAGGGCTCTAATGGGCTTTTCGTTGTCGTAGCATAGCTTAACTCAAGTAGCGAATCCGCTTTATGCCAAGCTCTACATCGTCGCAGGATGGGATCTCGTATGTTTTAGCGACATCGTGATTTTGCTGCGGTAGATTTTTGGTTCTTTTATCTCCAATTTCGATCTTGTCGTTCGCTTCATTTATATTCTAAATCGTCTGAAACGCAACTTATGCTTTTATCCTCGCAAGTGCTGTTTCGGTCGAGCTGTGATTTCAGCCAGCATCGGCGGGAAGCTCTTTTGAGATTAGCGTTTTTATCGACATATTCCAAACCGTGCGTTAGCGTTTTGATAACTCTACCGTCAAGCTGACTTTCATTTTCTATTATATTTAGAGTAGCGTCGCAGCTCAAATAGTTCGTCGTAGAGTCGTTGTTTTGCCAGCTGGAGCGTAAAAATCGTCATAAGCGTAATGATAGCTAGTGTAACTTTGCTTTTATAGCCGCTTTTCGGACTTTGAGGTGTTGCGGCATTAGAATTTTCTTTATGTATTCGCGTGATTTAGAAAAATACAGGTGAGGCTTTCGTCTAGAGTCCAAAAAGTTTTATCTGAAAAATAAAGCTCTATATTATGAAAATATTCTTTAGAGCGCCCGCTATAGCATTTTGTATAGTCTCGTTCTTGCCGAAAGCCGATAAAGCGCTAGTGCATCAGCGCGTAGCTACTTATTATCGATGACGCCGTCTGCGGAGCTATGGGCGATTTTGGCGGCCATATGCGATAGATAGCCCGTGCGAGCTGCCTCATCGCGACGACTGGCAGGTCGTTTATGCCGGTTGCGTCACTCAAAAGGAGCGTTGCTTTTGACGAAGTAGCGCATTGATCAAATCCTGCGCCCGTATAATGCCGGAATTTGGCATTCGTTTTTGGTCGGTTGAAGGAAATTGATAGTTTGCCGACAAGTCTTGAGGTGCTGTCTTATCGCGTTTTCTTGCGTCTATTAGATTGTCGATATCGAAGCAGGGCTTTGCGTATCGATTACGCTTTACGCTTTTCCGGGAGTTCTGTGCCGCACCTGGCGCATTCTTTTTAATATCGATTCATCTAAACTCGTCAAAAATATCGTCGCTCCTGTTTGCAGGTCTATCGCCGATCAGTGGTAGTTTACGCTCTACTACGGTTACGCCAACGGCTCGCGACAAACTGCGCTGAGTGCTCGCGGTAGTTGCTGTCTGCGTCTCCGTAGCCAGGATTATAAAACATGACGAGACCGGCTTTTTGGTATCAAAGCAAAGGTTAAACTCCAGCAGGCTTTCGCGCTTTATATTAAGCTCGGTATCGTCGCAGGAGTGGATTTTATACGTTTTAACTACCGTGCTGTTTTGCCATATTTTTGAAACTTGTAGATTGATTTTGTCGTTTGCTTCCACTTATATTCTACCTGAGATATAAGCTATGCTTTTATCTCGCAAGGTTGTTTAGGCGAGTTGCGATCTTGGCTAACATCGGCGGAAGCTCTTTTGAGATCAGCGTTTTGATGGACATATCGCGCCGTGAGTTAGCGATTTGATAATTTTGCCGTCAAGCCGCTTTCATCTTTTATTATTTTTAATGTCGCGTCTATGCCGCATCGTTAGCATTCATATAAAGTTCTGATTTATCAGCGATAGGAGCGATATCGTCTCCGGCTAGTGATAGCTTAGATAAATCGGCTTTGACATTTGCCGGGTTTTTACGGTCTAAATTTTGAAATATAACGTATCTTTTCGTGCGCTGGCATAAATCTCTATCGGAGTCGTCTTTTTAAAGTCTGCGCGTCTTATCAGATATGAAAAATCGAGCGCTTAAAAGCATACGTTTGACGAGCAGCAGTGGTCTCGCGTAGTCGAGCCTTTCACTAAATCCCACGATCCTAAGCGGATAGTCATGCAGCTACTATTATCTATGACGCCGTCTATGAGCTCATGCGGGGCGATTTTCCGGCGCCGCATGCGATAGATAGCCCGTGCGAGCTGCCTATCGCGACGACTGGCAGGTCGTCGGCGTCGGTTGCGCACTCAAAAGGAGCGTTGGCTTTTAGTGACAAAGTAGCGCATTGATCAAACCCTGCGCCTGCATAATGCCGGAATTTTGATATTCGTCATCGATCAATCGTGAGAGACAAATCGAAACAAAATCTTTTGAAATGCTCCGCTATTTTTATTGTTGTCTATATAGTTACTAACCGCAGACAAAACTCCGTTTAGTTTGTCGAAATTTTTTAACGAGCCTCGATCACCGCCTAGTTGCAGATTTTATCTCGGCATCATACTCTTCTTTGATCAAATCTCGGTCCCATATAGTATCTAGCGCCCGTAAATCTAATCTATTGTAGATGTGATGATAATCTACATTGATCACGGCCACGTTAGAATCTTTCCCGCCGTAAAATTCTGGCTAGGTGGTCTCTATATGCTTTATCACGTCGCCGCCGCATCCAGGCACTATAAAAACTATGGCGTTGACCGCTTTATCGTCATTGTAGCACAGTTTGAAGTTTAATTTCGTAGAGCGTCAACGCCCAGCTCCATATCGTCGCAAGAGTTGATTTCAGATTTTACTGACTACCATTTTTGCCTTCCGTGATGTATTATACCTCCGCTGAGCCAACCGAAGCTGGTCAGGTATAATCGGTCGATCGTAAGCTATGCGGTGGTTATACTAAGGATTATGGAATCGATCTCTGGTTTTGATACCATGGCAAGATTTACCTGAACTGTGAGATTGAAAATTATCGGTGGTTTCGCCGCCGAATTTCTAAGAGAGAGCCGAAACCTCAGTAAAACCGCCGCCAAATGCGTCCAATAAAGCAAATCGCCTTTTTAAGTCTGCCTGCTTCGTATGCGCGTCATTCAATCGCCACAGGTATGAGACGCTGAGCTTACAGCGCCGCATTTTCCGGACGGTTTCGGCGCATGACACACCGTTCGGTTTCCAGGTACTCGGCGGCTGCTTCGACCGCCCTGGACATGATGCGGGAATGCTTTGATGAGGTATAAAAGATCGATTTTACTCGCTTGAAATTTGATCAGGATATCTACGACGTTCTTTAGTTGAGCGTCTGGACGGCGATTTTAAAGACTTGCTGCCCGGAGGTCTTGATACCCTTCTTCGCCGCCTGGAGTTGGTGAGTAGGTTTGCGAGTTACCGTCGGCTGCAGGAATGTCGATTATTTCGTTTTCTTCGCTAGCTTACGACTGGTGGTAATTCGCTCCGTCGCCAAATAGTATGCAAAGTCGTCTTGTCCGTCCAGTCGATGATCTTGTATTTAGCTGGCCTGATTATCATCACGTTTTTTTTGCCTCCATCAATCAGTGATTTTCGGTGCTCAAGAGGTAACAAAGCCCGTGCAAGCTGCGCTTATAACAATGCCGTAATGGTATTTATGCCCAATTTTTAGCGCGATTTTACACGCCGTCGAAGGCATGCTAAAGTGATCGGGCGAGATAGTCGCGGATACCCATCGATATCTTGCTGCCGTAACGGTTTTCGCGTTATTTGTGCTGGCTGCCAAGATCGCCTGTATCTTCGCCCTGCGCTATGTCTTGGTTGATGCCGGTGCGTTTTAACCATCATCCATTCGTCGCCAGTTTCCGCACCATTTTCAAGGTCGAATTTGTTGCACTCTAGTGAGCGTATGTGGCTATGGATATTGGGGCGAGGTTTTTATATCAATTTTTCTTTGTAATTTCATTCTATGAAGTGCGAAAGCTCGTCTCGATGACTTTGTTTATATCGAGTTTTACCTAGGAGCTTGAATATCGCGTTTTTGATACTTTCGGTGTGCTTTTACCGTGGTTTATTATGACGGCAGCCGTTCACGCCAAGTAGCGGTGCGCCACCATATTCGTCGTAATCGACTTGTTGTTTTAGAGTTTTAAAACTTTTTCATGAGAAGGAGCCATAGCGACCGGGGATTTTTAACGTGTTTTTTACGATTTTGTTATTTGTCAGCTACGCTTTCACTTGTCTTTAGCAGGATATCGACGAATCCATCGCAAATCACGACACGACGCTTCGTCAAAGACTTGATTTCCTTCGCGGCATTGCTCACGAAGCTGCCGGAGTTTTCAGAAATCATTTCAAAGGCTTCTTTCGTCACCTCGTTGCCTTTACTGCCTCTTCTTCACCGTTTGATAAAGTCCTAGTTTGTGGGATTTTATTTTTAAAATTTTTGCGTAGGCTTCCCCGCCGCATTATCGCAAATTGAAATAGATGTCCGCCTGCAGTCTACGTTTGCGCTGACGTCCAAAACTAGTATTACTGCTCATGTTACGTTAGGCATTAGCGTCGCTATCGCCGGTCTGAGACGTTTTTGTCGTCCGACACGAAGTGTGGCAAGACTTTACAGTGGCTCCGCTGTGTCCTGCTGAAACTACGTCATAGTCGGTTTATTTTAAGTAGCTCGATAGCCTGTAATACTGGCTTTTCGCTTAACGCATCGGTGGCGCCGTCGCCTGGCGGAAACGACCTCGTCGGCTGGAAGGCCCATGTATTGTTTTAACGGTGGAACGAGGCTTTTGTACCTTTCGTATCGCCTACCAAAACGGCTTCACCCCATTTCTTTTAGCCTCGATCACGCCGCTGATACAGGGTTGTGGATCAGTCGCCGCCCATCGCGTCAATGCAAGCCAGGGTTATTTGTATTACCCTCCGGTAGTCGGCCGCGCGAGG
>BNJT01000452.1_pt1 | contig 130319 bp, 146 predicted proteins | sample 8540491 | NCBI WGS metagenome assembly BNJT01 (sample SAMD00202455, study PRJDB9452) | human saliva metagenome | host: Homo sapiens | reverse complement strand
GGGGGCGCTGGGCGTACCCGGCTGAGCCCTGCCCGACACGCTGGCGAGCGAGCGGGTCCTGGACGCCAATACTTCAGGACAAGGCCGCACAAGCTCTGTTACCGTTCCTTTATGGATTCTTCCCCTGAACAGACAGTTGCGAGCGAGCCTCAACGGCCCGTTGTTCCGCCGGTGGTGTATCTACCGTGCCGCACGCCGGGAGAGTGGGGCGCCGAGGTGGAGATGCGCCGCACGAAGGACGGACGGACCGCTCTGCTGGCATATACCGCGCTGGACCGACTCGCGGACTGCATGGGACCGCACCAACCATGGATCCTGTGTCATACGGACCGACTCCATGAACTTGAAGCAGACCATCCATACGATGTCATCTACCTTGACATGGCCATGCCCAAGGAACTATGGCGCGGACCTGACGAAGAGGACGGGAGGCTCAGCCTGTGAGTAAGGAACAGCTGAAGATCGACTATAATGCAGCGCAGGAAGTGAAAACGAACTTCGAACTGGCGCAAGATGACCTTGAAAGCGAACCACAAAACCATGCCTTCTTCGGGCAAGTACGGTGAAGGAGAAACCTACATTACCTTCGCTCTATCAAGTTTTGCCGAAGCATCGGGCACATTCGGACAAGCAGCCTCATATGGATTTACCGCTATCCGCGACGGTGTCGATGCTATCAGCGGAGTGGACAGCGACACCGCAGACAACATTCGTAAACTAGCCAAGGAGCTCCCCAATGGCTGACGTATGCGTCGCCGAAATCGACACTCTTATCGACGTCAGCCCTGCTGACATCACAACTGCAGCCGACTGGCTCGACAAACTTCAACTAGGATTCAATCATGCGGAGTCCTGGCTACTTACCGCAACACATCAGTGCACACAGATTTCAGGAGAGTTTGGGAATTCACTCAACGAATATACTAACGATCTCAGAAGAGGATGTCAGGACGCTTTCGATCAACTAGTACCCATCATCGATACTATCAACTCCTGGCACGACCAGGTAGTCTGGCGAAAGCAAGACATGGCTGGATATCGCGACGACGCAAAGGCAGGTGACTTGACTGTGCGGGATGAGCGTTATATTCAAGCTCCGACCCCGGTTTCAGACCCGGGACCCTTGCCTACGAATTTAACACCCAAACAAAGAGACAAATGGAAGGCCGATCTCGATGATTTCGAAAAATACTCGAAGAAACTAAGGCTCTTCGACAATCTCAAAGAGGACGTAAATACAACCCGGAAGAAACTCACTGACTGGGTTGCACAACATATGACAGTCAGCAAAGAGCCTCCCCAGTACGAGCTCACAGTGAAGGCACTACAAGACGGTACAGTTAAGTTCATAGAACTTGGGATTGAGAACAAGTACTATGGAGAACCTTTCGATAAACTTGTCGAAAAAGCCACTCCAGCAGCAGCCTCACGCGCCGCAGCCAAGTCAGGGAACCCACAAACTCGGGCAGGCAAAAAGCCTCCCAATGCGAACTCAGTGGCTAGACGAGCGGAAGCATCAGCCAGAGCCAAAGGCGGTTCGCCAGAACTCACAGCCAAGGCGAAATCACTCGGGAAGCACGTAGGAACAGTTTTAACTTTAGCGCTTTCAGGATGGGACATCTACAGCGGAAAGTCTCCGAGCCAGGTAGGAATAGAGACCGGTGCAGGTTTTGTGATTGGGGCAGGTCTCACTGCCGTGGGAGCTGCTTTATCCGCCCCCGTTTGGGTCACAGCGATTGGGGTAGTCGCGGTAGGCACCGTACTAACTTGGGGAGTCGGCAAAGCCTACGAAAACACGGTACCGCTCCGAACGCGAGAACGAATTGACGAGGGAATTAGGGACACCTGGAATGTAACAAGTAAAGCTACCCTGTGGGGACTTGTATTCGGGTGAGATTATCGACAACCAAATGCTAATCTTATGCCTCCACCAGAAGCCGATAGGAGGGCAAAGACGGGACTTTACGATAATCTCACCCGTTTCACTGGTTTTACCGACAGAGATAATTTTAGCTTATTTGGATGATAATTATATCACGACCTTATACTGAAAGCACAACATCATTCTTCGTCCCACATCTCTAGTTATTTGGGAGTTTTTCACAATTTCTCTAACCGCATTCTCCACCATCGCGGCAATCATTCTTCAGATAGTAGGGACTCGGGATTATGGATGGTTCCGACTGGAGTGGGAATAATGGGAACAATTGCGTTCTACCACCTTATCCCGATCCTCAGAGCAGGAGGTCCCACTCAATGCAGGATTTCCTTAAATAGGAGAAGCGTCGAGCTCACTCGAATAGACAGGCACACTGATAAAATCCGATGGAAGGGCCATCCAGTTCTGATCGGAGGCCGCAAGGGTGATGCCCTCATCGTTCTCAAGAACTACGACGAACTGCATTACCCCATGGCATACCTCCCAATGAGCATGCGCCAGCTCGAACGCCTCCTGAGCACTTTCTCAACCAATAGCAAACTCCGCACCAAGCTCTCCAGCCCCGAAGCCCTCGATATGGTCCTCGCCATCCTGGAACCCACCGAGGAAGAACTCACCGACAGCTCCTGGAACTGGAGGCCGACCGCCCCAGCAGACAGTCATGCAAGTACCTAAACAGGCAGAGAATCCTACTACGCAGTGCACAGCACACGACAGCGACAGGATCTACCAATGAATAAGTCAAAACTACTCTCAGCAAGGACGGTAGACAGACGACGCCCAATAATACTTTTGCTGCTATGTTTTCAGTACTGCCGTTGGCATTATCGGAGGTTTACTGACATATCAGCATAAGGAATTAGTAACCAGTCTGGCATTATTCTATTGCACCATAGCATCCACCTCTCTCTCCATTTCACAGATGTTCTTGAAAGCAGGGATACGCAATGGTCGACAATACTGGCGACGAGGTGATAAAATGCGTAGTGTTGACAACCACGTACACACTGGTCGGATGGGAGTTTGGTTCACTGCTATTGGCCGGTTTCTCTCTTCCGCTCGGCACTATCCTGCTACCCCTGAGAGCTCGAGGAGAATGGCTAGGCCCCGTCATTCTTGTGATCGCAGGAACAGTTAGTATTCCATTCCTTCTCCCTATTCTCAAAGCGGGAGGTCCCAGTCGGCAGAGAATCACCCTGACTAGGAACGGTGTCGAGCTCACTCGAATCGACGGACATACTGACAGAATCCGATGGCAGGACCATCCGACTCTGATCGGAGGCCGCGAGGGTGATGCCCTCATCGTTCTCAAGAACTACGACGAACTGCATTACCCCATGGCATACCTCCCGATGAGCATGCGCCAGCTCGAACGCCTCCTGAGCACTTTCTCAACCAATAGCAAACTCCGCACCAAGCTCTCCAGCCCCGAAGCCCTCGATACGGTCCTCGCCATCCTGGAACCCACCGAGGAAGAACTCACCGACGGCTCCTGGAACTGGAGGCCGACCGCCCCAGCAGAAAGCCAGACAGGAAACAATACGAATATATAAACAGGCAAGGAGGCTTATTCATGGGGTGTAGGTGAATATGATTCCGAGGACTGCGGTGATGGTTTCCGGGAAGGTTTCCGGTGGTCTTCTGTAGCCGGTGTGCATGACTCTCCAGGTCTTGATGTTGGCGATGACTCTCTCGATCTTGTAGCGGATCTGGTTGACGGCCCGGTTGTAGGCCTTGTCATCTGGGTGGAGGGGAAGCTTTGCGGGTTTTCTTTTCGGGGTGATCATGCCCAGTCCGATGTACCCCTTGTCGCCAATATGCCTGGGCGGTGACGCCCCGTCGGGCAGGTCGGTGGCGGGGACGTCGAGCAGGCCGCTGCGGCGCAGGGCCTGAGCGTCGTGCGTGCACCCGTCCTGGGGGTCGGACACCCAGGCCAGGGTCCCTGACAGGGTGCAGGCCACCTGGACGTTCAGCCCCGTGGTCCTGTGCTTACCGGAGTACAGCTCGGAGTGGTCCTTCCAGGACCAGCACTGAAGCAGGGTGCCGTCGATGATCAGCTGGGCCGTGGGGTCCAGTTCCTCCACCGTTGGAACACTGCCGTTCAGGCATGCGGCAATCAGGGGCGTGTAGGCACTGATGACGCGGGAGACGGTGGCCTGCCAGACGCCGTAGAACTCGGCGAGCAGCTCCTGGGGCAGGTTGTGCCGCAGCCAGGGTCAGGGTCAGGCGCACGCACAGGAACAGCCCCAACGCCCTCGCCCCGAACACAGGCAGGGGACCGGAGGCGTGAATGGTCTCGCACAGGTCAAGGACCTCGCTGCGGGAGATTCTCGTGCTACTATTCGTCAAGGCGGTTTGCTTCTTGGTTGGATTGGCTTAGACACCAAAGATTCTCTCAAGAGCAAGCCGCCACCCTATCTAACGACACACACCCCCTTTAAGCAGCCTAAACACCCCTATGAATAAGCCTCTGTGATTACGACAGTATCTCCCATCCTGACACCCTTAGCCACCCTTTTCTATCATGCTGACAATATGACGGCATCTCTGGGACTTCTTTATACGAGTCTCGTTATGGCCTCCGCTGCCGGATCTTTGCAAGCCCTAAAGAATCACGTCTTCCACAGAAGACTCTGGTGGACAAGCAATGAAACGCGGACAGAACTGATTGTTCCTCCAACCTTAGTGAGGTCAGAAATACTCCCACTTTCTTTGGCTGCATTCTCCGTCGTCGTAGGAGTTGTCGCTCGAGCGATAGGAAGTCGTGACGCCTGGATGGTTTCCCTCGGATTGACAACATTGGGTATGTTAGCCCTTTACCACCTGTTTCCGACCCTCAGAGCGAGACACGCCCATGGACACAGAATCTCCTTAAGTAAGAATGGACTCGAACTGACCCGGATCGATGGGCACACTGACATGATTCCGTGGAAGGCTCATCCGTACCTCAAAGAGATCCGTCAAGGATATGCCATCATTGCCCTCAAAGGCCAGGAAGACCTGCACTACCCCATCGACTACCTCCCCATGAGCATGCACCAGCTCGAGCGTCTTCTGAGCACCTTCTCCACCGACGGCCGGCTGCGCGCCAGGCTCTCAGGCCCAGAGGCCCTCAGCACCGTCCTCGCCGTCCTGGAACCCACCGAGGAAGAACGGACCGATGGCTCCTGGACCTGGAACCGCTAGACAGCACATACGCCAACGCAAGGATGACTGCCATGAGTTTCCTGACGGGCAAGGCAGCCCAACCCATCATCACGCCGGAACGCATCGACAAGAACCGGTATCGGGCACCTCTGTTTTTCGGAGCCATCGCTGTGGCCGCAGCCATGTTCAGCATCCCCATGTTTCTCACAGGAAGCACCACCACAGCACTGGCCATCATCTACCTCGCTGTCTTCATCGTCAGCTAAGCAGTTGCAGCCTGGTGTCTCAAGTACTTCCTCTCAGCCGGCCGAACATACTGGAGTCACGACAGCCATCAAGTCGTCATGACCACCCCCACCGGCATGCTCCTGTTTGAAGTCGGTATTCCACTGCTGGGCGTTCTGGCAGCGCCGCTTGCTGTCATCACCTGGCTGATACACCCACTCGGCGACTGGATCGGATCAGCAGCCTTAGCAGCACTGGGAGCACTGAGCCTCCCCTATCTCCTACAGGTCCTTCATGGCTTTCGCCCCGTGAGACGTCGTATCACGGTCAGCAAGAGCGGCATCGCCCTGATTCAGGCCAACGGACACAGCCTCGAGATTCCATGGAAGGAGCACCCGCGTCTCATTGGAGTACACCAGGCCGACACCGTCATCGTTCTCAAGAATCATCTAGAGACCCGCTACCCCATCGGCTACCTGCCTCTGAGCATGCGCCAGCTCGAACGCCTCCTGAACACTTTTTCCACCGACGGCCGCCTGCGCGCCAAGCTCTCGGGACCCGAAGCACTCAACACCGTCCTCGCCGTCCTGGAACCCACCGAGGAAGAGCTGACCGACGGCTCCTGGACCTGGAGCCGTCGGTCTCGGTAAAACAGTCAGAAGCCACCCCGGTCAGGAATCCTTGCGCTCAGCCAGGGTCACGTCGATGTCCTGTTTCTTGGAGTCGCGGATGACCGTGAGCTTGACCTTGTCGTTGGCGGAGTACTGACGCACGTAACCGGTCAGTGCCGAGCCCTGGGAGGTGGTCTTGCCGTCGATGGCGATGATGACGTCGTCCCTCTTCAAGCCGGCCTTGTCCGCCGGTGAGCCGCCCTCGACCAAGGCGACCTTGGCACCGGCGCGCACCTCGCCGTCAACCTCGGCGTCACCGGTCTCCGGATTAACACCCAGGTAGGCGTGAGTGGCCGTGCCGGACTTGATGAGCTGCGTGGCGACCTTGTCCGCCAGCTTGACGGGAATGGCGAAGCCGATGCCGATGCTCCCCGAGCCACCCTCACCACCACTGGAGTTCCCCATGGTGGCGATGGAGCTGGTGATCCCGATGACCCGCCCCTTCTCGTCGAAGAGCGGCCCGCCGGAGTTGCCGGGGTTGATGGCGGCGTCGATCTGGATGGCGTTGGTGTAGACCGCCGAGGACGGGGAGCCTCCTCCTGAGCCGTCCTCACTCTGGGAGTTGATGACAGGGCGGTCCAGGGCCGAGATGATGCCGGTGGTGACGGTGGAGGACAGGCCCAGCGGGTTACCGATGGCCATGACGTCCTGACCGGTGGCCAGGCTTTGTCGGAGTCGCCGAGCTCGGGCGACGGTGAGGTTGTCGGGGGCGTCCTTGAGCTGGATGACCGCCAGGTCAGTGGCAGGGTCGGTACCGGTGGGCTCGGCCTCGTAGACGCGGCCATCGGCCAGCGTCACCCGGATCTGCGAGGCACCCGCCACCACATGGTTGTTCGTGATGATGTGCCCCTCCTTGTCGAAGATGACTCCGGACCCCAGGGCCTTGCCGTTGCCGGTGGTTATGGCGATGGACACGACGGCGTTGGACACGGCGGCCGAGACTGCCTCCCAGTCGGGGGCCTGACCGGTGCTGTTGACGGTCTGGGTCGTGTCACCGGTGGCGATTGCGGTGGGCGCGGCCGAGGAGTGCGATGCGGCGTTCCCACCGCGAGCGTCCATGTAGTTGACCGCCCCGACGGCACCACCGGCGCCCAGCAGGGAGGCGACCACCACAGAGGCCACGAGGGCGAACCAGCCCGGCCCGCGGCGCCTCGCGGTGCCGTCCTCACTGCCTGCGGCCTTCGAGGTCGCGTAGAAGGACTCCCCGGTGGGGGCGCCGGGCGCCGCATAGCCACTGGGCGTCGTCGGGACGCTCGTGTAGGGCGAGCCGAAGTAGGCCTGCTGCTCCTGAGAGGCAGAGGCGGGGTACTGGCCCTGGTGATAAGGCTGCTGCTGAGGCTGCGACTGGGACTCCTGGTACGACTGCTGCTGGGGCTGGTACTGCCCCTGGGCGGAGTCAGCGTAGGCCGACGCGGACTGGTCGGCGGGCAGCTGCGAGGTGGGCGGCTCGGTGGGCAGCTGCCGGGTGTCGTCCCAGCGCTGCGCGTCTGCGCTCTGAGGCGGGACCGGCTCGGGGCGAGGACCGTCGGCGGCGTGGGCCTGAGACGAGTCATCGTAGCCGACCTGGTTCTCCTGGTTCTCAGTCGAGCGCTGGGCCTCGCTGCCGGAGACCGCCGCACCCGGGCCGCCCTGGCTGCCGACGGACCAGGAGTCGACACCGGAGTGACTGTCGTCTGCCGCCGCTCCGGGCTCAGTGGGCCGGTGGGCCTCCGGGCTCGCCTCGTCGTATCCGCTCATCTGTGCTCCTCCTCGGGCGTGTCGCCCTCTCCAGATCCACGGGTAGACAACACCCGGGCTCTGTACCGTTTCCGATGATTCCCTGAGGCTGTGCTGTGGATCGTGTGACCGTTATATCGCAGCGGACTGGGAGTCCGGCGGCGGGTTCGGGGTGAGCCGAGCCGTCTTCCGCGGGTCCTATGCCGCTGGCTGCTGTTCATCTCTATCGTTATTCATGTTGTCACGGCGTGAGGACCGTGCCTCGTGGTCTCCCAGACGACGACGCTCAGGCCGTCGACTGGCTCGGCCAAGAGCCTCCGGAGGGCCGCGACATCATCGGGGACATGGACCCGGGCCCCCAGGGCGGTGGCCAGTGCAGCAATACTCGCACACTGGGGGGCGGTGAAAAGCCGTTCAAACCGACCAGACGGCGTGGTGTGGGCGTACTCGAGGTGGGAGAAGATCGCGCCCCCGTCGTCGTCGACGACGATCACCTGCAGGTCGGGCTCCTCCTCACGCACGCCCCGGCTCATGGACATGGCGTCGTGGAGGAAGGCGAGATCTCCCATCACGGCACGAACCGGTCGACCTGAGGCCATCCACAGTCCGATGCCGGTGGCGATGGTGCCGTCGATGCCCGCCAGGCCGCGGTTCGCAACAGCCTTCGGGGCGGCGCCACCGGGCTGGGCGAGTCGGTCCAGGCGCCGCACCGTCATGGAGGAGCCCAGCAGGAGGGTGGGGGTGTCGGGAGCCAGGCTCGCCTCCCACGCGGTCTGGACCACGGCGTCGGCGCTGCTGGAGCGGCCCGGATCAGGAAGATCCGCCACGGCCTGGCGCCAGGAGTCGGTCCAGGCCGCATCGGCCCGTTCCAGACCGAGGGCGGCGACCAGCCGGACCGCCTGGAGGGCGACGTCGTTGACAGGCTCGTGATCGGGGCCGTCAATGGGGAGGATCCGTCGGGCCCGCCCGGAGACATCGGTCCACTGGGCGCGCTCGGTCAGGACGGTGATATCGAGGTCCTCGCGCCCCAGGAGCGCGGTGACGGAGCGGCTGAGGCTGGGGTGGCCGAGGACGAGGAGGGTGATCGGTGCGCTCAGTGAGCGCAAGGCCCGCCGGGGTACCCAGCAGGCTCGGCGTAACGGATCAGGGGCCTGGGTGCCGCTGCGGGCCTGGGAGGTGGGTTCGGCCAGGAGCGGCCAGTCGAGGTGCTCGGCCAGAGACCTGGCCAGGGCACCGACGGCCGGGTGGGCGGTGTCGCCGGCGACGACGAGCCCCCTCCCCACCGATGGGGAGCCGTGGCCGGCCTGCTGGCGATCATCGACCACCAGGGCGCGGGCCGGTACCGCTGCCCGGGAAGCCGTGGCCGCCGGCGGGCTGGGCCGCGTCGGAACAGCCGGCACTGCGCCGTCCGCCGTCAGGGGGCGGGCGGAAGCGGGCGTTGATCTGAACCGGCCCGGGATCCCGACTGAGGGGCCCCGGTGGCCGCGACGACGGCGCGGCGCACCTGCCCTGTGATGGCGGCGTCGGCCGCACCGTCTCCGAGGTCGGCGGCCAGGTCGGCGGGTAGGTCGATGCCCAGGCGCAGGGCCGGTGCGAAGAGCCCGGTCTGTTCGGTGGTCTGGCTGGCGCCGGTGCCGACCAGGCTCGTGGGGACGGTCGGCGCTGATGACAAGCAGGGGGATGCCGGCGGCGTCGGCCTCGCTGACGGCCGGGTGGAGGTTGGAGACGGCCGTCCCCGAGGTGGTCACGACGGCGGCGCAGCGACTGTGCCCGGTCAGGGCGTGGGCGCGGGCGGCCCCCAGGGCGATGAAGCCTGCGCTGCGCTCGTCCAGGACGACGCGCAGTCGTAGGTGCCCGGCGTCGACGGCATCCGCCAGGGCATCCGCCAGCGGGGCGCTGCGCGATCCCGGGCACAGGACGATCTCACGCACACCCTCGACCAAGAGGGCCGCCACGAGGCTGCGGGCGTCGGCCATGGCGGGCGGGAGCTGCGAGCGCTCCGGGAAGTCGGTCACAGGGGCGAGGATACGAGAGCACGCGGCCTGCTCTGTGCTGCGATTAGTCACAGTAGGGACGGCCCGGTGAGCCCACCGCACGGTTCGGGCAGGGGCTACAGCGGCAGCCCAGCCACGGCCCGGCTCGGATCACGGGCCTCGCGCTGGCGGCGGGCGTGCAGGGCACCGGCCAGGTGCAGCAGGCGCGTCTGCCAGTGCCTGGTGAGGTAGGGCCCCGCCTTGACCTCGCTCAGGAGACGCTCGGAGACGGGGGTGGCGGCGTCAAGACGCAGGCTCCCGTTGCTGGGAAGAACGCTGGGGTCGGCGACGTCCTGGCTGAGCAGGCGCACGGTCCCCAGGCCGCAGGCGTGGCTGAGGGACGGCAGGCTGAAGGCGAGGGTGGCGCCAGTCATGATGCCCACGGAGGTGTCCAGGGCGGAGGAGACGACCGCGGGCAGTCCGAGGCGCTCGGCCATGTCCAGGGCCCGGTGCACCCCGCCCAGCGGGGCCACCTTGAGGATGGCGACGTCGGCGGCGCGCCGGTGGACGATCTCCATGGGATTGGCCGATAGTCGGATCGACTCGTCCGCGGCGATGGGCACATCGACGGTGCGGCGCAGGTCGGCCAGGTCGTGGACGGTGGCGCAGGGCTGTTCGACGTACTCCAGTCCTCCGGCGGCCCGGTCCATGAGGGGCAGGTTCTCACGGGCGGTGTCCAGGTCCCAGGCGCCGTTGACGTCGATGCGCACCTTCCCGGAACGCCCCAGGGGCCGAGCGGACCGCCTCGAGGCGCCCCAGGTCCGACGAGCGCTTGTCACTGCTGCCGCTGACCTTGACCTTGGCGGTCCTGGCTCCGGAGACCCGCACCAGGCTCGGCAGCGTCCTCGGCGCCGACCTCGGGGACGGTGACGTTGACGGAGACGGTCTCGCGGTAGCGGGGAAGGACGGAGTTTCCCAGGGCCTGGGACAGCCCGGAGGCGAGCCATGGAGCACTGGCCTCCGACCCGTAGTCCCAGAACGGCGCGACCTCACCCCAGCCCCCGGGGCCGTGGAGCAGGACGCCGTCGCGACGGGTGATGCCGCGAAACGGAGTCGTCAGGGGGATGTCCCAGACCACGACGCGGTCGATGCGATCCAGCAGACCGGTGGAGTCCTGAGCATGGAGAGAGGCGATGTCGATCTCGCCGTTGGCATGCTGTTGGTCCGGACTCACGGGCAACAGAATACGCATGATCTTCAATCAACATGATGAAACCGGAACAAGGGTGGCGGGCCCCACCTCGACAAACGTCCGCGGAACTCCGAAGCACACTGTCCGACGCCACCAGCCGACGCCGTTAGTGGACGCCGCCAGTGGAAACCGCCATCCGGTCCCACACCGACGCCGACCGCGGCTATGGGCGCAGGCGGCCTTCCGCGGGCTTTTGTAGAATAACTCGCGCGGTTGAATTCGCGATCAGGTCGAAGGGACGTCATGAGCCGGAGCAGCACGGGGCGGGGCGATACGGGCCGACATCGCTGGAGACCCGTCACGCCCGTCTCCGCGATGGTCGTGGGCCGCCTGGTTCTCGGACTGCCCAGCGCGTTCGGCCTGACGGTCATCGTGCTGATCTGGTCGGCACTGACCGGCGCCGGACTGGGATTCATCCGGGCGTGCTTGTTCTCCCTGGTGGCGGTGGCGATTCGCGAGATCATCGACGCCTCGGCCCACCGGCTCATCATGCGGGCCTGGCGGTCGAGGGACCCTCATGGCCTGCTGCTGACCAGCATCGCCGCGACCTGCCCCGCTGTCGCGGGATTCCTGGCCGCCCTTCTCCTCGCACCGGCGGCGTCGACGACGGCCCTGACGGTTCTCACGTGGCTGCCGTTCATGGCCTTCGTCGCCCTCATTGAGAGGCCGTGGGACACCTCGCTCGGTTACGACGCCACCCAGGAGCGCATCCACCAGCCCCAACCGATCCCGCCGGAGTACGTCACAGCCGACTTCCGCGACGCCCGCAAGCACCTCCCCGGGCTCCGCCGCATTGCACTGACGCACGCGGCGCCGTAGGACCCGAGGTCACTGCGCCCGGCCTGCGAGTCGTGGTGGCGCCGATCCCGGGCGGGGACATTTCTCGCGTGCGGGTGCACCACCTTCCGGCCGAGGACGTCCTGCGCGTCCGGGGACCGGATTCCTGTCCCCGACGGCGTCGAATGCCCCTGCCCGGAGCGGCACGCACCCAGCCGTGCAGAATGTCCCCGTCCGACGGATTCCACCCAAGCCCTGCGCCCTCCCCGCCCCGCGTTGCGCAGGCTTCCGAGGAGGACTCACGGCCGTCCGGCGTCAGGACTTCTTGAAGTCGTACTGGGGATGCTTCTTGGCCCAGTCGATGGCGGCCTCGTCCTCCCGGCCCTCGCCGTAGGTGTTGACGACGAGGTCCTCGAGGCTGCCGTAGGTGGCCTCATCCATCTTGATGGAGCCGAGCCACTTCGCGATCTCCGGGTACTCCTGCGCAAATCCCTCTCGCCCGAGGAAGTGAAGCCCTTCCCCTGCCGAGCGCCCCTTGGGGTCCTTCAGGTCCCGCATGTTGAAGGTCGTGTTCGCCCAGAAGGGGTGCCACAAGGTGACCACGATCTCGTTCTTCGCGTCGACCGCTTTCTTGAGCTCGGCCAGCATCCCGGTGGTGGAGGAGGTCAGGAACTTCATGTCCCCCAGATCGTAGGCGGGAATCACGTCCTCCTGCGACACCTTGGTCAGGCCTGCACCCGGCTCAATACCGACGATCTTGTTGTCGATCTGCGAGGCGTGGGACTTGATGTCCTCGATCGATTTCATCGAGGAGTAGTCCGGGACGGACCAGCACAGCTTGGCCGAGTCGTAGTAGGTCCCCAGGTCCTCGATGTACGTGCGGTACTTGTCCATGTAGCTCTTCTGGGTGACGTCCGGCCACGCAGAGGGGAAGAGATCGACCGCCCCCTGGCTGAGGCCGGCGTAGAGCGGTCCGGCCTCGCTGAGATCCATGAGCCTGATCTGGTAGCCGGCCTTCTCCAGCCTGGGTCTTGAGCAGGTGGGTCATGGACAGTCCATCGCTCCATGACGGAAGGAAACCGAGTCGAAGCCGTTTTCCCCCGCCGGAGCCCTGACCGCAGGCGGACAGAGCGCCCGCTGCCGTCAGAGAGGCGAGGGCGGCGGTGAACGTGCGGCGGGAGGTCTGCATGGCGTTCCTTCGATATGTGCCCCGCGCCGGCGAGGGCGAAGCAGAAAAGCGTCGTCGAGTCATGGGTCACCGCTTCTTGATGAGTGAGAGCAGCGAGCCCTTCTCCCGCGGCGCCCCGAGGGCCGCAGTCACCCGATCCAGGAAGATCGCCAGGAACACGATGGACAGTCCTGCCTCGGTGCCCTTGGCGATATCGATCGTCGCGAGCGCCTTGACGACCTCCTTCCCGAGGGCCGTCGGCGCCGACCATGCCCGCGATGACGGCCATCGACAGCGCCAGCATGATGACCTGGTTGACACCCTGCCATGATGGTGGGGACGGCCAGGGGCACTGAATGCCCCGCATGATCTGCCAGTCGGTGGCGCCGAAGGAGCGTCCCGCCTCGACGGTCTCCTTGTCGACCTGCTTGATGCCCAGGCTCGGTCATGCGCACCCCGGGGGCATCGCGAAGATGAGCGTGGCGAACATCCCGGGCACCACCCCGATGGAGAAGAACAGGACCGAGGGGATGAGGTAGACGAAGGCCGGCATCGTCTGCATGAGGTCGAGGACCGGGCGGATGAGGACGCTGACGTACTTGTTCCGGGATGCCCAGATCCCCAGGGGGATCGCGAAGACGAGGGCGGTCAAGGTCGCCAGGGTGACCAGGACCAGCGTCTCCATCGCGTTCTGCCACCGCCCAAGGGAGATGATGACGAGGGAAGGTGATGGCGGTCCCCAGCGCCAGCCTCCATGACTTGGCCATCCAGGCGATGAGTACGAAGACCACCACCATGATCAACGGGGCACGGCCGAAGCAGGTCTGCAAGAGTGTCATTGACCAGGGTTCCGGCCCTGGAGATCGCACTGAGGAAGCCGTGGAGGTGGTTCTGGATCCATACGATCAGGACCTCGACCGCGTTGCCCAGGGGAATCTTGGGAAGAGGAGTGTGCAGGAATCATCAGGCGTCGGCTCCTTCGGCCTCGGTGGTCTCACTGGCCTCGGCGGCCTGCTCGTCGGTGTGCTCCACGGCCGGCCCGGCCGTGCCGTCCTGCGAGTCATCGTCAGGACCGGCTGGATCGGCACTGGAGGCACCGGTGTCCTGGTTCTGCTCGCTGATGGCGGCCAGCAGGGGTGACGCGCGGAATGACGCCGGAGATCCGTCCGTCGTCATCGACGACGACGATGGGGGGCCGCGTGCTGTGCGGCGTGGGCGAACAGGCTCGTTGACGGGAGTCGAGTGCGCCACGACCGGCATCTCGTGGATCGTGGACAGCGGGAGCACGTCGGAGCCCTCCTTCACCGCCCGAGCGACGTCGTCCTCCCAGACATACCCGAAGGGCGAGCGGTCGCGGTTCTGGACAAGCAGCCACGGCGGCTGGTTCTCCCGCAGGAGCTCATGGGCGGCACGGGGGCTCCGGTCCGACCCCAGGACCGCGTACGGGGGCTCCGCGATGGAGCCGGCCGTCAGGACCCGGGTACGATCGACGTCGGCCACGAACCGTGAGACGTAGTCGGAGGCGGGTCGCGCAGGATCTCCTCGGCGGTGCCGACCTGCTCGACACGGCCGTCACGCATCATGGCGATGCGGTCACCCAGCCGCATGGCCTCGTTGAGGTCGTGGGTGATGAACAGGATCGTCTTACCGAGACTTTTCCCTGGAGGTCGATGAGCCTGATCCTGCATCTCCCGGCGGATGAGCGGGTCGAGGGCGGAGAAGGCCTCATCCATGAGAAGGATGTCGGTCTCGGCGGCCAGCGCCCGGGCCAGACCGACCCGCTGACGCATTCCTCCCGAGAGCTCCCCGGGCTTGTATCCGCCCCACCCCTCGAGGCCGACCAGGGACAGGGGCCTCCTTGGCCCGACGTTCACGCTCGGAGCGACCCACGCCCTGGATCTCCAGGCCGTAGGCGGCGTTCTCCCCACTGTCCGGTGCGGCAGGAGGGCGAAGTTCTGGAAGACCATGGAGACGCGCTCACGGCGCAGGCTCGCGCAGGCTCGACTTCGAGACGTGCGCCAGGTCCTCACCGTAGAGGGTCATGTTGCCGGCCGTGATGGGCAGCAGGCCGTTGACCATGCGGATGAGCGTGGACTTCCCCGAGCCCGACAGGCCCATGACGACGAAGATCTCACCCTTGTCGACATCGAAGGAGGTGTCGATGACGGCCGCGGTCTGCCCCGACTTCCTCAGCCTGGTCTCGCGTCTTGCCGGCCTTGAGACTTTCTTGACGCCATCGGACGGTCGCCGCCCGAAGACCTTGTAGACATGGTTGGCCTCAATAACTTTTCACAGCACTCCCTCGCGTTCTAGCTCCTGGCCTGGCCGCGAGAGTCCGGAAGACGAGTTGTGAGAGCCGCTTCCGGGCCCCCATGGCGGCTGCAGGCCCGTTTCATAGTGCTGCGGAGTGTTCATACGGTCAATTTGACGGGACGAAGAATTCCGCGAAGTCGGCGGACTTCAGGCCTTGACACGCCTACGGGCGCGTCCGTGGCCACGCCCGCGGAACGGGGCTGGGCCCACCTGGCACGCACCGCTGCGCACCACCGCTCAGCAACACCGCGAATGCTTGAAATCACGACGAATACCGAGGAGCCACCGGAGTCCTGCACCCCACGAGCAAGGACGATGCACATAACCAACAACATCAATACGTGCAACTGGACCCCCTCACGGCATTCTAATGTGATTATCATCTCACTTAGTCCGCCAGCTCGCTCCGCTCCGCGCCGGCACGGGTTGCTGGGTCCCCGAAACACCTCCCCCGCCCACCCGGAATCACTACGCTGAGACGCACGCCCGCGGTCCGCAGGACCAACCGGGGCACCAACGGAGGAGGAGACTGCCGTGCCGGCTGCAGGATGGATCCCGGCGGACGGCCCGACCTCCTGGGGATCCCTCGGAGGTCCGGGTGCACACGGTCCTAAGGCCCACACCGACGTGCGCATCTCGAACATGTCGCTCATCCTGCGCCACCTTCAGACGAGCCCCGCGCTGTCGCGCACGCGCCTGACCCGAGAGACAGGACTGTCCAAGGCGACGGTATCAACGTTGGTGGCCGAGTCGGTGCTCCCGAGGACTGCTCATCGAGGAGGAGCCGGACCCTGTCCGGCAACGTCGGCAGACCGAGCACGGGCCTGCGCACAGCCCCGCGCGCGGCAGCCGGGATAGGCCTGGAGATCAGCGGAGCCTCACTGCTCCTGTCCATCGCGGACCTGACCGGGGAGGTCGTGCTGCGCCGTTCCGAGCTCGTCGGCGATGCCGAGCACCGGCCCGACCGGATGATCGAGCACGTGGCCGCCATGCTGTCCCACGCCCTGGACCAGCCTGACGCGACAGGGGACGACGGTTCCGGGAATCGTCCTGGCCCAGCCCGGGATCATCGACTACGCCGGCAACACCGTGCGCTACTCCTCCACCCTGGAGTGGCACGACATCCCTCGTGGCGGACCGGGTGCGCGACGCAGTCGCCCGCCGTATGAGCTCCCAGCGACAGCGTGCCCACCATCACGCTGGAGAACGACGCCGCTCGCCGCGCTGGCCACCCATGAGCGCTACGCACAGACCGGGGTGCGCAACCTGCTCTACCTGTCTGGCGGCGAGGGATCGGCGCCGGCATCATCTCCGACGGCCACCTCCTGCGCGGCTGGCTGGGCCTGACCGGCGAGGTCGGCCACATGCCCGTGGAGCCCGAGGGCCTGGCGTGCCGGTGCGGGCGGCGCGGCTGCTGGGAGACCCGTTCCGGCCTGCAGGCCCTGACGTCGGCGTACCCGCCAGGCGACGCCGTGCGCGACGAGACCACCTCCCTGGATGAGCGTATCGAGATCCTGCGTCAACGCTTCGACGCCGGGGGACACCGAGCTCACTCGAAGGCTGAGTCTCCCAGCAGGCGCTCACACGCGCCCTGGCGATCCTGGAGGACGTCCTCCAACCCTCAGGTGATCGTGCTGTCGGGTACCTGGCCGCCTTCGCCGACGTATTCCTCTCCCCCACCGCCACCGCCCTGAGGGCCCGGTTGCTGGACCAGCGCGCCGCCGTGAGACTGGAGACCTCCCACCTGGGTCAGTGGGCCTCATCACACGGGGCGGCCCTGGTGGCGCTGGAGTCCGTGCTCGACAACCCCACCCTGGTGGGACCTCAGGCCCACCTCCCTAGCCGTCACCAGGCATATCGACCACCTCGCCAGTAGCAGGCGGGCACCGCATGCTGTAGTTTTGTTCGGAGTTCAGACTATTCAGCCTGAAGGGAGTGCTGATGTCTCTCCAGACCCAGCCCGCAGCGTCGCTCCCCTCCCAGGTGGGGGACGCCTCACCCCTGCCGATCCAGACCGGCATGGATGAGGAGATCCGCCGCCTCATCGCCCGCCTGGGTGCCGACGCCGTGCGGAACTCCGACGGCACCGAGTCGCCCGACATCGTCTCGAGCCTGGCCACCAGGTCTACGCCACCTACTTCGTGGGACGCGGCGACAACGCCTGGGCCGACGCCCACCCGAGGAGGCCACCCGGATCTTCCTCATGTCCGACCGGGTCGCCGCCACCGCCGACGGCCCCGTGAGCATCGACCTGCTGGCCTCCTGGTTCGCCGACCAGGTCCGCCCCGACACCGGCTGCGACGTCTCGCGCTGGTGGCAGGCCCACGACCGCACCACCGGCCAGGAGCTGCCCGCTCCGCGTGGGGCATCGAGGCCGACGGGCGCACGGTCACCGTGCACGAGGCCATCGCCGGGCACGTCTACACCGTCGCCTTTCCTGGCGGTCCAGACCTGGGACCCCACCCAGATGTACAACTACCTCACCAACGGCTGGCACGATGACCCCACCCGCGTCAAGGAGAAGCCCTTCGACGTGCGCCACGAGGCCACGTGGTCCCACGTGCGCACCCACCTGAGTTCCTGGCTCTCCACGCACCCCGAGGTGGACGTGGTCCGCTTCACCACCTTCTTCTACCACTTCACCCTCGTCTACGGAGCCGACGCCACCGAGCGCTACGTCGACTGGTTCGGCTACTCCGCCTCGGTGAGCGTCCCCGCCCTGGAGGCCTTCGAGGAGGAGCGCGGCTACCGCCTCAACGCCGAGGGACTTCGTCGACGCCGGCTACTACAACTCGCCCTTCCGGGTTCCCACCCGCGCCTTCCGCGACTGGATCGACTTCCAGCAGCGCTTCGTCTGCTCCCGGGTGCGAGACTGACCGACGCCGTCCACGCCCAAGGCAAGGGAGGCAATGATGTTCCTGGGCGACAACTGGATCGGCACCGAGCCCCTACGGCGAGCACTTCGCCACCACCGGCCTCGACGCCGTCGTCGGCTCCGTCGGATCGGGGGCGACCTGCCGGATGATCGCCGACATCCCGCACGTGCGCTACACGGAGGGCCGCTTCCTGCCGTACTTCTTCCCCGACGTCTTCCACCCGGGCGGCGACCCCGTCACCGAGGCCAACCGCAAAGTGGCTGAGGCCCGGCGCGCCATCGTGCGCCCCCTGGACCGGATCGGCTACGGCGGCTACCTGTCCCTGGCCGTCGAGCACCCTGACTTCATCGACCGCGTCGAGCAGATCGTCGCGGAGTTCCGCGCCATCCACGAGCGTTCCGCGGGGCTGCGCCGCTGACCCCGGCTTCAAGGTCGCGGTCGTCAACTCGTGGGGCCGCCTGCGCTCCTGGATGACGCATATGGTCGCGCACGCGCTGTGGTACCGCCAGACCTACACCTACCTGGGGGTCCTCGAGGCACTGTCGGGTCTGCCGGTGGACGTGGAGTTCCTGTCCTTCGACGACGTGCGCGCGGCCTGGCCCCGGACGTGAAGGTCCTCATCTGCGCGGGCGCCGAGGGCACCGCCTTCTCCGGGGGCGAGCAGTGGACGGATGCGAGCCTGGTGGCCGCGGTCAGCTCCTTCGTCACCGCAGGCGGGGGCCTCATCGGGGTGGGGGCTCCCAGTGCCCACCCCGCTCACGGGGTCACCTTCCAGCTCGCCGACGTCCTGGGCGTCGACCGCGAGGTCGGCTGGGGCCTGAGCACGCGCCGTCGTCCTCCCGACGTGCAGGGGAGCACTTCATCACCCGGGACCTGACCGGCGGCCTCGACGACGGCGAGGGCACCCGCGACGTCGTCGTCACCAGCCCCGGTACCCAGGTCGCTCGACGCCGCGGACGGCCAGGTCCGTCTCGCGGTCCACGAGCCTGGGTCGGGGCAGGGCGGTGCACGCCACGGGACCGCCTGCACAGCGCCCAGAACTCGCGGCTGCTGCACTCGGGCCGTCTTCTGGGCCGCGGGCCGTCAGGAGGAGTTCTCCGACTGGGCGGCCCTCGACCCCAGGGGTGGAGGTGGCCGCCTACCCCGATGGCCGCACCACCCTCGTCATCAACAACTCCCTGGAGCCCGTCACCACGACGGTGCCGACGCCCCAGGGCCCCCGGACGGTCCGCCTGGAGGAAGGAGGACACCAGTGGCTCACCGCTGCGTCGCAGTGAGCACCCCTGTTCCACATCCACTCCCCACTCACGGGCGCGCACCGACGACGCCGGCAACACCATGTCATCACCCCACCGCGCCCCGCCCCTTCCGGCAGAAGCCGGGCCTTTTCAATGACGAAGAAGGAAGATCCGCATGAAGAAACACGCACTGGCCGCCTCGCTGCTCGCCTTCGCGATGCTCACCGCGGGCTGCTCGGCCACGACCGGCTCGTCCGGCTCGTCCTCATCCGGCGGCGTCATCCGCTACCTGCACCGCCTGCCCGACGGCGAGGGGATGACGAAGCGTCAACGACATCGTGGCCCGCTGGAATTCCTGAGCACCCCGACATGAAGGTCGAGGCCACCAAGTTCGACGGCAAGGCGCGGACATGAACGCCGTTCCGGAGAACGACGTCAAGGCCGGAACCGGCCCCTGCCTGGCGCAGGTCGGCTACGCCGAGATCCCAGCCTCTACACCTCCGGCCTGCTGACCGACGTCCTCCCAGGCCGAGGGTACAAGGACCACTTCCGAGGGGGTCGATGTCGCTGATGACCGTGGGCAAGACGGTTGTCGGCCTGCCGCAGGACTCCGGTCCGCTGGTCTACTTCTACAACAAGGCCGCCTTCGACCGACTCGGGCTGAAGCCGCCCACCACGAGCGCCGAGCGGCCGAGGTCGCCAAGAAGGCGGCGGAGCAGGGGCAAGTACGCCCTGGCCTTCGAGGCCCGATGAGGGCCCCCAACACTCTTGCAGGGGGCCAGGGCGGCGGCGGCCGGCGCCCAGTGGTTCAGCGCTGAGAACGACAAGTGGAAGGTCAACGTCTCCAGCCCGGGAGACTGCCAAGGTCTCCTCCTTCTGGCAGGGGGTCCTGGACTCCAAGTCGGCCCTCGTGGCCAACCGCTGGGACGACGCCTTCGGCAAGGCGCTGGTCGACCAGCGAGCTCATCGGCACCATCGGCGCCGCCTGGGAGGGCGCGCTCCCGGCTTGACACCATGAAGGACTCCCCAACGCCGGGTCCTGGGCGGTCGCCCAGCCTGCCCGCCTTCGGGGACAAGGCCATGTCCGGTCCCGACGGCGGATCCGGCGTGGCCGTCCTCAAGGGCTGCTCCAACCCGAGGGGCCATGGCCTTCAACGACTGGTTCAACACCCAGGTCGATGACCTGGCCACCCAGGGACTGGTCCTGACCGCGAAGGCCCCGGTGAAGACTCCGCAGACCATCTCCACCTTCTTCGGTGGCCAGGACGTCTACGCCGAGTTCACCAAGGCCAACGCGGCCGTGAACTCCAAGTTCGGCTTCATGCCGACCCTGGCCTCTCTGGCGGACCCTCATGACCAAGGCCGCCGAGGCGGCCGGGAAGGGGACCGGCAGGTCGATGACATCTTCCAGGCGGCCCAGAAGACCTCTGTCAGGCTCCCTGAAGGACGCCAACCTGCCCGTCGCCGAGTAGGCGGTCGAGCACGGCCCACGGGCAGCCACCGGCACCACGATCGAAGTGAGAGCATCATGAGCACGACGACAACGACAACGGGCGGTTCCTCCTCCTCGTCACCGGATCGAGAACAGGCCTCTCCCGCCATCCGCACCACCTCGTTGCGAAAGCGCAAGGAGGCCCGGGCGGGTATCGGGTTCGTGGCCCCGTTCCTGGCCATGTTCGCCGTCGTCTTCCTCATTCCGATCGTGGTGTCGGTCTACCGGTCCTTCTTCCGCGACGTCGCCTCGGGCTCGGACCTCTACGGCGGCGGGGAGAAGGTGAGCACCTTCGTCGGCCTGGACAACTACGTCCAGGCGGCGGGGCAGCCCGCCTTCTGGAAGGGACTGGGCCGGGTCCTGCTGTTCGGCGTGGTCCAGGTCCCGGTCATGATCCTGGCGGCCCTCGCCCTGGCGCTGGTGCTCGACTCCCTCCTGGTCAGGCGGGTGACGATCTTCCGCCTGGGCTTCTTCCTGCCCTACGCGATCCCGGGATCGTGGCCCGCGATCATGTGGCTCTACATGTACAACCCCGCCTCTCCCCATCAATGAGTCGCTGGGACTCAGTGGGCCTGAAGGTGGACTTCTTCGGCAGGAACATCATCTTGTGGTCCATGGCCAACATCACGACGTGGACCTTCACCGGGTACAACATGCTCATCTTCCTGGCGGCGCTGCAGTCCGTGCCCCGCGAGCTCTACGAGGCCGCCCGCATCGACGGGGCCACCGGGTGGCAGATCGTCCGGCGCATCAAGATCCCCATGGTCCGTTCCGCCTCGCTGCTGGCGGTTCTGCTCTCCATCATCGGGACCGTGCAGTCAGTTCAACGAGCCCACCGTCCTGTACAGCCAGAACCAGTGGATGGGGCTGGACTACACGCCGATGATGATGGCCTACAACTCGATGACCGGTGCGCTCTCACCGTCCGGCTCGGGCCCGGCATCCGTGGTCTCCGTCCTCATCGTCCCCTGGTGGCCGGTGTCCTGGCCGCCCTCACGCCCCTCGTGCAGAACAGGATCGACAAGTGAAGCCCACCGACACTCCTCGCTCGCTGCGCCCGTCGGTCCCCGCACGAGCCGTGACCATCGCGGTCCTGGTCATCGTCCTGGCCTACATGCTCGGCCCGGTCTCACTGGCTCATCGTCTCCTCCACCAAGTCCAACTCGGACCTGCTGACCTCCTCCGGGTGGTGGTTCTCCGGCCACAACAGCCTTTCTCCGCCAACTACAGCGCGCCTCATGAGCCTGGACTCAAGGGGCTCTTCTGGCGCTGGATCCTCAACTCGCTGCTCTACCGAGCGTCGCCGGGGTGCTGGGCACGCTCTGTCGGTCGCCGCCGGCTCCCGGTCTGGCGAAGTTCGAGTTCGCGGGGCGGAGCGCCGTCCAGGTCGTCATCCTCTCGGTGCTGCTCATGCCCATCGCGCTGCTGACCATCCCTGCTGCATACCTGGTCCTCGACGCCGTTCACCTGACCAACACCGTCTGGTCGATCATCCTGCCGTGCTCGGTCAGCCCCTTCAGGGGTCTTCCTCGGGCCGCGTATACGCTGACCTCGGTACCCAACGAGATCATCGACTCCGCGCGCATCGACGGGGCCAGCGAGATCCGCATCTTCTTCACCATCGTGCTGCGGCTGCTCGCGCCGGCGATGGTGACCATCTTCCCTGTTCATCTTCGTGGCGACCTGGAACAACTTCTTCCCTGCCGCTGATGACCATCAACTCCGCCGGCCTCAAGCCCGTCACCCTGGGGCTCTACGGGATGTCGACCTACTTCAACCCTCAGTACGGGGCGCTCCTCCAGGGCGCTCTCCTGGGCGTCATCCCCTGATCGTGCTGTTCCTGGGCCTGCAGCGCTTCTGGCAGTCCGGCCTGGCCGCCGGCGCCGCCAAGGGCTGAGTCCTCCCGTCCCCAACGCCCTTCCCTCCCCCTATCCACCTCGCCGTCCGTCCCGGGCAACGGCGCCTCAGCAGAGGAACCACCATGATCCACTTCGGCACCGGCGGCTGGAGAGCCGTGATCGGCGACGAGTTCACCCGCGCCAACGTCAGGCTCCTGGACCCAGGGGCTAGGCCAACCGCATCCTTCAGGAGGGCACGGCTGAGCAGGGGTGTCGTCATCGGCTACGACCGCCGCTTCCTGTCCGACACCGCCGCCTGGTGGGCCATCGAGGTGCTCGTCGGCAACGGCATCCGGTCACCCTCATCGACCGCCCCTCCCTCGACCCCACCACCATGTGGACGGTGCGCCGCCTGGGGGCCGCGTACGGGATGGCCGTGACCGCCTCCCACAACCCGGCCCCTGTACAACGGCATCAAGATCTTTCCCTGCCCGGCGGCCCGCGACGCCGACCTGGGGTCACCGACGAGTTCACCGCCTGCCCGTGCAGGGCCTGACGGATGCGGACGTGCGCAGCGTCGGGCCCCATGAGGCCCGCTCCTGCGAGCTCGTCACCATCCAGCGCTCCATCAACTGGTACCTGACGCCATCATCGACAAGCTCGACACCGAGACCATCCGCCACGCCCACATGCACATCGTGCTGGACCCCATGTTCGGGGTCTCCGAGACGAGCCTGCAGACGATCCTGCTGACCGCCCGCCGCCAGGGTGGACGTCATCCACGACCGCCACGACCCCCGTTCGGGGGCCGCATGCCCTCACCCACCGAGGGACAGTCACCACACTGCGCAACGCCGTCGTCGAGTCCGGAGCGGACCTGGGCATCGCCACCGACGGGGACGCGGACCGCCTGGGAATCATCGACGACACCGGCGCCTACCTCACCCCAACCAGGTCCTGGTCCTGCTCTACGACTACCTGCTGACCCGCAAGGGCTGGTCGGGACCTGCCGTGCGCAACATGTCCACCACCCACCTGCTGGACCGGGTCGCGGCCGCCAACGGGCAGGTCTGTCACGAGGTGCCCGTCGGCTTCAAGTGATCAGTGCCAAGATGGCCGAGACCGGGGCCGTCATCGGGGCGAGTCCTCCGGGGCCTGACCGTGCGCGGTCACATCCCCGGCAAGGACGGGGTCTACGCCGGCTCCTGCTGGTCGAGGCGGTGGCGGCCTCGGGCAAGAGGCTCCTCCGAGGCTCCACGCCGACATCGTGGCCCGCTACGGTGAGCCTCGTCATGGTGGAGAACGCCCACGGCTTCACCTCCGAGTGGCGCGCCGGGGCCTGGAGGAGCGCATCTTCGACGCCCAGGACCCGCCCGCCTCGCCCACGACGTCGAGCGCGTCTCCGGGAGGACGGCTGCAAGGTCTACTTCACCTGCGGAGGCTGGGTGACGATCCGCTTCGGGCACCGAGCCGCTCCTGCGGGTCTTCGCCGAGATGCCCACTGGCGACGAGGGCCCGGGCGACCGCGGCCGCCGTCGCGAGCCACTACGGCCTGAACGCCTGAGACGGGCGGGAGGAAGGATCCCATGAGAGACGCGATCACTGACACGATGACCGCCGTTGCGACTGAGGCGGGCACTGAGACGGCAATGAGACGGGGAACGACGCGGCGGGCCGCACCCGTGTCGCCGTCGTCCTGGCCTGGGGGCTGGGCACACGCATGCGGGCGAGCAGCGCGGCCGGCTCCGGCCTGACCTCCCAGCAGGCCACGGCCGCGGCCAGCGGCTACAAGGCCCTCATGCCCATCGGCGAGCACCGGCTCATCGACTACAGCCTCGGCCCTGGCCGACGCCGGGATCGAGCGGGCGGTCCTGGTCGTCGGCCCCGAGCACGAGGACTCCGCCGCCACATCGACTCCCTGGAGCGCACCTGGCTCACCATCGACCTGGCAGTCCAGGTCAACCCCTGGGACGGCCGACGCCGTCCTGTCCGCCAGGCGGGCTGTCGGCGAGGAGTCCTTCCTCGTGGTCAACGGGGACAACTCACTACCCCTGCCAGGTGCTGCACGACGCTGCCTGACACCGGGCAACGCCCCTGGCCGGTTTCGACCGCGCCGCCCTGGTGGCCGAGTCCAACATCCCCGCCGAGCGGATCGCCGCCTCGCCATCGTGCGCGCCCGCGACGGTGCGCTGGAGGAGATCGTGGAGAAGCCCGCTGCGGAGGTGGTCCGGGCCGCCGGAGCCCACGCCCCGGTGTCGATGAACGCCTTCCGGTTCACCCTGAGATCTTCGCCGCCTGCCGGCGGATCGCCCTCGCGCGCGCGGCAGTCTGGAGATCGTCGACGCCGTGCGCGCCCCTGCCCGGTCCGGTCTGGGTCCTGGCGGCAACGGGAGGGTCCGGACCTGTCGCGGCGTGAGGGACATCCGCGAGGTCGAGGCCCGCCTGTCCGGGACGGAGGTGTCGCTGTGAGTGAGGGAACGCACGGGGCGATGAGTGAGACGCCCGAGGAGACCGCGTGGCGGGTGCCCGGACGCGTCGAGGTCCTGGGCAAGCACACCGACTACGCCGGCGGCTCAGTCCTGGTCGGCGCCGTCGACCGGGCGATCACGGCGCGGGCGCGCCGCGTGGAGGGGTCGCCAGGGTCCCTGACCGCCACCACGGACGGCGGCGATCCGGTCACTCTGCGTGCCGGGGTGGCCCCGCCTGGAACCGGGCCACTGGGGCCGCTACACTTCACACGGTGCTGGACCGCCTCACCCCTCAACTTCGAAGGGCGCCGCGGCCCACCTGTCCATCTCCTCGGACCTGCCGCCGGCCTCCGGGATGAGCTCGTCCTCCGCACTGGTGTGCGCCACAGCCCTGGCCCTGGCCTCCCTCAACGGCTGGGACGAGGATCCCCGGTGGATCAAGGCGATGCCCGACCGCCTGTCCCTGGCCGGCTACCTCGCCGCCGTGGAGGGCGGGCGGGCATGGCGGGACCTGCCGGGAACCAGCGGGGTGGGTACTCGCGGAGGGAGCGAGGACCACACCGGCACGCTGTGCGGTACCGGACCGGCTGCTCCTGGCCGAATTCGACCCTGATGCGCGTCGAGCGGACCATCTCCCTTCCTCCCAGTGGGCGCTCGTCGTCGGCGTGAGCGGGGTGCTGGCCCACAAGACCGGTGCGGCCTGGAGGACTACAACCGTGGGCCGAGCACCGTCCAGACGATGCTGGCCAGGTGGGAACGAGACCACCGGGCGCGCTCGATGCCTCCCTGGCCGGTGCGGTCAGGCACCTGGTCGGGGACGCCACCGGCGAGCAGGCGGCGGGGATCCCGCCCTGAAGGACCTGCTGAGGGCTGTGCGACCCCGGCTACGAGAGGCAGCGGATCGAGCAGTTCCTCATCGAGTCCCTCGTCCTGGTTCCCGAGGGCGCCCGGCTGATCGCCGCGGCCGACCCCGGCGTCGGCGAGGTCCTTGAGCGCTCCCAGGAGCCTGGCCGACTGGGGCCTGTGCAACCAGGTGCCGCAGACCCGGCCTGGCATGGTGTCACTGGCCCGTGAGGCGGGCGCCATCGGCGCTCCTCCTTCCGGTGCCGGGGTGGGGCGGATCGGTGTACGCCCTGGTTCGGGCCGATGAGGCCGAGAGCTTCGCCGCGCAGTGGCTCCGGGCCTACCGGGACCGCGAGCAGGCAGCGGTGATCGTGACCAGGCCGGGGCCGGGGCTGCCGGCTGCTCTGAGTGCCCCAGTGCCCCGACCGGCTGGGCTCACACCGCGTCGCGGTGACGGGGCAGGTCATGCAGTGAGCCGCGGCCGCGCACGCTCGACGCCGGGGGTCTCGACGACTCGATGCCGGCCTTGCGCAGGCGTCGTTGGCGCGCTGGTTGTGGGCGTAGCCGATGACGCGCCCGGGGCCAGGGCCACGACGTTGCAGGAGTCCCGGGCGAGCTTTCGCGCAGGGGCCCGGCCTCGTCGGAGGCGCCGGGGCTGATGACGCGGAAGGAGTCGATGCCGGCGGCGCGGGCGAGGACCGCATCCATCTGAGAGCCGTCGTGACCGTCACCTGGAGGGAGCGTCCAGCCGCTGCGGGCCTCGATCTCCACGGTGGTGACCTCGGTGGCGAAGCGCAGGTAGGTGTCGGGGCTGACCATCGTCATGAGGGTGTCCAGGTGCATGACGGCCTCGAGCTGGGTGTAGAAGCCAGCGTCGGGCATGTGGACGCCGATGACCCGGTCGGCCACGCCGGAGGCGAAGAGTTGGGAGGCCAGGCGCTCCACGCCGGCGGCGGTGGAACGGTGGGTCAGGCCATGACGAGGGGTCCGGTTGCCCAGGATCGGAAGTCGCCGCCCTCGATGGTCGAGGCGGCCGAGACCTGCCCCTCCTCCGCGCCACAGGCGAGCGTCCGGGCCGTCGGAGCCTGCGAGCTCGGCCAGGCGCGGGGCGAAGGCCGGGTGGTAGCGGTAGACGGCCTCGTAGCCGATGGCCTCTCGCCGGCGCGGCTCCAGGGCCATGGAGTTGACCGAGACCCCGCCGTGGAGCCAGGCGGAGGCGTCGCGAGTGAAGAGCAGGTTGGGCAGGGGGTGACGACGAACTGTCCTCCAGGGTGGACAGGTAGGTGGAGGGAGAACAGGTCGCGCCCGTCGGATGAGCCTGAGGCGCTCACGCAGCCTCGGCGCGGGTGATACCACTCAGAGTACCTCGGCGAGGTCGGCGTCGGGTAGGACTCGAAGTAGTCGATGAGCTACCGGAGGCGGAGACGCCAGCGACGTCGGGGCCGACGGCCCTCGTCCAGGACCAGGCGACGGGCCTCGGGGACGGCCAGGACCTCGGTGAACATCGCGGAAGTCGTGGACGATGACGCCCCTCGAGCGCAGGATCGCGGTGAAGGCGTCGTGCTCGGCCTGCGCCCGGGGAATGCTGAGGGCGTCGTCGAAGAGCAGGAGTCGGCGTTGATGGGGGTCAGGCGGGCGATCTCCCCACCGGGACGGTGGACTGATCACCGCGCAGAGAACCGGTCTCGGAGTCGACTCGCCCCCGCCGTCGGCAACGGGATGAAGGTGCGGCTGGCGGTCTCACCGGTCTGTGTCATGAGCACAGGGTAACGGGAGGTAGCGGGAAGCAAAGGGCGCGCCCGACTCCCGGCCGGGCGTCTCATGAAGCGGTCACTACCATCGTCAACGGCTTTTGTTGAGCGACGAATCAACTGGGGCGTCAAAGATGCATGCTTGTCGCAAACCGCAAGAATGGTAAGATAATCTACTCAAAGCACCTTCCCAAGACAGGAGTTCCCACAGTGAAAACAGTTGCCCGCCTCTCCCTGATTGCCCTCCTCCTGACAGGGCTGCTACACCAGCCAGCGCAGCGCCAACCACCACCCCGCAACCCAGGATGACTCACCAACGGCGTGTCGGTAGAGCCAAACTGTACCCGGGCTTCTGCCTCATCAACCAAGCAGTCTGCGCTACGAACCGTGGGGAAAGGCGTGGCGTAACTGGTGACATGGCTGTTGATACCTTCTGGGCTTACCTGTCATCACAAGCAGGTAAGCCCAGAGGTGTCGGCATCCCATGTCACTCAACATTCACGCATCACCCTCCCGGCAAATATAAGATCATTTTTACCGCAGAATGCAGAGCAATAGTTTATTCTATACAGTTTGGGTGCGATTCAGTAAGTTCTTGCGCACCTGAGAATAATTTATTCTTTTTATCGGCCGTACTACTGATACTTTCTTTGACTTTAGTTATCTTAACCAACCACAGACGATCGATCTTTTTGGTTGCAGAATCTCTTCAACTCTCCGCTTTTTCGTCGTATTGCGCCTCAAAAAGCGAAGTGTCAGGACGCCTGCTCTTTTCGACAGCACTACTATTCACTTTCATCCATCCCACATTGAGCCCTGGATGGAGCTGTGCCTCGCTTTTGTTAGTGCCATCGACCTCCTCGTCTCTAAGCACACAAAACTAGCCCTCATTCAGTTTATTATACTGTATATTGCGCAAGTTTCGGCTGGATACAAACCGCTTTTTACCGCTACCACCATATTTTTCGCTGTGCTGGTTTGTTCATCCATCAGCATCCTCATCCGTGACGCCAGGGAACGTCTTGAGAAGATGCAACGCGAGGCGGAACGCTCCAAGGAAATCGCCGCCGAGCTCATTCAGCAGCTGCGCCGCGACATTGCCGACAGCCTCCATGACGACCTGGCCGCCGACCTCACCCGTATGCTCATCATCTCCCGCTCCATCAGGCTTCCCCACGGCGACGACCGCGACCGCATCCTCGATCTGCAGGACCGGACCCAGCAGGCCCTCGCCCACCTGCGCCTGCTCATCCACAACCTCGCCTGTCTCCCAAGGGCCCCCAAGGAGGAGCCCACCCTCCAGGAGATCATCGAATCCAGCGCCTCCACGCTGGCTCAGCGCAAGATCGTCCTGGACGCCGACCTCGACGGCATCGAGGGATCCCGGCGCTGCACCGCCTCGATCTCGGTCGGCTCCTGGTCGCCTTCATCCGCGAGAACACCCTCAACGCTCTCGAAGTACAACTCCCCACGATCTTGTCTCCCTCTTCGTGGAGCAGGAGCAGGACACCCTCTTCATCGACCCTGCACCGCCCTGGCATGATCAGAAAGTGCCCTGAGGAGATGCACGGGGATACGGTTTATGGGCCCTCCAGGACCGGTTCGAGAATGCCGGGGCCTTGAGGTCGAACCGGATCGGAGCCTCCTGGACCGTTCTCGCCAGCCTCCCCTGGAACGAGATCGCCACACCAACAACTAATGCGAGATCCCTCATGTCACCACCGGACGGAGCCGCTTATGCCTAGTCACACCCTGCGTTCACTGCGGGTCCTCATCGTCGATGACGACCCGCTCATTCGCACCACCTTCGCCGAACAGGCTCGACTCGCAGCGGGCCATTACCGTCGTCGCCGCCGCCTCGGCGGACGGCAGAGCCATCAGCCTGCTCATGACCGGGCAGCAGCCCGTCGACGTCGTCCTGCTGGACAGCGACATGCCGGATATGGACGGCGCCCAGACCGCCAGAGCGATCTACGAGCGCTTCCCCAGGATGCCCATTGTCATGTTCACCGTCTTCAGCCGCGACGAGATGCTCACCGATGCCCTGGCCGAAGGCGTCAACGGCTTCATCACCAAGGACGAGAGCACGGAGAACGTCGCTGCGGCGCTGCTGCGCGCCAGCCGCGGCGAGCCCGTCATGTCCTTGCGCCCCACGAAGATGCCTCGTCGACGCCTACCAGTCCGAGCAGAAACGCGCCACCGCGGAGGCCCCGCATCCAGGAGCCTGGTCAACGAGCCCGCCGCCCCGCCTCCAGGATATCTACACCTGCCTCCCTGAGGGTCTGACCAACCGGCGCATCGCCCGTAAAACTCGGCATCTCCGAGAACACCGTGCGTATCTACGTCTCCGAGGTCCTCCACCGCCTCGGCCACACCTCGCGCACTGAGCTCTCATCGCCGCAGCCCTGGGAAACCAGGGAGCCACGACGACCACAACCGGCACCTGGGGCGGAACGAGCCCCGGCGCCCCTACGCTGAGGCCATGAACGCCGCCACCACCCATCCGTTGCCCCGCCGCGTCTCGGAGATCTTCACACCCGCTCGCTGGCGGGAGGTGCCCGGCTTCCCCACGCCGGAGGCCCGACACGGACACCTCCCAGCAGCGGACGGAGGCCCTCACGGACATCACCTACCACAGGGCTGCGTCCGGGACGAGGACGGCATCTGGCTCCAGGACCTGCCGGTGGTCCGTGTGGCTTCAACCGGCCCGAGGTGCGCAACGCCTTCCGCCCCGCACCGTCGACGAGCCTCTACCGGGTCCTGGACCACGCGCGCATGAGCGGCGACGTCGGCGCCGTCATCCTCACCGGCAACGGCCCTCCCCGCGCGACGGCGGCTGGGCCTTCTCCTCCGGCGGCGACCAGCGCATCCGTGGCCGGGACGGCTACCGCCACGAGCGGGAGACCACCCCGAGGCATCACAGGAGCCCCCGACTGCCGCCGGCAGGACCGATGACCACGCCTACAGCCACGAGGCGGACGTCGCCGCCGCCCAGGCCCGCCTCGACACCGCGCGGGCCGGTCGGCTCCACATCCTGGAGGTTCAGCGCCTCATCCGCACCATGCCCAAGGCCGTCATCGCCGCCGTCCCGGGCTGGGCCGCCGGCGGCGGTCACAGCCTCAACGTCGTGTGCGACCCGTCGCTGGCCTCGATCGACCACGCACGCTTCAAGCAGACCGACGCTGATGTCGGCGCCCGACGCCGGCTACGGCTCCGCGCTCCCTGGGCCCGCCAGGTCGGAGACAAGCGCGCCCGCGAGATCTTCTTCCTGGCCCGCACCTACGACGCCGTCACCGCCGAGCGCTGGGGCGTCGTCAATGAGGCGGTCCCCCACGCCGAGTTCGAGGAACGGGCCCTGAGTACGCGGCCACCGTCGCGGGCAAGTCCCCGCAGGCCATCCGCATGCTCAGCTCGCCTTCAACCTGGCCGACGACGGCCTGGCCGGCCAGCAGGTCTTCGCCGGTGAGGCCACGCGTCTGGCCTATATGACCGACGAGGCTGTCGAGGGGCGCGACGCGTTCCTCCAGCGCCGCACCCCGACTGGTCACCCTTCCCGTACTACTTCTGACCCTGGGCCGTCATTGCTATCGCACCGAGAACTCACGGTCGATATGTCGAGGACATTCAGAATCATGCCGGGTACCGGATCAGAGAGAATATCCTGAAAAGGAGTTCATGCTCCCGGAATTCTCCGCGAGACTCCTACCTGGGGCGGAAAAAGAAGGCTCATTGTTTTCCGTTTATCGCGGCGACGACGGCCCTCGCTGAGCGGCGCTTCCGCCAGACCTCAGGAAACCGCGGAATGACGGGAGATCCCTCAGAGACACTGACATCCATCAGCATTGGGGTCAGCCCTTCAGAGCGACCTCACTGTTATCTACCTCACACCTCGGGTGCTCGTGCCACCCGTCACCCGTCGGCCCGCCGCTAGGGCGGAGTCCCCGGTGGGGCCGGCCGAGGGTCCGGGGACGGCGAGCCGGTCGCGGTGCCGGTCCGGTCGGCGTCCTCACTCACCCGCAGGGTGACCAGGGGCGGCGTCGTCGGCCGGGCCGATCCGCCGGCCGGCTCCATGGTGATGACGATCTGCTGGCCGGGCTTGGGCATGATGTCGAGGAAGGAGAAGCCGCCCCTCCCGGGGGTCGTAGACGCCCAGCGAGGTGGTCGTCTCCCCTCCTTGAGCCAGACCTGGAGGCTGCGCCCGCCGGCGGACTCCTTCATGGCGGCAGGCAGGGTCAGCGCGGTCATGCTCATGTCCCGGGACCAGGTGAGGGTCGCGACGTGTCCGTCGGGCATCGTGTCGGTCACCCGCTGGACGTCCTGGGCCTGGTTGAGGTGGGCGTAGTGCTGGGTCGGTGCCATGGAGTTCTTCATGGAGTCCATGGCCTCATCGACCGCGCCCCGCGCGCTCCAGCGCCCCACACCGATGCCGACGCCGAGCAGGACCACGCGCAGCGGCGGCCCGCAACAGGCCGGTGCGCCAGGCCGAGCGGGCGTCGGCGGTGCGCATCGAGGCTGACGACGGAGGAGTCCACCGAGTCGCGGTCACTGCCACCATCACTGCCACCATCACTGCCACCATCATTGCCACCATCACTGCCACCATCACTGCCGCTGACGGTGTCGCCGTCACCGGCGTCCTCCTCCACGGTGCCGGTGGCCTCATCGGCCTGCTCCGTCCGAGGCTCGCGAGCAATGGCCTCCAGAAGGGAGGCGCGGATCGCGGCCGGCGGCGTCACGGGCCGCAGCGAGGCCCCCAGCAGGGCGGCCGTCTCCGAGTCGAACTCGTCGTCGAAGAGCCTCGACGTCATCTCCCACTCCGCGCGCCGTCGAGCCCCTCGGCGGCCTGCGCATCGGCGCCGCCGTTGACGGCGTCCTCGTGAGTCCTGTCACGGTCGCTCATGACTGCACCCCCAGCTCTCGTCGTAACCGTGCCATTCCGTCCCTGATGCGGGTTTTGACCGTTCCCAGCGGCGTGTTCGTACGGCGGGCGATCTCGCGATGGGTCAGGCCCGTGAAGTAGGCCGACTCGATGGTGGAGCGGTAGGGCTCCCCACCGCCTCGAGCGCCCGGTGCACCTGCTCGCCCACGAGTCTGTCCTCGACCTGCTGGACCGTCTGGTCGACGTCGGGCATGTAGTCATGCCATCGGCTCTCCCGGTCCCGGGAAGACTGGGAGGAGCGGACCCGGTCGATGGCCCGGCGCCTGGCCATGGTCACCAGCCAGGCCCGGACGCTGCCCCGCGCCTGGGAGTAGGGAGCCGGCCGTGCGCCACACCTCGAGGAAGACCTCCTGGAGAACCTCCTCGCTCTGGGCGCGGTCGACGACGATCTGCAGGATCAGCGCGAACAGTCGGGAGGACCAGGCGTCGTAGAGGCGGGCGAAGGCGTCGGCGTCACCGTCGGCAACCTGCGCGATCCACTCCCCCTCAGAGCCTGCTGGAACTGCTGCTTGTCACAGGGAATGGTAGGCGAGTCCGCGGGCGGAGACGGTGCGCGTCCCGGTCCGCGCCTCCAGCGTCGCCAGGCTCATCGCACCGTCTCCTCGGTCGTCCCTGCCCTCACCGTCGGGTCACCCGAAGGTGAAGGAGTACAGCTGCAGCCCGGGCGAGGCCTCCAGCTCGAGCTCACCTGATCCCGCCTCGTCGGTACGGACCAGGCTCCATCCCGTTGGGCACGCCTGAGACGTGGGTGGTGCGGGTCTTCCCTGTTGACCGTCCAGGTCAGGTCCCCTCGCCGGAGACGACGAGGTTGACCTGCTTGCCGCGGTAGGACAGGCGCAGGCGGCCCCTTGCCCTCGGCCGGGGCGATGGACTGCGGCCCACTTTCCACGTTCCGTCCAGGGCGAAGGTGTCGGCCTGGAGGCGGGAGGGGAACGAGAAGGCGTGCTGCCCCTTCTGGAGGGTCCCCTGCGCGAAGCCGGAGGCACGGTCCGCTCCCAGGTAGGTCTCGGGGTGCGGGGGCTGTTGGTACCCGCGTCGTCGTTCGCCTCCGGAGAAGACGGGGGCGGGAAGGGTCACCTTCGGATTGGCCTGCGTGAGCAGCTCGCGGACGAGTCTTCTCCGTGGCGGCCTCCCCCACCCCTCACCGACGTGGGTCTGGCGGACGCTGCCCTGGGCGTCGGCCAGGTAGTGGGCGGGCCAGTAGTGGTTGTCGAAGTTGGTCCAGGTGGTCAGGTTGGAGTCGACGGCCACGGGGTAGGTGATGCCGAGGCTCTTCACGCCACCGCGCACGTTGTCCACCTCCTTCTCGAAGGCGTACTCCGGGGAGTGGACGCCGATCACCTGCAGGCCGGAGGCGGCGTAGGTCTCGTGCAGCTTCTCGATGCCGGGGATCGAGCGCTGGCAGTTGATGCACGAGTAGGCGAAGAAATCGACCAGGGTGACCTTACCGGCGCGACTCTGCTGGGTCAGGGGCCGGTCGCCGGGCGTGTTGATCCAGGCCACCGCGCCGTCGATGGCGGGTAGAGGACCGCAGTCACCGAGAGCGGTGGCCCCGGGGCGGCAGGCCCCGGAGGAGTCACTGTGAAGGAGGTCGTCGGTGCGGGCCTGAAGGGAGGCCGTGTAGTCGGGCAGGCGGCGCTGGAGCGCGGCCGGGGCGTCCAGAACCAGCGCCACGGCCAGCCCGAGCATGACGACACCGGCGGTGACGCGGATGGCGCGCTGGCGGGTGCGGAAGGCGCGGATCCTCTCCGTGATGCCGCGTCCGGCCAGGGCGAAGGCCAGCAGCGGGATCGCCGTGCCGACGGCGAAGGACACGGCCAGTGCGACGGTGTCGGCGCCGATCCGCCCGGTGGCGCCCGCGACGGCGACGGCCGCGAGGACCGGGCCGGCACAGGGCACGTACGCGGCTCCCAGAACCAGGCCCAGAAGGAAGCTGTTGGAGGGATTCGTCGAACCGCCGAAGCGCTGGAAGCGCGCGAAGGACGCTCCAGGATCTCCATGACCTTTGGGACCATCATGCCCAGGCCGATCAGGGCGAGCATGACGATGCCGATCCAACGGATGAGGTCCTGCGGCAGGTGGAGCAGGCTCAGCAGGGTCGACCCCAGGAGCGTGAAGATCGTGAAACTGACCACAAGGCCGGTCACCACGAGGTAGGGGTGGAAACGGGAGGCGAAGCCGCCGTCGGCCTCCTTGTCATCACCGTCATCACCGCGCACGCCCTGCGCTCCTGCGGAGAGGAGGATGACGGGGAGCACGGGAAGAACGCACGGGGAGATACCCGTGATGAGTCCTCCCAGCAGCCCGACGGCCACCAGACTCGAGACGGTTGTCACGATAATTCACCCTTTCGGTCCGTTTCTTGTTGCTAGTCTCGAAAGAGGTTCGGAGCCATCGGCAACAGGGATTGTCGAACAACCACATAGCCGCCTATGACGATCGTCACTCACGACGGGTGTCGTCAGGCTCATTCTCGAGCTCCGTGAACGGCGACGACTCCGGATCCGCAAGAGCGGGCCATCCCGCACTGACACTGCACCAGCAACCGCATAGGAGATCTCATGCGATTCACCGCTACACGTGCCAAGACCCTCGCCACCTCGCTCCTCATCGTCACCGCCGGACTCGGTCTGGCAGCCTGCTCGGGTTCCGGCTCGAGCGACTCGACCACTCCCGCCACCAAGCAGACCGCGGGCAAGACCAGCGACGGTGGCGCGGCCACGCCCAGCGCTGACAGCAAGGTGACCGGTGGCGCCACCGGTGGAGGCAGCCAGCCCACCGCTCCCCAGGGCCAGCAGCAGGGTGGTGCTGACAGCAGCGCCGGCACCCAGCAGGGTGGCCAGCAGCCGGGCCAGCAGGGTGGCGACAACCAGCAGGGCGGTCAGCAGCCGGGCCAGCAGGGTGGCGACAACCAGCAGGGTGGCCAGCAGCCGGGCCAGCAGGGCGGTGACAACCAGCAGGGTGGCCAGCAGCCGGGCGGCTCCATCCAGGGCGACAACCAGCAGGGTGGTCAGCAGCAGGGCGGCGCCGAGAGCAGCGCCGGCGCCCAGCAGCCGGGCCAGCAGGGCGGCGGCAACTGAGCCAGGGAGACCTGTACTACCCATCTGGCGAGGGCCTCGCTGCAGCAACGGCTGCGGCGAGGCCCTCGCCGGCTTTCAGCCCACGTAACAGCGCCTCAGCCTCATCACGGCGCACAGGACGCGACCGGAGGGGATCACGATAACGTTGCGGCTCGGCCGCCCCCATGCCAGGCTTCCGGGAGGCCGGGGCGGTGGACAACGGACGACCAGGACACCGTTCGATCTGCAAGCCGTCCACCGCCCAGGTCCCCGCACCCGTTCCCAACATCTGGAGACCCCATGCTGTCCACCCTGCTGGAGAAGACCGACCCGCGCGGCGGCGAGTCGGAACCGCGATCGTCGTCGGCGTCATCGGAGGCTTCTTCTCCGCCATCGTCAAGTTCGGCTGGGAGGTTCCCTTCCCACCCCGCACCCCGGAGCGCAACGCCACCAACCCGCCCCAGCAGCTCCTTGAGCAGTCGGGGATGAGCCCGGAGCAGTCCCACACCGGCGTCACCTTCAACGGCAACGAGGGGCTGCCGATCTACTCCTTCATCATCCACTTCAGCACTCGCGATCGTCTTCGCCGTCTTCTACTGCGTCATGGCGGAGTACTACAAGTCGATCACGCTGTGGCAGGGGGCCGCCTTCGGTCTGCTCGTGTGGGTGGGGGCGCACCTGGTGCTCATGCCGCTGACGGGCACCGTCCCCTCGCCCTTCCCGTGGGTCGCCGGCGGGCAGACCTGGGCGGAGCACTTCTCCGAGGCGCTGGGGCACGTCATCTGGTTGTGGTCGATCGAGCTCGTGCGCCGGGACGTGCGCAACCGCATCACCCACCAGCCCGACCCGTGGGTTCCGCTCGACGCCGAACCGGCCCGCTGAGTCCTCAGGGCTCGGCTCGTCTCTTGTAGCGTGGGCTGCACCGCCTGAGGCGGTGCAGCCCACGCTGTTTGGCTGTCACCCGCCCAACCAATCGATCAGGAGGAGGAGCAGCCATGGTCACACTCATCACCGGAGCGTCGTCGGGGATCGGTGAGGAGTTCTCCCGCCGCTACGCGGCCAGGAGGCACGATCTCGTTCTGGTGGCCCGCAGGCAGGACAAGATCGACGCTCTGGCCGAAGAGCTCCGCAAGGAGCACGGTGTGGAGGTCACCGCCATCTCCCTGGACCTGTCCGAGCCTGACGCCGCCCAACGACTGTGGAACGAGACCGACCGCAGAGGTCTGCACGTTGACGTTCTTGTCAACAATGCCGGCTTCGGCACCGGGAAGGACGTCGCCGACGACGCCCCGAACGCCTGGAGCAGGAGGTGCGCCTCAACTGTCTTGCAGGTGGTGGGCCTGACGGCCAGGTACCCTGCCGGCGATGCGCGAGCGCCGGAGCGGCACGATCATCAACATCTCCTCCGCCGCCGCCTTCCAGCCGATGCCTCACATGGCCGTCTACGGGGCCACCAAGGCATTCGTGCTCTCCTTCACCGAAGCGCTCTGGCGAGAGACGAGGAGGGACGGCATCCGTGTGCTGGCCGTGTGCCCCGGATCCACAGACACCCTGTTCTTCGAGGTCTCCGACGAGGGCACAGTCGTCGGCAGGCTCCGTTCCACGCGCCAGGTCCTCGATACGACGATGCGCGCCCTGAGAGGAAGCGGTCCCAGCGTTGTCGATGGGCTGGGGAACGCCGTCGTCGCACGATTCGTCACCCGTGTCCTTCCCAAGCGGGCGCTCCTGGCGGCAGTGGACCGGGTGTTCCGTCACTAGGAGGGCTCCGGCTCCGACCGCAGGTACCCGGAGGCTTGAGGTCCGGGCTACCAGGAAGAAAGCCCGGGTAGGGACTCGAAGGGGTAAAGGCGTCTGGGCAGGTACTGCTTCTGCTCCGCCCACTCGATGAGGGCGCGCCAGTCGCGGGCGATGCGCTCCTGAGCCTCCTGACGCCGGTCGTCAGGTCGAGACAGGCGCACGAATCCGGGGACGATCGTCGAAGTGCTGTCCAGCTGCCAGAACGTGCCCTGCTTATCGAATGCCTCGACCAGCGCCATGCGGTCCCTCGGCGGGAGACCCGCCAGCGGATCAGGGCGATCCCCCTGTACCGCCCAGGCCCCGACGAACCTGGCCCACTCCTCCATGGTCGTCAGATGCAGCGCCAGATTGTGGGTATCGGGAGGTGTGAAGCCGTGGATGTCATAGGGCGCCTCCTGGAGGTCCACACGCGCCGTCTCCCGAAAGGCCACCCAGGGGATGTCCTTGCGCCACCACCAGCATCCGATGAACCGGAAGACGTGCACGCCCGAGGCGTTGAACACGGTGAAGCTCAGCAGCCGGATCCCCATGAGAGAGGCCACGAGCAGGGCCCCCAGCACAAAGGCCCACGCCCCGTTCACCTCAGGCACTCCCACCAGCTCCAGAAGCACTCCAACAGTGATTCCCACGACAGCCGCCAGAGGCGGGCCCGCAAGGAGATGCAGCAGGATGTACCCCGGGCTGCGCAGCACCGTGAAGATGAGGAATCGCCGCTCAATCCAGCGGGATGGAACCAGCGCCCAGTCGATGTACTTCGTTGACGCCCTGAGATCTCCCCGCATGAGACTGACGCTCTCCGGAGCCGGGGCTCACAGGGTGATGATGACGGTGGCGGCGGCGAAGACGACGCCGTAGGCCAGTTCCAGCAGGCCCGCATCACGCAGGGAGGCGATGAGATCGCGTCCCCGGGCGCCGGAGCGTACCGGTGCGGTGGCCCGCCGTACCAGTGGCAGGAGCAGGAGCGGCGCGGCCAGCGCGATGACCAGGGTCAGCAGCGGGCTGATGTGTCCCCCGCCGTCGACGGGACTGGCTGATCCGGTCTCACGCGCCCACACGAGGGCGACGGCCCCCAGCAGCAGGGTCACGTGAAGCATGAGGGAGAAGGCGCGCCGAGCGCCCCCCTCCCCCAGACGGACCGCCAGGGTCATCTTGCCGTGGGCGGGATCGGTGTCGATGTCGCGTAAGTTGTTGACCATGAGCAGGGAGCAGGCGAGTAGGCCGATCCCGCAGGCCGAGGCCACAGCCACCCCGGCACCGTGCCGGTCTGGACGTAGGTGGTGCCCACCGTGGCCACCAGGCCGAAGAAGACGAAGACGAAGACCTCCCCCAGGCCGGCGTAGCCGTAGGGGTGGGAGCCTCCGGTGTAGAACCATGCGGCCGCGATCGCCGCGGCGCCGACGGCGAGCAGCCACCACTGGCCGGTCAGCACCACCAGCCCCAGGCCCAGGAGACCTCCGATCCCGAAGCAGCCGAAGGCGGCGAGCTTGACGGTGCGGGGGGCGACCTGCCCGGATGCGGTCAGGCGGGGAGGGCCGGTGCGATCGTCATCGGTGCCGCGCACGCCGTCGGAGTAGTCGTTGGCCAGGGTTGCAGCCGATCTGCAGCGCCAGGGCCACGCCCGCGGCCAGCAGGCTCCGCAGCACTGAGAGCTCCCCCATCGCGGCGGCGGCCCCGGCGCCCAGGATGACGGGGGCGACGGCGGCCGGCAGGGTGCGCAGACGCACCACCTCCCCCCAGCTGGTGGCGCGGGGGCCGCTGTCCTGCGCGTGCTCGCCGTTCTCGCCGCTCACGGCTTCCTCCGATCCTCTCGCAGTCCTCTAGGGTAGGCGGCAGTGACCCTACCAGCGCCGTGGCGCTCGCCGGTGCGAGCGCATGAGCCACACCTCGGCCGGTGAGGCAGCCGGCACCCTGATCGCCAAAAGGACCTCCGTGAGACACCCCGATCCCCGTCCTCGTACTCCTTCACACAGGCCTGGGCCTGCGGCGGTTGACTCCTCGACACGCGAACGCGCCCTGGGAGCGCTGACCGGGCTGGCCCTCGGCGACGCACTGGGGATGCCCACCCAGTCGATGAGCCCGGCACAGATCCGCCGGTGCTACGGCGAGATCACTGGGCTGCGCGACGCCGTCCCCGAGCAGCCCATCGCCCCCTCAGTGCCTGCGGGCAGCGTCACGGACGACACCGAGCAGGCTCTCATCCTGGCCGGTCTCCTCATCGACGGTGGCGGCCGCATCGACCCCCACCAGCTCGCCGATGCCCTCTTGCGCTGGGAGGACGATATGCGCGCCCGCGGTTCCCTGGACCTGCTGGGGCCCTCCACCAAGCTCGCTCTGGAGCGGGTGCGCGCCGGGGCCGACCCGCGCTGCACCGGCAGGGAGGGCACCACCAACGGCGCCGCGATGCGGGTGGCTCCGGTGGGTATCGCCTTCTCCCTGAGTACCGACGGCAACGCGCTGGCCCAGGCCGTTCACGCCTCCTGCCTGGTCACCCACGACACCCGGCAGGGCTTCGAGGCCGCTGGGCTCCTGGCCGCAGCGGTCAGCGCGGCCATCGACGGCGTCGACGCGTCGGGGGCGCTGAAGGCGGCGCTGGACTTCGTGGCCGCCCACCCCGAGGAGGGCCACTGGACGGCCAGAGCCTCCGTCGCCGCCCGCACGCGCCTGGCCCTGGAGACGAGTCGCGACCTGCACGGGGACGCCCTGGCCGAGCATCTGCGCACCTACGTCGGGACCTCGGTGGAGTCGGCCGAGTCGGTCCCCTGCGCTCTGGTGATCGTGCGGGAGTTCGCGCAGCGGCCCCTGGACGGGCTGTGCTTCGCCGCCGAGCTCGGGGGAGATACCGACACGATTGCCGCGATGGCCGGTGCGGTCCTGGGGGCGAGCTCACCCCACCTTCTTCCCGCCGAGCCGGTCCGTCAGGTAGTGGCGCGCTCCAGGCTGAGACTCGCCCCGGTCTGCGAGGCGCTGCTGGCGCTCCGTGGCGGTATCGGGCGCTCCCGGAAGGCCTCTCCGGAGCGGAGGCGGCCATGACGGGACGGGTCATTCACACCGGCCAGGTCGTCATCGACCTCACCTTGAGGATCGAGGCGATCCCAGAGCCCGGCGGTGACGTGTTCGCCAACGAGTCCTCCATGGCCGTCGGCGGTGGCTTCAACGTCCTGGCCGCCGCTCGCAGGCTGGGTGCCGAGACCCTGTACGCCGGGCCACTGGGTGAGGGGCCCTTCGCCGAGGCGGCCCGCGAGGCCTTGGAGACGATCGGGGTGGATCATGTCGGCCCGGTCGCACCCGGCGACCAGGGCTACTGCGTGGCCATGACCGACGCGCGAGCCGAACGCACCTTCATCTCCACCTGCGGGGCCGAGACTCGCGGCCCGGTGGATGCCTTCGACCACCTGGAGGTGAGCGGCGACGACGTCGTCTACCTCTCCGGCTACTCCCTGGCCGATGATGCCTCCAGGACGGCGCTGGAGCGGCTGGCCGGGAGACTGATCGAGGCCCGGGCGGGGTGCACGGCACTGTTCGACGTCTCCCCCATGGTCGGTTCGGTCCCCATGAGCGCCTTGGAGCGCATCGGTGGACTGGCGCCCATCTGGTCCCTCAATGAGCGTGAGGCCGGGCTGCTCGCCGGTCGTCTGGGGCTGCATGTGGAGATCGGCGACCACGGTGCTGCCTGCGAGACGCTGGCGTCCAGGCTCGGCATCGTCCTGGTACGGGCCGGGGAGCAGGGTTCCTGGTTCTCCGACGGAAACGGGGCGTGCCATACCCCGAGCATCCCGGTGACACCGGTGGACACCAACGGGGCCGGGGACGCGCACTCCGGTGTCCTGGCCGCGGCCCTGGCCAGGGGCGTCGGTCTGACGACGGCGTTGCGCTGGGCGAATGTGGCCGGCGCCCTGACCACGACGTGCTTCGGCCCGGCGACCCTGCCCGAGTGAGGCGGATATCAGGGCCCTGGCGTAGGAGGCTCCGACGTCACGTCCGTCGCGGCCGCGGCGAGGAGCCGGGCGACCCTTCGCCGGTCGACCTTCCCGCTGGGGCGCAGCGGCAGGGCCTCCAGGACGACGACCCGTTTGGGAGCGTGGGCGCCGTCCAACCGGGCACGGACCGCCTCACGCAGGGCGGCGCCGTCACACCCGGGCCAGCGGGCCCGCTGCCGGCCCAGCTCGAGCACGACGGCGGCGACCACGCGGCTTCCCCACTTCTCATCGGTCAGGCCGACGACGCAGGCCTCGGCAATACCGTCGATGGCGGTGAGGGCCTCCTCGACCCGGCGGGGCTCGACCTTGACGCCCCCGGTGATGATGACGTCGTCCAGGCGGCCCAGGACCTCGAGGCGCCCGTCGGGGTGCAGTCGGCCGCGGTCGGAGGTGGCCAGGATGCGCTTGCCGCCGCTGCGGTGGAAGCCCTCGCCGTCATCGGGTCTGTCGCCGGGCCTGCGGCCAGAGGAGCGGAGGTAGCCCTCGGCCAAGACCGGACCGGAGAGGAGGATGCGGCCGGCGCCCTCGGCATCGGGGTCCTGGATGGCGACCTCGACGCCTGCCAGGGGCGGCCGTTGTAGACGCAGCCCCCACCGGTCTCGCTCATGCCGTAGGTGGTGACCACGGTGACGCCCGCCGTGCGGGCACGGGCCAGCAGCGCCGGATCGGCGGCGGCGCCGCCCAGGAGGACGGCGTCGGCATCCGACAGGGCCCGGCCGGCCACCGGGTCCTGCAGGACGCGCACCAGCTGGGTGGGGACCAAGGAGACGTAGAGCCGGGAGGCGGCCGCCCCAGTGGACAGGCGCGCCGAGTCCAGGGCGTCCGCGAGCGCCGTCGGGCTGAATCCTGCGCTCGTGTCGACCACGACGGGCTCGGTTCCGGCCTCCAGGGAGCGGATGAGGATCTGCAGGCCGGCGACGTGGTGGGCGGGCAGGGGCAGGAGCCAGGTTCCCGGGCCGCCGAGGCGCGCGTGGGTGGCGCGGGCGGAGGCCACGAGGGCGGCGGCGCTCATGGCGATGAGCCGGCCGGTGCCGGTGGTGGAGCCGGAGGTGCGCAGGATGAGGTCGGTGCGCGCGGGGATGCGGGTGATACGGCGGCTCAGGTCGGCGCGGACCCTGGGCGGGGTCCTCCCCGGGTCCGATGGGTACGAGCAGAGGCTGCGGCACATCCGTCCGGTCCTCCCCTTCCGCGGGGGCGGCGGGGGCGGGGTGGTCACCACGGTCGGTGAGCAGGCCGCGCAGGGCCAGGCGCTCGGCGAGGACGGCGCGCAGGGGCGGCGACGTCGTCGGGGGCGGTTCCGCCGGTCAGGAGGCGGAGGGCGGGCTGGGTGGGCACGGCATGATCGTGCCACGGCCCCGGCCGGATGGGGGTGAGCAGGGTGCGCAGACGGGAGGGGCCGGGCAGTGAGGGGCCTGCGGGATCGTCCGGCTCGGTTAGGGGTTGGCCCATGCGTATCGTCCTCATCGTCCTGGTGTTCGCCCTGACGCTGTACGCCCTGCTGGACTGCGCACGCACGCCGGATGAGAGCATGCCGGCGCGGATGCCGAAGTACCTGTGGATCACCCTGATCGTCCTGTTCCCGACCATCGGCCCGATCGCCTGGATCATCGTCTCGAGGGTCAGGGCCGCCGAGGAGCGCGGCGGTTACGTCGAGCCCACCGTGTGGTCCTCCCGGGAGGGCACGACCTTCCGTCGTCCGCAGCGCGCCCGTCCCACGGCGCCCGACGACGACCCGGAGTTCCTCAGGGGCCTGGAGCAGGACATCCGCCGTCGCCGGCACCGCCCGCCAGAGCCCGCCGGTGGTCACGACGCCGGCAGCGGCGATGAGGGCAGCAACGCGGGCAAGGCCGGTGGGGCCGGCGAGGACGCCGGCGGCGATGAGACGGGCGAGACCGACCGCTCCGGGACTGACCAGCACTGACCAGCACTGACCAGCACTGACCGGGAGCACACCGGCCCGGCCGCGCTGCTCCGGCCTCAGGGCAGGGCCGGCGCGCCGGTCTGGGGCCAGGGAGTGGTGTCGACGTCGTAGCCGTGGGCGGCGGCGTGGATGAGCCAGTCGCCGGGGATCCAGGTGCGCCCGATGAGCCTGGGGGTGCTCGGGCATGTAGCGCACCGACCACAGGATGAGGACGAGGCTCGGCCCACTGGGCCCGGATCTTGAGACGCACCGAGCCGGAGGCGTTGGCGGCGGCGATGACGATCTCTCCGGTGGCGGTGAGCTGGACCTCCTGGATGTCGGCGTAGGAGATGGGCATGACGCCCTCCCCGTGCCCAGGTAGATGCCGTGGGTGGACACGGTCAGGCGGGCGCCGACCAGGTGGCGCCACTCTCGACGGCGTCGGCCTCGGCGGCGCGTCGGCGCCGGTGGTTGAGGTAGGCCTGTCCACCGAAGAAGGCGGCCGTCAGTGCCAGGCCGACGGGACCGCCGGCCAGGAAGAAGCCTCGGGAGGGGTTGTAGGGTGGCGTCCCCGCGCCGCCACAGGAGCAGACTCGGCGTCGCAGGTGGCCAGCATGACCTCGCCGGATCCCAGGGCCGGGCGTACGGGGTCGATGGTCGGCGAGACCGGGTTGGGGCGGCGGCCCTGGCGGGTGGAGGTCAGGACGGCGGCGGTGTGCCACCACACGAAGTCCTGCCCTGTCCAGGGGCGGCGCGGGGCAGGGCGGGCGCGGCCGGGACGGATGACCTCACCGGGGAGGCCGGTGCGCACGACCTCGCCGCCGACAGGACGTGAGGGCGGCTGCTGGGTCACCGGGCCGCCTCGGTGCGCCCATCCGTCGCGCCCGTCGCGGCCGACGCTGCCGGTGGCGGGGCGGGCGGAGGAGGTGCCGGGGACCATGTCGCGGGCCTGGCGCAGCAGGTCACCGGCCGGCTCCCAGTAGGCCAGCCCCACGAGGGTGCGGTCCTCGAAGGTCAAGGAGGTCAGGGAGGCCAGGGCGCACTGGCGTCGGCGCGGGTCGTGGGCCAGGGAGCGCCCCTCCAGGAAGAGGCGCAGCGACCAGACGGGCAGGCTGGTGGGGAGACGAGGAGCACCTCGTGGCCCTCGGCGAGGTCGAGCGCGGAGACGACGGCGCCGCGCATGCGCTCGACGATCTCCCGGTAGGGCTCGCCCCAGGAGGGGCGCAGCGGGTTGACGTAGCTGGACCAGAGGGTGGGGCGGGCCAGGACCCAGCGGTTACGGTTGACGGCCACCCCCTCAAAGGCGTTGCCGGCCTCGATGAGTCGGGGATCCGTCGTCGGCGCCAGGCCGAAGGCCGCGGCCGTGGGGGCGCCGGTCTCCCGGGCCCGCTCCAGGGGCGAGGTGACGACCTGGGTGATGTCGTGCCCGGAGGCGGACAGGACATCGGCGACCTGCTGGGCCATCTGGTGGCCCAGGGTCGACAGATGGTACCCGGGCAGGCGGCCGTAGAGGATGCCCTCGGGGTTGTGCACCTCGCCGTGCCGCATGAGGTGGATCGTCGTGCGCGCCATGCGGTGATTCTCGCACGCTCGCCGGCAACGGTCAGCCACCGAGCACCGTAGGGTGTCCCCATGACGACTCGCAGTGCATGGGGTCTCGGTCTGGCGACCGTGACTGACGACGGCAACACCCTCGACGTGTGGTACCCCCACCCGGTTCTCGGCGACGAGCCCGCGGACGGGCACGCCGACCTCCTGGCCTCCCTGAGCGCCATGGAGCGCCGCGATGAGGCCCGCGGCGTCCACACCACCGTGGTGCGCACCTGGGCCGACCTCGACGACGCCCCCCAGACCGTGGCCGGCGCCTACCTGCGCCTGCACGCGCTGTCCCACCGTCTGGCCAGGCCCAACACCGTCAACCTGGACGGGATCTTCTCCCGCCTTCCCAACGTGGTGTGGACCTCCGCGGGCCCCTGCCGCACTGAGGACTTCGAGACCACCCGCATGCGGCTGCGCGCCGCCGTGGGGCGTCCCATCCAGGTGCACTCGGTGGACAAGTTCCCCCGCATGACCGACTACGTGCTGCCCTCGGGGGTGCGGATCGGCAACGGCGCGAACGTGCGCCTGGGCGCCCTACCCGTCCGAGGGCACCACGGTCATGCACTCCGGCTTCGTCAACTACAACGCCGGGACGCTGGGCCGCTCCATGGTCGAGGGCCGAGTCTCCCAAGGGGTTGTCATCGGTGACGGCTCAGACGTCGGCGGCGGCGCTCCACAATGGGCATGCTCTCGGGCGGCGGGCGCCAGCGCGTGGCCCTGGGCGAGCGCTGCCTGCTGGGGGCGAACTCGGGGCTCGGGATCCCGCTGGGTGACGACTGCGTCGTCGAGGCCGGCCTGTACCTGACGGCCGGGACGAAGGTCTCCCTCATGCCGCAGGGAGGTGTGGTGCCCGGCAACCACGGCCTGTTCAAGGAGCCGCGCGTGGTCTCGGCCCGCGAGCTGGCCGGCGCCTCCAACGTCCTGTTCCGCCGCAACTCCCAGTCCGGCGCCGTCGAGGCGCTGGCCCGCGGCGGCAAGAGCATCGAGCTGGGCTCGACGCAGCACGCCGACCAGTAGGGCCTCTCTCCTCCGCCGCGCTTCTCGTTCCGGCCGCCTTCCGCCTCAACCGCGGGAGGCGGCCGGCCGCGTTGGATGGCCCGCACGCTCGCGATGAGCGGGGTGGGGGCGCACCTCGAAGTAGGGCTCAGGCTGCGGGCTTGTGGGCGACGAGGGCGATGCCGACCATGTCCTTCTCGTAGCGCTTGAAGGTGCGGGACATCTCCTGGACGCGCCGGCGCAGCGCCTTGTCGGCGGCGACGTTGCGCGCGATCCGCAGGAAGCCTCCTACTCCCTCGTCGCGGATGTTGCGCCCGACCTTGAGCAGGGCCATGGGGGCGGTGTCGACCCAGTCGACGACGAGCCCGGCGCCCTCCATGAGCTCCTTCCAAGCAGCGGCGGTCATGGGGCGGGCGTTGACGTGGATGGAGCGGGCCAGGTCGCGGCGCAGCTCAGTGTAGTACTCCTCGTCGATGTCGTCGGGGGTGACGCCGAGCTCGTGGATGGCGTAGCGCCCGCCGGGACGCAGGACGCGGGCGGCCTCGGCGACGATGACGGCCTTCCCCTTGTCCCCCTGCATGGTAAGCATGGCCTCGCCGACGACGACGTCGGCGCTGGCCTCGTCCAGGCCGGTGTCGGCGGCCTCGCCCTGGCGGACGGTGCCGAGGTCCCCGACGACGGCGGCCACGCGCCGGGCGGCGTCGGGGTCGCGGTCGATGGCGGTGTAGGGAGGCGGGACCTGCCTTGACGATCTCGGCGGCGGTGCGCCCCCAGACCCGGGGCGAGCTCGACGACGTCGGCGCCCGCCAGACCGGCGTGGCCGAGCATGGCGGTGGACAGGGCGGCGCCGCCGGGGCGCAGGACGCGTTTGCCGGCGCGGGCCAGGACCCAGTGGCCGGGCGCGGAGGCGATGGGGCGGTCGGCATAGGGCAACGGGAGATCTGCCGAGGTGGATGAGGAACCGGAAGAGGTCGAGGCGGCGGTGTCTGTGGAGTCAGCGGGCTTCTCGCTCATGAGGTCAGCCTAACCACAGTGGTTGCGGTTCGGACAGAGTTCGCCGTCGATGACTCTGCAACGCGAGCAGGACTCCCAGACGGCTCAGGCCTCAGAAGATGAATGCCGGGCGGCAGCCGAGTTCGGCACGCGCCCGTTGAGTACGACACCAGCACCGCGACTATAAGGCAGGTTAGGCAGATGCGACGTCTTGGAGGTTGTCGAGGAAGCTCCTGATGACCTCGGCGCCGCTCGCGAGCGCATCAATCTGTTCTTCGACGTCGCGGAGCCGACGGCGCAGCTCGGGTGCAACGGAGGGGCAGGCTCTCAGCGCACCGCTTTCCGTGGCACAGGGCAGCACCGTCCTGATGAGTGAGAGCGGGAATCCGGCGTGAGACAGCGCAACGATCTGGCGGGCGGCTAGAACCTCTTCAGCGCCGTAGTCACGATAGCCATTGTCACGGCGCGTGGGCGCCAGCAGTCCCTCGGTCTCGTAGTAGCGCAACATCCGCGGGCTGGTACCAGCGCGCCGAGCAGCTTCGGAGATGCGCATGCGCGACTCTCCTCAATCGTTTTACTGGACTGCGTCAGCATCTCTTGACATTGACAGCGCTGTCAAGGCTTAGCGTTGAGGCGCTCTCTACGGACTGGAGGATGGTATGGGCAGAAAACTTTCACTACTCGGGTTCGCGGTCATGTTCCTGATCGGCTCGGACACCTTCGTCGTCGCGCCACTGCTGCCGTCACTGGCCAAGGCATTCGACGTGTCGACGACGCAGAGTGGCTGGCTGGTCAGCGTCTATGCGATCGGGTACGCGCTCACCGGGCTGGTGTCCGGGCCGATCTCGGACCGAGGTAACCGCAGGATCATTCTTACGCTTGGGATGGTGGTCTTCGCGTTGGCAACAGCCGCCTGCGCAGTCTCCCCAGGATTCTGGACGATGTTCATCTTCCGTTTCATCACTGGCGGTGCGGCGGCCATCGCTGCACCGCAAGTGTGGGCAATGATCCCCACCCTCGTCGGCCCGGATCAGAAAAGCGTTCTGCGCGTCATGGGATACACGACCGCCGGGCTGTCCATCGCTCAGGTCGTCGGGGTTCCTCTCGGAAGCCTCCTCGCAATCATCGACTGGCGCATTGTCTTCCCCATCATCGGGGTCTGTTCGTTGGGGTTGACAGTCACGCTCTGGTACCAGATCCCTGATATCCACCCGACCGCGGCGGCTAAGAAGGTGCCGTACCTGACCCTGCTCCACGCGCCGCAGGCGATCACACGATTCCTTTCCTACCTCGTGTACACCCTGGCGTTCTTCACCGTGTTCACCTACGCACCGACCTGGTTGGAGGACGGTCTGGGCACGTCGAAGGTCACCGTAGCGCTCATCATCCTAGCAGGCGGAATCGGTAATACGATCGGCAGCCTTTTCGGCGTCCGCCTGACCGGCCGTATGACCCCGGTCCGGTCCATCTACCTGAGTGCCGCGGTGATGGGCATCGCCTACCTGGTGCTCGCCGTCTCCCCACCTCCGATCGTTGTGGGGTTGATGTTCCTACCTCTCTTCGCCTGCGGAGGAGCAATGCTCAGCGTCCGTATGCTCCACTTGCAGCAGCTCGACAGCACAGCACGCGGCACCATCTCCACTCTCACCAGTGCGGTGATGTACCTCGGCACAACGGTGGCCGGGCTTATCGGTGGCCCGTTGCTCACTCTCACCGGCAACTTCACCGCTATCGGCATCACCGCGTTCCTCCTGAGTACCATCAGCGCACTGATGATCCGTCCAAGCTCCCTCAGAGCTTGAGGTCGATGATCTGACACCGACTCATCGTCTCGGGGAACTGTAATGCGCAACCAGCTCTGAGCCGATACGGGCGAGTTCAGACCGCAGACAAGGCGGCGACAAGACATCGATGCGGTCACTCCACCCCGCAAGCCTCTCAGCCAATCCGACTAGCATGTGGGCACGAACTTCAACGACACTCACGTCACCCTCCTCAATAAGGCTGACATACCTTCCGAACTGATGACGCAGCGCAGGAACGATCGATGAGTGCACTCTCAGCACCGCAGCAATACCGGACCTCTTCTTTTCAATAACCTCAGCTTGAGTACTCCAATAGGTCGCGACATCAAAATCTGACGGAGGATCGAATCCCTCATCGGTAACGACAATATCCTCAATCCTCGACACTCGATACGTCCGCACTCCATGCTCACCATCAGCGACGAGATACCACACACCAGCTTTATTCACCAGCCCCAGAGGAATCAGACGTTTAACACTACGCTCCGCATTTCTCGACTTATAGGAAGCCGTCACTATTCGGCGCCGAGCGACTACGTCACATAGCCGACTCAGGACCGACGTCACAACATCCGCTGATTTTCCCCAGGCAACACGGTCATCATGAACCGATGCCATCAACCGTTCAGCCTCATCGCGCAGAGAAGACGGCAATGCCTGGAGGAACTTCATCGTGGGCACCCGAGTTTCCGAATCGTTCAGCGCCGCCGTGCCCAGTATCCGCGACAGCGCCCACACTTCACCCGCCGACATACCAGTCAGATCAGTTCGAGCACCTCCGACAAGAGCCCAGCCACCACCTCGGCCTGGCCGCGCATAGACCGGGATGCCCGCCATCGAGAGGGCCTCGAGGTCTCGTCGGGCAGTAGCCGGTGAGACCTCGAGCTCTGCGGCCACCTGAGAGGCAGTCATCCTCCCACGCGACTGGAGGAGCAACAGCAGGGCGATCAGGCGGTCTGCACGCATAGTCAGATCATCTCAGACAATGTGTGCACCGGATGAGCACTTTCAGTTCTAGGTTGAGAGCCACAAGGCACCTCACCGAAAGGACATGCCATGACCATCCTGCAAGGACTCACCACAATGGTTCTTACCGCCGACGATGTCGACGCCGCCTCTCGCTGGTACGCAGACCTACTGGGCATCACTCCGTATTACCGCAGTCCGCAAACCGGCCCTTGCGCCTACACCGAGTTCCGCATCGGTCCGGACGAGGACGAACTGGGAATAATGGATCGCTCCTTCATGACACCATCCCCGACTCCGACAGCATCCCCCATCACCTACTGGCACACCGACGATATTCACACGACGTTCACCACCCTCGTTGCGCACGGGGCATACAGTCACACGCCCGCCACCGAACGCGGGGGCGGTTTCACAACTGCGTCCATCGTTGATCCTTTCGGGAACACGGTCGGCATCATGCACAGTCCTCACTGGAGGGCGCGCCACTAGGGACTGGCGCCGCAACACTTCAGCGGCCCTAGCACAGTGACCGTCGTCCGCAGTACGGTGTCCGGATGGATCAGCTCATCACACCTGCTATCTGGTGCGACGGCACCGCCGACGAAGCGGCCCGGTTCTACGCCGATGTCTTCCGCGAGGGCTCCGTCGTCGAGCAGGTGCCCGGGCTCGCCGCCACGGTCAGCATCCACGGCTTCCGTCTCTCACTCATGAGCGGCGACGACCAGGACACCCCGAACCCATCGATCAGCTGCATCCTGAACTTCGACCCGCTCCTGTTCGGCGGCGAGGCCCAGGCCCGGGCCTACCTCGATGAGCTCTATCAGCGGCTCTCCGCCGGCGGTGTGCTCATGGAGCTGGGCGAGTACCCCTTCTCACCGCGCTACGCCTGGGTCCGCGACCGCTTCGGCATGACCTGGCGGCTCATGCTCACCGACCCGGCCGGCGAGCCGCGCCCCTTCATCCTGCCCGCCTTCATGTTCGGCGGCACCAATCACGCCAACGCCGAGGAGGCCACCGAGGCCTGGATCGCCCTGTTCGACGACTCCCGCCGCGGGGCCCTGCGCCGCTACGAGGAGGGTGGGCCGATGGAGGCGGGGACCGTCATGTTCACCGACTTCACGCTGCGCGGCACCTGGATGGCGGCCATGGACTCGGGGGCCTTCCACGACTTCACCTTCACGCCCGGGGTCTCCATGATCGTCTCCTGCCGGGACCAGGAGGAGATCGACCGCTACTGGTCGGGGCTGTCGGCCGCACCCCAGGCCGAGCGCTGCGGCTGGTGCGTCGACCGCTGGGGCGTGTCCTGGCAGGTCGTCCCCCACAACATTGCCGAGCTCATGGCCGACGCCGCCACCCGCGAGACGATCCTGCACATGGGCAAGATCAACCTGGCCGACCTGTAGGCCACCGAGCTCACCACGACGGTCTCGACGACGTACTTCTGCGTCGGGGACGTACTTCTCCCCCAAACCACTGCGGGCGGACCTCAGTGGTTTGGGGGAGAACGCAGTCCTCGTCGGGAAAGTACGTTCCCGACCCGCACCGCCGGCCCCAGACAACCGGCTACGGACAACCATCCTTAGCCGGGCGGTGTGAGCCCGTAAGCCTCAGACCCTCGTGACTCAGACCCTGGTGACGCGGTCGAGGCTGGGGACGCCGGCGCGGGTGGCCGGGTACTGGCCGTCGTCGTGCTTGCGGCGGTGCATGGCCACGTAGTGGCGCTCGGTGGAGCCGTCGTAAACCTGTCGGGGCCGTCCAATGCGCTTGGCGGGATCGGCGATCATCTCGCGGTACTGGGCGATCCAGCCCGGCAGACGCCCCAGCGCGAACAGGGGCGTGAACATCTTCGTGGGGAAGCCCATCGCCTGGTAGATGAGGCCGGTGTAGAAGTCGACGTTCGGTAGAGGCTGCGCGAGACGAAATACTCGTCGCGCAGCGCCGTCTCCTCCAGGCTCCATGGCGATCTCGAGCTTGCGGTCGCCGTCGTCGGACCCCAGGCGGGTCAGGACGTCGTGGGCGGTCTCCTTGACGATCGCGGCGCGCGGGTCGTAGTTCTTGTAGACCCGGTGGCCGAAGCCCATGAGCCGGACGCCGTCCTCCTTGTCCTTGACCTTGCGGACGAACTCGGCCGTGCTCATCCCCGAGCTCTGGATCGTGTCCAGCATCCGCAGGACCGCCTCGTTGGCGCCGCCGTGCAGCGGCCCGGACAGGGCGCCCACGCCCGCGGCCACGGAGGCGTACATGTTGGCGTCGGCCGAGCCCACGAGGCGCACCGTGGAGGTCGAGCAGTTCTGCTCGTGGTCGGCATGCAGGATGAGCAGCATGTCCAGGGCCCGCACCACGGCCGGGTCGATGTCGTAGGACTGGTAGGGGCATCCCGAAGGTCAGGCGGATGAAGTCCTCGACGTAGGAGCGCTGCGGGTCGGGGTAGAGCAGCGGCAGACCGATGGCGCGCCGGGCGATGTAGGGCTGATCATCGTGGGCATCTTGGCCAGCAGCAGCACGGTGGCGAGCTCGCGCTCGTAGGGGTCGTGCGGGTTGAGGGTGTCCTCGTAGTAGGTGGCCAGGCCCGCGATCCCCGCCTGGAGGATCGCCATCGGGTGGCCCGAGGAGGGGAAGGAGGTGAAGAAGCCGCGGAAGTCCTCGTGCAGGAGCCGGTGGCGCGAGATGCGCCGCTCCATGCGCGCGAAGGACTCGCGGTCGGGCAAGCTCACCGTTGATGAGGAGGTAGGCGACCTCCAGGAAGGACGAGGACTTGGCCAGCTCCTCGATCGGGTAGCCGCGGTAGCGCAGGATCCCGGCCGCGCCATCGATGTAGGTGATCTGCGAGGTGCACGACGCCGTGTTGGTGAATCCCGGGTCGAGCGTCACCACGCCGGTGGAGCCCAGCAGCTTGGACACGCCCAGGCCGTCGGCGCCGTCGGTCGCCGGGGTGCGTGGCAGCTCGAGGTTCTTGCCGTCAACGGTCAGCAGACCGGGGCCGCCGCCGCCGACGCCGGACCGGCTCTGCTCCGGCTGCTCAGCCGGGTCGGGGGTGGGAGTGCTCGTCATCATGCCTCCTGAGGCTCGGGGCCGCACGCATCGCGACGGCGAGACCTGGGCCCACGGGGTTCCGGCAGACCCAGCGCCCACTGTACGGGGTGCACTGTCACAGTGTCGTTTCATGGACCCACCGAGGGCGAGACCGCATCGGCCCGGATCGGCCCGGATCGGCCCGGATCGGCCCGCCGAGAGCAGCAGTCAGGCACCACCCGATGCTTGATAAACTTATCAAGTCACTCGCTCGTTGATAAACTTATCATCGTGCGGACTCCTCTTGACTCGCCGTTCAGCCCAGGCTCGGACACGGTGCCCCTGGTGTGGGCGGGGCGTATCGAGCACCTCAGCGACTGGCGGGATGCCCTTCACCCACGCCGCGCCGCCGGCATCCACGAGCGCGGCCGCACAATCCTGGGGGAAGCCGGCTCCGGAAAATCCGCATTGGTGCGCCGGATCGCGAGTGAGGCCTTGGAGGCGGGCGACTGGGTCACGCCGCAGCTGCGTATCCCGTCGGGAAGCGACCCCATCAAGCGAGTCGCCTCGGCTCTGCTGACCCTCGCCGACACGGCGGGTCTGCCAGCAGCAAGGGAGCAGCGCATCGGCGACCTGCTGCGCCGCGTTGAGTCCGTGGCCGCTTCCGGCATCTCCCTGTCCGTGCGAGCCCAGGACGGTCCCGAGCCGTATTCCGCCCTGACCGATCTACTCATTGAGATCGGCCGTGCGGCCACCAAGCGCCACGCCGTGGTGATGATCCACATCGACGAGGTCCAGAACATCACTGATGAGCACGCGCGCTCCCAGCTGCTCATCGCCCTGGGTGACGCGCTCACTCACGAGGAGTCCATAACCCTTCCCGGCGGTCTGAGCGTTGGCTCGGCGCTTCCTATCGCCGTCTATCTGACCGGGCTGCCCGAGTTCGCGGACATGGCCGGAGCCCAGTCCGGTGCCACCTTCGCGCGTCGCTTCCAGACCAACACACTGGAGACCATCGAAGACGACGACCTCCTGACCGCACTCCACCCCTTCATCAGCCAGGGGTGGCCCATCACCACCGCCGACGGCGGCACAGACCGGATCTTCATGGAGCCCGACGCCCAACGCGCCATCGTCGAGCCTCTCCTGCGGCGAGCCGTTCCTCTTCCAGCTCGCCGGGCAGTGCGCCTGGCACGCCAGCACCGACAGCATCATCACCGCCGAACACGTCTACACCGGATGGAGCAGACAGGCGGTCCGCGAGGCAGAGGCACATGTGCAGCGCATCCTCGACCGGCTCCCACCGCGTGAGAGGGAGTTCGTCGAGGCAATGGCCGAGCTCGCACCCGAGGAGCGGTCTCTGACGAACATCGCCAACCGGCTCGGGCACAAGAGGGCTACGGACGCGGGCCCCACCGCGCAGCGGCTCGACCTGACCCGCAGGATCATCCGGCGCGGTAGGCCCTACCGATTCCAGCACCGCGCCGTCGGAGCCTATCTCACCTCCGAGTGGCCCGAGGTGGGCTGACCGGGACCGGCCAGCCTCAGCCGGCGAAGAGGGCGGCGGCCTCGGGCGAGCGCAGGCGAGCGGCGGCGGCGGCCACGCGCTCGTCGGTGTCGGTCAGGCTCATGCGCACTCGCCCGGCGCCGGCCTCGCCGTAGAAGTCGCCGGGGGCCACGACGATCCCCAGCTCGGCGAAGGCCCCCACGAGCTCGTAGGCGCTCATCGACTCGGGCCCTCGGAGCCACAGGTACAGGCCGGCCACGGAGGCCGGGTCGTTGACGAGTCCGGCGGCGGCGGTCGCCTCGACGAGCACCTCGCGGCGCTCCCGGTAGACCTCTTTCTGCACCTCCATGTGCGCCTCGTCGCCGAGGGCGGCCACGAGGGCGGCCTGCACCGGAGTCGGCATGAGCATGCCGGTGTGCTTGCGCACCTCGGTGACGGCGCCCACGAGCTCTGCGTCACCGGCGAGGAAGGCCGCCCGGTAGCCGGCCAGGTTGGACTGCTTGGACAGGGAGTACAGGGCGAGCAGGCCGGTTCGGCCCGTTTCCCCTCCGACCCGGGGGTCCAGGAGGCTCGGGATCGGGCTGGTCGTCCCACGGCGACTCCCAGCCGAGCCTCGGCGTAGCACTCGTCGGAGATGACGACGGCACCCCGCACCCCTGGCCCAGGCGACGATCCGGGCCATCTGCTCGACGCTCAGGACGTGACCGTCGGGGTTGCCGGGGCTGTTGAGCCAGACGACGGCCACGGGTGCGTCCTCGGAGATGCCCCACGTGTCGGGGTCGGCGTCGGTGTCCACGGGGACGGGGGTGGCCCCCACGAGGCGGGCGCCGACGTCGTAGGTGGGGTAGGCGGCCCGCGGGTGCAGGACGAGGTCGCCGGGGCGCACCCCCAGGTGCAGCGGCAGAGAGGCCACGGACTCCTTGGAGCCGATGGTGGGGATGACCTCGTCGTCGCCCAGGCCGGCCACGCCCCGACGTCGCTCCATCCACTCGATGATGGCGGCGCGTACCGCGGGGGCGCCGACCGCCGTCGGGTAGCCGGGGGCGTTGGCGGCTGTGGACAGGGCGATGCGAGCGATCTCAGGAGTGGGATCGACGGGCGTGCCCACCGCGAGGTCGACGACGCCGTCCGGGTGCTGGGCGGCGCGCTCCCGGTAGGGGGCGCAGAGAGTCCCAGGGGAAGTCGGGCAAGGCCAGCCGGCGGGGCAGGTGGTGGGTGGAGACGGTCTCAGGTGTCGCGCTGGTGGTCACGGGCCCTGATTCTTCCTCACACGCCGGGGGCGTCTCCACCTCCGGCCCCGCCCGTCGGCTCAGTAGCCGTTGGCCTCTTTCCACTCCTCGTTCTGCGGAGGCAGGGCGGCGATCATGGGATCGTCGTAGTCCAGCGCGCCGGTCCGCTGGGCGCCCCCGGGCGAGCCGAGCCCCTTGAGCTCGAAGAAGTCGATGTTGGCGCGGGTGTAGTCCTCCCACTCCTCGGGAACATCGTCCTCGTAGAAGATCGCCTCGGTGGGGCAGACGGGCTCGCAGGCGCCGCAGTCGACGCACTCGTCGGCGTTGATGTAGAGGCTGCGTTCACCCTCGTAGATGCAGTCGACGGGACACTCGTCGACGCAGGCGCGGTCCTTGACGTCGACGCAGGGCTGGGCAATGACGTACGTCATAGCAGCAGTGTCCTTTCTCCTCTGGGGATCCTCCCGCGCGAGTAGGCGCGGTCGGGCCAAGTATGGTCCCCCAGTGCCCGTCGACCCAAGAGGTGAGAGAGTGGCCGTCAGCACGCCGAAAACTCAGGGTTGCCGCACCGCGATTACGTCACTGCCACGGCGCGAATGTCATAGGTAACAATCGATGCGCCCCGATCCGCGTGCCCGTTGCCACAGGAGCCGCAGAGTCACACAGCACTAGTTGCAGATCATATCGATGTCGCCGTCGTACTTGGTGGTCAGGACGTCGTCGGGCAGGGCCTTGCCGTCGTGCTTGCGGGTGCGGGTGACAGTGATGTCGAATCCCTGCTGCCCCCCGGAGGTGGGTTCACAGTCGGGACCGGACCCGTGCTTGGTCCTCACCGGACGGAAATTGGAGCGATCCGAGGAGGTGATGGAAACGTCGTAGTACTTGGTCGACCACAGCCGCACGTGGATCTGCTCACCGTCCATCCACGCCTGGGCCAGTACCGCATGGGACGTGGAGTTCGTGAACTTCATGTCGAGCGTGCCGGTCCACAGGGTCGCCTCACGCCCGGCCGGGTAACGCTCGAAGTAGTACTGGTGGGGATGATGCTCGGTGTCATCCATCCCGGCCTCAAAGCCGGCGTTGAAAACGGTGGTGGCCACCTGGCTGAGCCCACCTCCCATCGCGTCACTGTGCTCTCCGTTCTGAATGACCCCGGCGTCGGCGAACCCGTGCTCGGAGTCGACCTCGCCGAGGACCTTCTGCAGGGAGAAGACCTCGCCGGGCTTGACGACCGTGCCGTTGACGAGCTCGGCTCCGCGAGTGAGGTTCTGCGTGCGTGGCGCGTCCCCACTGTTGTACGGGGTGGCGAACTCGCCGATCACCTCGCTGATGCCCCACTCGTTCTGCGGCGTCGTCACCGTCGGCTCGGCTACGACCATCGGCAGGGGCACGGTCCGGCCGGCGACGTCGGTGGCGGAGGTACCGGCCTTGAGCAGGCTTGCGGACAGGGCCGCGGTGTCGATGACCTTGCCCTGGGCAGCGGGCACGTACTGGGGGCGAGCCCCCGGGGCGCCGGTGGCGGAGCCGTCGATCTTCCAGGTCGCGTTCTGGACGGGGGCCTCGACCTGACCGATTCTGGCGACGACGGCGTCACGCAGCGCAGTCGGGTCGAAGGTGGCGCTCAAGGTACCGCCCTCGGAGGAGAGCTTCAGCATCGCGGCGGTGTCCTGCGGTGAGAAGGCCGCGGCCGCGCCGGGGTTCTTGCTCTGTACGCCGGTGCCCGCCGCATCAACGGTCAGCCCGCTGGAGAGCAGCGGCGTAAGGGTGCCGTCCACGAACTTCGTGGCTTCCTCGTTGGTGATGGCGGGGATCGCGGTGCCCTCGGCCATGGCGAGGGTCTTCTTCCCCAGGGGCCAGGAGCCGGCGAGCTGCTTGAGAGAGGCATCGACGTCGAGTCCGATACCGTTGCTCGCGGGCGTGGTGACCGGCTTGGTGCCGTCCAGGGTCACGGTCGCCGAGACCGCACCGTTGGCCATCGTGTCGACCCGGTCCTCCAGGGCGCCGCGCAGGGCGGTGGAATCGACCCGGATGACGGCGTCGGTGCGTTGACCGCCGAGGCGCTGGGTCAGGGTGACGGGGTTGAGGGTGAATCCGGTGAGCTTCTTGACCGAGGCGTTGGTGTCGACTGAGACGCCCGACTTGGCGGGCACGAGCTCGGACTTCCCCTGCCCGACGGTGAGGGTGACGGGCTGGGCGAGGCTGGTCACCGACGCCCTTGCTGATGCGGTCGCGGGCCTCCCTTGGGGCTCAGGCCGGAGACGTCGACACCGGAGACGGTAGTGCCCGAGGCGATGTGCTGGGTGGTCCACCAGGCGATGCCGCCCCAGGCCAGGAGCAGGGCCGCGGCCCCGGCGGCGCAGGCGGCGGGGATGAGGCGCCGACGGCGCGAGGCGCCCGACCCGAATGCCGGGCTCTTCGGGGCGATCGATGGCGGCATATCGCCGGAGCCGGAGGGCCATGCGGTGACCTGCTGAGCCTCGACAGTCGCATCGGCACCGGTCGACTCATAGGGGCGAGAGGGCCTCGGCGGGGGTGGTGGCCTCATCGACGACACTCATCGACGCCGGTGTCACCACCGCTTCGGCGGCTGCGGCTTCAGCAGCGGCCGGCTCGGAACCGGCTGTCTCAACGGACTCGTCAGCAAGGGAGGCGGTCTCGCCCACACCCTGGTCGGCGGCCTCACCGGCATACTCGACGACGGATGCCTTCTGTGTGGGCTGCTCGACGACGGCCGAAGCCTTCGCAGTCTCCTCGGCCTCCTCGACGGGCCCGGTCGGCCTGACGGACTCAGCGGGCTCGACGGTGTCGGCCGCGACCTTCGAGGCAGCGGACTTCTTCCCGCGGTTGACGGACTGGCTCATGGGCAGCGGTTCCTCTCAGGCCTCGGCACGACGACGACGGGCGTTCTCGCGGAAACGCTCCTGGGAGTTGAGGATAACCTTGCGGATGCGCACGGCTTCCGGAGTGACCTCGACGCACTCGTCGTCGGCGGCGAACTCGAGGGCCTCCTCCAGGGTGAGGCGGCGCGGCGGCACGAGGGCCTCGAAGCTGTCCGCGGTCGAGGAGCGCATGTTGGTCTGCTGCTTCTCGCGGACCACGTTGACGTCCATGTCCTCACCGCGGGGGTTCTCCCCCACGACCTGACCCTCGTAGGTCTCCTGGGTGGGCTCGACAAAGAAGCTTCCGCGGTCCTGCAGGCGGATGAGCGCGTAGGCGGTCACGGCCCCGGCACGGTCGGAGACGAGGGATCCGGTGGTGCGCGAGACGATCTGTCCGGCCCAGGGGGCGTAGCCCTCAGCGATGGAGGAGGCGATGCCGGTGCCGCGGGTCTCGGTGAGGAACTGGGTGCGGAAGCCGATGAGGCCGCGGGCCGGCACGAGGAACTCCATGCGGATCCAGCCGGTGCCGTGGTTGGTCATGGTCTCCATCTGGCCCTTGCGGGCGGCCATGAGCTGGGTGACGGCGCCCAGGTACTCCTCGGGGACGTCGATGGTCATGCGCTCGATGGGCTCGTGGCGCTTGCCGTCGATGGTACGGGTGACGACCTGCGGCTTGCCGACGGTCAGCTCGAATCCCTCGCGGCGCATCTGCTCCACGAGGATCGCCAGCGCCAGCTCCCCGCGCCCCTGGACCTCCCAGGCATCGGGCCGGGTGGTGGGCAGGACCCGCAGGGACACGTTGCCGATGAGCTCGCGGTCCAGGCGGTCCTTGACCTGGCGGGCGGTGACCTTGGCGCCCTTGGTGCGCCCGGCCATCGGGGAGGTGTTGATGCCGATGGTCATGGCGATGGCCGGGTCGTCCACGGTGATGAGCGGCAGGGGACGCGGGTCCTCGGGGTCGACGAGGGACTCGCCGATGGTGATGTCCTCGATCCCGGCGACGGCGACGATGTCACCGGCATGCGCCTCCTCAGCGGGCTTGCGGTCCAGGCCCTCGGTGACGAGGAGCTCGGAGACGCGGGCGGAGGCCAGTGAGCCGTCGTGGCGGGCCCAGGCCACCGTCTGCCCCTTGCGCAGGGTGCCGTTGTGGATGCGCAACAGCGCCAGGCGCCCCAGGAAGGGGGAGGCGTCCAGGTTGGTGACGTGAGCCTGCAAGGGGGCGCCGTCCTCGTAGGACGGGGCCGGGGATCCGCTCGATGATGGTGCGGAAGAGCGGCTCGAGGTTCTCGCTGGCCGGCAGGCTCGCCGTCGGCCGGGAGCCTCGGTGTCGGCGCGACGGGCCTTGGCGGAGGCGTAGATGACGGGCACGTCCAGGACGGCGTCGAGGTCGATGTCGGGGTGCTCGTCGGCCAGGTCGCTGGCCAGGGACAGCAGCAGGTCGGTGGACTCGGCGACGACCTCGTCGAGCCGGGAGTCGGGACGGTCCACCTTGTTGACCACGAGGATGACCGGCAGGTTCGCGGCCAGGGCCTTGCGCAGCACGAAGCGGGTCTGGGGCAGGGGCCCCTCGGAGGCGTCGACGAGGAGGACGACGCCGTCGACCATGGACAGCCCGCGCTCGACCTCACCGCCGAAGTCGGCGTGACCGGGGGTGTCGATGACGTTGATGACGATGCCCTCGGGGCAGCCGGCGTCCGCGGCTGAGGGGCCCGAGTAGTGGACCGCCGTGTTCTTGGCGAGGATCGTGATGCCCTTCTCGCGCTCCAGCTCACCGGAGTCCATGACGCGCTCGCCGGTGGTCTCCTCGGTGGCCCGGGCCCCGAAGGCGCCCGCCTCCCAGAGCATGGCGTCGACAAGAGTGGTCTTGCCGTGGTCGACGTGGGCGACGATGGCGACGTTACGCAGGTCCTGGCGCACGCTCATGGGGCACTTCTTCCGGTGGGGGACGCCGCGGGCCAGGCACCTCTCACGGCACCGGCCACAGGGCATGAAACAGGGAAAGACTAGAGGACGCCGGTCGAGACCTGCCATGGCGGGGCCAACACCCAGCCTGTGCCGCCTCTCACCTCGACCATTCAGGGGCTGGCACCATCAACCGCCCTGCGGGACTGCGAGCCACGACCCGCCGGTCACTCCACAGAAGGCTCGACTTGCTCCGCCTCCGGGGAAACAGCGGACACCCACAGACACCCGAGCAGCACCAGTACGCACACCCCAGCGGTCGTCAGCACACCCGCCCCCTGTCCCAGCCACATGGCAAGGGCGGGAACAGCCACGTAGCCGAGCGGCGCAATACCGTCCCCGGCGAGGTAGTCCAAGGCGAACGACACCGAGACGTATACACCGAGGCCAACCGAGCCATCACGACTCAGCATCGCGATACCGCCGCATATGACGATCCATGCGGCTGCCGCACCGCCGAACATGGTCTTGGGGCTGACGTGAACCAGCATCTGCGGGGCCAGTAAGGCCCCCAAGATGCCCGGCAGCGCACCCACACCGAGAACCAGCCCGACACCGGAGGCACTGTAGCCCTCCGACGCCACAGCTATCGCCAGCAGTACGGGAACCGCCGAATTCGCCAGGACATACAGGCCTCGCGACACAAGAAACTCAACGACGTGATCCTCCGCCAACAACTTCATCCGACTACCCTTCCCGGCACATAGCCAGTACGTGCACGTCCGTCTCGCCGCCGTTGACCAAGTGCACCAAGGCGCCGATAGGGCGGGTCACAGGAGCACGGTCACGGCCGCGAGCGCGACGGCGAGCAGTACTGCGGCGACGACGACCGGACGGTTGAGGCCGCTGGTCACGCCGGTCGCCGCGCCCTGGTGCCGTCTCGTCGGCGGCCTGAGCGGGACGGCTGCGCACCTGCTCGGCGTAGGCCTCGATGAGGGCTCCGGCGTCGCCGGTGTCAAGGTTGGTTCGGTAGGTCCCCTCCCCCGCCAGGTACTCCGGTCGCACTGCCGGGGCCGGCTCGGCGTCCCGCAGGCCGTCGCGTCGCTCCTGCTGCTCGCGCAGCTCCTGTCGGCGTCGGAAGGACTCGGCCATGCCGCCGTGGCGGGGAGCCGCCGAGCCCCGGACCTCGACGTCGTTGGGAGTGATGACCGACAGTCCCCAGCGGGTGCGGCACAGCTCGACCGCGTCCCAGCCCAGCACGTGGGTGCGCCAGGCGTTGCGGACGGTGAGTGCCTGCGGGGTCAGGGTGATCTGCGGGGCCCACCACAGCAGCCAGGTGAGGAAGGTGAGTGCTCCCGCCCAGACCATGGTGCGCAGCCCGTGGGCGGCGCCGTCGGCCAGGCCAATCGTCAGGGACATCCCCACTGCGGCCAGACCGATGAGGGCGGTGCCCAGGCGGGCCGGCAGGGAGCGGATGACGACGGTCGGCATGACCGTGGCGGGCACAGTAGTGGGCACAGTGGCGGACACGGCGGCGGGCACGGCTTCTGGCGCGAGCGCCTCATGCCCGCTGCTCACTCCTGCGCCGCCTTGCCCGCCAGTTCATCCCCCGCCGCATCGCCGTAGAGGTCGATGCCCGCCCCGGGAACGGCCCGGATGAGCTCGCGGGTGTAGTCCTGGCGCGGATTGGAGAAGAGCTCGTCGGCCGCCCCGGCCTCCACGATCCGCCCGTGCTCCATGACGACCACGTCGTCGGCGATCTGGCGCACGACGGCCAGATCGTGGGTGATGAACAGATAGGTCAGCTCCAGCTCGGCCTGCAGCTCGGACAGCAGGCGCAGGATCTGGGCCTGGACCAGCACGTCCAGGGCGGAGACCGCCTCATCGAGGACGACGATCTCCGGCTTGAGGGCCAGGGCCCGGGCGATGGCCACACGCTGGCGCTGACCGCCGGAGAGCTCATGGGGGTAGCGGCGCATGACCGAGCGCGGCAGGGAGACCATGTCGAGCAGCTCGGCGACGCGCGCCTGGCGCTCCTTGGCGGCGCCGATCCCATGGACCCGCAGCGGCTCCTCGACGACGCGGAAAATCGAGTACATCGGGTCCAGGGAGCCGTAAGGATTCTGAAAGACCGGCTGCATGATGCGCCGCAGGGCGAAGAGCTCCTTGGGCCCCAGGGTGGACAGGTCCACCCCGTCGTGGAACACCTTGCCGGAGGTCGGGTCGATGAGGTTGAGAATGATGTTGGCGACCGTGGACTTACCGGAGCCGGACTCACCCACGAGCGCCGTCGTCGTGCCTTTGCGGATACCGAAGCTGACGTCGTCGACGGCAGTGAAGGTCTTGTCCTTCCCCTTGGCACCGTGCACCTCGAAGACCTTGGTGAGGTGCTCCACTCGCAGGATCTCCTCGGTGGATCTCGATCCCAGGCTGGCGCCCAGGAGCTCGTCGTCGGCGACCTGGATGCCACGGGCGTGGGCGGACTCGATGCGCCGGGAGGCCAGGGAGGGGGCCGCCTTGACCAGGCGCTGAGTGTAGGGGTGACTGGGGTCCTGGAGCACCTCGAGGCTGGGTCCGGACTCGACGACCCGACCGCGGTGCATGACGACGATGTGCTCGGCCCTCTCGGCGGCCAGCCCCAGGTCATGGGTGATGAAGAGCATCGCGGTGCCCAGCTCGCGCACGAGGGTCTGGAGGTGGTCGAGGATGCGTCGCTGGACGGTGACGTCCAGGGCACTGGTGGGCTCATCGGCGATGAGCAGGTCGGGGCGGGCGGCCAGTCCGATGGCGATGAGGGCGCGCTGACGCATCCCTCCGGAGAACTCGTGGGGGTACTGCTTGGCTCGTCGGGAGGCCTCGGGCAGGCCTGCCTGCTCCAGCAGGAGGGCCACCTGCTCGTCGACGTCGATGCGCCCGCCGGCCGAGGGAGCCCGCTTCCGGACGCCGTCGGTGCGCTCAGCGTGCTCGGTGTGCTCGGCCATGAGGTGGGCGAGGCGGTCGTCGGCGACTCCGGCCAGTCCGTTGGCCCGCAGCGCCTCCTTGACCTGGAAGCCGATGGACCACACGGGGTTGAGGTTGGACATGGGGTCCTGGGGCACCAGTCCGATGGAGGAACCGCGCAGGGCGGTGAGCTCCCGGGTGCCCAGGTGGGTGATGTCGCGGCCCTGGAAGCGGATCGTGCCGCCGGTGACCCGACCGGCTCCGGGCAGCAGCCCGATGACGGAATGGGCCAGGGTGGACTTGCCCGAGCCCGACTCCCCCCACGATGGCAACCGACTGGCCGGGGTAGAGGGTCAGGCTCGCCTTGCGCACGGCCGGCACGAGACCGGTCGAGGAGCGGAAGGCGACCTCCAGGTCGGTGATCTCCAGGAGGGGGTCGCTATCGGCGCTCCAGGAGGCCGCAGGGGCGAAGGTCTTGTCAGAGGCGCCTAAGGCGGTGGATGCGTTGGAGGGTGTCACTTGCGGGCCTTCGGGTCCAGGGCGTCGCGGACGACGTCGCCGAGCATGATGAAGCCGAGCACGGTCAGGGCCAGTGCTCCGGAGGGGAAGAGCAGGACGCTGGGGTGGCTGTTGAGGGCGTCCTTGGCGGCCGCGATGTCCGCGCCCCAGGAGACGACCGAGGAGGGCAGTCCGATGCCCAGGAAGCTCAAGGTGGCCTCCGAGACGATGAAGACGCCGAGCTCGACGGTGGCGGTCACGATGATGGGGGCGGCCGCGTTGGGCATGACGTGGCGCAGCAGCATGGCCATACGTCCCGAGCCCAAGGCGCGTGAGGCGGTCACGTAGTCCTCGTTCTTGACGCTCATGACCGAGCCCCGCGTGATGCGGGCGATCTGGGGCCAGCCGAACAGGGCCAGAACCAGGATGACGGTGAGGATCGAGCGGTCGTTGCGGAACATCTGCATGACGACGATGGCGGCCAGGACGAAGGGCACGGCGAAGAAGATGTCGGTGACGCGCGAGAGCAGCGCGTCGAAGAAGCCGCCGAAGAACCCGGCCAGGGCCCCGACGGCCGAGCCGACGAGGACCACGATGAGGGTGGTGAAGATACCCACGCTCACCGAGGCCCGGGCCCCGTGGACAGTACGGGTGAAGATGTCGCAGCCCTGGATGTCGAATCCGAAGGGGTGGCCCCAGGAGGGACCCTGGTAGGAGTTGACCAGCGTGCAGTAGCCGGGGTCGCGCGGGGCGATGAGGCCGGGCACCAGCGAGAAGAGCACGGCGACGGTGATGAGCACCGAGGCCACCCAGAAGATGGGGCGACGGCGCAGCTGCCTCCAGGCGTCGACCCAGACGGAGGCCGGAGCGGACTCGTCAGCGACGGCGTCGACGGCCCCCAGACCGATCTCGTCGTCGGCGATGACGAAGCGCTCCTGGCCCGGGCGCACGGTGGGCGACGACGTGGGGGACGTGATGTTCTCAGGCATAGCGGATCCTCGGGTCCAGGGCGGCGTAGAGCAGGTCCACCAGGAGGTTGGAGACGATGAAGACGAGCACGAGCACGGTCGTGAAGGACACGACCATGGGTCCGTCGCCGCGGATGATGGCCGAGTAGAGAGTGCCTCCCACGCCCTTGATGTTGAAGATGCCCTCGGTGACGATGGCGCCGCCCATGAGGGCCCCCAGGTCAGCACCCAGGAAGGTGACGACCGGGACCAGGGAGTTGCGTAGGACGTGGACGATCATGACGCGGGCTCCGCTCAGGCCCTTGGCCCGGGCGGTGCGCACGTGGTCGGCGGTGAGGTTCTCAGCCACCTCAGTGCGGGTCAGGCGCAGCACGTAGGCGAAGGAGACGGCGCCCAGCACCACGGCCGGCATGAGGAGCTCGGTGAAACCGGGGCTCTCACCGGCTGTGACCGGCAGCCACCCCAAACGGACCCCGATGATGAACTGCAGGACGAAGCCGATGACGAAGGTGGGGACGGCGATGACCACCAGGGAGAGCACCAGGACGGTGGCGTCGAACCAGCCGCCCTTCCTCACCCCGGCGACGAGGCCGAAGCCGATGCCCGCGATGGCCTCGAAGGCCAGGGCCATGAGGGAGAGCTTGATGGTGATCGGGTAGGCCCGCACCAGCACGTCGAGGACGGACTCGGTCCCCCGCAGCGACTGCCCCAGGTCCAGGGTGAACAGTCCCTTGAGGTAGAGCAGGTACTGGACGATGAAGGGCTTGTCGAGGTGGTAGCCGGCCTTGATCTGGTCGATCACCTCGGGGCTGAGCGAGCGCTGGCCCCCGAGCGCGGCGATCGGGTCGCCCGGCAGGGCGAAGACCATCGCGTAGATGAGCAGCGTGGCCCCGAAGAACACCGGGACCATCTGCAGCAGTCTGCGTGCGACGTAGCGAAGCATGTCTCCTTCTTCCTCCCGATCAGAACTTGGAGATGGCCTCGGCCCGCGCCCACAGGCGTCTGGCCTCGTCCGGGTCGTAGGTGAGGACCTCGTTGCCCGGGACTTCTGCGGTCCAGCCCGCAACGGTGGGGGCGGTGAAGTCCCTGGCGGGCGTACGGGTGCCGTAGTAGAGCTTGTCGCAGACGAGTGTGCGGTCGATGGCCCGGCAGATGGCGGCACGACGGGCTCGCCCCTCCTCATCCATCTTCCAGTGCTCGTGGGTGACGTCGATGGCGAGGCCCTGGAAGTAGGCAGCCGGCTTGTTGATGGCGCGCTCGCCCAGCTGCTTCTGGAAGATGGGCAGGAAGGAGTCGGGGACGGAGTCGGCAATGTCGATGGCGTTGGCCAGCAGATCGTTGTACACCGAGTCGTAGCTCGTGTACAGCATGAAGATGATGCCCTTGTTCGCCACGGTGCGTCCGCCGGCGTAGGCGGGGTTGGGCACCAGGACGATCCGGCTGTCGTGGTCCCAGGAGACGAACCTGTAGGGACCGTTGCCCACTGGCTTGGCGCCGTATGCCTCGGGGTCCTTGAAGGCGGATTCCGGCATCGGATAGTAGGCGTAGTGCCCCAGGCTGATCTTGAAGTCCGACGCCGGGGCGTTCAGCTCGACCGTGAAGGTGAGATCGTCGACCTTGGTCAGCCCGGTCAGCTCGGAGTCCTCGTCGTAGGAGAAGCCCTTGATCCTCTCGAAGAAGGAGGAGCCGAGCTGGGCGTTGGACAGCAGGGCGCCGAACTTCCATGCCTTGATGAAGGAGTCGGATGTCACCGGGCTGCCGTCTGAGAAGGTCCAGCCCGGTTTGAGGGTGATCGTGTAGTGCTGGTTGTCCTTGGTCTCGATGGAGGAGGCCATCTCGTTGATGACCTTGCCGTCCTTGTCGTAGCGGACCAGCCCGGCGTAGATCAGGTCGAGGATCCGCCCGCCGCCGAGCTCGTTGGTGTTGGTGGGCAGCAGGGAGTTCTGGGGCTCCGTGCTGTTGGCCAGGATGACGCCGCCGTTGGCGCTGGAGCGGGCCTCCTCGTAGACCGGGACGGCCCTCCAGTCGAAGTCGACGTTGGAGGCGTTGCGGGAGTAGCCGCCGAACCCGTTCTGGTACCACAGCGGGATGCTGGGCAGGTCGGCGAAGAGCTGGGACTGGGCCTGGCGGAAGTAGCCGTAGGCGGTCTCGGGGTCAGTGGCCGCCGCCGCCTGGGCCAGGAGATCGTCGAAGGTCTTCGAGGAGTACTGGGAGTCGTTAGCGCTGGCGCCGGTCTGGAAGGTGGCATTGAGGAAGTTCTCGAGGGACGGATAGTCGGCCGCCCAGCCGCTGCGGAAAGCGCCCAGGAGGGTGTGCTTGGTAATGGCGGCGCGCATCTCGGAGAACTGGGCCACCGGCAGGGGCTCCATGGTTATGCCCAGGACGTTGGACACCGAGTGACACACGGCCTCGGCCAAGGTCTTGTGCGGGCCGTCGGAGTTGTAGGCCAGGGTCAGCTTGCCGCTGCCGCTGCCCAGCCCGCCTCCTGTCGAGCTCGATCCGCGCGAGCATCCTGAGACCAGGAGCAGGCCGAAGGCGGCCGCACCGAGCCCGAAGCCACGGCGCGACACTATCAGGGCGTTGTTCATGCGACCTCCATGGGGCATGGAACTGACTGGGAGCGTCACTGGGACAGAGGGTTTCCGACGCACTGAGGGGCTCAGGCGCCGCCCATAGGTGGGCATCATACGTCCACTGAGGAAGCAGGGCCGACACGTGAAACACGTGTCAAACCGTCAGAAACTGGCGCGTTCATGCGTTCCAGGCCTGGGCGAGCAGCTCGTAGGAGCGGCGCCGCAGGGCCGGGTCGTGGGCGTAGGTGACCACGAGGACCTCATCGAGGTCCCACCGGGCGGCCTGCTCACGCAGGCGGGCGGCGACGTCGTCGGCCGTTCCGACGAAGGACAGGGACATGGCCGCCTCGACGGCGTCCTCCCTGCCGGGCGCGTAGGCGCGCCAGGCCTGCGGGTCCTCACTGGGCGGGTCGAGCGGGCCGGGCCGATTGCCGACGATGCGGGCGGCGGCAGCCATGGCGGTACTGAACAGCAGGCGGGCCTCCTCCTGGCTGGGAAGCCACCATGACATTGACGGCGGCCGCGACCCGCGGAGCGTCCGGAGCGCCTTGGAGGCCTGGGGCGCCTTCCGTCCGGGACTCGAGGACGGAGCGGTAGGTGGCGATGGCCGCCTCGGCCTGGACCGGGGCGAAGTGCGAGGCCACGGCGAAGGGCAGTCCGAGCCGTCCCGCGACGCGGGCCCCGTTGACTGAGGAGCCGAGCACCCAGACGTTCGGGTGGGTGCCCTCCCCCGGGATGGCCCGTACCCGGGGGCCGTCGGGCTCGGAGGCCTGGACGGCGTCGTCGGGAACACCGGGAGCGCCCAGGAGGAGGGATCCGGGGACCTGTTCCGGTACGGGCTCGTCACCGAGGTAGGTGAGGATCTCGAGGATCTCCTCGGCGAAGCGGCCCGGATCGGAGGCCCCTCGGCGCAGCGCGGCGGCGGTGCGCCGGTCGGTGCCAGGGGCCCGCCCCAGTCCCAGGTCGACCCGGCCCGGGTAGAGGGTGGCCAGGGTCCCGATCTGCTCGGCGACGACGAGCGGGGCGTGGTTGGGCAGCATGATCCCGCCGGAGGCGACGCCCAGGCGCTCGGTGGCGGCCAGGACCTGCCCCATGAGGACGATGGTCGCTGAGGAGAGGTAGGTGGCGGAGCCGTGGTGCTCGGCCAACCAGTAGCGCTCGTAGCCGGCGGCGTCGGCGGCTCGAGCGAGGGCGATCATCTCGGTGAGGGCGTCGGTGCGGCTGCATCCGGCGCTGACGGGGACCATATCCATGACGGACAGGACGGGTACGGCCCGCCTTTCGGGCTGACTCATACGGGCACTCTAACCCGCACCGACCACCTGGAAGCGGGCCTTGAGGCCCGTGTGCCCCGCCGAGCACAGAGCGCGGCGGGGCACACGGAGGGTCGGACTCGTGCCGTTCGGGGGTGGTCAGCGAATCCGGCTGCGCACGGGCAGCAGGCCGGTGGCGACCACTGACTTGAGGATGTCCCCCACGATGAAGGGCACCAGACCCAGGGTCAGGGTAGTGCCCCAGCTGGCGCCGGTGGCGACCTTCAGCCAGATCAGGCCCGGGACGTAGACCGAGGCCGAGGCCAGCAGCATGAGGGCGACGCCAGTGGCGACCCGAGCGGTCGTGGAACCGGAGTGGCGCGACCACACGGTGGCGGCGCGTCCGGCGATGGCGGCGATGAGGGTGTAGCCGATGACGTAACCGAAGGTCACGACGGTGCCCCCGCTCCAACCGGCCAGGACCGGGGCCCCAACAGCGGCCAGGGCGCCGAGGAGCATCGCGGACAGGGCGCCGCGGCGCGAGCCGAGCACGGCTCCGACGCCCAGAGCGGCGAAGGTGCCCATGGAGATCGGCACAGGAGTGAAGGGCAGGGGGATCACGATCTGGCCGATGAGGGTCAGGGCGACCGTTCCGGCCAGGATCAGCCCGGCGTCACGAACGTGGGCGAGTGCGGGGCTGAGGGCGAGGCTGTCGGCGGCTGACGTGGAGGAGGGTTTGGTGACCATGGCTCCACCCTACGGGGACCGCCGACACGACGAACGACCGGTTCCCGCCGAAGAGCCGAACCACGATTTATAGGTTTCCTACAAGGATTACGCCGTCATCCGCCTTGAAATCCGCGAGGACCCGGTGGTTCTCACAGTTCGGGCAGGTGCCCGTCGACCCAGGTGAGGATGTCGCCGGTGACCTGGTCCCGGTTGGTCTCGTTGAGCAGCTCGTGGCGCCCGCCCGGGTAGAGGATGACGGAGACCTCTCGCACGCCGGCGCTGCGGTAGAGGGTCGCGGCCCGCTGGACGCCTCGCCCCATGGCGCCGACCGGGTCCCTGTCACCGGAGGCCAGGAGCACGGGCAGCCCTGCGGGCACCGCGGCGGCGTGGGAGGCCGTGTTGACGGCTCTCTGCCCGGCGACGAGGTCGCGGAAGAAGCTGGAGGTGCACACGAATCCGCACCAGGGGTCGGCGACGTAGCGGTCAACCTCGTGGACGTCCCGGCTGATCCAGTCGGCCTTGGTGCGGTTGGGGGCGAAGTGTCGCTGGTAGGGGCCGAAGGCGAGCGCATTGAGCAGGCCGGAGGCATGGCGAGGTCCGCGCAGTCGGGACTCCCCGGCGCAGATCGCGGTGGCGGGCCGGGTCAGCGCGCCGTTCCCCGCACCGGTCCCCAGCAGGATGAGACCGGCCAGCTCACCTCCGCGGCGCGCGGCCAGGTCGCGGGCCAGGAAGGAGCCCCAGGAGTGGCCCATGAGGAAGACGGGGACACCGGGCCAGGCCCGCCGAGCCGCATCCAGGACGGTGCCCATGTCGGCGACGACCCTCTCCCAACCACCCCGCTCGGCGACGAAGCCGAAGGCACCGGGGGCTGCGGTCGCGCCGTGGCCTCGGTGGTCCTCGGCCAGGACCGCATAGCCCTCCTCCACCGCTGAGGCGGCGAAGCGGGCGTATCGCGAGGCGTGCTCGGCCATGCCGTGGGCGATGACGATGATGCCCCGGGGGCGGGCGGCGCCGGGCACCTGCGGGCGCGGCGCCGCCACGGGGCGCACCGGGGCGCCGGCCTCAGGAGCGTCGGCCACCAGGAGGGAGCCGTCGATGAGCCACTCGGGCAGCCAGATGTGCACGACCAGACGCGTTCCGTCATCGGCCGTGAGCCGAGTAAGGCTGGTCTGCATCGGTCCTCCTCAGACAGCATCATCAATCGTCGTCAACGGAGCGTTGGTCACGCTCAGGTCGGCATCGGTCATCATTGATCGTGTCGACGGCTGACGATCGGCAGTGACGTCGGGGTCACGGGCAGGGGTCCGAGATCTCCCGTCGCCCCAGGTAGAAGCCCTAGTTGCCCGATGCCGAGCCGGCAGCATGACCGCCGAGGCGATTCTCAGACGCCCCAGGACGGGAACGCTGCGGAGCCGCCACAGACGGCCACTGATCCGCCACTGATGACTGACTGCACCGGAGCATCACCTATATTCCTGATGGTTTCATGAGTCCCAGTCGCTCGTATCCCGACAGTTCTCCCGATAGATCCCCGCCCACCCGCTCCGGTTCGGGACTCCTGGTTTACGGTGGCTGCCATGGCCGTCCACTCCTTCACCCTCGTTCCCGCCGTCTACGTCTACCTGCTGCGTCCTCATCCGGGCGCCTCCGACCGGGACGCCGAGCCGGTGAGCACCGCGCCCCAGGTGCTCCTCCAGCTGCGGCAGAACACGGGCTACATGGACGGGCACTGGGCCTGCGGCGCCTCGGGTCACGTCGAGGCCGCCGAGAGCGCGCTGGAGACGGCTCTGCGGGAGACCGACGAGGGCGGGGGATCCGTGCCGAGGCGAAGGACCTGACTGCGCTGACGGCGATGCACCGCACCAATGACCTCGGCGGCGCGGCTCTGGAGCAGCGCATCGACCTGTTCTTCACGCTGCGGACCTGGACGGGCACGCCGAGCGTGCGTGAGCCGGCCAAGAACGCGGGTCTGCGCTGGTTCTCCCTGACAGACCTGCCCGAGGCGGTTCCGCCGCACGAGCGCCATGTCCTGGACCTGCTGGCCGGGTCCCTCGACGGCGGGAGTCCAGTGCCCCCGGTCATCACCTTCGGCTTCGACGAGGGCCAGGACATCGCCTGTTACGGCGTCGCCCTGCCGCACTGAGCTCAGGCTCGCCAGGAAGGCCTCGATGGCGGGAAAGGCTCGCGGCGGGCCTGGGCCAGGCCGGCCTCGAAGGCGGTGACGATGCGGTCGTAGCGCAGGCTCGCCGTTGGCGATGGGCATGCGCTCGGGCCGGAAGAGGTAGACGCTCCCCTGGCTGCGCAGCCGCTCCAGCTCGTCGACGGTACGGTTGTAGTTCTCGGGGCGGTCGATGACGGCCTGGACCAAGGCCGGGTAGCGGGCGTAGAGCCGCTGGAGGATCTCGATCTCGTGGCGTCGCGTGGACGGTTTGCGGTAGCCCTCGGGGCGGGTCATGACCACGAGCATCTTGTCGTACCCGTCGGCGCGGGCGGCGTCGACGGCGAACCCGCCGGTGGGCCCGACGGCGCCGTCCACGTAGGGGACGCCGTCGACCTCGACCATGGGCATGAGCACCGGCATCGACGACGACGCGCGCGCCCGCACCAGCAGGTCCGCCATGGAGGGCATGTCCTCCAGGCCCCAGTAGACCTCCTCACCGGTGTCGCACCGGAAGGCGCCCAGACGCACCGTGGCCGGTGAGGCGGCGAAGGTCTCCCAGTCGAAGGGGATGGACTCGTCGGGGGCGGAGGTGTGCAGGTAGATGTGCTCGGAGTTGAAGTAGCCCTTTCCGGTCACGAAGCTGCCCCAGCCGCCGGCCTTGGGGTCGGTGGTCAGCCCCAGGTAGGCCTCGCGGGTGCGCCAGGTGTCCCGGGAGACGAAGTTGCAGGTGTTGGTGCAGCCGGCGGAGATGCCACCGACCCAGGGGAAGGAGAGCCCGGCCTCCAGCATGACACGCACGAGGCCAGCCGTGTAGGCCCCGCGCATACCGCCGCTCTCGAAGACGAGGGCGACGTCGTCGGGGCCGTGGGTGACGGGAGCGGGCCGGTGACTGGGGTCGGAGACGGGGACGGGCCGTAAAACAGGGTCGGAGACGGGGACGGGCCGTAGAACACGATCGGAGACGGGGACGGGACGCGGGCTCACGCCCGGGAGCCTATGGGTTCCATGGCGCCATCGCACGGGTGATTCCCGCCCCATGTCGGCCGAGCGGTCGGGAGAGTAGCGTGAGGTCATGACTACCTCCAGCGCGCTGCGCATCCTTGAGCCGATGACCATGCGCGGGCTGACTGCCCGCAACCGCCTGTGGCTGCCGCCGATGTGCATGTACTCGGTCGAGGCGCGGGACGGCGTCGTCACCGACTGGCACGTGGTCCACTACGCCAGCCGCGCGGTGGGCGGCTTCGGCACGATCGTTGTGGAGGCCACGGCGGTCACCCCTGAGGGGCGTCTGTCCCCCAACGACCTGGGGCTGTGGTCCGACGAGCAGGTCGCCGGCCAGCGCCGCCTGGTGGAGGCGATTCACGCCGGCGGGGCCCTGGCCGGTATTCAGATCGGGCACGGCGGGCGCAAGTCGGGGACCCGGCCGTGGCGACCCAAGGTGGAGGGTGCGCGCACCGGCACCCTGGAGGGCTGGGGGCTGCTGGCCCCCAGCGCGATCCCCTTTCCGGAGCACGCGGTTCCCGCCGAGCTGGACGAGGCCGGTATCCACCGGATCGTGGAGGCCTTTGCAGCGGCCGCGCGCCGCGCCGTCGAGGCCGGGTACGACGTCATCGAGATCCACGGCGCCCACGGCTACCTCATCCACGAGTTCCGCTCTGCCCTGTCCAACCAGCGCACCGACTCCTACGGCGGAAGCGTTGAGAACCGTCAGCGTTTCCCGCTCGAGGTGGTGCGGGCCGTGCGCGAGGCCATCGGGCCGGACACGCTGCTCGATATCCGGCTGTCGGCCTCGGACTGGGCCGGGGGCGGCGTCACTGGTGAGGAGACCGCCGCCTTCAGCCGCGAGCCTGGTGAAGGCCGGTGTCGACGTCCTGCACATCTCCAGCGGCGGTAACGTCCCGGCCGAGATCCCGGTGGGGCCCGGCTACCAGCCCTGCCGCTGGCCGAGCAGGTCAAGCAGGCGGTCGCCGGCAGCGACGTCCCGGTGGTGGGCGTGGGCCTCATCGAGGAGGCGGCCCAGGCCGAGCAGGCGCTCATCGCCGGGCAGGCCGACGCGATCGCCGTGGGCCGGGCCGCCCTGCGCGACCCCTACCCTGCCGCTGCGCTGGGCGGCCGACCTGGGGGCGCGCTCCTGGGACGAGGCCCCTGGCCCATCCAGTACTGGCGCGGCACCTGGCGCTGAGCAGAGCCCAGCCACCCTCAGCCATTACTATCTCCTGGGAAGTCCTCAGTCGCATGCGACGTATCCATCCTCTGGAGGTAGATCCTTGGGCAGCAGCCATTCGACGGCACCCAGCGCGCAAAGGCACCGCGGGGACGTGTACTCCTCCCAGTGCCCGTGCCGCGATCTTCTGGACGTCGTGGCCAACAAGTGGTCCGCTCTGGCCATCGGCGCACTGGCCGAGGGGCCGTTACGCTTCGGGGCGCTGCAACGGCGCCTTCAAGGCATCTCGCCGAAGGTACTGACCGCCACGCTGCGCCGGCTGGAGGACCACGGGCTCGTGCACCGAGAGGTGATCCCGGAGGTTCCTCTTCACGTGGAGTACTCCCTGACGGAGGTCGGCCGGAGCGCCGTCGAACCGGTATTCGCGCTTCGGGAATGGGCCGAGTCCCGATACGCGCATGCGCTGGCTCACGTGAGGTCGATCCCCTAGGTCGTGTTGCGGCGTGAAAGCGGTCCTAGGGCTATGACCCGGGGAGTCGCCAATGCGCGCAGTTCGGCGGGAACGCGCCTCAGCCCTCGACCTCGGACCTTGAGGGTGCAGCGGGGCCTACGGCGCACCCACGAGTCCCTGAGCATCTGGACGCCATCACGGCCGGCGCACCAGCACTCCACTATCTTCTTGATAGTAGGGGTCATTGCGGGTAACCACTTTCTTCCTACTACGGTCTGTGCCCGTTGACGGTGCACCTCCGTCGAACCTGGCACAAGCCGATGAGCAAAAAGAGCAAGGAGCTATCGATGCCCTCAAGCAGCCCTGACATCCGAAGTACCATGACCGCTGTCGTCACTCGATCCGGAGGCTCGGTGGATACCCCGGATGCCCTGATCGATGCCACCGTCCCGCCCCGGCGGCCCCCACTGGCCACGACATCCTCGTGGAGGTTGAGGGCACTGTCCGTCAACCCCGTTGACGTCAAAGTGCGCGCCGCCCTCAACCACGCCGGCGGCGAGGAACGCATCCTGGGATGGGATGCAGCGGGAACGGTCATCGCGGTCGGTGAGCAGACCACTCTCTTCCAACCGGGCGATGACGTCTACTACGCCGGAGCACTGGAGCGTCCCGGCTCCTACGGACGGCTGCAGGCTCGTGGACGAACGCATCGTCGGACCGAAGCCGAGTCTCGTTGGACTACGCGAGTGCGGCGGCGCTGCCCCTGACCTCCCTCACCGCGTGGGAGGCTCTTTTCGACAAGGCTCCACCTGAGCAGGGACTCCACAGGCACGATCCTCGTGCTGGGAGCCGCAGGAGGGGTGGGATCCATGGTGATCCAGCTGACCAAGGCCCTCACCGATGTCTCCGTCATCGCCACCGCCTCACGTGAGGAGTCCCGCGACTGGGTCCGGTCGCTGGGTGCCGACGCAGTGGTGGACCACTTCGCCGAGGACCTTGCCCAGCAGATCCTCGCCATCGCACCGGATGGCGTCGACTATGTCTTCACCCCACAGAGCCGAGGGCGCGTGCCGCTGCTGACCACAGTGGTTCGTCCTTTTGGGGAGATCGTCGCCATCGACGACGAGCGAGACCTGGACCTGTACACGCTCAAGGACAAGGCCATCTCCTGGCACTGGGAGTTCATGTTCGCCCGGCCCAGGCACGGCTACGACCTCATCACCCAGCACCGCATCCTCTCCACCGTCGCCGAGCTCATCGACAGTGGAAGAATCCGTGGCACTGCGTCCCAGACGCTCACGCCTCGCAATGCTGCCCAGATACGGGAGCTCACCGCCTCATCGAGCGGGCGCACAGTGGGGAAGATCGTCGTGGCCGACGCCGGCTGAGTCGACCGAATCGGGACCGAACCGGGCCTCGATCGCCGTACGCGGTGGACTACCAGACGGCGTCGAGGTAGAGCCAGCGGCCGGCGCGGCGGGTGAAGCGGGAGCGCTCGCGCAGGGCGTCGTCCACCACTCCCCCGCGCCCGTCGCCGGTGCGGTAGGTGGCGGTGAACTCCACGATGCCGGCCTCGTCGTCCGCCCCGCCGTCGACGGTCTCGTGAATGGTCAGTCCCGTCCACCGGGTCCCGGGGTGGCAGTAGGGCCCCTCCGGGCGGGTGCGCGGGTGCCAGGTGCGGAAGAGGTAGTCCTCGTCGCCGACGACGAAGGCCGTGTAGCGCGAGCGCATGAGGGCCTGGGCCGTGGGCGCCGGGGCACCGTCGTGGAACGGCTCGCAGCACTGGGCGTAGGTTCCTCCGCTGCCACAGGGGCAGGGGCGGCGCCGTGCATGCCCGCGGCGCGGATCGGCGAGTCCTGCTGGGCCCTGCGACCCGCTCGCTCCCCCGCCATGCTCAGGCCCCCTGCCAGTAGGCGTGCAGGGGCCTGGGCGAGCCAGGGACCGTCCTTGACGCCGCACATCTCGCGGGCCGAGTGCATGCTCAGCAGGGGCACGCCCACGTCGACCGTGGTGATACCGAGGCGGGTGGCGGTGATAGGGCCGATGGTGGACCCGCAGGGCACGGCGTTGTTGGAGACGAACTCCTGGCTGGGCACGCCCGCGGCAGCGCAGGCCCGCGCCCAGATCGCGGCTCCCACGGCGTCGGTGGCGTAGCGCTGCTGGGCGTTGATCTTGAGCAGGGGGCCGTGGTTGATGAGCGGCTGGACGACCGGGTCGTGCAGGTGGGCGTAGGCGGGGATGGACGCTGTGCCCGGCGTCGGCGCTCACGCAGGTCGAGCGGGCCAGGAGGGCATCGACGGCGTCGCCCTTGATCCCCAGGGCCGCGGCCAGGCGCCGCAGCAGGGTCTCGAGGAAGGGCCCACCCGCCCCGGAGCGGGTGTCCGAGCCGACCTCCTCGTGGTCGAAGGCGACCAGGATGACGGGTTCGGCTGGGCTCGGTCCCCGGCGGCCGCGAGCGTCTCGAGCGCGGCCAGTCCGGCGTGGACGGAGGAGAGGTTGTCCAGGCGGGAGGAGGCCAGGAACTCTCCGTCCCGGCCGAAGCGGGCGGGCGCCTGGGTGGGGTAGGTGAGGACGTCGTGGCCGGCGAGGCTCGGCCGCATCGATGCCGGCGATCTCGCACAGGTGGGCCTCGACCGCGTCGGGGGCGGCATCGGGTCCGGCCAGCGACCACAGGGGCAGCAGGTGGGTCTGGCGGTCCAGGTGAAGGGTGTCGTTGACGCTGCGGTCCAGGTGCGGGGCGATCTGGCAGACACGGGCGATGGGGCCGGTGCGCACGAGGTGGACGGCGCCGTCGCGGGTGGTCAGGCGCCCGGCCAGGCCCAGCTCGCGGTCGAGGAAGGAGGCGAGCAGGGGACCGCCGTAGACCTCGGCGTTGATGAGCTGCCACCCGGAGCGGACGACGGCGGCCGAGGGCTTGAGCTTGAGGGCCGGGGAGTCGGTGTGGGCTCCGACGATGCGCATCCCCGCCCCCGCGGGGAGTGTCTCGGGCAGCGCCCAGGCGGCGATGGCGCCATCACGGATGACGTAGCCGCGGCGTGGGAGGTCGCCCTCCCAGGAGACGGTCTCATCCGCACGGGTGAAGCCGGCCGCGTCCAGACGGCGGGCAACCTCGGTGGCGGCGTGGTAGGAGCTGGGCGAGGCGGTGACGAAGTCGATGAGCGAGTCGGTGTAGGCGTCGTCGTCCCACAGGGTCTCGCCGGTGACGGCGTCGGCGGCGAGAGCGCCGGAACGGCGGCTGGGCGGGGCGCTGGCGGGTGTGCTGGCGGCATCAGTCATGGCCCCAGTCTTCCACCGGTGCGCCTTATGCCCCGACCGACCTCCCGGCCGGAACCCACCACGGGGTAGGGCAGAATCGGGGCGTGAGCATCTCTCAGCCGGTCATCCCGCCCGCCTCGTCCTCTCCCGTGCGCGCCGTCCTGCTCGATGCCGACGGCGTTCTGCAGCTCATCGGCACCCCGTGGGGCGAGGCGCTGACCCGCGGCGGCGGACCCGCCTTCGCCCAGGCCATGGTCGATGGTGAGGCCGACGCTCTGGCAGGCCGGGAGACCCTCACCGAGCTGCTGGATCGGGTGGTGAAGGATCTGGGGCTGGAGCTGCGCGCATCGGACCTGCTGGAGATGTGGCACCGGGCCACACCCGACCCTGTGGCCTGGCAAGCGGTGCGGGACCTGCGCGAGGCCGGTTACACAACGGTCCTGGCCACCAATCAGCAGTGGGAGCGTAGGGCCTGGATGCGCGAGCAGCTGGGCTATGACGGCCTGTGCGACATCGACGGCTACTCCTGCACGCTGGGGGCGGCCAAGCCGGAAGCCGCCTACTTCCACCGGCTGCTGGAGGCTCGCAGGGGTGGAGGCGGACCAGGCCCTGTTCGTCGATGACAGCGCCACCAACATCGCCGCGGCCCGCGAGGTGGGCTTGCGCACTATCCACCACCCGGCCGACGCAGGCGGCGAGCTCCCTGCGCCGTGAGGTCGCCCAGGCCTTGACGCCGGTCACCTCCCCATCTCAGGAATGAGCCGGCGGGCCACCGTCCCTCCTTTCGGAACTTGCCCAACCGGCGCACGCGGGGAAGACTCCCCCCTGACAGGAGCGATCACACGGAAGGACACCTCATGGCAGGAACCGTGACGGACGACCAGGCCCCCGAGACCACCACCACTGAAGCCGCTGCGTCCACCGTCGAGTCCACCGTCGAGTCCTCCGCCTCCACGGCCCGCCGCGCCCCGGAGGTCTTCCTGCGCCTCATCACGGCGATCCACTCCATCCTGCCGGGCTTCGTGCGCAGCCGGCTGCCGGTGACCTTCATCGGCTACGCGATCATCAACGGCTCGGCCTTCTCCCTGGACATGACCTGCCTGTGGGTGTTCTACGACCACTTGCACTGGTTCTACCCGGTGGCGGTCACGATCGGCTACGCCATCGCTGCCGTCTACTCCTTCCTGCTCAACCGGTGGCTGAACTTCCAGGCGCACGGGCACGTCGTCAAGCAGGGGGCGGGCTACATGGCCGGAGTCATCAGCCAGTACGTCATCTTCATCGTGGGTCTGTCCTCGCTGCTGCACTGGTTCGGGGTCAACGCCGAGCTGGCGCGCGTCATCTCGGCCTGCTGCGAGGGCATCTACCTCTACGTGTTCATCCGGCTGTGGGTGTTCCGCGGGGTGCCGGAGCCCGAGCAGGCGCACGAGCCCTCGGCCTCCCCGGCCGACGCCTGAGCACCCCGACCGGTGTCGACGTCGGCGAGGAGCTCGGCACTCACCAGAAGGCGCGAGTCGTCTCGGTGGGGCCCTCGAGCTCGGTGAAGCCGGCATCGGTGACGCTGACGGGCCGCGTGACGGTCTCCCACTGCTCCCGGCTGGGCACGACGACGCGCACCCGGTAGCCGTCGTCGGCCCAGGCCCGCCTCAAGGAGGACGGCATGGCGCTGCTCTCCCAGGCCAGCTGGGCGGCGTGGGCGCACTGGGCGGCCAGCTTGCCCGAGGTCATCTCATGCAGAGGCGTGACCTCGATCGTCACGAGAGCCCCTGATGGATGCCGACGCCGCCGTGAGCGCGATCTCCTCGGCCGCTCCCGGGTCCTTGGCGATGCGCGCGGTGATCTCGGCGGGCGGTGGGGGCAGGCTCGTCACCGGCCGGGAAGTGGGTGCCCTCCACCTGGGTCTTGGCCAGGGCTCCGGGCAGGGGGCGCACCGGTCCGGGGAACGAAGGCGCGCGCGGCAGCCCGCCCCCAGCCGGCCGGACCGTCCTGGGTGACGGTGACGCCGTCGATGTCCTGGACCTCATCCCAGCGCTTGCCCCGGGCTCGGCGCACGAGCTCGCGGATGCGCCCGTCGCGCCAGTAGTCGACGGCCGGGTTCCACGGTCCGCCGGGGGCGGAGGCGGGCGAGGCCAGGAGAGAGACGACGGCGCGGGCGGCGGCCTCGGCGACGTCGATCCGCCGGGGCGGGTGGACCTTGTCGTAGCGCACGGCGATCTGCATGCCCCAGGGCACGGTGTGGTCCGGGTTTCCGGACAGGGAGGGCAGAGGCGATGACGGTAAGAACGGCGATGCGGAGTGCGGCACGGGCAGGAGCCTACGGGGTCGTGATCGACCACGTCAGGCCCCGTCCGTGCTCCGCCTCGTGGGGACCGTCGGAGCCATGGGAGGGTCCGGAGGAAAGACCGACCCTTACTATTCCCCACCACATGGCGGATAAGCGACGTGCGAAGATCCTCCTGCGGCAGGAGAGGATTCTCGCGGCGAGTCGTTTAAGTTGCCACTATGCAACCACCTGTTCCGTCCGCTGTCCCCGGTTCTCCTGGCCCGGCACCGTCGGCCGTGCCGCCATCTCGCCCACGGACGTTCAACGGCGCAACCGTTCATGGCATCCTCGGAACCCGCTGGCTGCGCCACCCGCGGAGATCCCGCTGCTCATCGCCGCCGTCATCACCACGATCCTGGGGTACATCGGCTGGGTCGGTGTCATCATCTGGCTGGCCTCCGTGCCCAAGCCGACCGGCGTGGGCGCCACGATCCGCAAACAGCCTCATGGAGGGCGGGACCCTGTCACAGGTGATCCTGATCATCCCCTCCTCCCTCTCCTGGTGTGGATCATCCGCGCCATCATGTACGCCCAGACTGCGGGCGAGCTCGGTGCAGATGTCTCCCACCCAGTTCCCGGAGGGGTACCGGATGGTCGTCGAGGCCGCCCAGGAGTTCGGGCTGCGCCGAGTCCCGGACGCCTACGTGGTGCTGGGCAACGGTCAGATCAACGCCTTCGCCTCCGGCCACGGCTTCCGACGCTTCGTGGCCGTCTACTCCGACCTGTTCGAGATCGGCGGGCAGGCCCGCGACCCCGAGGCGCTGCGCTTCATCATCGGCCACGAGGTCGGTCACCTCGCGGCCGGCCACGTCTCCTACATCCGTCTCATCTTCTCCCGGCTGGTCGCCTACGTCCCCCTCCTGGGGCAGGCGTTCTCGCGGGCCCAGGAGTACACGGCGGACAACCACGGCTACGCATACGCCCCTGAGGGCGTCCCCGGAGCCATGGGAGTCCTCTCCGGCGGCAAGTACCTGGGGGCCGAGGTCAACACCCACGCCCTGGCTGATCGCGCCACCCGCGAGAAGGGTTTCTGGCTCCACCTGAGCAACTGGCTCTCCAGTCACCCGATCAACACGTGGCGCGCTCACGCCCTGCGCGACCGCAGCCGGCCGGGACGGCTCATGTTCCGCCCGCCGGAGTCCACCGCCTGGTTCCCGCCGTCGGCTCCCAGCGGCAGCGGGTGGTCCGACTCCTGGCCGACGCCGGAGCAGATGCGCTCCGTGCTGGACTCCACCTCCTCGAGCGTGCCCGGCGAGGAGCAGTTCGGTCGCTACCCGGGCGTGAGCTACGAGATCCCTCGCAATGAGCCTGCGCTGGGCCTCCCCGTTCCCGTTCCGGCTGGGGACTGAGACTCTTGGGCAGGCCACCTTCGGAGCGCGACCCCAGCACGACCGGCTCGCCCGGGCAGCACCAGCCCGGACCTTACGGTTACTCCCCATCAGTCGAGCCGCAGGGGCGAGCCCATGGGAGATTCCGACACGGTCAGCCTCCAACGCCCCTGCTCCGCAGTGGCGAGATGACAGGGCCCGGCCGGGGTGAGACCCGCTGGGGTCGAGGCGACCCCAGGGATCACGACGGCGCCGGTTGGCGAATGCGCTGCGTTCACCAACCGGCGCCGGACAGGACTCAGCGCGGGGCAAAGGCGCTGGCCGCCGCCATGAAGGAATCCAGGGAGTCCCGTAGGTCCGCGGAGTTGTCGGCGACATGAATGGCCTGGCAACGGACGGCAAGATCATCGAGACTCGGCCAGGCGACGTCCCACGGACTCGACCACGCCGGAGGCAGCACCGGAGAGGCTCTGCGGCGGTGGCGGGCAGCGCCGGGTCGCTCGACGCGGGAGAACCGGTCCACAGTATGAGGAGCTGGTTCGGAATCGTCATCATGCGGCTGGCCTCGCCGATGTAGGCGACCGCCTGGGCCGCGAGCGTGCTGTGGGCCTGAGCCTGACGCTCCATCTCGGCGATGCCGTCACGGAGCGACTCGATGAGGTCCGCGATGGCCTCCGCCGAGTACTGCGGGTCTCCGACACCGTCGATGAGCTCAACGGTGAACAGCGAGGTGATGGTGGCATGCAGACGGGCCAGGGCGATGCGGAAGCGGGTCCGGGCGCCATTGGAGTCGAGCTGGGCCAGGGTGTCGACGAGCCGTGCCACGAGGGGGCTGACCAGGCTCTGCATCTGGGTCCACAGGTCCAGCAGATCCGCCAGGGGCTTGACCCGAGGGTCGGAGCGGTCCAGGGCGGCGATGCGCTCAGCACTCAGGCGGGGGTCCTCCAGGGTTCGGGTCAGGCCCTTCCCCGCGGCCTTGAGGGAGGCGGAGAGACTCGGCGAGCTGCTGCTGACCGGACATCCACGAGTCGAGCCCGGCGGCGACGGTCGTCACCGCCTCGAGCATGACGTGCAGGTCCCCGGTGGCGCCGGGACGCTCCGGTATCCCCATCGGAGAGCTCCTCACGACGCGCCACCTCCGCCGGCAGGGCTGCGTTCTGGAACTCCTCGTAGGGAGGACAGGCCCGCCCCGGCCAGCAGGCTCGGCGATGCGGCCGAGGCCCTCCTCCGCCGCCGCCCGACGGTTGCCCCGGCATCGATGGCCTGGTCCTCGATGGAGCGAGCGTCGCGGTAGATGGCGCAGGCGGTGTCGAACAGGTCGGAGCACACCGGCCGGGTACGCACCGAGAGGTAGCCGCCGTCGGACAGTGGCGTGACGGTGGCGAAGACGTCGTACTCACTGCCGTCGGCGGCGAGGTTGCGCACGTAGGCGGCGAAGGGGCTGCCGGCCTTGAGGGTGTCCCACATGGCCTTGAAGGCGCCGCCGGGCATCTCCGGGTGACGGATGATGTTGTGCGGGGCGCCGGAGAGCTCGTCACGCCGGTAGCGAGAGAGCTCGATGAAGACGATGAAGACATTGTTCGAGTGGCGGATGACGCCACGCGCGTCTGTGGTGGAGAAGAAGAGCTGGTCAACCCCCACCTCGTGGACGGCTCCGGTGACCTGCGGCATAGGCAACTACTCCTTGGAGAAATCGAGGGACGGCGTCATCCAGCATCCGGAGCCGGAAGACACCACCTTCCACCCATTGATTGACGGTTGGACGGGTGAACGATACACCGCATTTCCGGAACGAGACCTGAGAGGATTCAAAGCAGAGGGCCCGCCTATGCATTTAAAATACATAGGGATTAACGTCATTAACCCTCTTGGAAAAGCAAAGCACCCACCCAAAGGGAAGCAGAAGAAACCTCTCGAACGAGTTTCCAGGCGACTCTCAGGTACGTTGAAGCACTCCCCCAGAAGCAGTGGGTTACATAGGTTCTACCGCTGGACGGATCCGGTCGCGAGGGTTGGGGAGCCCAATGACCGATCGGCTTTCGAGGTCGCCCGGGTTGATAGGGAGCCCGACGTGAACCGCTCCAGCGAAGGAGGGTGAGTCCCCTCTGGAATATGGGATCCAGAGGCGATGCCACCCTCAACGACAGGGGCCTGTGGGGCTCGGACTTCTCCGAGCCCCACAGGCTACGTCGTTTTTCGACATCATTGTGTCGGTTTCTTCTCCACACTCCCCTCTATCGAATAAGGCGGGGAAGCAGACGGACACCGATCGCCATGACGACGAGCTCCACAAGGGTCTGAGCCACCACCGCAATCGGCGCCATCCCCATAGAATCGGGCAGTGCCAGAGCCAACGGCAGAACCACCAGCGAGTTACGGGTGGTCCCGGAGAAGGCGAGAGCCAGGCGCTCCTGACGTCCCTGGTGAGCCATGCGCCCGACGACGTCTCCCACAGCCGGCATAACGAGAGCGAAAGTCGCGAAGAGGGGAACAACCCGGGCGACGACGTCGGACCGGGAGGCGACATGGGGAACCTGGGATGCGACGACGAGCGCCAGGGTCGCCATCATGAGCGGAACCATGAGCGCCGTCGTCGCTGAAGCGAGCAGGGCGGCGGGCCGGAACCGGGATGAAGCGCGCCGCGTGAGGATCGATAGCCCCATGGGCAGTGCGATCATGAGGACGAAGGCCTGCGCGAAGGGTTGCCAGCTGATACCACCGCCCTGAGCCCCAGGTGAGCCGGCGGCGAAGGCCAGCCACAGTGGCAGAACGAGGGCCTGGATGAGCATGAGAGCCGGAGAGGCCGCCAGGATACGCGACCATGCGCCGCCGGCCAGACGGGTGAAGACCATGACGTAGTCGACGCAGGGCGCCAGGAGCACCAGGAGGGTGCCGACCAGGAGCCCCGGCTCATCGGCCACCAGTCGGGACAGAGGCAGGGCCACTGCCGGCACCACCAGGAAGTTGACCACCAGAAGCGCCATCATGAACCGGGCGTCGGCGAAGACGGCCCGCAGGCGATGGAAGGGGACACCGAGAAAGGTCGCGTACAGCAGCATGACCAGCACCGGGGCGATAGCTATCTCAAGAAGGCTGCGGGCTGCAGGAGCGGCCAAGCCCAGGACGGCGCCGGCCACGAGCGCACCCAGGTACAGGACCACCTGGTGGTGCTCCATCCACGCGACCACCGGGGCCTCCTCGCCTGCGTCCTCCATGCCGGAACCGTATCGCGACCGGACGGGACAGTGACCGCTGCCGGGCGTCTACGCCTCCAGGGAGTAGCCCGTCACCGGCCCGGCTGTGTTGGGCCGCCAGCCCAGCGCCGGGGCGACGTGCTCGGCGAAGGCCTGGAGGATGTGGAGGTTGAAGTCGACGCCGAGCCTGGCTGGGGATGGTGAGCATGACGGTGTCGGCGGCGTGGAGCGCCTCATCCTGGGTCACGCTGCTCAATGAGGACATCGGGCTCAGCGGCATAGGTGCGCCCGAAGGTCGACTGCAGGCCGTCGATGATGCCGATCTGGTCGCGGGAGTCCTCGCCGCGCAGGGCGAAGAACTTCCGGTCGGTCTCGGAGACGATCGGGAAGATGGAGCGCGAGACGCTCACGCGCGGGGTCCAGTCGTGGCCGGCCTCCTTCCACGCCTCGCGGTAGCGGCTGGATCTGCTCGGCCTGAAGGTGGGAGAAGCCCTCACCGGTGGCCTCCGGTCAGCAGGGTCGAGCTCATGAGGGTTGAGGCCCCTGGCGGGCGGTCCACTCGGCGGTCTCCCGAGAGCCCGCGCCCCACCAGAGGCGGCGGTCCACTCCGGGGGCGTGCGGCTCGATGCGCAGACGGGCACCGGCGCCGGCACCGGGCGTCATGCCGCTGCTGGTGTCGAGGTCCGCCTGCGGGACGCCCCGGACGGCATCGAGGAACTGAGCGGTGTGGGCGTGAGCGACCTCGGCTCCGCGCGGATCGGCGCCGCCGGCATATCCGAAGGTCTCCCAGCCGCGCAGAGCCTGCTCCAGCGAGCCGCGGGAGATGCCGATGGCGATGCGCTGGTCGGTGAGCAGGTCGAGAGCGGCGACCTCCTCGGCCAGGTAGAGCGGGTTCTCGTAGCGCATGTCGATGACGCCGGTGCCGACCTCGATGCGCTTGGTGCGGGCACCGGCCGCGGAGAGCAGCGGGATGGGAGCCGCGGCCTGGCGGGCGTAGTGGTGGACGCGCCAGTAGGCGCCGTTGACGCCGATCTCGTCAGCGCCGACGGCGATCTCCACGGCGTCCTTGAGCGCCTGGCCGGCGTCGGGGTCGCCAGGGCCGCGACCGTGTCCGTAGTGTCCGAAAGCCTGAGAAACCTGAATGCTTTCATGCAGCCTTTCAACTACAGGTGCCGACGAATCATTCCGTCCGCCCGCGCGAGCCGCATCACCCGCACCTCAGGCGCCGGGCGTCGTCGGCTCGCGAGCGGGGCCACGTCGACACGCCCGGACATACCCAGCCAGCGGGGAACAGCCTCTGGTAGTCGAGGTAGTCCTGCCCTGAACCTCGCCTCCAGGGCCGCCTCCTCGGCCGGGAATCTGGTAGCGGTCGATGAGCCAGGCGAAAGCCGATCAGAGGGATCACCGCGGACGGGCTCCTACGCGCGATCGCGTGCGAGAGCAGCGCTCCCGCCAGGCCCAGATACATGGGATTGCGCGTCAGCCGGTTGGGGCCGTCCACAACGAGGTGCTGCGCGCGCTCAACCCTGACCGGGTCGACCGTGGTGCGGTGCCGAAGAAAGTTGCCCGCGCTTCCGGCGAGCAGACACAGTGAGCCCTCCCAGCAACGGGAGCGGCCGCCGCCATCGATGACGGCGTCACCTCCCGACCACGAGTCATGACGTGCTGCGTCAGCCCTGCCATCGCCAGCAGCACTGCCGGAGGCGGCCGCTTGAAGATCTGTTCCATCACCAGGCCATCCTCTCACCCACCACGCCCCGGCGGGACATCGGGCTCAGCCACATGACGCACGGACCACCAAAACGGAGGTCGCCGAGGGACCGACTCCTGGAACGAAGCACGGAACCCGCGCTCAAGTGGCGCGCGCACTCAGCATATCTCTCAGTGATTTATCGATTCAACTTTCACGCTTGGTTTCACCATCCTTCGTGTTGCCCCCGTTGAACAATGGCCACACGGTTCGTTCCACCCCAACGAGTTCAGCTGGTTGGACGGCGACACGCGTAGCACCTTCCTCCCCCGACACAATGCGAGAACAGATATGAGACAGCCAGCAAGGACGACCACCATCACCCTATGGGGCGCGCTTATCACCGCCCTTGCCTGGCTCTGTCCATCACCGCGCCCGCCGTTGCCATCGACCCGGGAGGCGGGAGGAGGCCCTGCCCGCCACGCACCACCCAAACCCAGCGTGCCAAGCGTTGGCACCACCGCCTTGAGTGACGGCACCCCCGTCGGCATTGTCGTGGCCGGAGGCGACGGCGGCATGCTGCATATCGTGGACCTCAGCACCCGCACACTGAGGTCGCGCGAGCGGCTCGCCCCGGAGAACACCGACGTGCAGCCCTGGGAGTTCGCCAGTTGTCGAACCGGCACGTCCTGCTCGCCAGCGGCGGCGGACAGCTCTTCGAGATCGATCCGGACGCCCCCGAGGACAGAAGGCCACGAATCTGAGCGATCCGTCCCGGCCCGGCTACGAACAGGTCGCCGCCTACAGCAAGTTCCTCTGGGACGTCGTCGTCGACGAGCACGACCGGGTCTATGTGGCCACCCAGAGCGATCGCGGCGGCCACATCCTGCGATACGACCCCTCCGCCAACCAGGGAAGGGGCCAGTGGACCGACCTGCTGCCGGGCAGCGTTCAGGCAGACGAGACCGAGGTACGCAGCCTCGCCTACGACAACGGGTTCCTCTACGCCGGGACGGGAACGAAGACCCTGTCCATTGTCCGGATCAACACCTCCACCAACGCCGCCACCAAGCTGTCGGTTCCCAGTCACGTCACCGCCGGCCTCGGTCACCTCGAGCGACTGCAGGTCAAGGCCGGCAACCTGTACGTCGGCACGAACGTTCCGGGTGACGTCCGGCCGACCTGCGGGGAACCTGCGTCCTGGACCCGACCACCGGGGGCGCAGAAGATGAAGGACGGCAAGCCGATTGAGCTGGACACCTGGTCCAGCCAGGTCGTCACCCGCCCCGGCGAGGCCGAGAAGGTCTACTACACCGTCCAGAGCGCCAACACACCAACGCTCCAGGAGTACGACCCCCGGACCAACACCTCACGGACGCTGGCCGAAGGACTGGCCCCCACAGCCCGGCCGAGCCAGTCGAGCTGGGCGACGCACGACCACTTCATCTCAGCGGGCAAGGACGACGGCAGCATCGCCATCGTTCACGCCTCCGATCGGCAGCGCGACGGGCCTTCCCAGGACGCGAACGGAGGCAACGCGATCCGGGGATCACCCGCAGCATCCAGTCCCCTCACGGCAGTCCCGGCGGAGACCTCTACGCCTCTTGGTACATGACCACTCCGATGCTCCTTCGTACCACCCCCAACGCGCAGGTGGACAAGACGCAGTACAGCCTGACCACGGCCCCGCTGGGCCAGGTCGAGGGCTTCGGGCACAGCAGCAAGTGGTTCGTCACGGGCATTTACCCCAGCGGCGAGCTAGTCACATACGAGATGGGGGCGAACGGGCCAAGGATGGAGCATCCCCGATCGGTGAGGATCACGACTGATGCCAGCCAGGCGCGGCCGTACGCCATCGTGCCGATCGATGCGGATCGAGTTCGCCGTCGGCACCTCTCCCAAGAAACGAAAGCCCGGCTCCGGGCGCTGTCCATCTACGACGCCGCGCACAACAAGATCGACACCTACCCGCTGGACGATGATCGCCTATGCGGATCCGTCGCTGCGAGGGCTCGTTGAGCGACCGCCGGCCTCTCTCGATCGTCCACCACAGGGACAAGGCTGTACGTGGGGACCAGTGCGAGCAGCGACGGCATGAACGCCCGACCAGACGGGCCAGCGCGCCCCCAGGCTCTTCGAGTTCGACCTGAAGACGCGCAGGTGACCCGCGTGATGACGCCGTTCAAGGACAGCGTTCCATCACGGCCCCTGACCTCGGGCAGCGACGGCACCTTATGCAGGGACCACCGGCATGCACGTCTTCGCGTGAACCCGGCAGACTTCACGATCGGACGCAGCCGAGCGCTGACCAGGCAGGGGCTACGCCGACGCCAACCGCAGTCAGACTGATGGAGCGCGACGGCGTGCTCTACGCCATCATGGCGGGGCCGGCTGCGGGCCCTGAGCACGTCCTTGCAGGGACGACGGGCACCGTCATCGCCGACTTCGTCGACCACCCCCAAGGAAGGTCTACGTCAACTCCTGACCCTCGGCGCCGACCGCAATCTCCACTACGCACGGGGGCCACGATCTACTGCTTAGCCGTTCAGCGGGATGAGGCGGAGGCCCGTCTCCGGCACGACGCAGAACCGGCGCGATGCAGAACCGGATCGGCGGCCCTGGCCTGGGCGTCCATGGTCGCTTTTGGCGGTGAGGGCGTGGTGGCCATCGCTGGGTGGGCATTCGCACTCTCAGAGGTCTCAGTTCTGTGCGGTGGTGCGGCGTTCGCCTGGACAGTATTCACGTGGCTCCCCATTCGGAGGATCCTGCCAGTCCTGGCGGGCGCGGGCGCCGGCTTGTCCTACGCGCTCGCCATGGCACTGTCTCTGGTGCTTCTCAAGGACTACTTCCTCTTCGCCTTCGTGCCCATGCTGGCCCCCGTCTATGGCCTCATCATTCTGCGTCGGCCGCCGACTCCGGCGCCGCCGGCTCCTGCGATGAGTCCGTATCCTGCGGCGCCGTCGGCTCGCTGACCGCACCCTCGGCCGCACCCTCGGCCTCGGCGACCTGCTCCATCGCGGTCTTCTGGGACAGGGGCACCTCGGGCAGGAAGACGGCGACGACGGAGGTCGCGACGAACAGCGGAATCATCCAGCCGAAGATCGGCAGGAGGGCGTCGGCGTAGGAGCTCGCCACGGCGTCGTGCAGGGGCGGTGGGCAGCTGATCGACCAGGGCGGGAGTGAGCGAGGAGGTGTCGGCGTCCTTGAACTGGGCCAGCGTCCCCAGGACGGCCGGGTCAGCGCTGCGGGCCAGCTCCCCGATCCGATCGGTGAGGTTGGAGGTGAGGCCGGAGGAGAAGGCCGCACCGATGAGCGAGGCACCCAGAGAGACGCCGACCTCGCGGAAGAAGTTGTTGCCGCTGGTGGCCGTGCCCAGGTGCTTGGCCGGCGAGGGCGTTCTGGACCACGGTGACCAGGAGCTGGAAGAACAGCCCAATGCCCACCCCCATGAGGAAGGTGGCCGCGGAGATCTGCCAGACGGGCGACGTCGTCGTCAGGCGGGAGAGCCAGAAGGAGGCGCCGGCGGCGACCAGGGGCCCCAGGACCGGGTAGATCTTGTAACGGTCGGTGCGCGAGACGAGGACGCCGGAGAGGATCGAGGAGACGAGCATCCCGATCGTGATGGGCACCAGGAGCAGGCCGGAGGCGGTGGCCGAGTACCCGTAGACCATCTGGAGGTAGGTGGGCAGGTAGCTCATGACGCCGATCATTCCGCCCATCGCGAGCATGCCGACGGCCGTGGAGACGATGAAGGTGCGGTTGGTCAGGATCGACCAGGGCAGGATGGGGTCGGCGGCGCGGGTCTCGACGAAGGCGAACAGCCCCCAGCAGACCAGGCCGACGACGCCCAGGCCGATGATGACGGGGCTGGTCCACGCGTACTGGTTGCCGCCCCAGGTGGCCATGAGGACGATGGCAACGGCACCGGCGTTCATGAGCACGAGCCCCCACCAGTCGATGGGGCTGGTCAGGCGGCTGCTGGGCAGGCGCAGGACGATGGCAATGGCGACGAAGGCGAGAACACCCAGCGGCAGGTTGATCCAGAAGGTCCAGCGCCAGGAGACCGAGTCGGTCAGCCAGCCGCCGATGATGGGCCCCAGGATGGAGGCGATGCCGAACATGGCTCCCATGGGGGCCATGTAGGTGCCGCGCACACGCGGCGGGATGAGGTCGCCGGTGATCGCCTGGGAGGAGATCATGAGACCGCCGCCGCCCAGGCCCTGGATGAAGCGGTAGATGATGAGCTGAGTCATGGTGTCGGCGGTGCCGCACAGGGCCGAGCCGATCAGGAACAGGGCAATGGCCACCAGGAAGAGGTTCTTGCGGCCCACGAGGTCGCCGAGCTTGCCGTAGACCGGCATGGCCACGGTAATGGCCAGGGTGTAGGCGGTCAGGACCCAGGCCATGTGGGCGGCGCCGCCGAGGTCGCCCACGATGGTCGGGCAGGGCCGTGCCGACGATCGTCTGGTCCATGGCGGACAGGGAACATGACCACCAGGAGGGAGGCGTAGACCGCCCAGAAGCGGCGGTCGGGGCGGAAGTCCGCCCCCGGTTCGTGGAGGGCGGTGCCTGGCGGGGCCGGCGTCGAGGTCGCGTTTGAGTCACGGATACGACCTTGTACGGATGAGGTAGGCGAGGAAAACGAACAGTGAGTGAGTGAGGACTGAGAGAGGCTGAGCGCGCGGCTAGCGCAGGTGAGTGTCGACGGCATCGGGCCGCCGGAAGCGTCGGAGGCCGCTTCAGCCGATCGAGGGTGAGCAGACGACGTCGGAGATCGCCTCGACCATGACGCGGACGGCGTCCGACCAGCCGGACCTCGGGGGCACGCTGGACTCGAGACTTCGGGCGCCTCGGGCTCGTGCCTGCGCCTCCTCCCGGCGCTGCTCCCAGGGGTGGTGCGCCCGCACCACAGGTCCAGGAGCGCTGCGCTGGATCGGCCATGGCCAGGGCGACGACGGCGCGAGCGCGCGGGTCGTCAGGCTCCGTGCCCCAGCCGGCGGCCTGGCTGCGTCGGTCAAGGGAGACCGCGATGATGCGCAGCCGCTCGTGGATGCTCGCTCGACCTCCGGGTTGTCCCGCACGATCTCCGGGAAAGGACAGGGAGCCAGCCGCGCTCGGACTCGACGGCCTCGGCACCGGAGGCGAGCAGGGACGCCAGGTCCTCAGGAGGCTTCCGGAGCTGTTGATGAAGGCCTCGACGACCGCGGGCTCAGGGGCTCAGGCCGACGACGAGGAGGTCGGCCTTGGAGGAGAAGTGGTTGAAGACGGTGCGCCGGGAGACTCCGGCGAGGGGTTGCGACGTCGTCGACCGTCATCGCGGCGTAGCCGCGCTCCCCGGTCAGGGGTGAGCGCGGCAGCGCGGATGGCGGCGCGGGTGCGTTGCGCCTGGGTGGCGCGCAGGTCGGTTCCGGTCACGCACTCATCTTGCACTCAGTGCAGCCTTGCACTCAATGCAAGTTCGCGCGAGGTTTCCTCACGAGGGTCGCGAACCGGGGCACGAGGCCCATGCTCACAGCAAGACTGGCCAAGATAGGGCTGAACGGTGTCCAAATCGGATACAAAAGACTCGCCCCAGTTCGGACACACAGAAAGAAACCGCATGATTCCGCGGTTCAGGCAGCAGCCTCATCGGACTTCAGGCTCCTTTGCTCCGTTTTTGGACACAAGCCCCTCCAGGGGCCGGGCGAGGCTCAGGCACTCTCGTCGACAGCGACGTCGATAAGGTTCTGGTCGGGTCGCGCACGTAAAGACTGCGGATAGTGCCATGGGCGCCCATCCGCTCGCGCGGGAGTCGCCTTCAGGAGTGGAGGCGCGCCTCGTAAGGCGGCGATCTCGCCGACCTTGGGGCCGTAGCTGCTGGCGGGGTCGTGGCGCAGGTCGAGGCCAGATGTCGATGAGCGCCCAGGCGGCGGGTGCCGCGATGACGTTCTGCCCATGCACGGGATCTGGGCGTCATGAGTTCTCCACCGAGCCGCGCACGGTAGAGCAGGTCGTGCGCGGTCGCCGCGCCACTCCCGGGACCTTGTTGGCGGCGATGGCGGTTCCCACGCCGGTGCCGCAGATGAGGACACCGCGGTCGGCCCGCCCCTCGGCGACCGCTCTGGCGACCCGGAAGGAGACCTCCGGGTAGGGTGATGTCCGGTGCGGACAGGTCGACGACGTCGCTCACGCACGTCCTCGACCAGTCGCTCCTCAATAGCGTCCTTCAGAAGGCTCCGTTGCCCGGGGCACCGATGGCGATTCGCTGATGACCCCAGTGTCTCAGGCCGCCGCACAGAGCGAGCCCCAGGAAGTTCCGTATGACTCACGACTCTTCGCCATGTCGAGGTCATACTGGGTCTGCGGTTCAACCAGAGCTGCGCAGATGCCCTAGGTGCGTGCCGAGCCGCAGCGCCGTGTCCGCAGCCCGCGGGCGCGCACGCCGACACTGCCCCCGGCTCAGGCGGGCAGGAGGTCGTAGGCGGTGACGGCGCAGACGCCCAGGAGCAGGACACCGAAGACGGTCGTCAGCGTCAGCTGCGGATGCGCGCTTCGTCAGCGGTCCGCCGAGGATCCCTCCGCCATCGATAGCCGCCGCGAAGGCCAGCACCACAGGGCCAGTCCACGTTCGAGTGCGTTCCCACCCGCGCCGCCAGCCCGGCCTCTGAGGCGATGATCATGACCAGCAGCGACGTCCCGAGGCCTCCTTCATCAGGAAGCCCAGGGCCAGCACGAGCATCGGCACCACGATGAACCCGCCGCCCACACCGAAGAAGCCGGTGAGGAACCCGGTGAAGGACGCTGCCGCCGCGATGACCGGCAGTCCGCGCCGGGACCGAGCCCCATCGTCACAGCGCCTCCGCCGTGAGCTCCCTACCGCGAGCGCAGCCACGCACCAGCATGACCAGGCCGACCACGGCGAGCATCGCGCAGAACAGTGTCATCAGAATGGGTGCCGTCAACGGCCACGGAGGCGCGCGACCCCACGAGGGCTCCGAGCACGCTCATGAGCCCGAAGGTCAGCCCCGTCGCGCCAGTGCACCCGCCCCGCCCGGGCGGGCGCGATGAGGGAGACGATCGCGGTCAGTCCCCACCACCACGAGCGACCCGGCGGAGGCGTCGTGCGGGTCCTGGCCCAGCAGGTAGACCAGGGCCGGGACCGACAGGATGCCGCCGCCCGCCCCGAGGGCGCCGACGACGACGCCAACCAGCACCCCCGACTCCCAGGGCGGTGAGCACAGCCACGTTCCTCTACTCCTCCTCGGGCCGCAGGGCGCGCCTGGTGCCCTGATCCATGATGTCCGCCGGTGCGCCCCTGCCCCCAGGAGCCGGACCATGGCGAGCAGGTCGGGCATGATGTGGGAGTAGAAGGCTCCGTAGCGGCGCACAGGTAGTTGTGCCCTCTCCTGGCCGTCGACCGACTGGGTGAAGCGGTCCTGGGGCACCCTCCCAGCACAGCTGCACCACGGGGCAGCGCCGGCACTGGTCGGTCAGCTGCCACTCTTCTTGCTGGCAAAAGCGCCGCATGGTGGAAGTCAGCCAGCGCCGCGAAGGGGCTCGTCGATGACGTTGCCGAGCCTCCACTCCGGCTCGACCCAGTGGTCGCAGGCGTAGACGTCCCTGTTGAACTCCATGGCCATGTTGTTGCCGCACTCGGGTGCGTGGACGCAGGTGGGGTGGATGCCGAACATGGCCGACAGCGCCGTGTCGAAGTCCTGGACGAATACGCGGCCGACGTCGTGAGTCACCCACTCGTCGAAGATCGTCGCAGAGGAACGCCCCGTGAGGCCTGCGCCTCGACACTGCGTGAGGTCACCGAGCTGCCGGACTGGCGGTAGAGGACGCGGGCGCCGGTATCGGTGCGCCAGCCGGCCTCCGCGGCGGCCAGCTGCTCAGGCTCAACCCGTTCGACGATCGGGATGAACTGCAGGTGGGTGGCACCCAGCTCGTCGCGGAAGTAGCGGTAGACCTCGGCGCCGTGATCCTGGTTGGCGGCGTGGACAGTGCACAGGATGTTGCGGCGAACGCCGGCGGCCACCAGGTGCTTCCAGCCGCGCAGCACCATGGAGTGGGTGCCGCGACCGCCCCGGTTGAGCCGGTAGGCGTCGTGCATGGCCGGCGGCCCGTCCATGGAGACCCCCACGAGCACGTCGTTGTCGGCAAGGGAGGCCGCCCACTGCTCATCGATGAGGGTGCCGTTGGTCTGCAGGGCGTGGACCACCTTCTGGCCGGGGCGCCGGTAGGTCTCGCACAGCTCGATGAGCCGACGGAAGAACGGCAGACCACGCAGGGTCGGCTCACCGCCCTGCCAGAGCATGGTGACCTCGCCGTCGGCGCTGGCGGCCAGGTACTCGGCGACATAGCGCTCCAGGGTCTCCTCGCTCATGAGCTGGCGGGGGATGTTGTAGAGCAGCTCCTTGGACAGGAAGAAGCAGTACTGGCAGTCCAGGTTGCAGGCGGCGCCGGTCGGCTTGGCGACAACGGACAGGGGCAGGCGGGGGGCGGTCGAGAGGCCCGGTCGTCGTGCCCAGGCACGAGACGAGGCTGTTCGTCTCCCGACAACGGAGCGCCCACGGTCCGCTCCACCGGCCGGATCGTGGGCGCCGGCAGGGTCACGGTGCTCATCCGAAGCCTCTGGCGGCGCTTTGGCCTCCTCAGACAGGCGGTCACGTAGGAGTCCGCGGCGGCCGCCGCCCCCTTGGCCTGCCCAAGTCCGATCGAGGCTGGGCGGCGACGACTTCGATGCCCCAGCTGGTCCCCGGCACGAGGCGACCGGCGATGTCGGCGGCGATCTGCGGGACGAGCTCGGGACAGGCGGACACGAGCTCACCGCCCAGCACGATGCGACTGGGGCTCGTGAGCAGGACCGCCATCGCGCAGGCCTGGGCCACGGCCTGGCCTCGCCTCGGACAGGGCGGAGACGGCGCCGGGCACGTGGACGTCGAGCATGCGCCGCAGCTCCTCAAGGCTCGCCGCCCCGGCGATCTCAGTGACGGCAGGGGGCCGAGGCCAGGGTCTCCAGGCAGCCGGTCTTGCCGCACTGGCAGGGACGCGTCCCGCCGGGGACAGTGATGTGTCCGAGCTCGCCGGCATACCTGGTGCTGCCGCCGCCGATGCGGTCGGCGACAATGACGCAGGCACCCACCCCTCCCCGAGGTGGACGTAGATCTGTTCGGGCGCCCTGTCCGGCGCCCCCACCGGGCCTCAGCCAGGGCCGTCATACGGATCGTGTTGTCCACGAGCAGCGATCCGCTCCAGTAGGGGACACGATCTGCTCCACGGAGCTGAACAGGTCCTCACCGAGGGCGGTTCCCGGCCCGGTCCCCTGCCCCACTGGCACGGGCAGCCCGACACCGACCCGCGAGACGTAGGGACATGTCCACCCGTCGTCGTCGGCCCTGTCCTTGAGGGGCCCGGCACAGCTCGCTCAGGGCTCCGCGCCAGCCGTCGAAGGACAGAGGCGTCAGCACTGAGGCGAGCACCTCACCCCTGCGGTCCAGGATGATGCCGCTGGCACTGGTGCGGGGAGACATCGAGGGCCGACGGCGCAGGCGATGCGCTCGGCCAGGCCCAGCTGCTCCACGGGGCGGCCCCGGCCCTCCGAGTGGGAGCGGTAGGCGACGACACGCACGGCCCCGTCCTGACGCAGCTCGGTCAGGGCGCGCCCCAGGACGGTGCGCGAGACGTCCAAGCGGCTGCACAGCTCACCACGTGTGGCCGGGCCGGAGGCGAGAACCTGGACGATCCGTTCCTCCAGGCTGGAGGGGGCCAGGGTGGCCAGGTAGTCCATATCGTGTCCTCCTCGTGTCTCGGAACGTTGTGAGGCGGTTGAGAAAGCCGTGCAGTCGGACCGGCCGCCTCGGGTCCGTTGGGCGGGTCTCTCCCGGTGGGCCCTGTGCCGGGGAGCGGGGCCCACCGGGAGGCGTCGTCGGGCAGGGCGTCAGTCGCTGAGTACCTTGTCCAGGTCGCTTCGCGCGGTGTTGACCAGTGGGATGTCGAAGTCCGTCATCGCCGCCATCCACTTGGCGAAGGAGTGGTCCCCACGTTCGCGGAGCTGCCGGGTAGAGCTCGGTGGCCAGCTCGCGACGGATCTGGTCGTAGACGGGCACCGTGTAGACGTTGTTCATCTCCGCGGGGTCCACGCGCAGGTCGTAGAGCTCGTTGATGGACTCGTGGTTGACCACGAGCTTGAAGTCCCGGGTGCGCAGCATGCGCTGCTGGAGGGGGAAGTGGTGGCCGTGGAACTCGCAGACGATGTTCTCCCGCCAGCCGGGCACCTCGCGGCCGCGGGTGAGGTCGACGATCGAGCGACCGTCCTCCACCAGGGAGGGGTCCAGTCCCGCGATGTCCAGGACGGTGGCCGGAAGGTCGATGAGCGAGGTGAAGGCGTCCGAGCGCCCACCGTGGACACGCCCGGGGATGTGGGCGATGAAGGGGACGTTGTAGATGTCGTCGTACATGGCCGGGCCCTTGTCATTCATCCGGTGGGAGCCGGTGAACTCACCGTGGTCGGCGCAGAAGAAGACGGCCGTGTCGTCCAGGATGCCGAGCTCACGGGCCACGTCCATGATGCGGCCGATCTCGAAGTCGATCATGGCCACGTAGCCCCAGTAGACAGCGATGAGCTTCTTCCACTGCTCGTTGCTGAAGGATGACGTCGACCAGTAGGTGGCGTAGTTCTGCTGGATCGAGGGCTTGCCGATGAGGGAGTCCCCGAAGTTCTCCGGCAGGGTGACGGTCTCGGGATCAATGAGGTCGAACCACTCGTCGGGAAGGAAGTAGGGCAGGTGCGGCCCGAAGAAGTGCACGTCGAGGCTGAAGGGCTTGAGTCCTTCTTCCAGTCGGCGGCGTACTCGCGCAGCTTCTCGATGGCACGATCGGCCAGGAAGCGCTCGAAGGTGGCCTCCTCGGGCTGGTCGAGGCGGGCGGCGATGATGTGCCCGTCGCGGTTGCCGGGGAGCTTGCGCGCCACAGGTCGTGAGCCTTGACCGGCGGGAGGTTGTTCCTCTCCAGCCAGGCCACGTACTTCTCGTTGCCGACGGGGTTCTCGGCTCCCCAGTAGGAGTCGTCGTCCATGCCGAACTGGTCGGGCAGGTTGGGGCCGCAGTGGTACTTGCCGACGATGCCGACGTTGTATCCGTGGTCGCGCAGGGCCTGGGTGTAGGTCCACGTGCCCAGGGGATGGCGGTCTGGTAGGCGATGTTCCACTCGGGGTTGGCCAGGACCTGGTGCTTGCGTGGAAGCTTGCCGGTCAGCGGGAGGCACGCGCCGGGGTGCAGATGGCCGTGGGGGTGAAGCAGTTGGTGAAGGCGAAGCCGGTCTCGCCCATGGCGTCGATGACCGGGGTGCGGGCGTGAGGGTTGCCCAGGCAGCCGATGGTGTCGGTGCGGTGCTGGTCGGTCATGATGACCAGGACGTTGCGGACGTTGTCGGGGATGTCCCTGTGCTGGACGTTCCGGCTGAGCGGCCTGGGCCGGCTCGGCGGCAGGGGCGGGGCTCGCGATTCAGTTCGACGTCGTCGTCGCGAGAGTTCCTTTCTGTCTTCTTGGTCCGTGGCGACCGCAGGGGTCACTTGAGACGACCTTGTCGACGTCCTCGAGCTGGGTGCCGGTGGTCTCGTGGAGGTAGCGGGCGGTGAAGAGGACGGCCAGGACACCGAAGGCGCAGTAGATCCAGTAGGTGCCGGCCGGCGACCAGGCGATGAGGTAGGGGAAGAACAGGACGACGAGGAAGTTGACGAGGAAGTCGGCCCCTCGAGGCCAGCGACATGGCGCCGCCGCGGATCTGGTTGGGGAACATCTCGCCCATGACGATGGAGAAGATCGGGACCCACGAGGAGGTGAAGCCGAAGATGAAGGTGCACAGGGGCGGCGACGGCGACGAAGCCCAGGGCGGGGTGGAGGAGATGTCGGGCTTGCCGTTGACGATCGGGGGCGATGGTGAAGACGGTGGCGACGACGGCCAGGGACAGGAAGATGATGGTCCCTCCGTAGATGAGCATGCGCTTGCGGCCCACCTTGTCCACCAGGAGGATGCCGCTGACGACACCGACGATCTTGAAGGCGGTGATGATGAGGGTCTGCTGGAGGGCCATGGCCTCGGTGAAACCGACGGCGCCGAAGAGGGTGTTGGAGTAGAAGAAGACACCGTTGATGCCGGTGAGCTGCTGGAAGGCGGCGATCGCCATGCCGACCAGGACCAGACCGCGCCACTGGGAGGCCCAGATCTGGCCGACGCTCATCTTGACGGCGCCGTCAGAACCCATGGAGTTGGCGATGGCCTGGACGCGGGCGGCAGGGTCGGGATCCGCGGTGACCTTGACGAGGATCCTCTCGGCCTCCTCGCGACGGCCCACCGAGACCAGGTAGCGGGGCGACTCGGGGATGAAAGGTGGTGAAGACGATGTAGAAGACGGCCGGGATGATGAGGCAGGCGAACATCCACTGCCAGGCCTGCAGCCCCAGGGCCAGCTCCTTGCCGGCACCGCCGGCGGCGCGGGTGACGGCCACATTGATGAGGCCGGCGAAGAACAGGCCCAGGATGATGGACAGCTGGCGGAAGCCAATGAGGGCGGCCGCGGATGTCGGCCGGGGCGATCTCGGCGACGTAGCCGGGGGCCACGGTCGTGGCGGCGCCGAAGCCGATACCACCGACGACGCGGCACAGGAGCAGGAAGGGGTAGCCGTAGGAGCCGAGCATGGGGCTGAAGACGCCGCAGACGGCCTCGAAGGCGAGGAAGGGACCGACCCACATGAGGGTGGTCTTGCGGCCGATCTTGTCGGAGATGCGGCCGGCCAGGACTGCGCCAATGAGACCGCCGATGATGCCGGCGCTTCCGGCGACGCCCTTGGCGAGCTCACCGAGGTGGAACTCGCTGCCGACGGCCTTGATGGCGCCGTTGAGGACCATGCCCTCGAAGCCGTAGAAGAACGGGCCGAGGGTGGCGATGAGGGCCAGGACGGTGGCGTAGCGCCGGGCGGCGGCGCGCGCCTGCAGGGCTGGGCTGCTTGCCCGGGAGGAGACCTTACGGCCCGGAGAGGCTGTGGTGGTCATGGGGTGGTGCACCTTCTTCGTTGATATGCGCCACGGCCGACGTCGTCATTGACGTCTGATGTCCAGTGGCGGAAAAGACTATAGACAGGCGCGATTTCCGTCCGTCACAACGGGCATTAGACAGACACATTTGTGACTTAGGTTATATTTTTAATGACTGTTAGGGTCATATACCAGACAGGGTGGCAGTATTGACTTTGACACCAGAGCGTCAGATGAGGAGAGGCGGATTGCCGTCACAATGACACGCAATTACCATTAAAACACCTAAACACTCCTATAAATCTAAATAACAGGAGAGACTAACTACATCAGAAGCGCAAATCCCACCTCTGCACCAAAACACCCTGACACAAAAACAACTCAAACCTCACACACAATTTCTATCCGACGTCACAGGTGCCACGCAGACAAAGAACTCGCACGCCATCGCCTGGAAAGAGGATTTGATCACAATCCATAAGAACGCGGCTCTCACGCCAGCCCGTGACACGAAGGAACTGTTCCCACGTAAGCGCGTCCGGGTCGATGCTGCGACTCCACTCCATATCGCGATCCGGTCGAAAATAACCGCATTCAACAGCATAGCTGACCACATCCCCAGGATCTCCTGCGCATGAAGATCATCAGCAACCAACTCAGGAAAGTTATACGCCAACCCATCATACGTGAACGCATCGCGATATCCCCCTTCAGTCCAGTAACATCTTGAAAAATTCTCACCATCTCACGCGGGGAGACAATATCACCCACAACCGGCAGCGTTTCCACCATACTTCTCCGGCTTACTGATGATTTCGCACAGCCGGACCGGTGGCCGTGACGGGATCGACGAACGGCGCCCGAAAAATCTTCAGGAAGATATATGGGGAGGATGAGTGGACCCATCCTCAACCCTGGGAACATAGTACTCCATCAAATTGGTGTAGAAGAATGAAAGGATCACAAAAGTGCTGGCTACAGGCAGCCCACTGATGTAGTCCGCAACCCGCGCCTTGTCGGTGAAGTGAGGAGCAAAACATCCTCCCACCTGTGATCTTATCGACGTTCTCAAGCCGTACTGAACCATAATGTGCTCGACCCCGCGCTCATCACTGCAGCATCGGCGATCTCGGCACCCTAACTCGTATTCGCGCGATCCTTCGAGGGGTAGGAGGAGGACCAGAAGGCGGAGCGAGCGCCAGAAAAGGCGTCAACCCACTCGTCATCGTTCCCCAACGAAAGCGAACCCGTCACCAATCAGCGCCCTGACGCTCAAGACTTTTCGCCATCTGCGACGCAGGATCCCGAGTCATCGCTCGCACCCTATAGTCTCCGCCACGCAGCAAGGACCTCACGACACTGCGCCCCTGCTTGCTGGTTGCGCCAGCAACGGCAATAACTGGAGTATCCAACATGTTACGCTCTCCTCCATGAATCATAACGAACACCGGCTGACACAGGACAGCGTCACAGGCGCGAGACTGCCACGTCAAGAACTATCTTCTTGGATAGTCCCACACAACACGGAGGCCTGAACACATGAAGACCGAATGCATCAGCGAGTTTGTCAGCTTCAACGACAAGACCTACCCTTTCGCCTGATCAGCAGTGCCATGAATCTTGTTGAGGGAAATGGAAGTCGGTCATCGATTATCACCTGCAATATGAGCCGAAGCGCTTCAACGAGCTACGGAACGACCTCGTTTCAGCGACCGACACGACACTCACCCTCCAACTCAACCGCAACCAGAAGCAGACGGCTCGTATCGCGCCAAGTATTTGGCGATAAACCACCTGAAAACGGCTTTACTCACTCACCGAATCTGGTCGAACTTTTGCCTGCCTTACAGGCTCTGACGCAGTGGGGAAACCAAGTGGTGGCGGAGCGAGGTCAATTCGTGTGAGACGCATGCACTTTCTCACAACAGACCGTGAGGGACCGTAACCTCAAGCACCGCCTCCATATGAAGTGTGAGCACAGAGTCGTTCGCAGAAACGACGACTCCACGGGGTGCTATGTGCGTGTCAGCGGCGGCAGGTAGTTTCGTGGCTGGTTGTGGGTCGTAGAGGGCTCCATCTCGGATCATGGCGTGCAGGGTCAGGATGCGGCGGTGGGCCAGGGCGAGAACGGCCTGGCCCAAGGCGGTTTGCCTTGGTCTCGTTTGCGCTGGTAGTAGGCCTGGGAGACGGGGTCGGAGCGCAGGGAGGCGAAGGCGGACAGGAACATGGTGCGCTTGAGCCTCTTGTTGCCGCCGTGGGAGACGCACCTCACCACGGATCGATGAGCCAGAGCGGCGTGTGACGGGAGCGAGCCCGGCGTAGGAGGCCAGCTGGGCGCCGGTGCCTGGAGGTCTTGCCCAGGGTCTCGGCCAGGAAGGACGGCGGCGGCCGGGACCCCTGATCCCGGGCATGGAGATCAGGACCTCATAAAGAGGGTGGGCCTCCACCAGGGCCTCGACCTGGGCGGCGACATCGGCCCGCTGAGCGCGTGCAGGAGATGAGCTGCCTGGCCAGGTGAGGTAGCACCGTTGCGGCTGCGTCGGTGCCGGCGACCACAACGGTCTGGTGCTCCAGGGCCGAGACGATCTGGCCGGCCCAGGTGGCGTGCCGCCTGCACCCGTGGGCCTTGAGCCTGGCGTCAATCCCGCTCCCTGCCCGCGCGCTTCAGGTCGGCTGGGAGTGAGGCCGGCGAGGGACCTCCAGGACGGCGTCGTGCGCCCGGGCCAGGGCCCCACCACGGCCTCGAGGGGCTGGGCGATCTGGGTGAACGACTGGCCCCGGATCCGGTTCGCGGTCTGGTTGACCTGGCGAGCCAGGTCCAGGTCGAAACCAGTCAGCACGCTCAGCGCCGCGGCCTCCTCGTCCGAGGTAGTGACGGCTCTCAGGGTGTGAGGCATGCTCCTGGCCGCGCCGGCGATGACGGCCGCGTCCTTCGCGTCGGTCTTGGCGCTGCCCGGTGTCAGGTCGGCGATGCGTCGCATCGACAGTCCGGGCAGGTAGCCCACGGTGATGCCCATGTCCTGGGCCACCGCCACGGCCAGGGCTCCGATGGTGGCGGGCTGGTCGACCACCACCAGCAGGTTCCCGTGATCGGCCAGCTTCTTGTACAGAGCACGCAGGCGCTCCTCGTCGTTGGGCAGGGCCTTGTCGAGGACCTTCTGCCCGTCCCGGCTCAGGGCCGTGGCCCAGTGCTCGCTCTTACCGACGCCCGGTACCGATGAAGACTGCTATGTCCTCGATATCCATCTTCGTGCCGCCTCTGGCTGCATGGGTGCGGGGCCAGCCAGTGGACAGGTCGGCCCCCGCACCCACGTATGCGTTAGACCTCACACACTGCGGGCCGTTCCCCTTATCAGCGGTCACCAGCGTCCGGCTGCCGCGGGTGACTTTCGCCCCCGGATCATCTACGGACAGGGGCAAGACACCCGTGCCCACAGCAACTGGCCCGGCCCCCGACCACCCAGGACCACCAACAAGGTAACGGGAGAGAAACTAACATACGGCAGATTATGCGCGTCGCCGACGACTTGCCCGAGTTTGCAGAATCGCAACCTTCCGTTACCTTATCGTGAGACATCTGACGTCCGTCGTCCACGTTCCCCCGTCGCAGGCAAGGCTGCCCCGTCATCCCTGAACGGAACCCCTATGACACAAAACATCCCTCCGCCCTGAGGCGTCTCGTCCGCCCTCCTGGGCTCCCATGGCCCTCGCCGTCACCGGCATGATCGCCGTCGCGCCCCGGCGCACGCCACCCCACGGCCGACGGCCTGATGGATGTCGCCATCACTCAGGTGAACGCCCCGAGGACGGCCTCTACGCCGTCGGCGACGTCATGACCTTCAACATCACCCTGACCAACACCAGCGGCGAGGCCCACTCCTACGCCCCGGCCTCGACGAACCTGTCCGGGCAACGTCACCAAGTGCCGCTGGCGCAACGTCCCGGCCGGGGCGACCAAGACCGACTGCGCCGGCCTGGCCACGCACACGGTGACCGCCGAGGACCTCAGGGCCGGCGGCTTCACCCCGCAGATCGCCTACGAGGTCAAGGCCGTGGAGTACACCGGTCAGGCGCTCAACACCCCGGAGACGATCAGCGGCGACGACGAGCCCGGTCAAAGTCCGCCTCACTGCGGGTCGAGTCCTTCACGCCGTCGTCGAGCCAGGAGACCCTACATAGCTGGGCGACACCGTCAGCTACACGGTGCGCATCCGCTCGGTGTCCGACAAGACGATCAACGTCGCCGCCACCGGCTCCTCCTTCGACGACCTGGCCCGCCAGTGCCACTGGGGCAACCTCGGCCGGGCAAAGGGCGCCGTCTACAACTGCAAAGCCGCTCACCCACACGATCACGCAGGCCGACGTCGACGCCGGCCGGTGGACGCCGTCGATCACCCTGACGGCGACCGGCACCGACGGCGCCGCCCTCCAGACGCTCACCGCCGACGGGCAACCTGATCAGCGTCGTCGGCCAGCACCCGCAGGCCGAGCCGGCCCCGGCGCCTCGACGCGAGCACCGAGCTGCCCGCCTCGATGAGCCAGGCCCAGCACCTGGCCGGCAACACGGCCACCGACAACTACCGCATCCCGGCGATCACCACCGCTCCCCAACGGGGACCTGCTGGTCTCCTACGACGAGCGGCCCCGAAGGACAACGGCAACGGCGGCAGTGACGCCCCCAACCCGAACCACATCGTCCAGCGCCGTTCCACCGACGGCGGCAAGACCTGGTCGGCACCGACCTACATCCACCAGGGCACGGAGACCGGGCAAGAAGGTCGGCTACTCCGACCCGAGCTATGTCGTCGACACACCAGACGGGCACGATCTTCAACTTCCACGTCAAGTCCTACGACCAGGGCTGGGGCGGCTCGAGGGCCGGCACCGACCCCGAGAACCGGAGCATCATCCAGGCCGAGGTGTCGACCTCCACCGACAACGGCTGGACCTGGACGCACCGCACCATCACCGCGGACATCACGAAGGACAATCCCCTGGATCTCGCGCTTCGCGGCCTCGGGCCAGGGCATCCAGATCCAGCACGGCGCTCACGCCGGGCGCCTGGTGCAGCAGTACACGATCAGGACCGCCGACGGCACGGTGCAGGCGGTCTCCGTCTACTCCGACGACCACGGGAAGACCTGGCAGGCCGGCACGCCGACCGGCACCGGCATGGATGAGAACAAGGTCGTCGAGCTCTCCGACGGCTCCCTCATGCTCAACTCGCGCGCCTCGGACGGCTCCGGCTTCCGCAAGGTGGCCAGGTCCACCGACGGCGGGCAGACCTGGAGCGAGCCGGCCAGCGACAAGAACCTGCCCTGACTCGGTGGACAACGCCCAGATCATCAGGGCCTTCCCGAACGCCGCCCCCGAGCGACCCGCGCGCCAAGGTGCTGCTGCTGAGCCACTCGCCGAACCCGAAGCCGTGGTCGCGCGACCGCGGCACCATCTCGATGTCCTGCGACGACGGCGCCTCCTGGGTGACCGGGCAGGTCTTCAACGAGACCCTTCGTCGGCTACACGACGATCGCGGTGCAGTCCGACGGCAGCATCGGGCTGCTCAGTGAGGACGCCAGCGAAGCGGAACTACGGCGGCATCTGGTACCGCAACTTCACGATGAACTGGGCTCGGCGAGCAGTGCGGCCAGAAGCAGCCCGAGTCCGACGCCGAGCGCCGTCGCCGTCTGCGGCCCGAGCGCGCGCCGACAACGAGCGCCGAGCCGACCAGCCGGCACCTGAGGCCGACCAGCGCGCCGGCGCCGAGCCACGGCCGCACCGAGTGAGCAGCCCAGCACTGCGCCGTCGGAGAGCCGAGCACCGAACCGACTGCGCGCCTGCACCGAGCCCGTCGTGCGGCGCCGTCCACTGAACCGCAGGGCCCACGCAGGCCCCGACGGCGGAGCCTCCGCTGAGCCCACGCCGGCCGAGCGAGCAGCCCAGCTCTGCGACAGTCGAGAGACGCCGAGCTCGGCTCCCGCGCCGAGCGCGACGGGCAGCGCCGTCGACGGTGAGCCCGGACGCGACCTCGGTGCCGACGCCGTCGGATCGGCCGTCGTCGAGCACGGCCCGACGCCGAGCCAGAGCTCGGGGCGACGCCGGCTGCCCCAGCACGCAGCCCGATGAGATCGACCGTCCGGCCGACGGCACCATGGCGCAGCCGACCAAGGGCGCCAGGCTCCCAGTGCCTCGGCGACGGGGGCTGCGACGACGCCGGGCCGCAGCCCTCGTCCCGGACGGGTACCAACGCGCTGCTGGTCCTGGGCCTTGCGGGCTGTCGCGGTCTGTCGGGCGGTACCTGCTTCTGCGGGCTCGTCGCACGAAGAACTGAACACGCGATGAGCCGGCCTCGATCCGGCTCTGAGCACTGGCTGAGGGGTGGGATGCCGGCGCGTCCCACCCCTCAGTGCTGTCCTCCTCAGCGGCACGGCCCAACCGTGGACCGGGCTCGCCACCGATGCCGGATGCCGGCTGGCGGCTGCAGGCCGGCCCCGGGCCGCAGGCTGTTGTCCTTCAGCCGCAGGCCGCAGGGTAGGGAGATTCGCGTGAGTGACCTCTAGCTCACATCCGGCGAGCTGGCCTGGCACGGATCGAGCACAGGTGGACTCGGCGCTGCTGAAGGACCCCAGCGGCCCTCCGTCCTCACCAACGAGACGTCCGATAGTGTCCAAATCGGTGACAAAGGCCTGGAACAGAGCAGAACGGGCGAGAAGAAACCGCATGATTCCAACGTCTATTCGCCTGCGTCGGCGATACCGGGGCTCCTTTGTCACCGATTTGGACACTGAACCACTCGCATGACACAGGAGGACCAACCGTGAACCCGATGGATGAAGCCTCTCAGTCGTCACCGGCGACGATCTCGATGGCGTCAGCGCTCGCCAGCGCATCTCACGCGCCCGGCACAACATCGCCGCCCTGTCTCCTCCAGTTAACGCCTCAGCGTTATTAGCGACCTCCGTTATACCCTGCTGTCGTGATCAGGTCCTTCGTGGACAAAGGCGACCCAGCGAGTGTGGCACGAGGAGTACGTTCGCCCTCGACAAGTCGCTCCAGCGCGCGTGCTACGCAAACCGGAGCTTCTACACGCAGCAGCCGATGTCGAAGACCTGCGCATCCCACCGGGCAACCGACTCGAGCGGCTGACTGGCGATCGACGCGGCCAGTACAGCATTCGGGTCAACGCCCAGTGGCGACTCTGCTTCACCTGGCATGAAGGAGGTGCGGATGATGTCGAGCTCGTCGACTACCACTGATGCCGACCGGATCGACCCGATTCACCCAGGGCGAGGTCCCCTGGAGGACTTCATCGAGGGTTTCGGGATCACCCAGACAAGCTCGCCACGGCCATCGGCGTGCCTCCGCGTCGCATCAACGAGATCGTGCACGGCAAGCGCGGCATCACCGCGGACACCGCTGTAAGACTGGCTAGAGTACTTCGGCACATCTGCCGAGCTCTGGATGAACCTGCAGAGCCACTATGAGCTCAGGCTTGAGCGCCGGAGCTGCGCGAGCAGCTCGATAGCATTGTGCCGCTGCAGTCGGTGGCGTAGGCAACGCAAACGGCATACGTGACCGATGCTCACATTTGGTGAGGTGAGCCGGCGCGGTTCACGTCGCGGTGATATCGACCGCAGATAATCATCGGGCACGCTTTGGCGACGCGAACAGCGCGAGGCGACCGATGTCATCGACCGGCAGGGCCTGGGCCCTCGGCTCCCACTGCCGCTCTCTCCACCGGCTTACTCGACGTCGATGGGGCCGTTGATGTGGAGGGTCTCGACGTCGAGCGCCGGTTGACGTTGAGGCGGTGGAGTCATCGATGCGGCCTGTGAAGCGCAGGTCGTACACGTTCACGCAGGTGCTCGATGACGGCGAGCCGCAGGGTGCTCTCCGGGCCGCAGTAGACGCGCGCTCCTCCTCTGCGCCGACGTTGCTCACGGAGCTGTGACGACGTCGCGTAGTCGGCGCGCACAGCCGAGATGACCGCGTCGTCGTCAACGCCCACACGTTCGGCGATGACATCGAGCTGACTGATGGTGTCGCCGAGGATCTCAGCGAGGGCCTCGGTCTCTGAGACTCGACTCGCCTCGGCGGTCTCGCGCCCCGGCCGAGGCCTGGCGTTAGCCCAGCGGACCACGTAGGGCAGGGGCGACCCCCTGGATGAGGAGGGACGGAGGGTCACGCCGGCGACGACGAGGATGATGAGGTTGCGCTCGGCGTAGGGCGGCGCCGTCGAAGGAGGCCGGGGATGGACAGTGCCATCGCCAGTGAGATCGCGCCGCGGAAGCCGGCGACCGTGGAGACGATGCGGCCACGGATATTGGTGCGTCGCAGGCGCTGCTCGGGGCGGCGGTCAAGGGCACGGATGGAGTAGATGATGAGGTGGTGCCCAGCGAACCGGCCGGCGACCATGGCGATGTAGATGATGGGAATGAGGATGAGGCCGCGCACGAGGTCGGCGCGAGGGAGGCTCGGCTGCGATGCCGGGGAGCGCCACCCCACCATGACGAAGAGAATCGTGTTGAGGATGTAGGTGAGGATGGTCCAGAACGGGGATGCCGAGGACGCGCGAGCCCAGGGACAGTGCGGGGCGGCGAAGCGGGAGATGACGATGCCGCAGGTGACGACGGCCAGAACGCCTGAGCCGCCGATCTCCTCGGCGAGGAAGAAAGGTGACGAACGGGGTGGCCAGAGGCGGTGATCGTCGCGAGCATGGGGTCATCGGTGATGGTGCGGACGCGGATGCCGATCTTGGTGACGACGGCGCCGACGACGGCACCCACCGATTCCCTCCGCCGAAGACAGGAGGAGCTCTCGCGTGACGAGACCGGCCGTGACGCCGGAGGAGTCCTGCGCAGCCTGGAGGGCGATGGCGAAGACGACCAGAGCGGTGCCGTCGTTGAGAAGCGACTCGGCCTGAAGGATGGTGCGGCCGTTGGGGATTGATGCCGCGCCCCAGACTGGAGACGGCGGTGGCGTCGGTGGGGCCGAGGCAGGCCCCGATGAGGAGCGCCGCCCCACGCTCAGCCCCATGAGGACGCCGATAAGGGCGATGAGAGCCGCAGTGATGGCAACGAGGACCGTGGCGCTGAGGATGATGCCGCGCAGGCTTCGCCGCATGCGGTTGAGTGAGACTGACAGCGACTCCCAGTACAGGAGGATCGGCGGAAGATCGTCAGGACCACCGTGCTGGGCAGGTGCATCTCCTCCCCAAACGGGAGGAAGGGCCACCCCACGCCCGGCAGGCGATGAGGAGCACCGGGGCGATGAGGCGGAACCTGTTGAGCGATCACGTAGGCGACAATCGAGGCGCCAATGAGTGCGACGATCATGTCGATGGTCATGAGACTGCCGGGCTCCCTTCCTGGGCTGAACGTGGTCGAGCCGACTGCAGCCGGCTCGGGAGGTGCGCTAGCTGGCGTGACAGGGCCTGAGCAGGGTCCTGGCCGGGCACAGCCTACAGACGCCTCCTGCCAGCTCGCGTAGTCGCCGGCGAGCATGAGAACGACTCAAGGCTCGAGGCGCGTCATGAGTGAGGGCAAATGGACGAGGCATCGCACCAAGACTTCAACGTCAGACGAAATCACCCCACTCCCTGAATACCTCCACAGCAAACCACTCTCATTTCTCAAGGCATCAGAAACAGCGCACAGACATTTCTCAAAACACAAAGCAGATCCCTACGCCTCGAGACTCATTCACGAGAGCAAAGGCACAGCGCCCTCGAGACCAAACAAACACGACGCATCACTCCCACACTGCAGAGCACCCCAGAATCCCAACGCAGACATAGGATGAAAAGCACTTTTCATACAGCCCCCAAAAGTGTCTTTTCACAGACATTTCATGACATTCAGATAACTTGCGAGCCCTCGTACAGGCACACCACAAGCCTTGTTCTGATTTTCCTCCTCGCGATACGATTCACCAGTTACTCACGGTCATCCCCAGACCGCCGATCCCTAGTGAAGAGGATGTATACATCCAGGGTTCCTGCCGATCTCGAGACGCACCGCGTCTAGGGGGCAGTCGACGGCCGCCTGGCTCGCCCTCCTGACACTGCTTGCGAGCATGATCGTGCCTTGCGGGCCCTAAGCCGCCGTCAACACCGACATCAATCTGTCTGGTCTCGCTCTGGTCAAGTCGGACCGCAGCGGCAACGACTTCCCATCAGAGGGCCTCACGACGCGGGACGTGGCCAAGGCTGTCCTACACGTGGGATGCCACCAGACCACCGTCAACCCGGGGACTCCTTCTCCATCGACCTCGGCGCTAATTTCCAAGAACCTGGAGAACCCGAAAAACCGTCCCCTCAACCTTCCCTACAACGGCACGTCCCACCGAGGTGGGCGCGTGCAAGTCTGACGGAAAGGACCATGGGTGCACCTTCGGCGACAAGGTTGAAGAGCTCAAGGCAGCGGGGATTCAAGGATTTCAAGGGGCTCGGGCCAGGCACTGCTCCTCATCACCCAGGCCACGACGGCCCAGTCAGTGGATATGACCGTCAGCGGCAGCCAGAAGGTGAGCGTCCGCCTGCCCGGCGCCGGCGGCATCAGGGCCCCGCTGCACGGAGCTACACGGCTCTCAAGTTCAGCAAGGTCTCCTCGGTCATCACGTCGGCCTCCTCCACCATGACGTGGGAGGTCAACTTCAGCTCGGACTACATCAAGGAGCAGGCTGGCCAAGACAGCCCGATCACCTCGGACGGTCAGACCCGTGAGACCATCACCATCACGGATCACGCTCGGCTCAGGGCATGACCTTCAGCGGGTGACAAGAACAGGGTGGTACCTCGGACTGCGCAACAGCGCCGCCGAGCCAGCATCTCCGGGGTGTCCCTGACCAGCGCAGCGGGCAGGGACCTGAGCGCGAGTACGGAGACTTCGACCTGGATGTGGACATCCAGGGCAGGGTCGCCACGATCAAGGTGACGGGCCCCATTCGCCCACTGAGTCCAACTACAGGATCTCCTGCCGGTGACGTTCACCTCCCAGAACGGCAAGGCCATCGCCGGCGCGCGGTACACCAACGCCGCCTCGCCTCGACCACTCCGAGGCTCGCGGCGAGTTCACCCGCAGCTACGCCGACTCGTTCAAAGGTGACCGTGGACATGGCCCCGGTTTCGGCGGTTTCGAGGTCTCCAAGACCCTGGGCGGCGCGGCCCTGGACGCCGTCGACGTCGCGAAACGACGACTCTGCCGGTCAAGGTCGACTACGTCCTGCCCGGCCCCGCCAGCGGATACGCCGGCTGGCAGGCCCCGGTACGCTCAACGCCGATGGTCTCTCCGGTACGGCCGTCCTCAACATCGGTATCGACAAGACCAACACCTTCCAGGAACCTTCCCCAGGGCACCGTCGTCACCCTGTCCGAGGACACCGGCCAGGCCTCTCCCGCTCCTTCGGGGGTATGCCTGGGGAAAGCCGGTCTTTCGCGGTCGGAAGGACCGACGACCAACACTGCTGACCATCGGCGACCGGGTGTCGACCAAGGTGACCCTCAACAACACGGCCGACGTCGCCAAGGCGCCCGGCACCTTCAGGTGACGAAGACCGTGAGCGGGCGCGCAGGCCGGTGACAAGGAGTTCATCTTTGCCTACACCTGCACCGACGGGACCGAGGGCACGCTCGAAGGCCAAGGCCGACGGCGAGGGCGGTCATCCGGGCGAAGGTCCCCACGGGCACACAGTGCCGTCACCGAGGACGCCAAGACAGCCGCGATCGACGGCTACACCTGACAGCCCCCGAGGCCCAGACCGTCACCGTCAAGGACCCGGCTTGAGCCGATCGCGACGGCGGCCTTTCACCGAAATTCCTACGTCCGTGATACGGGTACGTTCTCGGTGTCGAAGAGTGTCAGGGGCGACTACGCCCCGCAGGCCGTGAGACCGTCAGGTCGGCTACACCTGCAACGACCCCGACAGCACCAAGGGCACACTCGACGTCCCCATGGACGGCACCACCGTCAGCGGCCCGACCTCGCCCGACATGGAACGGTGTGCACCTGAGCGAGGACACGCCTCGGCCCAGCGTGAGGCTACGCGCTGGCCACCGCCTACTCCGCGACCACAGCCACGATCGCCGGGACCAGGCTCCGAAATGTGTCGGTGACCAACACCTACACCCGCCAGACCAGGGCTTCTGCAGTGTCCAAGACGGTCCAGGGCGACGGCGCCGAAAACTCGGCACCGGAGAGTTCACCTTCGAGTACACCTGCACCGACAAGGTCGCCGGCTAAAGGCCGCCTCCCCAAGCAGCTGGTGGTCAAGACCGGCCAGACCGCGCACGTGGGCGACGCTGCCGACCGGGTCGTGCACGCTCACCGAGAAGGACGCCTCCGTCAAGGCCACGAGCCTGTCGACCACCCCTGGCCGTGAACGGCACTCCCCGCTGCAGGGCGGCAAAGCAACCTTCGAGGTCCTCGGCGGAGACAACCCCGCCCATCAACATCTCAGCCACCAACACCTACACCTCAACCGCAGCACCTTCCAGGTGACGAAGACTGTGACGGGTGCGCAGGCCGGGCGACAAGGAGTTCACCACCCACACCGCACCGACGGCACCGAGGGCACATCAGCGCTAAGGCCAACGGCGAGGCGGTCTCCGCCGAACGTCCCCACGGGCACGCAGTGCACCGTCACTGAGATCGCCAAGACAGCCGCGATCGACGCATACACCTTAACGGGCCTGAGCCCAAACGGTACGACCCCTGAGAAGCGACCAGCGGTCCGCTCTCTACTAACACCGCACCGGCGACACGGGCGCCTTCTCCATCGCTCAAGTCGGTCCAAGGAGGCCCGCAGGGGGCGGCCAACGGCTCATACTCCTTCACCTACACCTGCGACGGCGGCGTGCAGGGAACCCTGACAGTCCCCGGAGACGGGACGGCCGTGAGCTCCCCGCAAATCCCGACCGGAGTCTCCTGCGCGCTGGCGGAGGACACCGCCGCGACCGCCAAGAGCGGGTACTCGGTGACCTCGAGCCTGTCGCAGGACTACGGTGACCATCACCAGGACCAGACCGTGGCCGTCACCGCCGCCAACACCTACACCCGTGACACAGGTACCTTCTCGGTCGTCCAAGAGTGCCAAGGGGCGACTACGCCCCGCAGGCGGGCGAGGCCGTCAAGGTCGGCTACACCTGCAACGACCCCGAGGCCACTCAGGGCACGCTCGATGTCCCGATGGACGGCACCGCCGTGGGCGGCCCAGCCCTTCCCACGGGGACGGTGTGCACCCTGAGCGAGGACGCCGCCTCGGCCCAGCGTGAGGGCTACGCGGTCTCCACCGCCTACTCCGCAACGACAGCGACGATCGCGAAGGACCAGGTTGCGGAGGTGTCGGTGACGAACACCTACACGCGGCAGACCGGGGGCTTCTCGGTGTCCAAGACGGTGCAGGGCGACGGCGCCAAAGCTGGCGCCGGCGGAGTTCACCTTCGAGTACACCTGCACCGACAAGGTCACCGGCAAGGCCGCCTCCCCAGGCAGGTGATGGTCAAGACCGGTGAGACAGCGCATGTGGGCGACGTGCCGACCGGTTCGTGCACACTCACCGAGAAGGACGCCTCCGCCAAGGGCACGAGCCTGTCGACCACCCTGGCCGTGGGCGGCGAGCTCCGTGCAGGGACGGCAAGGCGACCTTCGATGTGCTCCTGGCGGGGACGCCGCCGCCGTCAGCATCTCAGCCGTCAACACCTACACCCTCGACCGCGGCACTTTCACCGTGTCGAAGAAGGTGGAGGGCGACAGCGCCGAGACTCACAAGAACGTGGCCTTCACCTTCGGGTACAGCTGCACCTCCGACGTCGAGGGCGAGGTGAGCGGCGAGCTGACGGCTCGTGGCGACGGCACTGCCGTGTCCGGACCCGCGTTGCCGGTCGGGGCGACGTGCTCGGTGTCGGAGAAGACGTCGTCGGCCCAGGTCAACGGCTACGACGTGAAGACTCCTGAGGCGCAGAGCGTGACGATCGCGGACAAGGACGCCGCCCTGTTCTTCACCAACGTCTACGCCCGCCAGACCGGCACCTTCCAGGTGACGAAGACGGTGACGGGTGCGCAGGCCGGCGACAAAGCAGTTCGCTTCTGCCTACACCTGCACCGACGGGACCGAGGGCACGCTGAAGGCCAAGGCCGACGGCGAGGCGGTCTCCGGGCCGAAGGTTCCCACGGGCACGCAGTGCACCGTCACCGAGGACGCCAAGGCGGCCGCGATCGACGGCTACACCCTGGCGGCCCCGGAGGCCCAGACGGTGACGGTTTCTGAGAAGGACCAGGTAGTCAGCGTCCCCTTCACCAACACCTACACCGCGGTGGCAGACACGCCCTCGCCGTCGGCGACACCTAAGACTTCTGCGTCCAGCAAGGCGACGCCGAGTGAGTCGGCGTCGGTGAGTCGACACCGAGCGGGTCAGCGACAAAACGAGTCGACGCCAAGTGACCCGACACCGAGCGGATCGGCATCGAGCGCCCCGGCACAGAGCGGGTCGGCACCGAGTGCCCCGGCACAGGACGCCTCCGGATCGCCTCTCGCGCGGACCGGGGCGTATGTGGGAATCCCGCTCGTCCTGGCGCTGGCCGCGATCGCAGGAGGTGCTGCTGGCCTACCGCCGCAGGGGCCTGAGCCACGGCGCTGAGAGCCGGGCAGCCGCAACGCTGAGTGTGAGTGGGGATCCCTACCCGTGCGGGTAGGGATCCCCATTGCGTTGCGATTCCGCGCCTGACAAGGATGGGCAGGCCAGTAGACTGAAACCGGCAATGCCCCGTATCCGTCCCGCCCCATGAAACAGAGGTACCTTCCATGCGCAGTCCCCTTTTTGAGCAGGCCAACCGTGAGCAGGAGACCGGTCAGCGCTGGACTGTCCAGTCCAGCAAGATGCTTCGTGTGGCCCTGGGCCCGGAGGTGCTGGCCGCGCAGGGGCGCGATGGTCGCCTACCAGGAACATTGACTTCTCCTACCAGGGTCAGGGAGCCTGGGCGGCATGATCAAGAAGGCCGCCACCGGGGAGGGCGGCAACCTCATGCGTGTTGCCGGGCAGGGTGAGGTGTTCTTCGCCCGTAGTGCGCAGAACGTGTTCCTGCTCCAGCTGGAGGGTGACGCGATCACGGTGAACACGCCGTCCCTGCTGGCTTTCGACGCGCACCTAGGCTATGACATCAGGATGCTGGGCACTGCCGGATCCTTGCCGGCGGGCTGTTCAACCTCGTCGTTCAGGGGCAGGGGCGTGGTGGCCGTGTCCTCCGACGGTCCGCCGATGCTTCTGGACTGCTCGCAGCAGCCGACCTTCGTTGACCCGCAGGCGGCGATCTGCTGGTCGGCGAACCTGCAGCCGCAGATCAAGAGCAGCTTCAAGATGGGCTCCCTCATTGGGCGCGGGTCGGGCGAGTCCTTCCAGCTGGCCTTCCACGGCCCGGGCTTCGTGGTGGTCCAGCCCAGCGAGGGACAGCCGGTGGTGGCCTCGTCCTGAGCCGGGCGACGACGGCGGAGTGCGCGGCTCCGATAGCCGTGCGATCAGCGGCGACTACACGGTGAATGCAGAACTACCGGTGGTCGGCTCGCCGATCCGTCAGGAACCTACGTGAGGTCCGTTGAGTCGGCCTAGCGCTCCGCCTGACAACCTCCATGTAGCGCTGCGTGCTCGACTCCCGCAGGTACCCGCCTGTCTGCAGTCCCAAGATCAGCTGGAGGACGTCCCGTAACTACTTGTGGCAGTTGTCGAAGGTCGTAGCCTGCCTCGGCCTCATCGGCCCACGTCTGGATCTGCTCGTCGCTGACACTGCACCCTCGAAGAAAAGATGCTCATCCACGGCAGCACCGTATACAGAGAATTTACCGTAGTGCTCTGCTGAAACCATCGATAACTGCAGCAGACGTCCGATGCTCACCGTCTTCCGGGCGCTTCAACACCTCAGCGAGACATGAGAACGTAAGCCGAGATAAGCCTATCGATCTTGCGGACGTCGACCTGGGACCCAAGCTTGATCTTGATGTGCCCCTGCCCGCGTCCACAACTCGACTTCTGAGTTCATGTCGAAACGTTCCCGCATTTCTCGGTCGACCACATGTTGATGAGCGCTGTAGGGCAGCGAGTAGATCTCCACCTTCCGACCAGTCAGCCCTTGCGCGTCACGGACGATCAGCCGCTTTGACGTGAACACGGCCGAGTCGCGCATCGTCTTTGAAGGCAGCGTAGGGGCTGCTCCCTCGAACAAGGACACCCAGGACGTCCTGAGGAATCGGAAACCTCCGCCAAGAAGGTCAGCACGTAGCCACCGAGGCCATCTCCATGCTCACTTTTTCACCCGTCATCGTAAATTAATGATAGCCGGGAACTTAGTCCGTAGAACACAGAGATTATCGGGCAATACCGAGCGCAAGCCAACAGAAAGGCATGTCATTTGGTTGCCTTTATCTATCGACATCAGCGAGCGCGCTCACCGCCAATTACCGATCTTCCGGCACACACAGCACGCAGATCCGAGCACACACTTGTACGCCTGACGTAACCTGACTGCGACATAATCGACGCCCAAAAGTCCCTCAGCATAGGTCATTGTCCCGCGACACCTACGATCGCACCTATGCATCGTCGTCACCAGTCTCAATGACTAGGTGCCGCGAGCGAGCGCCTGCACAGCACTCGAGGACTGAGACGAGCGCCAGCCGCACCCGACTGAGATACTGCGCGGCGGCTCGACAGATCCGCGCTCCCGCCCATACCGCCGCTGTCAGGTGAGGAGGTGGTGGCTGGGACGGGATGCGACGTCGTCGATTTCTGGCGCTTCGCGCTGTCCAATCTCCGGATGAACAACGCCCGTGGCTACCTGGCTGGAGTTTCCTGGTGGCGAAGGCGGTCGGCCTCGACAGACCGCTGATCGAGCGGGATCGTATGACGTCCTGGCGCCGGACGGGACCACGATCGAGGTCGACACCTCCGCCTATCTCCAGGCGTGGGACCAGCACAAGCTCTCAACGATTCAGTTCACGCGAGGCTTCAGCCGCGTCTGCAGACCACGGAGGGCGGACTGACGCCAGCTCCGACCTACAACGCTGACGTACGTTCGCGATTCAGACGGCGCGCATCCACGGGAGTACAACCCTCCTGTTGGCATGGCAGTGGGTCGTCCTTCAAGGACGGTAGAGGATCTTGTCAGGATCCATTGGCCTGGCAACCTGGAGAGGCTTGCAGCCTCAATCATACGAAGAGCCGAGGCCATCAACGCCGCAGCTAGAGAGATAACAGAGCCCACAGCACTGACGTTAAGTCAAAGAGAACTGCACCGAAATGATTCATCCGCCTGATCTCATCGGGCCCGACCAGACACCACCGAGGATGCAGACGGTACCCGGCCCCGATAACGGGCTGCCTGCGCGTCTGGACAACTCGCAGCAGCCGACCTTCGTTGACCCGCAGCGATCTGCTGGTCGGCGAACCTGCAGCCGCAGATCAAGAGCACCTTCAAGATGGCCTCATTGGGGCCCGGCCTGGGCGAGTCCTTCCAGCTGGCCTTCCACGCCCGGGCTTCGCAGTGGTCCAGCCCAGCGGCGCGAGCTGGTCGTGGCGTCGTCCTGAGCGTGGAGCCGGCGGAGAGCTCACCATTACAGCATCTGTTCAATCGATGAGCACTTGAGACCGATTTAAAAGTCATTCAGCTCGCTGACCAGCAAGGACATCCGAGGCGCCCGCTAGTGCCACCCCAGCACGGTCCGGAAGTTAATCGACTCCACACGAACCCCACGGAGAAGGCCAACCCTAAGATCAAGCACTTCAAATCCCGTCAGTATTACTCAACGCCAGAACCATCACTATCTTCAGCACCACAGTCTTTTCCGGTCTCTCTCTACCGCCCACAAAAGAGCCCGACGAGAAAGTCACTGCTGTATCTACCCGAAGCTCCTGCAAACAGTCCAGAACATCCAATCAAGGATAGTGCGGACAACCACGACCACATACCAAACATGAGCAGCAAAAGAACTATAGCCAGACATGAGAACACTGAGCCATAACGACAGGAAGATGGGCTCAACAGCCTTTGGCCTAAACACCAGAAACAGAATCCACCTGCATTACCAGACTGGGATTGGCGTGCAGATATTCTTTACTTAAACTTAGGGCAGATACTTAAAATGGATCGATTAAATTGAAGGCAAAACACGACCAGGATATCGAAAAGCACTACCGGAACAATATTCTGTAGATAATATTTTCGACGTCACTCACACATTGGCGACATGAGGCCGCACATAAACCTAATAGCAATCCGATGACACCAGCGTCATGGAAACTTGAAAAAATGCTTCCCGTCAAATATAGACGATGAAAAATTTGCCCACCGAAATACGTCGACCACCAACGGGCCATCGCGGCAGACAAAATCCAACAACGCCAGCAATTCCCACGCAGCTGCTCAAGTAAACAGTAGTCGATTCTAAATCGATCTCCACTTAAGAAATTTCGTTATACGAAGCCCCTGAAAGAAGTGCGACCACCCCCAGCGGAAGCAGGATTGAAGATATGATACAACCGAAACGAACCCAGAACCAACACCACTCGCCACCGAAGGATCCACAAAAGTGAGTACGGAAGCACCATCAAAAATAATATCGCAACGAGCATCAGGGTCATCGTTAGATACGTTACTAAAGATGGTCCGTCTTTTGAAATCTATTTTTATCAACCCCTCTACTCCATCCTCTAGGTTACCATCTTTAACAAACGTAGAACCCTCGAATAGCTTATCGCCATCCTTGTCAAGCTCCGCTTCGTTATGATTTTAAATCGTCTGAAAGTAATCATCACGGAACAGAACCTCAACTTTACATAACGTCTAACGCCTTCCCAGTTTGCTTGATTTACCTACATATTCAACCCGTCTCTAGTGAAATAAATTGTCCTACCCAAAGTAATGGAGCACCAGACTTGTCCGTGAATGCGGCAACTACTGTCATCTAGAAGGTCGAAAACTACTAGCTTCTTACCCTACCGTTAAGCCCCAGACTCCCTCAAAACACTACAATTCATCGTTAAATCTAAACCCACCACGTTCTGACGGAACAACATCAGGTAGCGCGAAAGCGTGGTATAGGGCGCTCACCATGCTATCCTAGTCTTGAGTCCGAGACCGATCAGCGATCTCAGGTCACGACAGAACTCGACCGGCAAATCAGGCGATGCAACTCCTCGGAGCCGAGACGCCCAAGACGCTTGATCAGCGATAGCCGAGTTCTTAAAGCGGTGCGGATGTAGTCATTCATGAACTGCGTAGTAAGCCGGGCACTCACCCGGAGGACACCTCCTTGTCTGGAGACCTCCGTGGACACCATCCACCGCACCACTGAAACCAATCACGACACTTCACCTGAGTCTCAGCGAAGCCACTGTCGGGATACGCAGCCTGACCCTGGGTGGAAGTTATTATTGCCGAGGGCCGTTCCCTGCGAGCCGTGTCGGCCATCGTATCTGCCCGCCAGAGCGACCTCGATGTTTCGCTGACGCCGGTCGGCACTGACCCCATCGACTTGACGTTTGCTTCCACCCGCTGTTGCAGCACGGAGCTGACGCCCGAGCAGGCTCTCACCTGTCCGCGTCCTCGGGGGTGCGCGATGAACGCCGCCGACATCGAGTTCCAGCGCATCGCGGACACGACGTCCAGCGCTCCGGACATGCACCGAGACGTGATCTCGTCGACCGCTGTTCTCGTGCGCCGCGTTGAGCGCTCCCTGAACGCCTCCGTTCGAGGCGGCACGCTTCGGAGGCGCACACAAAACTGGATGAAATGCCGCCTGACTAGGCCGATGCATTCAGCCAAATCCTCGCGTGAGTGCAGACCGCCTGGCCGGAACGGCCACGGCCAGCGTGCCTGCTCTGCCTCGCAGCACACCTCCCTGGCGACCTGCCGATACGTGCTATGGGCTCGGGCGATCGCGCCCCCGATTGGCTTCGATACCGAGTTCACCTAACCTGCCGACGGGTCTCGGGATCAACAGCTACCAGTTCTCTTGTGACCACCCCCGAGTCGGGCGACTGGCGTATTGACGTGGTGCTGTTGCCTCTGACTCCGACCGCCTGCCGTCGACGGTCACCCGCTGTGGTGATCCGCGAGACTGCCAGGCGCACCATGGGTCTGCCCGACCCTTATGTATTCCTCGCCGACTTTGGGGGACGGCGATTACCAACAGCGTGGATGCCTGTACTGACTCACCGGTTGTCGATTGTGCTGGCGGGCCACTACCTCGTTGGGCCGACTTGACCGCCTTCGCAAGGCCCGTGCGCCAGCGCGTGGCGATGGCTGCCGGACACATCCCGTGTCGGGTCACATCTGCCAGTGGTGGTCTGTCTTCGCCTGGCCCATTCGGATGATGCCTCGCCCGGTGGTCGCGGGCAGGTGAATGCTGCCCTGCTGAGCATCACCGTGCGCGACACGATGTCAGGGACGGCACTCGGCGTAAGAAGAGCCTGCGCACTCTGGCGATGCCCGCGGCGTGGCTGCTGGACGTGGGTGGGGCGATTCGACATGAGTGGCGGCAAGATGGCTCGCTGGAGTTTCTTGAGTACGGTGCCAACGATGCCGTGATCGTGGTCGAGCATCTGACGTTGTGGGGCTCAACAGCCTCCGGTGACACCGCGTCGGTGGTGGGGCCTGGCGCCCTGCGGGATGGCATCAAGCGCCACTGGGGAAACCGAACACCAGCCCAATGCCGCCGAGTCTATGGCGAAGTTCCAGGGTCTCGTGCGTCGACGAGGGCGACACTACAGATGAGATGACGGGCTGAGTTAATACCCGTGCGGTCGCTGACGCCTGTGGACGGTGACGCAAATCACACAGTGCGTTCAAGAAGGCGTTCCAATGGCGGCTGGAACCTGCCCAGCGTCGGGTACTTCCCCACTGAGAGACCTATGACCAGTCGACATTCAGCCCATTTTACCCTCGCCAGTGGCATCTGTTGTTGATGTCGACTTCGAGAGGGTGCATCGACGAAGTCATCAAGGATACGTGATCTACGCGACCGACGACCTCCCGCTGGGTGTAGTCACTCCCCTTGTCGCCCTATGTCGTCGCGGGAGCTCGATGCGAGCCGTGCATCCCCAGTGCGGGTCGGGCAGTCGATCATCTGCGAGGACCTCGGAGGAGCGTTGGCGCTGCACTCAGGGTGAAGGAATGGACGATGTCCGCCTGATGGCCGAGGGCGCGTGGGTGTGGTCGAGGATTGGCGTTAAGCGCTCAAGCTCGGTGCTCAAGTGACCGAGTCCAGATCGGCTACCGGGCTGCGAGTCACTGGAGGCTGGTCGAGTGCACTCTCCCGCTCTATGCGTGCGGCCGTGCGTCAGATGGTTGAGCACCGGGCTGGTGGCCAGAAAAGGTGGGGCAATGGTTCTCTTCGGGGAACAGACCGATCCAGGTGGCCACCAACTCGTAAGTTGCGGGAAGCTGGCCCAGGACGCAGCCGAGCGAAGTCGTGGAACGCGTGGGAACGAGGAGATGGAATCCATTGGCGGGTCGTCTCGACGCCCGCATCACGCCGCGATGATCACCGGTTTGGTGCGAGCCTTGCTGCTCGATGGCCAACGAGGTCGCGTTGATTCGGTCACTACGCACGGATCTCATCGCGAACAGTCTGACGTCGAGGGCTACGACTGCTGGGCACGCTGACGTGATTCCGGAAGCACGGGATGCCCTCGTTGGCGACCACAACCGTGTGGGAGGTGTGAAGCATCAGCGGGGTGACCTGGTGAACCTTGACCACGAGGGGCACGCTCACTGGACCGGTGAGTGTAATCGCTCGTGCAGGCCTGCGAACACGCGGGATGACATTGTCACGTGGTGAGTTGGAAGACGGAGAAAGACCTCCGGCGGTACTACGGCGACGCTGAAGCGTGAGTGGTTCTGCAGCACTGCACTTGCCCGCGAGGGGCAAAGTCGTGAACCACCACACGTCCTTCGCGTCGCTCACGAGCTCTCGCGCACGGAGGACCGGGACTTCCGTCCCGTCGACCAAAGTCGCCGGAAACGTCTCCTCGACCTCGACGTGAGGCGTCGGCCGCTGATGGAGACTGCCGCGTCGACGTGGTCGATGAGCCGCGCGCGGCCGGGCCTTCGACACTGCTCTGTGGGACAACGTTCGTGACTACATGCGCGCTCGAAATCGCATCGACGACATGTGCAGCTCAGCCCCTGGTACCACCGGCGACGATCGCCCCCACGGGTTGCTTGCGCACTCCGAGATGAGTGGCCGACGGCGCAGCGCAGGTATGAGTCAGCCGATCGTCGCATCCGTACCGCCGCGCTGCCTTGCTCACCAGCGAGCTCGTGGCCGCCGCCGCAAGGAAGGCTCGTCGACCGTCCTGTTCGTGCGTCCGCGACGCACCGCCGACCAGAAGGTCGCGTGGTTGTCGTCCCTGGATACGGGATGGGCCGTCACACGAGCAGTGGGGAGCACATGTCCAGAAGCGGCGGTCGTCGTCGACGAGTGCTCGCCGATATTGACCTCGGATGCCCTCGCGGAGCATCGATGGCTGCTGCGCGGTGAACGAACAGCAACGAAGGGAATCATCATGACTGACAACATCCACACGCACCTCGACGGGTGACTGATCGCTGAGGAGCGCCGGAAGGCGAATGCTCGCATCGCCAGGGTGCGGAAAGCAGGCTGAGGCCGAGCAGCGCAGGTGAAAGTGCCGGGTCATCGATGTTGCTGCGTGACCAGATGCCCGGCGGCGTACGAACGCCTCACGGCTGAAGCCGCCGATGCCCCGGCCGCCGAGAAGGCGCAGCGCTCGAGCCCGTATGACGAAGGCGACCACGCGTCGTCTCGCCGTCGATGCTGGCGAGGCGGTGACGTCATGCGAACGGCGATGCCGACGGCTCGTGGACTGCGACCGCGACGCGGTCTCCTCTCGCCCGCAGGAGCGCGGCGACCGAGGACGAGCCAGCGGTGCGAGGACATGAGTGCTCAGCGAATGTCCGGATAAGAACCCTGCTGGTCGATCTCCAGCCGCCCTGAGGCCGAGCCTGACTCCCCAACCAGCGCTGGGTCGGGCTCGGCAGCGGAGCGTGCGCAGAAGAACCCGGCCCTGAGCAGCGGGCAGCGCCACGACTCCCAGGGTGAACACCGGTCGTGGTGCTGCCGGAAGGCTGAGGTCGGCCGAGGCTCCGGTGGAGCCTCGGAACGACAACGAAATCGTCGGAGGTCTCTCGACGTGCTGCGGCTGACGGTGGTCGATCGCGATGCGATCCGCCGCCGTGCCCACGATGACGGCGTCGAAGCCGAAGCGCATGGGCTCGCGCACGTCATGCCTCGACGCGCGCTGGACAGAGGTCCTCGAAGGTCGACTCGGCTGGAGAACAGCGCGGGAGTGAAGGCAGACTCGCGCCTGCGTCTCTTGCGCCGGCGGCAGTGAGCACGCTGCGTCGGGTGGTGTGAACCTGAACCAGGCGCTCCGCAAGGGTGCTGCCGTCGGTGACGCCTTCACGAAGGTGATGGTTGCGGTGGACGAGGTGCGTGTGCCTCGCTCGGCATGACCGGACGCGGACATGAGCATCGTGAACGTCGCGCCTCGACCAACGCTGCGCCGTGTACCAGCGACGGGCGCGGCGTCACCCTGTGCGCAGCTCCTCGGTCGGATCGACTTTACGTGCGGCCGCGTATGCGATGTCCGCGGTCGACGGCCGGGTCGACTCCGGCGGAGTTCATCGCGTGCTGCTGAGGCGCACGCCGCCGCTCGCGGTCCGGACGAACCAGCGCAGAGCTATGTGTTGGCGTTCCACTCCTGACGAGTCTCAACTGCACCTCGCAGGCCGACCTTGAACGCATCCGACGTGGCCGTCGAACTCGCGGAACGCATGCACAGCGCAGCCTACATGGTCCAGCGGTGCACTCTGGTTGCCGGAGCGAGGTCACGGGCACGGCCATCATCCTGGCCATCAGCCACGACAACTCCCTACCGGTAGAGCCTCGGCGGTACACATCGTGGAAGCACGGACTGCGCTCGCTGAACGATCGAGCTGATGGCAGGACGAGCTGCGGGCGCTCCCCGATCGCGAACCAAAGCCCGACACGACTGCGGCGCGAGGACTTCGCGCCAGGCGGATTCGACACGAGCCCTCGGGGACCAAGGTCTATGACGCACTGGCCGACCCGCGCTCAACGAATCGCGAGGCGTTCGAGCATCGTCCTCGTCGCGCACGTCACGCTACGCGCGACGAACCGCCACGGTTGGAGTTATGACGCGCCGGGATGACAACGAGCTCCGGCCGGAAGAAAGGCTCGGCGCTGACGCGCGTAATTCACCCGCCGAAGCGTGCCTCGCAGATCTTCGACTATCACGCACAGAAAGGGAGAGGCCTCGTGGGAGCGCTGGACGGGTCCAAAGCAGGCCGACGAGCAGCAGAAGACTACCGGAGCTCCCTGGAGAACTTGATCCACAGCACGACGCCGACAGGCAGCAGATCGCGAGCTGACGAACACCGTCGCCGACCTGACCGGGTACGTGAAGGTGATGACGAGGAGCGATGACGCGGCTGGATCGCCTGTCGACCTGCGGCAGCACGAGCTTCCCCTCCACGCTGCCGCTCGACGCCGAGACGAAGAAGCGGCTGAACGAGATCGAGAAGACTCTGAGCGCCGTCGCGCAGCAGCTGAGCAGCAGCGAGGATCGTGGCTGCCCGACGGGTCCTCGGCCACCAGGGCGGACCCGGCCGCATACACGATGACGCGAAGATCAGCGAGGAGCTGAAGACGACGACTCTGCAGCCTCGCCGACCTCGCCGAGGCCGTCCGTAAGCGCGGCAACGTCCGTATCGACACAGGCGAAGCCACCGAGCACGCCGTGAAGGTGCTTGATCAATGTCTGGCGAAGGCTGTCGAGGCTCCAGCCCAGAGGTCGAGAAGACTGCGGGGCTCAAGAGCGGGTGGGCAGGCTCGGCACCGAGAAGCTCGCCGAGGTGACCGACCGCGCCCACGAAGTGGTCATGCTGTTGGGCGGGCCGAGCGAGTCGAGAGGCTCACGGCGAAGGTCACCCGGACATCGGTCGGTCGCTAGTAATGCCTTGCCCTCATCCCGGTTCACCGTCCGCGTTCATTATGCCTCACGAGGGATGGTCGGCGGGATCGCGCAGATGCTCGGCACTCGGACCGCTGCTCAGTGGGCCTGACTCGTCTCGCCGCCGCGAAGCTGCCTGGTGGACGAAGGCACTCATTGCCCCTCTGCCGCCGGGCGTGATGCCCTCTTGTCTCGGCTGGCTGCCCCTGGTGGCTCGGAAAGAAGCTGTACGAGAGCTATCGACTGGTGGTCGGAACAAAGTGAGTGCCCATGCAGCCCAAAGCTACGGAACACTCTGGTACCTCAGTCGACGTCGGTGTCAATCGCCGAACAGTCGCATCGGTGTCGTGGTACCGAGAAGGTCCCGCTGCTCGCGGATCAGCTCGACGAGTTTGCCTTGTGCAGGGCGAGCGGGTCATGGAGGTGAGCCTCCTCATCGCCCATCTCGGCTGCCGACCCTGCAGCCAGAGAACGATTCGGCGTGGCCGTAGGCGCGATCATGCACTGTGCCATGATCGCCCCTTCACAGGTCCCTGAAGACGTACACGGAGATCGCGTCGGCGCGGACGACCGTGCAGTCGTGTTCGAGGTCGCGGGTCCAGGCAACCCAGTTGAAGTAGCGCACAAGCTCTTCCGGCGCGTCCTGCGGGATGAGGCCGATCCTCGGCAAGAGTCTCGGCGTGGTCGCACTGCCCTGCGGTTCCAGCAAGCGCCTTTCTTCGGGAGTCGGAGACAGACGGCAGGTCTCCGGTGCCTTCGGCGACGTAGCAGCCGGAGGCCGTCCAAGCGCACAGAGCATCGCGCTGGTGGTCGGGGACCGCGAGGAGGAAACGTGCCCACTCTGCGGCTTCCGCCGGGCTCATCTCGCCCGAGATGGGGATGTTCTCGCGGTCCATGGACGCAGCTCCTCGCAGCCAGGGCGCACGCGGTGTGAGCGCCGCCGTGGACGTCGCCAAGCGGGTGACTTCGTCGGCGGTCTCGGCAGCGAACCATTCGCCGACGAGACGAGCGTTGCGTTGTTGTGGCAGGCGAGAGACAGCCGATCCAGGCGCGGGGCGTGCGCGGTGGTCGTTCGCGCGGTCATGGCGGGTCTCCTCCGTGGTTGCTGAGGAGAGCGGCGGGCGGGCGGGCAGTCGTGCCTCCGGTGAACCGACGCGCTTACGCCACGTCGCCGCTACCTCAGAGAATCTCCCGGCCACGCCCGCGTGGCTACTCCAACTCAGGTGGTCTACCCAGTTGACGACGACAGACTCGGTCCTGAACTCCCGAGCGCTCCGCGCGGCTGCACCGGGAGAAGCGTGATCGTCGCAGTGCGTCGATGGTCTGACGCCGGAGGTCAAGTGACGCTTCCCGGAATGCTGCAGCGGTCGTCGACGCGGATCGGCGACGGCGCGCCTGCGCGGCTCGCATGAGCTTTTCGGCTACCAGCCTCTCGGATCCGCGCGCTTCGGCGGCCCGTACGCGCTTGAGGTCGCGGGCCCTCGATGATCTCCGGCGTCGTGGTCGGCCTCGGCGCGCGCAGGATGCGCGCCCGCTGGTCGCCAGATCGCGGAGTCGATGCCTCGCCGCGCGCGGCCCGCCGTCCGGAATCTCGACCATGGCCCTCGCGTCCTTGCGCGCCCAGACGCTTCCGGCGATGACCGACATGACGAAATCGTCGATGGCGCGCGCGCCCGAGCGTGGACGATGTGTCCTGCGCACTTGTAGCCGCGGTGCCCGGGTTACTCTCGCACACCTCGCCGGTCTTCTCGTCGGCGCATCCGCACCGGTGAAAGCGTCTGCCGAGGTGTAGCATGCGCTCGAGCCGGTTTTACGGTCGTCATCCGCTCCGTGTCGTCGGACGCTGCGCCTTCCACCACGTCTCATCGCTAACAACCCGCTCACTGCCCCCGGATGGGCTCTCCAGCCGCTATCACGGAGGATACTGCGCCTTCCACACCGCGGCGCTCGCATCCGCCTGAGACGAACTTCGGTGTGTACGTGTAACAAAGCCGGCGTTAACGATGGGTTTCTGCAGGATGCCCAGCACGGTCGAGGAGACCACGGACCGACCTCGACGACCGGCCGCCTGAGCTGTTTCTCGCGGGCGATGCGCAGCTCGGACACTCACAGTGTGGGTGTGCTTGGGAAGGCGAAAGGCCTTCGATGCTTCTCAGAGCCGCTGAAGGCGCCCGCGCGAGCGAGCGCGGCGACTCGGGGGTGCTCGATCACAATGGTCGAAAAGGTCGTAGATCGCCTCACCGCCCAGCTTCGTGGGGGATCACTTCGCCGTCGCAGCGCGTGGCCGAGATGGGCGCATGCCCTGCGAGCACGACCGCATGGCGCGCTGACGCTGGGCGGCGGACTGGCGGGCGCTCTCTGCGTTCCATCTCAGCACGCCACGGCGGCGCGTGCGTGCGCATATGCGCCCACCGTTTGCGGTGGAGGTCGGCATCGCGGGCTGGCCGCGTTAACGAGTGCACTCTCGCAGCTCGGCACGGCGTCGATCCAGTCACTCCAACTGCCGAGGCCGCCTGGTGAGCCTGTCAAGGTCGTGGCAAATGATTGCGCCGAACCGCGGTCGATAATCGGCGACCATCCGGTCGCGTCGCGGATCAGCGGTGCGGTCGCGTAACTCTTGGACCGGTCGACGTAGGTCTCGACAACCTCCCATCGGCGGAACCGGGCGAGGTTCTCACAGTCCTCACGCTGACGCTCGATGGCGAGCCCGTCCATCTCGCGAGACCCTGCGGAAATGCGGAGGTAGATGGCCGCCTTGCGGGCGCGCGCGAGCGCTCGTTCATGAGCGCCGAAACATCGCGAAACGTAACCCCCATACGCCACCCCAGGCGTATTTCCTCACTCCTCTATCGCCGATGGTGACGCCGTCCCGTCTTCAGGAGACCGACTTGCGGTGGTCGCCGACAGCCCTCGAGATCGAAGGTGTTGCGACCACCATTAATGCGCTACCGCCGCCAGGGACTTATCGTGATCGTGAGGGGCCGTGGAACGCCTGCTCTGGCGACCTATCGCCTGCGAGACATGAGCTCACGGTTTGCACGGTCGAAGTCGATCCAGGCCTGAGTGACCTTCTCGGAGTCCACCGTCGATCGGTCAGGAAGAGACCACGTTCTCGAGATCGACCCCGTACAGAGCGTCGACAACGGATCCGCAGAGCGATCGCCGAGATCTGCTCACAGCGGACTGCACGAGACGCTATGGAGACCCGCCTCCTCCACCGGCGTCGGCGTGTCTCGCGGAAAGAGCCTCGACCGACGTGTCCGCTCGCGAGCCACCGCGTCACGACCGGACGTCACGCGCAGGGCCCAGGTTTCTCGGCGCGCCCGTCCGCCTGGAACGCGAATCATCGACTGCAGCTTGTAAGCATGCGCCGCATCGCGCACGCGGCAGCGAGCTACTGTCCGGTGATCGGCGGGAACTGGAGCAGCTGACGGCCCGACAAGAGGACGGCCCGCGATCTGCGGACGCGTGGTTCATCTTGTACTGACCGACCATGAGCTTTCGTGACCTCTGCGAGCGTCACCGAGCGCTCACGCCACCCTGGCCTGCGACGATCTGCCGGCTCGCCAGCCACCTCCCTGATGAAAAGTCAGCGTCACGCAAAGCTTCGGCGAGCGAAGCCGCGCACCACGCTCCACTGGAGAGGGGAAGAGGTCGGTTTGCTGGGAGTCACGGCGTCGATCGCGCTCACAGCGCCCTGCCGGGTCCGGGCCGAGCAGCGACTTCGCAGTGGCGTGCGACTCTGGCCACAGAGCCACCATACGTCGTCGAAGACGTCCAGCGAGACAAAGGGACCGTCTGGTTCTCTGACCCTGACCTGCACACAGATGCGCGATGACGCGTCCGATGCTTGACGCAGAAGGTTCTGACCACTCGGAGAGCCTGTGCAGCGTGCAAAGGTGCAGAGCCGTGATGTGTCGACGTCAGCAATCCGCACTTCGCAGGAGGTCATCGCAGCGGGATCGGAAAACCCGCAAGGTAGTCGTCACCGCCAGGACGCAAGGACCGGGAGGTTTGACGACTGCTCGCGTCACCAGGATGACACCTGGCTCGATCAAGAGAGTCGCGAGATCAGGCGTTCTCCCTTTTGCCGAGAAGAAGGTCGGCAGGGCTCAGGAAGGTACTCAGCGAAGACGTCGAAGGCTCGCAAGAAGGCGGGCTGGGCTCTTCGCTGGCAGCGGGACCGCTTGAAACGGGTCACATGCTCGTACCTCGCCGACCTCTGCGATCGTGAAGGTGTCGACGCCGGAACGGGTGAGGGTTTCTATCCGGTCGACCGCCACGATCACGCGCGGTGGCGATCAGTCACTCGAGACGTGTCGCCTTGGCAACCGTCGCCGCCGCGGAGACACATGATCCTCACAAGCTGACCCGTTGCCAGCCACTCACGCGATGGGCCTCAACGCGCACTTCCGGCAGCTCGTCGTCGACCTGACGGTCGGTAACCCTCGACGCCTCACGGAGCACCTCGTTACCTGTCGCTTGGTCAGCTCCGTGACGACCTCAACCCCGCTTGACGAGGGACATCGGGCCATCGGGCAGCTGACGCCAGATCACATTTCCGCGCTTGTCGCGACCGATGTGGTCTCTGCGACAGCCGCGAAGATGGGGTAATCCGACCGCGTCTCAGCTGTCAGACTCTCTTCCGGTGGAGAGCCGACGCATGAGGACCATCGAGGTCTGCGTCGTTGTTCAAGCTGGGAAAGAGTCTCGCTGCATGTCGACGACTGCGAGCACCCGGAGCCTTCTCGAGAATCCAGCTTCCGGATGTAGGCGTTGCCGGGATTGTTGAGGATCCCGGTGATGACCATGGCCATCCGCCGGCACCGGCTTGAGCAGCTGCAGCGCCGCCCGTTCGATGAAGAGATCTCGCGGCTGCGACTTCGTGACGCGGTTGCCGTGCTTGCAGCCGGATCGTCCAGCGCCGCCGTTCTCGTCCTGGTCTGGACGCCATGGTCGTACTGGGAGAGGATCTCCTCGTCGTCGATCAGGAACTTCGCGCCGAACGGCGGGTTGCAAACGATGACGTCGACGATGGAGCCGAGGCTGCACGGCTTCCCGGAGCTTCGTCGCCCACCCGTGCGGGTTCTCGAGCGATTGGCCTGGAAACAGACCGCCGGAGCCGTCGTTGTTCATGACCATGTTCATCTTCGCGGCCCGCACGAGCGCGCCGGGTTCAGGTCGACGCCGAAGACGCACCGACGGAAGCACTCGTCCCGGACGGCGGTAGAGCTCGGCCTGCTCCGTACTCAGTGCCCTGAGCTGGGTCCTCAGCACCGGTCGCGTGCTCTGCCTTCTCGATGTATTCGAGGGCATGGTCTCGCGCCCGTGATGAGGAACGCGCCGCCGGTGCCGCAGCGTCGAGGATGCGCTCATCGGGCGCGCGGGTCGAGCATGAAAACCGCCATGCGGCATGCGTTGCGCGGGGTAAAAGAACTCGCCACTTTGTCACCACGCGGGTTCGAGGCCGACGATCTCCTCGTACGCAACGCCCCTTGCATCGACGGGCGAACGCAGGAGTAGCCCTGCAGCTCGGTAACCACATGCCACGACCTCGCGCGTAAGGTACGACGGTAGGCATCTTAACGTCGAGATTGTCGGATACTTTCGACGACACGCTGCTCCAAACAGACCCTGGATGCGCTTCTTGGCGGTCGAGGGCGGACGGTCGAGCTGCTGCGCTCTGACGGCGTGGCGAAGAGTTGAGGCTTGGGCGAGCGCTCGTCCTCGATGCTCTTGAAGTACTCGTCGGTTTGAGCAGCTCCCAGAAGGCTCTCGTCTTTCGTCGGCCCTGCGCGCGGCGATGTAGTCGTGGCGGCGGCGGAAGGCGAACAATGGGATGTCGGCCGTGGCGACCAGCAGATCACTTGCGGCTCCGGTCGCTGGGCGTCGGCCTCGGTCTGGGCCGGGAAAACCGCATACCGATGATCTCCTCGAGCGTCCATCCACCCTGCTGTCGGCCCTCTTGGCGAAGCAGAACCGGTCCGTGCCGTTCGTCCCATCTCGTGCCGGACGTTGAGGCGCGAGGCCATGTAGGACTGCAGCTGGCCGACTCCGGTGCGGTGCGTGCAGCTTGCGTCGGCCTTCTTGGTCTCGACGAGGATGTGGGCGTTCGCCTGGGTGTGATCGGCGTCCTTGTCGAAGACGACGATGTCCACTGCGCTTGCGCGCGAACCGACCTGATGGTGAACTTTCCGGCGTCACGTCGCGCTCGGGGCGTAACTTGTACTGCCGGACAATCGCCTTCTCGATGTTTTTGCCGGACGTACTCCCTCAGGGGTGTCGTTAACGAACTTCCCGGTGAGGAAGTCAGCTACCTTCCCGCCGGGACGACCCGACGGGCTGAAACAGACGGACGACAGTAACCGAGGGCGCAGGGTTCAGGCCACCGCACTTTCCTTCCTCGCAGACGTAGCCGTCCGGAACCCACGACATCTCCGTCTGCCACGACGTGGTCCTTTCCTTCACGCGCCACCGGCCGAGCGCGGGCTT